>Ga0265780_10000100_pt1 | contig 135997 bp, 114 predicted proteins | sample P1T30metagenome_FD_192432 | JGI IMG/M metagenome (GOLD analysis project Ga0265780, IMG submission 192432) | Plant litter microbial communities from East Loma Ridge, Irvine, California - P1 T30 | ecosystem: Environmental > Terrestrial > Plant litter > Unclassified | place: USA: California...
CCATTAATAAGGAAAACAATAGTAGATATCTCTTCATAATATTTTTGTTTCAACAAATTTAATTGTTTTTTGCAAATACCATATAAATATTTAGACTTTTTGTGTAGAAAAGTAAAAAACCTCTCAAATTTGACTGCACCCAAAAGTTTAGACAAAATTAAATAATATTTTGATAGGAAAGAGTTCGGTACTGTACCGGACTCTTTCCTTTTAGATTAAGTCTTATTCTTTCGTGATTGTAATAATTGATATATTCTTTTATTTCTTTTTTCAATTCGTCAATGGTTTTAAATTTTCTGGTGTAGTACATCTCGGATTTTAGTGTTCCGAAGAAGTTTTCGATTACCGCATTATCCAGACAGTTTCCTTTTCGGGACATACTTTGGATGATTCCTTTTTCTTTTAACAGATGCTGATAGGCTTTCATCTGATATTGCCAACCCTGGTCAGAATGGAGAATGATGTCTTTTGTATTCTTTATTTTCCTGAAACTCTTTTTCAGCATATTTACAATTTGTGCAAAAACAGGTTTCTCAGAAAGTTCATAGCTGATGATTTCTCCATTGAAAAGATCGATTATGGGGGATAAATACAGTTTATTTCCGGAGACATTGAACTCCGTCACATCGGTTGCCCACTTCCTGCCCGGTTGATCTGCCCTGAAATTCCTTTCCAGAATATTCGGTACTGTCTTACCAGGCTCTCCACGGTAGGATCTGTATCTCTTTACTCTAATGATGCTTTTAAGTCCCAGAACTTTCATCAGTCTCATTACTGTTTTATGATTGACCGTAATTCCTTTTTCTTTAATTACCAAAGTGATACGCCTATATCCAAACCTACCTTTGTGCCTGTGATAGATCTGTTTTATCAATGCTTTTATCTCAGCATATTTATCATTCTTCTGAAGCATTTTCTGATGATAGTAAAAGCTGCTTCTCGCCATAGATGTACAATCCAGCAAAACTGCCAGATCAAATTCCTGCCTCAATTCCTCTATGATTATGGTTTTTTCCTTGCCAGAATTAAGGCGTCCAACTTTTTTAGAACTGCAATCTCGGCGCGTAACCTTTCGTTTTCCAAAAGCAGTTCCTGCTCGCGGGTCAGCGGTTTGTCAGATTTTCTTTTCTTACGTTTGTAGTCACTCATTATTTTCGGTCTTCCCCGCGGTTTGTTTTCCAGACCTAAAATACCACTTTTTTCGTAATCCCGCCGCCAGTTCAGGATACTGGATTCCGCTGCAATATTAAACTTTACAGCGGCCTGTTTTACCGATAAACCCCTTTCATGGATTGTTTTTAAAACGACTAATTTGAATTTTACATCATACGTGCTAGTGCTCCTGCGCTGCAGTCCCTGCGCTCCATATAGCTCATAAAACCGAACCCACTTGCGAATCATTGTCGGATCCAGACCAAATTTATGTGCCAGTGATTTTATTGAAAGATCACTCCCTAAAATCTTCTCTACGCAACTTTGCTTAAACTCTAAACTATATTTTGATATGCCCATAATTAAAAATGCCCCTAAAAAGTGTCTAACTTTTTGGGGGCAGTCCAAATTGAGAGGTTTTAATAAGATATACTTAATTTATGTTTTTTAATAAAATCCAGCCGTTTCTGAGCTCAAGCTTTTTGCTTGCCGGGTTTTCCCACTGTACCCTGTACCAGTAAGTGGCCGTCGGAAGTGTGATACCTCCCCTGAGCAGGCCGTTCCAGGAAGTTTCATTCTTGCTTGCCTTGAATACCTCCTGTCCGTATCTGTCGTAAATAGAAGCTGCAAAATTATTGTACTTGCTGATTCCCGTGAAGTCTACCGTATCATTCTTTCCGTCTGAATTTGGTGTAATGGCATTGATCACAATGAAAGTAAAGAATGATAATGAATTGTTGCAGTTTGCATCTTTCACCCTCACCAGAAGATTATAGTTCGTATTATCCAGAATATTATAGAATATATTGGAAGACTGCCATGCAACACCTCCGTTTATGGAGTATTCCAATGTTCCGCTGGTTGGGTTTGTTGCAGATATAGTCAGTACGTGATTGTCATACACTACGTTGGTAAACTGCGGAAGCGCAGGATTGATCAGCTGGGCAGAAAACACTTTGGAACAGGTCCCGTTGCTGATGGTTACGGAATAGATTCCCGGTGTATTTACAGAAATGGTCTGGGTAGTCGCCCCTGTACTCCATACGTACGTATAATTCGGTCCTGCACCGGCATCCAAGATCCCGGAATCTCCTGCACAGGCATACACATCCTGTAAGGTAGATTCAATTGCAGGCACGACTTCGATGGTGATAGAAGTCGGGTTAAGTACTTTACAGCCGTTTCCGCCTAAAGCAAAAACAGAATAAATCGTCATGCCAACGGGTGGAGTCACAACTTGTGTGTTTCCATTTCCGGGTAAACCGATCCATTCATAGGTCACGCCGCCAGATGCAGTCAGCGTTACAGATTCTCCTGCACAGATTTTAGATTTTGATGCTGCCAGAACCGCTACCGGAGGCCCTACAACAATGGTAACAGTAGCCTGGTTAGCCGAAACACATCCGTTTGCTCCTACTGCGTACACTGAATATGTTGTATTCTGTGTTGGAGATACCACCTGCGTATTTCCATTTCCCGGAAGACCGCCGCCCCAGTTATAGCTTACACCGCCTGAAGCGGTTAATGTAACGGATTCCCCCGGACAGATCTGTAAAACAGTAGCCGTCAGTCCTGCTACCGGAAGTGTGGTATTCTGGGTTACCGTAACGTTTGCTGTATATGAACAGTTTAAGTTTCCTGGCTGGTTTACATTGGTTACAGTCAGTGTATAGACACCTCCTGCATTCACAACAGGCGTCAGTGTATTGGCTCCGGACACAATGGTTCCGCCGGTGGTGGTCCATGCAATCGTAGATCCTGCAGGAATTACCGATGCAGAAGCATTTAAAGTCACGTTGGCCGTATTACAGGTAATCTGCTGTGGCGGAGCAATGGTTAGTGTAGTAACCGGTGTCGACAGTAACTGTAAGTTCACCACATATTTACATCCGCCGTTAGAAACCAGGACATAAATGGTCTGCCCGCCCGCGCTGTTGAATGATGCAGGCGCAGCAATGGTATTGGCATTCCCGGCATTGGCATCAGCTAAATTTACATAATACGCAAAAGTCACCCCCGGTGCAGAAGTTATCTGCGGCTGGGCTTCTGTTAAGTTATAATTGATGCCTCCCGTCTGGTAACATTTAAATAAAGTGGCATTCTGTACCGTAATCGGCTGGGAAACTTCAATGGTAATGGTTGCCGGTGTCTGCGAAACACATCCGTTCGCTCCTACTGCGCTTACCGTATAGGTTGTGGTAGCGGTAGGTGAAACAGTCTGGGTATTTCCGGTTCCCGTTAAGCCGACCCAATTGTATGTGGCACCTCCGGAAGCGGTCAGCGTCACCGATTCCCCTGAACAGATCAGTATTTTTGATGCTGTTAAAGTGGTGGTTGGCGGCGCACTGTTTCCTGTAACCGTAACATTTGTGGTTGCCGTACAGGTTAAGTTTCCGGGCTGATAAATATTTGAAATCGTTAAAGTATAGGTTCCTGCCGTATTGATTACAGGATTTAAGGTATTGGCTCCTGATACGATATTTCCGTTTGTTGTAGTCCAAGCAAACGTAGCACCTGCAGGATAAACGGATGCCGTACCGTCTAAGGTGATCTGTGAATTCGTACAGGTGAGTATAGCAGGTGGTGCAACCGTTGCCGTTATCTGAGGGGCTTTTATTAGTTGTAACTCCGCAATTTTTGAACAGAATCCGGTTTTAACGAGGACATAAATTGTTTGTCCGGCACTCTGAAAAGCGGTAGGAGCAGCAATAGTACTCGTGTTTCCGGCCAGGGCATCTGCCTGGTTGATATAATAGGCAAAAGTAGCTCCCGGAGTCGTACTGATGGAAGCCTGTGCCGAGGTCAGGTTAAAAGTAGTATTTCCCGCGGTATAACAGGCCGTGAGTGTTGCGTTCTGCACTGTAGGTGAAGTTCCGCCCACAACGGTCACTGAAGCCGTTCCCGGACATGTATTCCCCGGTAAAAATACCTGAACGGTATAAACACCCGGCTGGGTTGCCGTATAAGAAGCACTGGTAGCTCCAGGAATAGGCGTAGTTCCTAGTAACCACTGATAAGTAGCTCCCACACCCTGTACAGATGCAGAAAAGGTCTGAGGGGTATTGTCACATACATTAATGGATGACGGAAGCGCCACTCCGGCAGGATCTAAAAGCTGAACGCCGATATCAAAAGACCCGGCTTCAAGGAAAACCGCAGAGTCAAAGTTTGAATCCTGGTAATCTGCCAGTACCATTTTAAAATGGTAAGTCTGTCCCGGGATTACGGTTGCCGTTGCGGTAAGAGGAATTGTACGTCCGTCAAAATTAGTCTCTATCTGAGGGTTATTGATTCCTGCAAAATACTGTACGTTTTTCGGTCCGCATGGCAGGTTCCCGGGAATAATATTGGTAACACTTACAGGTCCTGCTCCTCCCGGAAGAAGGGCAAGGTTGGTGTAGGTAGGATCGCCTACTTTTTTTAATAATAATGCGAAACCGTCTGAAATATTACAGGTGAAATTACTCTGGTATTCTTTGGAGGCAAATAAATACCGGAATGAAACTTTGGTAGAAGCCGGTACGAAATCAAATTCAATATAGGTAGCATCCCTTAAGCCTGAATTGTTAACACCCAACGCGGCCGCAAGATCAACATCTCCGGTGGTAGGAAGCGCATCGCTCAAAGTTCCCTGCAAGGTATTCCCGGTTTTGCGGGCATATCCTGTAGTAAGGACAATCCCTTTGGCAAAAGGAAAATTGGTTGTGGCTTTATTAAAATACCCCCAGCTTCTGTTCTGATCGGTAACTGCTAAATTAGGAGAAACAACAACATTGGTTACATTGGCTGCGGAACAGGTAGACCCGCCGCTGATGAGTACATCTTTAACCAACTGCGTAATACTGAAGTTTGATTCCGGGTACCCCGCTGCATTGACGTCAATAAAAGCACCGGCTTTCATACTTTCAGCTGAAGGTTTCCTTACAACGCCTTTGCTCTGTCTGTCCTGAGCAAAAACAAGGCATCCCGCAAAAAATAAGAATAAAGCCAAAAATAAACTTTTTGTCCTCGTGTTTAACATTTTATATTATTTTAAACAAAAATACTATTTTTTTTGATTGAATTATTACATTATCACTTATACAATCCATTCCATTATAAAAATATGGGATTCAGTTGTATTAAAAATAAAAAAGACCGACATGCTGTCGGCCTTTCCTAGGGATATTTAAATTTTCTTATTCTATATTTTTCAGCAGTATCCAGCCTGTTTTTATGGTAGGCTTTTTACTGGCCGGATCTTCAAAAGTTATCTGATACCAGTAAGATGCTGTCTGCAGTTTTTTCCCCTGGAAGTATCCGTCCCAGTATGGCTGCAGGCTAGTGGCCGTGTATACCTCTTTTCCATAACGGTCAAAAACAGAAGCTTTGAAATCTTTATTCTTGATAATTCCTCTGAAATCAATCAGATCATTGATGTTATCTCCATTCGGTGTAATGACATTCTGCATAATAAATGTAAAATATTCCAGGAATCCTACACAGCTGGTCTTTTTCACCCGCACCCTGATGGATACCACGATATTTCTCGGTATGTTTGAGAATGTATTTGAATTCTGCCATGTTACGCCGTTATCAATTGAATATTCCAGCGGCCCGTTGCTTGGGTTGCTTGCCGTGATAATCATGGTTCCGTTTTCGTTATAGTTCACGTTAATGATTTCAGGGATAACCGCCTGAACAACCTGTGTGGTAAAATCTTTCTGACAAACCCCGTTGTTAATCGTTACCGTATAGGTTCCCGGTGTTGCTACGGAAATAGTCTGGGAGGTATCTCCCGTACTCCACAAATAATTATAGTTCGGTCCTGCTCCGGCGTCCAAAGTAATCACATCGCCCTGGCAGATCATTCCTCCGGAAAGCGATGAGGTAATGGCAGGCACTACTTCTACCGTTAAAGTGGCAGGCTGTAAAGACTTACATCCCTGTGCACCGATTGCAAATACCGAATAGGTAGTGGTCTGTGTCGGGGATACCGTCTGTGTAGCACCGGTTAAAGGCATTCCTACCCATTCGTATGTTGTTCCGTTGGCAGCAGTTAAAGTAGTGGATTCGCCAACGCAGATCTTTACTTTTGTTGCCGTAAGCTGTGCTACCGGGGTAGCTTCTTTTCTTAACGTTAAGGTAACCGTTTTGCTGCAGAAAGCACCGTTGGAAACAACAACATGCAGTACCTGTCCGTCTGTACCGTTATAGTTTCCTAATAGTGCCGGAGCAATAAAGTTTGCATTTTGTGCCACTGCATCGGCCTGATTAACATAATAACGTACAACTGCAGTTGTAGAAGTCGTGATCAAAGGCGTTGCACTATTCAGGTTAAAGGTAGAGACAGAAGGCGTTGTACAAAGCTTCAGGGTAGCATTCTGGGCAGGAGGCGTTGTTCCTCCCACAATCGTAATTACCGCTGATGCCGGACACTGGTTCCCCGGAACGGAAACTTTCACTTCATAAGCCCCCGGAGAGGTTGCGGTGTAGGAAATATTTGTTGCTCCATTGATTGCCACACCGTCTTTGAACCACTGGAAAGTCATTCCCGGAGCAGCCGTAAGCAATGCCGTTAAAATCTGAGGGGTATTGTCACACATATTTACCGTATCCGGCAAAACCACGCCGTTGGCATCTACAATTTTAATCCCGATATCAAAAGATCCTCCTTCTAAAAACACGGCAGAATCCAATGTCTGGTCATTATAATCGGCCAGAACCATTTTAAAATGGTAGGCAACACCAGGTGTTACATCGGCAATTGCCGTTAAAGGGATTACCCGTCCGTTAAAATTGGTTTCGATACTCGTTGTATTATATCCTGCAAAATAAGTCGGGTTCAAAGCGCCGCATGAAAGTGTACCTCCGCCAAACTGTGTGGCCGGGCGTATATTCGTAACACTTACCGGGCCTGCCGTTCCCGGAAGTATAGCCACATTGGTGTACGGGCCTCCCGCTACAGGTCTGATCAACAAAGCAAATGCATCCGAATAACTGCACGGGAAACTACCCGTATATTCTTCTGAAGCGAATATATAATTAAATTTTATCTGATTGGAATTCGGTACAAAATCAAACTCCAGTGCTACGGCATCACGCTGATTGCCGATGTTGGTACTGGTGGCGGCTGCAAGATCAGCATCCCCGCTCTGTGAAATGGTGCCCTGCAGGCTTCCTGCGATGGCTGCATTTCCGGTTTCTCTTGCATAACCGGTGGATAAAACAATACCGTTATCAAAAGGGAAACTCGTAGTTGCTTTATTGAAATAGCCCCAGAACCTGTTGTTATCTGTTGGAAGGTGGTTAGGAGTTACCACTACATTCGTTACATTCGGTGTTCCGCAGCCGGACTGTCCGTTAATAAGGACCTGCTGTACAAGCTGCTGCATTGTAAAGGCGGTTTCCGGATAGGATGCGGCATTTACATCAATAAATGCTCCGGCCTTCATGCTTTCAGATGTCAGTTTTACTTTACCGTTTTTCCGGGATGCATTCTGTGCCAATGCTGATCCTGAAATTAGAAGTAATACTAAAAAAAAGAAGTAGTTTTTTAGTCTATAATTTAACATTTTTTTATTGTTTGTTCAAAAATACTAAATTTTAGATTAGAATTGTATAAAATTAAACGTTAATTGTATGAGAAATTTAATTTATTCTGAATATTTAAGAATAACAGATAATATATCTGCTTAAAATAAAAGACCGGTAAAAAAATTAGCCTCAATTGTGAATTATCTGTTAATTTAAACTGAATAAGAAGATAATTTCATCCTTATTCATCTTTAAGCTGCTCAATTTTATTCTGGAGCTCTTCGATTTTATCTTTTAAAGCTTTTATTTCATTTTTGTTTGAGCTCACATTGCTTTTAAGCATTACATTCTTTGCCCTCTCGCTGTGGACTTCATCATCTTCCTCTTCATTGATTTCTTCGATATCTTCCTGAATGTCTTCAATATCCTCGGTAATTTCTTCAATATCTTCACTGATTTCCTCGATGTCTTCGCTGATCTCTTCGATGTCTTCCTGAATATCTTCAATATCCTCCTGGATATCTTCAATTTTTTCATGGCTTTTGTTTACGGACATCTGGATAAAAATGGCGAGGTAAATGGCCTCCAGGGAAACAACCGTGGTAAGGATCAGCAGCATTTTATCAAACTCCACAAGGTGAAGCAGGGGCAGTAAGAACGAAACAATAAAAAACAGGGTGTGGGCAATTAATGACGGAATGGAACCGATCCACCAGGTAATCCCGTTGGCTATTTTTTCTAAAACTTCTGATTTGTCTTCCTGGTTTTTCATTTGTGTTTTGTGTTTATATTATTTCTTTGGTTACTCCTAATCCGAACAGGGCAAAATCATATTTTGCGGGATCGGTCTCATCCAGTTTCCTGATTATCAAATCCAGCTCCTCCACCGTTTTCCAGTCATTCTGTGTCCTTGAAATCAGGCCCAGCTTCCTTGAGATATTTCCGGTATGCACATCCAACGGAATGGAAAGATGTTTCTGGTCTATGTTTTCCCAGATGCCAAAATCTACGCCGCGCCTGTCTTTACGAACCATCCACCGAAGAAACATGATGATTCTTTTGGTAGAGGAATTTTTATATGGCGAGCTTACATGCTTATGGCTCCGGTGTTTTTCAACGCCCAAAAACCGGCTCCTGAACCGTTCAATGGCGTGCAGAAAATTGGTTTCAGGGTCATTTACCGTAAATAAATCTTCCAGGCTTTCATTTTCCTTATATACCTTGTTGAACTGCCGGATAAAATATGCAAAATCTTCACCATTAAAAGTTCTGTGGATGCTTTTCCCCTGAATTTCCTGCAGGTCTTTTTCAGAATAATTCATGACAAAATCATAAGGCGAATTCCCCATAATCTCCAGCATTTTTTCTGCTGATTTTATGATTGCTTTGCGGTTTCCCCAAGAAATGGTAGCTGCCAGGAAACCCGCGATTTCAATATCCTGCTTCAGAGAAAAACGGTGCGGAATCTGTATCGGGTCATGTTCTATAAAATCAGGACGGTTATACTGATCTGCCTTTTCATCCAAGAATATTTTTAATTCCTCAAGCTTCAACATCATTTTTCTAAATTTTCACAGGCTCCAGGGCCTTCGGTAAAAACGTATTCGGGAAAATGGTCCTTGCTTCATCCGTAAATACGGTTAAATCTGCATACCGGTTAGAAAAATGCCCCAGGATCAATTTCCCCACCTGCGCTTTCTGAGCAATGGTTGCCGCTTCCAAAGCAGTTGTATGCCCGGTATAATCCGCCATTTCTTTGAGATCATGTAAGAACGTGGACTCATGATAAAGGACGGTTGCATTTTTAATAATGGGAATCACACTTTCCAGATATCTCGTATCACTGCAGAACGCATAAGAAACGGGAGCAGCCGGCTCGGTGGTAAGGATTTCATTTTTCAGAACATAACCGTCACTCAAAACAAAGTCTTTTCCTGCTTTGATATTATGGTAATCACAGGTTTCAATTTCATCATATTTGGCAATCTCCTTCATATTCAGGTGCCTGTCTTTGGGCTTTTCCTTAAATAAATACCCGTTGCAGTAAATCCTGTGGTCCAGCGGAATTGTATAGACTTCTACCCTATTGTCTTCATAAATTTTTTCAGAATCTTTTTGGTCCAGCTCATGATACACCACTTCAAAGCCACGGTGGGTTTCGGTAATGGTGAAAATTGTTTCCAGCATTTTTTTAATGCCTTTCGGGCCGTATACATGAAGCGGGTTATCCCTTCCGAGCAGTCTGAAAGAGGCAATCAGCCCCGGCAGGCCGAAACAGTGGTCCCCGTGAAGGTGTGAAATAAAAATATGGTTGATCCTGGAAAATTTCGCTTTTGCTTTTCTCAGCTGAACCTGCGTGCCTTCTCCGCAATCAATCAGAAAGGATCTTTCCTCCATTTCCAGAAACTGTGCGGTAGGGGAAGAATTGATGGTGGGAATCGCTGAATTAAAGCCTAATATCGTTAAGTAAGTACTCAAATCAATGGTTTATTATAAAGACAAATGTACGACAGAAATCTGAATCTGAAGGCAGGGCCTTTTTATACTTTTATCCGGTTTGGAACTAAGTTAATCCAAATCTCCGGCCACTTTCCGGTTAACGGTTCAATCTTTCACTTTTAAAAAATCCAGGAAAAGATCCAGCGCCTGTTTTCTGTGGCTGATTTTATTTTTATCTTCGGGATCCATTTCTGCAAAAGTCATTTCATATCCTTCAGGAACAAAAACAGGATCGTATCCGAAACCTTTGAAGCCTTTATTTTCAGCCAGTAAATTTCCGTAAGCCCTTCCGTCAAAATATTTAGGCCCGTTTTCATCATAGTAGCATAAAACAGTAATGAAATAAGCTTTGCGGTTTTCCACACCTTCCATTTCGCCCAATACCTTTTCAATATTCTTCGCAAAATCATGGTCACCGGCATACCGTGCGGAAAAAATACCGGGTCTTCCGTCTAAGGCTTCCACCACCAGGCCACTGTCATCCCCAAGGCTCGGAATGCCTGTTTTCTCAAAACAGTATTTCGCTTTGATCAGAGCATTGGCGTTGAAAGAATCTCCGTCCTCCACAATTTCTTCATGGATATTATAATCCGTAAGGCTTTTCACCACAAAATCATCTCCCAGGATCTGCTGGATTTCTTCTTTTTTATGCAGGTTGTGGGTAGCTACCAGTAATTCCATATGCTTTTTCATTTTTAAATTTATTTTGACTGAGTCTGAAAGCCCTTACTTCAGATCTCTTTATAATGTACCTTATTCTTCACCGCAAACAGGTAGTAAAACAGTGAAAAAAGCACTATTCCGACTGCCAGTATAACCCATTCCGATACTTTAAATGCGTCTGCAAAACTTTCATTTTTGGTATAGGTAATTAGTAAGGTAGAGCATAAGTTATTAAAACCGTGAAGCAGCATAGGCAACAGCAGGGATTGGGTTTTGTGATATACCAGCCCTAAAACACAGCCCAGCAAAACCGCCCCGACGAACTGCCATGGATTTGCGTGAACGAGCCCGAAGATCACAGATGCTATAACAATAGCTTTCCACGGCTCAACACCTTTATTGATCAGCCCTTTCTGAATGATTCCCCTGAAAATAATTTCCTCGAAAATCGGGGCACAGATTACGGCTGTAATAACCATAACGATGGGATCATCAGTCAGTTGCTCCATCAGCTGTGTAAAAAATTCATAGTATTTCCCGAAGAAAGGTCCTGTTGTAGGAATCTGTGCTGCAATAAATTCGGCGATGAACATCATCCCGGTCATCATGGGAAAGATCAGCAGATAGGTGTAAAAGTTGGTTGGAGAGAAATTGAAATTAAGCTTTTTCCCTGTCGTTCTCCTTACCACGAAAAAATCAAAGAAAGCAATGGCCGTAAGAAATCCGGCAGCATTGGAAAGCATAAAAAACCAGTCTCTGTACTGAAGGTTTTCTTTAAACGTAAACATCCAGAAAACATTAAAGAATGAAGTAATTATTGTTCCGGCAAACAGGCCTGCCAATAAAACAAGACCTCCGATCCAGGTAAACGTAAACTTGGGATATCTGCTGCTTTCCATTATTTCCAGTTAAAATTATGCTAACAAAGATAAGTATTTTGTGTGACTGACCGTAAATAAGTCATGGGTGAATCCTGAAACTTTTTAATGAATACGGGATTTAACGCTTTATGTCCAGTCCAAAATCCCATCCCTGTTAATTTGATTTTTAATTTCCATTAAAAATCACGATTTTTGCAACTTCAAAACAGGATATGTCAGACTTAATCAAAGAAATAGAGAAAAGAAAAACTTTCGGGATTATCTCTCACCCCGATGCCGGGAAGACCACCCTTACGGAAAAGCTTTTGCTGTTCGGGGGTGCAATTCAGGAAGCGGGTGCGGTAAAATCCAACAAAATAAAAAAAGGGGCTACTTCCGATTTCATGGAAATTGAAAGACAGAGAGGGATCTCGGTAGCAACTTCCGTTTTGGCTTTTGAATACAGGGGCCATAAAATCAATATCCTGGATACCCCGGGCCACAAAGATTTTGCAGAAGACACCTACCGTACGTTAACTGCCGTTGATTCGGTAATCGTACTTATTGACGTGGCAAAAGGGGTTGAGGAACAGACGGAAAAACTGGTTCAGGTATGCAGGATGAGAAATATCCCGATGCTGGTTTTCATCAATAAGCTGGACCGTGAAGGTAAAGATGCCTTTGATCTCCTGGATGAGGTGGAACAGAAATTAGGGTTAACCGTTTGTCCGCTTTCCCTGCCTATCGGGATGGGAAGTGATTTCCAGGGGATTTACAATATCTGGGAAAACAACATCCAGTTATTCTTAGAGGAGAAAAAACAGAAAGTGGGAGAAGCGATTAAATTTGATGATATCAATGATGCTTCAATTGATGAAGTAATCGGTGAGAAAGCAGCCGGTACACTGAGGGAAGAGCTGGATCTGGTACAGTCCGTTTACCCGGAATTCAACCGTGAAGATTATATGAAAGGTGAACTGCAGCCGGTGTTCTTCGGTTCTGCTTTAAATAATTTCGGAGTGCGGGAACTGCTGGATGCGTTTATCGACATTGCCCCGATGCCACAGCCGAAAGAAAGCGATACCCGCCTGGTAAAACCTGAGGAGGATACGTTCACCGGATTTGTTTTTAAAATCCACGCGAACATGGATCCGAAACACCGGGACCGCCTGGCTTTCGTAAAAATTGTTTCCGGAACTTTTAAAAGAAACGAAAATTACCTGCTGGTAAGGGAAGGAAAGAAAATGAAGTTCTCTTCCCCGAATGCATTCTTTGCGGATAAAAAGGAAGTGGTGGACGAAAGTTTCCCCGGAGACATTGTAGGCCTTCATGATACGGGAAATTTCAGGATCGGTGATACGTTGACAGGCGGTGAAAAACTGAGCTTTAAAGGAATCCCGAATTTCTCTCCTGAACATTTCAGGTATATCAACAACAACGATCCGTTGAAAGCAAAACAGCTGGCTAAAGGTATTGACCAATTGATGGACGAAGGGGTTGCACAGTTGTTTACGCTTGAAATGAACAACAGGAAAATTATCGGTACCGTGGGTGCCCTTCAATATGAGGTAATCCAGTACCGTCTGGAGCATGAATACGGCGCAAAATGTACGTATGAGCCTCTTTCCATGCACAAGGCCTGCTGGGTTGAAGCGGATGAGAAATCAGAGGAGTTTAAGGAATTTGCACGGTTAAAGCAGCGGTTCCTGGCCAGAGACAAGTACAACCAACTGGTTTTCCTGGCAGATTCATCTTTTACGATTCACATGACGCAGGAAAAATTCCCGAATATCAAGCTGCATTTCATCAGTGAATTCCAGAATGCCTAATTAAAGCAATAAAACAGACCTTACATACAATCCGCTGAAAAAATTTCAGCGGATTTTTTTTGCATAAATTCCAAATTCTACAATAGACATCAAAAAAATACTGTCATATTGATATAAATCTTCATCAATCGTAAGGATCAATTACATAAACGGCCTGAAAAAAGCTTGTAAAACTTTTGTAAAACAGATACAATCTTCTGATTTTAAACATATTAATATTTTACGGCGAGAATACATGCCATTTACAACCTTTACAAAGGCTTCCCTCCTAATTTTACTTCATCAAAAAATCAACATTATGAAAAAGTTCATATTACTTGTAGCGGTATCAGGCTCATTTATCATGTGTAAAAAAGGAGAAGCTGCTACATCCCAAATGGAAAATACGCTGAAATCTGCAGACAGCACCGTTTCTGCAACTTCTGAAAAAATCAGCCATGTGAGTGACCGGGCCAATGCGGCACTTGATTCTGCCAATGTAAGGATCAAAGAGTTTGAAGATACAAAGAATGGTGTTAAAGACAGGATTGAAAGTACCTCAAAAATGGTAGATTCCCTATCCGAAAAGATTGCCTCAGTAAAACTGGAAACCAAGGCGGAGAAGAAAGATTCGGCAAAAAAGGATGAAAAAATTGTGGTGAACGTTCCGGCTCCGAAAGTGATCAGGGAAACCAAAATCGTTTACAAGGATAAACCCCGGAAAGAAAATTATGAACTGAATGTTGTTAAAAACAAACTGGTAAAGACCGGCATTCTGGAACTGACGGTAAATGATGCTGAAACAGCAAAAGAAACCGTAAAGGAAGAGGTTGCCAAATATGACGGAATGATCAGAAGTGAAAATATTTCGCTGAACAACGATGATAAGAAAATAGCCTATTTAAAAATCAGGATCCCGATTCAGAAATTTGACTATCTGATGGACGACCTCAGTCAAAACATCGGAAAAGTCGAGAATAAAAGTGTTGAGATTTCCGGACAGGACTTTATGCAGAATACCATGTGTGAAGTGGACGTTACCCTTTACGGAAATGAAGGAAGCTATGCCGAAAATAATGAAAAGCCTGAAACATTCGGTGAAAGATCTTTTGCTGCCGTTTCTTCAGGATGGAACGTGATTACTTCTGTTTTCCTTTTCATCCTCCCGCTCTGGCCCTTGTTTTTAATCGCAGGGATCGGCTATTATTTTTACAAGAAAAAAAATAAAAACACAGCGGATCATGACCGAAGCTGATTTAATTTTAATTTAAGATTCAAAATCAATATTAAAGTTCACTGAGGACCTGTTTAAATTTACTTCAGGAATAATTTACTGCTGATTTTTAGATCGGATAAATTAAATTCAAGTAAAATGTACATGATTACCACAATTTGGCGGAATAAAAGTGAAAATCGATTTAACTCTTTTAACTTCATTACATCTCTGATCTGTATCTAAACTCTGCATTGTTTAAATATTTTTAATAATATTTTAATGAAAATTACGTTTCCTGAAAAATTATTATTGCTAACTTTAGCTTAATAAATTTTAAAAGACGATTTAACCAAAGGCAGAAAATTCTATCAAATAAACAGAAATGATTATTTAAGATAAAAAAATAAAGACATATATTATTAATATTTTGTGGTTCGTGTGAAGTAAAAAGGCCCTCAGAAATGAGAGCCTTTTACTATTTAATATATAATTAAGCAATTACTTTGCAATGCTTCTTGAGATAACGATCCTCTGGATTTCAGAAGTCCCTTCATAGATCTGGGTGATTTTGGCATCCCTCATCATTCTTTCCACGTGGTATTCTTTTACATATCCGTATCCGCCGTGGATCTGTACTGCCTCAATGGTCGTATCCATGGCTACCTGAGAAGCGTATAACTTCGCCATCGCCCCGCTTTCGGAAATATCTTTTCCGGCATCTTTTTCTACCGCCGCTTTATAGCAGAGCATTCTTGCCGCCGTGATCTGGGTTGCCATATCTGCCAATTTAAATGCAATTGCCTGGTGGTTGATGATCTCTGTTTTGAACGCTTTTCTTGTTTTTGCATATTTCAAAGCCAGTTCATAGGCTCCTGAAGCAATTCCCAATGCCTGGGATGCAATACCGATTCTTCCTCCGTTCAGTACAGCCATCGCAAAATTAAACCCGAAACCGTCTTCACCGATTCTGTTTTCCTTCGGTACTTTTACATTATTGAAGAGCAGAGAATGTGTATCACTTCCTCTGATTCCCAGTTTGTCTTCTTTAAGCCCGATTTCAAAACCTTCCCAGCTTCTTTCCACAATGAATGCATTGATTCCTTTGTGTTTTTTCTCAGGGTCAGTCTGTGCAATAACGATATAATAGCTTGCTGTTCCGCCGTTGGTGATCCAGTTTTTAATCCCGTTCAGCAGATAGTAATCCCCTTTATCTTCAGCAGTAGTTTTCTGGGAAGTGGCATCAGAACCCGCTTCAGGCTCAGACAATGCAAATGCCCCGATCACCTGTCCGCTGGCAAGAGGTGTAAGATATTTAACTTTTTGCTCTTCGGAAGCAAATTTTTCAAGACCTGCACATACCAATGAATTATTTACAGACATTACAACAGCCGCAGAAGCATCTATTTTTGCAATCTCCTCCATCGCAAGAACATAGGACACGCTGTCCATTCCTGCCCCTCCGTATTTAGGGTCTACCATCATTCCCAGCAGCCCCATTTCCCCCATTTTCTTTACCTGCTCTGTAGGGAATTTCTGATCGCGGTCCCTTTCTATTACACCGGGTAACAGTTCGTTTTGTGCAAAATCCCTTGCCGCCTGCTGAATCATCAGCTGTTCTTCTGATAAATTAAAGTCCATAAAAATTGAATAATTAGATGATCGCTAATTTACACTTTTTGATGAAACCTGAAAACAGAATTAAAGGTTCGTCATTAAAATCCAAAAATTGTGTATTAAATAAAATTCAACATATCATTAAATAAATTAAAACATTATTAAAATACATCGGATAGTATTAGGAAGCCTCTTTAATCTTCTGTACATATTGCTATAAATGCTAATTTTCAGTTTTCACTTTGACAATTAAAAAAAATGCTTATATTTAAAATCCTAACCCGTATTTTAAAAAATCATGACTATTAAAAGATTATTCGATATACCTCACTATGCTTTAGAACAATACCCAAAATCGGATATGTTCGTTACGAAGTACCAGGGCGAATGGAAAAAGACTTCCACCCAGGAATTTATCAATGAAGCCAATAAAATATCACGAGGTCTTTTGAAGCTTGGCATAAAACCGGGTGATAAAATTGCTTTGATTACCACCAACTCCCGTACGGAATGGGCGATTATGGATCTGGGACTTTCACAGATCGGTGTGGTTTCCGTGCCGGTATACCCGAGTATCTCACCGGAGGATTACGAATTTATTTTTACCAATGCAGAAATTAAATACTGTTTTGTTTCGGATAAAGATCTTCTCCAGAAGGTTATGAAGGTAAAACATAATATTGCATCCCTTCAGGGTATTTTCACGTTTGACCAGATCAGCGGTGCCGCCCACTGGAAGGAAATCCTGGATCTCGGTGAGGATGATTCTACCCAGATTGAAGTGGAAGACCTGTCCAACGCCATTAATGCTGAAGACCTGGCAACCATTATTTATACATCAGGTACTACAGGGAAACCGAAAGGCGTTATGCTGACGCACCACAATATCGTTTCGAATGTCCTGGGCTCTATCCCAAGAATCCCGAAAAAGAAAAGCCTGGATTATAAAGATACCCGGGTACTGAGCTTCCTTCCCATCTGCCATATTTTTGAGCGGATGCTGTTCTACCTTTTCCAGTACAATGGCTTTTCAATTTATTTTGCGGAAAGCATTGATAAAATGGGAGAAAATGTAAAAGAGGTGAAACCCCACTATATGAGCGTTGTACCGAGGCTGGTAGAGAAAGTATATGATAAAATTTATGCTACCGGTTCGTCTGCAGGCGGCTTAAAGCAAAAAATATTCTTCTGGGCTCTGGATTTAATCTCCAGGAAGAAAACGGTTTCCAAGCCGTCCGGTTTACAGGAAATCATTGCTGACAAACTGGTATTCAAAAAATGGAGAGAAGGCCTGGGAGGCGAAATCATCACGTTGGTTTCAGGTTCTGCGGCTCTGTCCACAAGACTGAACCTGATGTTCCAGAATGCCGGGATACCTATCCTGGAAGGGTACGGACTGACGGAAACTTCGCCGGTAATTTCCGTTAATACGTTCGGAAAAATGAAAGTGGGGACCGTGGGGCTGCCATTGGACAACCTGAAGGTAAAGATTCAGGAAGACGGTGAAATTACCGTGAAAGGCCCTTCTATTTTTAAAGGGTACTTCCAGAATGAGCAGATGACGCAGGAAGTATTTACCGAAGACGGTTATTTCAGGACCGGCGATATCGGGCATGTTGACAGTGACGGCTTTTTACAGATTACCGACCGTAAAAAAGAAATGTTCAAGACGTCCGGCGGAAAGTATATTGCACCGCAGACCATAGAAAATTTAGCTAAAGCCTCCAAATTCATTGAGCAGATCATGGTAGTGGGCGACGGTGAAAAAATGCCCTGTGCTTTTGTGCAGCCTGATTTCGAGTTTGCCAAAAACTGGGCTGCGAGGAACAACCTTAATATCGGTTCTACCCCGCAGGAAATTGCAAAGAGCCCTGAATTAAAGGAGCGGATAAAAAAAGAGGTTGACAGCATGAATGAACACCTCGGAAACTGGGAACAGATCAAAAAGATCGAGCTTACCCCGGAAGTATGGAGTATTGATGCGGGACTGCTTACTCCAACGCTGAAACTGAAAAGAAAAGCAATTAAAGAGAAGTTTATAGACCTGTACAATAATATGTATGAGCATCACGGATAAAAATATAACCGCTTCAGGAATGGAGCGGTTTTTTAGGTCTGATATAAAAAAAGCTGTCTCAAATTATGAGACAGCTTTATATTTTAAAATTGAAATTAAATTAAAACTTAATTACAGATTTCATTCTTTCGTTTTCTTCCATTACCAACTCGTCATCAACAAGGATTTTCCCTGAATGCTCATCAATAATAATTTTCTTTCTCTGGGCGATTTCCATTTGCTTCTGAGGCGGAATGGTGAAGAATGATCCTTTCGGAGCACCTCTTTCCAACCCTACTACAGCAAGTCCGTTTGGAGAATTGGTTCTGATCCTGTTGTAAGAAGCCAATAATCTTTCATCGATTTTCGATGCATATTCCTTAGACTGCTCAATAAGGTATTCCTCTTCTTTCTGAGTTTCGGAAACAAGGCCTTCCAGTTCTTCTTTTTTGAATTTAAGGTGATTCTTAAGATCGTCGATCTTTTCATTCAGCTCATCCAGCGTTTCGTTCTTGTGACCGATCTTAGCCCCGAACTCCTTGATTCTTTTTTCAGCAAGCTGAATTTCAAGCTCCTGATATTCAACTTCTTTGCTTAATGCTTCAAACTCTTTATTGTTTCTTACATTATCCTGCTGAGACTTATACTTTTCAATTAAAGTTTTTGCATGACTGATAACTTCATGCTTCGTTTTGATCTGGTCATCCTGCTCTTTGATATCTGCATGGAATTTTTCAGCTCTTTTTTCAAGACCTTCGATTTCAATCTCAAGATCCTCTACTTCGATTGGCAATTCTCCTCTTGTATTTCGGATTTCGTCCAATCTAGAATCAATGATCTGCAAATCGTATAAAGCTCTTAACTTTTCTTCAACTGAAATATCGTTGGTTTTTGCCATATTTTTAAATGAAATAATTTACCGGGTTTGTTTTCTCAATAGATTTTGAGATTGCAAAGGTAGTGAATTTTTGTGAAAAAATTTCAAATAATTGTTGAGTTACAAATTGTTCTGACTCGAAATGTCCGATGTCACAAATCAGCATTTTTGATTCTGCAAGGAAAAAATCATGGTATTTTACATCTCCTGTGAGGTAAGCATCGCATTTCTTAGACACCGCAGACCGGATTCCGCCTGCTCCCGAGCCTCCCAGAACCCCTACCCTTTTGATTTTTTTATTATTGAAACCGGAATGCCTGATGACCTCCAGATTAAATTTCTCCCTGACTATTTTCAGGAAATCCTTTTCATCCAAAGGTTCCTCAAAATCACCGTACATCCCGAGCCCTGCATACTGGTTGGCATTATCCAGGCTGTACACCTGATGGGCAACTTCCTCATACGGATGTGCATTTTTCATAGCTGAAACCACCTGCCCCTGCTTATAGTCTTCAAAAATTACAGAAATCATATCTTCATCAGCATTTTCCCTGATGTTCTGCTGCCCTGAGAATGGGTTTGACCCTTCACCCGGCCTGAAAGTTCCGTCCCCGTTAACCGTAAAGCTGCATTCATCATAAAACCCGATGCTTCCCGCACCTGCTGCAAACAGAGCCTCTCTTACTTTTTCAGCATGTTCTTTCGGCACAAAAACCGTCAGCTGCTTTAGACTATTCTTTTTAGGCTGAAGGATTTTAAGGTTTTTTAACCCCAACTGGTTACAGATTCCGTAATTGACCCCGAAGAAATCATTATCAAAAGCGGTATGGATGGCATAGATGGCAATTTTATTTTCAATGGCTTTTAAAACGGTCCTTTCCACATAGTTTTTCCCGGTTAGTGATTTCAGCCCTGAAAAAATAATCGGGTGAAAGCATACAATCAGGTTACAGTTTTTCTGAATGGCCTCATCCACCACATTTTCCAGTGCATCGTGACAGATCAGTATTCCGCTTACATTACGGTCCCAGGATCCGCACAGCAACCCCACATTATCAAAATCTTCTGCCTGCTGTAAAGGAATCCGCTTTTCAATCTTTGAAATAACTTCTCTAATTTTCATTTTATTCTGTATGTTTGCTTACGAAAGTAGGGATAATTTATTAATTTTAAAAAAAGATTTACAATGGAAAAAGAGCACAATCTTATTCCCGGGGATGCGCTCTGGAAAAGACATCTCTACCGTATTATTTACCGCTCAGATACGAAATTAGGGAAACTGTTCGATATTATTCTGTTATCCCTGATCCTCATCAGCACGTTTATTATTATGATGGAAAGTGTCCCAAAGCTGGATAAGAGGTTCCATTATACTTTTATTATTTCAGAATGGGTTATTTCCGTGTTTTTCACGGCTGAATACTGGTCCAGGATTGCGGTCGTAAAAAATAAAAAAAATTACATCTTCAGTTTTTTCGGGATCATTGATTTTCTGGCACTGGTTCCTTTTTACCTGAGTTTTTTTATTCCCGTTACCAAATACTTCCTTATTTTCAGAATGTTGAGAATGCTCAGGGTTTTCAGGGTTTTCAACCTTCTGGATTTCATGAACGACGGTACGGTGATTGTGAGGGCTTTAAAAAACAGCTCAAGAAAGATCTACATTTTTCTTCTGTTTCTGATTATCTTCTCTGTGATTGTCGGTTCCCTCATGTTTATGGTGGAAGGCGGAAGGCCGGGCTTTGAAACGATCCCGCAGGCAATCTACTGGGCTGTAGTTACGGTAACGACCGTCGGTTACGGTGATGTATCGCCTATTACGCCGATGGGGAAATTCTTTGCCGTGATCCTGATGCTGGCAGGTTACTCCATTATTGCCGTTCCTACGGGGATTGTTACTGCCGAGATGCGCAACAAAAGACAGAACCTGGAAAAGATCTGTGAGCGTTGCGGAAATGAGGATATTGATGATGACGCAAGATACTGCAAGCAGTGTGGCAAGAAATTAGCTTAGTAAAATTATCAACATTATATATAATCTATTAATAAATACTGCAAAATCATGGAACCAACAAAGAAAAATAAACCGCACATCTCTATTGTTATACTGTTCTCTTTAATCGTATTGATGGTAATTGGCTATCTCATCCTTGTCACCTTCTTCCCGGCCGTTTTTTCAGGACTTAATACTTCTGAAATCCAACCGGTGAATGACAGATAAAAGATTTATCTTTTCATCATCAGAATATCATTATGATCATTTAAATAATACTTAATACAAAAGGCGGCCGAATTAACGGCCGCCTCTTTTTATTGGTTTACAGGATTGGATCCTGCATTGAAAACTTAAACTCTGTTATTCAGTAACCACTATTTCTTAATGGTCTTAACTGTCTGTTTAGAACCGTCTTTCATATGTAATGTTACCAGATACATCCCCTGTTTCAATTCTTCCAGATGGATGGTTGCTCCCGGATTATCAATCACTCTTATCAGCCTGCCTGTAACATCAGATACAGAAACCGATTTTACATTGGCAGCATCTGAAATATTCAGCACATCTGTAAATGGATTCGGATACAGCCTGATTTTGTTTTTATCAGCTTTCACCTCAGAAGTAGCCAATACACCTTTGGTTATTGTAATGGTGAACGGCCCTTCCGGTTCATCTGACCAGCCACTGTAATGGCCTACATTTACATAATAGGTATTTCCTGCCATTGTCGGGATAGAAATTGCTTCTGTCATACCTTCACCGGTATTATCTACCGTATCTTCACATGATAACGCTGAGCAGTTTCCACTGTATACTCCGATCTGGGAATCAAAATCGCTTCCTGCAGGCAAAGTAACCGTAATATTGTACGTATCACCGTCACCTACAAACTTAAACCAGGTTCCGTCATTCATTTCGTTGCTGCATGCCGTTATCATTCCGCCTCCGTTTGTCGCTCCGCTGCCGTCAGTCTGAACATAGGTATAAGGGAAAGCCGTTGCAGATAATGCACCGCCGCAGTCATCATTGGCAGGTGGCGGTGGAAATGTTCCTACGCAGATATCAAAACTCTGATTGCTTCCTGCGCCGCTGTAGCTGTATACTCTTACCCAATAGGTCTGTCCTACGGTAAGCCCTGTTGCTACCGCTGAATTAGGATCTGAACATAGCACATTGAGAAGTGCACCGCATCCTCCGCTGAATACCTGGAAATAAGTATCCGTATCAGAATTACTTCCTACAGACTGGATGTTAAGAAGAGAAATTTTATGGGTAGCATTTGTGGCTACAAATTTAAACCATACATCGTCATCAGCAGTTCCGTAACAAGGATCCGGAGCCGTTCCGGAATCTGTTGCTCCAAGTGTATATCCGGCAGTTACCGTACCACAGTTCGTATCTGGGTTTACCGTTAAAGTAACTGCTGTTGCACATTCATCATTTGAAGGTACAGGCGGTGCGGATTTAAACATCACGTCGGTACATCCTGAAGATTCTCCACCGGTACCCACTGCTGTTACCCTGACGTAATAATTCGTATTGGGAGCAAGCGGTGTGGAAGGAGTGAAACTGTTTGTGGTTACCGCAGCCTGATTTACAACATTTGTTCCTCCGGGAGTGGTTCCTATGGATACTTTGTATCCGGTGGCTCCTGAAGAATTGTTCCATGTAATGACAGGTGCCAAAGGAATAAATGTAGCATTGTTAGCCGGGTATGTAATCAGCGGACATGCCGGAATGGGGTTTGGAGCCAATCCGTTAATGGTAACTACCGATTTATAATTTGCCAGATTATTTCCGGTTGCCGGCGGAGAAGCAGGATCCGGATCGGTATAATCATTTTTATAATATATAGTAGAATTAGGAGCTCCTGCATACACATACATGGCTTCATCATAATCATTATTATCGTAACCTGACGAATTTTCTTCAGCAGCAATTACCAGATTAGATGTATTGTTGTACGGGAAAGGTGTTGGGAAAACAACTTCAATAACTCCGTTTACCAGGGTAACGGTTCCTGAAAAAACCTGGGTCAGCTGGGCAGCAGGAATCCAGTCTGTATCTGATGCAAATGTTGTTTTTGTAGTCTGTCCAAGATAAACCACCCATTGTGAAGAACTTGTGATAGACATGGAAGAATCCATGTAAAATTTAAGCCCTGTGATATTGCCAGCTGCATTGGCATTGATTTCCTGTTTTGTGAAAATCTGCTGGGTATAAGAATATCCATAGTACGTACTGATAGGAGCAACCCCGGTGTCTGTACTTCCGGTCCCCAAACTGATCTGGGCATTGAGTACCATACTTATGCACAATAAGCATGAGAGTAGAAATTTTGTCATAATTAAATATTTTATTCGTTACATGCTAAATTAATCATAAAATTGTTAAATCAGTATTAATAATTACATTATTTTAATAAAAAAAGCAGCTAATTTACTTAGCCGCTATTATAATTGATAAAAAGTATTAAAGTTTATTTTTTAATTGTTTTTACCGTTTGCCTTGATCCGTCTTTCATTTCCAAAATAATTAAATAGATTCCCTGTTTCAGGTCTCCTAAGTGAAGTACAGAGCCCGGATTCGCCAGGGTTTTTATCAGTCTGCCGGAAATATCTGTTACCAAAACGTTTTTCACATCAGCTGCATCAGAAATATTCAGTACTTCAGAGAACGGATTGGGATATACTTTTACGGTATTTTTTGCCGCTCCGGTTTCATTTGTTGATAAAACATTCTGCTCTACTACGAAGTTGTCTACAAAGAAATCTACATCGCTTGCATCGGCAACGTTACCGTTTGTTCCGTAAAATCCAAACTTAGTATTGGCACTGTTATATCCTGTAAGATTAAATACATATTGAGTTGAATTGTTTGAAGGCGAAGTATTGGTATCCCATGTCTGAAGGACTGTCCACGTAGTTCCTCCGTCCTGGGAAACCACAAACTGAACCAGGTCATCTGACCCCAGGTTTCCGGCTGTTGTAACGCCATACTCAGTAAGGCCGTAATCGAATTTCACACGGTATCCTCCTGCAGAAAGGTTAAAAGCAGGCGTAATCAGCCATGCATTGAAAGCCGTAGGAGAGAAAGCACTGGTATACACATTCAATTTAACAGCTCCGTCATATCCATTATTTAAAAATCCATCATCATACCAGTTGGAAGTTGTTCCCGAAGGTGTTGTAGCAGGAGTTCCATCATCAGCTCTGTTCCAGCATGTGTTTGTACCGGCAGCAAAATCAAAAGTATAACCCGGTACGATAACTGAACATGATGTGGTAAAGGTTGCAGAAGTTGACCATGCACTTTTATCAGTTGCGGTACACGCCGATCTTACCCAGACATAATACGTGGTGACAGGTGATAAGCCGGTCAGCGGTAAAGTCACAGCAGGACTGGATACCGATCCCGTAGCTGCAGTAGCACTTACCGGTGATGTAGTGCTGGTAGAAAGGTAATATTCATATCCTGTTCCTACTGTAACTGAAGGAGCCGTCCATGTTAAGGTAGCGGTAGTATCTGCTACTGCTGTAACCGATACGGCGGTTGGTGCCAGACAGCTTGGTACCGCACCAATATTTACGGTATAATCATGAGCTTCCCCATATCCATCTGTATTACATGGGACCGGCTGTGAACTGTACCTATCGGCCACACGCATTCTGTGTACACCCAGCTGTGCAGTTGCAGGGATTGCGATCGTTCCATCCGTAGTACTTACAGTTCCTGAAACACTGCTGCCAGATGCTACTAATTCCGTTGTTTCATCAAATGTACCATCATTATTGAAATCAATCCACATTTTTACATTCTGGGTTGAAAAATCATGTGTTACGGTAAACGGATAGTTAACGCCCGCATTCAGATTAATGGTCTGCGACGTATAATCACCATAAGATCCGGAAGAACAGCCTGTATCCAAATGGCTGAATCCTGCTCCCGGAATAATAAAACTGGTAATCTGGTCTCCGTAATCACATCCGCTGGCAAACTCAGGAACACAATAGGACTGTGCAGATACTGAAAGTGTTAAAGCAAAAAGACTAACTGATAAAAGTTTTTTCATTCTTAGATTTTTTATATTAATTAAATTAGATTAACAGCGGACTCATCCATAAATAACCGGAGAGTACTTATATAAAAGCGCCTGTTCCTGTGCTTTAACGAAAAGTAGAGTTAAAGTTTTGTAAATAGTATGGATACAGGGAAAAAAGCGTTACGCCTTTATATAATTTTAAAGCTTAAATATATCATTAAATTGATTTTAAACATAAAGAAACAGCAATTAATATATTCTATACAATTAAATAGTCATAATATTCGCATAAAAATAAACAATTGTTTAAATTTTTAAAAATACCTCAATACTGTGATTAATTTTAAGGTATGGGTAGTCAGCATCTTATATTTTAGTCATAATACAGGGAAATAATATGGTACCACACTTAACATAATAAAATTTTTATAAAAAAATGGACTGATTCTGCCTAAAACAAAAAATAGCGGCTGAAATCAGCCGCTATTCATCTTATTATGGTTAAAAGTTTTACCTTTTTATTACCTTGAAGGTCTTTCTTGAACCGTCTTTCATTTCTAAAGTTATCAGATACATGCCCTCTTTCAGTTCTCCTAACTGAAGAGCCGAAGAAGGATTTGTAATTGTTTTAACCAATCTTCCTGAAATATCTGTTACCAATGCATTCTTAACATTGCTGATATCAGAAATATTCAGTACGTCAGAGAATGGGTTAGGGTATACTTTGATACTGTTCTTTACAACAGAAGTTTCAGTTGTTGACAATGACGGATTCAGCGCATAGCTTACATCATCAATCAAAACACTGTTGGAAGGTGTTCCGGTATGCTTAAATACCAGTTTAGTTACTCCCGCAGGAACTCCTGTAATATCTAATGAGTAATTATCAACGGCAGTTGTACTTGTAGATGTATAACTTCCTAAAGCTACAAATGTTGAAGTGTCAGAAGGATTTGTTAAATATCCGATCTGTACAATTCCTCCGGCAGTAAAGTTAGCTCTTCCTTTAAATTTAAGGGTATAGTTACCCGACTGTAAGTTTGAGATTTCCGGTGTAGCTACCATTCCGGTAGAAGTACCGCTGGTATAGATATATAATGCATTTGGTGCGCTTATAGCAGTACTTGCATTAATCGTTCCATACGTAGACGTTGTTCCGATACTCGTCCAGCAAGCTGGAAGACTTCCTACAATAGAAGAATCAAAGTTTTCATTTAATGTTGATACTGAACCGCAGGCTGTAGCAAAATTTAATGCATTTGACCATGGGCTTTTATCCGTCGCAGTACATACTGATCTTACCCATACGTAATATGTTGACGAAGGAGACAGACTGCTTAACGATTGTGAAGTTCCCGTAATGCCCGTCATGTTTGGAGTGGTAGAACTTGTAGGAGCCGTATTTGATGTGCTGTAGTACAGTTCATATCCATTGCCAGGTGCGGTTGCAGGACCGGTCCAAGAAATATCGGCACTGGTAGTTGTTATATTATTAGCCGCTAATGCTGTAGGTTCTGCACATGAAGGAATGGCTTCTACCGCAAAATCATCAATATGGAAATCGATATCCGGCGAATTGGAACTTGTAGTTCCTACAAAAGCTATTTTAATATTTCCTGAATATCCTGTCAAATTAATCGTTTCAAACTGGCCCGTATTAGAATACGTTCCGGCACCGGTGTACGTCTTTAAAACATTGGCATTACTCCATGTCGTTCCTCCGTCCGTAGAAATAATTACTCTAAGAAGATGTGTCCCTAAGGTAGTTACTGAAGAAGTAGCCAGATAAGTTGTAACAGCCATTTTGTATTTTACTCTATACACACCTGGAGTACTGCCCAGGTTTATTGGCTGAGAAATCAACCAGTCACCTGTATTTGTCCCATACAGATTGATTCTCACGGCAGAATTAGTTCCCGTATTCCCAAAACCTGTTTCAGAAGACCATTTACTGGTACCATATACCAATGTAGATGAAGCTGTTACTTCTCCTTTAGCTGCAGTCCAGCATATCGGTAAGAAAGAAGAAAAAGCCTGTGCTACTGTTGGTGCATTTTCTATCCCGCAAACTGTCGTAAAGTTTCTTTCGCTACAAGCCACTGCTGATATATTTGCTGTATATCCGCTAACTGCATAATAGTATTTGGTGGATGTATTAAGTGCAGACGGGAAAGTGTAAGAAGTTACATTTCCAAGATCAATATTATTGGCAATATCTGTTCCACCGGCAGTAGTCCCAACTCTCAATCTATAACCGGCAGCTCCGTTAATCGCTGCCCATGTTATTGTTGGTGTTGTGCTTACCCCTGTAGCGCTTGCTGCAGGAAGAGATACAGTAGGACATGTAGACAGTGTTATAAAATTAGCAGAACTTGACCAAACCCCCTTATCGGTCCCGTTACAGTTTCCTCTTACCCAGTAATAATAAGTGGTAGAAGGAGTCAATCCTGTTAAATTAGCTGTAACAACACCGGCAGCTGTTGATCCTGAAGGTACAGTAGCAGTTGTAGGAGCGGTAGATGATGTACTGTAATAATATTCATATCCGTTACCTGGCGCAGTTGTAGAAGCTGTCCAGCTGATAGTGGCCGATTCCGGAGTTAATGCTGAAGAAGCAAGCCCCGTCACTGTACTGGCACAGTTAGGCAGTGTTGTAAAGGAACCTGCAGTAGCATATCCGTTACCAGTTCCTGCCAGATTTGGAATGTGGGAATATGTTGACAGCGCATTACCATTTAAAGCCTGAACCTGAACCTGATAGGTTGTGTTTTGGGTCAAACCACTGATTGAAGCAGTAGTCGCAGATACCGGATTTCCGCTAAAGTCAGTCCAATCGCAGCTTCCCAAAGTCCGGTACTGCACGTTATAAACTGTAGCTCCTGTTGGTGCTGTCCAATTTATCGTTGCTCCGGTATTGGTTATTGCATTGGTAGCGGCGAAAGTTCTTACAGGCAGCTGGGTACCTGGAGTCCATATATATATTAATCCGTTTGGAATTTTAACATTTACGTTAGTGGCAGCAGTGAAAAGCATTGTACTTGAATTAGCATTTCCTGTGACAGCTTTAGACCAATCACAAGTAGTGCCTGCAGGCACATTGCCAATCATTAATGGACTTACGTTGGTTGCATAAGCAACACTGTTCCCTCTTATCCCCACCTGAGGATTATATGTGGATGAAGTGGTACCCGGGTCTGTACAGGCCCCATATACAATTTTTATCTCACCGGTAGCATAAACCAATCGAATCTGAAAATTTAATTTTTCATTACTTCTATTAGAAAAATCAGCGTGATCCTGATACTGGACCACAAACTCAGTTCCGAGATCCTGATACCTGACTTCCGGAGCTGCCCCAGCAACTGTAGACGAAGCCCCATCCTGTCCAAAAGCAGCAATAGCTCCTGTAGTGCTCCCCAGAGTGGACAGTGGTGTATAACTCGATCCGGAAGGTGCGGCACCAAATGCAATGTATCCGTTTGCGCTTATGTAGATACTGCTGACTGCAACCCCACCAAAAGTAAACGGTGTAGGCAATGCAATAGCGGCTGAAACTTCATTATCATAAGAAGTACCGGTTCCTGCAGGAAATACTTTCGTCCCTCCTGTAATTGAAGTATAAGGTGCTCCTGTACCTTTGGCAAAAGAATAGGCTGCAATATTGGTCTGTGCCAGTGCACTGCTGCCTGTTGCCAATAAAGCTGCAGCTACGAGCATACCTTTAAGCCAGCTTTTTTGTTTTTTACCCGTAGCCTCAGAAGCATCCTTTACTGCCCGGCTATCCTGGGTATTGAAAACCGGATATTCCCGATTATTCAAAATCCTGTAGTTTTTCGTCATAATAATAGCAAAATTAATTAGGACTGTAAAGATATAATAAATAACAAGTAAAATGTTAAAAGGATATAATTTTTACTATAAAAACCTTAATTAGACTTAAATTAATTATAAAATATAAACAATCATTTGATATTATTGACAAAAACACAATTTAAAATCATTTTACAATTATTTAATAATCAATACAATATATATTTATCACTTACATAGGATTTAGTAGAGTTATTTTATTTAACATAATATTAATTTTAAAATATTCCTCATTATATCTATAAATAATTCACTATTATTTATTTTTTTATCATTATTAATATGTTATTCTTTTAACTGATAATAAACTGTATGCTTAGAAGCATATAATATTTAAGTTTTAAAATAAAAAAAAGTGGCCGGCGCCACTTTTACAATTCAATATTTTTTAATTCAGGTAGAACTCATATTTGTTGAGGAGCTGAATTTCTTTGATGAGGTCACCATTGAGATCAACCGAATGCTTCATCGATTGGACTTCCAGATGCTCGACCTGCGAGTCATCATCCATATGCTTGATATAGAATTTTATTTTCTGGTTTCCCTGATTTTTCTCCAGTACCTTCTGGAAAAAACTGAGGTCTTCCGGCCGGAAATCCATCACATCCATTACTAGGGAAATGCTCTTGGCAAATCTTTCAAATGCTTCCTGCAGTTCAATTACTTCATTTACATTTACGAAGACCCGCCCGTCTTTTACCTGGGCAAACTTGATTTTAAAAATAACGAAACGCTGCACTTCAAGTTTTTCCTTCAGCTTCATATAATCCCGGTCTCCCAACCTGAAAGAATAGGACCCGGAATAGTCTTCCAGTGTTACAAAAGCTACTTTCTCGCCGCTTCTGAAGCCGTCTTTCACAACATATTCCGTAATTAAGCCCGCAACGGTATATTCTTTTCCGCCACCGCCGTTTTCGCGTTCTTTCTGTATCGTTTTCCAGTCTTTTTTCTTTTCTTCAAATAATTCTTCCTGTTTATTGGCAAAAGCCTGTTCTTTATAGGCATCCACCTCATCAAGGTTCAGGAACTGGAATACGCCTTTCGGCTCTGCTTTTTTGGTTACTTCTTCAATGATTTCCTCCCCTGTCAGCAATTCATCGGAAACAATTTCCACCAAGTCTGCTACATCTTCAGGGGTCTCCTGTTCAAGAACCGGAGCTTCATCCGTTACCAGCTTTACCTCTTCTTCTTTTTCAAGAACCGCTTTTTTGGAAAGCTGTCCCTGCATAAACCGGTAGTGATACCTGAATTCATCCAGCGGATGCGCAGAGAGGTAAAATCCTATAATTTCTTTTTCTTTATTCAGCTTGTGCATATTGGGCCATTCCGGGCAAGGAGGCAATTTCGGCTGTTCAATCTGAACCTCTTCCGCAAAGTCTGCAAAAAGAGAGTTTTCCATTTCATGCTTGCTTTCCTGAAAGCTCTGCCCATACTTGATGAGCCTTTCCAGATTGGTTCTTCCCGCCATATCAATATCGAAATACTGGCCTCGGTGGAAAGAATCCAGTTCATCAAAAGCTCCTGCCAGTACCAAACTTTCCGCTACCCTCTTATTCATCTGTGAAGGCTGGATCCTCTCAAAGAAATCATAGATATTCTTGAATCTTCCGTTCGCTCTTTCGCGGGTAATCGCTTCACTCGGGCCCTCCCCGATTCCCTTAATCGCTCCGAGGCCGAAACGGATCTGTCCTTTTTCATTTACGGAAAACTTGTATTGGGATTCATTCACATCCGGCCCCAAAACATCCACACCGATACTTTTACAGTCTTCCATGAACATGGTAATGGATTCGGTATTGTTAATGTTGTTGCTCATTACACTCGCCATATATTCTGCCGGGTAATTGGCTTTCAGAAAAGCCGTCTGATAGGCAATCAAGGCATAACAGGTAGAGTGGGATTTGTTGAAAGCATATTCTGCAAAAGCTTTCCAGTCATTCCAGATTTTTTCCAGCCGTTCTTCATTCAGGTTATTTTTCCTTCCGCCTTCAATAAATTTCGGGTACATTTTATTCAGAACGTCAATCTGCTTTTTACCCATTGCTTTTCTCAGCGTATCGGCTTCACCTTTTGTAAAGTTGGCCAGCTTCTGGGAAAGAAGCATTACCTGCTCCTGATACACGGTAATCCCGTAGGTCTCCTTTAAATATTCTTCGGTTTCCGGTAAATCGTAGACAATTTCCTCAATCCCGTGTTTCCTGTTGATAAAGTTCGGGATATATTTAATCGGGCCCGGACGGTAAAGGGCATTCATGGCAATAAGATCGGCAAAAACAGTGGGTTTAAGCTCTCTCATATATTTCTGCATCCCCGGACTTTCATACTGGAAAATCCCTATGGTCCTTCCCTCTTTAAACAGCTGATAAGTCTTCGCATCTTCAAGCCCTATTTCATCAGGGTCAATATCAACTCCATGCCGCTGCTTAACCAATTTCAGGGCATCTTTAATAATTGTAAGCGTTCTGAGGCCCAGGAAGTCCATTTTCAGAAGACCGGCACTTTCTGCCACCGAGTTATCAAACTGCGAGACAAGAATATCCGCATCTTTTGCTGCGATGGTTACAGGCACCAGGTTACTTACATCTTCCGGCGTAATAATGACCCCACAGGCATGAATCCCGGTATTCCGGATGCATCCTTCCATTTTCTTTGCACTCGCCAGTACATCATGGCGCGGATCTGAAGGACTGCTCAGGACCGATCTCATCTCATCGACAAGCATCTGGTCTTCCGGCCTTAATTTATCATATTTTGAAAGGGCTTTCGCAATATTCATTCCCGGTGTGGAAGGAATCAGCTTGGCAATATTGTTGGTGTCCGGAATAGGCAGATCCAGAACCCTTCCGGCATCTTTAATGGCAGATTTCCCACCCAGCACGGAATAGGTAATAATCTGGGCTACCTGATTTTTACCGTATTTATCAACAACCCATTTAATAATTTTATCCCTTCCTTCATCATCAAAGTCGATATCAATATCCGGCATCGAAACCCTTTCCGGGTTCAGGAAACGCTCAAAAAGGAGGTCATATTTAATCGGGTCTACATTGGTAATCCCGATACAGTAGGCTACTGCGGAACCAGCTGCGGAACCCCTTCCGGGGCCTACCCACACTCCCATATCCCGGGCTTCGTTGCAGAAATCCTGAACAATAAGGAAGTACCCCGGATATCCGGTATTGGCAATAACTTCCAGCTCGAAATCGAGACGCTCTTTAATTTCACCGGTAATTCCGGTGTCTGCATATCTTTTTTTTGCACCTTCATATGTTAAATGGGTCAGATAAGCCATTTCACCACGTTTTCCGCCATCTACATCATCTTCAGTGTGGATAAATTCTGAAGGAATATCGAATTTCGGCAGTAAAACATCCCTTTTTAACGTGTAAGGCTTAAATTTCGCAGTAAATTCTTCGTATGCATCAAAAGCATCGGGATATGCTAAAAACGCTTCCTTGATTTCATCTGAATTCTTGATATAGTATTCTCCCGTTGCCAGGCCACGCCTTTTTCCGAAGCCTTTCCCGACCGGTGTTGTTAATTTCTCACCGTCTTTGATACAGCTTACGATATCCTGGATATTGGAATCGTCTTTGTTCGTGTAAAAGGTTTCGTTCTGCGCTAAAATTTTAACGCTATATTTATCGGCAAAATGCAGTAAAACATCATTTAAATGCTCTTCTTCCGGCAGCTTGTGATTCTGAATCTGAACATAAAAATCATCTTCAAAAGTATCTTTCCACCATTTGAAAAGCTCTTCCCCTTTCTGTTCACCTGTATTTAAAACAGCATCCGGGATATCCCCGTGGATTCCTGAAGTCAATGCAATAATGCCTTCCTTATATTGGGCAATCAGATCGCGGCTTATCCTGGGAACACCGAAATAAAACCCTTTTAAGAACCCGATACTTGAAAGCTTTGCCAGGTTTTTATACCCGTTAAAATCTTTCGCCAGCAGAACCACCTGCGTCCTTCTGTCCGGATCTTCTTTGGTAAACTGTTTCTGCTCGTAACGGTCTGAAATATAAAATTCACAGCCTACAACAGGAATCAGTGGTTCTGAAACCGGCTCTTCTTCACTGAACGGCTCCCCTTTTTCTTCAGCTTCCTGTTTTTTGGATAAATATTCCTTATGCTTTTTGGCCCTGTCGCTGTTGGCACCCTCTACTGCTGAAACGAACTTAAAGGCTCCCATCATATTCCCGAGGTCTACCATTCCAACGGCAGGGAAATGATCATCCGAAGCTTTTTTAATCAGATCATTGATGCTTGAAGTAGCGGATAAGGTTGAAAAAACACTGTGATTATTGAAATTGAAATATTTTCCGAGATCAATATCATCAATACTTCCTACATCGGCCTGTTTTTTCTTACTGTTGAAATCCGCAACCTGCCTTCTGATTACAATGTTGAACGGCTTTATCGGATCAGGGTACAGCGTTTTGAAATACGCAAGCTGATCTTCCGAAGTCTTTAACACCTCAGCAGGAATAATCCCGATCCTCATCATTTCAAAAAATACCTGAGCCGTTGCATTTACGTCGGCCGCTGCATTATGCGCTTCATCAAACTTATGGCCGTATAATTTTTCGTACAGTTCTTCCAGTTTCGGAGGCTTGAACCTTCCGCCACGGCCGCCGCCGAGCTGACAGAAATCCGTACCGAGAACCATGGTGTCTGCTTTCGGTTTTTCCTGAAGGTTGTCTTTTATATTTTTACGGTAGAATTCGGCTCCCACAATATTGTAATCAAACTCAACATTGTGCCCCGAAACAACCCTTACCTTTTCTAATACTTTGGCAAATTCATTTAAAATTTCTTCAAGGTCACGGCCTTCTTCATTGGCAATCTTTGTGGTGATCCCGTGAATTCTCGCTGCGTTAAAGGGAATGTCATACCCTTCCGGCTTTATAATATAATCCTGGTTTTCAATTAACGTTCCGTCGTCATCATGTAACTGCCACGCAATCTGCACCATTCTTGGCCAGTTGTCTGAGTCTGAAAGCGGAGCGTTGAAATTCTTTGGTAACCCTGTGGTTTCTGTGTCAAAAACTAAATACATGTAATTTTTTCCAGCTTTTAAAGTAAAAAGAGAATGTAAAGTTACTTCAATTTTTTGTCTTTTGAAATTAGTTTTTATAAATCTCTCTGAATGACAGTGTATATATCTGACAAGGACAAATAAGACTGAACCTTCAAAATAAAAACATAACAATTTATAAACCATTCTGTTACATGAAAATACTAACAATTGTTAGTATTTTATTTTTTTGTTTATCTTTGCTTTCTATGGAAAATACCCTTCACGAAAAAGTTTCTCAGGATGTTCTGCTCAAGGCTTACAACCATATGATGCTTGCCAAGGCAATGGCAGACATTTACGAAGAAAACAGAAATGTTACCAAATATGTTCATAGTACTTCAAGAGGCCATGAGGCTATTCAGCTGGCTACCGCATACCAGCTGAAAAAAGAAGACTGGGTTTCCCCTTATTACCGGGATGAAAGCATTCTTTTGGGGATAGGTTTTGAGCCTTACCAACTGATGCTGCAGCTGCTTGCAAAAGCCGATGACCCTTTTTCAGGAGGAAGATCTTATTATTCCCATCCTTCCAGCAGGGACGAAAACAAACCGAAAATCATTCACCAGAGTTCCGCAACAGGAATGCAGACCATCCCGACAACGGGTGTTGCGCAGGGAATCAAATATATTCAGGACTTTGAATTACAGCAGTTTGAAAACAACCCTGTTGTGGTATGCAGCTTAGGAGACAATTCCGTAACGGAAGGTGAAGTGAGTGAAGCACTTCAGTTCGCAGCCCTGCACCAGCTTCCGATTATTTTCCTGGTTCAGGACAACGAATGGGGAATTTCCGTAACGAAAGAAGAAGCCAGAACCTGTGATGCCTATGATTTCGTAGCAGGATTTACCGGACTGAGCAGAATGAGAGTGGACGGCACCGATTTCGTGGAAAGTTTTGAGGTGATGAAAAAAGCGGTTGATTTTGTACGAAGCGAAAGAAAACCATTGGTAGTCTGTGCCAAAACGGTACTGATCGGCCATCACACTTCCGGAGTACGGAGGGAATTCTACAGAGATGAAGAAGATTTAACCAAACACAGGGCAAAAGACCCGGGAGAAATATTGAGGAATTACCTGCTTGATGCCGGTACTGATGAAGAACTTTTAAAACAGATCACCAAAAAAGCCCGTCTGGAAGCCGAAGAAGCTTTTGAAAGAGCCCAGAAAGCGGAAGATCCGAAGCCTGAGACGGTAATGCAGCATATCTTTGCCCCCACTCCGATTACAGAGGAAACGGGAACCCGCGAGCCGGAAGGCGGAGAAAAAATTGTAATGGTGGATGCCGCCATCCATGCCATTCAGGAGATTATGTGGAAGCATCCGGAAGCATTGCTTTACGGACAGGACGTAGGGGAAAGAATCGGCGGGGTGTTCCGTGAAACCGTGACTTTAGGAAAGAAATTCGGGAGCAAAAGGGTATTCAATACAGCCATTCAGGAAGCCTATATCATCGGCTCCACAACAGGGATGAGCGCCGTTGGTTTAAAACCGATTGTTGAAGTACAGTTTGCAGATTACATCTATCCGGGTATCAACCAGCTGATTACGGAAATTTCAAAATCAAGTTATTTAAGCCAGGGGAAATTCCCGGTAAGCAATATCATCCGTGTACCGATCGGAGCCTACGGCGGCGGCGGACCTTACCACAGCGGAAGTGTTGAAAGTATTCTGGCAAATATCAAAGGAATCAAAATCGCGTATCCAAGCAACGCAGCAGATTTCAAAGGTCTGTTAAAAGCAGCCTATTACGATCCGAACCCGGTGGTGATGTTAGAACATAAAGGCCTGTACTGGAGCAAGGTTCCGGGAACCGAAGATGCCAAAACAATAGAACCGGCAGAAGATTATATTTTACCTTTCGGAAAAGGGAAAGTAATTATTGAAGCGGATAAAGAAGAGACCGCAAAAGGTAGGACTCTACTGGTAGTAACATACGGAATGGGTGTTTACTGGGCGAAAGAAGCCGTGAAAAACTTTACCGGAAAAATTGAAGTAATTGACCTGAGAACCATAATTCCTCTGGATGAAGAACTGGTTTTCGAAAGGGTAAAAGCCCACGGTAAATGTATCGTCCTGACAGAGGAACAGCTGAACAATTCTTTTGCAGAAGCCTTTGCCCACAGAATTTCTAAAAACTGCTTCCGGTATCTTGATGCTCCGGTTGAGACCATGGGGTCGCTTGATACGCCGGCCGTCCCGATCAACCTGGTCCTGGAAAAAGAAATGCTTCCGAATGCCGAAAAGCTCGCGAAGAAAATTGAACAGATGCTTACACAGTAATCAATATACAGCCTCCGGATATCCCGGAGGTTTTTTTATACTCTGTTTTATTGAAGCATACTTATTTATTTTGGTACCACATCCTGTCTTGGTATTTGTTTTGCTTATCCATTCGTTGACCTCAGCCGTCAACACAGCCTATTCATGATTACAACGAGATACATCAATGCCAAGCAGATCCTGAATCTATCAGGTAAGCACCTTATTATTATAACGATCTGGTGTACCCTTATCGCACTGGTTTTTTATTTCCTGGACTGGCAGTGGATGATTATTCCCTGGGTTCCGGTGGCACTTATCGGTACTGCCGAAGCATTCCTGGTAGGTTTTAAAAACAATCAGGCTTATGACCGTTTATGGGAGGCCCGGAAAATATGGGGCGGAATCGTGAATTCCAGCCGGTCTTTTGCCGCTATGGTATATGCTTTTAATACGGATGTTGAAGAAACCAATATGTCTGACCTGGAAGATAAAAGGAGAAAAATCATATGCCGCCATATTGCATGGCTGTATGCCTTCCGCGAGCAGCTTTTGGTGCCTACCGAATGGGAACATATCAAAGCTGAGGAAACCGACCAGTTCAAGAATATCGACCACAAACGGAACAGGCTGATCAAAGCAGGATTCCCGGATTATACAAGAACCCCGATCTTCCTTAATAAATATCTTTCTGAAGAAGAGGCCGAACTTCAGTCTACCTACAAAAATTTTGCAACTTATCTGATTTCTCAGCAGGCAAAGGATATCAATGAGTTAAAGAACGACAAAATAATTTCAGAATTCAATCAGCTTCAGTTACAGACGTGCCTGAATGAGTTCTACGGCTATCAGGGCCAGGCGGAAAGAATTAAAAAATTTCCTTCTCCAAGGCAGTTTGCCAGTACCGCGTTTATATTCAATATCCTGTTCATTATGCTGCTTCCGTTAGGACTGGTAAGTGAATTTGCCAAGCTTGGTGACTGGGGTGTCTGGGTAAGCATCCCATTCTGTATCATCGTCGGGTGGATTTACATTATCATGGAGCTTGTAGGGGATTATTCTGAAAACCCTTTTGCGGGATTAATGTTTGACGTTCCGATGCTTTCCATTTGCCGGACCATTGAAATCGACCTTCTGCAGATGGCCGGCGAAACGGATCTTCCGGACCCGATTGCCTCTAAAAACGGAGTCCTGGTATAATTACAGAACAATTGCCGTTGTATTCTTAACTTCAGAGATCATAAATGAACTGTGGGTACTGGCAATGTGCTCTAATGTGGTGAGTTTGGTCAGCATGAAATTACGGTAGTCCGGCATATCCCTGACTCCTATTTTGAGAATATAGTCGTAGTCTCCGCTTACATGGAAACATTCCGTAACTTCATCAAGCGTCATGATTTCTTTTTCAAACCGGAGCACATGCTGCTTTTTATGCTGTGTAAGTTTTACATGGCACAGCACAATAAAATCCCTGTTGATTTTCTGCCGGTCCAAAAGTGCTACATATTTTGAAATCACACCGGTATTTTCCATTTTTCTGATGCGTTCATAAACGGCAGTTACGGACAGCCCGAGTTTATAGGATAGCTCTTTTGTGGTCTGCTTTGAATCTTCCTGTAAAAAAAGCAGCAGTTTTTTATCAATTTCATCAAAGTTCATAGATAAATTTTTGTTAAAAGTTTATGATTATCAAATATATAAAACTTTTTTTCTACTAAATCAAAATATAATAGATTTATATTCCTATAATTACGATTTGTGTTGTAAAGAATAAGCAGTTCATTGAAATTTACCCCGTAAAAATCTAAAGCTTATGAGAGAATTTAATGCAGCCAATGAAATTCAGGATTTACAGTACTTCGGTGAATTCGGCGGGGTGAACCCTTCCATTTCAGACAGTTCCACGTATACGTTCCTTTCTGCAAAAACCATGTTTGATACCTTTGAAGGCAATGCGGAAGGATGTTATCTGTATTCAAGACACTCATCACCCATGAACCTGTACCTTTCCGAAGCTTTGGCAAAATTAGAAAATACAGAAGCGGCAAATGTTACCGCATCGGGAATGGGTGCCATTACTTCTGTGCTGATGCAGGTCTGCAAAAGCGGAGACCACATCATTTCCAGCAGAACCATCTACGGCGGAACCTATGCTTTTATGAAGAACTTCCTTCCGTCTTTTCAGATCAACACTACCTTTTTGGATATCAATAATTTTGAATCGGTAGAAAAAGCGATACAGCCCAATACCAAAGTGATCTACTGCGAAAGCGTGAGCAATCCGCTTCTTGAAGTAGCCGACCTGAAAACCCTGTCTGCCCTGTGTAAAAAGCATAACATCAAACTGATTGTAGATAATACTTTTTCACCGTTATCCATTTCGCCGGCGTTGCTGGGAGCAGATATTGTAATTCATTCCCTAACCAAATTCATTAACGGAAGCAGCGATACCGTCGGCGGCGTATACTGCGGAACCCAGGAATTCATCAACGACACCAAAAATGTAAATACCGGAGCCTGTATGCTCTTAGGCCCTACCATGGACAGCCTCCGTTCTTCAAGCATTCTGAAGAACCTGAGAACGCTTCACATCAGGATGAAACAGCACAGCCATAATGCGATGTATCTGGCAGAGAGATTTGAAAATGACGGCTTAAAAGTTTCTTATCCCGGATTATCTTCCCACAAAAACCATGAGCTGATGAAAAGCATGATGCATGAAGAATATGGCTTTGGCGGACTGCTGACTTTAGATGCCGGAACTACGGATAAAGCCAATGAGCTGATGGAGCTGATGCAGCAGGAAAACCTGGGTTATCTTGCGGTAAGCCTGGGCTTTTATAAAACCCTGTTTTCCTGTTCGGGAAGTTCTACCTCTTCTGAGATTCCTGAAGAAGAACGCGCCGCGATGGGAATTTCAGACGGGCTGATCCGGTTTTCCATCGGCCTGGACCATGATATCCGGCGAACCTACGAAAAGATGAAAGAATGCATGCTGAAAACAGGCATTCTCAACCATGAGACCATCTCTATATCGTGATTATTCAGGAGCTGTTGTAAATTCAACAGCTTTTTATTTTTTATGGAAATGGGTAGGGAAAGCTTCTTCAGGCTTCATCCTGAAGACATTCAGTAAAATCCAGGATTTCAAGAAGCCGTACCCGTATGAAAACATCTGGATGTAGGTGGAAATAACCGCCATCCCTGCAATACTGACGTTCTTGGTAACCCATAAGGCATGAAACAGCACCATGAAAGTATACAGTCCGTAAAAAGCAAGGATCAGCCCTCTCCCCATGATAAAATACTCCAGAAAGCCCATAAGATAGCCCAGTAAAAACAGCGTGGGAAAAGCAAATGAGATTTTTACATATTCGGGATGCCTTTGGTTAAGGATCGGCCTTGCGCAGCCGAACTGATAGATCTGTTTTGAAAACTTTCCGAAATCTACCCTCCGTTTATGATAGACCGCAATATCATCAAAAAAAGCAGTGGTATAGCCGTTTTCCCAAAGGGTCATGGACAGGTCCGGATCTTCTCCGATCCTCATTTCCGAAAAGCCGCCTACTGCATTAAAGACTTCTTTCTTCACACCCATGTTGAAACTCCGCGGCTGAAATTTTGATACCGCCTTTTTATTCCCACGGATTCCGCCAGTGGTAAATACCGAAGTCATGGAATAGGAAATCGCCTTCTGCATCAGGTTAAATCCTTTATGCGCCTTATCTGCCCCACCGAAAGCATCGCATGGAATCTGAAGGATGTCTTTCCTGATATTTCCGATATAATCCGTTTCCACAATGACATCACTGTCTACGAAGACCAGCCATTCGTTCTTTGCCCTTCTGGCTCCGTAATTCCTCGACAGCCCCGGCCCGGAATTATCTTTCCTGAAATACTGGATCTCCAATAATTCTTCAAAGTTCCGGATGGTCGGTTTTAAATCAATCAGCGAACCGTCATCTACTATAATGATTTCAAACACTTTGTCTGTCTGGGCCGTAAGTGAATTCAGGAGTTCAAAAAGTTCGTCTTTACGGTTAAATATAGCAACGATGATGGAGATGGTAGGATTCAAATCTGAAAATTTTTCAAAATTAATTATTCGCGGAGGATTGCGCAAACATGTTTTGTATTAATTGAACGGAAAGCACAACAAAATAGTACATCCATTTAATTACAGGAGTTACTTATTGATGGTCCCATGTTCGGGAAGTCACTTTATAATTGATAATCATACAAATATTCCCGATTTAAAATAAACACACCAAACAACGGAAATAAAAAATAAAACCACCGAACCGCTGAACAGCAGCCATTGAAAAACACTTTTGAAATAATATTTTTCCAGGGTATATAAAATAAAGAACAATACCAGTGAAATTGCCAGTCCGATTAAAGAAGTGACGATAAGCGTCTGAGCATAATTTTCAGGAGGCAACGGGTCTTTAAAAACAAAGAACAGCAATACGGCAGAAACAAGAAGCAATCCTGAACTTAATTTTTCAGTAAAATATTTCGATTCCTTTTTGATTTTAACTCTTTTATCATCGCTTACGTCTGATGAGAGACTGCCGACAAAACTCAGGACATCAGCAACCGATTCAAAAATCTCAAAAAAATTCCAAGACATAATTTTAATTTTGGATCAAAATAAAAACCTTCCGTTAAAGGAAGGCTGTTATTGATTCATTACTGATTCTCCAGTTTATGTACTTTCTTGGTCCCTTCATACATCTCATACTGTAAAAACCTCGTTTCCAGCTTTCCGTTGAACAGCTTGATTTTTCTTGACGGACGGAGACCGATTTTTTTCACGGCTTCCAGGTCAGAAGAAATGAGCCAGGCCAGTGTATTCGGGTAATGGGTTTTAAACGTGTCTCCTATCTTTTTATAAAAATCATCGTCATTGATAGAGATTCTTTCGTCATAAGGTGGATTGAAAACCATCAGCAAAGGGAAAAGCTCTTTTTTGGATTCAAAGAAATCCTGTTTTTTCAGCTCAATCACATCTTCCATTTCGGCTGCTTCAATGTTGGTTCTTGCGGCATTCAGCATTCTGGCATCAATGTCATACCCTACAATTTTACCGGCAAATTCTTTAATCCTGCCGATTCTTACTTCCTTGATTTTCGTAAACAGTTCAGCATTGTAATTTTTCCAGTTCTGGAAGGCAAATCTTTTCCTGAAAATCTGTGCCGGAAGATCCAGCGCAATCATGGCCGCTTCAATCAGAAGTGTCCCCGAACCGCACATTGGATCAAGGAAGTTCCCTTTTCCGTCCCAGCCTGCCAGATGAAGCATTCCGCTTGCCAACACTTCATTAATCGGTGCTTCGCCCTGCTCTTTCCTGTAGCCTCTTTTAAACAGCGCATCACCGGAAGAATCCAGAGAGATCGTCACCAGTTCCCTGTCGATATGCAGATGGAATTTAATATCCGGGCTTTTAGGTTCTACGTTAGGGCGTCTTTTAAACTTTTCCTGGAAATAATCTACAATGGCATCCTTCATTTTAAGCGTAACAAACTGCGAATGCTTGAAAGTCTCGGAGTTCACCGTAGAATCAATCGCAAAAGACTGTTCAACATCCATAAACTGCTCCCATTCCACTTTAAAAAGCTTATCGTAAAACTGGTGCTGGTTGAACGCTTTAAATTCCATAACCGGAATTAAAATTTTCAGGGCAAGCCTTGAAGAATAATTAATTTTATATAAAAAGCCGAGATCGCCCTCGCAATTAACCGCACGGTTCTTCATTTCTACGTTGCGCCCGCCTAATTTTTTTATTTCTTCTGCCAAAATCTGCTCAAGGCCGAAAAATGTCTTTATCTGAATCTGTAAGTTTTCTGTATTCATAAGTATGTATGCAAAGATATAAATATTTAAAAATTAAAAGATTAGGTATTCTGTTTTTCATTTAATTGAATGTTTCAATCTTCCAATGTTAAATACTTTTTCCTTTTACCGCACAAATTTAGTTATTTTTGCATTATGGAATGGTTTGAATCTTGGTTTGATACCCCTTATTATCATCTGCTTTACAGCAACAGAGACTATACGGAAGCAGAAAGCTTCATCACAAAACTCACTGCAGACCTGCAGCTTCCGCCGGATTCCAGAATTATTGATCTGGCCTGTGGAAAAGGAAGGCACTCTGTTTTTCTCAATCAATCAGGATACAATGTATTAGGTCTGGATCTTTCCAGGCAAAGCGTAGAATTTGACAGGCAATTTGAAAACCAGACACTTAAATTTGACGTCCACGACATGAGAAACCCGATTGAGGCAGATCCTGTGGATGCGGTTTTCAATCTATTTACCAGTTTCGGGTATTTTGATCATGCAGATGACGATAAAAAAGTATTCCAGTCAGTATACAACGTCTTAAAGCCCGGAGGATTCTTTGTCCTGGATTATCTTAATGAGGAATATGTAAGAAAAAATATCGTTCCGGAATCTTTTATTGAAAGAGGCGGGATTGAATTTAAAATCTGCAAAAAAATAGAAGGCAGGCATATTGTAAAGGATATTTACTTTGAAGCCGACGGAAAATCCCATCATTTCTTTGAAAAGGTAAAGCTTCATACCCTGGAAACCATCAATTCCTATGCATCAGACTGCGGATTTGAAAGAATGAAAATCTGGGGCGATTACCAGCTGAATGAGTTTAAAAAAGAAACTTCCCCCCGTTGTATTAATTTATTTAAGAAAAAATGATAACTGTACTTTTACTGATTGCAAGTGTCATTGCAGGCGTATTTCTCGGAAAATATTTCGGAAAAAAAGAAAAGCTCGCAAAAAATTTACTGATCCTCAGTGCAGGATTCCTGATTACCATCTGTTTAAATGAAGTATTCCCACAGGTTTATACCGCTGAGGCGGGCAGCAGCCTGGGTATCTTTGTCATTGCCGGTGTATTGCTGCAGATGGTCCTGGAAGCTCTGACAAAAGGTTTCGAGCATGGCCATGTCCATCATCACAGTGAACATAATATTCTTCCCGTTGCTTTAATGGTGGGGCTTTTCGTACATGCTTTTATTGAGGGAATTCCTCTGGCGAATGAAGCACATGAATTTTCACCATATCTTCTGGGTATTGTATTCCACAACCTCCCGATTTCATTTATTTTAGGTGCCTTTTTATTCAACAGGAAGGGTGAATCCAAATCCGGATCCTCTTATCCTTCATTGCTGATTGTGGTCTTATTCGCACTGGCTTCACCGATGGGAATGCTTCTGGGGAATTATTTCAACCCGGATCTGCAGCCTTATTTCCTGGCCATTGTTGGCGGAATTTTCCTGCACATTTCTTCTGTAATTATTTTTGAAAGCAACAAGAACCATAATATCGACTGGGTAAAGATCGGGTTGGTTATCCTTGGGGTTTCTTTGGCTTTAATCCTCCATCTGTTTCATGATCATTCAGCAGTGGGGCATCAACATTAATAATATCATCAGTTTTAAAACATAAAAAAACTCCGGAAAATTCCGGAGTTTTCTATTTGTAAACTTACTGAGTGTCTGAAATTAAAATTTCCACCCGAATGTAAGAAAGAAATTATTCCTGATATTCTTCACATCTGAAACGGCATAGCCTTCGCTTGCGATCAGACGGTTAGGAGAATAATATCCGTCTTCAAAATCACTGTTAACCAAACCTCTAAGGAAAGGGTTGCTGTATTTTGAAGTCATGTTCTGATACGCTGCATCAATATAGAATGATCTGAAATCATATCCGATACCGAATGACAACATATTTCTGTCATTAAGAATAAGATTGCTGTAAGACCTCGGGCTATCAGATAAACTTCCGTCATTGTTGAAAGAATTTACAGAAAGCGCATCAAAAGGACTTGAAGCATAAGAATAACCTCCTCTCAGCCTGAACTGTTTTACCCTGTATTCTGCACCCAGTTTTAATTCTGACAGATTTTTAGCATCTTCTTTAAAGAAATCATTCAAATCAGTTTCCGCTGCTCCGTATACTTTATATTTCGGCTTGGTTAAACCTAAAGTATAATCAACATTCAAAGAGAAACTTTTATTTGCAATAAACGCAGCACTTACGGTTGCTTTTAACGGTGAAGTCAGTTTTCTGTTCTCAATCCCGTAATCATCACCATAAATGGCATCATTATAAAAATTGTAGCTCCTGTCGATCGTCCAGAACGTAGGCGTTTCCAATGCCGCACCGATCCTGAAGTTCGGGTTCAGCTTCCCGATTACCCCTAATGAAGCGGAAAAACCATTCCCTTTTTCATAGAAAGGCGTATTCTGCTTGCTGAAGTATTCTGAATTACCTGAAGATAAATCATTGAAAATGGCTGTATCCGACTGATCCATTGAAGAGTTAAGGAAATTTAACCCTGCACCGATGTATAAGTTATTGTTATAATTCGCTCCTACACCAAAGCTTGTTTTTGATAAATATCCATACCTGTCATAAGCATGCCTTCCGAGTGAAGAACTTCCGCCATCAGCAAAATCATAAACCAGATTGCTGTTCCCCGGAGTCTCAATATAATTTTCAATAGACTGGTTAGAGTAATTGACCCCGACATTGATAAACTTCCAGGCGCTTTCACTCATCAGCTGAAACGTCATTACCGCACCGATATTCCCGATATCTCCTTTATTGATATTGTATGAATAAGAAGATCCTGCATATGAAGATGTATTTTTATTGCCCATAAGAGACAAAGTTCCCGAGATCTCCCCGGAAATTGCAACCCCCAATCCTGCAGGGTTGGTTAACAGGGCATTGGCATCACCTCCCAATGCTCCGTTAGATCCTGCCATCGCATTAAACTTGGCAGAACCTATATTTGGAGAAGCTGAATATACATCTACCGTATTCCTTATTACAGAAACATCCTGAGCCTGCGCAAAAAATGCAGCAGAAATACTCATTATTGCTAAAGATTTTTTTAACATTATTTTTTTGAATAGTTATTAATTTCTAATTATCTGCCACCTCTGAAGCCGCCGCCTCCACCGCCGCCGGATCTGAAGCCACCGCCGCCGCTTCCGCCGCCAAAGCCTCCGCCACCGGATCTGAAGCCGCCTCCACTATTGGAATTATTAAAACTTCCGTTATTTCTGAATCCGCCGCTGTTGTCATTCCTGAATCCGCTGTCGCTTCTTCTCGGTTGGGATTGATTGTTATAGTTTGGCCTTGTCTGGGTCTGATTACGGAATCCTCCCTGATTTCTGAAACCACCATTGGTTGTTCCCTGTCTGAAGCCTCCGTTAGATCCTCTGAATCCTCCGTTGGTCCCGTTTCGGAATCCGCCGTTTGTTGTATTACCATTTCTGAAACCGCCTGTATTGGTATTGCTTCTTCTGAAACCGCTTCCTGAAGCTACCCCGTATTTGTTGGCAAAGCTTCCGTTGTATGAATTAAATCCTCTTCCGCCGGATGCACTTCTTCTGTAGATAGAGTTGTAGTTGCCACCCCAGTATCCGCCGCCGTAACCCCAGCCGCCGTATGGATATCCATAACCGTAAAAGCCGCCCCAGTATGGGTTATAGCCGCCCCAATAAGGTGAATATCCCCAACCCATGTTCCAGCCGCTGCCCCAACCCCAGGAGCCGCCCCAGCCCCATGAAAGTCCGAGACCCCAACCGCCGCCCCAGCCCCAAGGGCTGTAGCCGCCATACATTCCCCACGGAGATCCCCATGAGCTGTCATAATAATTCGTCTGGCTTCCTGCAAAATTTCCCCAATCGGAGTCCGTTGCAGTAGAGTTCCAGTTATAATTGTTCCAGTCTTCATATCTTCCTTCCCTGGAATTCATTTCTGCGTTCTGTACAACATTTGTATCATCCTGATAGTAATTGTAATCATCCCCTACTCGGTTGCCTCTTTCATTGATGATCACCCCTTCCGGAAGCGTGTCTTTATTCGGGTCGTAGTAAACGCCGTCTGTCTCGCTGTAGCCGCCCATCTGAGCGCCGCAGGATACTAGCAGCAATCCACCGGAGATAGCCAGAATCCCTTTGGATTTCAGCATACCCAGCAAATTTTTATGTATATTTCTTTTCATGATAACGTAAAAATTTTTAAATTAAATTATATTTGCAGTCTGTACCAAAAATGTACCATTCAAGGTTACAAAAAATCTATCAAAAATAGATTTTTATTTTTAGATAACAATAATAGTAAAAAGTTAAAAAAATTTTAAAAGATAATGGCAAAATTAACCTCAAGAAGCGAAGATTACAGCAAGTGGTATAATGAGTTGGTGGTAAAAGCCGACTTAGCTGAAAACTCAGGTGTACGCGGATGCATGGTAATCAAACCTTACGGCTATGCAATCTGGGAGAAAATGCGTGACGAAATGGATAAAAAATTCAAGGAGACCGGTCACGTAAACGCTTATTTCCCGCTGTTCGTGCCCAAAAGCTTATTTGAGGCTGAGGAGAAAAATGCAGAAGGCTTTGCTAAAGAATGTGCCGTTGTTACACATTACAGGCTGAAAACCGATCCTGACAACCCGTCAAAACTGATTGTGGACCCGGATGCCAAACTGGAAGAGGAGCTGATTGTACGCCCTACGTCCGAAGCAATTATCTGGAATACCTATAAAAACTGGATTCAGTCTTACAGAGACCTGCCGATACTGATCAACCAATGGGCCAACGTTGTGCGTTGGGAAATGAGAACCCGTTTATTCCTGAGGACCGCAGAATTCTTATGGCAGGAAGGCCATACGGCACACGCAACAAAAGACGAGGCTATTGAAGAAGCTGAAAAAATGAATAAGGTATATGCTGATTTTGCAGAAAACTTTATGTCTATGCCTGTAATCCAGGGGCTGAAAACACCTTCTGAAAGATTTGCCGGAGCTGATGAAACCTATTGTATTGAAGCTCTGATGCAGGACGGGAAGGCTCTTCAGGCCGGGACTTCGCACTTTTTAGGACAAAATTTCGCTAAGGCATTTGATGTAAAGTTCACCAATAAGGAAGGGAAAATAGAACATGCGTGGGCAACTTCGTGGGGAACTTCAACACGTCTGATGGGTGCTTTGATTATGACGCATTCTGATGACTTCGGTCTGGTGCTGCCTCCTACCCTGGCTCCGATCCAGGTGGTAATTGTACCGATCTTCAAAGGTGAAGAACAGCTGGCACAGATCAGTGAAGTGGCTCTGGATATCCAGGCTAAGCTGAAAGCGAAAGGCATTTCTGTGAAGTTTGATGATGACACCCATAACAAACCGGGCTGGAAATTTGCAGAATATGAACTGAAAGGGGTTCCTTTAAGAATTGCAATGGGACCAAGGGATCTTGAAAACAAATCTGTGGAAATTGCAAGAAGAGACAACCTGACAAAAGAAGTACGTTCTATCGAAGGGCTTGATTCTTATATCGAAGACCTGTTGAAAACCATCCAGAAAGATCTTTATACCAAAGCTGCCGATTTCAGAAAAAACAACATTACCAAAGTTGACAGCTATGAAGAATTCAAAAAAGTACTGGAGGAAAAAGGAGGTTTTATCTATGCACACTGGGACGGAACCGCTGAAGAAGAAGAGCAGATCAAGGAAGAAACCAAAGCTACCATACGATGTATTCCTTTAGATGATGACATCGAACCGGGTACATCCATGATTTCCGGAAAAGCATCACAAAGAAGGGTTTTATTTGCGAAAGCATATTAAATCTTTATAAATACTATTGAAAAATCTTTAAAAACCCATGTGGATTTTAAAGATTTTTTGTTTAAAGACGATATTGGACAAGTTTTTGATTCAATGTAAACAACATTAATCTCAAAATAATTTATTATGTCTTTAAACATCATTGATTTAATTAAAGGACAACTGGGGCCCGCCCTGGTATCTCAGGCTGCAGCACAGTTCGGAGAAAGCGAATCGGGTATTTCCAAAGCAATCGGCGGGCTATTGCCGGCTGTTGTAGGAGGACTGGCCAACGATGCTGATAATCCGCATGTTCTGGATGCCATTACCCGTTCTTCTTCAGACGGAGTTTTGGGAAATCTGCTGGGAGGAACTACCAACAGTTCTGATATTTCCGGTATTGTATCTTCTATTTTCGGAGATAAATTAAACGGGCTAATCAGTGCTGTGGCAACGTACGCTGGCATCAGCAACAATTCTTCAGGTGCTTTACTGAATGTGGTTACGGCAGCTGCTGTAGGAACTCTGGGAAAATATGCTTCTGACAATAACCTGGACAAGGCAGGAATTTCAAACCTTTTAAAAGAACAGCAGGGAACTGTGGCAGGACTTCTGCCTGCAGGGCTTTCTTTTGCTTCCCTGAGTATGGGCGACTGGGATGCCCGGTATAAATTTGACAACGACCGTGATAAGATCAATATTCCGGCTCATGAAGAGCCTAAGGTAGAGGTAACGAGAAGCACAACGCCTGAGGGAACCTTCCCTGACAGAAAAACCGATGACGGAGGTTCTATCTGGAAATGGCTCCTTCCTCTTCTGCTTTTAATTGCAGCCGCTTATTTTATCTGGCAGCAGTGTGAAAAGAAAGAAACCACCATTACCACCACTCCTACAGATTCCGGGACTGTGAATACCGACACTGCGACAGTAGTTACTCCGGCAAATGCAACAGGAGCAACAGTGGTTGCCTCAAGAACGGATGAAGATATTGATCTGAACGGAACCGCGCTGAAAGGCTACCGCGGAGGAATGGAAGACCAGATGATCACTTTCCTGAAATCTGACGGCTATACAAATGCCCAGGGCGATGATGCTTTGAAAACCTGGTATAACTTTGATCACGTAAACTTTAAAATGGGAAGCGCCAATGAACTGGAAGCCGGTTCTGAAGGCCAGCTGCAGAATTTAGTGGCCATCCTTAAAGCATATCCTGATGTTAAAGTTAAAATCGGAGGTTACACCGATAAAACAGGAGATGAAGCCCAGAATATGAAATTATCTGATGACCGGGCGAATTTCATTAAATCGTGGTTAGATAAGCAGGGTGTGGGATCACAGGTAATAGATGCGGACGGATACGGAAGCGAGTTTGCTACCGTGGACGCATCAGCTACAGATGCAGAAAGAGCTCCCGACAGAAGAATGGCGGTGAGATTTGCAAAATAACCTTTCAACATATATCATGAATCCCGGGGATATTTATTTTTCCGGGATTCCCTTTTATAATTTTGTGATTTTTATTTATTTAACTATATTTGTTAGTCATTCCTAACATTATGAATCTGAATTTAAAAAGTGCCTGGCGAAAAGAGAAAACCTCAAATTCTCTTGCAGAAGTTTATTCTTCGGTAAAGATTCCTAAAAACGGCAGCTTTTGGAGAAAGTACCTTGCCTTTGCAGGTCCGGGCCTCATGGTTGCGGTAGGATATATGGACCCCGGAAACTGGGCAACCGATATTGCGGGAGGTGCACAGTTTGGATATACCCTGCTTTCGGTGATTCTAATTTCCAATATTTTTGCGATGGTTCTGCAGCATTTATCCGTAAAACTGGGTGTTGTTGCGGAAAGGGACCTCGCGCAGGCCTGCCGGGACCATTTCGGGCCGAAAACCAATTTTATGCTTTGGGTATTTTGTGAGATTGCCATTGCCGCCTGCGACCTTGCGGAAGTAATCGGTTCTGCCATTGCGCTTAATTTATTATTCCAGATTCCGCTTACCTGGGGGATTGTAATTACCACGGTCGATGTACTGATTATCCTTCTGCTCCAGGCCAAAGGGTTCCGCTGGATCGAAAGTATTGTCGGCGGACTGATCTTCATTATCCTTGCCTGCTTTATTTATGAGCTGGTTATTTCAAAACCGGCAATTAATGAGCTGCTTGGAGGGTTGGTTCCTAAAGCAGAGATCATTCAGAACCCTGCCATGCTTTATATTGCAATCGGGATCCTGGGGGCTACAGTTATGCCCCACAACCTGTATCTTCACAGCAGTATCGTTCAGACGAGGGATTATACGCGTGACCGGGAAGGGAAAAAAGAAGCGATAAAATTCGCGACACTGGACAGCACGGTTTCCCTGATGCTGGCCTTTTTCATTAACGGTGCCATTTTAATTTTAGCGGCGGCCACTTTTCATATTTCGGGCAATAAGGATGTTGCCGACATTCATGATGCCTATAAGATGCTGACCCCTATTCTGGGAGCTTCCATGGCAAGTATTGTTTTTGCCGTTGCGTTACTGGCTTCGGGACAGAATTCTACGCTTACGGGAACGCTTGCCGGACAAATTGTAATGGAAGGATTCCTGAACATCAGGCTGAAACCGTGGCTAAGGCGTTTAATTACCCGCTTAATTGCCGTAATTCCTGCTTTGATCGTCGCGATATTGTATGGAGAGCAGGGCACGACAGAACTTTTGGTTTTAAGCCAGGTTATCCTGTCGATGCAGCTGAGTTTTGCCGTAGTTCCTTTGGTGATGTTTACCAATGACAAAGCCAAGATGGGTGAATTTGTCAATAAGCCTTTTCTTAAAATCTCTGTCTGGGTAATCTCCGTAATCATTATTATTTTAAATCTCTATCTTCTGTACCAGACGTTTTTCGGTGAATAACTAAGTAGATATGAAACTGTATGTACGTACCTGAGAGCTACTAAAAGGACAGCTATCCTAGCCGTGATAGCAACGGTTACCCCACAGCACGCGATGGAAAAGCATCTGCGCGAGGCGTATGAGTGGATAGCGCGAAACAGCTCCTGATTTTCTTAATTCATCTGTTGATTCATCATCAGTTTTCCTGTCTGGTGTTCATGAAATAGGCCCACAATACCCTTTTATGCCGAAATGTCCTGATTTTTTATTTGGCAGAATGTTTGTGAATACTAAGGAAAATAAATATTGAATTATGGAAAACCAGGATATCAACGAAGAAAGCATCAATAATCAGGAAGAAACGAATATTCAGAACGAAGCGATATCAGAGGACAAAGTGACAGAAAAACCTTCTGCGGAGGAACTTTTGGCAGAAGAGAAAGACCGTTACATCAGGCTATACGCTGAATTTGAAAACTACAAGAAAAGAACATCAAAAGAGAAGATGGAGTTCTTCCAGTATGCCAATCAGGACATGATGGTTTCTATGCTTGGGGTTTTGGATGATTTTGAAAGGGCTCTGAAAGAAATTGCCAAAAACGGAAACCCTGCCGATCTACAGGGGGTTGAGCTGATCTACAATAAATTCAAAAGCAAACTGACTGAGAAAGGTTTAAAAATAATGGAAGTAAGAGCCGGAGACAGCTTTAACGTAGATTTCCATGAAGCCATTACGCAGATCCCTGCGCCGTCTGAAGATCTGAAAGGTAAGATTGTAGATGTTATTGAAACAGGGTATACCTTAGGTGATAAAGTAATCCGTTTTGCTAAAGTAGTAACAGGAAATTAAAAACATAAGCAATGGATCATCCGTAATAAACAGTTTCTGAATATTACGGATCATCCATTACCAATTACTCATACAACAACATGTCAAAAAGAGATTATTACGAGGTTCTTGAGATCAGCAAATCTGCATCCGCCGACGAAATAAAGAAAGCATACCGTAAAATGGCCATTAAATTCCACCCTGATAAAAATCCGGGTGATAAGGAGGCGGAAGATAAGTTCAAGGAAGCGGCAGAAGCTTATGAAGTGCTGAGCGATGAACAGAAGCGTGCACGATACGACCAGTTCGGCCATGCAGGGGTTGGCGGAAACGGCGGCTTCGGTGGTGGCGGTTTCGGCGGTGGCGGAATGAATATGGAGGATATCTTCAGCCAGTTCGGCGACATCTTCGGAGGTGGCGGTTTCGGAGGATTTGGCGGCGGTGGCGGTGGCGGCCGTCAGCAGGTGAAAGGTTCTAATTTAAGAATCCGCATCAAGCTGAATCTTGAAGAAATGGTAAACGGGACCCAGAAAACCATCAAGGTCAGAAAGATGAAGATGGCAGAAGGCGCCACTTCAAAAACCTGTCCTACCTGCGGCGGTTCGGGAGTCCAGTTAAAGGTGATGAACACGATGTTCGGGCAGATGCAGACACAGACAACCTGCGGAACCTGCCAGGGAATCGGTAAAGTAGCAGATAAAATTCCGGCGGGCGCCAATGCACAGGGCCTTATAAAAGATGAAGAGGAAATCTCAATCAACATTCCTGCAGGGGCAAGAGACGGCATCCAGCTTAATGTAAGGGGAAAAGGAAACGATGCGCCTTTCGGAGGCATTCCGGGAGACCTGTTGGTGATTATTGAAGAGGAAATTGACAGAACCATCAAAAGAGAAGGTGATAATCTTCACCAGGAACTGTACATATCATTTGCCGAAGCCGCATTGGGAACCAAGAAGGAAGTACCGACGGTAGGAGGAAAAGTAAAAATCACCATTGATCCGGGAACACAGTCCGGAAAGATTTTAAGACTGGCCGGGAAAGGACTTCCAAGCATCGACAGCTACGGAAAAGGCGATATGTTCATCCACATTAATGTATGGACGCCGCAGCAGCTTACGAAAGAGCAGAAAGATTTCTTCGAAAAGCAGATGAGCAGCGGAGAAATGGTTGCCGAACCTTCCGGAAAAGAAAAAACATTCTTTGATAAAGTGAAAGATTTATTCAACTAAAAATATAAAGGATTCTTACGGGAATCCTTTTTTTATGGAGTGTTTTTAGGTTTAGCTTTGACAGAAATAATCAAGCCATGAAGAAAACCGCATCTGTATTTCTCCTGCTATCATTGATTTGCTGTCAGAATGAAAAGACAACATCACCAGTTGACGAAAATATTGTTGAAACAGAAGAATACATTTTACCGAACGATCAGTTCCGTAAGGAAATTTTACCGCAGTTGAAACATGAGAAGGATCGGGAAAAACTGGCTGTCCTTTTGGATTCACTTGATAAGAGGGCGTTGAGTTACTGCGATTTCATAAAACGAGAGGGCGAAATTGATGATTCCTGTTACGCTGTTGCAGACGCAAAATATCCTGAGCCCGGTATGCAGTCTGAATTTATAAAATTATATGATGCCGCCTTTGATGCTGCCCATGCAAAATTCTCAAAACAGATCAACCTTACCGAAAAACAGCTGAATTATCTGGCCATATTTCACGCGTTTGATAAAAATGTGAGAAATTTCTGCGGAGCATTGTAAGTAATAACTTTTCCGGATTGGCTTTTATGTATCCTTAAATATTAATTCATATTTGCCCAAACACCGGAATACGGACTGAATTAATGGATACAAAAGAAATATTTTTAAATGCCTGCCATGCAGTAGCAGATCAGCTTGAAGGTTTTGAAAGGTACAAAAACGGGCAGAGGCTTAAAAAAAGCGCATCAGATAAAGACATTTTCTTTGAGATTACTTTTCAGAGCAGCTCCATGAATCATTCTTCCCATATTATGGTGATTCCGGATATGGCTGTTTATTCCAAAGTTTTAAAGAAATGGCAGATTAAGCATACCGGCAATGAGTTCAGCAACGGGTTAATTTACGGAAATCATCTCGGATATATCACCCCTCATCATACATGGAAAAAATGGAATGTTGCCGGATTGAGTTTTGAAAAGTCAGTGAATGAGATTGCAGGCAACATTCAAAAATATGTACTTCCTATATTTGATCTGTTCAATTCCGAGGAAAATGCTATTGAATTTCTTAAAAATAATGGGACAAGATTCAATACCTATACTGAGAATTCTTTAGGCCCGATTGATTTTTTATTATGCTGTTCCGATGAAGAAACGTCTGAACTGTTTTTCAACAATTATATCAGAAACAGCAGCCTTAAAAAGAAAATCCTGAGTTTTTATGAGAAATTAAAAACTGAAGAACATATTGATCTTAACCATTCAGAGTTTGTGGATGCGAGACCTGTTAAATTGGCGTATCTCAATAATCTTTCAATAGATGAATCCATCAAGTGATAGATTTTAAAATACCATAAAGCTATTCAGTAACTTAATAAAGACAGAAACAGTAAAATCTCTCTTTAAAACTTTATACAAAAAATAAAGCTTATGAATGCAGGACTATCCGGATGCATTCATAAGCTTCTGTTATTTTAATCTAAAGGAATTAATCGACTAATTATCCCCGTACCAAACTGTAGATTTTTTTTCCGATGGTAAAAAGAGCAACAGCGATCAATCCTCCAGCAAGTCCAAGAATGATTTCTTTTAAAATCGTAAGAATTTCACTGGAAGACCAGGATGGTAAAAAGTGGTGAAAATAATCTATTCTGTGGGCGAAAATACCGCCGGCCACCATAATTAAAGCAATCGTACCGATTACTCCCAACGCTTTGATCACAATCGGTAAAGCCTTTACCAGTAAATGCCCAAGCTGCCCGAAGAACCCTTTATCATTGCTTTTTTTAATCAGTTTAAATCCGGCATCATCCATTCTCACAATCAGAGCAACAATTCCGTATACTCCCACGGTAGCAATAAATGCCACCAGACTCGTTACTAAAATCTGGGTAATAAAAGGATGGCTTTCTTCCAGCACTGTTCCCAGAGCAATAATTACAATCTCAATTGACAGGATAAAATCTGTGGTTACCGCCGATTTGATCTTTGCTTTTTCTACTTCTTCAGAGTTTTTGTCTTCTTCCTTAATTTCTTCCACCACTTCATGGCCTTCCTTTTCACGGTGAAACAGGAATTCTATAATTTTTTCAACTCCCTCGAAAGCCAGGTACAGGCCTCCAAGAATCAATACATAATTAATGGCGGGAGCATAGAGCCAGTTAAGCAGGAATACAACAGGCAGAATGATTAATTTGTTAATGAAAGAACCTTTTGTAATGGCCCATAATACCGGAATCTCTCTTGATGCAAGGAAACCTGTTGCTTTTTCAGCATTTACTGCAAGGTCATCACCGAGGATTCCTGCTGTTTTTTGTGTTGCTATTTTACTGGTAACCGCCACATCGTCCATCAAAGCAGCGATATCATCCAAAATTGCAAAAAAACCAGATGCCATACGTTTTTAATATTTTTTTAATAGTTGTTAAAGGCAAAAATAATTATTTAATTCGACTTATTGTATGATTATATCAGGTTTTAAGAGAAATCAAAATAAGTTCCCGGTTAAATATGAGTTCAGAATTTCTTTCACTGATGAATTGATCTCAATGACAATGAAATACTGTTCTGTGAAACGATCACAATCAAAGTTTCTATTTAACATTCAATATTCTTTGTTATCAAAAAAGAGACCTAAATAACTCTCATGCGAATTTTTATCCTGTTTCTGTTACTGATGTCCTGTTCTTCTTTCTCACAGATATGGTATATTCTGGCCTTATCAAAAACCGACAAAACACTGGTTGTTTTAGATTACAATTCATTAAAAGTTATTGCTAATCCCTGTTAGTGAAGATCAACATGAAATGGTGACTTTCGGTGACGGCTCGGCAGCATCTATTGCCAATATGGTAAACGGAACGGCTCATGAAATTAATGTTATTGATCTTAAAATTTAAAACCGGAAAAATTAGGCTTTTATGTCCTGTACTCCCAATTATGTTTCGGTGATTGATCTGACCACCATGGAAGTTGTAAAAAAACCGGATAACGGCGGAGGGCCGAATGGGATTACGATGGCTGTTTTAAGATAATTCAGTCATCCCGGGCTTCATTTCCAATGAATTCAGATCTGCTTTACTGAACGAAGAATGATGCTAAAAATCATCTGGTGAAATTTAATTGTAAGCTCAATTTTCGATACCTTTATTCTATGAAAAAGCTGATTCTCAAATACCATTTCTTTGTTTTAGGCTTAATTGGCTTTGTCCTCAATTCATGCAATACCAGATTCCGGGTCTGGGTGGGAACTGATAATGAACAGAAAATTTACAACTTAACATACGGCGACCATAAAAAACAGAAGATGGACGTTTTTCTTCCGTCTGATTATGCCAAAGATGCTCCGGTCGTCTTGATTGTCCATGGCGGTGCCTGGACGCTGGGAAAGAAAGAACACATGATCCAGGTTCAGAAAATGCTTTTCAAAAATAACATCCCGAGCATTAATATGAATTACAGGCTGGTTTCAAAATCAAAAAAAATCACCTACAGGCAGCAGCTGGAAGATATCCAGTCTGTGATTGCGAAATTCAATGAACTGGCCGGGAAAGCTGAGCTTCAGCCTGACAATTATATTATTCTGGGAGAAAGTTCCGGCGGGCACCTGGCTTTGTTATACGGATACCAGCATCCGGATCAGATTAAAAAAATTATTTCGTTGAGCGGCCCGACTGATTTTTATTCCCCGCAATACCTGAATTCTTTTTATTCCAAATATTCTTCCCCTACGATCCAGAAAATGGTCGGCGAGAAATTTCACCGCCAGGATCTGTCTGAAGAATTCAGAAAAGCAAGTCCGATTTACAATGTTTCCCCGGTCCCGACCTTATTTTTCCAGGGCACCACCGATTTTCTCGTAAACCGGAAACAGGGATTGGCTTTGGATTCGGTATTGACTGCACAAAACATTCCCCACAGATTTATCTATATGAAGAGAACCGGGCATGTACCTAGGTTTTTCAGTAAAAAGAAACGGGACAGCATTATTTATCCCAATATTTTAGAGTGGATTAAACGTTGAGAGGTTAGAAATCAGAAATTAGATGTTAGAGGTTAGAGGCTAGTTTTCAGGCCTGTTTCATTCTGACGAAGAAAGAATCTGTTTTTTATTTGAAGTCGTATGTTCATTATAAAAAATAACCCGCTTCTGAAAGCAGGTTATCTGTATTGTTATGTAAGTATTTCTTATTTGTTATCCTCGTCGAAATTGTGGTTTTCATACTTGGAAAAGTCTTCTTTTTTTCCGAACAGAAACTTGATGATTACCGGTACCGTGGTTATTAAAACGATCACGATAATGATTAATTCCAGTTTCTTTTTGAGGTCGATCTGAAACTGGTCCATGAACAGTTTATCCAGGTAATGTCCCGCAAAGATCAGTAAAAACGACCACAGTACCCCGCCGATGACATTGTCTCTGAGAAACTCTTTTTTATCCATCCTTACAATACCTGCAACAATAGGCGTAAATGTTCTTACTACCGGTAAAAACCTTGCCATAATAATCGCAAGAGCACCATTTTTCTCAAAGAAATCATGCGCCTGGTACAGGTACTTTTTCTTGAACAGCATGGTATCTCTCTTTCTGTACAGGGCGGGGCCGGCTTTACGTCCGAAATAATAGCCTACTTCATTACCGATGATTGCAGCAACGGATACACATGAAGCCAGGATCGTGGTATCTAAAAAATCGCTGCCTGTAGACCCGAAAGTCTCGGCAATAATTTTAACCGCATAAATCCCCGATACGAAAAGCAAAGAGTCTCCAGGAAGAAAGAACCCTATAAACAGGCCGGTTTCGGCAAAAACAATAAATAAAATCAACCAAAAACCACCGTTGTTTATATAAAATTCCGGGTTTAATAAATCTTTCCAGTTATTGAAATCTTCCATACACTTTGATAAGCAACAAAAATAAGCTTAATAAAGATCAAAAGGAAATTTATTATAAGATTTTAACTAAATTTAAATATGACTTTTATAACTCCATGTCATCATCGGAAACCGCCGTCCCGTCAGCCATCAGAAACGCTTTGAGGAATGGCGTAAGATTTCCGTTCATCACAGAATCAACATCCGAAGTCTCAAATCCGGACCGGACATCTTTTACCAGTTTGTAAGGATGCATAACGTAGTTTCTGATCTGGCTTCCCCATTCTATTTTCATCTTGCTGGCTTCAATTTCATTACGGGCTTTCAGGCGCTCTTCCAGTTCCATTTCATATAATCTGGAACGGAGCAACTGCATGGCTTTTTCTTTATTCTGAAGCTGGGAACGCGATTCTGAGTTTTCGATGATAATCCCTGTCGGAGCGTGGCGTAGACGCACAGCAGTTTCCACCTTGTTTACGTTCTGCCCTCCTGCTCCGGAAGACCTCATGGTTTCAAATGAAATATCAGCCGGATTGATGTTGATTTCAATTGTATCATCCACCAGCGGATACACGTACACCGAAACAAAGCTCGTATGGCGCTTGGCATTGGAATCGAAAGGCGAAATCCTTACCAGCCTGTGTACCCCGTTTTCCCCTCTCAGGTATCCGAAGGCAAACTCGCCTTCAATTTCAAGGGTTACGGTTTTTACTCCGGCCACATCCCCTTCCTGGAAGTTCAGTTCACGGATTTTATAGCCCTGCTTTTCTGCCCACATGGTGTACATCCTCATCAGCATGGAAGCCCAGTCGCAACTTTCCGTTCCTCCCGCTCCGGCTGTAATCTGCAGTACGGCAGAAAGTTCGTCGCCTTCATTGGAAAGCATATTTTTAAATTCCAGGTCTTCAATTTTCTCTACCAGCTTCGGGAAATTTTCGTCCAGCTCTTTTTCGGAATCCGGGTCTTCTCTGGCAAATTCCACCAGAACCTGTAGGTCTTCAAACTGGGTATTGATTTCGTCATAGGCTTCCACCCATTTTTTCTTTGAACGGAGCTGCTTCAGAAATACCTCCGCGGTTTTAGGATTGTCCCAAAATTCCGGTGCGGCAGTTTTTTCATCATCATTGGCAATCTCTATCTTCTTTTTTTCAATCTGAAGATATTTATGCAGGTCATCAATTCTGGATTGAACTTCTTTTATATGGTCGTTGTTAATCACGAATGTTTATTTTTACAAAAATAAGAAAATTTTATTCCAATATTCTTTCTTGCGCATCCGGTTATTGGTCAATCATACCTTCTGCTTCAAAAATTTTACTGAGATCTTTTTTTTGATCTTCCGCTTTCCACTTTAAAACCCACCAATACCATCAGATAGCCAAAAAACAACATGAATAAAGGAAGGAATGTTTCAAAAGACCATTCTGCATCAGAAGAAATCTGGACAATAAAAAAAAGAAATGCCATGGAGCACCAGAATATTGTAAATAAGATCACAAAAAGATTAAGCCTCATTTTAACTTCAATCCGCACCGTATTGTTGCTCTGTTGAAATTTTCCTTCAATTTCGGGCTGAAAGGAATTTCTGTATTTTAAAATCCTGCTGATCTTAAATGTATTATCATTACGAACATGACCTTCATATTGCTTCATGGAATGCGTACGGATTATTCGAAACTTCTTTGTTTCAACGTGTTTGGAAAGCCTTGTAAATATTTCCTGCTCAGACAGATCTGTTATATAGATCAGGTGTTCAAAGGGCATAAATTTCATAAATATACAGGCGCACTAATCATACTAAACCTTTTTTGCTCCTGCATTTTTGTCTTCCCCGTCATTATGATGGAACCCGATGATCCTTCTCGGTTCTTCGACGGCTTTATAGGAATCCAGCTCGGTTTTAAGGCTGTGCATCCTGTATTGGAACTGGTCTGCATTATGGGCGGCTGCATTTCTTAAGAAAACGGCAATCTGGTCCAGGTATTCACCCGTCAGTTTTCCGGCGGCATCTCTCAGGGCGGCATCCAGAAGAGACTGATCAATCTTCAGGCTTTCGTTCCTGGTTTTATAATACTGATGCTTGATGCGTTTTTTAAGGCTTTGTGTAAAATCAATCAGCATGGTGTTGCTGAATACTTTCATTTTGGATGAAACGTCATGCCAGAAAGGAATACGGTCCGCTTTGTTGTTTTTTAAAATTTTATACAACAGGGAATCTTTCTCCAGGTTTTTGGTCATTGCATACAGGATAATCTCAGAACGTTCCGCAAGATTGGGAGGAAATACAGGAATCATGACATCAAATCTTCCGGGCGCCATTATTTCTTCATCAATATCTGAGACAGAAGTGGCGGAACCTACCATCAGGACATCTTCCTGTTCAAATTTTGAAATATAATGCAGGATGACTTCCTGGGTTTCCAGGTTGCATGAAGCTATGTTTTTATCAGCTTTTCTGGCCATCATAATCTCATCGAAATCCGTAAGAAACAGCAATACTTTGTCTTCTTCCATCATGTTCACCAGAAAATCATTAAAATCTGTTTGATTTCCGTCTACGAAAGAGGTTCCCAGGTAATGTTTTTTCACCTCCTTAAACTGATAACCGATGATTTCCGCGATCTTCTTCGCCCAGAAAATCTTTCCGCTTCCCGGAGGCCCGTACAAAATGATCCCTGCTGGCCTGTTGATTCCCCAATCCCTGATCTGCTGCGGATTGATAAAGGGCTCCAGAACACCGGAAATGTAGAAAAACAAATCCCGGTACCCGATAAAATCCCTTTTGTGCAGGCTTGTGGTATGCCCGAAATAATTGTAGACAAACTGATAATTCCCGCCCAGCTTGTTATCAATTCCATAGCTTGAGACCGAGGATTTGAAAAACCCGTTATCAAAAATATTCGGGGCGGTTTCTTTAATGGCTTCTTCAACTTTCTCTTTCGGCTGATTAATCTTATCCGCAATCTGTCCGGCTGTTTTTTCTTTACCGAGATCTTTTTCATAACGCCTTAAAAAATCTATGTTTTCGCGGGCGAATTTTTCAAAATCTTTTTTAACCTCAAAATTTGTACTGATGCATTCACCCAGCTCAAGATCAAAATCCTGGATAAACTGTTTTATAGCTTCGGCGGAAACATGAAGTTCTTCAGCCAGTTCAATCAATTTCATAATAACCTGTTAATATTATAAATATAATGATTTTTGAGAAATCTAAAGAAGGTTCTGCTGTCCAGTATACAATAAACTTAGACGGACGCCTTATGAATATGATTTTCAAGGTTTAAAATTACAGGCAGCGGATCTAGCTTAAAAATATTCATATTCAAAACAGATGATGTTCCGAAAAGTATTATCAGTCAGTTTTGTAACAATTCACCACCCGCAGAGACTATTATAGGGTAAAACAAATTACATGGAAAAAATTTTATCTGTCAAGAATCTGACTAAAAAATTCAAGAGAACCGTAGTCAACAACATCTCTTTTGATGTGGAGCGGGGCAATGTTTACGGACTCCTGGGCCCGAACGGGAGCGGGAAATCCACTACGTTCGGCATGCTGCTTTCTACCATTAACCCTACAAGCGGCGAATGGTACTGGTTCGGGAAAAAAGGAACGGATCCTGATACTTTGAAAAAAATCGGGGCCATTATTGAACAGCCGAATTTCTACCCTTACCTGAGCGCGGAAACCAACCTTAAAATTGTAGCGGAAATCAAGGAAACCCCTCAGCAGAGGATTGATGAAGTTCTGCAGACCGTAGGTTTACTGGAGCGTAAAAAAGATGCTTTCAAAACTTTTTCCCTGGGAATGAAACAGCGTCTTGCGATTGCTTCTGCCATGCTTAATAACCCCGAAGTGATGATTCTGGACGAACCTACAAACGGGCTTGATCCGGAAGGGATCATCCAGATCCGTGAGATCATCAGCAATATTGCAAAACAGGGAATTACGATTATTATTGCAAGCCACCTGCTGGATGAAATTGAAAAAATATGCAGCCATGTGATTGTTCTGAAGGAAGGAAATTCCCTTTATTGCGGCCGTGTTGATGAAATGACCGCCAACAATGGTTTCTTTGAATTAAAAGCGGACAATAATGTCTTATTGATGAGTGCGCTGGAAGAGCTTCAGTGGTTTACGGCCGTAAAACAGGACGGCGATATCCTGAAAGCCCAGATCCGTGATGATGCTTCTATTTCAGCTTCCAACCTGAATCAGAAACTGGCTGAAAAAGGGATCTTCCTGTCCCATTTAACCAAGAAAAAAATGTCCTTAGAATCCCAATTCCTTGAACTTGTAAAAAACACAAAATAATCATGACGAAACTATTAAAACTGGAATACTATAAAAATCTGAATTACAGGCCATTCAAGATTTTCACAGTACTGTATTTTGCGATTCTTATTGCACTGCTTTTCATCGGACTGGTGGATTTTGACCTTTTCGGGGGAACCATCAACCTGAAAGAACAGGGCATTTATAATTTCCCGGAAATATGGAATTTCACGACCTGGATTGTTGCGCTGTTAAAAATATTCCTGGGGCTGATCATTGTTTTTTCTATCTGCCAGGAATTCAGCAACAGGATGTTCAAGCAGAATACGATTGACGGACTGAGCAGAAAAGAATTCATCAGCTCCAAACTGCTGACCATCGCTATTTTCACCATTGTTTCTACGGTAGTGGTATTTGCGATCACCATGTTTCTGGGATACCAATATTCTAAAACAACCGACTCCGAAACGGTTTTCAGTGAAATTTTCTTCATCGGTAATTATTTTGTAAAACTGTTTACGTTTTTCTGCTTCCTGATGTTCCTTTCCATTCTCCTGAGAAAATCGGTATTTGTTTTTCTTGCGCTGTTCGTGTTCTGGATTGTTGAAGGGATTTTAACGGCGGTGGAAGTATTTACCAAAGTAAAAGGAATGCAGGGCCCTCAGAGAAATGATGTGCTGCAGAATGACTTTTTTATTACGCATCTTTTACCGCTGGAAAGTATGTCAAGCCTGATCCCCAATCCGTTGATGAGGCTGAATATGGCCAAGATGATGGGCATGAAATATGAATTCCACTACCCTACGGAAAGCATGATCGCGTGTCTGGTATGGTGTGCAATCTTTATCTTCGGATCATACTGGATTTTAAGAAAAAGAGACTGGTAGTTTTGAATAAAAATTAAGAATTAAATATTACCTTCATATCGAAGATTGTTTTTGAAAGTGGTCCGGTTTCCGGATCGCTTTTTTTGTGCAGAAAAATGAACGGATTGAATTTTTCATTATTTTTATGAAAAACAATATCCATGAGAAAAATATTTGATGTTCCGGGACTGATCAGAGCTTTGCTGATCCCTGTTTTATTCTGGTATTATGGAAGTCAGAGGGTTCATACGCCATATACAGTGATAGATTTAGGATTCCTGCAAAAATCGGAAAAGGAATGGAAAACTCCATTGCCAGCTTTGAACCATTTAGAAACTGGAATTACAAAAAGATTATTGTTCAACCCAATAGTGCTCTGCGAAATCAGCAATATTATGTTTCTGAATTAAAAAAGCTTCAGGCAAGAAATGAAAAAGAAACAGGAATTGAATTTGTGATCGGGGATAAAAATAATTATCAGGATTTTATTGCTTTAATTGATGCCATGAAGTTGGCAAATCAGGAAACTTATGGAGTTGACGCAGAAAACCCCATCATTTTTTTGCTGTTCATATGTGTAAAAAGCCGGATGAAAAAACAACCCCTGACACTGTCTGCGGTAGAGTTATAGAAGGCGAATATTATAAGAAAAAGCACCTTTAAATTTATTTAAACCAGAAACTTTTATTAATCACATTCCAAAGCAATCTTATTATGTCATTTTCGGATTCCTTTTATTTTTAAATATCTCCATGTTAAGTATTAAAGAAAGATTACAACTGCAATAATCTGAAATAAAAAACCTTCATTCTACCACATTTTCCCGTATTGAATGATCAGCAATAATTATAAAAAAAGACTGCCCTAAGGCAGTCCTGCAATCACTCACACTTTCACTTAAACACTATAATATTATTTTTTATCCAACAGAGCAATATATTCTCCGTATCCTTTTGCTTTCATTTCTGCTTTTGGGACAAACTTCAGCGAAGCACTGTTGATGCAGTATCTGAGTCCGCCTTTCTCTTCCGGCCCGTCATTAAAAACGTGTCCCAGATGGGCATCCCCGGTTTTACTTCTTACCTCAACCCTCGTCATCCCGGCAGTCTTGTCTAATTTTTCTTCCACCAGTTTTTTGGTAATCGGCTTGGAAAAGCTTGGCCATCCGCAGCCGGATTCAAACTTGTCGGTAGAAATAAATAACGGTTCTCCCGTGGTAATATCCACATAGATCCCTTCACGGGTTTCATCCCAGTATTCATTTTTAAAAGGCATCTCAGTACCGTTTTCCTGGGTTACATTATACTGTTCTGAAGTCAGTTTATCTTTTAAAACCTTTTTATCCGGCTTCTGGTATGTTGTTTCTTTTTTCGGAAGCGGGTTTGCATTTCTTGCCATTTCAAAAAGTCCCGGTTCAATATGGCAGTATCCGCCCGGATTTTTATCCAGGTAATCCTGGTGATAATCTTCCGCTTTGTAGAAATTTTTTAAAGCAATCGTTTCCACAACAACCGGCTTACTGTAATTCCTGGCTAATTTTTCAACTTCCGACTTAACAATCGCCTGGGTTTCTTTATCCGTAGTATAAATCCCTGTCCTGTACTGATTTCCCCTGTCATTTCCCTGCTTGTCGATGCTCGTAGGGTCAATTGTCTTAAAATACAGATCGATCAGCAGTTTTACATCAACCTGTTCAGGATCATATTTTACTTTTACCGTTTCCGCAAAACCTGTCGTATGGCTCACCACCTCTTCATAAGTCGGGTTTTTGGTATTTCCGTTGGCATATCCCACTTCGGTTCCCGTTACCCCGCGAACCTGCTGGAAAAAGTGTTCAGTTCCCCAGAAACATCCGCCTGCAAAATAAATTTCCTTTACATTTTTATTGTCCATAACGTTCTCATTTTCTCTTGTATTTTCTGCTGTCTTCATTCTTTTTGAATCTCCGCAACCTGCGGCAAAAACAGCTATTCCCAGAATAACTCCGAAAAATACCAATATGTTCTTCATTTTTATTTTTTTATTCATTTTCATTTATAATCTTAAAGCATAACAGTAATCCCGTTGTCTGTCCTAAGCATTTATTAGATGCAGATTTGCCCTGAATGTTAAGAACTTTACAATGATGCTATCTATCATAACGATAGGTTACCCATTACGGTCGTGCTTAATAATATATACGGAAAACAAAGGAAAACGGTTTTACATAATCTACTTTTTTAATGGAATCAAGAACCTGCCTGAGTTTATCTGAAAAAATAATTTTCCACTGATTTTTTAAATTCATCAGATTCAAAATCATAAATCTTCGGGAATAGCTTTTTATCAATTTCAGAACTGAGTCTTAAAAGAATTTTATAAGGTTCTTTTAAAAGATAAATTCAAAACTGATCAACGGCTTGGAAACCCTGCAGGATTAAATTGCAAATGCTGACTAATTCAATTTTTGACAAATAGATGTTTGAATTGTGCATCTGTGAGACTGAAAATAAAAAACCTCACAGGATTGAAACCTGTGAGGTGAAAATTTCCGTATTAATTATTGTTTTTAACCAATATCCAGCCTGTAAATGATCTTCCGTCCGGAAGGGTGATCACGTACCAGTAACTTGAAGTCGGGATTGCCCTGCCTTTCATGGTTCCGTCCCAGAAAAACTGTGTGCCTGAGCTCTGTTCAAAAACAACCATCTGGTAACGGTCGAATATTTTAACATTGGACATCTTTCCGCCGAAAACATGAAGGTTCTTCACAATCCAGTGGTCATTCATGCCGTCTCCGTTCGGGGTAATGGCATTTTTAATATCCAACACAACGCCCTGCTGCTTTACAATACAGTCACTGTCTGCATATTTCACATAAAACGTGGTGATTCCCGTCGGTAAATTATAGAATGTATTGGTTGCCTGCCAGGTAATACCGTCGATAGAATACAGGATTGTCTGTAAACCGGTTGCGTGCACCACAGCATTATTACCGTTAAATTCAAGGTTCTGGATGACAGGAACATCATAATGCTTGATCTCAAAAGTATCCGTATAAGAACATCCATTGTTTGCGGTTACCGTAAGCGTGTAAGTCCCGACAGCCGTAATTCCCGTAATCGTATCGGTTGTGGAAACTACCTGCCCTGAAGGATTGGTCCAGACATAATTTGTAATCGTGTAGCCTTCGATATTTACCGTATAATCCAGTGAACCTTCCGGACAGAAATACAGTGTTGGGATATCGAATACAGGTGTCGGTTTCAGTGATAACTTAATTTCCGCTACATTCGGACATAAGCCGGGAACACTTATTTTCACATACACGGTATTTGAGCCTGTGGTTTGATTATACGTAAAATTTGAAGGAGCAGCAACAGCATTGGTTCCTGCATTCAGATCTGCCAAAGACGGATAATAGGTGAATATGGCATTGGTCCCGGAATAGATCTGGGTCTGGAACTGGGTTAAATTCACGATTTCAATTCCGTCATTTGCCGTATCACATACCGCAAGCTGGAAAGGCCCGCCATTCTGCAGTGTCACTTTATTTCCCAATATGAAACTGACCTCGGCAATGTCATCACAGCCCGGAATATTCTGGACTTTCACCCAAACCTGAGCCGGGAACGGATTGGCTGTAAAATTCGCCGGATTGGCAATAGGATTAACTCCGTTCTGGGCATCCTGCTGAGACAGATAGAAGGTAAATGTATTGGCAGGATTCGGGATATCCACCATGAGATTGGTAAAATTCAAAAGGTTCACCTCATAGCTTCCGTCCAGGTTTTCATCGCATACCGTAATGGTGGAATTGATGGCCTTCGGCGGGAAATAGGTATTCAGCTGGATGGGTGCTACCGAGTAACATCCCGTTGTATTCGACTGGAACCTTGCCCATACCTGAACAGAAGAAATATTTGTTGTCACCGTGGTCCCGATCTGATTGGCCGGGTTCCCTGCATTGGCTTCTGCTGCCGTATTGTAGTATGAAACCGTCATATTTGACAGCGGATAGGTATTCTGGGAAGCAATAAACAGTTGGGAAACTGCATTATTCAGCTGAAAAGTTTCACTTAAATTAAAATCTTCATCACAGGTACTGAGCGTAGCGCTGTTCAGAACCACCGGCGGCAAAAACGTCATCTGGATGTTGAGCTGTGCTGCGGAAAAACATTCGCTGTTGTTAAATTTAACCCTTACATACACGGTGGCACTTCCTGCTGAAACCACAAACTGGGTCGGATCAGTAATCTGATCAGAAAAAGTATGGGTAGCCGCATTGTAATTAAGATAATACGTAAAACTTACATTCGAACCTGTGTAAATCTGAGGCTGCGCCTGGGTCAGGTTATATATTTCAGTATTGTCATTGTTATTGTCACAGATATTGTTCAGCGTGATCGTCACCGGGGAATTTACTGTCGGCGTTGAGGTTAAACCCAGCGTAACCGGATAAACCTGCTGGCAGTTGTAAGAATTGATCTTTACAAAAATCTGCTGCGTTCCGGTTAAAATTATGGTGGTTACCGGGTTACTTCCGTTTGCCGCATCCGCGGATGTCAGGTAATACGTTATGCCGGCATTCTGGTTTCCTGCAATAGATGATGAAAACTGAGACAGCGTTACGTTCTCGGAATTGTCATTATTAAAATCACAAACCGTAAAATTATTCTGAACGGCTACCGGATGTACCAGATTAACGGTAATCGGACGGATCGTATAACAGTCATCTGCAATTTCAAACCGTACAAAATAAGTCTGGGTCACAAAATTACCGTTGGTTGTAATCGTCTGGTTCGGGCTTATGGGGCTTAAACCCAGGCCAGCAGCCGGGTAAGTGGCATAAAATTCTGTAACCGGAACGGTAGCCGGAGCAACCAGCATTCCGGCAGAAAGCGTATTTAAATTAATGCTGATATCGTCTGTCCCGTTAAAACAGATGTACTCGTTTTTTTCATTGGCCAGAATTTTATTGAACGTCACATTCATATTCACGGTTGCTACAGCAAAACAGCCGTTCGGAATCTGAACCCTGACATAAATGGTATAAATTCCTTCTTTAATAGTATTTAAACCGGAACCTAAGCCGGAAAATGCTTCATCATAGGTATTGTAAGCCGCAAAAACAGCTCCCGGCTGCGAGGAAACAAGCGAACCTATGGTTAAAGGATAATCAAACGGCTCCTGGTTATCTGCATTGATGTCACAAATGGAATACGTAAAAGTGATCGGTGAATTCATATTCACCCCCGGCCTGAACTGGAACTGTACAGGTCCTAAAATATAGGTACAGTTCGCCTCCTGAAGCCTTACCCAAAGCTGTGTTCCCGTGGTAATATTGGCAGCAGTAATGGCATTGACATTATTCTGTGCATTGGACTGGCTTGCATAATAGGAAATCCCGGCCGTTCCCGGTGCAAAAAGCTCTGTATTCAGGAGATTCAGATTATAATTCTGTTCTACACCGTCATTATTGGTATCACATAATTCTACGGTATTTTTAAGCAGACTTTTACTCAGAAGATTTATAGTCAGTACTGCCACCCGGTAACATGCAGGAACACTGGGATTCTGGATTCTCGCATACAGCACGGCATTCGCTGTTAGCGTGAAATTGTTCGGTAGGGGATTGACATTGTTCTGTGCATCCTGCAGGCTGGTATGAAAACTGAAGGTAAAATTAGCCGGATTCTGGGTCGTCAAATTAGCTTGAAAACTGTTCAGCGTAAGGTTTACCGCTGCATTGCCACAGAAATTCTGCGTATAATTTTTTGCTGCCGGATAGGTAGGATCAAAAGTCACCGGAAAATCATCCGTGAATGTCAGATCGCTGTTTCCGCAGATATTGAATTTCACATTGGCAGTATACACCTCATTCTGGGTTGGGCATACCGTAGTCTGGATCCCGGCAGCGACAGTCTGTCCTGCAGAATTCGTCCAGGTCACCTGCGGCTGGATTACATTTCCAACCGGGTTGAATCTCCATCCCTCCTGTAAAGCCTGCCATACGCCTGTATTTCTATTGGCAGGAGAAACGCCCTGTGTTCCGTTGCTGTTAATTACTCCGATCAGGGCATTTTCAAATTTTCTGGTCGGGCATGGTGTGAGTTTTTTATCCACAAAAACGTCGATAACATTTGTGGTTTCATGCAGTACAATCTGCGAGGAAGAGCGGTCTGTACATCCCGCCACCCTTCCGTCATAAAAACTGATCACAAATTTCCGGTAAGGTGCTGTTCCGACGGTTGAATAATAAATTTCTGAAGAATCCGATGAAGAAAAAACCAGATCATGATATACTCCGAAGATAGAGTTTTTCGGAAGATTGGCACTTGGGCTCGGCCACTGGATATTCGGGTAATTGATATTCCCTAGCTGGCTAAGGTCAAAAGTAACCATTCCGTTTGACCCTACGACAAGCGCTTCAAAATACTGGTTGTAGAAACAGAATTTAAAAGGCAGATCAAGCTTTACAGCAAAAAGGTCATCGTAATTTGCATTCAGGGAAGTCCCCTGGTTCATCGCCACGGGCGGGTTGTAGGTTTCCTGTGTTACCTCATAATTGAGGGTCTGTTTCAGCACGGGATATTCAGCATGCAGGGTAATACATCCGTTTGCATCTAAACCGTTGTTACAGGTAACGTTAATACTTTCGTTTCCTGCCGTATCTTTCACTTTAATATCTAAAGGAGTCTGGGAAAGGCCGTAAAACCCGATAAATATACCTATAAATTGTAAAAATTTCTCCATAAAATTAGTCACTATCTGTTGATAAATTTAGTAATTTTAATTGTATAATTCTCAAATATAAATAATATTTATGTTAAATTTATAGAATTAATTCTATATTATTCTAACACAACAATTTAATTGTAAAAAGCAATAAAAAAACCTTACATTACAGTAAGGTTGATTAAGGTATTTCTTTCATTGTTAAGTTGAATTAACGCACCAGGGCATCATTTCGCTCTTCGCAGTCATTTTAATTACCGCTGAAGTAAGTTGCTGTTTTTTCATCCCCTCTGAACTATGTAATTCTCAGAAAAAGATATTTTGAATTTCAAATCAGTAGAATTCATACTATACTGTTATACCGTCCCATTTAAATTTAAAAACTAAAAAAACCTTACTGTAAAAGTAAGGTTAGTCAATGTATATGTTATTTATTAATTATCGGATCAGGTCATCGTTCTGTTCTTCATGATTGTCATCATTGTCACTGAGGCCCCAGTAACTGTTTTCCTCATCTTCGCCGATATCAATGGTTCCTGCATCGCGGTCCACACCGGGGATATCCAGGCCTTTGTCTAATGCATCGTCATCCTCAATAAGGCTCTCTTCATTGAAAACCGGTCTGCCGTCTCCGTCAACCGGAATATGTTCCTCCTGGTTGAAAATATCTTCATTAGGCTGATAATCTCTCTGCTCTAATCTTCTTTCCTGTTCTTGTTCGCTATTTTCGGGCATAATAATTATATTTTGGTGTTGGTTTGATTTAAACAAAAACAATTCCAATTACTGCTGATTCTAAGAATATATTTCAGGGTTGGCACATGCCGGCATTTTTTCACCTCTGGAAACCGCTATCAGGTTTTCGGCAGCCACTTTTGCCATTCCGTTCCTGGCTTCCATCGTGGCCGAACCTACGTGCGGAAGGACACAGACATTTGAAAGTCCGAGGATCGGATCATCCTTAAAGATCGGTTCAGGATTGGTAACATCCAGTCCGGCACCCCAGATTTTCTTTTCCGTAAGTACGTCATACAGATCTTTCTGATGATGGAAGCCGCCTCTGGCCGTATTGATAAAAATAGCATTCTCCTTCATTTTTTCAAAAACGGAACGGTTGAAAAGCTCGGTCTGCTCCTGTTTGAAATTCGCATGAATGCTCAGCACATCAGATTCTGCAACCAGTTCTTCAAAAGAAACATACCGGGCACCCAGTTCTCTTTCTGCCTCTTCGTTACGGTGGCGGTTATGGTAAATAATATCCATTTCAAAAGCGGCCTTCGACTTTTTCGCCATTTCAATCCCGATTCTTCCCAGTCCGAAAATCCCAAGTGTTTTACCGTACAGTTCCTGTCCCAGCGCATGCAGCGGATCAAAATCTCCCCAGTTTCCGGCTTTTACCTTTTCAAAATTATAGCTCGCTCGCCGTGCTACTGACTGCATCAGCAGAAATGCCACATCCGAAGTTGCCTTGCTTAAAACATCAGGTGTATTGCCTACCGGAATATTTTTCTGAACTGCTTCTTTGATATCCACATGGTCAAAACCGACAGAATACAGGGCAATTGCTTTTATATTGGGGCATTCAGTGAAAAAATCCTTATCATATTTAAAATCGGTCCCGACACTTAAAATCATATCGTGGCTTTTGCAGTAGCCCAGCCATTCTTCGTGAGACAGGTTTTCATGTTCCGGGATAAAGACTTCCAGGCCTGCTTCCTCCAGCATTTTGATTCCCGTTTCAGGAATCCTCTTATTGATGAATACTTTCATTATATCTGATTTTATTTTTGTTGGATAAAATAATACTCATCAGGGATCAAAAAGCAAACCATCAAAGAAAAAGTCCCGTTTCTTTAACAAAACGGGACCTTAATAAGTTTAAAGTTTTAATACTGAATAAACACGTCTTTTATTCCTCTTTCAACATTGCCTTAACCATTAGATAACGGTCTTTCTGAATGTAGTAAGTCGGTATTCTGGAAATTTCTTTCCCAAATCTGAATGTCTGCTGTTTTCTGTCGTCATATAACAACGTAAGCCTGCCTTCATTCAGCCTATATGTTCCGGAAAGTATTTCAAACTGTTCGGTAGAACTGTTAAGATCCTGAAATTGAAAAGTCCCGTCTCTCTTAAAATGCATGTAAATATGGTCATTTTCAGCATCTACCCAATAGCCTAAAAGGTTATTAATGTCAGATAAGGCCGGATCTGTTACTTTTTTAGATTGTTCCTGTTCAGCAACCACAGCTTCCTGTTTTATCCTTTTGATCTCGGAACCTGAGAGTGAATCTGTCTTTCTGAGCTTTGAAATTTCAAGATCAAGTTCTTTGTCTCTTAATTCAAGTTCTTTCTTTTCTAATTCGAGTTTTTTGCTTTTAGAATCATTACAGGATGATAATGAAAGAGCCAGCAGGGCTCCTAAAAAAAATTTGTTCATGGGTAATCGTTTTTCCAAATGTATAAAAATTATAATAAACATTCTATCTTTTTACCGAAACCCCAATATTTTGAAACCGTATGAATCCAAAGTATCAAATATTTGATATTAAATCGGCTAAAAATCTTAAATTTGCATCTTATCAAATTGATTAAAAAGCAAAGCAATACTATACTTATGACATCACAAGAGATCCGTCAGAAATTTTTAGATTATTTTAAAAGTAAAGACCACCTGATCGTCCCCTCTGCACCCATCGTGCTGAAAGACGACCCTACGCTTATGTTTTCCAATTCCGGGATGACGCAGTTCAAAGATTTTTTCTTAGGCTATAAAACGCCTACTGCCCCGAGGATTGCCGATACACAGAAGTGTTTAAGGGTGTCGGGAAAGCACAATGACCTGGATGATGTGGGCAGGGACACCTATCACCATACCATGTTTGAAATGTTGGGAAACTGGTCTTTCGGTGATTATTTTAAAAAAGATGCTATTGCTTTTGCCTGGGAATTATTAACGGAAGTCTACGGAATCCCGAAAGAAAACCTGTACGTGACCGTCTTTGAAGGTGACGCTTCGGAGAATCTGGAAAGAGACCAGGACGCTTATGATTTCTGGAAATCACACATTTCCGAAGACCGCATTATCAACGGAAACAAAAAAGACAACTTCTGGGAAATGGGGGAAAGTGGACCGTGCGGGCCGTGCTCTGAAATTCACGTAGATTTAAGGACACCTGAAGAAAAAGCCAGAGTTTCAGGACTGGAACTGGTTAACAATGACCATCCTCAGGTAGTGGAAGTCTGGAACCTGGTATTTATGGAATTCAACAGGAAAGCAGACAGAACGCTGGAAAAGCTTCCTGCTCAGCATGTGGATACGGGAATGGGCTTCGAGCGTTTATGCATGGCACTCCAGGGAAAATCTTCAAACTATGACACGGATGTTTTCACGCCGCTGATTGCGAAGGTGGAAGAACTTTCCGGAAAAAAATACACAGGGATCCTTGAAGACGAAAAAGATATTGCCATCCGTGTGGTGGTAGACCATATCCGCGCAGTTGCTTTTGCCATTGCAGACGGACAGCTCCCTGCAAGCGGAGGTGCCGGTTATGTGATCAGAAGGATTTTAAGAAGGGGCATTTCTTATGCTTACCGTTTCCTGGATATGAAAGAACCTTTCCTTTACCAGCTGGTTGCCGTACTTCAGGAACAGATGGGACCTTTCTTTCCGGAACTGGAAAAACAAGGAACCCTTGTTACCGAAGTGATTAAAAGTGAAGAGGAATCATTCCTTAAAACCATTGAAACCGGACTGATCAGGGTGGAAAAACTGATCCAGCAGACCATTGCGGACGGACAAAAAACACTTCCTACCCTTGAAGTATTTGAATTATACGATACTTATGGATTCCCGGATGATTTAACAAGGATTATTGCTGAAGAAAAAGGACTTACCATTGATGAAGATGGTTTTAAAGCAGAAAAAGAAAAGCAGAGGCTTCGTTCCAAAGAAGATTCTGCCCAGAAAGTATATGACTGGGTAACGCTTGAAGAAAGAGAAGAGAACTTTGTAGGCTATGACAAAACGGAGTCTGAAGCCTATATTACAAGATACCGGAAAGTAGAAAATAAGGACGGCGAATTTTATCAGGTGGTTTTAAGCGAATCCCCGTTCTACCCGGAAGGCGGCGGACAGGTTGGTGATAAAGGCACCCTTGAAAACGCTTCCGAAACTTTTGAAGTGCTGGAAACAAAAAAAGAAAACGGACTGATCGTTTCTCTCATCAGCGGTCTTCCGAAAGATGCCGGAGCGCTTTTCTATGCGAAAGTGAATGCCGATGACAGGAAAAATTCCCAGGCCAACCACTCGGTGACGCATTTACTGCATGAAGCTTTAAGAGATGTCTTAGGAATGCATGTTGAGCAGAAAGGTTCATTTGTAGGCCCGGATTACCTTCGTTTTGACTTCTCTCATTTTAGCAAGATGTCAGAAGAAGAAATGGCTCTGGTAGAAGAAAAAGTGAACCATAAAATCAAAGAAAGCATTGCCCTGCAGGAATTCAGGAATATTCCGATTCAGGAAGCGATGGATAAAGGCGCGATGGCGTTATTCGGTGAAAAATACGGGAACAGCGTAAGAATGATCCAGTTCGGAAGCTCAAAAGAATTATGCGGAGGAACCCACGTAAAAAATACCATTGAAATCGGTCACTTTAAAATTGTTTCCGAAAGCTCTGCAGCTGCAGGAATCAGAAGGATTGAAGCGATCTCCGGCGACAAATCTGAGGAGTATTTCAAAAACCTTGAAAAACAGGTGGCTGAACTTTCCCAGCTCTTGAAATCCAAAGATATCGTAAGGTCTATTGAGAAATTAATGGAAGAAAATACATCACTGAAATCTGAAGTTGAATCTTTGAAAAAGGAAAAGGCAAAAGGGGAAATTGGCGACTGGAAAGGAGCTTACGAGCAAAAAGGCAATAAATTACTTTTAGTAAAAAGAACTTCTTTAGATGCAGGGTCGATAAAAGACATCGTTTTCCAATTAAAGAAAGAAATCCCGACTTCTATAACGGTGATCCTGTCTGATGCAGATGGAAAACCAATGATTACCGTCGGTGTTTCCGATGATCTGGCAGGAATTTACCAGGCCGGAGCATTGATTAAAGATTTAGCTAAAGAAATCCAGGGTGGCGGCGGAGGAAACCCGGGCTTTGCCACAGCAGGAGGAAAAAACCTCAGCGGACTGGAAAATGCCTATCAGAAAGCATTGAATATTTAGTTAATTTCTAATAAATATTACCGTTTGCGGTTTCTATAAGGATTTTATTATCCTATTTACGTTAAACAACAATCCCTTTCAGCTTTTGAAAGGGATTGTTTGTATTTGATAGCATTAATTTCCCCCATCATTTAGAGTCGGTTTGAAAACCGTATTAAGAAGTTTATGATTCACGTGACGTCCGTGTTCATCAACTGTCGATACATTTTTCTGCGTTTCGATTCTAAAAACACTTCTTTAAATTTGCTTTGAGTTCCGTAAGATTGAAAAATGATCTTGCTTTATATTTTCAAGGAAAAGTTTTGGAGGTAAAGAATAAGATGTCTGTGTTAAATGCAATTAGAAATAAAATCATACATAGAGTTTATGCGCTAATAAAAAATATTCTGCCTATGAAAATAAGTTGCATATGTCATAGAAATCGCACTGACGAAGGTTAAATGTAGAAATATTATTACTTTTCAGAAAGCTTTAAAACTCTTAATTAAAATCCCTCTCTCATTTATTTAGGAATTGAAAATATAAATCCAGCTGAATTCATTTTTAACAAAAGATTATATTTCCGCGTCTGGGTTTGTAACTTTCTTATCAATAGTTTTGTCTTATCTATAAATAAACTAATGACAAAATTTTTATCTCCGTTATTTTTATTCATCGGCATCGTAATTTTCAGTCAGACTCAGTTGAAGGTTCTCAGCAGAACCAGCAGGCAGCCGGTTTACAATGCAGCCGTTTACTGTGATGATAATTTGTTAGGGAAAACCGATCAGGAAGGCCGTCTGTCATTCAAGACAAAATGTAAAAAGATTGAAATTTTAGCAAGCAATTTTGAAGATGCCACGGCAGACGTGAAGAAAACCGTAGAAGTATCTTTACTGCCCTTGTCTGAAAAAAGAGATAATATAGAAAGGATTGTCATTACAGATAAAAGTGATCCCCGTGCTTTAAGGATCCTGGATGAACTGGATAAAAGAGCCAAAGAAAATTCACCGAAATCATTAGACACCTATAATTTTAAGTCGTACAGCAAATTTTCTATTGATGTGGATAAAGACTCGGTCGGTATCTTCAAAGATTTTATAGCTTCCCGGAAAGATTCGCTTTCCAAAGATGAAAAAAGAACATTCAAACAGAAAGAAAGCGAAAAGAAGGACTCCCTGCTCAACGAAGATTTTACCAGTGCATCTGCCGGGAGCCAGATGTTCCTTTGGGAGAAAGCCACGGAATACAAGTATTCCAAAAAATTCGGTGAAAAAACCAATATCATAGACAACAGGATGTCCGGATTCAAAAATCCCATCTACGAAGCCATGGCAATTAATATTTCCAACCTGGACAGGGCACCAAGGCAGTTAAGACCGGAAAACAGGAAAATGTATAATTTTTATATGTCGGATACGCTTCAGGTTGACGGCAGGAAAACGTATGTCATCAAGTTTAAGGAAATTACCGATAAGAAAAAGCAGAACCCGAGAAAATTCAACGGGAAAATCTATGTGGATGCCGAAAGCTTTGCCCTGAAAAAATTTGAGAGCACCAGTAAGAAACAGAATGAAGGGAATATTGTTTCCGTATGGAAACCGATTGATAAAAAATGGTTTCTGGATTATGAAGATATCAAAGTAAAAATGGGCGAGCAGACTTTTAATACTTCCAAAAAAGACAGCCTGAAAGAAGGTGAAAAAGCAAAATACAACAAAAAGGAATTCGGGAATTACCTCTACGTAAAAAACCGTTTTTTCGATTTTAAGCTGAACGAAGACCAGAAAGCATCAGATTTCAAAGGCTATTCGCTGGAAGTGAAAAGCTCGGACGGAAGCCTGCTTCAGCAGTACAGGACAGACAGCCTTACGGAAAGGGAAAGTGCTACCTATACGAAAATTGACAGCTTTGTGGTGAAGCATGATTTTGAAAAAAAGCTGAACTTTTTAACCCAGCTGCTCAGAGGAAACCTGCGTTATAAAATGATTGATTTCGATCTCACCAAATTCTTAAGCTATGACCAGTACCAGGGAATCCGTTTGGGAGCGGGAATAAAACTCAATGAAAAATTCAGCAAAACTTTTTCTCCGGACGGCTATTTCGGCTATGGGTTTAAAGACAGCCGCTGGAAATACGGCTTAGGCCTGGACATAAGACTGTCTGACAGGAGAACATCTGTTTTCCGGATGGATTATGTGGATGATGTTTTTGCAGCCGGCAGGTTCAGCAATATGATGTGGGACCTGCCGATGAAAGTTTCGGATATCGGACTGGACATCCACAACGGTGCGTTTTACAGGAACCGGAAATGGGGAGCTTCCTACCTGTATGATCTTTCAAATTCGCTGAGCATGAAAGTTACCGTCAACAAAGAGAAACAGCAGGCCCTTTTTGATTACCGGTACTGCAATCTGGGCAATGCCTTTGATAACGCCAGTGCTACCCTATCCCTGAAATTTGCCCCGAATGATAAGAACATCATGACGCCCAGCGGAAAATACACCTACGAAAAAGGCTATCCTCAGGTTTTTATGAATTTTGAAAAAGGTGCGGAAATTCTGGGCGGCGACCTGAATTACCACCGCCTGGATGCATTAATCATCCACCAGTTCAGAACCAAACTGGGATCTACCAATATCAAGCTTTTCGGAGGCCTGTCTTCCGGTACTGCCCCGATATGGAAAAACTTTGAGATCGCAGGCCAGGCCGACAGAAATACGGATCACTGGTATTCCAATATCAGCACGCCGTCCAATCTCGGGTTTGCCACGATGCCGGCAGGAACTTTCTTTGCAGACAGATTTGCTGCTTTTAAGGTTTCCCAGTACCTGCCGTTCAGGTTTAAGACATTCGGAAGCAGATATTCAAGTATCGAACTGGAATACCAGGGAGCCATCGGGAATATGAAAAACAGGACTGACCACCAGTTTGAATTCAGGGTGCTGGACCATTACTATCAGGAAGCCGGATTGATCTGGAACAGGTTTCTCGGCAGCAATTTCGGAGTCGGGTTCTCCTACAGGCTCGGATATTACCAGACTTCCCAATTTAAGGACAATGTGGGAATCAGGATAAAATTAAACCTAATGAGATAAATATTTTTGTGTATTCTGAGCTTATTTAATTATTTGAAGAATTTAAATAATTAAAGATGTATTACTCTCTCATTTAAAGTACACTTACATTTTGAAAATCTTTGATTTTTGCTTAAAGTGGCTTATATAAGCTGTTAATAGATATAGAAAGACAGAGAATTCCGGTATAGAATGTTTAAAATACAGGATTTAGATCCACATTTTTATCATTCAATTTATCGGTTCCCGGTTTGTGGTTAGGCAATTACAGTCAATCTGACACAGGTTATTTTGATCCGTTCTAATTATTGAGCTTCCCGTAACACTGCTACCCGTTTAATAAGGAAAAGTTAATTTGCATACCCATGCTTTTAAAGTTCAATTAACAATAGACCTGTAGTTTTGCACCATTAGAAAAAGTAATTATGAAAATTTACAAGACTATTGGTGCTTTGTTTCTGGCAGCTACTATTTTCCAGAACTGTAACGATGAAACAGCTGATCCGGAAGAAAACCCGGTAAACCCAAATATTAAAATAGAAAATTTCTCTAAAGAACCGGCTTTCGTTTACGGGATGCCAGGATTTGAGAACCTGAACATCAGCACTTTAATTTCCAGTTCCGATATCCTTGCCGGAAGCCCGAACTTCGTATTTGCCGGCCAGCCGGACGGAATGGGAATCATGAAAGACCCGAACTCTGAGGGCTACCTGATGATTACCAACCACGAGATCACGAAATCCGTTTCAAGGGTATATCTGGACAAGACCTTCAAGCCGGTAAAAGGAGAATACATCCTGAACGGAATCGGAGGAATGACAAGATTATGCTCTGCCACTTTGGCGACCACTGCCGAACACGGTTTTTCAGCCTTCCTTACGGCAGGAGAATCCGGACAGGAAAGTATGGTACACGCATTAAACCCGCTGACTTCTGCTGCACAGGCTTCAGACCAGACCAGAATAAAACCGGCCCTGGGAAAAGCATCTATGGAAAATGCAGTTCCGCTTCCGAAAGATGTTTCCAACGGGAAAACCTATATCCTGATCGGGGAAGACCAGTCCTATTCCACCTCTCATCAGTCTGCCGGCCAGCTGATCATGTATGTATCCGATGCACAGGGCGACCTGGATAACGGTAAGCTGTATGCGCTGAAAAGAACCAACAATAACACCACGGAAACCGATATGACAAAAGGTTCCCAGTACGACGTGCAGTTTGTAGAGATCCCGAATGCCAAAAACCTTACCGGAGCCCAGATCAACCAGAAAAATATGGACAACAATGCGATCCGTTTCTCCCGAGTGGAAGATGTGGATTACAGAAAAGGAGCAGGAAAAGGAAGAGAAATTTATTTTACGGCAACCGGCGAGTCTTCAGACGGAATAAACCCGAAAGCAGGCCTTACCATGTGGGGAAGGGTTTATAAACTGGTGCTGGACCAGAATAATATGCTTGCCGGAAAACTGGAACTGGTGGCTGAAGGAGACTCCAGCCCGGGGAATAACCTGATTAATCCTGACAACCTCTGTGTAACGGAAAACTACGTATACATCCAGGAAGACGGAGATTCTTATTATCCTGCGGCGCAGCATGATTCATACATCTGGCAGCTGAACATCAGCAGCAAGCAGTACAAGCCATGGCTGAATATGAAACACAACAGAAACAATGCTGCATGGCAGACGGCTTACAACCAGTCTGGACAGCTTGCAAAATTCGGATCGTGGGAATACGGTGCGATGGTAGACATCTCTAATATTATCGGGCTGCCTGATACCTTTGCCGTAAACATCCATTCTCATACGTGGCAGAAAAGCGGCTTCGCCAATGCAGACGGTGCGGGAGTAAATACCAATGAGGAAGGCGGACAGATTGTGATCATCAGGAACGTTCAGAAATAAGTATCATAAGCATAAAATTAATAAAGTATCAGCAGACTGTTCTGCTGGTGCTTTTTTGTAAAGAATGAAAACGATTTTAAAATATCCTCTGGTTATCTTTCTCAGTTTTGTATTTGCTTTCTGCTTCTTTATCCAATGTGAAAACAACAAAGCACAGCCTCCGATAGATAACGGGCTGGCACCTGTAAAGAAAGAAATCTTTAAAAACAACGCAGAATTTCTGCAGCATACCCAACAGCTGATCTCACAGGTATCTGATGGTGCAGACGAAAAAACTTTACAGCAGCAGTTCCGGAACCTGAGAAACAGCTATAAAAAAATGGAATGGGCTGTGGAATATTTCCTGCCTCACACCGCCCGGTTCATCAATGGCCCTGCCCTGCCGGAAATCGAAATGCAGGAACACACAGAATTAGAGCCGGAAGGCCTGCAGGTTGTGGAGGAATACCTGTATCCCTATGATCCTGCAAACAAAGCGGAAGTCATCAGGCTGCTGAAAAACCTGATCAATAAAAGCAATACCATCAGAGCCAACTTCCAGGCCATCAGCATTTCGAAAGACCAGGTTTTTGATGCGCTGCGCCAGGAAACGTTCAGGATTTCCAGTCTGGGGATCGCCGGTTTCGACACGCCTCTTTCCGGGACTTTCCTGATGGAGATGCCTTATTCCTTAAATTCTCTGCAGCTTACCCTGCAACAGATGGCTACCCAAAAATCCAAAAACGACGCATTGCGCCAGATTACAAATGAGATTAAGCAGTCTGTAGATTATCTGAAAAAAAACACAGACAAAAATACTTTCGATTATATTACTTTCATTCCTGAGCATCTGAACAGGATTTCTTCACTGCTGCTGGAATATCAGAAACAGGAAGGCATTCCCGCCGTGGAAATTACGACCGCGCTTCATAAAAACGCCCCCACCTTCTACTCTAAAAATGCTTTTGACCCGGATGCTTTTGTGCCCGGCAAAGCATTTGAAATGACGGAAGAGAAAGTAATCCTGGGAAAACAGCTTTTTAATGACAATATCCTGTCCAATAACAACACGAGAAGCTGTGCTGCCTGCCATGTGGCTGATAAAGCCTTTACCGACGGACTGGAGAAATCTATGTCCCTGGAAAATTCGGCACTGAAAAGGAATACGCCGTCCCTAATATATGCCGCATTCCAGCACGGACAGTTCTGGGACATGAGAAAAGATGACCTGGAAGGACAGAGTTCTGAAGTAATTACCAATAAGGAAGAAATGCACGGCGACCTGAACCTGATTATCGGGAAAATCAACAAAAATCCGGAATACAGTCAGGCGTTCAGAACCATTTACAAGGGGAAACGGGCGGAAATATGGCAGCTGCAGAATGTTCTGGCAAGTTATATCCGTTCACTGGCTACTTTCAGTTCAGATTTTGACAGCTATATGAGAGGAAACCAACAGGCCATGACCGACAGCCAGAAAAAAGGCTTCAATCTTTTCATGGGCAAAGCCCAGTGCGCCATCTGCCATTTCTTACCGCTTTTCAACGGTACGGTTCCTCCTGATTATAGCAAAACGGAACAGGAAGTTCTCGGCGTGGCTGAAAATGCATCCAGCAGAAAGCTGGACCGGGATCCCGGCCGCGGGAAGTTTCATGAGACGGTAGCGTTCCTTCAGCATTCTTTCAAAACACCAACGCTGCGCAATATCAGCAAGACTGCCCCGTATATGCACAACGGAGGCTACAGGACCCTGCAGGAAGTTATGGACTTTTATAACAAAGGCGGCGGAAACGGATTGGGACTGAAGGTGGATAACCAGACACTTTCGGATACTCCTCTTAACCTTACCGGACAGGAAATTTCTGAAATTATTGATTTCCTTTCTGCCCTGAATGACCGCTAACCTGATCCCGGAACTTCCGGGATTTATTGTAAGAGACTGATTTATCTGTAGGCCAAAAACTTTTCCGTAAGAATAAATATCATTAATTTTGACAGGTCTTTATGAAAAGGGTGTTACTGTTTTTATGTTTCTGGATGTATATTTTTGGTTATTCGCAATCAAAAGAAACTTCCATTGAAACCGTAATCATTGAAGACAAAAGTGATCCACGCGCGCTGGAAATCCTGAAAAAAGTGGAACGGATGTTCAGGGGAAATTCACCGAAAAGCCTGGAATCCTATTCCTACAAATCGTACGAGAAAATTTCCATGGACATTGATGAAGACAGCATCACCCAGTTCAATGAATTCTTTCAGAACAGCAGTTTTGTCAAGAAAAAAAGGGAAAAAGACTCCTTAAACAACATTTCGGCGAGAAACATCTTTTCCAAAAGCAAACTCTTCCTTTGGGAAAGGGCACAGGAGTTCCTGTATTCAAAAACATACGGTGAAAAAATCAATATCCTGGACAACAGGATTTCCGGGCTTAAGCAGCCTGTCTATGAAATGATTGCCCTCCAGCAGAGCAACCGGGACAAAATCCCCGCACAGCTGAAACAGGAAAACAGAGGCTTATACCGCTTCTTTTTAACGGATACATTAGAAATGGACGGCAGGAAAAATTTTGTGATCCGCTTCCGCGAGGTCAACTATAAAAAGCCGGATAAAAAGAGAAAATACAACGGTGCGGTTTATATTGACACGGAAACTTACGGCATCAAAAAAATAGAAAATTTCAGTAAAAATAAAAACGACGGAATTATCACCAGCACCTGGATTTACTTTAACAACAAATGGTTCCTGGCCCATGAAACGGTAAAGCTCAAAATGAGCAATATGGCGATGGAAAAAGACGGTAAGGAACAATCCGGGGAAAAGCATGAAAAGAAAGACCGGAAAAGCTTCGGGACCTATGCCTTCCTGAGTTCGAGGTATTTTGATTACCACGCTCCTATTGAAAATGACAGAAACGATTTTAAAGGCTATACGTTCTCGGTAAAAAATATCAGCGGGACAACCCTGGACCGTTACCGTACCGATCCGCTGACGGCAAGGGAGAAAAACACCTACACCACGATAGACAGCCTCGGGAAAATCTACAATATCGATACCAAGGCAAGGGTGCTCACCGGATTGCTGAACGGACAGATCCGGATGGGCGCACTGGATTTTGCAGTGGATGAAATCGTAAATTACAATTTATATGAAGGGTTCAGAGTAGGTTTAAAGGCCAAGCTTAATGAAACCTTCAACCCTTATTTTTCACCCGACTATTATTTTGCCTACGGTTTTAAAGACGACCGCTGGAAATACGGAATCGGACTGGATATCAGAACCACGCTGGATAAAAATTCTTTTTTCAGAGTGGATTATACGGATGACGTCACCGCTTCAGGAGAGTTTTACAGAAGGCTCTGGAATTTTAAGATGAAAATGGCGAACTACGGGAACAACATCCAGAATGACAATTATTACCGTTTCCGGAGTGCTTCTTTTTCTTACCTGAATGATGTTTCCAACGGCCTGACCCTTGTTTTCGCGGCGCGCAGGAATTATGAGGAAGCCCTTTTTGATTACTCCTTCAGAAACAGAGGGCCGGGTTTTGATAATTTCAACACTTTATTTACCCTGAAATTCTCCCCCAACTCTACCAATATCATGACGCCGCAGGGGAAATCCCTGATCGACCAGAAATATCCGGAACTGTATTTTAATTATGAGCAGAGCTATAAAATCCTGGGCGGAGATTTTAACTATACCCGTTTTGACGCACTTTTTGTTCATAATTTCAAAACCATGCTGGGAACTACCGGTTTCCGTCTGTATGGCGGAATGGTTCTTGGAGATGCCCCGATCTGGAAAAATTTTACGATGAACGGACTGGCCTCGCCGCAAAGGGATTTCAACTTTAACCTGACTTCATTCCTGGGCTTCGCCACGCTGGAAGGCGGTAAATATTACAATGACCGGTTTATTGCCTATTATTTCACGCACAAACTTCCTTTGTATTTCAAAAGTTTCGGACAGAATGTTTCAAGCTTTGATTTCGTGCTGAGGGGAACCATCGGGAATATGGAACATCCGGAATACCACCAGTTTAAATTCCGCCCGCTGGATCATCTGTATCAGGAAGTCGGGTTGGAATGGAGCAATTTCCTTTCTTCTTATTTTAATTTAGGATTGTTTTACAGGGTCGGGTATTATACAACCCCGAATTTTATGCAGAATTTTGCCCTTCAGTTTAAATTAAAACTTTTGGAATTTTAGTACACATCATCAATCATTAATACATATAATTATAATATCATGCAGAGTATAGAAATAAAAGCGGAAGGGTTCTTCGAGCTGTTAAAATTAAAAGACACCTCCATGTGGGAAATTTTTGCCCAGATGATTGACGGAAATGAAAAAGAAATTATTTTCCTGGACAATGAAGATAAAACCCTTTTCAGCTACCGTTTACCGGCAGACCAGGAGAAGCTGGAACAGGACCGGAAAGAATTTTCCAGGGAATTTGCAGATAAAATGGCGAACCGATTATAGTGATGAGTGATGAGTTATAAGTGATGAGTAAATCTCATAATTCAAAACTTATAACTCATCACTGTTAAATTTGTCAACTGTTTTTTTCGCTTCGGCAACATCATGTACCCTGAGTATTTTTGCGCCCTGCTGTAAAACGTTCATGTGCAGCTTCTGGGTTTCTTCATTGATGTCCAGAGCAGATTTCCCCAACGGCTTATAGATAAAAGATTTCCTGGAAATCCCGATTAATAAAGGAAATTTCCCGAAACCGAGATACTGTACCTCATCAATCATTTTCATCTGGCCTTCCACTGTTTTCCCGAATCCGAAACCGGGGTCAAGGATAATATCCGTGATTCCCTTTTCCAGAAGTTCCGCCGTTTTTTCAGAGAAATACCGGTTAACGGAAACTGTAATATCATCAAACTTTATTTTGTCATGCATGGTTTCATAGGAAGGGTTGACATGCATTAAAATATAGGGAAGCTTTGTTTTGGCCACCGCCTCAAACATTCCGCCGTCATATTGGCCTCCGGAAATATCATTAACCAGGTCAATGCCTTCGTTATAACCGAATGCTACCGTTTCTGCATAAAAAGTATCAAGAGAAACCAGGGCTTCCGGAAACTCTTTTTTGATGGAAGAAATAACATTCCCGATTCTTCTTATCTCTTCTTCAGCCTTTAAAAATTCTGCTTTCGGGCGTGTAGACTGCGGGCCGACATCGATAATTTCCGCACCATCCTTCAGTAGCTTTTCAGCATGCTCCAGTGCCGATTTTTCATTATTGAACCGTCCGCCATCGGAAAAAGAATCCGGCGTAAGGTTAAGGATTCCCATGATTTTAGGGGAAGATAAACCGACAAGCTTTCCGTTACAGTTCAGTGAATAATGATGGATCATGATAAAGATTTGCGTACTGCAAAAATACGAACTTCCGGCTTGTGGCCTCCAAAAAACTGAATGCTAATTTCTGCTACCTGAAACCTAATTCGTATATTTGAAAGATTAAGAGAATTTATGTCAGAAACATCAGTACAGTTCGGGAAAATCATTGCCGGATGCCGTGAACTTTTCAGCAAGAAACTACAGGATTACGGGGCAGCATGGAGGGTCTTAAGGCCAAGTTCAATTACGGATCAGATTTATATTAAAGTAAACAGGATCCGTACGATACAGATGACGGGAAAAAAGATGGTGGACGAAAGCGAAGAGGGCGAATTTATAGCGGTGGTCAACTACTCCATCATTGCACTGATCCAGCTTGAAAAAGGATTTTCCAACGATTTCAATGAAAACAGAGAAGAAATCTTAGCCCTTTACGACAAATATTCTACGGACGCTCAACATTTAATGGAAAGGAAAAACCATGATTATGGTGAAGCCTGGAGGGACATGAGGATTTCATCCATAACTGATCTGATCTATCAGAAAGTACTGAGGACAAAACAGATTGAAGACAACCAGGGCGTTACCATTGCTTCCGAAGGTTTAGACGCCAATTATTTTGATATGCTGAATTACGCCGTTTTCTGCCTGATTAAATTCTCTGAAGCAGAAAGCAGGGCTGAACCTAAAACTACATAATATGATCAAAAGTTTATTACGTTTCGTTATTGCCGTTATTTTCATCCTTTCAGGTTTTGTAAAGGCGGTGGACCTGGTCGGTTTTTCCTTTAAAATGGAAGAATACTTCTCGCCTTCTGTCTTCAACATGCCGTTTCTGGAAAAGTTTGCGCTGCTGTTTTCGGTAATTGTAGTGGTTCTCGAACTTTTTCTCGGGTTTATGCTTTTGCTGAAACTCAGGCTTAAATTTACGCTTTCGGCATTGATTGCGCTTTGTATTTTCTTTGGGTTCCTTACATTTTATTCCGCTTATTTTAATGTGGTAACGGACTGCGGATGCTTCGGGGACGCCATTAAATTTACGCCCTGGCAGAGTTTTATTAAAGATATTGTGCTTTTAGTCGGGCTTATTGTGGTCTTGATCCTGTACAGAAAGGAGTTTAAAAAGAAAGATGCTTACAGTGCTGATGCTCAGGAAAAACCTGCAGACCGGTTTAAATATATTCTCTTAGCTATGTTTTCCTTAGTAATGATCGGGATTGGTGCGTATGGAATTATAAAAGAACCGGTTATTGATTTCCGCGACTATAAAATCGGAACCGATTTAAAATCTGAAAAGGAAAAAATCAACAAAAACCCTTCTGAATACAAGACTTTTTATACGCTTAAAAACGATAAAACAGGGGAAGTTTTAAAAGTAAACCAGGACGATTATATCAAAGAAACCAAATACTGGGCAGAAGGTTCGCCCTGGAAAATTGAGGAAGGAAAAAATGAATCTGTCCTCGTGAAGGAAGGTTATAAATCTGAGATCGTTAAGTTCAAGATAGAAGATCCTACAGGAATGGAATTTACGGAAGAGGTAATCAATGCCCCGAAAGCTATTCTTGTGTTCTCTTATCATCCCAAAGAAGTTTCGCCGGAGCTTTTAAAGCAGGTTGAAGCTAAGGCTAAAAGCCAGGGAGCCAATGTAGTGTATGGTGTTTCCACAGATCCGAATACCTTTAAAACCATCAAAAACATGATGATGGACGGCACCGCTATTAAAACCATTGCGAGAAGCAACCCGTTCGTGCTGGTTCTACAGAACGGTAAAATTACCGACAAACAGCCTGCTAAAGACTATGTGAAATAGTGTATGGCCTGCTTAAACTGACAAAATATAAGATTAATTTTAAACGCTAAACTATATATTTAATAATGCAAAAATCAAATAAACCGATTGCCGGTTACCATTTATTGATGATTCTTTCCTCTGTAGACGGGGAATTTGCTCCGGAAGAAGGAATGATTGTTCAGCAGTATTTAGCCGATGAATTTCCTTTCAAAATCAATCTTGACAATGAACTTGATGCCATTGCCACCCTGCAGCCGGAAGAATGGAAAGACCATTTTGAATTCCATGCCCGTTGTTTCTATGACGATTCTACCGAGGAAGAGCGCAAAAATTTCGTGCAATTTGCAAAAACCCTGATCAAAGCGGACAATGTGGTTACCGATGAGGAACATACTTTTTATACGCTTTTGAAAAACCTTTGGAAAATCAATTAAGAAATTAGATATCAGAAGTTAGCTATTCGTTTAAAAATTACCGTAATTCTAACTTTTGATTTCTGACCTCTAACTTCTAAAATAAATAAATCTATGAGAAGAAAAATAGTAGCAGGAAACTGGAAAATGAATAAGAATGTAATTGATGCCCAACAATTGATGGTTCAGTTACTAAGCTATAAAAACAACAACACCGCTAACTGTGAAGTCTGGATTGCCCCGCCGGCCCTGTATTTAATGATGGCAAAAGACATCTTTGAAAAGGATGAAATCGGTGTGTTTTCCCAGGACATGAGCGAGCATGAAAGCGGTGCCTACACCGGTGAAATTTCTGCAGATATGCTGGAATCCATTGGTGCTTCCGGTACACTGATCGGACATTCGGAAAGAAGGCAGTACCATGGGGAAACAGATTCCCACTGCAACAGAAAAGTGAAGCTGGCTTTGGATAAGGGCTTAATCCCGGTATACTGTAACGGTGAAACGCTGGAGCAGAGAAAGGCCGGACAGCATTTTGAGGTGGTAAAAAACCAGACCGAAGTGGCTCTTTTCACGCTTTCTGCAGAAGAAATTAAAAAAGTAGTCATTGCTTACGAACCGGTTTGGGCCATTGGAACCGGTGAAACAGCAACGCCGGAACAGGCACAGGAAATCCACGCGCACATCAGAAGTACAATTTCTGCAAAATACGGACAGGAAGTAGCGGACGAGATTTCCATCCTGTACGGAGGTTCCGTAAAGCCGGACAATGCAAAAGAAATTTTCTCCCAGCCGGATATTGACGGCGGACTGATCGGCGGAGCTGCATTGAAACTGGAAGATTTCTCCAGGATTATTGAAGGGTTTAATTAATCAGATAAAATGTCCGAACGGCTGATATGAAAAAATGTATTTTTCTATTCTTAGGCATTTTTATTTTTGATACCGTCTACGGCTTCCTGTATGACCAGTTTTCAGGCAGTATTGAGCCTGAATTCCTTAAATATCCTTTTATTTTAATACATTTCCTGGTAAGTGCACCTGCGGTATTTGCAGATGAAAATTTACCTTTTTATGCACCGATTCCGGTTACCAGGCAGTATTGATTTATTTTGGAAACGTGATCATACAGACATTTCTGATTTATACAGTTTTCTTTAAAAAGAAAATCCTGATAAAAGTATATAAACAATCGGCCGCATCTTCGATGCGGCCGATTGTTTTAAAATCTAATTACTGAATATCGATTACGTACATTGTTCCTTTATCCACTTTCCCTGTTTTAGGCAGGATTTTCGCTTTGGGATTGCCGTTTCCGTCATCTACAATTCCGAAATCATCATCATTGAAAACTGCAATTTTATTATTTCCCAAATAAATCAGTCCTTCAAATTTATCATGCTCATACCCTGTTTTAGCCACAAGGTCAACAGCCAGTGTTTTGGAAACAGACTGGATTCCCGCTGCTGAAATTTCACTCCATGTACACTGTTCCAGGGCTTTTCCGTTAATTTTCATCCCGTCAACAGCGGCAAGGTCACTCCCATTGACATCAGAAGCTCCGGCCATGTTTATTTTATACACTTTCTTAATCCCTCCCTGGGAACCGAAATTACCGTCTCTTTCAATCACTAAAAATTCCGTATTGCTGATGGCGGTAATATCGCATACGGAATCCGAAGCGCCTCCGTCCTGCTGATACAGAAACTGCTTGGTCTGGCCTGTAGCAAGATCAAAAGTTATGATTCTGGTTAAGGTTTTATTGGTCGCGGCATTTTTGTTCGGCACATACATCATAGACTGGATGGTTCCTACCAGGGTTTTTCCGTCAGGTGTGATGCAGAGCCCTTCCATTCCCCTGTTTGCCCTTCTCTTGGCTAAAACAGCCGGTAATTTCCTTGTCCCGGTATTCACTCCGATCGGGCTGATCCTTTCCAGTTCAACGCCTTCTGCACTGTAATGTACGATGTGGGGTCCGTATTCGTCAGAGACCCAGAACGTCCCGTCTGCAGCAGCCACAATACTTTCACTGTCGAGCCCGTAATTATCGGTGCCCAGTATATTTCCGTTGGCATCATAGGCCACTTCTCCGGTACTTCCCATTCCTACAGGGTTCGGGAGCCCTGTAATCGGCTGTCCGGAAGGATTTTTAAGCTTGATATATTTAATTACTTCAATATTCCCGTCCACATTAATTTTAAAATGCATGATGGTGGGCGTAAAAGAAGGCGTAAGAAACTTTTTACCGCTCAGATAATCAGTATTCGGGCCGCGGTCTGTAATGACATAAAACTCTCCTTTTCTGGAAGGATGCGCGGCAGCTCCCGAACCGAAGCCTCCGTTGATGACCCCGACGCCATTAAGGGTTGACATCGTAGAAAAAGGGAATTCCTGAGGAAGTTTGGAGTAGTTAAGATCCTGATTATTGATGGTCTCATCATCTTTGCAGGCTGTAACAGCGGCCAGCATCACTACAGATAGCAGTATTTTTTTCATATCGTTTATTATGACGCGAAAGTAGCGTTGTTATGTGAACTGATCATCAATGGAATACTATGTATACTTTAAATACGCATCGGTTACATTAAATATTTCTTAAATCCTCTACTATGCGCCTTCATTACCAATGATCTGAATGATAGCACTTATAAAATTATTAAAGTTACATTTCGGTTCAGAACAATCCGACGGAATCGGAGCATCATAATGAATCCATACATTTAAATTTACAGTATCCTTTATGAGAGAACCATAATTTTACATAACCAGAATACATAAATATTTATATTTACACATATAATAATTTTTTAGCTAAAAAATAGACAGCAATAAAAGACAATATCACCATGTATGATTAAATTCATAAAAAATATACCTTAAAAATATCATATCAATTATTAATATTGGTTAATTTTGAAAAAAATTGCAAATTGAAAAAAATTATCTCGCTGCTGTGTCTATCAGTGGCATCTTCATTCTACAGCCAGGTAGGCATTAATACCGCTGCCCCAAAATCAACACTTGACCTTCATAAATCTGCAGCAACGTCTGCCGAAGGCTTTCTTACTGTACGTTTATCCGGAAACGAACTGGTTTCCAGGGACAACCTTTACGGAGCTGACCAGAATTCTGCTGTTGTATACGTAACTGCAGCACCCGGCATGTCAACACCCAAAACCGTTAATGTTACGGCTCCCGGTTTTTATTACTATAATAATTCAATATCAAAATGGATAGGCCTGTCTATGCCTAAATTTTTCTACATGCCGTCTATTTTATTTGACACCACCACATTAGGGGCCAAAACCAAAGATCTTTATCAGCTGTACTATGATCAGTTTACGGCTCCTCAGGTATCCAGTACCGGAGCTTCGGGAAAAATTCCGGTCTTGGGTAAAAACGACCTTGAGTATTACATTACGTATTATGACAGCAGTGTATTTACCAATGTAACCATTGATGCCAACGGTATATTAAACTATACCATAAGCAACAACGCTACGGAAGCCAGTTTTATGAACATTGTATTTGTTGTAAAATAAGAGCACGGTCATATGAAATTCAAACACTATTGCTCAAAATTCATTATTCCTGTATGTGCTTCACTGGCATTTGTTTCGGCTTCAGCACAGTTTACGATAACCAATCCGCTTACCACAAAAGATTTTACCGGAATAAAGATCGGGGATAACGCTTCCCTTACCGCTGCTACAGGCGCAGACCCCAACGGAGCAGGATGGCTCAGGCTTACAGAAGCCAAAGCCAATCAGAAAGGCTACATGTATGTTTTGCAGGGATTCCCGACTACCCTGGGTGTCATTGCTGATTTCGAGTATAAGGACTGGCGGAATGTTGCCGACAGCTATAACGGGGCCGACGGCTTCTGCGTATACCTGTTTGATGCTTCAGTATCAGATGCCAATTTCAAGCTCGGTGGTTACGGAGGCTCATTAGGATATGCTACCTATAGTAATCCTGCAGGCACAACCGGGCTCTCCGGAGGATACCTGGGCATAGGCCTGGATGCGTACGGAAACTATGCGAACAACGGAGAAAACAGGCACGGATCTGCTCCGGCAGGAATGCTTACTTCAGGAATGCTTCCCAATGCTTTTGTACTGAGAGGCCCTACCAGCAGCACATATACCAGTTCCAACATTTATCTTACCAGCGCAGCACTGGGTGACCGGACCGGTACGGTAAACGATATCCGCACGAGAAACGAAATTGATTATAACACGGTAACGGCAACAAGGCCTGCAGATAACATTTTTTACAGAAGGGTACAGGTGATGATTACAAAACCGGGAACAGATTATGTAGTTACCGTTAAGTGGAGAAAGGAAAACCAAAGTGACTTCACCCAGGTATTTACCTATACATTAAGCTCTGCCACCTATCCGATTCCCGCCAACCTGAAACTGGGCTTTTCAGCTTCTACTGGAGGAGGATTCAATTTTCAGGAAATCCGGAATATTATCCTGACTACACCCGGTAATCTCAGGATCGACAGCCGTTCAGACAGCTATTTTACCTGCAATGAAAACAGCCGTCCCGTTACCTTTAAGGTAGAAGTAAGCAACGACACGAACGCTGCCCTCAACAGCATCAATTTCAACGGGAAAATCCTGGATCAGAATAACAATTTAGTGGATTTTTCCAAATTTAAAATCACCGGAGTTTCCTATAACAGCAGTTTTACCAATTCCAATCTTCAAAGCTCTAATTTTACATCGAATGAAATTAACGGCGTGGTCGGATTAAATGCCAAGTCCTCCGGGATCATTACCGTAACCGGCCAGTATTACAAAAAGGGAATCGGTACCAACCACAGCTTTAAAATGGTTTCTAACATTTCAAGCGGCCAGATTACGGATACAGATCTTACCAACAACACGGCTTCCACTGTGGTAGAAGTGAGAAAATGTTCGGTCATCAGCAATCCGATGATGCCGTCTTATTCAAAATAAACTCTAGAAAAAGACCCGAATTAAAAATCCGGGTCTTTTTATATTTTTTCTTCACGAAATCAGATTATACTGTCTGATCTTCATGTTTGCCTTCCATGATTTCTTCTACCATTTTAGCATTGAATGCCGGAAGATCTTTCGGGGTACGGCTGGTTACCAGACCATTATCTACCACTACTTCACTGTCTTCCCATTCTGCACCTGCATTCTTCAGGTCTTTGCTGATGGAGTCTACAGAAGTCATATTTCTTCCTTTTACTACTTCAGCATTAATTAAAATCTGCGGTCCGTGACAGATTGCTGCCACCGGCTTCTGCTGCTGGAAGAAATCTCTGACAAATGATAAAGCTGTCTCATTGGTTCTTAACTGATCCGGATTAATCACGCCGCCCGGCAAAACCAAAGCATCATAATCTGAAGCATGTGCTTCGTCTAATGTTTTATCCACATTATATTCCTGTCCCCAGTCTTTTTCTGCCCATGCTTTGATCGTCCCTGATTCCGGACTGATGATATGAGCCGTCCAGCCCTGCTGTTCCAAATGTTCTTTCGGTGATTTCAGTTCGCTTTCTTCAAATCCGTGGGTTGCTAAAATTGCAATTTTCTTTGACATAATTTTTATGATTTAAGTGTTATGCCCTTCCTATTGGAAAAATAGTGCCGTTCTCAACTTCTTCATTGATAAAAGTTTGTTAAAATTTCAGCGGATAAATTTTAAATTTCTGAAAATTTTTATTCCCAATTATCATGCTGTCGAAATATGCTACTTCTTTTCAGTTAAAATTTTGAATTGAATTTAATTGAACCGTATAAAAAAAGCGCATCAAAACCAATTGATGCGCTTTCTGTTTCTTATTTAAGAAAATTATTTTTTCTCTTTGGATCTCTGTAAAACTTCGTCTACCATTCCGAAATCTTTTGCTTCGGTAGAAGTCATCCAGTAATCTCTGTCGGATGCTTTTTCTACCCACTCATATGTCTGTCCGGAGTGTTCCGAGATGATGTCATACAGCTCTTTCTTAAGCTTCAGCATCTCTCTCAGGTTGATCTCCATATCAGAAGCTACCCCTTGTGCACCTCCTGAAGGCTGGTGAATCATCACTCTTGAATGTTTAAGCGCCGAACGCTTGCCTTTTTCTCCCGCAACCAGCAATACAGCGCCCATTGAAGCGGCAATACCTGTACAGATGGTGGCTACATCAGGCTTAATGATCTGCATTGTATCATAAATTCCCAATCCTGCGTAAACACTTCCTCCCGGAGAGTTGATGTAAATCTGGATATCTTTCGAAGGATCTGCACTTTCCAGGAATAAAAGCTGTGCTGTTACGATGTTCGCTACCTGGTCATCAATTCCCGTACCCAGGAAAATAATCCGGTCCATCATCAGACGGGAAAAAACGTCCATCTGCGCAACGTTCAACCTTCTTTCTTCCATGATATACGGTGTAAGATTCGTAGGGCCGTACATTCCCATATATTGATCGGTAGCCAGACCGCTGTTTCCTAAATGTTTTGTAGAGAAATCTCTGAATTCTTTTTTAATGTCCATATTTCTGTTGTGTATATTAAAATTTACGAGAGTTAAATTACAACTTTTATTCCTAAAATTTTACAGGACTTTTTGTCACAGAAAGTACAGCCTTCATCTGCAGGATGTCTTACATTGTTATTTCCTGCTGGCATAAATACCTTTAATCGGAGAATATTCTATCATGTCACTCAGCCGGATGGAAGCCTGTTTCAGCATGGTAATCTGTTTGATAATTTCATAATACCTGTTTTCATCGGCCGTGCGGCATTCCTCAAGCTGTTTTGCAGTTTCTTTTATAAGGTAATCTATGTACCGGTATTTATGCAGCAAAACATCCCCTCTTACCTGTTCGGCAATTTTATCACCGTAATTGGGTGGGAAAATATTCCGGGAAGCCCAGTTTTCAAGGTCGTCGGGAGTCAGTAAGGCATCCACCACTTTCTGGGTAATTCCTTCATCCATAAAATTGATAAAAAAACTTCCGCTTCTCAGCTCATCTTTCTGAATCCCTTCTTTTACATGGTGAATGATCAGTTCATTGGGCTTGGCTAAAAAACTGTAATTTTCTTCTTCAAAATGATGCAGGATCTCTTCAATTACGGTAATCTGGTATTCTTCATCCTTGTCATTGCTTCTTTTTAAAACAATGTCGCCGAACATCAGCATGTGGTCTACCAGCTTATTTTCCATGAACAGCACATCATATAAAAAACGGTCTCCCCGGTCTTCTTCCGGAGGAACAATTTCCATTTTCGGAGGGGCGCTGTTCTGTCTTTGCTGCTGAACGTGCTGATGCTGGTTCTGATTCTGGGTAATCTGCTGCTGAACATCAAGCTCATTGAACAGACTCTGCTCAGACAGCCCGAATTTATTGGACACCTGTTTCAGGTACACCTCTCTTTTCAGGGCATTCTGGACAAACGAAACTGATTTTACGATATCGCGGATGGCCTCTGCTTTCTTAATCGGGTCATCCCCGACTTCCTTCAGAAGGATTTCAGCTTTAAAATCGATAAAATCCATTGCTTTTTCCTCAATGAACTTTTCAACATATTCCTGCGGATGCTTTCTTGCAAAGGAATCCGGGTCGTCACCATCCGGAAACAGGAGGACACGGATGTTCATGCCTTCCGTCAGCAGCATATCAATGCTCCGGAAACTGGCTTTTATCCCTGCATTGTCCCCGTCAAAAAGAATCGTTACGTTCTCCGTAAGCCTTTTGATCAGCTTAATCTGCTCCGTGGTCAAGGAAGTCCCGGAGCTCGCCACCACATTCTCAATCCCGGACATGTGGAGTGAAATCACATCCATATATCCTTCTACCAGAAGACAGACATTTTTCCTGGAAATCGCCTGCTTGCTCTGGTTTAATCCGTAAAGGACATTGGATTTATGGTAGATCTCCGTCTCCGGCGAGTTGAGGTATTTTGCAGTCTTTACATTATTTTTAAGGATTCGCGCCCCGAAACCCAGTACCCTTCCCGAGAAACTGTGAATCGGGAACATCACCCTTTCCCGGAACCGGTCTACACCCGACGGTGTATTCTCCGGGAATATAGACAACCCTGATTTTTCCAGGATTTCTTTATTGTAGCCTTTTTCAAGGGCATACGCCGTAAAAGCATCTTTCTTTTCCGGGGAATATCCCAGCTGGAATTTTTTGATGATGTCATCTTTCAGTTCACGCTCTTTGAAATAGGACAGACCGATTGATTTTCCTTCCTGGGAATTCCACAAAAGCTCCTGAAAGTAATCATTGGCGATTTCATGAATTTTATAAAGGATGTCCCGTTCGGTATTGGCCTGCCTGGCTTCCTCGGAAAAAACTTTCTGGTCTTCTTCAATCTCGATGCCGTATTTTTTGGCAGCGTGGCGGAGTGCTTCAGGATAGGTGAAGTTTTCAATCTCCATCAGGAAAGAAATGGCCGTTCCGCCTTTTCCCGTAGAGAAATCTTTCCAGATCTGCTTGCTGGGTGAAACAACAAAACTGGGTGACTTTTCGTCATGGAACGGGCTTAATCCTTTAAAATTGGACCCGGCCCTCTTAAGCTGCACATACTCCCCAACAATTTCCTCTACACGAATTGTTGAAAAGATCTTGTCAATAGTCAGCTTAGAAATCATAATGCAAAAAGTAATGTGGGAAGTAGAAAATTCTGTACAAATATAACAGTTTATGGCTAATTTTGCATCAAAGAACTTTCATGCAATTTAATATAAAAAGCATCAACGACTGGCAGCATATCGCAGAGACCGTCATTTCAGCATTAGAGCATCCTATCCTTTTATTAAAAGGCAACCTGGGCGCAGGGAAAACCACGTTCACCCAGTTTCTGCTTAAAAATCTGGGAAGCCGGGATGAAGTGAACTCTCCTACCTACTCCATTGTCAACGAATATGACACACCGAAAGGAAAGATTTTTCATTTTGACCTGTACCGACTGAAAAGCATCGAAGAAGTCTATGATACCGGCATTGAAGAGTATCTGGACAACGCTTTTCTTTGCATTATTGAGTGGCCGGAAGTGTATGAAGATGAATTGTACGGGCTTAAGTATCACGAGATGAGCATCATCAATACCGGAGAAAGCAGAGAGGTTTTATTCGCGTAAATATTATGTATCTTTGCCGTTGAAATTGAATGTAAAATAACGATCTGTAAGAACTTAATTAATTAATAAGGATGAGTACTACAAACATTTTTACTCCTTTTACCGAAGAGGAACTGATGCCGCAGGAAGAAAAACTGGAGGTTATTAAGAAAGGAAAACAGTTCAGTATCGGGATCCCGAAAGAGACCTCCCTGAACGAAAGAAGAACGTGTATCACCCCGGATGCGGTACAGGTTCTGGTAGAAAGCGGCCATGAAATCATCATAGAAGCCGGGGCCGGAGAATGCTCGTTTTTTACAGATTTACAATATTCCGAATCGGGAGCCAGGATTACCAATGATCCTAAGGAGGCTTTCGCGCAGGATTTAATTTTAAAAATCAACCCGCCTACAGAAGAGGAGATCGATTATATGCGCCCGAATACCTATCTGGTTTCAGCGCTTCAGATCAACCTGCGGGATAAAGGATATTTCTTAAAACTGGCGGAGAAAAAAGTCAATGCCATTGCTTTTGAATTTATTGTTGACGAATATAAGCAGCTGGCGCTGGTAAGGCTGATCGGCGAAATTGCAGGAACGGTTTCCATTCTCTATGCTTCGGAATTGCTGGCGTTGTCCAACGGCCTGATGCTAGGTGGAATCACCGGGGTACGTCCTGCGGAAGTCGTGATTTTAGGAGCTGGAATTGTTGGTGAATTTGCAACCAAAGCCGCCATCGGGCTGGGTGCCAATGTCAGGGTTTTTGATAACTCCCTTTCAAAACTGAGGAGGCTTCATACGCTGGTAGACAGCAGGGTTCCTACTTCCATTATTGATCCCAAAGAGCTTAAAAAAGCTTTGCGGAGAGCCGATGTGGTCATCGGGGCACTTCCACGGCTGAATATGACGCCGATTGTAACCGGAGATATGGTTATGACCATGAAAAAAGGCAGCGTAATTATTGACATTACCATTGACAACGGAAAAGTGATTGAGACTTCAGAACTCACCACCATGGAAGATCCTTATATCATTAAGCACGGCGTGATCCATTGCGGGCTTCCGAACCTTACCTCAAGAATGCCGAGAACCACCACAAAAGCCATCTCTAACTTCTTTCTGTCTTATATTCTGAATTATGATGAAGAAGGCGGTTTTGAGAACATGCTGGTCCGCAAAAATGAAATGAAACAGAGCCTTTACATGTACAAAGGCAGGCATACAAAGAAGAGCATCTGCGACCGTTTCGGGCTTACCTATCATGATATCAACCTTTTAATCTTCTAATGAAAAAGCTGAAATTCTACTTAATCGGTCTTATTCCCGGGCTCGTTCTCGTATTCTTTATCTTAAATAAAAAAGGCGCAAGCTGCACCGGTTATCTTCCCAACAGCCGCGTTATTGCAGAATCTTTATCCAAAGATTTTAAATATACCGATGGGGCAAAAGCAGAAATGGCCACATTGAAGATCAGTGAAAAATTCCTGAAAGACAGCATCCTGACTGAAGGAAAAATTGATTTCGACAGAAGCCATGCACAGAAAAAGCCATGTCCGGATTATCTTTTAACCTATCCTGAAGAAAATCCTGTATATGAAATCACCTTTGAAAAATGCGAGGAAACCCTGAATTTAAATACCCTGAAGAAATTGAAGTAATGTAGCTTTTTTTGAAGTTTTAACGTGAATAGAAAAATAGAATTAAAAAAGACTTTTTATTTATTGCTGTTAGCATTTGCTTTAAGTTCTTGTGAATCACTCCTACATTATAGTGGAAATGTTTATAATCTTCAGAACGAACCTGTACAGGATGCTAAAATCTCTTTGATTATTGGAAGAATAGATACGGTTCAAAAAATGGGTGAAGTTTTGGATACGATATCTGTAGAACAACGAAAAGAATTGCGAAAAAAAGGAATAAAAGACCATCTTACTTTTAATATACACCGGCAAATGTCTGAGCCTATTGCTTTATATACAGACAAAAATGGGTACTTTAAGACGAGAACGATTTGGTTTGGATGTATTTTCAAATGTCCGGATTATAAAATACTTGTTCAAAAAGGTGATGTCATAAAAGTATTTCCACTAAAAAGCGAAATAAAAAAAGACAGTTTGCTGTTGAATTTCAGAATTCGTAGAGAAACAGCTCTTTCACTTTTTTTGTAACTTAATCTAAATATTCTATGGAAGGCAATTATTACATGATCCATGATTACCTGATATTTACTGCGGTATTTGCCATTTTCCTTTTTTTAGCAGCAGCTGTTTTTTTATTCAGCCAGAACCAGTCCATCAGGCTAAAAAACGCAAAACTTTCCACAGCCAATAAGCTCATTGAGCAGCGGCTGAATGAAGTACAGCTGGAGCACATCGGGACCAAGCTGAACCCCCATCTGTTCAAAAATATCCTGAACTCGGTCCAGTCACATGCCTATCACACCTACATGTCACTGGATAAGCTGGCCAATGTCCTGGATTATATTCTTTATGAGAGCAACAATAAATTTGTAAGCCCGAAAGAGGAACTGAATTTCGCTTTAAGCCTTATTGAGATTAACAAAATCAAGGTGAATCCTTTGTTTGATTTCAGGATTAAATCTAAAATCGACAAGTCTGATGAGATTTATGAAGAAAAAGTTTTCGCGCCCCTGCTCTCGGTGGATTTAATTGAGAATGCCTTTAAACACACGGATTTCCTGGCTCAGGATTCCTTTATATCCATTCAGCTGGAACTTGAAGACGGTATATTCATCATGAAAGTCAGCAACAAAGCTTCCCTGAAAAACATGCTGGAAAAAGAGAAAAGCGGTTTCGGAAGCCAGTCTCTGGACCAAAGGCTGAAAATGATCTATAACAGCAGTTATTCTCTCCAGAAAAATTCAAAAAACGGTATCTTCACAGCAGAATTAACAATTAATTTGAGAGAATTCTATGATAAAATGCGTTATTCTTGATGATGAATTACTGGCCATCAGCTATCTAAAGCTGTTATGCGAACAGATTGATCAGGTGGAAGTGGTAAAGGCATTCAATGATCCAAAAGCTTTTCTAAACGAAATTGACCGGATTGACTGTGAAGTCTGTATTCTGGATATTGAAATGCCCGGAATCAATGGTCTACAGGTTGCAGAACGTATTTCAGGTTCAAAAAAAATTATTTTTACAACCGCCTATAAAGAATATGCCGCCGAAGCTTTTGACCTGAACGTAGTGGACTATGTAAGAAAACCCATTAAAATAGAAAGACTGTCGCAGGCTTTTGAAAAAGTCCGGAACCTGGTTCAGCAGCCGGCGAAAAAAGACTTTATCGAGTGGAACACCAATATCGGTAAAACAGTCATCTTTACGAATCAGATTGTGTACATCAAAACCTCTGAAATCGACAGCCGCGATAAATACATCATCCTCAGCGACGGAACAAAAATCGTTTTAAAAAACCTGAATTTCAAGAACCTGCTGGAAATGCTTCCCGCAAAAGATTTTGCACAGGTCAATAAAAAAGAAATTATTGCTTTGTCTTCCATTAAAATATTTTCAACCAACGAAATTATTACCAAAATCCCTTCTGACCATGATGCTTTTTTAAAACTGCAGATCGGTGAGACCTATAAAAGTTCATTGATGGAACGGTTCGCGAAATAGGCTCAATCACAGCTTCCGCTTTATTCAATGCTAAAAATCCAATTCAAAAAAGAAGCCTGGAAAACAAGAATCGGCCCCGGATATCCTTTCCGGCAGGTTTCATTACATTATTTCTCACCTTGGTTACATTTTAAGAAATCCGGTTGGCATCATCCACAAATTCTTAGGAAATTTGTACTTTAACATAACGGAATTATGAGTCTGGGAAAATATAAAAACATTATTTTTTACATCAGCACCATCACATTTTTTTCATGCCTGATGTATTGGTTTTTTATTGAAGGGAAAACACTGGAAATCGGGGAAAACATTGCGGTTCCCAAAACCACAGGCTCCACGATGTGGGAGAACTTTACCGATTCTTTCCTGGTGAACCTCCATCATCCGCTGGCCCTGCTTTTGGCTCAGATCGTTACCATTATTCTGGTTGCCAAGCTTTTCGGTTGGATCTGCGTGAAGCTGAAACAGCCTTCGGTAATCGGGGAGATGATTGCGGGTATCGTGCTCGGGCCTTCTCTTTTCGGACTTTATTTCCCGGAGCTTTCAGCCTTTATTTTCCCGAAGGAATCACTGCCGAATTTACAGTTTTTAAGCCAGATCGGACTGATCCTGTTCATGTACATCGTTGGTATGGAGCTGGATTTAAGCGTTCTCAGGAAAAGAGCCCATGATGCGGTGGTCATCAGCCACGCCAGTATCATCTTTCCGTTTGCATTAGGCGTCGGGCTTTCTTATTTTATTTACAAGGAATTTGCCCCGGAGGGAATTCAGTTCAGCTCATTTGCCCTGTTTATTGCTATTGCGATGAGCATTACGGCTTTTCCCGTTCTGGCACGGATTGTTCAGGAACGGAACCTGCATAAAACAAAAATAGGAACCGTTGTCATTACCTGCGCGGCTGCCGACGATATTACCGCATGGTGTATTCTTGCTGCTGTTATTGCTATTGTAAAGGCAGGATCTTTTTCAGGGTCTATATTTGTCATTTTAATGGCTGTGTTGTACGTATTCATTATGATTAAAGCAGTACGACCATTCCTCCACAGGATTGCCGAATCCCAGAAAGGAAAAGGCTTTATCAGCAAAGCACTGGTTGCCGTATTTTTCCTGATTCTGATTATTTCTTCCTATGCAACGGAAGTAATCGGGATCCATGCGCTTTTCGGAGCATTTATGGCAGGTGCGGTGATGCCGGAAAATGTAAAGTTCAGGAATCTGTTTATAGAAAAAGTGGAAGATGTAGCCCTGGTCCTGTTGCTGCCCCTTTTCTTTGTTTTTACCGGGTTAAGGACGCAGATCGGACTGCTGAATGATCCTCATCTCTGGAAAATCGGAGGATTTATTATTCTCACAGCTGTTACGGGTAAATTTGTCGGAAGTGCCCTGACTGCAAAATTCCTCAAAATCAGCTGGAAAGACAGCCTTACGATAGGCGCATTAATGAACACAAGAGGTCTTACTGAGCTTATTGTTCTGAACATCGGATATGATTTGGGGGTTCTAGGACCGGAATTATTTGCCATGCTGGTGATTATGGCTTTGTTCACTACTTTCATGACAGGTCCGTGCCTTGATCTTATCAATTATCTTTTTAAGGGAAAAACATCAATGACGGAAGAGGATGAGCAGGAAGATGACGATGCCAAATACAGGGTGCTTTTATCTTTTGAAACTGCCAAATCCGGCAGCACGCTTCTTAAGCTTGCAGATAATTTTACCCGGAAAATGAATGGGAACAAGAGTGTGACCGTCATGAATATTGCCCCTGTTGACGAGCTTCACGCCTTTGAGATCGACGATTTTGAAAAAGAACAGTTTAAAAATGTTGTTGAAACATCAAACGAGCTCCAGCTTGAAATTACCACACTGTTCAAAGCGTCCACGGATGTTGAAAGCGATCTGACGAATATTACCAATAAAGGAAATTACGACCTTCTCCTCATCATGCTCGGGAAATCCATGTATGAAGGAAGCCTTTTGGGAAGGCTGTTAGGCTTTACCACAAAGATCATCAATCCTGAAAAGCTCCTGAATACCGTTAAGGGAAGGGGAAATATTTTCAACAACTCGCCTTTTGACGATTTTACGCTGCAGATTCTGGACAAGACCAATATCCCGGTAGGTGTTCTGGTAGAGAAAGAATTTAAATCTGCCGACAGGGTTTTTGTCCCGATCTTTAACCTGAGCGATTTTTATCTGCTTGAATATGCAAAAAGACTGATTAACAATAACAATTCACAGATTATTATTCTGGATGTTGCCGGACAGATCCGAAGCAATATCGAAGTAAAGGAACTCATCAGAAGTATTGAGCAGGTTGCCCCGAACCACATCACTTTATATAATGAAAAAAGGATCGAAAAAGAATTCCTGAATGCGCAGGACCTGATGCTGATCAGCAGCAAAAGCTGGAAAAGCCTGATTGACACAAAAAGCCTGTGGCTGTCGGATATTCCGTCGACCCTGATTATCAGCAACCCTCAGTAACGAATGGCGGACTGCGCTGCACAAACGGAAGATGAATGAACCATTTTAAAGCCGTCTGTACAGCGGCCGCCATTTATATTAAATTCAGTTTAAAAAAAATTTCATACCTTCGTTTGATGATGATCAGCAAGGAAACATATTATTACGGAATTTTTACCTCTCACCCGGGATAAGGATTTCTGATGTACACATTATATAACCTCGTCCGCGGACGGGGTTTTTTGATTTTAAAACGCTCAGTAAAGATGAAAATAAGTATTATAGGAACAGGGCTCATCGGCGGCTCTATGGCCCTGAAATTAAAACAGAAAGGAATTGCAGAATTTATTTACGGGATCGATAACAACCGTGAACACCTGGATAAAGCACTGGATTTAAAAATTATCGATGCCGGAGCCGATCTTGAATACGGCATTAAAAACTCAGACCTGGTTATTCTTGCCATTCCGGTAGATGCCGCCAGGAAACTGCTGCCGGAGGTCCTGGATCTAATTTCAGACCGTCAGACCGTTATGGATGCCGGATCCACAAAAGCAGGAATTGTAAATGCCATTCAGAACCACCCGAAACGGTCGAGATTTGTCGCATTCCACCCGATGTGGGGAACGGAGAACAGCGGGCCTGCATCGGCAGTTGCAGAAAGTTTTTCCGGGAAAGCCGGTGTGATCTGCAATAAAGAAGAATCTGCAGACGATGCTTTAAAAACCGTTGAGAAAATTGTTGAAAACCTGGACATGCATTTAATCTACATGAATGCGGAAGCCCATGATGTCCACACCGCTTACATTTCGCATATTTCCCACATTACCTCTTATGCCCTGGCGAATACCGTCCTGGAAAAAGAACGGGAAGAGGAAACGATTTTCCAGCTGGCCAGTTCCGGGTTTTCAAGCACCGTGCGCCTTGCAAAATCCCATCCTGAAATGTGGGTTCCGATTTTTAAGCAGAACAAAGAAAATGTCCTTGATGTCCTCAATGAACATATTTCCCAGTTAAGGAAGTTCAAATCGGCTTTAGAAAAAGAAAACTTTGACTATTTAGGGGAACTGATTTCCAATGCCAACAAGATAAGAGGCATCCTTGATAAATAAATAATAAGCTTAAAATGATCTAAAAGACAAAAACCTCAGAACATACAATTCTAAGGTTTTCTATTTCTGAATTAACTTATTATACTAACATTCCGGAACATTCACAGCAATAGCCAGGCCGCCTTCGGAAGTTTCCTTAAAACGGTCATTCATTGCAAGTGCGGTTTCCCACATCGTCTGGATTACCTCATCCAGCGTTACTTTTGCTTTTGCAGGATCACTTTCCAGCGCGATATTGGCAGCCGTAATGGCTTTGATGGCACCCATGGTATTCCGTTCAATACACGGGATCTGCACCAGGCCTCTGATCGGGTCACAGGTCAATCCTAAATGATGCTCCATTGCAATTTCCGCTGCCATCAGTACCTGCCCGACGCTCCCGCCCAGAATTTCGGTAAGGCCTGCTGCAGCCATTGCCGAAGATACCCCGACTTCTGCCTGACAGCCGCCCATTGCTGCGGAAATGGTCGCATTTTTCTTGAACAGGGTCCCGATTTCACCTGCTACCAGCAGAAACCGTACAATGTCATCTTCACTGGTAGCTTCGGTAAAGGCCTGGGCATACATCAGCACTGCAGGGATTACCCCGCTGGCACCGTTGGTAGGAGCCGTGATGATTCTTCCGAAGCTTGCGTTTTCTTCATTCACTGCCAGAGCAAAACATGAAATCCATTTATTGATATTGGTGAAATTTTCTTCCGCGTCAACCACCTGCTGAAACCATTCGTCTTTATTTTTATAAATCTTCTCACCCAGCAGTTTCCTGTTGATTCCGGCAGCCCTTCTGGTTACGTTCAGACCTCCGGGAAGAATCCCTTCTTTATTCACCCCTTTGTAAATACATTCTTTGATCTGTTGCCAGATATAAAGTGCCTCCTGCCTGGTTTCCGCATTCGTCCTCCAGCTTTCTTCATTAATGAAAATCAGGTCTGAAATCTTATCTAATCCGAGCTTCTGGCAGTACTTGACAATGTCTGAAGATCTGTGGCACGGATACAGCGTGCGCACACAGTGTTTTTCTATGGAATTTTTTTCCTGGCTTGCAATAAAACCTCCGCCCACGGAATAGAAATCCTGGACAAGTTCGGTACCGTCTTCAAAAACAGCTTTGAAAATCATTCCGTTCGGATGGAAATCAAGCGATTTCTGCATATTTAAAACCAGATGGTGCCCGTAAATAAAAGGGATTTCCTTCTCGCCGCCCAGATTCAGGATTTGGGTACTTTTTATTTGTGCTACTTTCTCATCAATTTTTGAGGTATTGATGGTCTTAAAATCTTCACCGTTCAATCCCAGCATACCGGCAATGTCTGTTCCGTGCCCGATTCCGGTTTTAGCCAGAGAACCGAAAAACTCAAGGAAAACTTCTTTCACCTCGGCTACCGACCTTTCCCTTTTTATAATTCTGATGAAGGCTGACGCTGCATTCCAGGGGCCCATGGTGTGTGAACTTGACGGACCGATCCCAACCTTAATAATTTCAAAAACAGATATTGATTCCATAAAGAAAATCCTACATTTTTCCTAAACGCAAAGATACACGATAAATCGAAATGCAAAAGCCGGAGATGAAAAATCACCCCCGGCTCCAATTAAACTATATGAACACTGTAGATAAACTGTTTTATGTCAAGTTTACTTCTGGGTTTTAAACCAGCTGTAAAGCAATTCAACATTAAAATTTGGTTTTAAGAGAGCCGTTCTTCATGCTGGGAAATGTCCAGGCCGAGGTCTTCAGATTCTTCAGAAACCCTCAGCGTGATGATGTTATCGGTAATTTTATATAAAACCAATGACCCGAAAAAAGCAAATAACGATACCAGGAACAAAGCCATCATGTGGTGTGCAAAAACATCAATACCGCCGTGAAGAAGGCTTGCATTTTCACCGTGCGCAAAAATGGCTGTCAAGATCATCCCCATAATTCCGCCGACTCCGTGACAGGCAAAAACATCCAAAGTATCATCAATTCTTTTAAGCTTTTCCCAGTTTACCATCAGGTTTGAGACAATGGCAGCGATGAAACCGATGAAAATACTTTCCGGAATTGATACGAACCCACAGCCGGGTGTAATAGCTACCAGACCGACAACAGCCCCGATACAGGCTCCCAAAGCAGATATTTTCCTCCCGTTGATCCGGTCAAAAAAGATCCAGGTCATCATTGCCGAACCTGAAGCAATGGTAGTGGTCCCGAAAGCCATTGCCGCCGTTGCATTGGCACTTAGGGCAGAGCCTGCATTGAACCCGAACCAGCCGAACCAAAGCATTCCCGTTCCCAGTAAGACATAAGAAATATTTGAAGGCTCATGGTGCGGCTTTTTTCTGTTTCCTACTACCAAAGCGCCCGCCAGTGCAGCAAAACCGGCACTCATGTGAACCACGGTTCCGCCTGCAAAATCTTTAACCCCGAAATATTTGTTTAACAGCCCGTCCGGATGCCAGACCATGTGGCAAAGCGGTGTATAGATAAAAATGCTGAAAAGCACCATGAATAAAAGGTAAGAAACAAAACGGACCCTTTCGGCAAAAGATCCTGTAATCAAAGCCGGCGTAATCACCGCAAATTTCATCTGGAACAGCGCAAAAAGGACAAACGGGATGGTTGAAGCCATGTCCTTGTGAGGCAATACCCCTACTCTGCTGAAAAACGGGTAACTTAAAGGATTCCCGATAATTCCGTAATGTTCACCATCCACCGTAAAGCCGATAGAATCGCCAAAGGAAAGCGAAAAACCGATGACTACCCATAGAATGGAAATTACGCCCAGTGCAATAAAGCTCTGTAGCATGGTAGAAATTACATTTTTCTTTCCCACCATTCCTCCGTAAAAAAATGACAGGCCGGGAGTCATTAACAAAACGAGGCCTGCCGCTGCCAGAATCCATGCGACATCTGCACCTACAATATTATCTTCTGACAGAAATTCTCCCGTATTAGGAAAATCGACAATAGGACTCCAGAATAAACCACCGATGGCTACCAGTGTTATCATTGAGAATGAAACGATCCATTTTAATCCTACTTTCATAAAAAATTAAATTTACCCCTTCAAAAGTAAACATAATTTTTATAAAAACATATATTTATTTAAAATACCCCTATAAATTAACAATAAATATATAGTTTTTAATATTTATTTAAACACTTCCCCCAAGATTTCAGATACTTCTTTACATTTTGTCGCCGGAAAAAGATGGGTACCCCCTTTGATGATATAATTGGGTCTGGAGTTTTTGATAGGAAAAACAATATCCCGGTCGCCAAGTATCTGGATGACATCCGGATTTTCCTCACATTTCCAGTCTGATATTTTTTCAACGGACCATTTAAGGTAATAGGGATCCCGCACTTTAAAATACTGCATCAGCTTAGGATTTTTAGGATCAAAAAGTTTTCTGACCACACCATACATATTGGCCGCCTTATCATTGAACAGGCCTAACGGCAGTATTTTCGGAATTCTGGTGATCTGCCCGGTCCGTATAAGCCGGGATTTCTCTTTGTCGGATTTTATGCTGCCGAGAATAACTACTTTCCGGGCAGGCTTTATTTTATGAATTTCCTGCACGATAATTCCGCCGAAGGAATATCCTAACAGATAAAACGGCTCTGAATCATCAATCTTTTCGGCCATTCTTTTTACATAATCTATAAATCCCTCATTCTGAAGAGGAATCAGCCAGTCAATAAAAACCACTTCATGATGTTGCGGAAACTGAATCTTTTCCAGCACGGTAAAATCTGCGCCAAGACCGCTTATGACATAAATTTTCATCTTACTAATTTAAAAAAAATCAAACAAAAAAACGAGCGACTCCCAAAAGAACCGCTCGTTGTATTTTAAAAGATCCGATATTTTATCCTTTCTTTTTCGGAGCCCTGTTTTCGTTATCCAGCTTTTCGGTTGAAAGCTTGAACTGGATATCCATTTCGTTTTTGATAAAATAATCCTTCAGTGAAGACTGGTAGAATACTTTGAAGTCTCTTCTGTTTAATGAGAACTTCGCAGATTCAATTACCACCGTAAACTGCGTGATATAAACATTAGCCGGGAACGTAATGGTTTTTCTCACTCCTTTGATCGTAATATCCCCGTATACTGTAGAGTTGTATTCGCTGTTTGCCAGAGGAATAATTTTCGTCAGGTGGAATTTCGCAAGAGGGAATTTCTTAACCTCGAAAAAGTTGGTGCTTTTAAGGTCATTTGTCAGTTTCACCTGATCTTCATCTGAAACATCCCCTGCCATGATTGATTTCATATCAATAACAAATTCACCGTCTACCAGAACCGTTTTATCAAAAGTAAATTTTCCGCTTTTCAGTTTTACCGTTCCTGAATGTGATGTAGGAACCGTTTTTACCACTTTATATCCCCACCATCTGATTTCCGATGACGTTACTTTTACCACCTTATCTCCTTTCTTCTGCGCGAAAACAAATGATATGCTGATGCACATCATAGCAAACAATAGTAATCTTTTCATTCTTTTTTATTTACAATTCAACAAAAATAAAAAAAAGTGCAGAACTTCTGCACTTTTAACAATCTTTTTTTGATTAAATTATTTCGCTGTTACTTTTACCATCATATCGATGTCATCTTTCACAAGAACATCCTGCATGGCAGATTTGTAGGTAACATCAAATTTCTGTCTGTCGATGGTAAATTTCTTTGAAGCCAGGGTTACGGTTCCGTTAGCATACGTAATTTTGGCAGGGAAAGAAACCGCATTGGTTTTTCCTTTAACCGTCAGGTTACCGGATACCAAAGAATTGTATACTTTATCGTTGTTTTTCTTTACTCCCGTAATTTTGAAGGTTGCTGTAGGGAACTTTTCAACTTCGAAGAAATCGCCGTTTTTAAGGTGCCCGTTCAGCTTCTGCTGATATTCACCGGTAAGGTCGGTAGCGTTAATGGAAGTCATGTCCAGTACGAAAGTACCTCCAACCAACTGGTTTCCTTTCATCACCATCTCCCCGGATTTCACTTTCACTGTTCCGTTGTGAGAACTGGCTTCAGATTTTGCAATCTTATACCCCCACCACTGGACATCTGAACCTGCTACTTTTTTCACCTGTCCGAAAGCCAGTCCGCCGGCCAATACCGCTAATAAGAATATTTTTTTCATTTGAAATAAAAGTTATGTATTTATTGTTTAACTGCTGCAAATGTAATCAACTGTTTTGAAAGGCGGCCTTGATGTACATCAATAAATACAATTATTTTCATAAATGATATCACTGCCCTGAATAAATGCCATAAAAAAACTCCGGATGAACCGGAGTCTGATGTTTTTAATCCTGATAATAAGCAGTATACAGGGCTGCACCGTTGAGTGCGGTCTGATCCTGCCTGATCAGATAGATCGGGATGTTTTTAAGCATCTCTTCCATCTTATCACTGATCTTATATTTTTCGTAGAACTTATCTTTATTGATGTAAGCCCTTATTTCCTGAGGAATATCCCCTGAAATCAGCAGGCCACCTGTTGCTTTAAGCTTTAAGGTAAGGTTATTGGCCTCTCTTGCCAGGAATTCAAGGAAAGTATCGAGCGCTATTTTACAGATTAGCACATCGTCTTCCACGGCTGCCTTGTAAATTTCCTTCACGAAATCCCCGTTGCTGATCTTTTCTGCCAGCCATTCCGGTTCCGGGTGTCTCTTTACATCTCTCAAGAATCTGTAGATATTAAATAATCCGGATTTAGACAATACATTTTCCCAGCTTACAATCCCGTAAAGATTATTCAGGAACTGGTAAAATTCTACCTCAACGGTGGTTCTCGGAGAAAATTCCGAGTGACCTCCTTCAGAGGCAAAAGGCCTCAAATATTTCCCGTCAAAGAAATATCCGGCTTCCCCTAACCCGTTACCCGGTGCCAGGATGGCCACGTTTCCTTTTTCCAGGTGCCCGCTGGTGTAAATCGGGTCAAGGTCATTGTCTTCAAGAAGCGCCATACCGTAAGCCGAAGCTTCCTGGTCGTTCAGCATATCTACCTTTTCAAATCCGAAATCCCTGGAATACTCTTCCATATTAAGGTTCCATCCCAGTCTTTCAGGGCGGCTTTTCCCGTTAAGTACGGGTCCCGGAACTGCCATACCGAGTCTTTTTACATTTTCCAGCTGGTTATCCTCAATAAACTTCTTTAAAATATCTGAAAAAGCAGCATATTCTTTGGTAGGATAATTCTGTTGGATTTTAATCTCAAGACCTCCGTTACCGGACACAAAATAGCCTAAAGTTGTAACGTCTTCACGAAGGTTTGCGCTAATGATAGAAACATTATCATTGCTACCGTTCTTTACTCCCGGTAAATAAAGTGGAAATTTTGGATTCAAAATCATAACCTCAAATTTTATCAAATATAATAATACTTTTTTAAATGCCCGCTGTAAGTAAAAAACCTTTTCAAAAAATCGAAAAGGCTTGGCTAATAATTACTTATATAAAATCTAACTATTTTCCTAATGGAATATTGTAAGAAAACCCTACTCCGATGTTACCAACATTGTAGTCCTGGTTAGGCATATCACCGTTGTCTCCTACAAATACTTTCTGATACTGTAAAAAGAAGTTCCAGTCTCTGTTGTGATATCCGATTTCCGGCTTGATGTAGAAACCTCCGTTCGGTCTGTTCATGGCAGAATTGGAAGCTACCTTATCATCCCCTACCAGGAATCCGTATCCTAAGTCTGTCCCGAAATAGAATCCCATCTGTTTAGGATAAATTCTGATTAGAGCTGCTACAGGAACTACCCCTACATCATTGTTATCATATCCGTTATTTTCTTTCCCGAAATAATGACTATATCCTGTGGCAATACCCAGCCCGAAGCCCGGTGTAATAAGGTTCTGATAAGCTACATCCACTCCTACTGCAGCAGAAAGATTATCTGAAGGAACCGCTAAACCTACATTAGCTCCCACTTTGATCATATTGTTCATCTGTGCACTCTGAGCGCTAACTACACCAGCTGTTAAAAGTCCGGCTGCTACGATTGCCTGTTTAAACATTTTCATACTTCTGATTTTTAAAATTTACTAAGCTGACAGATGTAAAAATCGTGCCAACGAAACCCTTTTTATCAACTTTAACAGCGATTAAACCTATAAAATAATGATAATCAAATCATTAAAATTTAAATGCCCGTTTAATAATTTTCAGTAATTGGAGAGCTTTCTGATGTTGTAATTTATTAAGATTAAAACAGGGCAGAATCCATACGATTAACGCTTGTTAACCGTTATTAATTTTAACCTTCGACCGGCGAAAAGATCAAAACATAAATCATCCGTATGAAACCATCATTAATCAATAATAAACACCTTCTCTGGCGGGCAGGTTTCGGAGCAGGCATCAGCCAGTTTGGAGACCTCGCTTCTAAAGATGCGGAAACCCTGCTGAATGATTTGATGAAGGAAGAAGCATTTACAGAGATTACCTATGAAACGCCTGATACGGAAACTGCTGATTATATGACAGACCCGTCTCCGGCTGAGAAGAAAAAACAGATGCAGAAGATCAACCGCCGGCAAAACGAGGAACTGAACCTTAACTTTCTCGACAAAATGGTCAACAGCAGGGAACAGACGAGGGAAAAAATGGCATTTTTCTGGCACGGGCACTTTGCGTCAAGGGTACAGAACCCAAAATTCAACAGGCACATTTTAAACATCATCCGGAAGCATGCGCTGGGAAATTTCAGAGACCTGCTTTTTGAAGTGAGCCAGGCTCCCGCAATGCTTAATTTCCTGAACAACCAGCAGAACAAAAAAGACCATCCCAATGAAAATTTTGCCCGCGAAGTGATGGAACTTTTTACCTTGGGGCGCGGAAATTATACCGAAAAAGACATCCGGGAAGGGGCAAGGGCTTTTACCGGATGGGGCTATGACAAGGAAGGGAACTTTACGGAAAGGAAGAAGCTTCATGACGAAGGCATAAAAACATTTCTGGGAAAAACCGGCAGCTTTACGGGTACCGATGCGCTGAATATCATTCTTGAACAGAAAGCAGCTGCACGGTTTATCACGACAAAGATCTACAGGTTTTTCGTCAATGAGATACCTGATGAAAGCATTATTAAAAAGCTGAGTGAAAACTTCTATCAGTCCGGATACGATATCAGGAAGCTGATGACTGAGATTTTTTCCAGCTCCTGGTTTTATGACAAGAAAAATATCGGCAACCGGATAAAATCTCCGATCGAATTAATGGCCGGGATGATGAGGACGCTTCCGATGGACATCCGGAATCCTGAAAACCTGATCGTTTACCAGAAATTACTGGGACAAATGCTCCTGTATCCGCCGAATGTTGCCGGATGGCCCAGCGGAAAATCGTGGATCGACAGCTCTACACTGATGCTCAGGCTTCAGATTCCCCAGATCTGGTCAGGCTTACGGCCGTTGGAATATTCCCCGAGGCCGGACGATGATATTGACATGGGGCTGAAATCCCGTGAAACAGCCCTGAACAAGACATTCAAAAACCCGAATATTATTATTGACTGGGCCCGGGTAGAAAAAGTTTTTGAAGGCAAACGGGCTGAAGAATACCTCATCCAGAATTTAAAATCCCTGGATATGGGTTCGGTGAAGAATTTCTCGGACAACAGTGTAAAAATGAACGTCATTAATATCATGTCAACCCCGGAATATCAGTTAATGTGATTTGAGATGACAGACGGCAACCTGATATCTTTAACCTAAAACCTAACCTTTATGTTAATCAAAAGAAGAGAATTCCTTAAAATAAGTTCACTGGCCACGGCTTCGTTACTGATGCCGAATTTCCTGAAAGCCCTCACAGTTGATGAAGCCCTGGAACCGAACCAGAAAATACTGGTTGTACTGCAGTTTACCGGCGGAAATGACGGACTGAATACCATCATCCCGGTGCGCAATGATATTTATTTTAAAGAAAGGAACAGCATTGCCATTAAAAATTCCCTGTCACTGAATGATGAGACGGGGATTAACCCTGCCCTTTCCTACTTTAAAGAACTGCATGACAACGGTGAGCTTTCGGTGATGAACAATGTAGGTTACCCGGATCCTGACAAATCCCATTTCCGCAGCATGGACATCTGGCATTCTGCCAGTAAAAGCGACGAATACCTGGAAACGGGCTGGCTCGGAAGGTTTCTGGACGAAGAATGTTACCGCTGCGAGCATCCGACCCAGGCACTGGAAGTAGATGACATGCTGAGCCTGGCCTTAAAAGGCGGACAGAACAAAGCATTTGCTTTCAAAGACCCGAAAAGGCTGTACCAGACCAGTCAGGAAAAATATTTCAAATCTCTGTATGACCATCACCATGAGGACGAAACGGTTTCTTATTTATACCAGACATTAGGATCCACCATCAACAATGCCGGTTATATTTTTGAAAAAAGCAAAGCCAGGAAAACGGAACAGGCTTATCCCAATTCCCAGTTAGGCAAGGATTTTAAAACCGTGGCTTCCCTGATAAAATCGGATATTAATACCCGGGTATATTACCTTTCCGTAGGAAGCTTTGATACGCATGTGAACCAGAATGAGAGGCAGCAGAAGCTTTTCGGCGACATCAATGAAGCGGTACAGTCTTTTGTAGCCGACATGAAAAGCAACGGGTTCTTTGAGGATATCCTTCTGATGACCTTCTCGGAATTCGGGAGAAGGGTTGCCCAGAATGCAAGCAATGGCACCGACCACGGAACGGCCAACCAGATGTTTTTCATCAGCGGCGGCTTAAAGAAAAAAGGACTGTTAAACCCACTCCCTGACCTGGCTGATTTAAATGAAGGCGACCTGATTTATTCCGAAGACTTCCGGAAAGTATATGCCACCATTCTTAAAAACTGGCTGAAAGCTGACGCTTCCAAAGTGCTGGGATGGAAAAACGGGATTTATGATTTTATTTAGAGCTGTTTAACTACCCAATAAATTACAAAAAATAAAAAGAGACCGTTGAAAACAACAGCCTCTTTTATATAATTTTAAATTGAACTACTCCCAGTTATGTACCGGAATCTGTTTTTTATCTGCTGCCGGCTTTTCATCGAATTTCTCAGCGATTTTTTTAATAATAAATTCGATCACCAACGGCGCTACTACGGCAATTACCGCTTTCAGTATTCTTGATTTCATAATTTTATATTTATTGTTCCGTTACTACAATTTCTGAGCCATTGTATCATCCTGCTTTTTAGGATCTTCCTGATGATAGTTTCCGCAGGCTTCTTTCAGGCTTTTTTCAATCCGGTTCCTGAGCTTCTCCGGTTTGAGCACCGTGATGAATTCCCCGAGCCCCAGGATCATCCGTTCCAGTTCAAAATTCAGCTGCACGCAGATCTTGAATGTGGTTCCGCTTTCATCATCTGCCATGATTTCCTGAGAATGGTGAAACGGCTTGGTCTTTACGTACGGGGCATGTTTGGCATTGATCTTAAAAACAACATTCTGCGGACGCTGGGTCTCTGAAACCGTAACGCCGATCACTTCCCCGAAATACCGGTCAGAATCAAAATCCTTATCAATGTAGGCCATTTTTTCTTCAACGGAAATGGTTTCTATCCGGTCGAGTGCCAGTGTATACATTTTATTTTTACACCAGCAGATCAGGAACCAACGGTTGTTGTATTCTTTCAGCAGCTGCGGATGGACGATATAACAGTCGGATTCTTTTGCCTTGAAGCTTTTATAGACAATATTCAGTACTCTTTTATTCAGGATGGCTTCATACAGGATATCAATGTGCTCCAGGCCTTTCAGCTTTTCATTTTTATCGAGATGGATAATTGATTTCGGGCTTCGGGCATGAATGGAATCTTCCAGTTTCTGAATCACCCCGTTCATTTCCTTGAACATCGAAAAATCCTTGAACTGCTTTAAAATCTGCACCGCATTATTCATCGCTTTCAGGTCGCTTTCATTAACGGAAATGTTGTGGATGCTGTACTCAGGATCGCTGTAGCGGTAATACCTTTTTTCATACACTTCAATCGGGGCTTCGTAACCGAACTTTTCGCTGCGCATATTCTGCAGGTCGAGCTGTATGGTCCGTCTGCTCACAAAAGATTCTTTTCCTTCAAATTCAAATAAGGCTTCGGAACATTCATCAATCAGATCTTCCAGCGTGTATTTCCGGTATTTGTTTTTCAGGCATTTGTCCAGCGTTTTATAGCGGATCAGAGCATTTTTATTGGATGACATGGTTTTAATTTTTTTTATTGGGGCGTGTCCCTTTGTTTCCGGGCTGTATCTCTGCAACGCCGGGCCGGGCTGTTTCAGGCTTCACTTTGTTCCGGTTCCGGCGCAGCGCTTCGCGCCGCGCCGGAACTCCTCCTTTCAGTCGGACCTTACGCATCCCTCACGCAAATGAAGGTATTAATTAAATATTTTTCGATCTTATCAGACCACTTCCTTACCAGGGAAGAATTCACTTTATAAATATATTATTATTCAGATCAGTTTTGAAATTATTATAATGGAACTGCTAAGGTAATGTGAAAACTATTTCTTACGTAAAGCTTCCCCATCAAAAGAAATCCCGGCCCAGCCGGACTCCATAAAGTTCCTGATATTCTGGTGGTCCGTTTCTTCAGGGTTTTTCAGGACATCTTCCCGGTAAAAGTCACCGAACAGGCTTAACACCTCATCTTCAGTCAGGTTATTTAATTTCCCGAAGCTGAATACTTTACAGGAGCCGTTATTCTGATCTGCTTCATTTACGGTTTTTCCATTGGTAAACCGGGTCGGTGTAAAATCATAATGTTCATCAATATAATCGATGACCTCTTTAAACTGGATGGTTTCAGGAGAAGTTTTTATCTGTTCCGATAGCATTTTTAAAAGTTTTGTCAAAAATAATCAAATTAATCTGATCTGCGCAAAAACATTGCACACTTGGGCTGTTACTTTGCATTATAAAATGAAAGAAAACATGGAATTTAACGGAAATCACTTACTTGAATTAGGATATAGATCAGCGAAATGGTTTAAGGAAGCCATTGAGCATATCAACGAAAATAAACTGGATGAAAACCAGATCCGGGAATACCTGGAACAGTTCAGGCAGCCGGAGCTGATACCGCTTCATGAAAAGGCGAAAGATTTTGTCATCAACATCAGGGCTGAGCATGAAAGCGAGCAGGATAATGTGGAAAAAGTAATCACGACCATGAATATCCTGATGAAAACGCCGACCCTAACAGAAGGTGCCATCATGCCGGATGCATGTCCCACAGGCCCGGCAGGCCAGATTCCTGTAGGAGGTGTCGTGGTGGCAAAAAATGCAATCCATCCCGGATTCCATAGTGCGGATATCTGCTGTTCGGTGATGCTGACCGATATGGGTAAAGCTGATCCCAAAGAAGTTCTGGATGCTGCCCATTCCGTGACGCATTTCGGATACGGAGGAAGACCGAGAGGGGAACAGATGGAGATGTCTCAGGAACTGATGGATGCCTTCAGGGAAAATGATTTCCTGAATGATGAAAAACTGATCAGCATTGCCCGTTCCCATATGGGAACCCAGGGAGACGGAAACCATTTCCTGTTTGTCGGGATTTCAAAAAATACCGGAAATACGATGCTGGTGACCCATCACGGATCAAGGGCTCCGGGCGCTGCCCTGTATGATAAAGGAATGAAGGTGGCCAACCGTTTCAGAATGGAAATTTCACCGGAAACGCTGAAAGAAAATGCCTGGATCCCTTATGATACGGAGGAAGGAAAATCATATTGGGAAGCCTTGCAGCTGATCAGAGCGTGGACCAAGGAAAACCATACTTCGATTCATGATGCAGTTCTAAATAAAATGGAAACGGAAAAACAGGACCGGTACTGGAACGAACATAATTTCGTTTTCAAAGACGGAGACCTGTTCTACCATGCAAAAGGGGCCACTCCGCTGGATGATAAGTTTTTACCGGATATTACCGGACCGCGACTGATTCCTTTAAATATGGCTGAGCCTGTGCTGATTGTCCAAGGGACCACCAACGAAAGAAACCTTGGTTTTGCACCGCACGGAGCAGGAAGGAATTTCAGCAGAAGCCAGCATAAAAGGTCACTGGCCCATAAAACCATTGAGGAAGTCTTCGCCGAGGAAACCCAGGGGCTGGATATCCGTTTCTTTACCAATGAAATTGATATTTCCGAGCTTCCGACCGCTTATAAAAGCGCAAAAAACGTACGCGCACAGATTGAGGAATACGGACTGTGTGAAGTACTGGATGAGGTGATGCCTTACGGATGTATCATGGCGGGTGATGTTCAGAAGAATGCACCGTGGAAGAAAAAGAAGAAATTCAGAAAAGCATAATTTTTTAAAACTGAACTAATAACCAAGCCCTGCAGGTGTAAAAGCCTGCAGGGTTTATGAAAGCTTTTAACATAAGGCAGGAGCAGTAGCTCAGATGGTAGAGCAACAGGATTACTTTTCGCTTACGGCAAATAAAGTTCCTATGAATTAAGTTTGTGTGTCGCAGGTTCGAGCCCTGCCTGCTCCTCAAATGACGGAATATTTATCCTAAATGGTTTAATCCATTAATGATTCCATTCTTCAAAAAAATAAGGCAAAGAAAGTTCCTATTATCCCTATTTACTTTCCGCCTTTTTAAAAAACTTAAGGCAACGGGAGTTCCTATAAATTTGGTAATTACTCCCCGCCTTTTATAAAAATACAGGTAAAAGGAGTTCCTATACTATTCACTTTAAGAAAACTACTCCTCACTTATTTTTTAATACTAAAACAATGAAAACACTAAAATTATTCAATGCAGTGCAGGTAAAAGAATCTGATGCAGAGGCCTTTATTTCTGAAGACGGTTTCATTATTGAACCCGCTGCCGTATGGGCGAAGAAAGAAATTATTTCCTATTATGCAAAAGAAAAACTGAATGGGAATGATTTAAACAGGACCTTTCATAAATCCTGGAAGAAAGTCAAAGACGGCACAAGATTTCAATTGTTGACTGAACAGATCAGCCATTACGTTTCTACCTACGGAAGTAATTTTCAGAACGAAATGTATATTCCGGATGAAGTATTGAATGTACCTGATCTGAAATTGACCTTTAAAGTAATCAAGGCCTACAGTAATGAAGAAATGCAGGAAAAATGCCTTTCCTTATTGAAGTCCGGGATTGCCCTGAAAGAAGAAACAACTGATGACCTGCTGTATATTCTGCATAACGAATTAGAATATAATTTTACAGGAAAAGAAAATATCAGGAATAAGGAAGCAGTAATAAAAATTGCGGACCGTTATGATATTTATCCTGAAAATCCTGTAGAATTTTTCCGTTATGTTATTTATAAAACAACCGGAACAACACTTCTGATCAAAAGTGATGATTTAATAGAGGATATCAGGCAGAGTAAATTTAATCCGACTTATCTGTTTGAAAAATTCAGATTGGAAAAACTGGCTGAAATTTTTAACCGGTTTAAACCTCTGTTTTTAGCCTATAAAAGCAAAACACCGAAAACGATTAATAAAATTTCAAAATTATCAAAAGTTTATCATCAGCCTTTGGTTTCAAACCCGCTGAATCATGCAACGAGTATACTGCTGGAAAAAAGCGACCTGCACTGGCTGGAGAATGCAACTCCGTTCGCCCTGTTCAGAGCATTGTCTGCTTGTTATTCCAGGATGTACGGAAAGGATACTTTTGTGTACAGGATCAGGAACGGAAAATCATGGACCGGGAAATCAACAGCATCTTCTGTCAATGAAGCCAATTACGGTTTTATCCTGGATTACCTGAAATCAAAATATAATCTTTCGGGAAAGAAAATGTATTTCCCTGAAGATGTAAAGTTCGGACTGCCGGCTTCCGAAAAAATGTTTGTCGGAAATATCCCTACCGGAACGAGATTTTACGGGGATAGGCTGGCTGTTGGTATTTATTGGGAAGATCCGTGGGGAGCGCATGACCTGGATCTTTCCGGACTGAATATTGCCGGAAAAATCGGCTGGAATGCTGCCTATAACCAGCAGGAAGGACAATTGATGTATTCCGGGGACATCACTTCTGCGCCCAAAGGTGCGGTAGAATACCTTTACGCCAACAGCGGTTTGGCCGCTCCTACCCTGGTGATGAACAATGTGTTCAGCGGAAGCAACGACTGCGGGTATAAAATCATTATCGGAAAAGGCAATGCTGTTTCTTACGATTATATGATGAACCCAAACAGCCTGTTTGCAGAAGCTAAATGCAACTCGGTTCAGAAGCAGACAATTTTAGGAATGTTAATGCCGAAAGACGGAAAACAATGTTTTGTATTGCTGAATTTCGGCGCGGGACATTCGCATGTTTCAGGGAATTCCGAAGTTTCCGTGATGGCAACCAACGCCCTGTATCAGCAATGGTACGAACCTCTTTCCTTTAATCATCTGATTAAAGAATTGGGTGCAGCCATCACTTCAGACCGTGCGGAAGCCGATTTTGATTTTTCTCTGGAAACCCTGGAAAAAGACAGCTTTACCAGGATTTTCAAATCATAAACCTATACTTTTTTAAACTGCCGTTCTGAGAAATATATTCAGAACGGCAGTTTTTATTTTCATATACTTAAAATTATTTTCAAATAAAAATGCCTGCGCAGAAACATTGCGCAAACCCGGTGTTATTTTGTACCATAAAATTAAAAACAATGACACCAAAAATACTGGAAAAACTAAAAGAAGTTGAAGAAAAACGAGGCATAGAAATACTGCTGGCCGTAGAATCAGGAAGCCGGGCCTGGGGCTTTGCATCGCCTGACAGCGATTATGACATCCGCTTTATCTACCGACATGAAAAAGACTGGTACCTTTCGCCGTGGGACAAAGACGAAACCATAGAATTCATAACTGAAGATGACCTTGACGGTTCCGGATGGGACCTGCGGAAGACCTTTCATCTTTTGCTGAAATCGAATGCTGCCCTGTTGAGCTGGTTCTATTCGCCTATAGTCTATGTGAAAAACGAAACGTTTTACGAACTGTTAAAACCTCTGGCTGATGCATGCTTTTCTCCGATAGCGGTTTCCTACCATTATTTGAGCATGAGCAGGAAATATCTGGAAGTATGCAGGCATGATGAAGTGAAATTAAAAAGTTATTTTTACTGCCTCCGCACGGCACTGACCGGAAAATGGATCCTTGAAAAAGGAACGGTTCCGCCGGTCCTGTTCAGCGAACTTCTGGTATTGACGGATGATTTCACAAGGTCCAGAATAGAACATCTTACCGCTTTAAAAGCCACTAAAGGAGAATCGTATTTTCACCCGAACGACTGGGAACTTTTCGGATTCCTGGAGGAAGTGATAAAGGAAAATGAAGAACGGGCAAAAAGCCTGAAAGGAGGAAACTCAGATAAAAACGAGATGGAAAGAGTTTTTAGAGAAATCGTAAATTTATAATCAATGGAAACAGCTTTAGAGATACTTATACAGGAAAATTTCAGAAAGGAAAAAAGAAATCTTTTTACTTTCCTCACCGGTGCCGGGATTTCGTCAGAAAGCGGATTGCCCACTTATCGTGGAAGCGATGGGATCTGGATAAAAGGAACAAAATACCATAAGCCGGAAGAATTCGGAACCTACGCCTATTTCAGCCGGAACCAGGAAGAAGTCTGGCAGTACAATCTATTCTGGAAAAAACTGATTGATGCAGCACATCCGGGACAGGGACATTTTGCCCTTGCCGAAATAGAAAAATCACTGAAAGACAAATTTCAACTGATCACCCAGAATGTAGACGGCCTTCACACAAAAGCGGGAAGCAGAAATATATTTGAGATCCACGGAAACAAGCAGACGGTACGGTGTGCTTCGGAATGCTTCGGCATTATGCCTATGCCTCCCGAATTACAGTCCAAAGAGCTTACGGAAGACCTCACAGCAAAGGATATTGAACTGCTTCACTGTCCGGACTGCGGAGACTGGCTGCGTCCGAATACGCTATGGTTTGACGAATCGTACAATGAAAAAATGTACTTCCTGGATTCGGCATTAAAAGCAGCAAAAAATACGGGAATTCTTTTTATCATCGGCACTGCGGGAGCAACAAATTTACCGCAGATAATTGCGGAAACCGTCCTGCAGTACGGCGGTTATCTGGTAGAAATAAATACTGAAGAAGACAGCTATTTCTTCGAACGATTTTCCAGAACCAAAAAATACATGCTTCTAAAGGGGAAAGCGGGAGATACTTTAGCTAAAATAAAAGAAATGACAGAAAAAGTGACAGAATAAAAAACACATTAAAAACCGACGTTATGAAAAATCTCATTGCCCTGTCTCCGATCTACACCGATGACAGCAATAACCTAAAAAAAGCATCGCTCAATTCACCTTACCAACTGAACCGCTTCAATGGTAAATGGAATGTTCCGGAAGCGTTCCGTGATGATGTGATTGCCGTGTATGGTGAAGATATTTATGCGGAGATTGTGGCGGAACAGTGCGGGCTTACGTTAACCAAACCTGATGACAACTGGCTTTCAGGGATTTCTAAAACATATACAAAACGTAAAATTTCTTACGGCCCGCTAAAGGATTTTGTGCATGAAGAAAATATTTTTATTAAGTGTTCTGATTTTAAAAGCTTTAAAGCCGGGGTTTTTGACCAGGTGAAGAACATCAGAGGTTTTGATTCCCTGGATCCGGAAATCATGGTTTTTACTTCCGAGGTGGTGGAATGGGAACTTGAAGTACGCTGTTTTGTTTTACATAACGGAATTAAAACGCATTCTTCCTATTGGCGGAACAACACGTTTGATACCGCTCCGCTCTCCGGAACCGAACAAAGAGAACTGTATGTATTTTTTAATGATTTTATTAAGCGGTATGCCGGAACGTTGCCGGCTGCCATTGTCCTGGATTTCGGGATCATTAAAGGAAAAGGCTGGGCTTTGATTGAAGCGAATCCTGCGTGGTGTTCAGGTTTATATGCCTGCGATGCGGAAAAAGCGCTGGAGGTAATTGTAAAAAGCTGTATTAAAAATTAGATGTATGGAAATGATCATCTTCATCGGGATTCCCGCCTGCGGAAAAAGTTCCTTTTACAAGGAGCTTTTTTTCAACTCGCACATCAGGATCAGCATGGATCTGCTGAATACCCGGAATAAAGAAGGAAAGCTGCTGCAGTACTGTTTTGAAACCCAATCTAAAATGGTGATCGACAATACCAACGTAACGGCAGAAAGCAGAAGGAGATATATTCATCCCGGTCAGCGGAACCGATATCAAATCATCGGTTATTATTTTGAAAGCAATGTTCAGGACTGTCTTGAAAGGAATAAAAACAGAAAAGACCCCATCAATGAAATCGGGATCAAAGCAAAATATAAAGAATTGGAAAAGCCTTTATTCACAGAAGGTTTTGATAAAATATTCAGTGTGAAAACCGTAAATAACACATTTGAAATCAGCAGTTATGAAATTTGAACACATTGAAGCTTTAATGCGGAAAAACGAAAGCCTTGCAGAACAGTACATCCTTCCGGAAAATTTTATCATCGTAAGACTGGACGGAAAAAGCTTTACGAAACTGACCAAGGAAAAACTTTCACTGGAAAAACCCTTCGACGAAAAATTCAGCGAGGTGATGACTGCTACAACAAAACATCTTTTTAACATCGGGTTTAAAGTTCTGTACGGGTATACCCAAAGTGATGAAATTTCTCTGCTGATTCATAAAGACGACGATACCTTCGGCAGAAAAGTAAGAAAATTCAATTCAGTCCTGGCGGGGGAAGCCAGTGCTTTTTTCAGCCTGCAGTTTCAGGAAGTCTGCGTTTTCGACTGCCGTACCCTTGCTTTCCCAAATCAGGAAATGCTGCTGGATTATTTTTGCTGGCGCCAGGAAGATGCCCACCGGAATTCCCTTTCCGCATACTGTTACTGAACGTTAAGGAATAACGGGTTTAATGCAGCACAAGCGACGGAAAAGATTGAAAAGCTGTCACAAGCTGATAAGAACGAATTGCTTTTTCAGTACGGAATTAATTACAACACGCTCCCGTCATGGCAGAAACGCGGTGTCGGCATTTATAATAAAGAAGTGAGCAAAACAGGTTTTAATCCGGTGATGAAAGAAACGGTAGATTGTGTGAGAAATGAGTTGTTTGTGGAAAAGGAACTGATGATGAGGGAGGATTACAGGAGGTTTTTGAAAGGGATTTTCGATAAATAACAGGAATTACGGGAAGCCGTAATTTTTTCTCGTAAATAGGATATATTTTTATTGACTGGAAAACTATACTAAAATATTAATATCTTTAGAAAGAAACTAAAACTATGACAATTAATAGAGGTTCAGAATGGAAAAAATGGAATTTCCATGTACACACAAAAGGGACTAATAAAAATGATCAATTTTCATCTTCTACTATGGATGAATTTTTCCACACATTCTTTAAATCCGCGTATCAAAATAATATCAGTGCAATTGGTATTACAGATTATTTTTCAATTGATCGATATTTAGACACAATAAAATATGTTTCTGAAATTGATGAAAAATTAAATCCCATAAACCAAGAAAAACTCTTTGATGATTCTGAGGTAGATTACATTAAGAATATTTACATTTTCCCGAATGTAGAGTTAAGAATTAGCCCTACGACAAAGAAAGGTAAATTTATAAATCTCCATTTTCTTTTTAATCCTGATAAAATCGACTTGTTAGAAAATGAATTTTTTAATAAACTATCAAATATAGATGGCTACTTAATGAATTATAAATCCATTTGCGACTATGGTAAATTCTTAAATCCATCATTGCAAGAAGAACAATTTTATAAATATGGAATTGATAATTACAATTTGGAATTTGGAAAAATTAAAAATCTAGTAGAAAGTAATAAATTTTTAAGGGATAATTCTCTAATAGCAATTAGTAGTAAATCAAATGATGGTGTATCTGGTTTAAAGGATTATTATGAAGAGTTTGAAACAGAAAGTGGAGCTTTATTAGGGACAATAAAATCAATTTATAAAAAATCACACATCATATTTTCTAACACAGATTCCGACAAACAATATTTTTTGGGCGATAAAACATCAGTAGGTGAAGTTATAAGTCATACTGGCTCATTAAAACCCTGTGTTGTAGGATGTGATTCTCATACAGAGTCTACACTTTTCAATAGATTTACTTGGATCAAATCCGAATTAAACTTTGAAGGCTTACGTCAAATTTGTTTTGAACCTGAGCAAAGAGTGAAAATACAGAATGAAAAACCAGATTTTAAAGAAGATAAAGTTATTATTGATAAAGTAAAATTCCATTCTCCAAATAATATATTCTATAGAGATGATATATATCTACATCCAAATCTAAATGTTATTATTGGAGGAAAATCTTCTGGAAAGTCAATTTTATTATATTCTATAGCAAAAACATTGTTACCTGAACCTTCAATTTTAAAGAATGATAACAATGAAGAAAAATATAATTTAAAATCTATTGATCCTAATTTTAATTTTGAAATTACTACTAAGGCAGGAATTTCTCAAAAAATGGATAGGGATATAGAGGAAAATTCAATAATTCCTGACCTTAAGTACATACCACAAAGCTATTTAGTTAAACTGGCAGAACCTGAATTGAATAAAAAAGGTAGACCATTAAATAAACTTATTCGTGATTTAATAAAAGAAGATGATGAATATAAAATCAAATATGATAATTTTATTAAAAATGTCAAGCAAGATGATAAAGACAGGCAGACATTAATAGATACTTATTTTGAATTAATAGATAATAGAAAAAATATTGAAAATGACTTGAGAACTAAATCTAATAAAACTGTTTTAGAAACTAATATAGCTTCTAATTCAAAGAAAGTTGAAGAACTAAATAAAGCAGAAGGTTTAGATAAGGAGCAGTTAGAAAAATATAAGCATATACAAGACAAAAAAATATTACTACAACAAGTTACAGCGGATTGGAAAACAGATTATGAAAATACTCAGAACTTGTTATCGCAATTAAATCATTTTACAGATAGCTTAATTGAGACTAGGAACAATACATTAGAAAATTTAAAGCTTTTGTCTATCAAAGAATATTATACTGATAAACTAAATGTAATTGATTTATTAAAAAATAGACTTTCGGAACTTAGTGAAGAATTAAATATTAAGACTGATGGTGATAAAAAATACTTTTCTTTGGAGAATCCTTTTAAGCACAAATTAGATGAACTTAAAAGAGAAAAGAAAATCTTAGAAAAAGAAATTCAACCGTTTCAAAAAAACAATGAGATTCAAAAACAAATATCATTATTAAATAAGTCTATTACTGACGATAAAAAACTATTAAACGAAATTGACATATTAAGTAAAAAACTTATTGATAATAGCACTTTAATTACTAACTGTTATAATAGTATTTTTGAATTATACGAAAAAACATATAATGAATATGAAAATATTATAGAAGAATTAAAAGATAGAACTATAGAATTAGAAAAAGACAGGCTAAAAATTGATGGCATTGCACAATATAATTTCCCTAAATTATATAAGAATCTTTATGAAATTAGTGATGGTAGAAAAGCATCTTATAGAAATTATCCTGATTTAATTGATGAATATAAAAAGGCTACTGATGAAACTAAATTTGAAGAAATCAAATCTCAAATTAAGACAATTTTTGATGATATAATAAATGGTAATTACTCTTTATTACAAAGAATAAATAAAAAACATGCAATTGAAGTTTTATTAGATGATTATTTTTTTGATTACTGGAAAATAACATATAAGGATGATAAACTTGGAGAAATGTCAACAGGCAAAGCAAGTTTTGTTATTTTGATGTTAATAATCGGTTTAAGCAAATCAAAATCTCCTATATTAATAGATCAGCCTGAAGACAATTTAGATAATAGATCAATTACAAAAGATTTAGTGTATTATTTAAAAAATAAAAAATTAGAAAGACAAATAATTGTGGTAACACATAATGCAAATATTGTTGTCAATTCAGATGCCGAAAATATTATTGTTGCAAATCAAAAAGGACAAAATAATATGGAATCAACAAGTATATATAAATTTGACTATATAAATGGTGCTATGGAAAATACATTTCCAATAAATAAAAGTGAAACAAACTTATTAAAATCAATGGGTATTAGAGAACATATTGCTGAAATTGTAGAAGGAGGAAAAACAGCATTTAAGAAAAGAGAAGAAAAATATGGATTCTAATATAACCATTTTTACACTAAAATCCCGCAACCTCATCCTCCTCGAAGCCATCTCCGGCAGCCGCGCTTTCGGGCTGGCCACGGAAAATTCGGATACGGATATTCGGGGCGTGTACTATTTGCCGAAAGAAGATTTCTTCGGGCTGAATTATGTTCCGCAGGTTTCCAATGAAACGAATGACATTACCTATTATGAGATCGGGAGGTTTGTAGAATTGCTGCAGAAAAACAATCCGAATATCCTGGAAGTCCTGGCCAGTCCGGAAGGCTGTATCCGGCATAAACATCCGCTGATGGATCTGCTGAAACCGGAAGACTTTCTGTCGAAGCTCTGCAAGGATACGTTTGCCGGGTATGCCATTTCGCAGATTAAAAAAGCAAAAGGGCTCAATAAAAAGATCCTGAACCCGGTGGAGAAGGAAAGGAGATCCGTTCTGGATTTCTGTTATGTTTTGGAAGGCCAAGGCTCCATCCCGTTAAAGCAGTGGCTACGCGAATTCCGTTCCTCCGAAACTAAGAATGGACTTTCACAGGAACAGTGCGGACTGGTGGGCATCGATCATACCAAAGGAATGTACGCGCTTTTCTATGATCATTCCGGGGATCTGCATTATAAAGGGATCATGCAGCATGAAGAAGCCAACCAGGTTTCCGTTTCATCCGTCCCGAAAGAAGAAAAACCGGTGGCTTACCTGTTCTGTAACCTGGATGCCTACTCTACCTACTGCAAAGATTATAAAGACTACTGGAAATGGGTGGCTGAGCGCAATGAAGACCGGTATAATGTCAACAGCGGGCACGGGCAGAATTATGACAGCAAAAATATGATGCATACCATCCGTCTGCTGCAGTCATGCGAACAGATTTTTAAAACAAACGCACTGAATATCCGTGTGGAAAACCGGGATGAGTTACTCGACATCAAAGCCGGAAACTGGCCGTATGAGCAGGTGATGAAAAAGGCTGAAGGCCTGATACATTCGATTGAACATTACCATTCGGTTTCTACGCTGCCGGAAATGCCGGATCTTGGGAAGACTGCACAATACTTAATCGAAATAAGGGAAGAACTGTATCTATAAAAACAAATAAAGCTCCGGGTTGGGAGCTTTATGTATATGTTTGTTAAGATGGTAAAAATTATTTAACCAGTTTAATGTCAACCGCAGAAAATCCTTTAGGTGATCTTTCTTTTTCAAATGATACCTTGTTGCCTTTCTTCACCAGTTCCGTACAGTTGTTGCTGTGGAAGAAAACATTTTCCTTTGATTTGTCTTCGGTAATGAAACCATATCCTTTTTCACTGAAGAAGGTAACAATCCCGGTTTTTCTGATTTCTTCTGCTTCTATAGGAGCAGCTCCCAACTGGATGTTGTCAAGATCTATCTCAATCTTATCCACGTGATCAGGAGGTGTTGAGGTAAGCTGACCGTTTGCATCTACGTACATTAACATGTCATCAAGACCTTTTCCTTTGTTGTTGCTCGTCTTACGTTCTTCACGCTTCTGAGCTTTCTCTTTTGCTTTTTGAACTTTTTTCTTGAAATTTTCTTTTTTAGAGAAAGAATCCGCCATATATTTTTATTATTAATTGCTGTTTATGTTGTTCTACAGATCATGGTAAACTCAGATAATTGCCTTACAGCGCGGTATCATAAAGATTCATGAAATTGTATGTTATTAAAGGTTTTCTGAGTGCTTTTATTAATGTGAATGCCTTGTGATAAAGATATATAAGGCAACTAAAAATTAACCCGGAATAAATAAAATCGCTAAACGATCACAGAAGTAAAGACAGAGATTTCTTTTAATAAGTAAACAAAGATACGTAAAAATAAATTCACACGCAAATGGTATTGCTTTCAAACGGTTGAAATTCAATTTATTTTATCAATTGACATAGCCTAATCAATACGTATTTTAAGATTAAACCATAGCTTTAAAACTTTTTAAAAACCTGTTTTTTTCGACCTGGCGAAAGTAGATACGCATAAAACCCTGCAGAATAACTGTACCCTGTAAGAAATTATTTTTAAATACATTGAAACATGCTAAAAAAACAGCAGCTTCCTGCTGCTTTACCGGTTATTTATTCTTCTTCAGAATATAATAAACCGCTTTATCTTTTTCATCATTCATGGTATAGGCAAACTGAAAGGAAAAACCGTTGGCAGACATAAAGTTAAGCGCATCCATCATGGAATTGAATTTCATGTTTCTGCCTTTTTCATCTTTGATGTTGGTCCCGTTTTTAAAGGAAACAGATTTCGTTTCCTGTCCGAAATCAATTTCAACATTCACTTTTGTACTCAGCGTACGTCCTGTCCCGATGATCTGGATATAATCCACATCGATCTCTTTTAGCGGAACATCATTCACCGTCTGGGCAAAAGCCGAATGGGCCATGACTACGGTACCGATAAGAATAAGGATTTTATTTTTCAAAATATTTAATTTGATTTAATGGAATGGAACTCGGATAAAAGGTATGGGCAATCAGTAGGGCTGCCCGTTTCGTTTTTCTGTTAAGCATGACAATACCTTTTCCTGAAATATATAAAAGTTCATTTTTCGAATTGATTTCGATATTGGAAACCGGATACAGGGAAGGATCAATAGGCGCTTCAAAATTAACTTTGCCTTCTGAATCCAGTACTAATATTTTATTTTTGGTATAGGCTGTAATTGCTTTCTCATTCACAACCTGCCAGTTTTTGATGATGTCCTCCGGCTGGAAGATCCATTTTTCTTTTCCGGATCTGGAATCAATGGCAATAAGCGCCATCTTTCTTTCGTCTTCGGATTCCTTGCAGACGATCAGAAGATTATTCAGTAAAGCGGTCTGGTCATCTCCCAGGCCGGGATATTTGTCCGACTGGTATGTCCATTCAAAAAAATGCTCGCTCCTGGTGTAATTGCTAACCGGAGTGGCATTGCTTCCGGCATTGACAAATCCGTCTTCATTGATGTCACAGGCATAAAACTGACCATAGTCATCGCCGAACAGCAGGCGGCTTCCGGAAGTCTGCATCTGGGTATAAAGCGGATGCTCAAATGCTGCGTTCTCATTAATGCCGTTCCGGTCTGATCCCGACTGGTAATGCAAATCTAAAAACACGGCAGAATTAACGTAAATATTCCCTTTGTTTTCTACGGGCTGGAAATAATTGTAATTGGTGGAATTCCGGTTGGTCCGTATTACGTTCCCGTTTTTCGCATCGATCACAAAAAAATCAGATTTGAACGTCTCCGGCCTGCCCGCCGATGCAATGTAGAGCATGTTGCCGGAGACCAGGGGTTTTGACATAAAAACAGGGCCCAGATCCTTATCGGAATGATCTTCAGCTGCATCTATATTATCCGCATTATCCGCAGCCAGATAGGAAGGATTTATGAAATTATGGTCCCAGACCACTTTTCCGGAATTGATATTGGCTCCGATCAGCCTTCCGCTTTCGAACGGCATATAGATGTTTTCTGCATCATACGTAAAACGGTTGCGGTTGACCAGGGTATCTTCTTTGGATATATATTGCCAGGTAAGCTTTTTGGTCTCGAGATTGAAATTAAATAATTTCCCTTTGCCGGAAACGATCAGTGTTTCATTGGGTACTGTAGCCGGGACTGACGTTTTTTCGGAAGAATGACAGCTTATTAAACCCGACAGAACTGCGGTGATCAGGATTTTTCTCATAAAATTACTTTGATTGATGACTGGTTTTTAATGAAATGGAAAACAAATTATTTCTTAACTACTTTGCCGCTGCTGTAAATAATGTATTCGTCTCCCCCATCCTTTTGAAGAACTGTTTTTCCGTTTATAAATGCTGATGTGGATGTAAATTCAGGTTCAACAATGATTTCGTCTTTTAAATTTCTCAGACCCCATCTCTGCGGCTCTTTCATATAAAAAAACAAACCGTCCCCTGCATAAGAAGCTCCCTGATATTTCGGCTGTATCAGCACTTTTCCGGTCCTATCGGCAAAGCCGCTTCTTCCGTCTTTATTGATGATTAATAAATTATCCTTCGCAAGATCTATCCAGTCGTATACAGGTGGCAGAATCTCCTGCCCTTTATCGTTCACCATACCTTTTTTTTCCAGGGCTACTTCACATAAACCATCGGTAAAGCCGATTGACAGTCCTGAATATTTTGTAGACACTGCAATTCTTCCCTTTTTGTCAACCAAACCCAGATGCGGCTCCTCTTCATTGTCTGTCAGCCGGTAAATGCTGGCATAATCGCTGCCGCTGAAATTTGCGGATTCATAGAAAGGGTCTTCACTGATCCAGGAATCATCCTCTTCACTGTAATGTCCCTTAACCTGTTTACCAAAATCATCCGTTACTGCTGTTTTTGAGGCTGTAACTTGGGCCGGTTCCTCTTTTTTCTGTTGTGTAACCTCCCTGGTATTCTGCTGACATGACAGAATTATTAAAATGCCGCAGCTTACTGCAATTTTTTTCATATTGTTTTTGATAAAGATAGAAAAAATACAGATCAAAAATCCAAACATAAAAAACCACCGGAATGTCCGGTGGTTTATATTTATCTGTATAAGATGATTCTTAAGCTTCTGATGAAGGATCCTGATCCTGATTCTGGTTTTGATTCTGGTCCTGATCTCCGGCCGGCCTGTCGCCTTCCGGTCTTCTTTGCCCCTGCGGTCTGTCAGATCTTCCTTCCGGTCTTGCCGGCCTGTCTGGTCTTCTATCACCCTGAGGTCTGTCCTGTCCTTCTGTTCTCGGTTTTCCTTCCGGTCTCGGAGGTCTCGGTAAAAGGACTTTTCTTGAAAGCTTCATTTTCTTACGGTCATCATAACCCATGAACTTCACTTCCACTTCATCGCCTTCATTGTAAGGAACTTTATCCAAACGTGACCATTCGATTTCAGAAATATGAAGAAGGCCTTCCGTTCCTTTCGCAATTGCTACGAAAGCACCGAAATCCATTACCTTCACTACTTTCCCGTTGTAGATTTCACCTACTACCGGTACAAAAGTAATTTCGTTGATCTTGGCAATCGCCTCATTGATTTTATCTCTGCTGACACCGGAAATTTCAATTCTTCCGATCTCGCCGATCTCTTCAATGGCAATAACCGTATCGGTATCTTTCTGCATCTGCTGGATGATTTTTCCTCCAGGCCCGATTACGGCACCGATGAATTCTTTAGGAATTTCCATCATCACCATTTTAGGAGCGTGAGGCTTCACATCTTCTTTAGGCTGAGCAATGGTTTCCGTCAGTTTATCTAAAATATGAAGTCTTCCGTCTTTAGCCTGTAAAAGCGCTTTCTCCATAATGTCCATAGAAAGTCCCTGGATTTTGATATCCATCTGGCATGCTGTAATTCCGTCTGCTGTTCCGGTTACCTTAAAGTCCATATCCCCTAAATGGTCTTCGTCTCCTAAGATATCGGAAAGCACGGTGAATTTACCGGTCTTTACGTCAGTTACCAGTCCCATTGCGATACCGGAAACAGGTTTTGAAATCTGAACCCCTGCATCCATCAGCGCCAGCGTACCTGCACAAACCGTTGCCATGGAAGAAGATCCGTTGGATTCCAGGATATCGGAAACGATACGGATCGTGTACGGGTTTTCTTCAGGAATCATGTTCGCCAAAGCTCTCTGCGCTAAGTTTCCGTGTCCTACTTCTCTTCTTGAAGTTCCTCTTAAAGGTCTTGCTTCACCTGTAGAGAACGGCGGGAAGTTATAATGTAAGAAGAATCTTTCGTCATAGTTTACCATTACGCTGTCCACCATGTTTGCATCTTTTACCGAACCTAAAGTTACAGCCGTTAAAGACTGGGTCTCCCCTCTTGTAAAGATGGCAGAACCGTGGGCTCCCGGTAAATAATCGATTTCGCTCCAGATCGGGCGGATCGTTTCAGGATCACGGCCGTCAAGACGGATCTTATCGTTAAGGATCATCTGACGCATCGCTTCTTTCTCTACGTCATGGTAATATACTTTTGCGAAAGGCGTTACTCTTTCCAGCTCTTCAGCATCCTCTACATATTGTGCTAAAAATTCAGCCAGTACAGCTTTGAATTTTTCACCTCTTTCTTCTTTACCTGAAGGCGTCTTCGCTACTTCATATACTTTATCGTATGTTTCTTTCCACACTTTCTCACGGATGGCTTCATCGTGGTTTTCGTGGCTGTATTCTCTTTTCGGGAAAGATTTACCTACTTTTTCAGCAAGTCTTTCCTGTGCTTCCACCTGCTTTTTAATCTCAGTGTGGGCAAACTGAATCGCTTCCAGCATTTCTGCTTCCGTGATTTCTTTCATTTCCCCTTCCACCATTACGATAGAATCTTTAGTGGCTCCAACCATGATATCAAGGTCAGAATTCTTAAGATCGGCATAATTAGGGTTGACGGAAAGCTCACCGTTCATTCTTACTACCCTTACTTCAGACATCGGTCCGTTGAAAGGGATATCCGTGATGGCAATAGCTGCAGATGCGGCAAGACCTGCCAGATCATCAGGGATCGACTGTCCGTCATAAGAAATCAATGAAATCATCACCTGAACTTCGGCATGGAAATCATCCGGGAATAAGGGTCTTAATACACGGTCTACCAAACGCATGGTCAGGATCTCCTGATCTGAAGGTCTGGCTTCTCTTCTGAAAAAGTTTCCGGGGATTTTACCGCCTGCATAGAATTTTTCTCTGTAATCTACCGTTAACGGTAAGAAATCTACACCAGGACTGGCATCTTTATTGGCTACCACGGTTGCTAAAAGCATGGTTCCGCCCATTTTAACGACAACAGATCCGTCAGCCTGCTTGGCTAATTTCCCTGTTTCAATTGTGATTTCTCTGCCGTCTGCAAGAGTAATCAGCTCTGTAATTGCTTGAGGTATACTCATAAATTGTTTTGTGTTGCACTCCGTATTGAGTGCTTTAATATTTATATTTCGTCTGAATTATCGTTTGCAAATTTAATGTAATTATTTGGATTAAAGCCTCTGCGATGGTCAAAATCCACAGGAAAAGGCTGTATTGCCTGCATTTTCATTACACCTAACCGGCTATCGGCTGTTAAATGTATATTCCGGATCGTATGGGAATACAGGTCTGGATGTCTGTAAGTGTTCATAAAGTCCGAAATGGCCGGCCATAAAAAAAGCAACCTCTTGCGAGATTGCTTTTATCTTTAAATCTTTACAGATTATTTTCTTAATCCAAGTTCAGCAATAATTGCTCTGTATCTTGTGATATCTTTTTTCTTAAGATAATCTAATAAGCTTTTTCTTTTACCTACCAGTTTTACCAAAGATCTTTCCGTGTTGAAATCATGACGGTTAGCTTTCAAATGCTGAGATAAATGGTTGATTCTGAAAGTAAATAGGGCTACCTGTCCTTCAGCTGTCCCTGTGTCCTGTGCAGATTTTCCGTGTTTTGCGAAGATTTCTGCTTTTTTTTCTGTTGTTAAGTACATTCCAATATTGTTTAATGATTATTATGTAACGGCTGCAAAAATACGACTTATTTTTAATCCGGCAAACATTATCAGGTTCATTTATCAAATTCAATAGATAAAAAATGTTAAATATTTCTTAAAAAAATGAGGGTATCCCATTAAAAGGCAGTAATTTTGCATAGAAATTAATGATGAGAAAATTTATATTCCTTACTGCCTTTACCACCCTCCTTTTTGTCTGTGCTTCTTCCGTGAAAGCGCAGAAAAATGCAGACAACAAAACCCGGAAAGTTCTGTATTTCAACCCTGAAGTGGATCCTGACATCGAAGAAATCAAGGAACCGACCAATACAGCCTTCTTCAGTGCCGTTTCTGATAATTTAAGCGAACGGAAAAACAGGATGCTTAAAACTGAAATCCAGGTTTCTTTTGACAGTATTGACAAACAGACGATTTCGGATTACTGCATTAACAATGATGCAGACTTTGCCGTTGTCCCGAAAGTAAAATACTTTAAAGTGGGAATCGGGAAATATGTTTTCTCCAACCAGGTTATTGTCAGCATGAAGCTTTTTGATGCCGGCGGGAACCTGCTCACGGAAAGCGATTACGACACATATAAAAAGAATATGCGGCTTCTGGGCTCTACCACCAATTCGGTAAAGATCGGCACACATGGAGCCATCAAAGGGATTTTAAAACAACTGCGTAAAGTAAAGCCTTCTGAAACAGGATTTTAATCCGGTTAATGTTCAGCTGACGTCAAATATTTAAATCTTGTTCTGCTTAACAGCTCTTAACTCATCATTCGAATTATCAGCATCAGCCTGCCTCAGGGCATCATGTCATAAATCTTATGCACTCCATTGAAATTCTTTGATATAAATTTCATTATATAGTGAATAATATAAATTCTTTTCTTAATTTAGTTGAACAAACAATTCATTCAAACTATCTCAGTAGAAATTTCTTCAGGCATCTGCAATTGCGGGTGCCTTTATCTATTAACACGCGAAATTTAATAAATCCTTAAATTTTACCGTTCGCTGGTCAATCTTAAAAATTTGAATTATTTTTGCATAGCTAAAAAATTACGTTTTGAATCCTAATGACGAACTGATCTTCAATCCTGCCGATATTGCCGAAACCCTCAGTGAATTACACGCTGACGAAAGGCTCCTGGCATTCCTGAAAGTTCCGAAGGAATACAAAGCTGATGTTTTTTCACACTTAAATCCTGATTTCCAGGAAGAAACCATTCGGAGCATCGGCAGCGACGAAGTTTCTGAAATCCTGAACGCGATGACCCCGGATGACCGGACCGCCCTGTTCGAGGACTTTCCGGATGAGCTTATCAAATACTCCATCAACCACCTGAATCCTCAGGAAAGAAGGATTGCCCTGAAACTGCTGGGTTACGATTCCAATTCCATCGCCCGTCTGATGACGCCTTATTATATCCAGATCCGTAAAGAATGGACGATAAAAAGATGCCTTCAGCAGATTAAGAAAGTCGGGAGCCGGGTGGAAACCATGAATTACCTTTATGTGGTGGATGAAAGGAACCGCCTGATCGACGATATTGCGCTCGGAAGCTTATTGCTGGCGGAAGAAGATACCCTGGTTTCGGAAATCACCGATAACCAGTTTGTGGCAATTGAAACTACGGTCTCAAAAGAAGATGCAGTCCAGTATTTTGAAAAATACGACAGGGCAGCCCTTCCGATTATAACCGAGGCCGGCGTACTGGTGGGTATTGTAACGATTGATGATATCCTTGACCAGATTGAGCATCAGAATACCGAAGACATCCAGAAATTCGGGGGTCTGGAAGCACTGGATGATCCCTATACGCAGACTTCACTGATGGAAATGGTGAAAAAAAGGGGCATGTGGCTGATTATCCTTTTCTTCTCTGAAATGCTTACCGCTTCCGCAATGGGATATTTTGAAGATGAAATCCAGAAAGCGGTCGTCCTGGCTTTATTTGTCCCTTTGATTATTTCCAGTGGCGGGAACTCAGGTTCACAGGCCGCTACGCTGATTATCCGGGCGATGGCACTTCAGGAAATCGGACTGAAAGACTGGTGGTATGTCATGAAAAAAGAAATTTTTACCGGGCTTTTCCTTGGCGGAATCTTAGGAATCATCGGCTTTTTGAGAATTATGGTCTGGCACAAAGCCGGCTTTTTCGATTACGGCATGCACTGGGCTTATGTGGGATTAAGTGTTGGCGTTTCTTTGGTGATGATCGTACTCTGGGGAACGCTTTCAGGTTCCATGGTTCCGTTTATTCTTAAAAAACTGAAGCTTGACCCGGCCACTTCTTCGGCACCGTTTGTAGCAACTCTGGTAGATGTTACCGGCCTGATTATCTATTTTTCCGTAGCAGGACTTTTCTTAACGGGCAAACTTTTGTAATTTTAGGCAACCTCTAAAATATAGTTATGAAAGTTGTTTCCCTGGTTCCCTCAATTACCGAGGCGTTATTTGATTTGGGCCTAACCGAAAATGAAGTCGTAGGAAGAACAAAATT
>Ga0265780_10000101_pt1 | contig 135613 bp, 116 predicted proteins | sample P1T30metagenome_FD_192432 | JGI IMG/M metagenome (GOLD analysis project Ga0265780, IMG submission 192432) | Plant litter microbial communities from East Loma Ridge, Irvine, California - P1 T30 | ecosystem: Environmental > Terrestrial > Plant litter > Unclassified | place: USA: California...
TGGGCGTCGTGGTAGCCGAACAGGCGGCCCTGCAGCATCTTGTCGGGCGAGTAGCCCAGGCCCGGCACCACATTGGCCGGCGAGAAGGCGGCCTGCTCGACTTCGGCGTGGTAATTCTCCGGGTTGCGGTTCAGTTCCAGCACGCCCACCGGCTGCTTGGGGAAGTCGCCATGCGGCCACACCTTGGTCAGGTCGAACGGATTCCAGCCGGTGCGCGCGCTCCAGTCGGCCAGCTGTTGCTCGGTCGCCACCTGCATCTGCACGTCCCACTGCGGGAAGTCCTGGGCCGCGATCGCGCCGAACAGGTCGCGCTGGGCGTAGTCCGGGTCGCTGCCGGCGATCCGCGTCGCGTCCGCGGCACTGAGGTTCCTGATGCCCTGGCGCGTCTTGAAGTGCCATTTCACGTAATGACGCTCGCCGTTCGCGTTGATGACGCTATAGGTGTGGCTGCCGAAACCGTCCATGTGGCGGTAGCCGTCCGGCGTGCCGCGGTCCGAGAACAGGATCGTCACCTGGTGCAGGCTTTCCGGCGCATGGCTCCAGAAGTCGAACATCATGTTGGCCGACTTGAGGTTCGTCTGCGGATCGCGCTTCTGGGTGTGGATGAAGTCCGGGAAGTTGATCGGATCCTTGATGAAGAACACGGGCGTGTTGTTGCCGACCAGGTCCCAGTTGCCTTCCTCGGTATAGAAGCGCAGGGCGAAGCCGCGCGGATCGCGTTCGGTGTCGGCGCTGCCTTTTTCGCCGCCGACGGTCGAGAAGCGCAGGAAGACCGGGGTCTGCTTGCCGACATGGTCGAACAGCTTGGCGGTGGTCAAGCCGCTGATGTCGTGGGTCACGGTGAAGCTGCCATATGCGCCCGAGCCCTTCGCGTGCACCACGCGCTCGGGGATGCGCTCGCGGTTGAAGTGCTGGAGCTTTTCGATCAGGTGGAAATCCTGCAGCAGCAGCGGGCCGCGCGGGCCGGCGCTGATCGAATTCTGATTGTCGGCGACCGGGATGCCGGAGGCGGTGGTCAGGCGGGGTTGGCTCATCGTGAACTCCTCATTGCGTTGAATGTCAATGAGATAGATTCTACGGAGCAATCGTCATAGATGATAGCTAATTGATTTAATTATTATGATAGGTTTTTACAATACGAAGTCCATGTGATGTGTTAAGTAGCGTAACGGCGGCGCGGCCGCCCCGGGCGGCGGCGCCCTGGTGGCCGCGCGATTGCTAGGTTTCGTTCTTGAAGATGCCGCGGATATTCATTGCCATCAAGGCCAATTGCAGGGTGATGAGGGCCCAGGCGCCGTCGTGCAGCCCCCAGGCTATCCACATGACATTACTGAGGATGAACATCCAGAACCCGAATACGCGCCGCTCGGCCCGTTTGGAACCGATCAGGAAAGCGGCGTAGAGGCTGACCAGCATGGCCGGCCATTGGAGAAAGTCGAGCAATCCCTCCATCCTCAGGCCGCCTTCTTGCGTGGCGCCGCCTTGGCGGCGACCGCTTTCTTCGTCGCCGGCCTGGCTGCGGCCTTCTTCGCCGCCGGCTTGGCCGCCGTGGCGCGCGTCGACTTCGATGCCGTGGCGCCGCTGCCCGACCGCGCCGGCGCCTTGCGCGCGCGCGGCGCGTGGACGTCGTCGTCGTCATCCTCGTCGTCGGCCGGCTTGCGCGACTTGCGTGGCGGCGGGTCGTCGTCGTCGTCATCGTCCTCGAGCGCCGCCAGCGCCGCCTTGGCCGGCTTCTTGCCCAGGCTGGCCTGGAGCAGGGCGACCAGGTCGATGACCTTGGCGGAAGAGGGCTTCTTCGCCTCCGGTTCCGGTTCGGTGATGGTCTTGGTCTGGCGCGCCTTGATCTTCTTCTTGACCATGGCCAGCACGTCCTCGCGGTAGGTGTCGGTGTACTGGCTCGGATCCCAGTCCTCGCTCATGCCTTCGACCAGCGCCATCGCCATCTTGAGCTCCTTGACGGTGACGGCGGCGCTCTTCGAATTGGCCGACGGGATCTTGAGTTCGCCCGGGTCGCGCATCTCGTCGGCGAAGCGCAGCGTGTTCAGGACGATGGTGTCGCCCACGCATACCAGCGCCGCCAGGTGCTGCTTGACGCGAATGACCACGCGCGCGATGCCGATCTTGCCGGCCTCGCGCAAGGTCTCGCGCAGCAGCGCGTAGACCTTGGCGCCACCCTTGCCGGGCGCGAGGAAGTAGGGCTGGTCGTAGAAGATCAGCGGCACGTCCTCGGCCTGGACGAAGGCCTGGATGTCGATGGTCTGGGTGGCTTCCGGATTGGCGCGCCGCAGGTCCTCGTCGGACAGCACGACGTATTCGCCATCCTCGTACTCATAGCCCTTGACGATATCGTCCCACGACACTTCCTTGCCGTTGCCCTTGTTGTAGCGCTTGAAGCCCACCGGCGAGAAGTCGCGCCGGTCGAGCATCGTCAGGTCGAGCCCCTTGCTGTCGACGGCCGGGTACATATCGACCGGAATATGGACCAGCCCGAAACTGATCGCCCCTTTCCACATACTGCGCGCCATGGCGTTTCTCCCTCGTTTGTCCTGGAATGGCGTGTCGTGTCAGCCGACCGAACCGGTCACCGGCAGCACGATGCCCGTGATATAGCTCGAGCACGCGGGCGAGGCCAGGAACACGTAGGCCGGCGACAGTTCTTCGGGCTGGGCCGCGCGCTTGAAGTCGGTCTGGGCGCCGAACTCCTTGATCTGCTCGGGCGACTGGTCGGCCGGGTTGAGCGGCGTCCAGACCGGGCCCGGCGCCACCGCATTCACGCGGATGCCTTGCTCGATCAGGTTCGATGCGAGCGACATGGTGAAGGCGTGGATGGCGCCCTTGGTCGACGAGTAGTCGAGCAGCTTGGCCGAGCCCTGCAGGCCGGTGACCGAGCCGGTGTTGATGATCGCGGCGCCGCGCTTCAGGTGCGGCAGGGCGGCCTTGGCCATGTGGAAGTAGCCGAAGATATTCGTGTGGAAGGTCTCGAACAGGCGCTCCTCGGTCAGGTCCAGCAGCGAACTGGCGTGTTCCTGGAAGGCGGCGTTGTTGACCAGGACGTCCAGGCGCCCGAATTCGGCGACCACCTTGTTCACCGCGTCGACGCAGAAGGCCGCGTCCTTGACGTCGCCCGCGATGGTCACGCAGCGCCGGCCTTCGGCCTCGACGCAGCGCCTGGTTTCCTCGGCGTCCTCGTGTTCGTTCAGGTACATCACGGCCACGTCGGCGCCCTCGCGCGCGAACAGCACCGCGACCGCGCGGCCGATGCCAGAATCGGCGCCGGTGATGATGGCGGTCATGCCGTCGAGCTTGCCGCTGCCCTTGTACTGCTCGGCCATGAATTTCGGCTTGAGTTCCATCTGCGCTTCGATGCCTGGCTTGGCCAGGTGCTGCTGCGGCATCGGCGGCGCCGGCTGCGCGCTCCCGGTCTGCACCGCCGCGTCGCTGTCGGCCTTCTGCATCGAGGCGTCGCGCTGGTCCTGGCGGCTCTGGATGGCTTTCTGCTGGTTCGCCACGTCGTCTTGCTGGGTCATGGTGATTCTCCTGTGAGTGGATGCGATCTGGAGAGTATTCGTTTGACGCGCCGCTGCGACGGTGCGCTTCCACACACAGCGCCGCGCTTATGGCACACTCGCGGAAGAAACATGCCGAAATGGTAATATCAGGAAACGTTTTGGAGAATCTCGATGCATGAAGGGGGCGTCATGACGGACCAGGCCCAGTTTGATACCAGCTGCCTTTTCGTCAACCCGGTGGGCCAGCGGCGCGCCGATTTCCAGCACGCCTGCGACGGCGTGTTCGCGCAGTTGCGGGTCGCCGCCGGCGCCGAGCAGGCGCGCGCCATGCTCGCGCGCGAGCCGGCCGACCTGCTGGTGCTGGACCTGGAACGCTGCGACCTGGGCATCGACCTGGGCGCGCTGGGCCCGTTGGTGGCCGAGCGCCAGGGCCGGCCGATCCTGGTCCTGTGTCCCTTCACCAATGCGCGCTGGCTGCCGGCGCTGATGGCGTTCGGCCCGATCGACTACGCCATCGGCCCGTTGCGCGCGCAGCAGGTGCGCGCGCTGCTCGACGCGCGCCTGCGCGCCGGTTTCCCGCCGCCGCGCACGGCCACCCCGGCCGAGGAAGAGCTGCAGACGCTGTTGACGGTGCTGGCGGCGAGCCAGCAGACCCTGGGCGAGGCCGACGACTGCGTGCGCTTCGCCGAGCGCCTGTGCGCGGCGCTGTCCGGCTGGCCGGGGGTGGTGCATGCGGCCCTGTTCCAGCACCGCGACGGCGACCTGCACCTGGAGGCCGAGCACGGCGTGGCCGGGCTGCGCCTGCTGGCGCTGCTCGAGTACCAGGGCCGGCTGCTGCAGTCGCCGCTGCGCCATGCGTTCCCGGGCCTGCTGGCCGCCAGCAGCGGCGAATTCACGCTGCTCGACGCGCCGGACAAGGCGGGCGAGCCTGAGCTGGCGGCCAGCCTGGAACGCTTCGGCGTGGGGATGGCGGTCGGCCTGCCGATCCCGGCCGACGGCCCGGGCGGGCCGCGCGGCTCGCTGTGCCTGCTGTTCGACCATGCGCGGCCGTTCTCGCGCGCGCAGCTGCTGGCGCTGGACGACCTGGCCCACCTGGCCTCGCATGGACTGCGCATGGCCGAGATCACGCGCGAGAACGAGGCGCTGCTGGCGCGCGTGACGCACCTAGCCACCACCGACGCCCTGACCGACGTCGCCAACCGGCGCCATGGCGAAGCGCTGCTGGAGCAGGAGATCAAGCGCGCGCGCCGCTACCGCCTGCCGCTGGCGCTGATCGCCTTCGACATCGACCGCTTCGGCCAGGTCAACGACAGCTTCGGCCATCCGGTCGGCGACATCGTCCTGCGCACGGTGGCCGCCACCGCGCGCGCGCTGCTGCGCGCGAGCGATGTGCTGGTGCGCGCCGGCGGCGAGGAATTCCAGGTGATCGCGCCGCATACCAGTGCGATCGACGGTCTCAAGATGGCCGAGAAGCTGCGCGCCGCGATCGAGCAGGTCGAGATCCCCGGCTGCGACCACGTCACCATCAGCCTCGGCGTGGCCCAGCTGGGCGACAGCGAGAGCGGCGATTCGCTGTCGGTGCGGGTCAACGCCGCCATGGCGCGCGCCAAGCGCGCCGGCCGCAACTGCGTCGAACTGGCGATGTCCTGACAGGTTCCGGTGCGCGCGCACCGGCGTGGTGCGCCCCGCCCGGGCAAGGCATGCGTGGCGGGTAGTGGCGCGCCGGTACCCGGCCCTCGCACGACTGGCATGCATCGTGCTTTTTAGTCAAGCATGCGCGACTGCCCAACCTCCGATCCCGTCGACACCACGCCCGGCTGGCAGGCCAGCCTGCGGCTTGGCTTCGGGCGCGACGGCGACACCACGCGCCTCTTGCTGCGCGAGCACCGCGGTCCGTTGCGGGTCCAGAAGGCCCTGTATCCGGAAGGCCCGGCCGCCTGCCATGTGATCGTCGTGCATCCGCCCGGCGGCGTGGTCGGGGGCGACCGCCTGCAGGTCGACCTCGACGCCGGGCCCGGCTGCCTGGTGCTGGCCACCAGTCCCGGCGCCGCCAAGTGGTACCGCGCCAACGGCCGCGTGTCGCAGCAGGCCGTGCGGCTGCGCGCGGCGGCCGGCGCGGCCATCGAGTGGCTGCCGCAAGAGACCATCCTGTACGACGCCGCCAGCGTCGAATTCGAGCACCAGGTCGATCTCGGCGTTGGCGCCGTGTACCTGGGCAGCGAAATCCTCTGTTTCGGGCGCCGCGCCGCCGGCGAGACCTTCGGCAGCGGCCGGCTGCGCCAGCGCACCCGGATCCGGCAGGAAGGCCGCTTGGTATGGCACGAGCAGGGCACGCTGACCCCGGACGGCATCGCCAGCGTGCTGGGCATGCGCGGCCACGCGGTCTGCGCGACCTTCCTCGCGGTCGGCGCGCCGGTGCCGGCGGCGCTGCAGGCATTCATCCGCGCGCACGACCCGCAACTGGCGCTGAGCCAGGTGAAGTCGGTGTTCGTGGCGCGCCACCTGGGGGACGACAGCGAGGCGGCGCGTGCGGCGATGCTGCGGGTGTGGCAGGCGCTGCGCCCCCATTTGCTGGGCCGCCCGGCCTGCGTCCCGCGCATCTGGCATACCTGAACCGGAGCCGCCATGGACCTGACCCCACCCGAGAAGGACAAGCTGCTGATCTTCACCGCCGCACTGCTGGCCGAGCGGCGCCGCGCGCGTGGGCTCAGGCTGAACTATCCGGAAGCGGTGGCCCTGATCAGCGCGGCCATCATGGAAGGCGCGCGCGACGGCCGCAGCGTGGCCGAACTGATGAGCGAGGGCGCCACGATCCTGGCGCGCGCCGACGTGATGGAAGGCGTGCCCGAGATGATCCCAGAGATCCAGGTCGAAGCCACGTTCCCGGACGGGACCAAGCTGGTCACCGTCCATCACCCGATACCCTGACCCGAGGAACAGTCATGATCCCAGGCGAATACTTCCTCGAGGACGGCGAGATCCTCCTGAACGCCGCCCGGCGCACCCTGACCGTGGTAGTTGCCAATACGGGCGACCGCCCGGTGCAGGTCGGGTCGCACTACCATTTCCATGAGGCGAACGACGCGCTGCAATTCGCGCGCGCGGCCACGCTGGGCATGCGCCTGAACATCGCGGCCGGCACCGCGGTGCGCTTCGAGCCCGGCCAGCGCCGCACCGTGGAACTGGTCGACCTGGCAGGCGAGCGGGTGGTGGTCGGTTTCCAGGGCCGGGTGATGGGCGCGCTGCCCCCAGCCCAGGGAGACGACTGATGGCCGCCATCACGCGCCAGGCGTATGCCGACCTGTACGGCCGAACGACGGGCGACCGCATCCGCCTGGCCGACACCGACCTCGTGATCGAGATCGAGCGCGATTACGCCATTTATGGCGAAGAAGTGACGTTCGGCGGCGGCAAGGTGATTCGCGACGGCATGGGCCAGTCGCAACGCCCGCGCGCCGGGGTGATGGACACCGTCGTCACCAACGCCGTCATCGTCGACCACTGGGGCATCGTCAAGGGCGACATCGGCATCAAGGACGGCCTGATCGCGGGCGTCGGCAAGGCCGGCAACCCGGATATCCAGCCCGGCGTGACGCTGGCGATCGGCGCCGCCACCGAGATCATCGCCGGCGAAGGCATGATCGTCACCGCCGGCGGCGTCGACACCCACATCCACTTCATCTGCCCGCAGCAGATCGAGGAGGCGCTCGCCTCGGGCGTCACCACCATGCTGGGCGGAGGCACCGGCCCCGCGGTCGGCACCGCGGCCACCACCTGCACGCCCGGCGCCTGGCACCTGCACGCGATGCTGATGGCGGCCGACGCTTTTCCGATGAACCTGGGCTTTTTCGGCAAGGGCAATGTCAGCCGCCCGGGTCCGCTCGAAGAACAGGTGGCGGCCGGCGCCATCGGCCTGAAGCTCCACGAGGACTGGGGCAGCACGCCGGCGGCGATCGACAACTGCCTGGCGGTGGCCGAGGCGATGGACATCCAGGTGGCGCTGCACTCGGACACGCTCAACGAGGCCGGCTTCCTGGAGTCGACCGTGGCCGCCTTCAAGGGACGCACCATCCACACCTTCCATACCGAAGGCGCCGGCGGCGGGCACGCGCCCGACATCATCGCCGCGGTGGGCCTGGACAATGTGCTGCCGTCGTCGACCAATCCGACCCGTCCGTTCACGGTCAACACCCTCGACGAGCACCTCGACATGCTGATGGTCTGCCACCACCTCGACCCGGCGATCGCCGAGGACGTGGCGTTCGCCGAGTCGCGCATCCGGCGCGAGACCATCGCCGCCGAAGACATCCTGCACGACCTGGGCGCGATCTCGATGATGTCGTCCGATTCGCAGGCGATGGGCCGGGTGGGCGAGACGATCCTGCGCACCTGGCAGACCGCGCACAAGATGAAGCGCCAGCGCGGCGCGCTCGATGGCGACTCCAGCCGCAACGACAACACGCGCGTCAAGCGCTACGTGGCCAAGTACACGATCAACCCGGCCATCACCCATGGCATCGCGCATGTGGTGGGCTCGATCGAGGCCGGCAAGATCGCCGACCTGGTGCTGTGGCGGCCCGCCTTCTTCGGCGCCAAGCCGTCGATGGTGCTCAAGGGCGGCATGATCGCGGCCAGCCTGATGGGCGACGCCAACGCCTCGATCCCGACCCCGCAGCCGGTGCATGTCAAGCCGATGTTCGGGGCCTTCGGCGGCGGCCTGCGCAAGTCGTTCACCTTCGTGTCGCAGGCGGCGTTCGACGCCGGCATCGGACGCGAACTGGGGCTGAACAAGACCACGATCGCCGTGCGCGGCACGCGCGGGCTGCGAAAGGCCGACATGATCCACAACGGCGCGACGCCGCGGATGGAAGTCGACCCCGAGACCTACGAGGTGCGCGCCGACGGCCGCCTGCTGGTGTGCGAGGCGGCCAGCGTGCTGCCGCTGGCGCAGCGTTATTTCCTGTTCTAGAGGAGTCGTCATGAAGTCGCTCCATACGAGGATCGCGAGCGCCGAGGCGGTGCACGACACGCTGGTGCTGCCGTTCGACCAGCGCGAGCGCTGCCGCCAGCGCGCCAGCCTGGCGTCGGGCGAAGAGGTCGCGCTGTTCCTGGCGCGCGGCACCGTGCTGCGCGACGGCGACCTGCTGTTGGGCGAGGGCGGACGGGTGGCGCGCGTGGTGGCCGCGCTCGAGCCGACCTATGCGGTGCGCTGCCTCGACGCCAGCATGCTGGCGCGCTGCGCCTTCCATCTCGGAAACCGCCACACCCAGACCCAGGTCGGCCAGGGCTGGCTGCGGATCCGGGTCGATCCGGTCTTGCGCGAAATGCTCGAGGGCCTGGGCGCCACGGTCGAGGACGAACTCGCCAAGTTCGAGCCCGAGGCGGGCGCCTACGCCGGCGGCCATGGCCACGCCCACCAGCACGGAGCGGGCGGCTTGCTGGCGCCGGTCCCCTTGCGCCAGAAGATCCACCGTCCGTCCGACCCCGCGGAACACCCGGCATGAACGCCGCCAGCCTGCTGCACCTGCTGCAGTTCGCCAGCCCGGCGCTGCCGATTGGCGGCTACAGTTACTCGCAGGGCTTGGAGACCGCGATCGAGGACGGCCTGGTGGCCGGCGCCGACGGCGCCCGCGCCTGGATCGCGCGCTGCCTGGACGAGGTGGTGGCGCGCTGGGATGCGCCGCTGCTGTGGCGGCTGATGCAAGCGTTCGCCGCGCGCGACCGGGCCGCGGTCAAGGCCTGGGGCGAGTGCTTCCTGGCCTCGCGCGACACGTCCGAACTGCGCGCCGAAACGGTCCAGATGGGCTATTCGCTGGCGCGCTTGACCGCCGAACTCGGCGTGGCCGACACTGCGGCGCTGGGGGAGGACGTGACGCTGCCGCTGGCCTATGCCTGCGCCGTCGATGGCCTGGATATCCCGCACCACGAGGCGCTGCTGGCGATGATCTTCTCCTGGACCGAGAACCAGGTGCTGGTGTGCGTGAAATCGCTGCCGCTGGGGCAGGTGGCGGGGCAGCGGCTGCTGCTGTCGCTGCGCGCCGACATCGAGCGCGCGGCCGAGCTGGCGCGCAGCCTGCCGGACGAAGCGCTGTCGAACTGGACGCCCGGGCTGTCGATGCTGTCGATGCGGCACGAGGTGCAGCATGGGCGGCTCTACCGATCCTGATCATGAAAGGAGGAACAACCGTATGACGCCATCGAATCCACTGCGGGTCGGCATCGGCGGGCCGGTCGGCTCGGGCAAGACCGCCCTGTGCGAGATGCTGTGCCGCGCCATGCGCGAGCGCTACGACATGGCCGTGATCACCAACGACATCTACACGCGCGAGGACATGGACATCCTGCTGCGCGCCGGCGCCCTGGCGCCCGAGCGGCTGATGGGCGTGGAGACCGGCGGCTGCCCGCACACCGCGATCCGCGAGGACGCCTCGATCAACCTGGAAGCGATCGCGCGCCTGCAGGCCGACTTCCCCGGCCTGGAACTGGTGCTGGTCGAATCGGGCGGCGACAACCTGGCCGCCACCTTCAGTCCCGAATTGTCCGACCTGACGCTGTACGTGATCGACGTCGCCGGCGGCGAGAAGATCCCGCGCAAGGGCGGCCCCGGCATCACCCGCTCGGACCTCTTGATCATCAACAAGACCGACCTCGCGCCGCACGTGGGCGCCGACCTCGCGGTGATGGCGCACGATGCGGCGCGCCAGCGCGGTGCGCGCCCCTTCGTGTTCACCAACCTGCGTACCGGCGACGGCGTGGCCGAGGTGGTGTCCTTCATCCGCGAGCAGGGACTGCTCGACGCCACGCGCTGACATGGAGAAGACCTTGGAGAAGACCTTGGAGAAGACCTTGGAGAAGACCTTGGAGAAGACTTTGACGAAGATCTTGAAGAAAACGGCGATCGCAGTGCTGGCGCTGGGCGTTGCTGCGCCCGCCCTGGCGCATCCGGGCCACGGCCTTGACAGCGGCCTGGTGGCCGGCCTGCTGCACCCCTTGACCGGCGTCGACCACCTGCTGGCCATGCTGGCGGTCGGCCTGTGGAGCCGCCAGCAGCGCCACGGCGCCGTGCTGGCGCCGACCTTCCTGCTGATGATGGCGCTGGGCGCGGCCGCCGGCGGCGGCGTGCGTCCGCATGCGCTGGAGCTGTCGGTCGCCGCTACCGTGATCCTGCTCGGCGCGCTCGCGGCCTGCGCGCCGGCCTTGCAAAGGCGCGTGCCGCCGCCGCTGGCCATGGCCACGGTCGGCGCCTGCGCCTTCGTGCACGGGCTGGCGCACGGCAGCGAGCTGGCCGGCCTGGCGAGCGGCGTCGGCTTCATCCTGGCCAGCCTGGCCCTGATGCTGATCGGCGCGCTGCCGGCCGCGCGCCTGGGCCGCCCGTTCGGCGCCGCCATCGGCATGGCCGGCGTGTGGCTGGCGGCGGTCGCGGCCTGAGTGGCGGGAAGGGAGCGGGATACGGGGCGCGGGGCGCAGGGAGCAGGGAGCAGGGAGCAGGGGACAAGGTGCAAGGGGCCGGTGCAAGGGGCAGGGGCAAGGGGCCGGGACAAGGGGCAGGAGCAGGGGCAGGGGCAAGGGGCAGGAGCAGCGGCAGGGGCCAGGGCGGGCGGAGGATATGCTACGCTAGCGGTCTTCTTGAACAGGCGTCGAGCCAGGATTTTCCATGCTTGAGTGGTTGCGGCAGTACCGGCGCGCCGCGCTGCCGGGCGATATCAGCGCCGGCATCGTGGTGGCGATGATGATGATCCCGCAGGGCATGGCGTATGCGCTGGTGGCCGGCCTGCCGCCGGTGGTCGGCATCTACGCCAGCATCGTCCCGCCGCTCTTGTATGCGCTGTTCGGCACCAGCACCACCCAGTCGGTGGGGCCGATGGCGATCGTGTCCCTGATGACCGCCTCCAGCCTGGCGCCGCTGGCGACACCCGGCAGCGCGCTGTATGGCGTACTGGCGGCCCAACTGGCCCTGTTGTCGGGCCTGGTATTGCTGCTGTGCGGCCTGCTGCGCATCGGCTTCCTGGCCAACTTCTTCTCGCGCCCGGTGATGAGCGGCTTCACCATCGGTTCGGCGCTCCTGATCGCGTGGGGCCAGCTCGGCACGTTGCTGGGCAGCCCGCCGCGCCTTGGCATGACCCCGCACTGGCCCAGCATCGCGCTGGGCGCCGGCTCGCTGCTGCTGCTCGCGGGCGCACGCGAACGCCTGGCGCCGCTGCTGCGCCGCCTTGGCGTCAAGCCGGCCGTGGCCGACATCGGCGCCAAGCTGGCGCCGATGTTCGTGGTGCTCGGGGCGACCGCGCTGGTGGCGTGGCTGGGACTGGACCGGATCGGTGTGGCCACCACCGGCGCGGTGCCGGCCGGGCTGCCGGGTTTGAACCTCGCCACCTCGTCGGCCCACTGGCAGGCCTTGCTGCAGCCGGCGCTGCTGATCGGCTTCATGGTGTTCCTGATCAGCATGTCGGGGGCGCAGGCGCTGGCGCTCAAGCGCGGCGGCGAGAAGCTCGCCAGCAACCGTGAACTGGTCGGCCTGGGCGCGGCCAATCTCGGCAGCGCGCTCAGTGGCGGCTTTCCGGTCACCGGCAGCATCTCGCGCTCGGCGGTGAATTTCGCCGCCGGCGCCAATACGCAACTGGCCAGCGTGATCACGGCCGGCCTGCTGGCGCTGGCGCTGGTGGCGCCGACCGGCTGGCTGGCCCTGTTGCCGTTGCCGACGCTGGCCGCGACGATCATCGTCGCGGTGCTCGGCATGCTCGACCTGTCGACGCTGCGCACCGCCTGGCGCTACGACCGCGCCGACGCCGTGGCGCTGCTGGCCACTAGCGGCGGCGTGCTGGCCCTGGGCGTGGAGGCCGGCGTGCTGGTCGGGGTGGCGCTGTCGATGGGGGCGCTGATCTGGCGCGCCAGCCGGCCGCATATCGCGGTGCTCGGGCGCATCCACGGCAGCGAGCATTTCCGCAATATCGACCGCTATCCGGCCGAGACCACGCCCGGCCTGCTGATGCTGCGGGTCGACGCCGGGCTGTTCTTCGGTAATGTGAAAGCGGTCAACGAGCGCATCGACGACGAACTGGCCACGCACGCCGGCACGCGCCACCTGGTGCTGGTGCTGTCGGCGGTGAACGCGATCGATACCTCGGCCCTGTTCGCGCTGGTGGAGCTCAACGCCGCGCTGGCCCGGCGCGGCGTCAGCCTGCACCTGGCCGAGGTGAAGGGGCCCGTGATGGACCGGCTGCGCGACAGCGAGCTGCTGGGCCAGCTCAATGGCGAGGTGTTCCTGAGCGCCGCGAAGGCCTGGGACCGGCTGGCGGGGTCGAGCGCCGCCGGCACGCCCGCCGCCCGCGCGGACGTCGGTCGCCAGCCTTGATCGCGAGCGGCGTGGGTGGCGGGCGACGCGGCGCCTGGCTGCGTGCGCAGGCTAGCCTTCGTGCATGAAATCGTCCTGCGGGGCGCCGAATACGCAGTGCTGTATTGACGGCAAGTTTCAGTTCTTCTAACATTGGTTTTGGCATCGCGCTGTCAATACGGCAACCGCTGCGGCGAGCCAGACAAGGAAGGTGGAACATGCGCGTCCGTACCGCCTTTCCCGGCCGCCTGGCCCAGCGGGCCGGCGCGCTGACGCTGGTGGCGCTCTGCTCGGCGCAGGCCTGTGCCGCGGGGCAGGCCGAGATCCGCACCTCTGGCAGTATCACCTACGGCCAGGTGGTCCGGGTCCAGCAGCGCGATCCCGGCCTGCTGTTCGGTCCCAACGCCGCCGCCATCGGCGTGCGCGGATCCGGCGGCGGCAGCAACGCCGACGACGCCAACACCAATTACGGCCGCCACGACGCGGCCTCGCGCGCGCTCAAGGGCTGGTTCGAGATGTCCGCCACGCAGGCAGGCTGGTCGGCCCTGCTGCGGGTCAAAGCGTGGCGCGACGTCGGCCTGCTGCACGACGCTCGGCCCTGGGGCAACCTGGCCAATGCCTATGCGGCGGGCCAGCCACTGTCCGACGCCGGCGCGCCGCGCCTGTCGCGGTTTTCGGGCGTGGTGCTGCTCGACGCCTGGTTGCAGGGCCGCATGCAGGCCGGCGATGTCAAGCTGATGGGCCGGATTGGACAGCAGACGCTCGCATGGGGCACGCACTCGCTGAGCCCGGGCGGGCTGGAGGCGCTCAACCCGCGCGACCTGCCGGCCCTGCGCCGCGCCGGCTCAGTGCCGGCCGAGACCGTGGTGCCGCGCCCGATGCTGTTCGGCCGCATCGAGCCGCGCCCGGGGTTCGGCCTCGAAGCCTTCTACCAGAGCGGTTTTCGTCCGACCGCCTTCGATATGTGCGGCACGCTATGGTCGATGTCGGATTACCTGGTCGACGGCTGCAACCGGGTCATGGCCGGAGCGCCATTCGTCTCCGACCGTGCCCGCATGCCGCTCGGCGCCTACATCGCACGCCTGCCGACGCCGAAGCCCGCTGGGGCGGAATTCGGCTTTGCCGCCACCTGGAGCACGGGCCTGGCCGGCACCACCTTCGGCCTCTACCACGCGCGCCATCACGCGCGCGCCGCGCTGCCGGTATTGCGCCGCAGCCTGCGCCCTGGCGGCCCGGCGCTGATCGCGGGGGACCCCGACGGCGCCAATATGGCGTACTTCACCGAGCATGCCGAACGCCTGCGCATCAGCGCGCTGACGGTGACGCACCAGGCCGGCCCGGCGACGTTGCAGGGCGAACTCTCGTACCGGCCGGCTGCCACGTTCATGCTGGCGCCGGGCGACGTGCTGCCGCCGTTCCTGAACGCGGGTGCGCCGTCGCAGTTGCGCGCGTGCGCCGACGCGGTGGCGCCGGGCGGCGTGTTTCGCGGCTACGACCTGCACCCGCTGTGGCAGGCCCAGCTCGGCCTGCGCAGCGAAGGGGCGTGGAGCGGCCTGCCCCTGGCGGCCGGGTTCGAGGTGGTGGGAAAGCGGGCGCAGGGACTGCCGGCGCCCGACGTGCTGCGCTACGGACGCGCCGACGTGTTCGGCGTCGGTCCGGTGGCGGGCGCGTGCACGGTCACGACCGCCGATGCGGCGCGCCAGTGCAGCCTGCGCGGCTACGTGACGCCGCAGGCCTGGGGCTACCGGCTGCGGCTGGACGCGCGGCTGCCGTCGTCGTGGACCGGGTCGTCGCCGCAGTTGCAGGGAGCGGCGAGCGTGGTGTTCGCGCACGATGTGCGTGGCTGGTCGGGCGACTTCCTGCTCAACGAGGGGCGCAAGACGTTGGGCCTGGGCTTGCGCTTCGAGTACCGCCAGCGCTACCTGGCCGAATTCGGCTACAGCCCGGGCTGGGGCGGCGACTACCATGCGGCCGCCGACCGCGATACGGCGTCGCTGGCGCTGGGAGTGAAGTTCTGACCAGGGGCCGTACGCTCAGGCGCGCTTGCGCTGTCCGGCGCTGTCGTCGCGCGGGGCCAGTTCGATCGGGGCGGCATCTTCCGGGTACAGGGCGGTGACGTCCTTGTAGACGGCGCGGATCGCGTCCATATCGCGCTCGAGGTCGCCCGAGAGCGCGATCGTCTCGGTCAGGCGCAGCTCTTTCTTCCGGTAGTCGAAGCTGACCAGCAGCAGCGGGATCCCGGCGGTGCGCGCCAGATGGTAGAAGCCGCTCTTCCAGTGCGGGCGGTAGCCGCGGGTGCCTTCAGGCGTGATACCGACCCAGCACCATTTTTCGGCCAGCACCTGCTCGGCCAGCTGGCGGGTGGCGCCCATCGGCGCGCGCCGGTCGATCGGTATGCCGCCCCAGTAGCGCATCAGGCGACCCATCGCGCCCCGGAACAGCGAATCCTTGGCCAGCCAGCGAAAAGGAACGTCGAGCGCCCACTTGGCGACCAGGCCGATGGGGAAATCCCAGTTCGACGTGTGCGGATACACGACGGCAATGCCATGCGGTCCCGGCAGCGGCTTGAAATACACCTTCCAGCCGAACAGCTGCAGCACGCGCAGGGCAAGGCGCTGGCGCAGGGTGGGCAGGGCGGCGGGGCGCTGCAGGTAATCGTTCATCGGGTCTCCGGTAAGGCGTTCTCACGTGCCATGGGCAAGATTCGTTACGCTCTAGAAATCAAGCGTGGGATTCTAGCTGGAGCGGAAGGGAGGGACAAGCGAAATACTGGCGTCAGGTATGCACTGTGGTTATCATGCCGCTGTTGATTATGCAATTTGCTGACAAGAAAACAGCATCTCGATGACGATGACCACCACGATTTACCACAACGCCCGCTGCGGCACTTCGCGCAACACCCTGGCGGCGCTGCGCGACGCCGGCCATGCACCGCAGGTGATCGACTACCTGGCCAATCCGCCCACCCGGGAACAGCTGGCGCGCCTGATTGCCGACGCCGGCCTGCAGGTGCGCGACGCGGTGCGCCGCAAGGAAGCGCAATACGCTGGCCTGGGCCTGGACGGGCCGGACGTCGATGACGATGCCCTGCTCGACGCCATGGTGGCGCACCCGATCCTGATCGAGCGGCCATTCGTCGTCACACCCCGAGGAGTGCGCCTGTGCCGGCCGTTCGAACGGGTGCGGGAAATCCTGTAGCGCTTGCGGCGCGCGCCGGGGAGCGTCTGCCTGCCAGAGGCGGCCGGTAGCGCCGGGCGCCAGCCGGCCAGGCCCGGTCAGGCCATACCCGGCCCAGGCCAGACCATACCAGATCGTCCAGGTCAGGCCATACCAGCCCAGGCCAGCCGATACCAGCTCAGACCAGCTCAGGCCATACCAGCCAAGGCCAGGCCAGACCGTACCAGGTCAGACCACATCGGGCCAGACCGGCCCAGGCCAGTTCAGACCAGATTAGGCCACGCCGCGCGAGTCCAGGCCAGGCCTGCACGCGATGCCACGCAAGGCCGCCAGGCCTAGAGCGCCGCGGGCGGAAGCGCGCCGATGTCGGCCTGGCGCGCGGGCTGTGCTGTGCCGGTCCCTGGTGGATCGGACCCTGCCGGGGCACCCCGGCCGATCGCTGGCGAGCCCGGACGCAGGCGAAAATCGGACGCGCCTTCTGCGCTGTACTCGACGAACTGCGGCGGCGCGCTGACGCTGCCCGTGTGCTCGCGCCCCGGCGCCAGCTTCCAGTCGCCGCCCGCATTCTGGTACACGAGGTTGTTGCGGAAGCTGTTGTGGCGCCCGGTCGCACCTTGCTCGAGGATGCCGTGCAGATTGTCGTAGACGATGTTGTTGCTCACCTGCGTATGGTCGTTGGGCCCCTTGCCATGGTAGAAGTCGCCGCCGCCCACGACGATGCCGCTGCCCGAGGCCGTCACGGTATTGCCGCGCACGGTCACCCGGGTGGCGTCGTGCCACAGGTGGATGCCGGCGCCGGAGATGCGGTAGACGATATTGTTGCGCACACTGGCCGTGGTGCTGATGTAGATGCCGTGCACATAGCGGCAGCCGGGCGGGCCGATATCGTGCACCTGGTTGCCGGTGACGGCGACGTCGCTTCCCTTGTAATAGCTGTCGGCGCCGATCCCGGCCCCGCCCTTGGGTTCGCACGGCACGTCGGTGGCGATGTGGTGGATCCGGTTGTCGTGCACGCCATTGTGCGAAGCGCCGTTGTAGATGCCGCTCAGCCATTTCATGCCGCTCTGGTACTGGCTGCCATCGATCTCGAAGCCGACGATGTCGACATGGTCGCCGCGGTTGTCCCAGGCTGCGCTGTGGCGCGCGTCGAGCGGCGGCACGATTCTGGCACCCCAGCGCTCGGTGCTCTGGAACACGATGCGCGCCTCGGCCGTGCCGTGCGTGGTGCTGCGTACTCCGCCGGAATAGATGCCGGGCCCGACGTGCACCGTCGTGCCCGGCGTGGCCACCTGGGCCGCGCGCGCCAGCGTGCGGAAGGGTTCGGCTTTGGTGCCGGGATGGCTGTCCGAGCCGCCGGGCGCCACGTACAGGTGGGTGCGCACGAGCTCGGGCACCACCAGCTGCTCGTGGCCGCCGTCGCGCAGGCGGCAGCCGGCCAGCAGCGGCCCCGCCAGCAGCGGGCAGGCCAGGAGCCAGAACAACATCAGGCGCAGGTCGGTGAAGAACGTGCGCGGCATCGGGGGCATCGCATCCTCGTCGTCGGTTCAGGTGACGAGACCAGTCTGGACTTGCACACGCGTGGTCGATGCCGGTTCGATCAAACTCGTCTTTGAGCATGCGCAATGCGCGCACGCTGCACGGGTGCAACTGTCAGGCGGCAGATGCCGGCGCGACGAGGACTGGCATATAGGTATCCAGGAACTCGGCCGGCATGCGGCGCGGCCGGCCGCTGCTGATCTCGATGCAGACCAGGTCCCAGCGCCCGCGCAGGACGGTCGCGCCATCGCTGTCGCGCACCAGCTGGAAGCGGCGCTCCATCGACAGCTTGCCGTCGCCGCCGACCAGCCAGGTGGCTAGGCTGAGCGGTTCGCCCTCGGACGTGGGCAGCAGGTAGTCGTACTCGCCGCGCCGGATCGCCATCGCGCGGTCCAGCCGGCGGTAGTCGTCGAGCGCCAGGCCCAGCCCCACCGAATGGGCCCAGCCGGCCTGTTCGCACCAGCGCACGTAGACGGCGTTATTCGTGTGGTCGAGGCCATCGATGTCGCCTGCGCACGGCGCCACGTTCAGGATGAACGGTTGCGGAAAATCCCAGTCCAATGCTATTCCTCGCAAAAAGTGCGGCGGTGGCCGCGAATCCTGGCATTGTAAGGCAGCGTGCGCCGGGCCACCGGCGGGCGGCTGCACCTTCGCTCGAGGCCGCATGTTCACGATGATCCTGCTGCTGTACCTGCAACAGAACCTCGACGTCGTGCTCGAGGGTAGCAGCCTGCGCGGAGAATTCGCCAGCGAGGCCGTGTGCGAGGCCGCCGCGGCCAGGTTGCGTGGTCCGCTGCCCACGCCTCAGGGTCACGCGGCCGCCTGGCAGGATGCGCTGTGCGTACCGGTCGCGCGTGGCGTGCGGGTGCGGCAAGATGGCCCGGCCGACCTCGCGCGCCTGTTGAAAGAACACACACCGGCCGATTGCGGCGCCGACGGCGCCTGGCGACGGGTGGCCGAGACTTGCGCGCCCTCCGTTGTCGTGAAGCCGGACGATCAGTCGCGCTTGAATTCGGCCTGGCCGGGGCAGGTCACCAGGCCGGCGAAGCCATCGCCGCCGGCCTTGTCGAACAGCGCCGCCTTGCCGCCTTCGGCGCCGAACATGCTGGGCCGCACATTACCGCCGCTGCGGCAGTAATAGCGGCCGTTCTTCTTGAAGCGGTAGATGGTGACGCCATCCGGCGTGGTGTAGCTCTCCGAGGTCAGCGTCATCGATGTGTCCTTGCGGGCGCCCTCGACACCGGCGACGAAGCGCTTCCACGGCGTATCGGACGGTGTGAGCGGCGCCAGCTTGCCCTCGCGCAGTGCATGGTCCGCGCGCCCGGCGTCGCGTTTCGCGCGACCGGCAAGGCTGTGCTCTTCCGACAGCACGATGTCCTGCGCTGCACCGCCAACGGCCGGATCGCCATCGGATGCAGGGCCGGGATCCGCCGCCGGCGCGGCCGGCATCGCCGCTGCAGCGACCGGCGTGGAGACGGGATTGGATGCAGAAGTCGATGCGGAAGTTGATGCAGAAGTCGATGCAGGACTGGCAGCAGGACTGGAAGCAGGACCGGACGCAAGCGCCCGCGTCGCCGCCGATGGGCGCCTGCGATCTGCCGGGGGAAGACGTGAATCATCCGGCGCCGCCAGGGGCGGAACCAGCACCGGCACCACGATGAATTCACGCAGCGCCGGCAGGAACGACGGCCTCACCCGCACGCCGGTGGCGTCGATCCACCACCATGCCAGCAGCAGGTGCGCGCCCAGCGTGGCCGCAAGCGGCCACCCGGGCGCGCGGCGCGGCATCGGGCCGGCGTCCACGCGCACCGGTGAATTACTGCTGCGGCGCGGTCAGCGCGGCCTTGATGGCCACGCAGCGCTGGTCGTTCTGCAGCGTGTCGAGCAGCGAACGGCGGGTGAAGGCCGACAGGTCCTTCATCGTGTCGGCGGCGCGCGCGAGGCGTTGCACGCTGTGCGGCGTGCAGGTGGCCGGGATCATCGTCACCGCGTAGGCCCGCATGTACACCGGGCCGGCGGCCTTGTCGATCGCCGGCAGGCGTGCCAGGCGCGCGTCGGCGTCCTGCTCGTCGAGCTTGCCCTGTTCGGGCGGGAACACGCTGCCCATCGCCACCCGGATGCGCGAGAACGGCAGCGGCGACTTGAGGTCCTCGATGCGCTGCACCCAGTCCGCCTTGGCCTTGGCGTCCGGGCGCGAAGCGCTGGCCGCCACCGCGGCGGCCAGTCCGGCGTCGGACTTGTCGCGCGCTGACTCGGCCTCGATCAGCGCCGCCGAACCGGCATGGTCGTAGCGGTTCAGGTGGCCGATGATGGTCCAGCGCAGCTCCTGGTTGACCTGCACGCCGGCCGCATCGACCTTGCCGTCGAGGGTGCCGGCCAGGCGCGCCAGCGCCTCCGGACTGGAAGCGACGCCCACGTACAGGCCGAACCAGCGGCGCTGGAAGTCGGCGCTGCCCTTGTGCGCCAGCACGCCGTCCCAGGCCATCTTTTCAAGGGCGAGCGAGGTCTGCTTCGCCCAGGCCGTATCGAGGCGCATCGCATCGAGATAGGACTTCGACTGGGCGACCTTGCCCAGCACGTCGCCGAGCAGGGTGTAGTCCTTCTCTTGCGGCGCATTGTTCAGGGCCACGGCGATGAAGTCGTTCAGCGGCAGCTTGGCGTCGCGCACGCCGTCCCACAGGCTTTGCCACAGCATCGCGCGCAGCAGTGGATCGTCCATCTGGGCCAGCCTGGTGCGGGCGGTTCCGAACGAGCGCTGATCCAGCTGGACCTTGGCATAGCCCCAGTCCTGATAGTTCGGGTACACCAGGTCCGGGCAGGCGGCGCCGTTCATGTCCTTCACCGCGGTGCTGGCGCCCTTGTAGGTGACGGGCACGTTCTTGACCAGGGCCAGCTTGCCGTCCTCGATCTTGAAGGCGGCGACCTGCACGCGCTGTTCGCGCAGCGTCGGCAGCTCCTTGCCGGGCGCGGCCTGCGTCAGCGTGAAGTCCTTGATCTTGCCATTCGAGCAGCTGTAGTTGGCGGCGATCGTGTTCACGCCGGCCTGGTACAGCCATTCCTTCGTCCAGCCCGACAGGTCGCGCCCCGCCGTCTGCCCCAGGGTGTCGATGAAGTCGTCGAGGGTGGCGTTCTGCCACGAGTACTTGACCAGGTAGTTGTGGACGCCTTTGCGGAACACCTCCTCGCCCAGCAGGTGGCGCAGCTGCTTGAGTGTCGAGCCGCCCTTGGAATAGGTGATGGCGTCGATATTGTCGAAGGCGTTGGCCGTCGACGGCACCGGCACCTCGATCGGGTGCGTGCTCGCGGTCTGGTCCTGGATGTAGGCGCGCTGCTTGCCGGTCTGGTAGAACTTCTGCCACGAGTCCTTGAATTCGGTCGACTCGGCGGTGGCCAGCACGCCCATGAACGACGCAAAGCTTTCGTTGAGCCACAGGCCGTTCCACCACTTCATGGTCACCAGGTTGCCGAACCACTGGTGCGCCATCTCGTGCATGATCACTTCGGTCAGCGACTGCTTCTGGTCCGCCGTCATATTGGGCACCGAGTAGCGCGCTTCGGCGAAGGTAATGGCGCCGGCGTTTTCCATCGCGCCGTACAGGAAGTCCGGGACGATCAGCTGGTCGTATTTCTCGAACGGGTAAGGAATGCCGAAATAGTCCTCGAAGAAGCCCAGGCCCGCCTTGGTCTGGCGGAACCAGTCGGCCGGCACCACCTGCTTGGCCAGCGACTGGCGCGCGAACAGGCGCATCGGGTACTTGCCGCTATTGTCTTCCCAGACCTGGTAGGGGCCGGCGTGCAGCGAGAAGTTATAAGGGCTCAGGCGGCGGGTTGGCTTGAACGTCCAGCGACGGTTGGCGCCTGCCTCGTCGACCTTGGTTTCGCGGGTGGTGGTGACCACGTGCCAGTCCTTGGGCGCGGTCACGCTGACGGTGTAGCTGGCCTTCAGGTCGGGCTGGTCGAACACCGGGAACATCTGCTGCGCGGCGGCCGGCTCGAAGTGCGAATAGGTGTACACGCGGCCATCGGCCGGGTCGACCATGCGGTGCAGGCCTTCGCCGTTGGTGCTGTGACGGCGCTCATAGGCGACGGTGACGGTGTTCTTGCCCTTGACCAGGTCGGCGGGCGCGATCGTGATGAACCAGTCGTTGTAGCGCGTCGCCACCGGTTTGCCGTTGACGCTGACCGATTTCACGGTCGCCTTGTTGAGGTCGAGCGTCACCGCCGACGCGACATCCTTGAGGTCGAAGCTGACGCTGGTGGTGCCGGCGAAGGTTTCCTTGCCGGTGAGGGTGAAGTCCAGCACGTAGTCCACGTTCGCGATGCGCGCGGAACGGGCGAACGCGTCGGCCTGCGACAGGTAGGCGGTGTCGGCGCGCGCCGCGGCTGCTTTTGGCGCCGGCGCTGCCTGCACGGCGCCGCCAAGAACGAAGGTGGAAGCGATGGCGAGCGCCATCACGCGGTGTGCTGGAAAGTTCACTGGAAGTCCTCTCTCGGTGGGCGCATCTGGGTGCGCGAAATAACAATCGCGCAAGAATAGCACTAACATTCCGCGCTGGACACCAGTTCGAGTACTAACGTACTACCTGTATGGACGCCAGGCGAACATGTCCATACACGCAACAATGGGACCCGCAGGTCCCATCGAAAAGAGGCGCCGCCATTTCGCCGGCGGGGGCGGGCGAAGCGGCGGCGAAAACGGCAATCAGGCTGCCTGGTCGAGCGCCGGATAGTCGGTGTAGCCGGTCGCGCCAGGATGATAGAAGGTGTCGGTGTTCGGCTCGTTGAGCGGGGCGCCCAGTTGCAGGCGCTTGGGCAGGTCCGGGTTGGCGATGAACAGCTGGCCCCACGAGACGGCGTCGGCGCTGCCGCTGGCGATCAGTTCCTCGGCCTGTTGTTTCGTCAGCTGCTGGTTGGCGATCCAGACGCCGCCGAATTCCTTCTTGATCATCGGGCCCAGCGCATCCGGGCCCTGGCCTTCGCGGGTGAAGATGAAGGCGATCTTGCGCTTGCCCAGTTCACGCGCCACATAGCCGAAGGTCTCGGCCGGGGTGGAGTCACCCATATCGTGCGAGTCGCGCGCCGGCGCCAGGTGCATGCCGACGCGATCGGCGCCCCAGACGTCGATGCAGGCGTCGGTCACTTCGAGCATCAGGCGTGCGCGGTTCTCGATCGGGCCGCCATAGGCGTCGGTGCGGGTGTTGGTGGAATCCTGCAGGAACTGGTCGAGCAGGTAGCCGTTGGCGCCGTGGATTTCGACGCCGTCGAAGCCCGCCTTCTTGGCGTTTTCGGCGCCCTTGCGGTAGGCGGCGACGATGCCCGGGATCTCTTCGAGGTCGAGCGCGCGCGGCGTGACGAACGGGCGCTTCGGACGCAGCAGGCTCACGTGGCCGTCAGGCTGGATCGCCGACGGCGCCACCGGCAGCTCGCCGTCCAGGAACGATGGATCCGAGATGCGGCCGACGTGCCACAGCTGCAGGAAGATGCGGCCACCGGCCTTGTGCACGGCCTCGGTGACGATCTTCCAGCCTTCGACCTGCTCGTCCGACCAGATGCCCGGCGTGTCGGCGTAACCGACGCCCATCGGCGTGACCGAGGTCGCTTCCGACAGGATCAGGCCGGCCGAGGCGCGCTGCACATAGTATTCGGCCATCAGCGCGTTCGGTACGCGGGCGCCGCCATCGGCGCGCGAGCGGGTCAGCGGGGCCATCACGATGCGGTTCGGCCATTCGAGGGCGCCGACCTTGATCGGGTCAAACATGGTAGTCATATGAATTCCTAGAGTCCGTCGTTCAGTTGTTCGAGGAAGGCATGGATCGTTTCCTCGTTCCGTTGGAAAAACACCCATTGGCCGACGCGGCGCGTGCTCACCAGGCCCGCCTTCTGCAGCGTGGCCAGGTGGGCCGAGACCGTCGATTGCGACAGGCCGGCCTGCTTGTCGATCAGCTTGCAGCACACGCCCATGTCGAGCGGGTGGTCCTGCTCGCTGAAGTACTGCTGCGGATCCTTCAGCCAGTGCAGGATCTGGCGCCGCACCGGGTTGGCCAGGGCCTTGTGGATCGCGTCGATGTCCATGGGTTTGTCCTTGTATCGGGTTCTTTCGATCCGAATATCGTCATCTTACGATATTCGCGGAATATCTGCTGGCGGTGGTCGAATTCCGGCCGATCCCGCGGCAGCCGCAGCGCCGCCCGGGATGGTTCGCCGGCCGGCGCGCTCTGGAAGTTACTGCTGTTCGCGGCCGAAAGTCGCGTTCGGCCGGGTCAGGTAGTACCACTCGGTATTGGCGGCGGCGTTCGCCGCAGGGAACAGGATGCGCCCCCCGAATTCGGCGACGACCGGCGTGCCGTCGGCGCGGGTGCCGATACGCTCGCCTTCGCTGACCGGGTCGAAACTCTTCCACGGGCGCGCAAACGCATCGTCCGCGTGCAGCTTGTCGTGCACCACCACCATCGACAGCGCTTCCATCTCGTCGAAGGCCACCGGGGCCGGGTCCGGCGCAGCGGTCAAGCCCAGGTGGGCCAGCGTGTTCATGATGGCGCGATAGGCGACGTCGGGCGCGGCCGGGTCGTCGTGCTGGCCGCATTCGAGGGTCAGCGCGAAGCCGCCGGTGCTGCGCATGTACTCGGTGGTGCCCACGCCGTAGCGCAGCACGGTTTCCAGTTCGTCGGCGCTGCGGCTGCGGCGCTGCACGCCTTCGCCATAGGTGGCCAGCCAGCCGTCGACGAAGCGGCGTACGCCCAGGCGGCGCGCCCAGGCGCGCTCTTTTTCGGCATGGCGAAACGGCTGCAGCGGGCCGTCGTTGTCGAGCGGGCCAACCATCACGAACGGCTCGCCGGTGGCGGCGAACGAGTGCAGGTCGAGCAGCACGTCATGCTGGCCGAGCAGGGGACACAGCCAGTTGGCGACCTGGTCCTCGAAATCGAGCGGCGTCTGTTTCGGGAACAGGTCGCGGTTCAGGTTGCGGTCGCCGTTGCGGGTATTCTGGGCATGGGCCAGCGGGTTCACGATCGGCACGAAGGTCACGCTGCCGGCGGCGATGTGCAGCGCGCCGCTGTCGATCTCTTCCATCACACGCCGGATCGCCTTGGTGCCGCAGACCTCGTTGCCGTGGGTCGCGCCCATGATGATGACGCGCGGGCCGGCCTGCAAGCCGGTGTAGTTGATGGATTTGAACTGGAACTGGCGGGCGGAAGTCATTAAGTGGTAGCGAGAAGAAAAATGGTGGCGGTATTTTATCGGTAAACGCAGGCACACCGGGAGAATACGGAAAGGCAGCCCGGTCGGGCGATACTTGCGTGCTTGCTATACTGATCGGCATTCGTCGAAACCAACACGAGGAGGCGTCTGGATGCATCCACGTTGCCCGATGAGGAAACGATATGTGACACGTCGCGCTGCGGCTGCAGTGTTCTCGCTCCTCGCCGGCATGCAAGCTGCGTGGGCCTGCCGGACGCCGCCGATGAACTTGAGCGCCGAGCAGCAGCTTGCCTATGCCAGCGATGTTTCCCTGGCCAGGGTAGTCAGGGCGACGCCATTGAAGGATCCTGCGGCGCCAGCAATTGACCGAGTGAAGCTCGTCGACCGCGCCATGGCGCCAGTCTGGGAACGAGAACTGCCTGGCTTTCCGGGCAGGCAAACGCCCTTCGGCGCTGGTCAGCCTGGTGGGAGCTATCCTGTCGAGTATGAGTTCGTTGTCGAGAGGCGTTTTCTAGGACCTGACCGGCCGAGCTTCACGATCATCGGGACGTTCCAGGAGCCGGAAGGCGCGGGATCCAGGCCGGAAGCCGATTTTCGCCAGGAAGCATTCTGGGCGCCGGGAGGAGGCCGTCTCGTTACCGAAGTCGCCACTTGCTACCCGAACCCATCATTCGCGGTCGGTGAGCGCTATCTGGTATTCCAGGGCCGGCCGATGAGTGCACGCGGCGCAGAGCACGTGGCGACCGTCGATGGTCGCCCCGATCCGGACGATCAATGGCTCAAGTATGTCGAACAGACGCTGGCTGAGCGCGCGAACGCACGCTAGCCGGCGTGGTCAGCCCTGCGCCTCGATCACGCCAAACCCCGCCGGCGCATCCCCCAGGTGGGCCAGCACCGCATGCGCCTGGATGTTGGCGTCGAACTGCGCATTGGCCGCGATGGCGGCGCGCAGGCCGGGCACGATGTCCGGCGTGTGCGGCTGGCGGTAGGCCTTGATCAAGAGGTGCACCAGGTCGGCCGGCGCGTCGGCGCGGCGCAGGCGCGCTTCGATGATGGCCAGCAGCGCGCGCTGCATGCGCGGCGTGGGATTGCGGATCTCGCCGAACACGTAGGGCGTGTTGGCGATGGCGGCGCAGACGATGGTTTCCATCTGCCCGGCCTTGAGATCGGACGGAATATCGAAATAGGCCTTGTTCCAGCGCGTCCACGGATGCGCGTGGCCGGGCGGGAAGCGGTCGGCGTTTTCAAGGCCCATGGCGCGGCTCGCGCGCAACCAGAGGTCGCCAAGGGTGTCCAGCAGTGCCATGTCAGGATCGTTGCGCTTGTGTCATCCCGCCAGTGTAGCGCATGGCAGGCGCCGGTGCACGGGGGCACTGCAGGGCGGATGATGGGCGCCCTGCAGCTGTTCGATGACGATGTGCTTGATGCGGATGCTGATGCTGACGCTGCCGGTCAGGCAGCAAAGCGGCCGGCGCGGAAATCGTCCATCGCCTGGTGCAGCTCGGCCTGCGTATTCATCACGAACGGGCCGTACTGCGCAATCGGCTCGTTCAGCGGCCGCCCGGCTAGCACCAGCAGGCGGGTCGGCTCGCTCGCCTTGATGCGCACGCCGTCGGCGCCGGCGGCGTTGTCGAGGATCGCCATGCGCGTCGACGGTACGCCCTTGCCATCGATGACGACTTCGCCGCGAAACACATACACGAAGGCGTTATGCCCGGCGGGAAGCGGCTGCTCGAAGGTCACCCCGGCCGGAATCTCGAGGTCGAGATACAGCGGCTCGGTATGCGCGCGCTGCACCGCGCCGTCGACGCCATGGGTGCGGCCGGCGATGACCCGCACCGTCACGCCATCGGCCAGCGTCAGGCGCGGCACTTCTTGGAGCGGGATGTCGCGGTACCATGGCGCCGACATCTTGTCGCTGGCCGGCAGGTTGAGCCACAGCTGGAAGCCTTCCATCAGGCCGTCGTTCTGCTCCGGCATCTCGGAGTGGATCACGCCGCGCCCGGCGGTCATCCACTGCACGCCGCCGTCGGTCACCAGGCCCTCGTTGCCGGCGCTGTCGCGGTGGCGCATGCGGCCAGCCAGCATGTAGGTGACGGTCTCGAAGCCCCGGTGCGGGTGCTCCGGGAAGCCGGCGATGTAGTCGCCCGGCTTGTCGCTGCCGAAGGCGTCGAGCATCAGGAACGGGTCCAGGCGGCGCTGGAGGGGGCCGGTGAGTACGCGGTTGATCTTCACGCCCGCGCCGTCCATCACGAACTGGCCGTTGATGATGCGTTCGACGCCGCGCGTTTTCTGTACCGGGGTGATGGCAACTGCCGTATTCATGCTGTTCTCCTGTTTGACTGCGCCGCCTGGCGGGCGGCATTTACGCCAGTGCTTGCTCGACGGCGGCGTTGGCGGCGGCCTGGCCGGCGGCGGCGGCGTCCGGACCCATGGACATGCCCGACGAATAGATGAAGGTGTGGTCGTTCAGCCCAAGGAAGTTGAGCAGCGCGCGCATCTGCGGCACTTGCGGGTCCTGGGCTTCTTCGTAGACGCCGCCACGGGCCGCGGCCACATACACTTTCTTATTCTTGAGCAGGCCTTCCGGACCGGTCTCGGTGTAGCGGAAGGTGGTGCCGGCGCGGGCGACGGCGTCGAACCAGCTTTTCAGCTGCACCGGCATCGCGAAGTTGTACATCGGTGCGCCCAGCACGATCACGTCGGCGGCCTGCGCTTCGGCGATCAGGGCGTCGTCCAGCGCCACGCGGGCGGCCTGCTCCGGGGTGCGCTGGTCCACCGGGGTGAACAGGGCGCCGACGGTCGGGCCATCGAGCAGCGGGTGCGGCTGGGCGCCGAAGTCGCGGCGCACGACGCTCGCGCCGGGATTGGCGGCAGTCAGGCGGTCCACGATCTGCTGGGTGACGCGGGTCGATTCGGATGCGTCGCCGCGAACGCTGGTGGTGATGTGCAGGATGTTCATGTGGTGGTCCTTGGTCGTTTGGAGTGTCGATGAAGACACTTTAGCGGTTCCAAAACCACTGCGATAGCCGGTAAAATGGATAACATTATTCTGCTGATGGGACAATCATGGACGTCGAACCGAATGACCTGCTGCTGTTTGCCCGGATCGTCGAATCGGGCAGCTTCACCCGCGCCGCCGAGCGCGTGAACCTGCCCAAGTCGACCGTTTCGCGCCGGCTGGCGCAGCTCGAGACGACGCTGGGCGAGCGCCTGCTGCAGCGCACGACCCGCAAGCTGGTGGTGACCGAGTTCGGCGCCAGCCTGTACGAACACGCGCGCCGCCTGGCCGACGAGGTCGATGCCGCCGGCGCGCTGGCCCAGCACCGCCAGGGCGAGCCGAGCGGCAAGCTGCGCATCTCGGCGCCGGGTGACTTCGCCAACAGCGGCCTGAACGAGGTGATCGCGCGCTTCCTGGAGCGCTATCCGGCGGTCAAGCTCGAACTCGACCTGACGCCGCGCCGGGTCGACCTGGTGGCGGAAAATTTCGACATCGCGATCCGCATGGGCGACCTGGCGGACGACGCCACGCTGAGCGCGCGGCCGATCACGCTCGAGCAGCCGGGCCTGTACGCGGCCCCGGGCTACCTGGCGCGGCGGGGCATTCCCGAGCATCCCGACGACCTGGTGGACCACGACGTGCTGTGCATCCTGAGCCGCACGGGCGGCGGCGCGCCCTGGACGCTGATCCGGGGGAAGGTGCGGTGGGAGCGCGCCCTGACGGCGCGGCTGACGGCCAATTCGCCCGACCTGCTGGCGCGCATCGCCTCGCGCGGGGCCGGCATCGCGGTCAGTTCGACGCTGTTCGCCCAGCCCTATCTGCAGACGGGGGAGCTGGTGCGGGTGCTGCCGGAATGGGAGATGCCGACCGCCAGTGGCTGGGCGGTGTTCCCGAGCCGCAAGCTGATGCCTGCCAAGACCCGGGCGTTTCTGGAGATGATACAGTCGGCCTGCACCGAAAAAGGCCACAGCCCGGAGGTGGCGGTAGCGGCCCTCAAGGCCCGCGCCGCGCAGTACGCGCTGCTCAGCGAGTAGCGGGACTGGTGGGACTGGTGGGGCTGGCGGGACGCTGGCCCATCGGCTGGCCGAGGCGCACCGCGCCTTCCGGCTGCCACGCAGGATCGAAGCTGATCGCGCCGCGCTGGAACAGCATCACGACGGTGGAGCCGAGCAGGAAGCGGCCCATTTCCTCGCCCTTTTTCAGGGTGACCTGGCCCGGCTCGTAGTGCCAGTCGCAGATGCGCGCCATGCGCGGCGGATTGACGACGCCATGCCAGGTGGTCGCCATGCTGCCGACGATGGTGGCGCCGACCAGCGTCATCACGAATGGCCCGTGTTCATCGTTCTCGAACACGCACACCACGCGCTCGTTGCGCGCGAACAGGCCCGGCACGCCACGCGCCGTGGTCGGGTTCACCGAAAACAGCTTGCCCGGGACATAGATCATGCGCGTCAGGCGGCCATCGCACGGCATGTGGATGCGGTGGTAGTCCTTCGGGCTCAGGTAGACATTGGCGAAATGGCCGTGCTGGAAGTGCGCGGCCAGCGCCTGGTCGCCGCCGACCAGCTCGGCGGTGGTGAACTTGTGGCCCTTGGCCTGGAAGATCTGGTGGTCGTCGATGTCGCCGAACTGGCTGATGGCGCCGTCGACGGGGCTGACATAGTCGGCGTCCGCGATGGGGCGCACGCCGTCGCGCAGGGCGCGCGTGAAGAATTCATTGAAGCTCGGGTAGCTGGCGAGGTCCGGATTGGCCGCCTCGTCCATGTTCACGCCGTATTTGCCCACGAACCAACGGATCAGGCCGGTCGTCATCGAGCCGCCCTTGTGACCGGCCACGCGGCCGGCAAAGTTGGTGATCGCCTGCTTCGGCAGTACGTATTGGGGCAAGACTTTTATACGGGACACGGCGAGTCGCCTTTCTTCGAAAAGTGCGCATTATAACGGCCGTGCCGATTGGAAACCCAGTTTCCAAGCGCAGGCATGGGCCGAGTGTACTCCAGCTGGCGCGGCGGTGGCGAACGCTCCTTGTCATTCTAGTCAGTGGCAATATCAAGTTCTACCTCAGGGAAATTTAGACTTCCTCATTCGGGTAGAATTAATTCCAGGTTTACGTTTACAACATGCCAATGTCGGGCATATATTCCCTCCACGCATATCAATCACGAGGAGACCCGCCTGCCATGATGCCGATTCGATCCCGTCGTTCCCTTCCTTGCCTGATGCTGGCAAGCGTTGCTGGCCTGGCCAGTGCGCAGCAGGAAAATCCAGGCACGCCCGTCACGCAGGTGGCGATCAAAGGCAGTGGCGCCACCTACGATCCGCGCCGCGACGACACGGCGACCCGGATCGTCGTCGGCCGCGACGAAACGATGCGCTACGGCGACCGTTCGCTGCTTGAAGCGCTCAAGCGGGTGCCAGGCGTGACGATCGACACCAGCCAGGCGCGCGCTAGCACGGTCCAGATGCGCGGGCTCGGGGGCGGCTATACGCAAATCCTGATCAACGGCGAGCGCGCGCCGGGCGGCTTCGACCTCGATTCGCTGTCGCCCGACGTCATCGAACGGGTCGAGGTGCTGCGCGCCGCAACCGCCGACCTGTCGACCCAGTCGGTGGCGGGCACGATCAATATCATCCTGCGCCGCGTGGCCAGGAAGGGCGAGCGCCAGCTCAAGCTGGGAGCGCTGCAATCGTCGCAGTTCAAGGGGCCGAACGCGGCGCTGCAGCTGAGCGACCGGGGCGAGACCCTGGCCTGGTCGCTCGCCGCGGACGCCACCGCCGAACGGTATGACCGTGTCTGGCGCATTCAAGAAGAAACCACCCGGCCCGACGGCGCCATTGGCCTGCAGCGCACGACGGTCGCGCCGGAAGAAGGCCGGATGCGCCGCATGAACCTGACGCCGCGTCTCGAATGGAAGCTGCCCGACGGCGATACGATCACCTCGCAAACCCTCATCAACGTCAACCGCTTTCGCAACCGCTCGCCGAACTCGGTGACGACCACGCTCGGCGCGCCGCCGCCGGTGCCTGAACTGGTCAACCGGATGCACGCCGACGCCGAGGACCTGCGCACCGACCTGAGCTGGAATACGGCATTCGACAGCGGCGCCAGCCTGGAAACCAAGCTTGGGCTGAGCGGCGAACATGCGACCAATGTCATCCATCGCCAGGGCGCCAATAGCGCCGGGGTGCCCGTGACCGATGGCCGGATCGATTCCGGCTGGCGCGACCGCGGCGTGAATTCGACTGGAAAATACATGCGCAAGCTCACCAGCGGGCATGCGCTGGCAGCGGGCTGGGATGGCGCGATCGACCGCCGCGACGAAATGCGGCGCGAACAGGACGCCATTCGCGTATTCCCGTCGAACCTGGCGCTCGACGAGCGCTTCGAGGCCCGTGTGACGCGCCTGGCGCTGTACGCGCAGGACGAGTGGAACATCACCCGGCAATGGTCGATGTACCTGGGCCTGCGCTGGGAGGGCGTGCGCATCCGCGCAACGGGCAACTCCTTCGATGCCACCCGTAGCAGCTCGGACGTCTGGAGCCCGATCATGCAGACCTTGTGGAAGATCCCTGACCGCAAGGGCGATCAGCTGCGCTTCGCAGTAACGCGCACCTACAAGGCGCCCAACCTGTGGAGCCTCCTGCCGCGCCGGAATACCTGGGAAAACAATAGCGCCACCGAGCCCGACCCGCAGGGCAACCCTGAACTGAAGCCCGAACAGGCCTGGGGCATCGACGCCAGCTACGAGCATTACTGGGCCGAGAACGCGATGGTGTCGGTCTCCACCTCGCTGCGCCGGATCGACGACTACACCGCCAACCGCGTCTATTTCGATGGCTACCGCTGGATCTTCATGCCGGTCAACGACGGCCGCGCCGCCACCCGTTCACTGGAACTCGAGACCAGGTTTCCGCTCAAGTCGCTGTTCGCGGACGCGCCCGCGATCGACGTGCGCGCCGGCGTGAGCCGCCACTGGTCGCGCGTCGCATCGGTGCCGGGACCGGATAACCGGCTCGAACGGCAAACGCCGTTGTCGGCCAACATCGGCGTCGACTACACGGCGGGGGCGCTGTCGCTCGGCGCCAGCGCCGCCTTCAAGCGCAACGGGTTCGTGAGGACGGCCGCCAACCGCAGCTTCTATTCCGAGGCGCGCACCGACCTCGAGGTGGTTGCGGCATGGCGCTTCGATCCGGCGCGCCAGTTGCGGGTCTCGCTGACGAATCTGATGGAACAGGATTCAGGGTTCCAGGCCGCCTACGCCGATCCGGTCGCGGGTGAGGAACAGCGCCGCTTCACGTATCCGGGCGTCGTGCGCCTCCAGGCGAACTACGAGATCAAGTTCTGATTCAGGCCAGCCGTACCGCTACGGCGCCGAGCGCCACAAGACCCGCGCCGCAGATCCGAGCGCGGCTTGCTCGTTCGCGCAGCACGAACACCGCGATTGCGGTGGCAAATACGATCGAGGTCTCGCGCAGCGCCGCCACTACGGCGATCGGCGCCTGCGTCATTGCCCACAGCGCGAGGCTATACGAAATGGTGGTGGCGATCCCGCCCAGCAGCGGCAGGACCGGGTGGCGTATCAGGTAGGCAGGCAACTGGCCAGCGGTGCGGCGCCATGACACGGCGGCGATGCCGATCCCGCTGGCGATGAAGACCCAGGCGGTGTAAGCGGCGGGAGAGCCGGAGCGGCGCACGCCGAGTCCGTCGACCAGCGTGTAGGCGGCGATCGCCATGGCGGTGAGCAGCACCAGCATGGTCGGACGCACCCCGCCCGAGGCGTCTCCGCGCGCACCAAGCGTCAATGCGGCGCCACCGGCGCAGATCAGGCCGATCGCGCTCCACTGCGCTGATTGCAGCGGTTCGCCGGTGATGAAGACGCTTGCCATGGCCACCAGCACCGGTGCGACGCCGCGCATCAGCGGATAGGCGTGGCTGATGTCCGCATGCCGGTAGGAAGCCGCAAGCAGCGCGTAATATGCGACGTGGATCAGGGAGGAGGCCACGATGAATGGCCAGCTGGCGGCTGCGGGCGGCGCCAGGAAGGGCAGGGCCAGCGCGCCGATCAGGGCGGCTCCGCTCATCACGGCCAGCGCTGCCATGAAGCTGTCGGTGCGCGACTTGAGCGCGGCATTCCAGGCCGCGTGCAGGAAGGCCGCGCACAGGATCGCGGCAAGCACCGGCGCCGGCATTGCCTAGTCCTTCACGCCGGCATATTGATGGCTGCGAAAGTAACGCCATGCGAGTGCCAGCGCCACCGCCTGCATCGCCGCGCACACATAGAAGCTGCTGCCGACACGCCAGTCGCCGCGCGGCAGGTGGCTGACCGCGCTCAGGATGGCGGTGCCGAGCAGCGGCGTGACGATCACGCCCAGGCTGCCAATCGATTGCAGGGATCCCATCAACTCGCCCTGCTGCTCGGGCGGCGACGACTTGGAGACGATGCCCTGCAGCGCGGGGCCGGTGGCGTAGGCCAGCAGGTTGGACAGGATGAAGACGTACATCATCCAGCCTTCGGTGGCCAGGCCATAGGCGAGGAAGGTCAGCATGCCCGAGGCGAGCGCCATCAGCGACAGGCGCACCTCGCCGAAGCGCCGGATCAGGATGCCGAGCAGCCAGGCCTGCACCACCACCGATCCCAGGCCGACGCAGAACAGGGCAATGCCATTGTCGCGCGGCGTCCAGCCGAAACGGAAGGTCGTGTACAGCACCCAGGTCGACTGCAGCATCATCTGGGCGAAGGTGGCCAGCGTGATCACGATGACCAGGCCGCGGATGTCCTGGCGCTTGAGCAGGCGCAGCAGGGCGGTGAAGGGATTCAGGCGCGCCAGCTGGAATGGCTCGCGCCCCTCCTGCGCAAGCGACTCGGGCACGAAGAAGAAGCCGTAGACCAGGTTCGCCCCCGACAGCGCGGCCGCCACGTAGAACGGCAGGTGCAGGTCGGCGTCGCCCAGCACGCCGCCCAGCATCGGGCCGCAGATGAAGCCCAGGCCGAAGGCGGCGCCGATCTTGCCGAAGCTCCTGGCGCGGTTCTCGCGGCTCGAGATGTCGGACGCATAGGCGGACGCCACCGACATGCTGGCCGACGACATGCCGCCGATGACGCGGCCGACGAACAGCCACGCCAGCGTCGGCGCCCAGGCGGTCGCCAGGAAGTTCAGGCACATGCCGGCCATCGAGTACAGCAGCACCGGGCGCCGCCCGATGCGGTCGCTGAGCGCCCCCAGCGCCGGCATGAACAGGAACTGCAGCACCCCGAATACCGCCGCCAGCACCCCGTACCACAGGGCCTGCTGGTCCGGGCCTGCGACGAACTGGCCGACCAGCACCGGCAACACCGGGACGATCAGGCCGATGCCGAGCATGTCGATGAACACGCAGACCAGGATGAAATTGAGCTTGCCGGGGACGGGTTGCGCTGCTGCGGTCGAACTGGTCATGGACACCTCGGTCAATACAGTCCGCCTATCTTAGCATTGCCGCAAGACTCAGGTTCCGCTCCATTCGGCGGCGAATTCCTCGCGAAACGCCAGCAGCTTGGCGAGCCGTGCGCGGCCCAGTTCGCGCGCGGCGTCGGTCTGCATCATGTCCGGGAGCTTCTGCAGCTTGACCATGATGTGGTCGAGCGAATAGCGGCGGTCGTCAAGTTCGCGTGCGTGGCCCAGAGGGTCGCCCGGATGGGCCAGGCTGCTTTCCATGCGCCCGGCGATATAGAACATGCGCGCCAGCCCCACCAGCCCCAGGCCGTCCATGCGGTCGGCGTCCTGCACGATCTTGGCCTCGATGGTCTGCGCGGGTATCGCGGCCGAGAAGCTGTGCGCCTCAATCGCGTGCGCCACCGCATCGAGCCTGTCGCTCGGGAAGCCCAGATCGGCCAGTTGGCGGCGCGCCAGTTGCGCCGAGCGGCGCGAGGCCTGGTTGCGTTCGGGGTCGTTCTTCGGCAGGTTGACCAGGTCGTGCAGGTAGCTGGCGGCCAGCACCACCAGGCGGTCGGCCTCCGGGTGGCGTTCGAGGATGAATTGCGCGTTGCGCCAGACCCGGTCGAGGTGGGCGCTGTCATGGGCGCCGTCCGTATCGGCGCTGCCCGCAGCCAGCGCGGCGAGCCGCTCGCGCCAGCCGGCGAAATCGAGATTGGATGTTGCGGTCATGCTGATGGTTCCTGTGATGGTGGCGGCGTGGCGCGCTGCGACAGCGCGTCGGCCTGTACATTCTTGTGGCGCGGGATCCAGCGCACGCTGGCTTGCGGCACGCGGCCGAGCAGGGCCAGCGCTGCGCCGCGCAAGTCGCGCAGCGCTGGCGCGCCGGCGCAATCGGGGCCGTTGACATCATCGATGACGACCTGGCTGTCGCCCAGCACCAGGAGGCCGGATACGCCATGCTCTAGCGCCATGACGAGCAGCGCAATCAGGGCGCGGTACTCGGCTTCGCTGCTGTTGCCGTAGCCGCCATCCTGCGACAGCTCGATGCGCTGGCCGTCCGGTCCTTCGAGCACGGCGCCCAGGCCGCAGCGACCCGGGTTGGGCCGCGCCGAGCCGTCGAACCAGGCGCGCCAGCCGGCATGGCCGGTTCCCGCCCCACGGGCCCGCGCGGCGGCGGCGCTGGCGCGGCGTTTCGCCGCCAGCGTGGCGGCATGCACGCGCGCGGCCTCGCGCTCGGTCAACAGCTGCGCCAGTCCAGCCTGGCCGGCCTTGACCGTCAGCGTCTGCAGCAGGGCGTCGAAGGCCGGCAGGCCGCGCTGCTGCATCAGGCGCCGGCTGGCGGCGAGTTCGGTCTTGAAGGCGGCGGCGTGCAGGGTGTCCAGGTCGATCATGGCGAGAGCATAACCGATGTTCGGATGTTGACAGGTGTTGAGGCTTTTGAAACACTGGACCGGTTCGTTCACCCACAGGAGAAACCAATGCGTCACCACCGCCGTGCTGTCAGTCTGTCCCTGTTCGCCATGCTCGCCGGCGCCGCGCTGGTCCCGCTCCACGCCGGCGCCCAGGCGCCGAAGACCGGCAAGGCCACCGCCGGCAAGGCGGCCGGGAAGACGCAAAACAAGCCCACCCGGCGCTATACGATCGAACAGTTCATGGCCACGACCTCGGTGACCGGCGCGTCGTTCAGCAAGGACGAGAAGCGGATCCTGTTCAGCAGTAACGAGAGCGGCATCTTCAATGCCTACACGATTCCCGTGGGCGGCGGTAAGCCGACCCCGCTCACCACGTCGACCACCGACACCACCTATGCGGTCGGCTTTTTTTATACCGACGATCGCATCCTGTTCACGCGCGACCAGGGCGGCAACGAGCAGAACCACCTGTACGTGCGCGAACGCGATGGATCGACGCGCGACCTGACGCCGGGCGACAAGTTGAAAGCCTCGTTCGCGGGCTGGAAGCCGGACGGCAGCGGCTTCTACGTCGCCACCAACGAGCGCGATCCGAAGTTCTTCGACGTGTACCTGTACGAGGCGGCGGGCTACGCGCGCAAGATGGTGTACCAGAACGACAGCGGCATGAACGTGTCGAGCATCAGCCGCGACGGCAACTGGCTGGCCTTCGACAAGCCCAATACCACCTCGGACAGCGACGTCTACATCTACAACCTGCAGACGCGCCAGATGAAGCACATCACGCCGCACAAGGAGCCGGCCAGTCATGCGGCCGCCACCTTCGATCCGGCATCGACGCGCCTGCTGTACACGACCAATGCCGACGGCGAGTTCGCGCGCATCGTCGGCTACGACCTGGCCAGCGGGCAGACGAGCGACGTCGAGAAGGCCGACTGGGACCTGATCGGCACCGGCTATTCGCGCAGCGGCGGGCACCGGGTGAGCATGGTCAACCGTGACGGCAGCATCGACGTGCGGGTGGTCGACGCGGCCGGCAAGCCGGTGGCGCTACCCAGGCTGCCGGGCGGCGAGATGCGCCAGGTGACGTTCTCCGAGAGCGGCAATCTGATGGCGTTCTACCTGAACGGCGACCGCTCGCCCAACAACCTGTACGTGCACGATTTCAGGAATGGCAAGACGGTGCAGCTGACGCGCAGCCTGAACCCGGAGGTCGATCCGGACGACCTGGTCGAGGCCGAGGTGGTGCGCTTCAAGTCCTTCGACGGCACCGTGATCCCGTCGATCTATTACAAGCCGAAGGGAGCGGCGCCCCACGCCAGGGTGCCGGCGATGGTGTACGTGCACGGCGGCCCAGGCGGCCAGACCATGCGCGGCTACAACGCCCAGATCCAGTACCTGGTCAACCATGGCTATGCGGTCCTGGGCATCAATAACCGCGGCAGCTCGGGCTACGGCAAGACCTTCTTTCGCGCCGACGACCGCAAGCACGGCATGGAGCCGTTGTGGGACTGCGTCGAGGCCAAGACCTGGCTCGCCAGCCGGGGCGATATCGATCCGGAGCGGATCGGCATCATGGGCGGCAGCTACGGCGGCTACATGACGCTGGCGGCGCTGGCGTTCAGGCCCGAGGCGTTCAAGGTCGGCGTCGACATCTTCGGGGTCAGCAACTGGGTGCGCACGCTCGAGAGCATTCCGCCGTACTGGGAAGCGCAGCGCAAGGCGCTGTATGACGAGATCGGCGACCCGGTCAAGGACAAGGCATTCCTGGTCGCGACCTCGCCGCTGTTTCATGCCGACCGGATCCGCGCGCCGCTGATGGTGATCCAGGGCGCCAACGACCCGCGCGTGATCAAGGCCGAGAGCGACGAGATCGTGGAGGCGGTGCGCAAGAACAGGGTCGAGGTGGAGTACGTGGTGTTCGGCGACGAGGGCCACGGTTTCTCGAAGAAGAAGAACGCGGCCGAAGCGAATGCGAAGGTGCTTGCCTTCCTGGACAAGCACCTCAAGCGCTGATGCCCGGGACTTGACGCCCCGGGCGCCGCCGGTCAGCGGCGGTTGTCGTGGCGGTCGTGGCCACGGTCGTGGCCCCGGTCATGGCCGCGCCCATGCTTGTCGTGGCGATCGTGCTTGTCATGGCGGTCATGGCGGTCGTGACGATCATGACGGTCGCGATCGCGGTAGTGGCGGTCGTGGTCGCGATGGTCGCGCACGTACACCGGCTGCGGCGCGTAGTGACGGACCGGCCCGCGGTTCCAGCGCTGCGGCTCCATCACCCAGCGTCCGCCGCGGTGGTGCCAGCTCGGCGCCGCATACACATAGCCGGGACGGGCGGCGATGTAGTGGCCCGGCACCCAGGCGTGGCGGTGGCTGCGCCATTCCCAGTAGCCGGGCGCCCAGACATAGCCGCGGCGCGGCGGCGCCACGCGCTCGTAGATCGGCGCTGGCGGCGCGGTATTGATGATGACCGAGATGTGCGGCTGGGCCTGTGCAGTCAGCGGCGTGAAGGCAGCTGCGCTGATGGCGACCAGGGCTGCAAGCAAAATGGGGAATTTCATGTGTCGTCTCCAGATCCTCAAGCGGATGCAGCGAAATATAGCAATCCGGGATGCGCGACGTGGAGTTTGAAGCAAGTTCTTACAAATGAAACAGTTCATGCGCCGTGGCCGCCGCGCGCCATCGGGTGGTGGCGCGTGGGCGGCATGCGGGCGCTCACATCCGGCTCGCGACGGTGACGGTGTCGGCGGCCAGCAGCTGCGCCTTCTCGGCCGCGCTCAGGCGCTTGGCGCTGACGCCGACGACCGCCATGGTGGCGCCGCTGGCAATCGACGTGTCGCTGTCGGCGCGGGCAGTCGGCGCCTTGGCCAGGTAACCGGCCGGGACGGCGACCAGGGCGGCGGCGATGAAGATGGCTTCCATGTGCTTGAGGACGTTCATATTGTTCTCCTTCGGGGGTGGTTGGTGTGTCGATGTATTCACTGTAGGCCAGTCCACGCAAGGTCTCCAGCGGATTGCGACGGGCGGCGAAAAACGGGGCGTGAGATGCGCCAGGCGCAGAATGAAAGTGACCTGAACTCGTCTTTTCATGGCCCCTCCGCTAGCGCTGGGCAGGGGCGCATGGGCGCCACGCCAACCACCGGATTCGCGCATGACAGGCCTGCTTCCCACCCTGATCGACCAACTGGCGGCCTCGCGTACCGCGCGGCGGCGCGCCCGCAACCTGCGCGCCGCCGGCCGCGCATCAAGCGTGAGCCGCGGCTGGCGCTGTTCGCTCGGCCCGGCGTGGCTCTGGGCCGCCATGGTCGTGGTGGCCGGCGGCGCGCTCGCGCTGGCGCTGCATGCGCGCGCGCTGCCCGACGGTTCACCCGACACGCCGGGCGCGCTGGCGCTGGGCGCTCTGCAGCCGCTGGCGCCGGGCCTCGACTTCGTGGTGCCGCGCGAGCCCGGCATCTCGCTCACCCAGCACGGTGGCCTGGCCCTGCTGGTCGCGAGCGGCATGCGCGCCGGTCCCGCGCTGCGGGTCGACCTGTGCAGCCAGGTGCTCGACCCGGCGCATCCGCGGCTGCTGCCGCTGCGTGTCGGCTATCCCTTCGACGAGGCGGCCCGGCTGGCGCGCGCGAGCAGCGCGCCGCCACGTGGGGTGCTGCTCGCGCGCCCGGGCTCGTCCATGCCGCGCATCGACATCAGCGGCGACGCGGCCACCGCTGGAACCGGCTTGAACATCGCCTGGAACGCCGGCGCCGGCACCGGCGGCTGGGTCGGCGACGCCAGCGGGGGCCAGGTGACGCGGGCGCGCCAGGGCCGGGCGGCGCTGGGCACGAGCGGCTGGTTGCTGTGGGGGCGCGAAGCGCTGCGCTTCACGCGCCAGCCGAGCGCCGCCTGCCCGCAGGCGGGCGAGCTGGTGCTGCACCACTTCCAGCCGGCGGCGCAGCCCGGCGGCGCGGCGCTGGTGCAGGCCTTCCCGGCCAGCGGCTCGCCGCTGAGCCTGCGCCTGGCGCCGGGCGCCTGGCAGGTGCCGCTGCTGCCAGGCGCCGGCATGGAAGACCGGGCCCTGTTCGACGCCCTGCAGGCGCGCGGCCTGCTGCGGCTGGGCCCCGATGGCCTGATCGCGCTGGCGCCGCGCGACCTGCTGGCCTGGCACCAGGCCGATCCAGCCATGCGTGCACCGCTGCCGCTCTGGCAGGATCAACGGCTCGACGCGGGCGACCGCCGCCTGCTCGAGCGCCTGCACCAGCGCGCCGACGGCGCCTACGTGCGCGAGCAGGTGCGCATTTTCAATAGCGAACGGCGGCTGGTCGGCTGGCGCACCCGCGCCGGCGCGGACACGCCGTGGCAGGCGGCGGTAGCGGGCGCACCGGCGCCGCGCGAGTCCGGCCTGCCGCTGGCGGCGATGCGCCTGTTCGCGCGCCTGCCGCAGGGCTGGGCGCCATGGAACCGCGTGGGCGGTTGGGACGGGGGCCGCGGCGGGACGCTGGTGACCCTCAGCACCCCGGCGCGCGGGCGCCAGGAAGAATTGCTGATCGCCGGCCGGGTACGCGCCGTCGGCGGCGCCCGCCTGCTGGCGCAGGACGCCTGCGATGGCCGCGCCTGTCCGGACGGCGCGGCGGTGCAGCGGCTGCTGCTGGCGCCGTTGCCGGGCGCGGCCTCGATGACGGTGCGGGTCGAGCCGCTCGACCTGGCCGCGCTGGCCGGCGGCGCCGATGCTTCCTATCGCCACCTGCGGGTGGAGCAGGGCCGCCTGGCCTGGCACGCGCTGCCGGCGGCCAGCCAGGACGCGCGCCCGGCCACGGCGCCGGTTCGGTTGCTGGACCGCCATGGCGCGGCCTTGTGGGCCGATGGCGCGCCGGCCGCGCCGGCCGCCGCCGCCGGGCTGGCGCCGCTGCTGGGCGTGCACCGCCAGCACGACGGCAGCGTGGCCGGCATGCTGGCGCGCCTGGGCGGCGCCAGCCACGACGCACGCCTGAGCCTCGACCTGGCGCTGCAGGCTACTGCCCAGCGCGTGCTCGATTGCGTCGGCCTGAGCGGCGGTCGCTGGGACGGCCGGGCCTGCATCGGCGGGCAGGCGCCGCTGGCGGCGCGGCGCGCCGGCCTGGTGCTGCTCGACGCCGACAACGGCGATATCCTGGCGGCGGCGTCCAGCGGCGGTGGCCCGATCGACGCCGGCGACTGGGGGGAATTGCGCGACTTCGACCGCGCCGAACCGGCGCGCAGCCCCCTGCGCATCGCCGCCTTCCAGCACGACGGCGGCGCGCAGCGCTCGCCCGGGTCGACCTTCAAGGTGGTCAGCGCGCTGGGCCTGGAGCAGGCCGCACGGAGCGACGCGCGCCTGGATGGCCTGCTGGGCGGCTTGCCGTTGGCCGACGTCGACCGCGTGGCGCGCGAAGGCGGCCATGGCTTCCGGACCAATGCGCCGGATTATCCGGCCGACAGCGCGCGCGCCCGCATCACCAATTTCCGCGACCAGATCACCGGCGCGCGTGCGGAAGCCGGTCGCCTGGGCCTGGCGCAGGCGATGGCGCACAGCGTGAATACCTGGTTCGCCTGGACCGCGGAACTGAGCGACCGCAGCCTGCTGGGCGGGCCGGAAAGCGGCATGCCGGGCGCGCGCGAGCTGGAGCCGGGTGCGCTCGAGGACGTGCGGCCGGTGGCGGCGATGGCGGCGCGGCTCGGTTTCGGCCACGCACTGCCGCTCGACGGCGGCCTGCTGCCTGCGGATTACCGCTGGCGCGAGTGGGACGCGCTGCGGGCCAGCCCATCCCGGCTCGATCCCATCGGCAGCCGCCACGAGCTGCGCCAGATGGCGATCGGCCTGCGCATGCAGACCACGCCGCTGCAGATGGCGCTGGTGGCGGCCGCGGTGGGGGAGGACCGCACCGTCACGCCGCGCCTGCTGCTCTCGCTCGACGGCCGCGCTGCGCAAGACGCGCGCGGGGCGCCGCTAGGTGTGCGCCTGGACCGGGTGCGCGCGGGCATGAAGGGCGTGATCGATGGCGGCACCGCGGCCGGCGCTTTCCGTGGCCAGGCCTTCGCGCGCCTGCGCCCTGGCCTGTACGGCAAGACCGGCACCGCGCCGGTCGACCAGGGCGACCTGGCCACTGTCTGGTTCATGGGCTGGCTGGAGCCCGGCAGCCTGCCGGGCCAGACCCGGCGGCTGGCCTTCGCCGCCTTCGTCAGCCACTCGGCGGCGACCGGCGGCGGCCATGCAGCGCCTGTGGTGGCGGCGCTATTGCAGTCGATGCAGGATCAGTCGTTGGAAAAGAGGGACAAATAGACGCCTGCTACGCGCCTCAACGCCGTGTTTGTATGGCATCATCTATTTCAATCCGCTATGGCTGCGGGGCGAAATCGAGGGCGAGGAAGGTATGCGTTTGCCGGGAACCCGGTATCAGGAGCACGGTTGGGAGCAGGTCCGCAAGCTGTTGGGGCAATGCTCCCTGCAGGCGTTCGGCCGGCTCGATCCCGCGATCCTGATCGCCCCCGGTCCTGCGCAGTCACTGGACGCCTATGTCGACGCGGTCGCGCTGGCGCTGCGGGCGGCCGGCGCGCGCGCCCAGGCGCCCGGCAACAGCTATGGCGACACATGCGGCGAGCTGGCGCTGACCCTGGTCTACGAACTGCAGGCCCGGCCGACCGACTGGGCTGCGCTGTGCACGGCGGTGAGCAGCGAACATGCCGGCATCGGCCCGTTCTGGCGCCAGAGCGGCGGCGACGCGCTGCTGCGCAAGAAATTCAATGACCTGTACGCCGTGCTGCGCGACAAGGTCGACAGCGACGGCTACCAGGCCGCCTGCGGCCGGCCGTGCAGCCCGAACCGCATCTACGCCTACCGCATGCTCGACACGGCCTATCACGAGATCGCGCGCCTGTTCGACGGCTGGCGCGAACATGCCGGCCAGGTCGGCGCCATCCTGGGCCGCGAGGTGGTGGCGCTGCCGATCGAGGCGCGCCAGCTGCGTTCGATCGGCGACTGCAAGCCCGAATGGATCATGCGCTGGAGCGAAAGCCTGGAAGCGCATACCGGTGCGCCGGGTCCGCTGCACACCCGTTCCAAGCGGTTCGCCAGCCTCAAGGCCAGTCCTGAAAAGATCGGCGCCATGCTGCGCGAGATCGGCGAATACGAAGCCTTGTCGGCCAACCGCGACCAGGATTGGCTGCAGGACCGCGATGACGCCAGCGCCTGGCTCGACGACTACTGGCGCGTGCTGGACGAGTCGGCGCAGGGCGCAACGCCGGGCCCCGACCAGATCCTCGAAGCGCAGCAGGACGAGGGCGACGCGATGGAGCTTGAACTGCCGCCTGACCCCGCACCGCCCGACGCGCACGAAGCCGCGCGCCTGGCGACCGTGGCGCAAGAGGTTTCACTGCCCCCCGACTATCTTCGTGCGGCAGCGGCGGCCGAGGATCGCGCCAGCTGGGCCGCATGCCGGATGGCGCCGTATTCGCTGCCGGTGCGCCTGGCGGTGTACCTGAAGCTGCTGGGGCCATTCGACGACAGCTATCCGTCCGAATGGCTGGATCCGGCCAGCGGCGAGCTGCCGACGATGCAGCAGCTCGCGGCGCTGGACGGGATCTCGCTGCCGACCCTGCGCAAGCGGCGCGACGGCGCGATCGCGGGCCTGAACCCGATGGCGGCAACCGAGGAGGAAAAACGATGGGCATGACGCAACTGGATCGCAAGCTGCAGGCGGGCGCACTGCTGGAACGCCGGCGCGAGGGCGACCGCCTGATGCTGGCCGACGCCGTGCTGGCGGCGGCGCTCGACGGCAGCCGGCCCTTGACGGCGGGCGAACGCGCGGCCCTGCAGGCGTCGCCGCTGACGTTGCGCCGCTTTCGGCGCCTGGCCGACGAGCGCCGTGCGGGGGGCTGGCGCGGCAGCCGCGGCCTGCTGCGCGCGGCCGACAGCGGCGCGGGCCTGGACCTGCTGCGCACCGACGACCGGATGTGGAGCCTGCACTTCGTCGACGCCGGCGGCGCGCTGCGCGTGATCGTGCAGCTCGACGCCGGAGCGGCCGGCGCCGCGCAGGTGCTGGCGGCGCGGCCCCCGATCGTGGTGCGCGACGGCGCCGGCCAGACGGTTTTGCAGGGTGTGCTCGACGCCGACGGCGAGTGCGAGGGCGCCTGGCCGTTCGCGGCGCCGCCGGCGGCGCATTTTCAGCAGCACGGCGCGCGCTTCGAGGTCACCCCCGGCGCGCCCTTCGTGACATAGTGTAGTTCCCGACCGACCGGAAGGACGATGATGTTAGGTTCGCTGTTCAAGGATACGCTGAAGGATGCGCTGCGCGGCACGCTCAGGGGCTCGGTGATGGGCTCGATGATGGGGCCGCTGCGCCAGCCCGAGTTCGACGCTGCCCGGCTGGGTGTCACGGCAATCGCGCTGCCGGCGCCGAATGGCTTGACCATTCCCGCGCCGTGCGCCGCCGTGCTGGTCGACCGGGGCGGGCGCAGCCGGCGCCTGGCGGCCGGCGCCCGCATCGCGGCGCTGGAAGGCGAGACCGCGTGGTGCGTCCATCCCGGCCCCTATGCCTGCGACCTGGTGCCGTTTGCCGGCGCCCCGGAAATCGGCCTGCGCGTGCACGTCGCGATCGACGCCAGCGACCCGCGCGCCACCCACCAGCGCTTCGACCTGTTCCTGGCCAGCGAAGCCGGCGGCGCGGTCGAGCTGGACGGCTTCGCCGAGCTGGCGCAGAACGCGCTCCAGCGCGAGCTGGCCCAGGGCAACCTGGCGCTCCCGCCCTGCACCACGCTCGAAGAGTGGAATGCCTTCCGGTCCGGCTTCAACCAGCTGATGTACACCCGCTTCGGCGTCACCGTGGACGATTGCGTTCCGGTCGACCTGGGCGCGGCGCGCGATTACGCCGCCACCCTCGATGCGCGCCTGGCCGCGCAGGCCGACGCAATCGATTTGGCAGCAGCGCCGGACGCCGCGCTGCCGGCGAGCGCGCCGCAGCTGGCGTTCGTCCCGGCCTGCGAGGACGCGCGCGCGCTGCGCCGCCTGTTCCTGGAGCTGCCGTGCCTGATGTGCGCGGTGCGCATGGCGGTGCTGCCGGCCGACCAGGAGCGCTTCCGCCAGCACCAGGACCTGCTGCGCCGGCTCGACCTGGTCAGCCTGTCGGTCGGCACCATGCCGGCGCTGGAACTGGCCGCGCCCGGTCAGCCGCTGGCGCCGCAGGAACAACTGCGGCGCGCCCGCCACAGCCGGCGCGCCGCCGCCGCGCTGGACGAGGCCTGGGCCTTGCTGGCGCGGCTCAAGATCGCCGGCGAAGGCCCGCTCGACTGCCTGTTCGACGAGGCCGACCGCATCGTGGCCAACCTGGAGTCCGAATCGCAGGCGCGTCGCCAGACCCATGCGCCCGAGGCCGAGGAGGCCGGGGCATGAGCGCGCCACAGGACCAGGCCATCTGCCGCAGCCTTGCGCCGGACGGCGCCATGCTGACTATCACGGCCACGCGCCGTCCGCGCGCCGGCCGCGCCGACGTCAAGTGCGCGGTACCGGGCGCGCCCGGCGTGGCCGAGCGCATGCAGCAAGTGGTGCGCCTGGCGCGCCATACCGAGCCGCGCTTCGACAGCCGCGACCAGGTCGTGCTCAGCCTGGACCGCGCGCCCGGCGCCGGCGAGCGCGACTGGGAACTGGCGGCGGTGCTGGCCGACCGCATGGTGCGCGGCGTATTCCAGTCCGGCCAGGGCGTGGTGGCGAACGGCTGGTCGGACGCCTGGCACCTGGGTCGGATCGATGGCCGCATGCTGGCCAGGCCGCCCGCGGGCGTGCTGGCGGGCGGCGCCGATGGCCTGCCGCACCTGGGCGCCCTGGGCGGCCAGCCCGATCCGGGCGCCGGCATCTCGAGCGCGCGCGCCTGGTTCCCCATGCATAGCGGCGGCGACCAGGATGGACTGGGCTGGGTCGAGGTCAGCGTGCGTCCGCTGGCGCGCGCCGGCCAGGACGACGACGAGACGATCAGCGCGCCCGACCTCGACGCGGTGCGCCAGGCACAGATACGTGCCGTGCTGGGCGGGGCGCGCCATTTCGATGGCCGCGGCCAGGGCCAGTGGCGCACCACGGTCCGGTTCGGCGAGCCGCGTTTTTCGGGCGACTCTTACCAGTTCGCACTGGTGATGGCCGATCGCATGGCGCGCGGCCGCGAATTCGTAGCGCGTGGCCGCGTGATTGCGACCGGCTCGTCGCTGGCCTGGCACGCCGGGAAAGTCGAGGCGGCCGAGGCGCTGGCGGCCAAATGCGCGCTGATCGCGCGCGAAGCCGGCGCGGGCGACCGCGTCCTGCTGCCGAAGGACTGGGAAGCGGCGCTGCCGCAGGGCCTGCGCGAGCAGTTGCGCGCGCGCGGCGCGAGCCTGGCCTGCGTCGAGCGCATCGGGATTATCTAACCCCGCTAAACGTTGGGGCGGATCGGCCCCGCGCACGGGAGCGATCCGTGCCGCAGGCATGGCCCTGCTAGAATCCACGGGTTGGACGGCAGGTTTGCAAGCAGATAGTGCAGAGATAACGGAGTCGGATATGTTGCAGATGTTCGGAGTGAAAGGCGCCGCTTGCCCGCGTTGCGAGCGCAAGAACGCGCCGGATGCGCGCTATTGCGCCGGCTGCGCCATGATCCTGGGCGCGCCGCGCAACAAGCCGGTGCTGGTCGAGAACCGCTGGGTCGCGGGGCCCGACGAGCTGGCGGTGTTCTTCGGCGTGCGCGAACTGTCCGGCCTGTTCGTCAAGACGCTGCGCGTGCCGGCGACGGCGCGCGGCTTCATCCTGCAGGGCGACAAGGCCACCGAGGTGCCGCAGGGCGAATACGAGATCGAAGGGTTCTTCACCCGCCTGAACCACCTGCTGCGCGACCAGCACGCCGAAATCCTCATCACCCGCAGCGGCGCGCTGCCGGTGCCATTCGAGTTCGACGATATCCCGACCAGCGAACACCTCGCCATCAGGCTGCGCTTCACGGTGAGCGTCAGGATCGAGAATGTGCCCGCCTTTGCGCGCCACTTCATGACCACGCCCGGCGCCATCGGCACCCGCGAACTGCGCGAGCTGCTGGCGCATCCGGTGCGCCAGCTGGCGCTCGAATTCATCGGCGCGCGTTCGCTGCGCGAGATGGCCCAGGGCGGCGCGATGCACCAGGCGCTGCGCGAGCAGCTCGACGCGCGCCTGCAGGGCGGCCTCGGGCTGCTGCTGGCCGAATACGGCCTGGCCGCAACCAGCGTCGAGACGATCGAATTGCGCCACGATAAATACGACGCCAATCGCGCCCGCGTCGGCAGCCTGTGGCTGGCGGCCGACGAGAAGCACGTCGAGCTCGCCAATGCGCGCCACCTGGACGAACTGTACACGGCCGAGGAATGGCAGCGCATCCAGCGCAGCGAAGAAGAAGGGCGGCTGCGCATGCGCCGCCTCGAGCTGCGCCAGGACGACGCCATCGCGCGCGCCGAACTGTCGCTGCAGGGCGCCGACCGCGCCCATGGCGTGCGCGAACGCCAGATCGAGCTGTACGGCCGTATCGTCGAGGCCCAGTCGCGCAAGCAGGCGCTGGCGCAAGGGGCGGCCGAGGTGCTGGCCGAGCTCGAACACGAGATGGCGCACAAGAACGCGGCGCGGGCCGACGAGGAAAGCGAATGGGGCCACCTGCGCGCGCTGGCCGGCGTGCGCATGCGCGCCGAGGTGGCCAGCGCCCAGCAAGAGGCGACCCAGGCACGCCAGCTGGCGCAGCAGCGCTTCTCGCAGCAGCTGCTGCAGCAGCAGATCCGCAACAAGATCGAGCAGGCGCGCCAGATCGAGGACGCGAGCCGCCAGCATGATGAGCTGGTGCGCCTGCGCGCGCGCGAGCAGCAAGCGGCGCAGCAACTGCGCGCGATCGACGACGCCGAGCACGAAGCCCGCTTCCAGTCCCTCAGCCTGGCCAATCAAGCACGCCGGCGCGAGGCCGAGCGCCAGCAGGAATGGGACGACGAACAGGCGCGCCAGCGCATCGACGGCGTGCGCCGTGGCGCCGGCCGGCTCGACGCCCAGGTCCAGCACGAGAAGCTGCTGCGCACCATCGAGCTCGACGCCACCCACGCGCGCCGCCTGCAAGAGGTCGCCCTGATGGGGCAGGGCGCCGAGCGCGAGCACGAGCTGGCGCTGGCGCGCCTGGCGATGGAGCGCGCCGCCGCGCTGGGCGCGATGGACGATACCGCCAAGCTGGCGCTGGCCGAGGCGCCGAACGCCGCCGTGCTGGCCGACTACCTGAAGACTCGCGTGCACGCCGGGATGGGCGCCGAGCAGTTGACGGCCCTGGCCGGCGTGGCCGGCGCCGGCAAGGTCGAACTGGACGAGGCGGCACGCGCCGCAGCCGCCCTGGTGCGCGAAGAACAGGCGCGCCGAGAACTGGAAGTCGACAAGGATCGGCGCCACCAGCTCGACCTGCTCGCCATGCAGAACCAGGTGAACAAGGCCGCGCTCGACGCGCAGGCGGCGCTGGCCGCCGGCGTCGCCGGCGTGCGGCGCTGCGCCCATGGCCATCCGGCCCGGGCCGAGGACCGCTTCTGTCCTTCTTGCGGCGGGGCGCTCGGCGCCTGATACGAGAGCAATGCAGACTGCCATCGACAAGATCCGCGAACTACGCGCGCTGCACGAGGACGGGCTGCTGAGCCGTCAGGAATTCGACCTGCGCAAGAACGCGATCCTGGATGCGGCCTACCAGCCGGGGGCGCGCGCAGGGCAAACGGCGGTGCAGCCGCCGGTGCAGGCCGGGCCGGGCGGCGACCCTGCGCCGCAGGGCGATGTGCCCCCGCCGCGCCCCGGCACCGAGATCGGCCTGATGGCGGGCCAGGAAATCGGCCCGCAGACGCGCCGCTACCGGCTCGAACGCCTGATCGCGCACGGCGGCATGGGCCAGGTGTGGCAGGCGACTGACCTGGCCACCCACGCCGAACTGGGCCACAGCGCCCAGGTCGCGCTCAAGATCCTGCCGCCGCACCTGACCCAGGCCGCCAGCCACGCCAAGCTGCTGATCCAGGAAGCCACGCGCGCGCGCCGCCTGGCGCACGAGCACATCGTGCGCGTGTATGAATGGGCCCAGGACCCGGCCACGACCAGCTTCTTCCTGATCATGGAATACCTGGAAGGCGAAGACCTGGACGCGGTGCTGGCGCGCGAACGGTGCCTGCCGCTCGAACGTGTGCTGGCGCTACTCGATCCGGTCGCCGGCGCGCTCGACTACGCCTGGGAAAAGCACCGCCTGGTCCACCGCGACATCAAGCCGGGCAATGTGTTCGTGACGCGCACCGGCGAGGTCAAGCTACTCGACTTCGGCATCGCCGCCCGTGCCCGCGCCAGCGGGGCGATGTCGCCGCTGGACGCCCCGGCCACGTCGGGCACGGCCGGCTACCGCGCGCCCGAAGTCACGCTCGAAGGCCGCACGCCCGAGCCGACGCTCGACGTGTACGCGGTCGCGGTGATGATCCACCAGCTGCTCACCGGCGTGCTGCCGGGCGAGCCGGGCGGCCAGGTGCCCGCGACGCTGGGCGCACGCCAGTGGGAGGCGCTGCGCAGTGGCTTCGCGGCCGATCCGGCCATGCGGCCGGCCACGGTGCGCGCCTTGCTCGCGGCGATCCGCGCGGGGGCCGGGCCGACGACCGAGCAGTTGGCGGCGCAGGCGGCCGCGCGCCGCGCCGAGCAGGAAAAAGAAGCGCTGGTGCAGGCGGAGCGCCTCAGGAAGGAGCAGGAAGCCGCCGCGCTGGTGCAAGCGCGGCTCGACGAGCAGCGCCGCATCCAGCTGCGCGAGCAGCAGCGGCGCGAGAAGCTGGCGGCGGAGGAAGCGCGCCTGGCGCGCAAGGAAACCCTGCGCCAGCAACTGCTGGCCAGGCGCGACGAGGAAGTCGCCAAGACCCAGGCGGCGAAAGAAGAGGCGGCGCGCAAGGCGGCCCAGGCCAGGGCGGCGGCGATCCAGCTCGCGCAGCAGAAGAAGGCGCGCGACGAGGAAGCCGCGCGCGCCGCCGGCCAGGCCGCCGCGCCGCCTGCGGCGGCGCCGGAACCGGCGGCCGCCGTCGCTGCCGCCGCAGACGCGAATGGCGTGCTGCGCGACCCGTTCCTGGATGGCGCCGGGCAGGGCCCGGCCCTAGTCCTGATCCAGACCGGGCGCTTCCAGATGGGCTCTCCGGAGCACGAGCGCCGCATCGCAATGGCGGCCGGCTCGCAGAAGAACTGGATCGCGCGCGAGACGCCGCAGCACTGGGTCGGCATCGAGCGTCCGTTCGCCATGGGCCGCTATCCGGTGACGGTGGGCGAATGGCGCGTGTTCGTCAAGGCGACCGGCTGGCAGGTGCACGGCGAAGTCGATTGGGAGGCCCCCGGCTTCCCGCAGACCGACGAGCATCCGGTGGTCGGCGTGACCTGGTTCGACGCGCTGGACTACGTGGCGTGGCTGAGCGCGGCGACCGGCAAGCGCTATCGCCTGCCGAGCGAGGCCGAATGGGAGTACGCCTGCCGCGCCGGCACCCGGACCGCCTTCCATGTCGGCGACACCATCGCCACCACCCAGGCCAACTTCGACGGCAGCTTCACCTATAACGGCGGGTCGCGCGGCGACTTCCGCCACGGCACCACGCCGGCCGGCTTCTTCCCGCCGAATGCCTGGGGCCTGCACGATATGCACGGCAATGTGTGGGAGTGGGTACAGGACGTGGTGCATGACAACTACGACGGCGCGCCGGTCGACGGCAGCGCCTGGGAACTGGGCGGCGACCAGGTGCGCCGCATCCTGCGCGGAGGTTCCTGGCTGTACAACCCGCGCTATCTACGCTCGGCGCTGCGCAACGGCTACTCGGCGGTGCTGTCGAACGATATCGTCGGTTTCCGCGTGGTGCGCGAGCTGGTGTAGCGGCGTTCATTCACGGTTCAGGACGAACACGCTGCACTCCGCCAGCGCGCGCTCAGTTTCCCTCCGCAACGGCCCCCGCGCCGAGCAGCGTCGCGACCGCCTTCTCCAGACGCGCCAGCGCCGCATTGCGCAACAGAGCCGGGTCTTCGCCAAGCAGCGCGCGCATCAGGCCCGGCATCAGCAGCATGTCGATCAGCGTCGCGGCCGCATCTGCGGCTGCATCTGCAGCGTCCTGCGTGGCGGCCAGCCCTGCGCCAGGCTGCGCGCCGATCGCCAGCGCCAGCCGCCGGGCGCCAATCCGCTGCACGATCGTGGCGGGATCGATTCCGGCCTCCTGCAGGCGCGGGGCTTCCGCGACGATCAGCCGCAACAGCGCCACCGCGTCGGGCTGCAAGGCGCGTTCGATCACGCCGCGCATGGCGCTGACGATGCGCTGATGCCAGGACGCGCTGGCGTCGATTGCGTCGATCGCGTCAACGACGTCCTGGCCGGCGTCGAACAGGCGGGCCAGGTTGTGGTCGATGACGGCCGTCATCAGGGCGGTCTTGTTGGCGTAGCGGGTATAGATGCTGGCCTTGCCGGCGCGCGCATCGAGCGCCACCTGGTCGCAGCTGGTGGCCTCGAATCCCAGGGTCAGGAACAGGCGCGTCGCCGCCTCGAGCAAGCGCTCCTCCACCTCGGCCCGGCGCGCCGCCGGCGGCCGCCCGCCAGCGCCGCGCCTGGGTGATGCTGTTGTATTCATAAAACCTCTTGTAACGCGCTCACCACGAATCGTGGTATAAAACGGAACTGAACGGTTCAGTTCAGTTTATTGGAGAGAAATTGACTCAATTTACTCCTGGACCGTCCTGCCTGCACGCGCCGCACCATTTCACAACGCTACGCCACCGCAAAGGAAACACCATGTCCGACGCCATCCTGCCATTCACACTGTCGGTGCCCCAGGCCGATCTCGACGACCTGCAAGCCAGACTGGCGCAGACGCGCTGGCCCGATCCGGAAACGGTCGACGACAGGAGCCAGGGCCCGCAACTGGCGACGCTGCAGGCGCTGGTGAAGCGCTGGCAGGATGGCTACGACTGGCGCCGCTGCGAAAGCATGCTCAACGGTCTTGGCCAGTATCATACTGAAATCGACGGCCTCGACATCCATTTCCTGCACATCCGCTCGCCCGAGCCGGATGCGCTGCCGCTGTTGATGACCCACGGCTGGCCGGGTTCGGTGCTCGAGTTCCGCGACGTGATCGGCCCGCTGACCGATCCGGTGGTGCACGGCGGCCAGGCGCGCGACGCGTTCCACCTGGTGATTCCGTCGCTGCCCGGCTTCGGTTTCTCGGGCAAGCCAACCTCGACGGGATGGAATATCGGCCGCATCGCGGCTGCCTGGACCACGCTGATGGGGCGCCTCGGCTATGCGCGCTGGGCCGCCCAGGGCGGCGACTGGGGCGCGGCCGTCACCACCACGCTCGGCCATATCGCCCCGCCGGGCCTGGCCGGGATCCACCTGAACATGGTCATGTTCCAGCCGACCGAGGCCGAGCGCGCCGAGGCGACCCCCGCCGAGCAGGCCATGCTTGCTGCGGCGCAGCGCTTCGAGCACGAGTTCGCGGGCTATTACAAGCTGCAGAGCACGCGTCCGCAGTCGGCCGCCTTCGCACTGGCCGATTCGCCGGTCGGGCTCGCTGCCTGGATCCAGGCGCTGTTCCAGGACGTGTCCGGGAGCGGCGGCGCGCCGCACCCGTTCGCCCTGGACGACCTGCTCGACGACATCATGCTGTACTGGCTGCCGAACGCGGGCGCGAGTTCGGCGCGCCTGTACTGGGAAGGGATGCAGTCGATGCGCCAGGGCGGCATGCCGTCGGCGCCGATGCAGACCCCTGCCGGCATCAGCATGTTCCCGGGCGAACAGCTGCGCCTGTCAAAGCGCTGGGCCGAACGCCGCTTCGCCAGGCTGGTCCACTTCAATGAACTGGCGCGCGGCGGCCATTTCGCGGCGCTCGAGCAGCCGGCCGAGTTCGTCGCCGAAGTGCGCGCGACGTTCCGCACCATCCGGGGCGACGACGCGAACCAGTCGTAAGCTGTGGAGGGCCGCCATGGGGGCATGGCGAGGGGCGCGGCGACCGCGCTTGCAGTTTTTCCGCGCGGCTAACCGGCGCGCGCCGGGCCACGCCGGGCGTATGCTGTCTGGGTCGCGCGCCGGATCGGGGCGCGATGAGCTGTCCCTGCCTGTCCCATGCCCATGTCCATGCCCGTGAAGGAGGCGCGTCATGAAAATTCCTGAACACCTGAGGGCGCCGGTGATCGTGTTCGCCCTGCAAGCCGCACTATTGATCGGCACGTCGCTGGTCTTCTTGGTGTTGCGGCCCTGAACTGCCAGCGGGCCACGGCGCGGCCGCGGCCGCTCAGGCGTCGAGCAAGGCCGCCGCCAGGGGCGCGCGCTGGTCGGCCCCCTGGCGGCTGACGCGCGTTTCGGGATACGCATCGGGCGTGAAACGCGCAGCCGCGCCAAAACCGGTCAGCGCCAGCCTTTCGAGCTTGCCGCCTGGCGCCAGCGGCTGTTCCTGGCCGCTGGCAAGGTCGAGCTGCCAGAAGCCGCCGTCGCGGTGGAACAGCACCGGCAGCGTGGCGGCGCGCGGCATCGTGCTGGCGCGCGCCAGGTCGCGCTGCTGCGGTGTGGATTCGGGCGCCATCAGGTAGAAGCATTCCGCGCGCGCACCGGCGTCGAGCCGGTGCAGCACGACCGCGTGAGGCAGCAGGGCCGTCACTTCGAGCGTGACGATGCCCTTGATGCTGGCCGTGAATTCGAGGCGCATCCCGGTGCGTAGCGGCATCGGCGCGTGCTTGCCCGGCCATACGCCGTCGAGCAGCAGGCCGTAGCGCGACACGTCTTCGATCTCGAAGCCGGTGCGCCCGCGCCGGATCACGGCGTGGCGGCCCGACAGGCGGCGCGTCAGGCCGGCGCGCTCTTCACCGGCTTCGCCGTGGTGGGCCAGCAGCAGGTCGGCTTCGGGCTCGATGGCTTCGAAGCGGCCCAGCACGCATTCGTCGAGCGCGAACAGGCGCACGTGGCGCTGGATGCTCGAGTCGGCTTCGGCATGCACCAGGCAGGCGCTGCTGGCGGGGCAAGGATGCTCGCCCGCCGCATGCGGCAGGTCGATCTCGATCAGGTCTTCGTCCCAGGCGATGGTCGAGATGCCGAGGTCAGTCTTGCCGCCGTCGCCCTCGAGGTTCAGGTGGGCGATCGAGCCGTTGCGGGCGCTGACGTCGATATCGACGCGCCCGCCGCCCGGCGCGTTCACGCGCGCGATGCCGGCGTCGTCGGCCGTCACGCGCACGTTCTTGTGCGTGGACAGGAAAGCCTGGTGGATCTCGGCCAGGCCGGCATCGTGGCGCGGCACCAGGATCACCGGCGAGCAGATCCAGGTGCGGCTGACGCCCGGCGTATGCGGATGGCGGCTGTGCAGTTCGATCTCGATGCGGTGCTGGCCGTGCTCGACGCCACGCGAGGAAAACTCGAGGAACAGCGGCCGCCATTCGCCGCGCGTGGTGCGCTGGAATACATAGCTGGCGCCGCCATGCAGCCGGAGCGACGAACGCACCAGCATCCGCACGTCTGCAGCGCAATCCATCGGCATCCCGCGCAGCGCGAGCCGGATCGCCTGGCGCCCGCCGGCGGCGCGCGGATCGAAGCCGCTGATGTGCAGCTGCGGGCGCTGCAGGCCAGGCGCGGCAGGCGCGGTGGACTGCATGGGCCCGATCACGGTGGGACGGCGGCTGCGCAGGGCGCTGATGGCGTCGTAGCTCGACGGCAACTGCGGCGCCGGCGCGGCTGCGGGGGCTGGCTCAGGCTGGGCATGCCCGTGCGCGCAGGCGGCATCGCCGGGCAGAACCCAGACGGTGCAGTGCGGATGCTCGGGATTGCGGCAGCGATTCATGTCAGGCAGACAAGTTGAATAATGGTTGGCGATACGAGCGTAAGCTTACGCTGTTTTTGATGAGCGCGGCACACTCAGTTCTTTGATTAACAACATTATTTTCTAAAAGCACTATTTTTATGACATAGGTTCAACACGACGATGTTCAGGCGCCCGCGGAGTCCACCGGCAACACGGTTTCGTCGGCATGGCGCGCCAGCGGACGCACGACCAGCGCGGTGAGATTATCCGGCTGCAGGCCTGCCGGCGGGTCGTTCTCGAGCAGCCCGAACAGACGCTCGACCAGGAGCGCGGCAGGCGGGTCGTCGCGCAGCAGCGCCGGCCATTGCGCGACGAAGCCGTCCGGCTGCGCGCACGACCAGAAACCGTCGGTGGCCAGCAGGTAGGCGGCGCCGGGGTGCAATGGCAGCGTGCGGCGGTCGGCCAGTGCGCCGAGCCAGCAGGGCAGGTTGTCGGGCGTCAGGGCGAACAGCGGATCGGACAGCCGCGCCGGATCGGCGAAGGCATTGCCAAGGATGAAAGCCTGGGCGATCTGCGGCGCGTGCCGTCCGTGCACCTGGCGCCACCACTCGGCCTCGTCGATGCGGCCGGCCAGCGCGGCAACCGTGGCCGGCACATGGTCGACGCTCAGCGGCGTGGCGCGCACGGCGTCGAGCTGGTACAGGCGCGAATCGCCGACGTGGTACAGCAGCGGCGCGCCGTCCGGGCGCAGTTCGAGCAGGGTCAGCGTGGTGCCGGGACGGGCAGCGCCGGCGCCGCCGGCGAAGCGTTGCTGCAGGCTGGCGTGGACGGCGTCGAGTCGCGCGCACAGTTCGGGCAAGGTGGCGCACGGCGGCATGGCCAGCAGCGCCGCGGCGAGGGCCTCGGCCGCCTCGCGGCCATGGCCGTGGCCGCCCATGCCATCGAGCACCGCCAGCCGACCGTGCCCGGCCGGCCAGCCGGCCACGCTCTGGTGGTGGGGTTGCTGGTCGTGCAGGCGGCAGGCGCGGCCGTCGAAGTCGATGACGACGAAATTGTCCTGGTTCTCGGCGCGGGCGCTGGGGCCGGCGCCGACATGGCTGGCCACGGCCACGTCGAACCAGGGAGCGAAACGGAAATCGGCAAGCACGAAGGACATTGGCAAAATGATCAGATCAATACTGGCACTTTACTCCTGTTCGCGCGACTTCGATGCTCCGATTAGATGGGTGTCTTGCGGTCGGCGCCAAGCAGCACCAGCGCGTTGAGGATCACGCAGGCGCCGGCCGCGAGGAAGGCGCTGCGCACGCCCCAGGCATCGGCCACCAGGCCCCACACCACGCTGCCTGCCGCGTAGCCGCCCGACATCACGAACAGGTAGATCGACAGCGTGCGCGCGCGCACCTCGGCCGGGAACGACAGCTGCGCCGCCGCGTTCAACGTCGACACGGTGGCCGACCAGGCCATGCCGCCGCACACGATCAGCGGCGCCAGCACGGCCAGCGAGGTCGTATGGGGCATCGCCAGCAGCATCGACCCATACACCAGCAACGCGCCGGCCAGGACGCCGGTCTTGTCGACCCGCGCGCGCACCCGGGGCAGGAAGAAAGCGGCCATGACGGCGCCGCCGCCCAGGCAGCCCATCAGCGTGCCGTAGACGCCGGCGCGCATGTGCAGCACGTCGCGCACGAACACCGGCAGCAGGCTGGCGAAGGCGATGGTGGAGAAGAACACGGAGCACACATTGCGCAGGATGCGGCGAAAGCGCGGGCAGCCGCGCGCGGTCGCCACGCCGGCGCGAAAGCGCGCCACGAACGCGCCGCGCACGCTCGGCGGCGCGTCCGATTCGCGCCACCAGTGCCAGTACACCGCCAGCAGGCCGGCGAACGACATGGCATTGGCCAGGAACAGGGCGCCGGCGCCGATCCAGCCGAACAGGATGCCGCCCAGCGCCGGGCCGATGATGGCCGACAGGTTGTATGAGAGGTTGTTGAGCGTGGCCGCGGCCTCGACTTCCTCGGGCTCGACCAGGCTGGACATGGCGGCCTGCCAGGCCGGCCAGATGAAGGCGGTGCCGATCCCGAGGCAGAAGGTAATCGCGAGCACCGGGCCGCTCGACACCTTGCCGCTCCAGACCAGCAGGGCCATCGCGGCCGCACAGATGGCGTTGAACAGATTGCAGAAGAACAGGAACTTGGGCCGGTGCACGGCGTCGGCCACCACGCCGGCGAACAGCGCGAACAGGAATACCGGCACATAGGTGGCGGTCTGCACCAGCGACGTGGTCGTGGCCGACTGCGACAGCGACGCCACCAGCCAGCCCGAGGCAAAGGTCTGGATCCAGGTGCCGAGGTTGGAGACCATATTGGCCAGCCAGATGCGGCGGTAGCGCGGGTGGCGCAGCGGCTGGGTCAGGGGCACCTTGCGGCGCTGTGGGGCCAAGCCAGTCGTAGCGTGGAAGAGGGAAGACAGGCTGGCTTTGGGCATGGCAACCATGGTAGGACGAGGCCCGTCGTGCAGTCAATAAAATTGCATTACGGAAAATCAACGGGCGGCGGGGCTGTGGTAAATTGGTCGTTCCCCTGACAGCCATCCTACCGCGCCATGGAAATTCGCCCGCTGGTCGACGCCGATATTCCCGTCCTCGTGCCGGCCATCGCGGGCCTGCTGCGCGCGCTGGCGCTGGAGTTCATCGTGCACGAATCGTCGCCCGAAGGCGCCGCCACCTTCCTGGCCGAGAACGACGCGATGGGCGTACGCGGGTTTCTCGCGCTGGGGCATGTCTACCACGTGGCGCTCGATGGCGACGCCGTGGCGGGATTCGTCGCGGTGCGCGACAACAGCCACCTGTTCCACCTGTTCGTCGGCAGGCAATGGCAGCGCCGGGGACTGGCGCGCAGGCTGTGGAATGTGGCGCGGGCGGCGGCAGTCGCGCGCGGTGGCGACGGCAACTTCACGGTCAATGCGTCGAACCACGCAGTGGCGGCGTACGAATCGTTCGGATTCGTGCGGACCGGGCCGACGCAGTGCCTGCGAGGGCTGTATTTCAACCCGATGCGCCTCACCTGGGCCGGCGGCGGCCGCCTTCCGGACGTGTAAGGGCCGGCGGATAGAATTGGTGAGCAAGCGCTGGCGCGCGCTCGCTATACTGGACTGCTATGGTGAGCACTTCATCCCTTCTTGGCTTCGAGGCCGGGCGCAACGATCGCATGGCCGGCGCCGCCGTCACGCTGGCGCTGCACCTGGCCTTGGTCCTCGCCTGGCAATTGGCGGGCCGCCCGCCGCCGCCGGGACAGGAGGGTTCGGACGAGGCCATGCAGTGGCTGACGGTGCCGTCGGTCGCGCCAGTGGCGGAGCAGGCGCCGCCCGCCACGCCGACGCCGGCGGCGGCGCGCGCGCCACGCTCCCTACCAGCCCCACCGCCTCCACCGGCCCCATCACCGGCGCCGACGCGCAGCATCCAGCCCGCCGCCAGCACGTCCGCGCTCCCGGCGGCGCCCGATGCGGCCGCAGCGACGGCGGTGGACCATCCGGCTCCCGCTGCCGCCATGCCGGGCGCCGAATCCATTCTGCAGGAGGCGCGCCGCAGCGCCGGCGCCATCGATCGCGCGCTGCGCAAGGAAAGCCGTCCGCTGATCGTGGCGCCGCTGGACAGCCCGCAGATCCGCATGCGCGCCGGCATGGAGCATGCGCGCGCGATGGCGCCGCCGCGCATGTGGGAAGCGCCCAAGGTCGAGGAACTGGTCAACAACACCGGCGACGGCGCGCGCCGCACGCGCGTCATCACGGGAAACCGCACCTACTGCATCACCAACCGCGCCCCGACCACCAATGTCGAGATGATCGAGATGCACGGCCGCCAGCGTTTCACCAACTGTCCGTCGGACGAGGAGCCGCCCAAGCAGCAGGCGTGGCGAACCGCGCGCGACTGACTGGCATGGGCGCCCGTCCTGGTTGGCGGGCGCCGCTGTCGTTCAGGCTTCGTCGGCGCGCCGCAGCCACAGGCTGCTGGCCCAGCCTTCGACGGCCTCGCCCGCGATGGTGGCGCGTACCTGCCACCAGTCGCCCGCATGCTCTCCGGTGGCCACCACGCGGCTGCCGGCCGGCACCACCAGCAGGCGCGCCGACCCGACGCCGCGCGCGACGCGCAGGTTGAGTGCGTCGCGCACGCGGTAGCTGGCGCCGGCGACCGGCAGGTCGAGCGCGTTCGGCCGCTGCGCCTCTATCGCCTGCGCCAGTGGCGGCGGCGGCGTTGCGGTCGGCGGCGTGAACAGCAACAGCAGCAGCGCGCCGCCGGCCGCCGTTCCGGCCGCCAGCACGGCCAGCGCGCGCGCGTTCGGCCGCCTCCACCAGGCGCGCGGGGTCAGCCGCGAACTGGCGCACAGCGTCAGCACCAGGGCCGCGCCATAGGCCGCGAGCTGGGTGGCGGACGGCGTCATGGCGTCAGGCGTCGAAGCGCAGCACGTAGTGGCCGGCCACCAGGTGGTGGCCCGGCGGGACGATATACGGTTGCTCCTGCGTGGCGTCGTCGATCTGCGCCACCAGGGCCAGCTGCTCGTCCAGGTGGTACAGCGCCTGGGTCGGCGACAGGCGCGCCACGCGTAGGCCTTCGCCCGAGGCTTCCCAGCTGAAGGCGTTGCGCGACAGGCCGAGACGGTCGGCGCTGGCGGCGGCGCCGTCGCCCTGGCGCACGAAGTCGGGCGTATCGAGCACGCGCAGCGCCGCCAGCGAGGGCATGCCGCGCCCGAAGGTCAGGCGGGTGCCGGCGGCGGCCGGCTGCGAAGGGCCTTGCGGCAGCACCAGCAAGGCGCTGTAGCGCTCGGCGAGTTGCTGCTGCACGGCCAGCAGGCGGATGCTGGCGTTGTCCAGCGGGGCGAACTGCGACGGCACGGCGATGCACTGGCGGCCGGCTGGCGTGATCGCGTGCAGCTCGTCGGCTTCGTCGACCGCGAAGCGGATCACATTGTCCTTGCCGGGCGCGCTGGGAAGCAGCTGGGCGTTCAGGCCCACTTCGAGCGCCAGGGCCCCGGTTTCGCGGTAGCGGCTCAGGCGCGGCAAGGCCAGCGCGGCCAGGGTGACGCGGTGGCGCGCGACCGGGGCGTAGGTGGCGTCGGCTTCGGCCAGCGGCGCCGGGGTCGCGGCCGGCGTGCCGGCCGCAAGGGGCATGGCGGTCAGGTCGGACGCGGGCGGGGCGGCGCTGCGGGTCTTCCAGACGGCCGGGCTGCGCTGCGGCGGCGCACTCGGCGTGACTGCGGGCGCAGCGACTTGTGCGCTCGGCGCGGCGCTTGCCGCAGCGCCCGCAAGGGCGCGGGCGGGGGCGCCGGAGCGGCTGATCTTCAACAGCAGGCGCTGGGCGCTGGCGCCCTTGCCGCGCAGGACATAGTAGCCGTTGGCGGCGTCGAACCGGCATTCGAAGCTGTCCTTGGGACGCACTTGCAGTTCGAGCGCGGCGTCGGGACCGTCGTTGACCAGCAGCAGGCCGCCCTCGGGACCGAACGGCCAGCCCGGCACGGCGAAGGTGGCGCTGGCGGCGTCCAGGCCGACCAGGGTCAGGCGCTGGTTCGGGTAGACGGCGCACACCGGCTGCCAGATGGCGCTGTCGCGCGAAGCCGTCACCGTGTACTGGACCTGCTCGCCCGGCGCCGGCAGGTAGACCGCATGGCCGAACTTGACCTGCACTTCGCCTGGCGCGATGCCGTCGCTGCCGAGGATGTGGTAGCGCACTTCGTCGCCGCCGAGCAGGTCGCCGAAATCCTTCTGGTGCAGCGCCGCCAGCGACTGCGCCAGGTCGCGCACGCGCGCGCCGCGGGTCAGGTGGCGGTCGTCGTCGACATCGTCCTGCGGCAGCACCAGGGTCACGTGCGAGAAGCAGCGGGTGGCGGCGCGGCCGCGCTGCTCGCGCGGCGCGCGCTCGAGCAGGTCGCGCAGCAGCGGACGACGCGAAAACAGCGCCAGGCCAGGCGCCTGCCACAGCGCGTCGGCATTGAACACGTCCTGGACCTTGCCTAGGACTTCGTGTTGGACATAGACCGGCATGATTGACTCTCCTCGTTGGATTGGGTGCTCGCCATGCCGAACGCTAGCAGGGGGCAGATGAAAAACAGCAGGTGCGACCCGCCCGCGGACAGAAAGCTCATGGGCTGGCCCATGATCGGGAACATGGCGAGATTGGTGCCCCAGGACAGCAGCAGGTGGCCGGCCACGAAGGCTGCTCCGCCGCACAGTGCGAAGCACTGGAAGCGTCCCAGCCAGGCGCGCCGGAAATCGCGGGCGCCATGGGCGCCGCGCCAGGACTGGACGGCGACGCGCAGCAGGGCGGCCAGGAACAGCGCCTGCAGCATCCACAGCGCAAGGCCAGCGGCCAGTCCGTGCCGGTGCAGCAGGAACGCGGGGGCGAAATCGTCCTGGATGGCGGGGATGGCGAGCGCTTCGCCAGCCGCGCCGCCCAGCGCCGCCAGACCCAGCAGGCTGTCGGCGCCCAGCCAGCCGCCCTGGGCGATGGCGCGGCTGCCCTGCAGCATCTGCTGGCCGGTATGCGGGTGGATGGTGGGCTCGCGCCAGACCTGGAAGCGCTCGGGATAGAAGCCGAGCGCGCCCAGCGCCTCGCCGCCGCTGCGCACCAGCGCGCCGCCCGCGACCAGCAGGCAGGCCGCGCAGGCGAGCGACGCCAGCGCGGCGCGGCGGCCGTGGCCGGCGCACCAGGCCAGCAGCATGGCGCCGCTCCACACCAGCAGCAGGACCAGGGGCGAATAATCGTCGACCCGCACCAGCGCCGCCGCCAGCAGGAATACGAACAGCAGCACCGGCGCCGCCATGCGCAGCCAGAAGCGCCAGTCGCGCCGCTGGTGGGCTGCGCCGCTGGCGGCCAGCGCCAGGCAGTGCGCGCTCAGCGCGGCCAGCGCGAACTTGGCGAATTCGAAGGGCTGGAGGTCGAACACGCCGGTCTCGTTGCCGAGGCAGACCTGCAGCAGCAGCCCGGCCAGGGCCAGCGCGGCGAGCAGCAGCAGGATCCGTTCGGTGACCGGGCGCGACACGGCGTTGCGGGCAAAGCACGAGAGCAGCACGAGTGCGCCGGGCAGGCCGAGGCCCAGCAGCGCGGTCGTGTTCTGGAAGTGGCGCAGCCAGGCGCTGTCGGCCGCGCCCAGCCCCATTTCGAGCTGCACCAGCAGCCCGGCGCCCAGCAGCAGCACGGCGCAGGTCGGCAGCAGCGCGGGGCGGCGCGGGTACAGCAGCGTAAGCCACAGCGCGGCCCATCCCAGCAGCAGCGACACGCCGGCGCCAGGCAAGCCGCCCAGGCGCTGGGTGACCAGCAGCAGCAGGGCGCAGGACGCCACCAGCGTGGCGGCCAGCGGGCGGCCGATAGCGGCGCGCGCACCGCGCGCACGCAGCGCCGGCAGCACGGCGCCCAGTCCCAGCAGCAGGACGATCAGCGCGCCGGCCCAGGCCAGCGGCGGTGGAGACGGCAGCGCGAAATGCGCGCGCTCGCGCCATTGCCAGCTGACGGCGTCAGGCAACCGCGCCGAGGGCGACGCCGATAGCGCCACCTGGCTCGATGGCGCCAAGCGCAGGGTGTCGCCGTCGTGCTCGAGGCGAAACAGGGTGCGCCCGAGCGCGAAGGCGTCGACGCCGGCCAGCGGCAGCTCGCGCTGGGCGGCGTCGATCCAGCCATCCTGGTGCGATACGAGCACCGGCTGGGCGCCGCGCGTCGCCAGGGCGATGCGGCCATCCTCCAGGCGCGCCAGCAGCGCGCCGCCCGGTTCGATCGCGTCGGCGGCGATGCGGTTGCCGCAATACAGCAGGCCGCCCAGCGTCAGCGGCCGGGCCAGGCCCAGCGCCTGCGGCAGCCAGCGGTTCCAGGCCGCCAGCGCGCGTGCGGACAGCGTGGCGTCGGGACAGGGCGGCTGCGGCTGGCCGTCGCGCAGCAGCGTGGCGCCGTCATACACCCAGGTGTGCGCGCCGTCATGCAGCGTGGCGCGCCCGGCGCTCAGTGCGACGACCTGCAATCGCAGGGCGCCGGCCTGGATGCGCTGTCCGGGCGCCAGCGCCAGCTCGCTGCTGCGCAGGCGTTGGTCGCCGCTGCGCAGCACGACCGGCAGCTGTGGCTCGGCATTGCGCAGCTGCCAGCCGCCGTCCGGCGTGCGCCGTAGCGCCAGCTGCCGTGGCGCGGCGCGCGGGGCGGCCAGTTCCTGGCGGCCCAGCATGATCGATTCGCCGGGTCGCAGCGTGACGGCGATCTCGCGCGGCAGCCAGGCGGCCGGCGCGCGCAGCACCGCCAGCAGCTGGATGGCGCACAGCAGCGCGAGCAGGGAGCCGGCGACGGTGGCGCCGAACGACAGGCGCTTCATGCCGCGCTCCTGATTTCCGCGGCGGCCGGCACGGCGCCGGCAGCATGCAGCAGCCGGCTGATCTCGAGCGCGTGCTGCGGGCGCGCGCCGGGGCGCTCGGCCAGCAGTGCGCGCAGCAGCGCCAGGCCGGACGCGGCGGCGGGCCCCATGCGGCTGGCGAACAGCGCCGCTTCGTCGGACTGCAGCACCGGCGGGCGGGCGAGGCCGCCCGCCAGCAGGCTGGCGGCGGCCTCGCGCCCGTGTGCCTGCCAGGCCTGGCCGCAGGCGCTGCTATAGCGCAGCAGGCGGCCGCAGACCAGGTAGAACAGCAGGGCGCCGAGGGCGAAGTAGTCGGTGCGCGCCTCGGTGGCGTAGCCGTCGCCGGCGGGGAAGAACTGTTCCGGCGCCTGCCAGTTGGCGGTGCCGGCATAAGTATGGGCGCGCAAGTCGTCGAGGCGGCGGTTGGTGCCGAAATCGGCCAGCTTGACGGCGTCGGCTGCGCGATCGAGCAGCAGGTTGGCGGGCTTGAGATCGAGGTAGCGCCAGCCATGGGCGTGGACCTTGGCCAGCGCCTGGTTGACCTGGCCGATCCAGACCAGTGCGCGCTGCGGCGCGATGGCGCGGCCGCACGCCGCCTCGCGCTCGAGCAGCGCGGCCAGGTCGCCGTCGAGCAGTTCGAGCGCCATCGCCGGCATGCCGAGGTGTTCGCCGCTGTCGAGCAGGCGCACGATGTGGCGGCCGTCCCACGGCGCTAGGCCGCGCAGGAAGGCGATCTCGGTGCTGGCGCTGGCCAGCCAGCGTTCGCGCAGGCCGGACGGCGCGCGCGCCATCTGTTCGAGGTTGACCAGTTTGAGGGCGACGCAGCCGTTGGCGTGCAGGCTGTCGGCGCGCCAGACGACACCGTAGGCCGAGCCGGCCAGTGGCTCGCGCAGGCGGTATTGGCCGCCGGCCAGCGAAATGACGGTGCCTGCTGCGTACATGGTGTCTCCCGAGCCTGGCGCGTGGCGCCGATGCGGGGGAACAGCGGAGGGGAGGTGAAAGGCGTGCCGTGTCTCAAGATGGGTTGCGTGTCCGTTCTATCGCGATGCCGATGGAGCCGCACCCTGTCGGTATTTCGTCCCTGTTGAGGGAGGTCATCTCCTTCCTCTCACCGTAGGCGACTGCTGACGCTTCCCAGGCCGTAGAACTTGCCCTAACCGCAACTCGCACTTACACTGCGCGGTGACGTTCGTTCCCGCCTGACGCGATACGAGTCACAAGCTGTTCGGTCAATCAACGTTGTATACGCCCATGCTCCTGCAAACGAATTCTGGCAAACGAAAACATGTTCACCTGCTGTCGGAGCTGATCGAAAAATCGGAGGTGTCGATCCTGTGTTCCGGGTGGATCAAACTTCCTGGATTGAAGGATTTGCTCCCGGCGATTGACAGAGCACTTGCCAATGGTGCCGCCATCACAATTTATTCCAACCTGACGGAAACCCGAGAAGGCGTGGCGCCCGCGCTGGCCTCCCGTACAGGGCTGACGCATCGCCTGGTGGGTCCGCCCAGCCGTGCGCTGCATACCAAGATCTACTACTTTGAAACTGGCGAGCATTACACGGCCGTGATCGGCTCTGCGAATATCACGAAAGGTGGATTGAGTGGCAATGAGGAACTGTCCGTGACGATGCGAGGGACACGCGGCGACTCGCTCTTCCTCGAGTTGCAACAGTATCTTGCCACTATCTCGGCAATGAAATTTGTCTGAAACGAGGCAGGCAAATTCTATAAGCCCGTCTGCGATTCGACCAAGAGCATATTGTCGGCCGCGGCGATGCCGGTCGGCCAGCCAGCCAGCGGCTTGGCCTGTTATGCATGACTTGATCGAGAAAACGGTGGCGCTACCGAAGAGCGATGTTGCGGCAACGCCAACCTGCTTCGTAGCGGAGCGCTATGACTGAACATTGCGTCATGCGTCGGGGTAGCTAGGCCACCTGGCATTGAGGCAGAGCTGCGAAAAGCTGCCTGACCATCAGGCGTTGAAGGTTCCGTCGCATTGGAAATGCTCAAACGCGGCAACCGTTGGCATGGCCATGCAGGTGACTGCGCTTGCAACCAAATGCGGGATTGCGGAGGTCCTTGCATAAGGTGTCGTCAATCAGGGACCCAGCTGGTCGTGTCCGGCGGATGGCGGCAGGGCAACGCCTGCTTTTGCTGCTGCTGGTCGCTTTTCCGGCGCTGGGCGAACAGCTCGGGACCTGGACGCCTCCACGGCGCGCTGCGGTTCGATAGCGACCAGATTGGACCGCGAACCAGCGCAGCGTTTCGATATGCTTCCTGCTTAACGAGGACAGCGCATCAAGCCCGTGCGGGGTGTTAGTAATACCCAGTGGGACGGAAGGCCGTCGCCCCCGCAAGGGCGCGGTCCCCAAGCCGCGCGTTTTCGCAGCGCATGCAGACTTGGGTGCTAGCCTTCGCTGGAGCGACGTTAATATGCTACTGAACGGCATCAAGCGCGGGCAAGGCGGTCGGCTAGCGCTTAACCGCTATCGGTTAGCGGTAGTAGCCGCGGCGGTCGTCGCGATCCCAGCGGTCGTGGCGGTCATGCCGGTCGTGACGGTCATGACGATCCCAGCCACGCCCACGGTGTTCGACGTAGACCGGGCGTGATTCGACGTACACCGGGCGTGGCTGCACATACACAGGGCGCGGCTGCACATAGACGGGACGCGGCTGCACGTAGACCGGACGCTGTTCGACGTAGACCGGTTGCGGCTGGTAGTACCCGCCGCGGTTGCCGTAGTAGCGGCGGTCGTCGTGGGTATTGATGGAGTTGCCCACGGCCGCGCCGAGCACGCCGCCGGCAACTGCGCCACCGGTGCCGCCCACCGTGTGGCCGACGACGGCGCCCAGCACCGCGCCAACTGCCGTGTTCGTACCACGATCACCGGCCATTGCCGCCGGCGATACCGCGACAGCGGCCAGCAGCACAGCACCAAGGGTTTTCGATTTCAACATGGTTGTTCCTTTTGCCCCGGCGGAGATCGGAATGATGACTGCCACACCGGGTATGGCTTCACTATATTCCCGATGCGTGAAAGTGCCATTCGTTAATACAGATTCTTACAATGGCGCCCGATTTGTAACATGCTGCCTTGCAAGCTCGAGCATTCGCCCCATCTTGCCCATATCGCCCATTTTCCTGCCCCTTCATGCGCCCGAACCGAAGCTTCCTCGTCGTCCTCTCCCTACTGTTGCTGCTGCTGGTGTATATCGGCATGCGCCTGCTGCCCGACCTCGGCCTGGGCTTGACGGGCAACCTGGTCGCCGTAGTGATGCTGGGCCTGCTCGGCAGCCTGGTGCCGGTCGGCCTGATGTCGGCTTCGCTGCGGCGGCGCCGCTGGTCGGATCTGGTCGCCTGGCTCGGGCTGCTGTCTATGGGACTGTTCTCGTCGCTGCTGGTCACGACCCTGCTGCGCGACCTTGCGCTGCTGGCCTTGCTGCCGTTCGGCGCCCTGCGTCCCGCACTCGTGCATGGCAGCGCGCTAGCGGTGCCGCTGGTGGCGTTCGCGGTCACCGTCATCGGTTACGTGAATGCACGCCGGGTGGCGCGGGTGGTGAAGGTGGACGTGCCGATCCGCGGCCTGCCGCCGGCCCTGCACGGCTACGCGATTGCGCAGATCTCGGACATCCACGTCGGCCCCACCATCAAGCGGCCCTACCTGGACGCCATCGTCGACAAGGTCAACGGGCTTGGCGCCGACGCCATCGCCGTCACGGGCGACCTGGTCGATGGCAGCGTGCAGCGCCTGGCCATGCATACCGAACCACTGGCGCGCCTGCGCGCGGACCATGGCGTGTTTTTTGTCACCGGCAACCACGAATACTATTCCGGCGCGCTGGAATGGATCGCCGAGGTGCGGCGCCTGGGCCTGACCGTGCTGCTCAACGAGCATGTGGTGCGCCGGCGCGGCGATGCGACCGTCATGATCGCCGGCGTGGCCGACTACACGGCCCATCATTTCCACCCTGAACACAAGAGCGACCCGCAGCGCGCTGCGGCCGGCGCGCCGCCCGGCGTGGCCGTGCGCGTGTTGCTGGCGCACCAGCCTCGCAGCGCGCCTGGCGCGGCCGCGGCGGGCTTCGACCTGCAGTTATCCGGCCATACCCACGGCGGCCAGTTCTTCCCCTGGAACCTGTTCGTGCCGCTGCAGCAGCCCTTCGTCGCCGGCCTCGACCGGGTGCGCGAGATGTGGGTGTATACCAGCCGCGGGACCGGTTACTGGGGACCGCCGAAGCGCTTCGGCGCGCCATCGGAAATCACGCTGGTGCGGCTGGTCCCTGCCTGAAGCGCCGGCACGCTGGCGCCACCGCATTACAAGAAAAAGTAGCCAAGAGAAAGTAGCAGCCAAAAGTTGCCGAATGCGCTATTGTTTGAATCCTTTCTTACCAGCAAAGGATTCAACGCATGAACCGCCATCTTCGCCGCCTGCCCATCCTGACCGCGATCGCCGCCTCGCTGCTGAGCGCCTCGGCACTCGCCGCGAGCCCGGGCAACGATCCGGCAGCGCTCGCCAAGATCCGCGATACCGCGATGGGCAGCGACTACGCCTGGCAGCGCACCGAGGACATGACCGACCTGATCGGTCCTCGACTGTCCGGCTCGGCCGGTGCGGCGGCGGCGGTGACCCAAGTGGCGGACGCCATGCGCAAGCTCGGCGCCAAGGTGACGCTGCAGCCGGTGAAGGTGCCGCACTGGGTGCGTGGCCTGGAAACCGGCGAACTGGTCGAGTACGGCGGGCGCCCACAGGGCGTGACCCAGCGCGTGGTGCTGGCCGCCCTGGGCGGCTCGGGCGCCACGCCGGTCGAAGGCCTGGTGGCGCCCGTGCTGGTGCTCAAGAGTTTTGAAGAGCTCAACAGCCGCGCGGCCGAAGTGAAGGGCAAGATCGTCCTGTTCGACGTCGCGTTCGACCAGCACATGGCCGATCGCGGCCTGGCCGGCCATGCCTATGGCCAGGGGTCGGCCTACCGCCGCAACGGCCCGCGCATGGCGGCCGAGCTGGGGGCCGTCGGCGCGCTGGTGCGGTCGGTCGGCGGCGCTGCCTACCGCCTGCCGCATACCGGATCGTCGGGCATGACGGACGCTGCGCGCATCCCGGCCGCCGCCGTCACGGCGGAAGATGCGATGCTGATGGCGCGCCTGGCGAAGCGCGGCCCGCTGACCATGAAACTGGTGCTGACGCCGAAAAGCCTGCCGGACGCCGACAGTTTCAATGTGATTGCCGACCTGCCGGGCACCGACAAGGCCGACGAGATCGTGATCGTCTCGGGCCATCTGGATTCGTGGGACCTGTCGCCAGGCGCCCACGACGATGCCGCCGCCGTCGCCAGTGCGATGGCGGTGCTCGATGTGCTGAAACAGCTCGACTACCGTCCGCGCCGCACCATTCGCTTCATCGCCTGGATGAACGAGGAGAACGGCCAGCACGGCGCGAGCGCCTACCTGGCCGCCGAAAAGGCCAACGCCGCCAGGCACTTCGGCGCGATCGAAAGCGACAACGGCGTCGGCCGTCCATTCGGCCTGCGCGCCAGCGTGACGCCGCAGTCGGTCAAGTTGTTCGCACCGCTGCAAGCGGCGCTGCAGCCGATCGGCGCCAATGTATTCCAGCGCCAGGACGTGCTGGCCACCGGCGACCTGGCGGGCCTGGAACGTGCGGGCGTGCCGAGCTTCGCACCGGTCGTCGATACGTCGAGCTATTTCGACTTCCACCACACGCCGGCCGACACGCTCGACAAGGTCGATCCCGACAGCCTGCGTCGCCACGTGGCGCTGATGACGGCGACCGCCTGGTACCTGGCCAATATGGAGCAGGAGATCGGCCGCTCGAGCGTGCCGCAGCCCTGAGCGAGCTGACCGGCGCCGCGATGCCGGCTCAGGCCGTCGTGGCGATGCGCCGCACCGCGCGTGCGTGACCGCGATAGGGGCGGCCATAGATGGTCTGGATGCCGCTCGCAAAGTTCTGGCCCCAGACCAGCTGCGCGCGGGTGGCGTGCGGCTCGCTCGACCAGTACCAGTTGCGCTCGAACGACTCGCGCAGGTTTGCGAACAGCAAAGCCAGTTCGCGCCGCGTCGGTAACGCGCCGCCGTGGCCGTTGGCCCAGTCAACGGCCGTCGGCCAGCTGATGTCGGCCGAATCGCCTGGCAGAAGCACCAGGTGGTAGTCGGGTTCGTCCTTGCCCAAGATGAGACCAGCGTATTCTTCGCCATCTTGCAGCATGCCCCGGATTTGCATGTATTCGCCCATTGGAATCACCTCGCGTTAAGTAGCCATCGATTAAGACTGATGAGCGCGCAGTAGGTTTCGTGGCCGATTCGATCCAGATCATACAAAGCGTTTAATTTGGCAGAGACCATTCCTTTGAAGAACTGATATCGCCGGTAAAAATGTGGGGTGAAAGATTGAACTCCAGCATTTGCGCTCACTCAAAGACCTACATTCTGTGATTGCAGGAAGGAATTTATAATGCGTAAACGATCCACGATCACCCTGACTCGACGTGCCGGTTCAATGCTGTGCTGCGCGGGGGCCATCCTGTTGAGCGCCTGCGGCGGGGCGGCCGACGAAACCGATCCCCAGCAGTCGCTGGGCGCCATGGCTAGCGCGTCTCCGGCAAGCATGGCCGGTGCCGCCGCTACCGGTCCGGGGGCCACAGCCGTTGCCAGGGTCGTCACCGATGCCGGCGCCGCCGACCCTGGCGCCCGGCCTGCGCTGGCGGCGCCCCCCGCGCTGGCGGCGCCTCCCGCGACGCTGCCCGATGCCGCCACGGTGGCAGCCGGCGCCGGGCCGACGCCGGCGGATACGACCGTCGTATCCGATACGCCGATGTATGCGGGGGAGGGCAGTGCCGCCCCGGCGTCGGGCGAATTCAGCCTCAGCGGCTACCAGCAAGGCGCAGCGGCCGCTGCGTTAGGCCCGGGCGCCGCCGTGGCCCCGGACGGGGGCAGCAGCCCGGTCGCCAATCAGGCACTGCCCACGAACTGATCCAGCGGCGCCGTGCAGCGCGCGGCGCCGGCGCAAGTCTCCTCTCCGGGTCGATCGGCCCTCCGCTCCCTTTTTCACACTATCAGCACAGCCACGCTGGCCGTCCTCGACGGCCTGCTTGCGCATGGCCGCGACGACCACGGTTGTCCGCCTCTGATCGTGCAGGCGCTTGATTTCTAAGAAGAAATTTCTCTTAATAATTAAATACCCTGAGAAAAATTTCCCAAAAAAAGTTGAACTTAGGAAGTTTCCACCGCTCAAAGGGTGACTTAGTTTATTTAAGGTAAGACACAGTCCCATGCATATTTTCGCTGCCGCTACTTCGACCACCCGTCACAGTTTCACGCGTACCGCTGCCGCCGTCGCCCTGCTGGCCGCCGCCATGTCGGCGCACGCCGCCATCCCGGCCACGCCCAACAACTATTATGTGTCGCCGAACGGTTCCGATACCGCAGCCGGCACCAAGGCAGCGCCGTTCAAGACGCTGGCGCGCGCGGCCAAGGCCGTGACGAAGGCCGGCACCACCGTGTTCATGGCGCCCGGCACCTATGCCGGCGGTATCAAGACAACGGCCAGCGGCACCGCCGCCAGCCGCATCTACTGGGTGTCGACCACCAAGTGGGGTGCAAAGATCGTCCCGCCAGCCAGCTCGAGCAACAACAGTGCCTGGGACAACCGCGGCAACTACGTCAGCATCATCGGCTTCGACGTCGACGGCAGCAAGATCGGCAGCGGCAAGAAGTGGGTCCACGGCATCTATACGGGCGGTTCCTACAGTGTCATCGAGGGCAACCACGTGCACCATCTGGCCACCACGATCCCGTGCAATAGCGCGAGCGGTTCGGCGATCGGCGTCGACAGCTACTACAAGGGCGTGAAGGGCGATGTGATCGGCAATGTCGTCAACGATATCGGCCCTGCCGGCTGCACCTATGTCCAGGGCATCTATCACAGCACCTCGGGCACCATCAAGAACAATGTGGTGTACCGCGTCGGTTCGGCGGCGATCCACCTGTGGCACGACGCCACCGATATCCAGATCGTCAACAACACGGTGAGTTCGTCGGTGTTCGGCATCATCGTCGGCGGCGGCGACTTCTATTTCACCCGCGCTGGCGCCAACAATGTCCACGTCCACAACAACATCGTGTACGACAACAAGTACGGCATCTCGGAGCAGGGCACGACCGGCAAGGGCAATACCTACCGGAACAATCTGGTCACCAAGAATACGACCTATGCCTTCCGGCTGCGTAACGGCCTGACCCATACCGGCACCATCAGTTCGGAACCGCTGTTCGCCGGCTACTCGCGCACCGCGCAAGCGCCGAACTACACGCTGAGCGCCAGCTCGCCGGCCATCGGCCGTGGCCTGGCGACCTATGCCCCGGCCGCCGATATCGACGGCAAGGCGCGCCGCGCGGCGATCGACCTCGGCGCCTATCAGCGCTAAGCGTTTCGCACAACCGGCATCACCCCGCGCATGCACGGCATGCGCACCTCATGGGCGGCGTGCCGCGCACCCGCCCGCAACAACCGATCGGGAGACGCCACGTTCGCGTGGACTGCGACGCCCTGCGCGCAGCTTCTTCCGCTGCCCGGACTATCCGGACTTCAAGGAAAACCCAGATGAACCACCGCACCATGATGACTACGACCCTTCGCACCAAGCTGACCACCGCCGCCGCCGCATGCCTGCTGGCCGGCGCGGCATTGATCCAGGCCGTCGCCGCGCCCGCCGTGGCGGCCGGCGCAAGCGCCAGCGCGACCGCATCGGCCCATGAGCAGGTCCGCCAGCTTTACCTGACGCTGCTCGGGCGCGAGCCGGATGCCGGCGGCCTGCAGTTCTGGACCCAGGCGGTCGCCAACGGCCTGAGCCTTGCAAGCCTCGAGGCGGAAATCAAGCGCAGCGCCGAATACGTCCAGCGTCACCCAGCGCCGAGCGCAGGGCCCAGCAAGATTCCCGCCACGCCCAACAACTATTATGTGTCGCCGAACGGTTCCGATACCGCGGCCGGCACCAAGGCAGCGCCGTTCAAGACGCTGGCGCGCGCGGCCAAGGCCGTGACGAAGGCCGGAACCACCGTGTTCGTGGCGCCCGGCACCTATGCCGGCGGTATCAAGACCACGGCCAGCGGCACCGCCGCCAGCCGCATCTACTGGGTGTCGACCACCAAGTGGGGCGCGAAGATCGTCCCGCCAGCCAGCTCGAGCAATAACAGCGCCTGGGACAACCGCGGCAACTACGTCAGCATCATCGGCTTCGACGTCGACGGCAGCAAGATCGGCAGCGGCAAGAAGTGGGTCCACGGCATCTATACGGGCGGTTCCTACAGTGTCATCGAGGGCAACCACGTGCACCATCTGGCCACCACGATCCCGTGCAATAGCGCGGGCGGTTCGGCGATCGGCGTCGACAGCTACTACAAGGGCGTGAAAGGCGATGTGATCGGCAATGTCGTCAACGATATCGGCCCGGCCGGCTGCACCTATGTCCAGGGCATCTATCACAGCACCTCGGGCACCATCAAGAACAATGTGGTGTACCGCGTCGGCTCGGCGGCGATCCACCTGTGGCACGACGCCACCGATATCCAGATCGTCAACAACACGGTGAGTTCGTCGGTGTTCGGCATCATCGTCGGCGGCGGCGACTTCTATTTCACCCGCGCTGGCGCCAACAATGTCCACGTCCACAACAACATTGTGTACGACAACAAGTACGGCATCTCGGAGCAGGGCACGACCGGCAAGGGCAATACCTACAGGAACAACCTGGTCACCAAGAACACGACCTATGCCTTCCAGCTGCGTAACGGCCTGACCCATACCGGCACCATCAGCTCGGAGCCGCTGTTCGCCGGCTACTCGCGCACCGCGCAAGCGCCGAACTACACGCTGAGCGCCAGCTCGCCGGCCATCGGCCGTGGCCTGGCGACCTATGCCCCGGCCGCCGATATCGACGGCAAGGCGCGCGGCGCATCGATCGACCTGGGCGCATATCAACGCTGAGGCTAAGTCCTCGCCCATAAATAAATGTGTTTTTGGCTGCCATAACCGGCGCGCTGCCGCGTTGGCTCCTGCTTGCAGTGCTCGCACTGCGGCGCACTCGCCGCCTTGCATCGCATCCAGTTCTGTTTGCCAAAACTCACATTTATTTCTTGTCGAGCACTTAGCGTCGATCGCTGAACTGGCGGCGTGCCCGACCCGTACCGAGAGGTGCGGGTTTTTTTCAGCTCGCCTGCCGTATGCATAGCCGCGAGCACCGCTTGCCGCGGCTGCTGGTCGAGGAGCGCGAGTTGGACGAACGGCCCGGCAAGCCCGGGCGCTTTCCTGATCCGTTCCCTATCGAGGACGACGGGGGGTGGACCATCGGTCAGCCCAGCAGTTCGATCCGCGGCCACAGCCAACGGTGACAGCGGCTTCTTTACTCGTCCTGGCCGATCGGCTGCGTGACCTCGGCCCCGCCCAGCCCAGCCCGGTTGACGAGCGTGCTGACCTGGTGCCATTCGAACGCATCGGGCGGCAGGGCGACGCGGCGCGCGAAGTCGAGCGCCTGCTCGGCGGGCAGCGCCGGATCGAGCCAGCCTTCGACGTCGCTCGCGTCGAGCACCACCGGCCGCCGGTCGTGGATGTCGAGCATGCCGCCGCCGGCATCATCGGTCACCAGCACGAAGCCGGCTTCGGCGCGGTTCTCGGTGAAGGCGCCGAAATTGGCGAGCGCCAGCAGGAACAGCGGCGCCCCATCCTTGCGGTGGATGTGCCAGGGCTGCTTGTGGCCTTTCTCGCCGGTCCATTCGTACCAGCCCTGGGCCGGCACCAACGCCCGGCCATTCTTGAGCAGGCCGCGCCAGTAACGGTTGGTAAGCTTGTCCATGCGCGCGTTGATCGTTACCGGCACCTTGCCCTTGGCCCAGCGCGCCTGGTAGCTCCAGTACACGTCGTCCACGCGCCGCTCGCCGTCCTGGATATGCAGCACGGGACGGTAGGTGCCGGGCGGCACATTATGGGCAGGCGCGGCCTCGCTGTCGTACACCGCGTCGAGCCAGCCGATGGCGCTGGCGTAATTGCGAGCCGTCTGGCTCTGGTCAAATCGTCCACACATGCATCGATGTTAGCGCAAGCCGGCGCGGGGCAGCACGCGGCAGGCGTGCGGCGTTTGGCCCGCCCGGCGCGCGGTGGTATGCTCCTGACAATTGATTAACAAGGAGCAGGTATGGCAGCAGGCTGGTGGACCGTATTGAAGACCGTTCCGTGGAGCGATGTGATCAGCGCAGCGCCGCAGGTAGCGACCGGCGCGCGCCGTTTGTGGGACACGGTCAACCGCAAGCCCGGCGTGCACGACGCCGCGACCGGCGTGGCGCCCGAGGCCTATGGCCAGGAAGAAGACATTTTCGGCCTGTTGATCAACCGCGTCGAACAGCAGGACGCCGAGCTGACCGACCTGCGCAACCAGATGCGTTCCGCGTCCGAACTGATCGCGAACCTGGCCGACCAGAACGCCCAGCTGATCGCCAAGGTCGACGTCCAGCGCCAGAAGATCACGTGGTTCGGCGTCACCGGGGGCCTGTCGGCGCTGCTGTCCGTCGTGGCCCTGATCCTGGTGTCGGTACGCACCTGAATAAAGGGCGGCAATGAAAGTCGTACTGATCTGCGCGACCCTGTTCATCTTCATCTCGATGTTGCTGAACGGCGCGCGCCGGCGCGGCAAGCTGGGCGACAGCGCCAACCGCGCTGTGACCGGCCTGGCCACGTCCATGCGCATCTTCGTCTATGGCCTGCTGTTCGTGGTCGCCATCCTGTGCCTGGCGATGGCCTGGCACACCGTGCAAGCCGGGTAATGATGGCGACACACGGCATTTCCGGTATCATCTGAATTGTTTCCTTAATTCAACTTCAACCGGCCCGTGACGTCATCCAAGCCCGCCACCAGCCCCGGCCTGCCGGCCCGGGTGCTCAATCTGCTCGACTGCGGGGTGATCGTGCTCGACGCCGACGCGCGCATCGTCGTCTGGAACGGCTGGCTGGTGCCGCGTTCGGGCCGCGGCGCGGCGCGGGTGGTGGGCAGCGCGCTGCTCGACGTCTTCCCGGCCCTACGCGGCTCGCGGGTCGAAGCCGCCGTCCTGGCCGCCTTGCTCGACGGCGTCGCCACCGAGCATGTGCCGCCCACGGACACCCATGCGCCGTTCCCGCTGCGCGAAGCGGGCAGCTTCGATGGCGCGCTGATCGACCAGTCGATCTCGGTGGCGCCGTTCGACGACGATGGCGCCCGCTACTGCCTGATCGAGATCCACGACGTGAGCGGCAGCGCGGTGCGCGAGCGGCGCCTGCTCGAACACGCCGAGGCGCTGCGCGTGCGCTCCTACATCGACGGCCTGACCGGCATCGCCAACCGCCGCCACTTTGACGTGACGCTCGAGCGCGAGCTGCGCCGCGCCCGGCGCGCCGGCACGCCGCTGGCGCTGCTGCTGGTCGACATCGATACCTTCAAGGCCTATAACGACCACTTCGGCCACCAGCAGGGCGACGCCTGCCTGACCACGGTGGCCCAGGAGCTGGCCGGCCTGCTGCAACGCCCGGCCGACCTGGCCGCGCGCTACGGCGGCGAGGAATTCGCAGCGGTGCTGCCCGAGACCACGCTCGAACAAGCGCGGGCGCTGGGCGAGAAGATCCGCGCCCATGCCGAATCCCTGAACCTGCCGGCGCCGCCCGGTGCGCACTATGCGTGCGTCACGCTCAGCGTTGGCGTGGCCGCGTTCGACGGTACGCGCCTCGATCGGGCGGCGGCACTGATCGAAGCGGCCGACCAAGCCTTGTACGCGGCCAAGCGCGCTGGCCGCAACCGCGTGGTCGCCGACGGCGACGCGCCGGCCGCGGCTACCTGACGCGTCATACGGCGAGCGGCAATTTATCCAGCAGCTTGTCGAGCGTGACCGGATAGTCGCGCACGCGTACGCCGGTGGCGTTGTAGATCGCATTTGCGACCGCGGCGCCAACGCCGCAAATGCCGAGTTCGCCGACACCCTTGGCTTTCATGGGCGACGACAGCTCGTCTTCTTCTTTCAGGAACACCACCTCCTGGTGCGGGATGTCGGCATGCACCGGCACCTCGTAGGTAGCCAGGTCGTGGTTGGCGAAGAAGCCCACCTGCTTGTCGACCACCAGGTGCTCCATCAGCGCGGCGCCGACGCCCATCGTCATGGCGCCGATCACCTGGCTGCGCGCCTGCTTCGGATTGAGGATGCGGCCGGCCGCGCACACGGCCAGCATGCGCCGCACGCGGGTTTCGCCGGTGACCGCGTCGACCGCCACCTCGACGAAGTGGGCGCCGAAGGTGGACAGCTGGTTCTTCTTGTCGAGGCCACCGGAGAACTCGATCGTGTCCTCGGCCACCAGCTCGCCGCCGCTGGCCGCCTGCACCAGCGGCTGGCTGCGGCCGCCGTCGCGCACGGCACCCTCGGCGAATTCGGCTTCTTTCTCGTCGACGCCCAGCCTGGCGGCGACCAGAGCGCGCAGCTTGGCGCAGGCGGCGTAGACGCCGGACGTCGCGCTGTTGGCGCCCCACTGGCCGCCCGAGCCCGCCGACGTCGGGAAGCGGGAGTCGCCCAGCCGCACATCGACCCGTTCAAGCGGCACGCCGAGCATCTCGGCTGCGGTCTGGGCGATGATGGTGTAGCTGCCGGTGCCGATATCGGTCATGTCGGTCTCGACTGTGACCTTGCCGTCGGCGCTCAGCCGGACACGCGCGCCCGACTTCATCACCGGACTGTTGCGAAATGCCGAGGCCACGCCGTAGCCGACCAGCCAGCGGCCGTCGCGGGTCTGGCCGGGTTTCGGATTGCGCTTGTTCCAGCCGAAGCGCTCGGCGCCCATGCGCATGCACTCGATGAAGCGGCGCTCAGAGAAGGGCCGGTCCGGCTTTTCGGGATCGACCCTGGTGTCGTTCAGGATGCGGAACTGGACCGGATCGATGCCCAGCTTCTCGGCCATCTCGTCGATCGCCAGCTCGAGCGCCATCATGCCCGGTGCTTCGCCCGGGGCGCGCATCGCATTGCCTTCGGGGAGGTCGAGCACGGCGACCCGGGTGGCGGTCATGCGGTCGGCCCCGCCGTACAGCAGGCGGGTCTGCTGGGTGGCGACTTCTGAGCTGCCTTTCGGCAGGTTGCCGTTCCAGCTTTCGTGGCCGATCGCCACGATGCGGCCGTCGCGCCCGGCGCCGATGCGGATGCGCTGGATGGTCGCCGGACGGTGGGTGGTGTTATTGAAGATCAGGTGGCGGTGCAGGGCGACCTTCACCGGGCGCTTGGCGGCGTGCGCGCCGAGCGCGGCCAGCAGGGCGTCGGCGCGCAGGAACAGCTTGGAGCCGAAGCCGCCGCCGACGTACGGCGAGACCACGCGCACCTTCTCGCGCGGGATGTTGAGCGTCTTGGCCAGGTCCTTGACGCACCAGTTGATCATCTGGTTCGAGGTCCAGACGGTGAGCTGGTCGCCTTCCCACAGCGCGGTGGAGGCGTGCGGCTCCATCATCGCGTGCGACTGGTCGGGCGTGGTGTAGGTGGCGTCGAGCTTGACCGGCGCGGCGTCGAAGCCGCGCTGGAAGTTGCCGGCGCTCGAATCGGGCGGGTCGGATTCCCAGTCGGGCTTGACGGCGCTGCCCTTCTCGGCGGCCAGGTCGTAGCGGCCCTTCTCGACGGTGTACCTGACCTGCACCAGGTGGGATGCCGCGCGCGCCTGCTCGAAGGTCTCGGCGACCACCAGCGCGACCGCCTGGTGGTAGTGCTCGATCTTCGGTCCGGCCAGCAGGTGGGCGACGTTCATGTCGCCCTTGCCCAGCTTGCCGGCGTTGGCGGCCGTGACCACCGCCAGCACGCCCGGCGCGCGGCGCGCGGCCTCGATGTCGATGGCGGCGATGCGGCCCTTGGCGATGCTTGAGCCGACGATGAAGCCGTGGGCGGCGTTCGGCACTTCGTGGTGGTGCTCGTAGGCGTAGGGCGCGCTGCCGGTGCACTTGAGCGGGCCGTCGATGCGGTCGAGCGGCTGGCCGACGTAGCGCTGGCGGTCGATCGGATTGGTGGTGGCTGCGGTGGTGAATTTCATGATGTGCCTTTCTGCGCCGCAGCCATCGCCTCTGCCAGCGTGCGATGGACCAGCGCGACCTTGAATGCGTTGTCCTCGGTGGTGCGGGCGCCGGCCATCAGGCGCTCGGCCACGGCCTTGGCGCCTTGCGCCATCTGCTGCTCGGCAGCCTCGACCCGCCACGGCTTGTGGGCCACGCCGCCGACGGCGACGCGGCCGCTGCCATCGGGCAGGATCACGGTCGCCACCGAAACCAGGGCGAACGCATACGACGCGCGGTCGCGCACCTTGCGGTAGGCGTGCACGCCACCCAGCGGCTTGGGCAGCTTGACGGAGGTGATCAGCTCACCCGGCTCCAGCACGGTCTCGATGTGCGGGCTATTGCCCGGCAGGCGGTGGAAGTCGGCGATCGGGATGCTGCGCATGCTGCCGTCGGCCTTCACCGTCTCGACCTCGGCGTCGAGCAGCCGCATGGCGATCGCCATATCGCTCGGGTGCACGGCGATGCAGGCCTCGCTGGCGCCGACCACCGCGTGGTGGCGCGTATAGCCGCCGATCGCCGCGCAGCCGCTTCCCGGCGCGCGCTTGTTGCACTTCTGCGCCGTGTCGTAGAAATACGGGCAGCGCGTGCGCTGCAGCAGGTTGCCGGACGTCGTGGCCTTGTTGCGCAGCTGGGTCGAGGCGCCGGCCAGCAGGGCGCGCGACAGCACCGCGTAGTCCTTGCGCACGCGCGCATCGGCCGCCAGGTCGGTATTGCGCACCAGGGCGCCGATGCGCAGGCCGCCGTCGGCGGTTTCTTCGATCTTGTCGAAACCGAGCCCATTGACGTCGACCAGGGCCCCCGGTGTTTCGATCTCGAGCTTCATCAGGTCGAGCAGGTTGGTGCCGCCGGCGATGAAGCGGGCGTTGGGGGTGCGGGCCACGAGCTGGGCGGCCTGGGCGGGCGAGGTCGCGCGCTGGTAAGTGAATGCCTTCATGCCTTGACCCCTCCCACTTCGGCGATGGCGTCGATGATGTTGGAATAGGCGCCGCAGCGGCAGATATTGCCGCTCATGCGCTCCTTGATTTCGTCCACCGAGAGCAGCGGCCTGGCGGTGATGTCGCCGGTGACATGGCTCGGGATGCCCTGGCGGATCTCTTCGAGGACCGACACGCTGGAACAGATCTGCCCAGGGGTACAGTAGCCGCACTGGTAGCCGTCGTGCTTGATGAAGGCGGCCTGCATCGGGTGCAGCTTGTCGGGCGTGCCCAGGCCCTCGATGGTGGTGATGTCGGCGCCATCGTGCATCACGGCCAGCGACAGGCAGGAATTGATGCGGCGCCCATCCATGATGATGGTGCAGGCGCCGCACTGGCCCTGGTCGCAACCCTTCTTGGAACCGGTCAGGTGCAGATGCTCGCGCAGGGCGTCGAGCAGCGTCGTGCGGGTGTCGAGCTGCAAGGTGACCTGCTTGCCGTTGACGGTGAAGGTAACGCCGGTGGTGACCGGCTCCGGGTTGCCCGCGGCGGCCTGGTTGGCGGCCGGCTGCGCATGCGCGCCCGGCACCGCCGCGGTCGATACCGACAGTGCGCCGGCGATCAACAGGTCGCGCCGGGTAAGCTTGACGTCGCTGAATTCGTTCATGCTCGGTTTCCTTCTCTACGATGCGTTGTCCACGTTCATGCCCAGCGTCAATATGCAACTCGGGCGGGTGCGGAAGGGCTGGCGCAGTGATCGAATCGATTCTAAGTCAGCCATCCGAAAGGCCGCGTTCCCTTGGGAACTGGCGCTGGCGCGGGGGAATGGTCTGACGGCGACCTGACGCGGGAGCAGGTTGCCGCACAGGTGCGAGCGGACAAGCCGCTGCAGGTGTGCGAGCGAATGTGACGCCGCAGAGAAGGAATGTACGACCGCATAGGTGCGAGGGGATCAGCTGCTGCAGATGTGGGAAGGAATGTGCCGCTGCAAATGGGCGACGGTGCAGCTGCTGTCGATGTGCGAAGGAAAGCCCCGCCGCAGGTGTGCGAAAGAAAGCCCGCCGCAGATGTGCGCAGGGATGGGCGGGCCGACGGACGACGCGGGGTGTGGCCGATGGACTACGGGCTTTCCGGCCGATGGTCGCTGGCAGGCTGCGTGCCTATTGCTGCAGTACGTACTGGCCGGGCGCCGGCGCCGCATCCGGCATGGGCGCGGGTGGCGGCACATGCTCGCCGGCATGGTTTTCAAGCCATTGTTCCCAGGCTGGCCACCAGCTGCCCTCGGCCTGCGGCACGCGCGCCAGCCAGCGGTCGGGATCGATATACGGATCGTCGTGGCCGTGCACGGCGATCTGGTAGCTGCGGTTGCGGCTGCCAGGCGGCGACACCACCCCGGCGTTGTGTCCGCCGCTGGTGAGGATGAAGGTGACCTCGGTATCGGTCAGCGGGATGATCTTGTAGACCGAGCGCCAGGGGGCGACGTGGTCGGCCAGGGTGCCGACGGCGCAGACGGGCACGTCGATGTCGATCAGCGACACCGGCCGGCCGCCGGCCTGGTAGCGCGAACTGGCCAGGCTATTGCGCAGAAAGAGCCGGTGCAGGTACTCGGCATGCATGCGGTAGGGCATGCGGGTGGCGTCGGCGTTCCAGGACATCAGGTCGGTTTCGTGTTCGGGCAGGTCGAGCAGGTAGTGGCGCAATCGCCTCGACCAGATCAGGTCGTTCGAGCGCAGCAGCTGGAAGGCGCCGGCCATCTGGCGGGTGTCGAGGTAGCCCTGGTGCCACATCGCCGCTTCGAGGAAGCTGACCTGGCTGTCGTCGATGAACAGCGATAATTCTCCCGGCTCGGTGAAGTCGACCTGGGCCGCCAGCAGCGAGATGCTGGCCAGGCGCCGGTCGTGGTCGCGCGCCATGGCGGCGGCGGCGATGGCCAGCAGGGTACCGCCGAGGCAATAACCGGCGGCATTCACCCGGCCGGCGCCTGTCTGGCCCACGATGGCGTCGACCGCGGCCATGATGCCGAGCTGGCGATAATCGTCCATGGAAAGGTCGCGGTCCCCGGCCTGGGGATTCTTCCATGACACCATGTAGACGGTGTGGCCGTGCTCGACGAGGTAGCGCACCAGCGAGTTGTGGGGCGAGAGGTCGAGTATGTAGTACTTCATGATCCAGGCCGGGACGATCAGCAGCGGCACCTCGTGCACGGCCGGCCCGACCGGATCGTAGCGCAGCAGTTCGATCAGGCGGTTCGACATCACCACCTTGCCGGGCGTCGTGGCCACGTCGCGGCCCGGCTGGAAGCGGATCGGATGCGCCTTGCCGGCCACATGGTCGCGCGCGTCGCGCCAGGCGCGCAGCGCGCCATTGACCAGGTTCATGCCGCCGCTGGCCAGCACGGCCTGCTGCACGACCGGGTTGGTGGTCACGAAGTTCGACGGCGCCACGCAGTCGAGCAATTGGCGGGAGACGAAGGTCACCACGTCGGCGTGGTGCGGCGCCACGCCGCGCACGCTGGAACTGGCGCGGTGCCACCATTGCTGGCTGATGAGAAATCCCTGGCTCAGCTGGTGCCAGGGCCAGGCGTCCCAGGCCGGATCGCTGAAGCGCTTGTCCTGCGCCAGCGGCCGCACCGGTTCGATGGACATGCTGGCCGGCGTGCTGATGGTTTGCAACCAGCGTTGCCAGCCGAGCACGGCATCGCTGAGCAGCTCGTGCTGCTTGTCGGGCGACATCATGAGGTGGGTGGCCCAGTCGCACCACGCCAGGCCAAGCGCGGCCGGCGACAGGTTGCCGGTCAGGCGTCCGAGCCAGGCCCACAATACGAGGTCGGCATGGACTTGCCCGCCGCCGGCAACGCGCGCGTGGCGATGGGCGCCGCCCAGCCACGCGCTGCCCTCGACGTGGCGTGCGCTGCCGGAACGATCGGGTCGGGTGTCGGGCGCCATGGCGTGGTCTGGTCGGGACTGGCCGGGCTAGTGGGCGATCAGCAGCGGCGTGGTGCACTTGGCCAGCAGTGCGCGGGTGACGCCGCCGAGCACGAACTCGCGGTAGCGGCTGTGGCCAAAAGCGCCGGTGACGAGCAGGCCGGCGTCGTGCTCGCGCGCCACGTGCATGAGGGCGTCGCCGGTGCTGCTGCGCGTGGTCTCGATGACGACGTCGACCTTGACCCCGTGGCGCGCCAGGTGCAGCGCCATGTCGGCGCCGGGTTCCTCGCCATGCATGTTGGACATCGCCCCCGGATTGACCAGCGTCAGCTTGACGGCGTCGGCGGTCCGCAGCAAGGGCAGCGCGGCGCCGATCGCGCGGATTGCCTGCATGCTGCCGTCCCAGCCGACGATGGCGGTGCCGGGAAGAGGACGTTCTTGCCAGCCTGGCGGCACGACCAGCACCGGCCGGGCGCCGTGCAGGGCGATGTATTCGGGCAAGCCACGCGGCTGGGCCGGGACGCCGGGCATCATGACCGCCTCGGCCTCACGGCTGACGATGACCAGGTCGGCGTAGCGCGATTCGAGCAGCAGCGCGTAGCGGGCGTCGTCTTCGAGCATGCGGGTTTCGAACGAGGCCACGCCCTGGCGCTGGACGGCGGTGCTGAATGCGTCCAGCCGCGCCTGTACCGCTTCGCGCACGCCGTTGAAATCGGATTCGGGCATCATCGGCGCACCCATCGAACCGACCAGCAGGGAATAGTCGAACCAGGAAATGCCGGTGGCGGCGCTGCCGACGAGATGGGCGTCGAAAGCGTTGGCGAGATGGCTGCCGACCCGCAGGCGGGCATCCTGCGCGGCGCTGCCGTCAACCTGCACCACGATGGTCTTGTACATGCTCGTTCCTTTCTTTTCGGTGAAAGCGGATCCGGGCGGATAGCCTTCCAGCGCGCGGCGGACATGGCAGCGTGCGGTTCACGGCTTTCTGCTTGGATTACTTGATATCCACTTTATTCCCCGCCGCGGACGGTGTCAGCGGCGTAGTTGATGTGAATCAAAAATAGAAAAGAAAAGACCGGGAGGGGAAGTGCTCACGCTAAAAAGGCGTGCGGAAAGAATATGTACGACTTTTCCGACGTAATGGCGCGGCGCGCATAACCTGCTGCAGGTCTTGTGCGCTGCCCGGACGCCCGCATACTAATGGCATTGCCGGCGATGTGGTCGGTTCTCTTGTGTCTCCATCTCAGCCCTGCTGAGGACTCGGCCGCTATCCGCGAGCATTCGCGGGAGCGGCCTTTTTTTGCGTGCGCCGGTCGCTGGACCGCAGCATCACCCCGTGGCGCCGGTTCGCAGATCGCCAACCAGTGGCGCCGGGGACTTTTCCTCGTGCCCGGCGGGGCGGGTTTCGTGAGCGAGCCGGTCGTGAGTCTGCGTTTCCGCCTTCGATGCATGGGCGGCGGGATCGCCATACGCGATTACTTCCCAGTCGGTACTCATCAGATCGACGACCAGCTCTTCCGCGCGGCCGCATATCGCGCACATCCGCACGCCAGTCTGATTGTCATGGCGCCAGGTGTGGCTGGAACGGAAAGCGCCGGACACGGCGGAGAAGAAAGAATTGATTGCTGCTTTGAATGTCATGATGCATGTCGGAAGTGTTGCTTGCAAGCGTATTACGACATATGCAAAACTGCAACTTTTAGTGCGAAATTACTGGTTTGGGAACGCCGACGGTCGCTTCAACGTTGTAAAAATGAAAAAACCAGTGATAGGCGTTGCCATGCTCAGGGCGGATCGACATCCGGTCCACGCTGAACGCGCTAGGCTTCCCAACCTATCGCCGGGAAACCTGCCGCCGGGGCATGCACGATCAAATGATCAGCTGCGCTGACCTGATGCGCCGGGCGATGGAATCAATGGAGTCGAGGGCGTGCCGGAGGCATCGAGATCGCGATGCGCATCGCGCCGGCCGAACCGAAGTACATCCCAGGATTCCCCACCCAGGCTATCGTCGGGGCAGAAAAATTCGACGCGGTCGCACACTATGCATCGGCGCTGTGCAGCATCGGCTGAGAATGCCCAGCGGTGGTCCACCTCGGCAAACAACTTCAACAACCCTGACAACATGATGTCTCTCGGAATATTATTGTTGAGCGAGAGTAAATCTAATAATGTCTGAACGCAATTGGTGCAGCTGCAAAAACCACACTTTTGGTGAGCAAAGTTGATGGAACCTCTCATCGCGCACGCGCGCGCTTCAAATCCTTCTGCTTAAGGCATTCAACGATCAGTCGGTAGGCATCCTGGGAGTGACTACGCCCTTCACTTTTTCCCAGGTCGAAGAGCCGATTTCCTGCTCATTGAACTCATCGGCGGTATAGCGCGTAATGAGGTAGGCAGGCTGTTGAGCTCCGGCCTGGTCATCAGGTCGCCCGATGCAGGCAATCGCGCAGTCGTTCGGTTCGCGGACAATCGCTATGTTGCCAAAGGCAAGCGCCATGGCGATCTTTGGCGAAAGCCGTCTGGTAGGTCACTGCCGAAGGAGGATGCGTTGTCGACGATAAACTGCAGTATCTCTTCGTCAGAGAGTAAGGTGAAGTTGGTCGTCAGACGACAGAGCCGACAGCTGAGAGCGTAGGGGAAGCTCGCAGAAGCTGACTGAGGCGCCATTTTGCGGAACTACTTTGGCGCTGCGGAATTACTAAGCGACTGTGAGTGTGGTGCGAAGCCGCATCATACTGGTGCCCGGAGCCGGAATCGAACCGGCACGCCATTGCTGGCAGCAGATTTTAAGTCTGCGGTGTCTACCAGTTTCACCATCCGGGCAACGCGCGGAATTCTAGCACAGGCGTGCTCGTTTCAGGGTAATTTGGCAACATTCGGTGCGCGATCGCGCCTGATGCCGGCATGAACGCCCACCACCTGCTACTGAGCAATTCCTGCGACTTTGGCCGCCTCGCCCGGATGGTGTAGCATGCCAACCGGCACCCATTGCCCGGGTGCGATCCTACCGTTACACCCCGCACGACAAGCAAGGACAAGAATTGAATATCACGATCAACGACGAATTGCGGTCCTTCGTCGACCCGCTGACCGACATCGAGCACGCCGCGCTGGAGCGCAGCCTTCTGGCCGAGGGCTGCCGCGATGCGCTGGTGCTTTGGCGCGATACGCTGATCGACGGCCATAACCGCTACGAGATCTGCCAGAAGCACGGCATCCCCTTCCGCACTGTCCACAACAATAACTTCGCCTCGATCGAGGAAGTCATGCTGTGGATGATCGACAATCACCTGGCGCGCCGCAGCGTGTCCGACTTCCAGCGCGGCGTGCTGGCGCTGCGCAAGAAGGAGCTCGTCTCCGCCCGCGTCGCCGAGAATCCGCCACAGGAAGAGGGCGACGGCGCCGCCGCCGACGATGGCTCGCCGCCATGGAATACGCGCGAGGACGTCGCGCGCGCCGCCCGCGTCTCGAGCAACACGATCAGCCAGATCGAACGCATCCAGAAGGCCGCCACGCCGCAGCTGCGCGAGGCGGTGCGCAGCGGCGCCATCTCGATCAATGCGGCCGCCAACGTGGCCCAGCTGCCCGAAGAGCAGCAGATCGCGGCCGTCGCCGGCGGGCGCAAGGAGTTGCAGCAGGCCGCGCGCCAGGTGCGCGAGCAGAAGATGGCGGCCCGTCCGCGCAAGGAAAAAGTCGAACTCGATCCGGTCGACGAGGCGACCGGCCTGCGCGCCGAAGTCGCGGGATTGAAGGATCGCCTGGCCACCTTGCTCACCGAGAACCAGCGGCTCAGGCAGCGCCTGGCCAACGCCGGCCTCGACACCGACTAATCACGATCCGAAGGGGAATATCAAGATGCCCATGCCACGCTCGCTCGCAGCGGTCCTGCTCGGCGCACTGCTGACCACCGCCGCCGCCGCCGCGCCATCGGTGGCGGTTGCGCCGAAGAAGACTCCGGTCGTCGCCACGCCCGCCAGGGCGTCGTTCAGCGCCGAGGAGATCGCGCGCTGGAAGAGCGCCGCGCAGCGCGTGACGGTGATGCGCGACAAATGGGGCATCCCCCACATCTTTGGCCAGACCGATGCCGACACCGTGTTCGGCACACTGTATGCCCAGGCCGAGGACGACTTCAACCGCATCGAACTCAACTACATCAATGCGATGGGGCGCCTGGCCGAGGTCGAGGGCGAAAAGGAACTTTGGCGCGACCTGCGCATGAAGCTGTACATCCAGCCGGCCGACATGAAGGCCAAGTATGCGGCCAGCCCGGCGTGGCTGAAGAACCTGATGAACGCCTACGCCGATGGGCTGAACTATTATTTGCATACCCACCCCGAGGTCAAGCCCAGGCTGCTGACCCGCTTCGAGCCGTGGATGGCGCTGGCCTTCAGCGAGGGCAGCATCGGCGGCGACATCGAAGAGATCGATCTCCAGCAGCTGGAGGCGTTCTACGGCAAGCGGCCGGTCGTGGCCGGGCTGGACGCGAACACCGGATTCGATCCCGAGCCGCGCGGCTCGAACGGGTTCGCGATCGCGCCCAAGCTGTCGGCCAACGGCCGCGCGCTGTTGATGATCAATCCCCATACCTCGTTCTACTTTCGACCCGAGATCCACATGGTCAGCGAAGAGGGCCTGAATGCCTACGGCGCGGTGACCTGGGGCCAGTTCTTCATCTACCAGGGTTTCAACGACAAGCTGGGCTGGATGCATACCTCGGGCGGCGGCGACGTCATCGACGAGTACCTCGAGACAGTGGTGGAGCGCGACGGCGAGTTCTTCTATAAATACGGCAAGCACGAAGGACGCATGCGCAGTTCCCAGATCGTGCTGCCCTACAGGACGCCAGGCGGGACCATGGCCAGCCGCACGGTCACCGCCTATTTCACCCACCACGGCCCGGTGGTGCGCGAGGAGGGCGGCAAGTGGGTGTCGGTCAAGATGATGGACGATCCGCTCAATGCGCTGACCCAGTCCTATACCCGGACCAAGGCGCGCGACTATAACGCGTTCTACGAGGCGATGGAGCTGCGCACCAATTCGTCGAACAATACCGTGTACGCCGACGCCCAGGGAAATATCGCTTACTTCCACGGCAATTTCATTCCGAAGCGCGATCCGCGCTTCGACTGGACGCGGCCGGTCGATGGCAGCAATCCCGCCACCGAGTGGCAGGGTCTGCACGAAATCAAGGAAACGATCACGCTGTTGAACCCCGCGAGCGGATACATCTCCAATACCAATAACTGGCCGTGCATGGCGGCCGGTGTCAGCAGCCCCAAATGCGCAAACTACCCGTCGTACATGTGGTCTCTACCCGAGAATGCACGTGGGCGTAATGCCGAGCGCGTGTTCAAGGATGCCAAGGGTCTCGATATCGACAGCCTGATCGCGGCCTCGTACGACACGCGCCTGGCTGCATTCGAGCCGCTGGTGCCTGCCGTGTTGGCCGATTACGACGCTCTGCCTGCCACCGACCCGCGCAAGGAGGCGCTGGCCGAGCAGATTGCCGTGCTGCGCGACTGGAATATGCGCTATGCGATCGACTCGATCCCGACGTCGCTGGCAATCTATTGGGGGCAGCAAATGGTGGCCGAACACGGCGCCAAGGCACGGGCGGAGCGCATGCCGGCAGTCGACTACATCAGCAGCCGCTTGACCCCGGCCGACCGCCTCGATGCGCTGCTGCGCGCTTCGGCCAAGCTGCAGACCGACTTTGGCGACTGGCGCACGCCGTGGGGCGAGATCAACCGCTTCCAGCGCGTCAGCGGCGACGTCAACCAGCAGTACGACGACAGCAAGCCGAGCATTCCGGTGCCCTTTGCGTCGGCCACCTGGGGCTCGCTGGCCTCGTTCGGCATGTCCGCCAGGCAGACCACCAGGCGCATCTACGGCGATCGCGGCAACAGTTTCGTGGCGGCGGTCGAGTTTGGACCGAAGATCAAGGCCAAGAGCATCCTGGCTGGCGGCCAGAGCGGCGACCCGCGTTCGCCGCACTTCAACGATCAGGCTGCCATGTATGCGCGCGGCGAGTTCAAGGATGTCCTGTTCTACCCGGAAGACATCGAACGCCACCTCGAACGCCGCTACCATCCAGGCCAATGAAGCAGGTTTCGACAGGGACGGCATGGAACTGACTGAGAAGCAAAAAATGCTGGCAGGCATGCCCTACCACGCCAGCGATCCGGAGCTGCGTGCCGAGCAGAATGCCACGGCGACCTGGCTCGCACGCTACAACGGCGCGCTGGGCGAGCCTGCCAGCTGGCATGGCCTGCTGGCTGAGCGCCTGGCGCGGGTCGGCAGCAACTCGACGCTACGGCCGCCGTTTCATTGCGACTACGGCTGGCACATCACGCTCGGTGCGCGCGTGTTCATCAACTTCGACTGCGTGTTCCTCGACGTGGCCCCGATCACGATCGGCGACGATGCCCGCATCGGTCCGGGCGTGCACATCTACACGGCCGACCATCCGCGCGACCCGTCGCTGCGCCGCGCCGGCTTCGAATCGGGACGCCCGGTCACCATCGGGCGCAATGTCTGGATCGGCGGCGGCGCCATGATCCTGCCGGGCGTGACGATCGGCGACGATGCGATCGTCGGCGCCGGCAGCGTCGTCACCCACGACGTGGCGCCGGGCGCGCAGGTGGCCGGCAATCCGGCGCAGCCGATCACTTGAGCCGACCGCCGCACCAGGCAAAAAGCGGCAACGGGGCTCGGCGCATGGCTGGCGGTGGCGGTTTCCAGCTTGCTATAATCGCAGCCTTCGTTTCACCGGACAGCAAGGCAGGACAGGGCAGTGGCCAAACTTTATTTCAGGTACTCGGCGATGAACGCCGGCAAATCGACCGCCCTGTTGCAGGTCGCCCATAACTATGAAGAGCAGGGCCAGCAGGTCAAGCTGTACACGGCGGCGATCGACAACCGCTATGGCGTCGGCCTGATCACCTCGCGCCTTGGCGCGCAGCGTGGCGCCGAAGTGTTTCATGCCGACACCAATTTCCTCGAGCAAGTGTCCGGCGTGGCGTGCCTGCTGGTGGACGAATCGCAATTTCTCAGCAGCGCCCAGGTCGGCCAGTTGCACCAACTGGCCCAGGTGCGCGGCATTCCCGTGATCTGCTATGGCCTGCGCAGCGACTTTCGCGGCGAGCCTTTCCCTGGCTCCGCCTATCTGCTGGCGCTCGCCGACGATATCGAGGAAATCAAGAACATCTGCACTTGCGGCAAGAAGGCGACCATGAATATCCGCGTCGACGCTCAAGGCCGCCGCATCCGCGAGGGCGAACAGGTCAGCATCGGCGGCAACGAGAGCTACCGCCAGGCCTGCGGCCGCTGTTTTTACTCCGCCTGAACCCATGACGGCGCCCGGCTGCAGCGACTGGCTTCCCGCCGCCGCCTGCGCGCTGGCGGCGCCGTCGTTCGACCTTCTCGTCTACCTGGTCCCGTCGGCGGCGCTGGCTTTCCTGCTGTGGATCGCTTCCGGCGCCCACCCGGTGTTCTTCCTGTTCACCGCAGCGGGCACGCTGTGCCACGAGCTGGCCCACTTTTCGGTGGGCTTGCTGACCAACGCCGAGCCGGTCGGCATGAGCGTGCTGCCGCGCCGCATCAAGCGCAAGAAGGGAAGTCCGGCCGGCGCCCATAACTGGGAGCTCGGCTCCGTCACCTTCGCCAACCTGCGCTGGTATAACGCCGCCCCGGCGGCACTGGCCCCGCTGCTGGTGCTGCTGGTGCCGGTCGGGGTGGCCTGGTGGCGCACGCGCGGCGACTGGCGTTTCGAGCCGGTCGACCTGGCCATCATGTTCTTGCTGGCGCCGCAGTTCCTGTCGTTCTGGCCATCGCCCGTCGACTGGAAGCTCGCGGCCCGGTCCTGGCCCTGGGCGCCGCTGCTGGCGCTGGCATTCGCTGGCTGGTATTTCCACGAAACGCTGCTGGGACTTATCAAGACGTAAATATCGCGTCCCGAAAACGCTTACGGAAGACTTAATTCGCGGCGATCCGGGCGTTTCAAGCGGGGCACGCCGCCTCTGGCAGGGCTATCTATCCTGTAGAATGAACCGCAAAGCGCGGTATGGCTGGCTTAGCTGGTGCAATCCAGCATGGTTGGCCGCGCAAGGTGGCCCAGCCACCGGCGCCCTCGGGCCACACCGCTACACCGCAACAGGAATCCCGTTCGGAGAAACGCAGAATGAAGAAGCACGTGCTCATCGCCGCCATGGCATTTGCCATGTCCGCCCATGTGGTGACCGCGCAGCCCGAGAAATCGGCTGCCATCGCAACGCCGCCGGCGCCTGCCAAACCCGCCGATTCCGCCAAGGCCGCCGCCAAGCCGGCCGCCCCCGGCGCGCTGCAAATGAAACCGATCGCCGCCCAGACCCAGGCCGCCCTGTGGGCGTCGCGCGTGCTCGGGCGCTATCACTACAGCCCGATCCCGCTCGACGACGCCATGTCGGCCAAGATCTTCGATGGCTATTTCGATGGGCTCGATGGCGAGAAACTGTACTTCGTGCAAGCCGACCTCGACCAGTTCGCCGGCCTGCGCACCAAGATGGATGACGCGATCAACAACGAAGACCTGACGGCCCCGTTCGAGATCTACAACCTGTACCAGAAGCGCTTTGCCGAACGCATGGCCTATGCGCGCGGCCTGCTCAAGACCAAGCTCGAGTTCACGTCCGACGAGACCATGCAGCTCGACCGCGAAAAGGCGACCTGGGCCAAGTCCGAGGACGAGATCCGCGACCTGTGGCGCAAGCGCGTCAAGAATGACTGGCTGCGCCTCAAGCTGGCCGGCAAGGACGACAAATCGATCCGCGAAACGCTCGACAAGCGCTACGAGAACTACGTCAACCGTATTCGCAAGCTGAACAACGAGGACGTGTTCCAGATGTTCATGAACGCGTATGCGACCGCGATCGAGCCGCATACCAACTACCTGGGCCCGCGCTCGGCCGACAACTTCGACATCGCCATGCGGCTGTCGCTGGAAGGCATCGGCTGCGTGCTGCAATCGCGCGACGACTACACCATCATCCGTGAAGTCGTGCCGGGCAGCCCGGCCGACAAATCAGGCAAGCTCAAGGTCGGCGACCGCATCGTCGGGGTGGCCCAGGGCAATGGCGCCTTCGTGGACGTCCTCGGCTGGCGCCTGGACGACGTGGTGGCGCTGGTGCGTGGCGAGAAGGGCTCCACCGTGCGCCTCGACGTGATCCCGGGCGACGGCGGCGTCGACGCCAAGCATGTCACCGTGTCGATGGTCCGCCACAAGATCAGCATGGAAGAGCAGGCCGCCAAGAAGTCGATCATCAAGGTCAAGGAAAACGGCGTCGAGCGCCGCATCGGGGTGATTTCGCTGCCGACCTTCTACCAGGACTTCGAAGCGCGCCGCAAGGGCGACCGCGATTTCCGCAGCGCCACGCGCGACGTCGAGCGCATCCTCACCGAACTCAAGAAAGAGAAAGTCGACAACGTCCTGATCGACCTGCGCAACAACGGCGGCGGCTCGCTGATCGAAGCGGTCGAACTGACCGGCCTGTTCATCGACAAGGGCCCGGTCGTCATGCAGCGCACCGCCGAGGGCCGTGTCGAAGTCGAGAACGACACCAAGGCCGGCCTGGCCTGGGATGGTCCGATGGGCGTGCTGATCAACCGCGGTTCGGCCTCGGCGTCCGAAATTTTCGCCGCCGCGATCCAGGACTATGGCCGCGGCCTCGTGATCGGCGAGCCGAGCTTCGGCAAGGGCACGGTCCAGACGCTGATCGACCTCGACCGCTTCGCACCGAACGAGAAGATGCGTTACGGCGAGCTCAAGATGACCATCGCCCAGTTCTTCCGCATCAACGGCGGCACGACCCAGCTGCGCGGCGTGACGCCGGACATCAAGTTGCCGGTGCTGACCGACCTCGAGACCTTCGGCGAATCGTCGTACGACAACGCGCTGCCATGGGTCGCGATCAAGCCGGCCCAGTACCTGCCGGCGGGCGACCTGAAGGAACTGGTGGCGCCGCTGCAGAAGCGTCATGAGGAGCGCATCGCCAAGGACAAGGACTTCCAGTTCCTGCAAGAAGACATCAACGAAGTCCTCAAGCTGCGCAAGGAAAATTCGATCTCGCTGAACGAAGCCGTGCGCCGCAAGGAGCGCGATGCCCAGGATGCCCGTTCCAAGATGCGCGAAGCGCGCCTGGCCGGCACCTCGGTCACGCCGGATGAGCCGGCCAGCGGTCCGGGCAGCAAGGAAAAACGCGCCGAAGCGCCGGATCCGACCAAGCCCGAGAAATCGGTGGTGGCCCTGCGCGGTACTCCACGCCAGGACGACGGCCTGCAAGCCGATGAGCGCAATCTGCAAGCCGAGCTGGCGGCAGAGAAAGCGGCGAAGGATGCGAAGGATGTCATGTTGCAAGAAGCGGCCAACATCCTCGCGGACGAGGTAGGCATGCTGAAGACCGATACCCGCATGGCCTCGCGTGTGATGCCCTATATGACGGTGGTCACGCCGAAGTAATCCCAAGACAGCGCGGCGCGCCGCCGCACGCACGCTGAAAGCCGCATCTTTTACGGGATGCGGCTTTTTTATTTCCTGGCGAAATGTTTAATTGTCTGACCGGGGATCTCCTGTCCACATAGATACGGTAGTTGGTATAAAAATATGTGGGTCGTATCATTGTGCTGCAGAACAGTGTATTTCATGACAACTGTCGATAGGAAAATAGAAAACTTGTTTTCCAGTATTTAAGCAGAACGAACGTGCTACTGCTCATCAATAAACTCATGCGCACAATTTGATGTTGCTTAAAACATGATGTTTTTTTGTTTATGATAGGATGGCAATGTAGTTGTAAAAACAATAACCTCAACCTACTTCGGGAGTTACCTTCATGTCAATTCGTCACCTTGTTGTTGCTACGCTGCTCGTCGGCGCCGGCGCGGCCCAGGCAGATGTCGTTTCCTCGGGTTTCCAGAACAACTGGACTGCCGGTAATGGCTCCAGCGTCCTCGCCTCCGGCGTGCTGGGCAGCGGTGTCAGCCTGGTGGGTGGTGTTGCCCACAGCACCAATGGCGATCTGTCCAGCGCCCTGGTCGGTGCGGCCAGCGCCAGCCTGTCGCAAACGGATGCGCAGAAGCTGTTCGTCCAGCAAGGCATCGACGCCAATTACGTTCTGAGCGCAGGCAATGGCCTGCTGGCTGCTCGTTACGGTAATTCGGTCTCGGTCATCAATGATGGCGACGGCGTGAAGATCGTGCCGGGCGCCGGCGGCTCCCCAGTAGCGGCAGCACCTGCGGCCGGCGGTTCGGTCGGTGGCGGCGCGGCAGTCGGCGGCGGCGTCGCGGTCGGCGGTGGTACGGGCGGCGGCACCGGCGGCGGTGCGGCAACGCCAGGCGTCGGTGGCGACACCGGCGGCGGAGCGATCCTGCCAGGCGCCGGCCCGGACGTTTCCCTGCCAGCAGTCGAACTGCCGGACGCAGTCAACGCCGTGCCAGAGCCAGGCACCATCGCCCTGATGATGGTTGGCATGCTCGGCGCGGGCGCGTTCTCGCGTCGCCGCAACGCCAAGCAGTAATTGCTGCACCCCGTGCCGCCGGATCACCGGCGGCACGGTCGATTCGGGTAGAATCCTTGTGAACGATCGTGCTATTCATGACGACGATAACCAGGAGACGCCATGCACCTGCATCACTCCCCCGACGACCTCGCGTTTCGCGACCAGGTTCGCGCTTTTCTCGCTTCCCATCTTCCTCCCGAACTCCAGAACAAGGTCCGCAAGCATCTGCGCTTGAGCAAGGATGACTACGTGCGCTGGCACCGCATCCTGGCGGCCAAGGGCTGGGCTGCGCCCGGCTGGCCGGTCGAATTCGGCGGCGCCGGCTGGAGTGCGATCCAGCGCCATCTGTTCGAGGAAGAATGCGCGCGCGCCGGCGCGCCACAGGTGTTGCCGTTCGGCGTAAACATGGTGGCGCCGGTGATCATGGCCTTCGGCACCCAGCAGCAAAAAGACCATTACCTGCCGCGCATCCTGTCCTGCGAGGACTGGTGGTGCCAGGGCTATTCCGAGCCGGGCGCCGGCTCCGACCTGGCCGCGCTCAAGACCAGCGCCGTGCGCGATGGCGACCATTACGTCGTCAATGGCCAGAAGACCTGGACCACGCTGGCCCAGCACGCCGACATGATCTTCTGCCTGGTGCGTACCGACAGCGGCGTACGCAAGCAGGAGGGGATCTCCTTCCTGCTGATGGACATGCATGCGCCCGGCGTGACGGTGCGCCCGATCGCGATGCTCGACGAAGAACACGAAGTGAACGAAGTGTTCTTCGACAATGTGCGGGTGCCCGTGGCCAACCTGGTGGGGCAGGAAAACCGTGGCTGGACCTATGCCAAATACCTGCTCGGGCACGAGCGCACCGGCATCGCTGCGGTGGGCCGTTCCAAACGCGAGCTGGCCTTTGTCAAGCGCCTGGCCCTGCGCGAGCGCAAACGCGGTCGGCCATTGCTCGACGATCCGCTGTTTGCAGCGAAAGTGGCGGCGCTGGAGATTGAATTGATGGCGCTCGAGATGACGGTGCTGCGCGTGCTGGCGCGTGCCGATGCCGCGCCTGGTCCGGAAGCGTCGATGCTCAAGATCAAGGGCACCGAGATCCAGCAAGCCCTCACCGAACTCATGGTGGAAGCGGCGGGCCCGATGGCGCTGCCCTTCGATCCCGCCTATCTGGACGGTGAACGCGGCCACAGCATCGCCGGCGACGACGAGGCGGCCGGGCTGGCGCCGTATTACTTCAACTACCGCAAGACCTCGATCTATGGCGGCTCGAATGAAATCCAACGCAACATCGTTTCCCAGATGATCCTGGGACTGTGAGGACGCCATGCACGTCGACTTCAACCACGAACAGCGGCAACTGGCCGATGCCCTCCGGCGCTGGATCGGCCGCGACTATACCTTCGAGACCCGGCGCGCCATCGTGCACGGCGCCAGCGGCGTGTCGGCCCCGGCCTGGGCCACGATGGCCGAACTGGGCCTGATGGCGTTGCCGGTGCCGCAGGAACATGGCGGTTTCGGCGGCAACGCCTTCGACATGTTGGGCGTGATGCAGGAACTCGGCCGTGGCCTGGTGGTCGAACCGTATGTGGCGACAATGCTGGGCGCCGAATTCCTGCGCCTGGGCGGCGGCCACGGGGCCTTGCTCGAACGCGTCGCGGCAGGTACATGCAAGCTCGCCTGTGCGCTTGGCGAGCGCCAGTCACGCCACGACCTGTTCGATATCGCCATGCAGGCGCAGGCTACCGACGGCGGCTATCGCCTGTCCGGCGAAAAGAAGGTGGTGTCGCATGGGGCCGAGGCCGACGTGCTCATCGTGTCGGCCCGCAGCGGCGGCGGTCAGTCCGCGATGACGGGCGTGAGCCTGTTCGCGGTGCCGGCAAACGCGTCGGGCGTACGCATCACCGGCTACCGCACGCCCGACGGCTTGCGCGCGGCCGATGTGGTGTTCGATGGCGTGGTGGCGCCGCATGCGGCGCTGATCGGCGGCGCGGGCGAGGGCGGCGCCATCCTCGACGCGGCGCTCGACTATGGCGCTGCCCTGTTGTGCGCCGAGGCGCTGGGCGCCATGCAGGCCTTGTTCGATGCGACGCTGGACTACCTCAAGACGCGGCAGCAGTTCGGTGCACCGATCGGCAAGTTCCAGGCGCTGCAGCACCGGATGGCCGATATGGCGATCCACCTCGAACAGGCGCGCTCGATGGCGCTACTGGCGGCCCTGACGCTGGCAGGCGCGGATGATGAGGGCGTCGCGCCTGGCGGGGCTGGCCCGTCAGGCGCAAGCGTGGGTGCTGGCACAGAGGCAGAGGCAGAGGCAGACGCAGACGCAGACGCAGACGCAGACGCAGATGCAGACGCTGGCGCAGGCGCAGGCGCTGGCGCTGGCGCAGGCACAGACGCAGACCCGGCAGCCGGCGCCGACGGCGTGGGAATCAGCGATGCCGCCCGGGCCGCGGACGCCGTCGCCACGCGCCGGCGTACCGTATCGGCCGCCAAGTACCGGGTGGGCCAGGCCGCGCGCTTCATCGGCCAGGGCGCCATCCAGTTGCATGGCGGCATGGGCGTGACCGACGAGCTGCCGGTGTCGCACTACTTCAAGCGCCTGGCGATGATCGAACTGATGCTGGGAGACAGCGATCATCACCTGGAGCGCTTCATTGCGCAGGCTGGATTCAAGGAGGGCGCATGATGCGAACATCAGGCAGTGACAGCAGCCCGCCAGACCAGGGCGGGCCCGGCTTCAAGGAGGGCGCATGATGCGAGCACCAGGCGATGACAGCAACCGGCCGAGCGAGGGCGGGCCCGGCGGGCCGACAACTCCGGGCGTGGCGGATGGCTCGGGCACCCTAGGCAGGCCACGCAGCCGAGGCAGTCGCCCACCAGTCGAGACGCCGGTGGCGGTCCCAGTCGATGCGTCAATCCCGGCCTCAATCGAGGCCCCGGTGGCGGTGGCAATCGATGCGTCAATCGAGGCCCCGGTGGCGGTGGCAGTCGATGCGTCAATCGAGGCCCCAGTGGCGGTCCCAGTCGATGCGTCAATCGAACCGTCAATCGCGGCGTCAATCGCGGCGCCCGCCAGGCGCTGGTATTTCGACGACTTCCACCCGGGCCAGGAGATCGATCTGGGCGAGCGCACCGTCACCGAAGCCGAGATCCTCGCCTTCGCGCGTGCATTCGACCCGCAGCCCTTCCACATCGACGCCGGGGCCGCGGCCGCTTCGCCCTTTGGCGGCCTGATCGCCAGCGGCTGGCATACCTGCAGCATGATGATGCGGATGGTGGTCGATGGCTTGCTGGCCGAGAGCGCCGGCATGGGCTCGCCCGGGCTGGACGGCGTGCGCTGGCTGCAGCCGGTGCGCGCTGGCGACACGCTGCGCGTGCGCTATGTCACGCGCCGGGTCAAGGTTTCCACGAGTAAGCCCGACCGCGGCCTGGTATGGTCGACCTGGATCGCCACCAACCAGCATGGCGTCGAGGTCTGCACGGTCGATGGGATGGGACTCTACCGGCGCCGTCCGGCTGGAGCGGCATGATGGCGACCACGATCGCACTCGATGCGCTGCCGGCCATGGTCGGCAGCGAAGTGGCGGTGTCGGACTGGTTCATGGTCGGCCAGGACCGCATCGCGGCGTTTGCCGACGCGACCTTCGACCACCAGTGGATTCATCTCGATCCCGAGCGCTGCCGGCGCGAATCGCCCTTCGGCCAGCCGGTGGCGCACGGCTTCCTCACGCTGTCGCTGCTGCCGGCGATGCTGGGCAGCGCGCTCGAGATCGCGGGCATGCGCATGGGCGTCAACTATGGGCTGAACAAGGTGCGTTTTCCCAGCCCGCTGCCGGCGGGGAGCCGGGTGCGCGGCCGCTGGATGCTGGCAGCCGCCGCCCAGGTGGCCGGCGGCTGGCAGTTCACGTGGGATGTCGCGGTCGAGGCCGACGGCGGCGCCAAGCCGGTGTGCGTGGCCGAATTCGTGTTCCGCGCCTACGCCTGAGCGCGCCCGTCGCGCGGGCGCCCAATGCCGTCGGCGTCGCCGACCCGATAGCAGTTGCGTCCGCCCGCCTTGGCCTGATAGAGCAGGGCGTCGGCGCTGGCGACCAGGATCTCGGCGCCCAGCGCGTCGTTCGGCACCATGCCGGCGATTCCCAGGCTCATGGTCACGCAGGGCGCGGTGGGCGAGGCGGCATGCGGCAGCGCGATGCGCGCCAGTTCGTCGAGCAGGCGCTGGGCCACGCCTTCGGCGCCGGCGGCGTCGAGCTGCGGCAGCAGGATCGCGAATTCTTCGCCGCCGTAGCGGGTGACCATGTCGTGGCCGCGGCTGGCCGCGCGCCGCAGCGCCGCCGCCACCTGCACCAGGCAGGCGTCGCCGCCCTGGTGGCCATAATGGTCGTTGTACGCCTTGAAGTGGTCGACGTCGGCCAGGATCAGCGCCACCGGCAGGCCGGCGCGCGCGCAGCGGCGCCATTCGGCGTCCAGGCGCTCGTCGAAGGCGCGGCGGTTGGCCACGCCGGTGAGCTGGTCGGTAAGCGTCAGGGCGCGCAGCGCGTCGGCCTGGCGCTTGACCGTCAGCTGGGTGCGCACCCGCGCCCGCACCACGGCCGCATTCACCGGCTTGGTGATGAAGTCGGCGGCGCCGGCTTCGAGCGCCCGCGTCTCGTCCTCGGGCGTCTTGAGCGCGGTGACGAAGATCACCGGGATGTCGCGCGTCTCGGCCGCGGCGCGCAGGGCGGCGTACACCGCGTGGCCGTCCATGCCGGGCATGACGGCGTCGAGCAGGATCAGGTCGGGGTGCTGGGTGCGCGCCAGCTCGAGCGCGCGCGCGCCGTCGAGTGCGAACAGCACTTCTTGTTCTTGCTGCAGCGCCTCGAACAGGATCTGCACATTTTCCATTGCATCGTCGACAACGAGGATGCGGCCGCCCTGCGCCATCTCGGTCCAGCTCACGGTGTTTCCTTTCATTGCATGACGTTGCGCACTATCTGCGCCGCATCGTCGAAGCGCAGCGTGGCGACGGCGTCGGCCAGCGCATCCGCATCTTGCTGCCCGATACTGGCGGTCAACAGCGGCCCCAGCGGCTCTATCGCGGAAAGCGCCTTCATATTGTTATTCTCCAGCAGATGCAGCAGCTGCGCCAGCGATTCCGGCAGCGTGGCGCCGTCATCCGCCGGGGGTAGCGCGGTGGCGGGCGCCGGGCGCGGCCGGGCCAGTTCGGCAGCGGTCGCGGCCACGGCGTCGAGCATGCGCGCCAGGTCGCCCAGGCGCAGGCGCACCGTGCCGTCATCGGCGTCGCGCAGGGCCTGCTCGAGCTCGTGGGCGGCGTCGGCCGCGCCGATGGCGCCCAGGTTGGCGGTCACGCCGCGCAGGCGGTGCGCCAGTTGCCCGGCCTCGGCGCGCTGGCCGGCCTCGACATGCGCGCGCAGGGCGCCGAAGGTCTGGGCCTGGCCCTCGGCGAAGCGGATGAACAGTTCGGTGAAGCGCTCGACGCTGCCGGCAAAGCGCGGCAGCGTCGACTTCAGGTCGATGCCGGGCAGGTGCGGCAGCCCCGGCGGCGCCGGCGGCGCGCCATCCACGCGGCGGGGCGCCTCCCGCCCGGTGACCTGCAGCAGCGTCGCGACCAGCGCGTCAACATCGATCGGCTTGGCCAGGTGGGCCTGCATGCCGGCGTCGAGCGAGCGACGGCGATCCTCGTCCATCGCGTTCGCGGTCATGGCCACGATCGGCAGCGCCAGCCCGGCGGCGCGGATCGCGGCAGTCGCCTCGAAGCCGTTCATGACCGGCATCTGCAAGTCCATCAGCACCACATCGTAGGCGGCGTCGTCCTGCAGCATGCTCAGCGCCGCGCGGCCATTGGCGGCGATCTCGAGGCGCGCGCCCGCGTGCGCCAGGATGAAGCTGGCCACTTCCTGGTTGATCAGATTGTCTTCCACGACCAGTACCCGCAGGCCGTGCAGCGCGCCGGCCAGCGGTGTGCTTGACGCGGACGGCGCGCCGGCGGCGGCTGCGCCGGGCACGCCCAGCAGCTGCGCCGCCGCCGCGCGCAGGCTGGCGCCGGTGAAGGGCTTGCCCAGCACCGCCGAGATGCCCAGTTCGTCGGCCAGCACGGCATAGCGCTCGGTATCGGGATCGGGCGCCAGCAGGCAGAAGCGCGGCAGCGCGGCGCCGTGGTCGGCGCGCAGGGCCGAGATCACCGCCAGCCCGTCGAGCCCCGGCATGGCGCTGTCCAGGAAGGCGATGTCGAACCGCTCGGCGCGCAGGAACGCGAGCGCGGCGTCGCCGCCGGCCGCCTGCACCGCCTGCCAGCCGAACTGGGAGCAGGCAGCCAGCAGGGCGGCGCGCGCGCTGGCATTGTCGTCCGCCACCAGCACCCGCAGTGCGTCGGCCTCGATGGCCGGCGCCGGACTTGCCGCTTCCAGCACCGGCAGCGCCAGCTCGAAGCGGAAGGTGGCGCCGGCGCCCGCCGTGCTGCTGAGCGACAGCACGCCGCCGGCCAGGCCCACGATGCGGCGCGCGATCGACAGGCCCAGGCCGGCGCCGCCATACTTGCGCACGGTCGAGCTGTCGGCCTGCGAGAACACTTCGAAGATGCCGGCCTGGACTTCGGGCGCGATGCCGATGCCGGTGTCGCGCACCGCGAACGCCAGGCGCGCCACGCCGTCCTGCTCGCCGCGCAGTTCGATCGACAGCACGATCTCGCCCTGGTCGGTGAACTTGACCGCGTTGCCCACCAGATTGAGCAGCACCTGTTCGAGGCGCAGCGGGTCGCCGCACAGCAGCGGCGGCACGCGGGGATCGACGGCGAAGGCCAGTTCGACGCCCTTGCCCCAGGCGCCGGGGCCGTGCAGCACGACGACGCTGGACAAGACGTCGTCCAGGCGCAGTGGGATGCGCTCGAGCGTCAGCTGGCCGGCCTCGATGCGCGAGAAGTCGAGCAGGTCGCTCAGCATGCCCAGCAGCGAACGGGCGGCGGTGCGCATGCGCGCCACGTAGCCGCGCTCGCGCAGTCCCAGCTGCCCCTCTTCGAGCAGGCGCGCCAGGCCGACGATGGCGTTCATCGGGGTGCGCAGCTCGTGGCTCATATTGGCCAGGAATTCACTCTTGGCGCGGCTGGCCTGCTCGGCCTGGCGCAGCGCTTCCTCGAGCTGCAGGCCGGACGCGCGCAGCGCGGCATCGGCCGCGACGCGGGCGCTGATGTCGCGCACCGTGGCCTGCATCATGCCGACGCCGCCGATGTCGACCCGGGTCAGCAGGATGTCGGCGTGGAACAGGGTGCCGTCCACGCGCTGGTGCAGCCACTCGAAGGTTGCGCCGCCCGCGTCGAGCGCGCGCCGCATGTAGTCGAGCGCGGCCTCGCTGCTCGGACGGCCGTCGTGCTGCAGCAGCGGCGACAGGCTGGCGGGCGATTCGTTGAGCAGGCCGGCCGGATCGGAAAAGCCGAACAGGTCCGCCGCCGCCTGGTTAGCGCTGACATAGCTGGCGCCGTAGGCGACCAGCAGATGGGCGTCGCCCGACGCCTCGAACAGGGCGCGGAACAGTTCCTGGTGGTCGCGCTCGCGCTGCAGCTGGAGCTTGCGCTCGGTGACGTCGATGATCACCGCGTTCACGCCGATCAGCTTGCGCTCGGGCCCATACACCGGGTAGTAGCTCGAGATCCAGTGGCGCATGTCGCCGGGCGCGCCCGGCACGTCGCCGCTGTCCTCGACTTCGATCAACGGCCGGCCGTTGCCCAGCACGCGCCGGTAGTTGGCTTCGAACCCGATACCCACCGGCCCCAGCAGCTCGACAAGGGTGCGGCCGGCGTGCTCGCGCGCCGAACGGCCATTGAGCTCGGCCAGGTAGTCGTTGACCATCACCACCCGCATGTCGGTGTCCATGAAGCACAAGCCGATCGGGATCGCGGCGTACACGGTTTCCAGCTGCGCCTTGGAGCGCGCGAGTTCCTGGGTGCGCTGGTCGACCAGGGTCTCGAGGCGGTGCCGGTAGTCCTGCAATTCGGCGTCGACCCGGCCCAGCGCGTGCGCCACCGCGTCGACCTCGCGGATGCCGGACGGCGCCGCCGCCACGGTTTCGCCGCGCCCCAGCTGTTCGGCCGGCTGCGCCAGGCCCTGCACCGCGCGCGCGATCGAACCGCCGCGCGCCCAGGCCAGGCCGAGGCTGAGCGCCAGCAGGCCGGCGATGACGGCGATCGTCTTGGCCATCGACTGGTCCAGCAGCGCGGTGGCCGCGTCGTGCGGATAGCGGATCGCCACCACCCAGCCGTGTTCGGGCGAGCGCGCGAAGGCGGCGTACGACGGCGGGCCTTGCGGCTCGCGCAGTTGGGCGATGCCGCTGGCGCTGCGCGCCACGGCGGCCGCGAGCGCGCCCTGCATCGGCACGCCCAGGTGCTGGCCGACATCGGCGCTGCGCGAGACCGTCAGCAGGCTGCGGTCGTAGATCTCGGCAACCCAGCCTTCGGGCAGATGCTGGCTGTCGAGCAGCTCGGCCATGCGACGCGGCCGCAGGTACACCGACAACACATAGTGGACCTTGCCGTCCTTCCACACCGGCACTTCGACCGACAGCGCGAGCTGGCCGCCGGAGGCCAGCCGGTGCAGTCCCGAGGCGACGCTGTCGCCGCTGCTGGCCACGCGCCGGATATCGGCCTCGTTGGCGGCGCGCGGAAGGTCGGCGCCGTAGGGAAAGCGGGTATTCATCAGGGGCGTGCCGTCCGGCAGGCTCAGCACGAAAGCCTGGGCCGGGAAGTCGGGCCGCAGCAACTGCCGCGTGACCTGGTGGATGGCCTCCAGGTCGCCCTTGTCCATCATCGCCGTGTTGGCGAGCACGCGCGCCGCCGTTTCGCCGCTCTCGATGTCGCGCTCGACCGCCGCCGCCAGTACTTCGGCCACCGTCTGGGCGTCGCTGGCGACGTGGGCGCGCTCGCGCAGGGCGGCGTCGCGCGCCAGCGCCACGTAGCCGGCCAGGATCGGCAGCGCGCAGGCCAGTACCAGGATGTACAGCTTGGCGCGGATCGAGGAAAGGGAAGGGCGGGCGGACGGCACGGTGGGCTCCAGTAACTTTGGCAGGCGTCATGGTAGCCGCGTCCATCCATCCCGCATAGGTATCCGGACGGTTCGGCCGGGCGGTCCGTCTTTACCCTGCAACATGACGGCTCGACCATATTTGTCACTATGCAATGACCGCGGCGAGCTGGTCGTTGACAAATAATTACCTCAAAGTAAGTAAAACGAGGCGGATACGCGACAGATTCATACCTCGGCGGCGATGCCGTCAGTCAATTATTGTTCTTTCTGGCATAGAATCGTCGCTGCGGAATTCAACCTCGAGGAATGGTATGGCAAGGCCGGAGAAAGTTCGCCTCGGCGAAGTGCTGATGCAACAGAAGCTGTTGAGCGAAGAACAACTCCAACAGGCGCTGGCGGACCAGAAACGTACCGGCCGCAAGCTCGGGCGCGTGTTCGTCGAGAGCGGCTTCGTAACCGAAGACCAGATCTCCGGCGCGCTGGCGCGCCAGCTCGACATCCCCTATATCAACCTCAAGTTCTACAATATCAACGCCGAGCTGGTGCGCCAGTTGCCCGAGACGGCGGCGCGGCGCTTCCGCGCGCTCGTGCTCGAGCAGCGCGCCGGCGCCATGCTGGTCGGCGTGTCGGACCCGACCGACCTGTTCGCGTACGACGAGATCGCCCGCCTGCTCAAGCAGGGTGTCGAGCTGGCGGTGGTCAACGAGACCGAGGTGCTGCAGGCGATCGACCGCATCTACCGCCGCACCGGCGAGATCACCGGCCTGGCGCGCGAGGTCGAGGCCGACCTGGGCGACGCCTCGATCGACTTCGGCGCGCTGGCCGCGAATCCGGGGCTCGAGGAAGCGCCGATCGTCAAGCTGCTGCAGTCGGTGTTCGACGATGCGGCCCAGGTACGCGCCTCGGACATCCATATCGAGCCGCAGGAAGGCCGCCTGCAGATCCGCTTTCGCATCGACGGCGTGCTGCACCTGCAGACCGAGGCCGACCTGAAGGTGGCCACGCCGCTGGCGCTGCGCCTGAAACTCATGGCCGACCTCGACATCTCCGAGAAGCGCCTGCCGCAGGATGGCCGCTTCGCGGTCAAGGTGCGCAACCAGCGCATCGACGTGCGTATCTCGACCATGCCGACCCAGTACGGCGAATCGGTCGTCATGCGTCTTTTGAACCAGGTCAGCGCCAACCTGCGGCTGGACGCGATCGGCATGCCGGCGCGGCTGGTCGAACGTTTTCGGGCCATCGTCGCCCGGCCCAACGGCCTGGTGCTGGTCACCGGCCCCACCGGCAGCGGCAAGACCACGACCCTGTACAGCGCCTTGTCCGAACTTAACTCGGTCGAGAAGAAACTGATCACGGTCGAGGACCCGGTCGAGTACCGCCTGTCGGGCATCAACCAGGTCCAGGTCAACGACAAGATCGAGCTGTCCTTCGCGCGGGTGCTGCGTTCGGCGCTGCGCCAGGATCCCGACATCGTGCTGGTCGGCGAGATGCGCGACCAGGAGACCGCCGCCATCGGCCTGCGCGCCGCGATGACGGGCCACCTGGTGCTGTCGACGCTGCACACCAACGACGCCGCCTCGACCCCGCTGCGCCTGATGGACATGGGCGTGCCGCGCTATATGGTGAGCGGCTCGCTGCAGGCGGTGCTGGCGCAGCGCCTGGTGCGCGTGATCTGCGAGAGCTGCACGGTGGACTACCAGCCGGCCGCCAATGAAGTCGACTGGCTGCGCGCCGAACTGGGCGAGCACGCCTCATCCACGCGCTTTTATCACGGCAAGGGCTGCTCGCACTGCAACGGCACCGGCTACCGCGGCCGCACCGGTGTCTACGAACTGCTGGAAATGACGCGCGCGGTGACCGAGGCCGTGAACCACCCGGACCCGGGCTACTTCCTCAAGGTGGCGCACACCGAGATGCGCGGCGATACCCTGCGCCGCCACGCGGTGAACCTGGCGGTGCAGGGCCGCTCGACCATCGCCGAGGCGATGCGGGTCAGTAACCAGCTCGACGACTGAGCGGCCAGCGGATGCCATTCTTTGCCTACAAGGGCCGCAACGGGCGCGGCGAATTGCTGCAGGGCGTGCTCGAAGGCGCCGACAGCGACGCCGTGGCCGAGCAGCTGCTCGGCGGCGGCCTGACGCCGATCGAGATCACGGTCACGCGCAAGCGCGCCGCAGGGGCGGGGCAGGACTGGCGTGCGCGCCTGTTCGACAAGAAGGTCACCTCGATGGACGTGCAGTTGTTCAGCCGCCAGATCTATACGCTGCTCAAATCAGGCGTGCCGATCATGCGCGGCCTGGCGGGGTTGCAGGAATCGGCCATCAATCAATCGTTTGCGCGGGTGATCAAGGATCTGCGCGAGTCGCTCGACGCCGGGCGCGAGCTGTCGGCCGCCATGATGCGCCATCCCGCCTGCTTCTCGCCGTTCTACCTGTCGATGGTGAAGGTGGGCGAGATGACGGGGCGTCTCGAGGAGGTGTTCCTGCGCCTGTTCGATCACCTCGAATTCGACCGCGACATGCGCGAACGGGTCAAGACGGCGCTGCGCTATCCGAGCTTCGTCGTGATCGCGATGGTCATCGCCATGGTGATTGTCAATATCTTCGTGATCCCGAAGTTCGCGACCGTGTTCAAGTCGTTCGGCGCCGAGCTGCCCCTGATGACGCGCATCCTGCTGGCGACGTCCGCCTTCACGCTCACCTGGTGGCCGGCGTTCGCCGGCGGCGGCGTGCTGGGCGTGTTCGGCTTTCGCGCCTGGACCCGCAGCGCGGGCGGACGCCTGACATGGGACCGCTGGAAGCTGCGCCTGCCGATCGCCGGCAAGATCATCCACAAGGGCACCATGGCGCGTTTCGCGCGCAGCTTCGCGCTGTCGCTGCGCAGCGGGGTGCCGATCGTGCATGCGCTGACCGTCGTGTCGCAGACGGCCGACAATGCCTACCTCAGCTCGCGCATCGAGCAGATGCGCGACGGCGTCGAGCGCGGCGAGAGCATCCTGCGCACCTCGACCGCGGCGAATGTGTTCACGCCGATCGTCCTGCAGATGATCGCGGTGGGCGAAGAGACCGGTTCGATCGACGATCTCATGGACGAGATCGCCCAGATGTACGAGCGCGAAGTCGACTACGAACTCAAGACCCTGTCGAGCCAGATCGAGCCGATCCTGATTTCTTTCCTGGGCGTGATGGTGCTGATCCTGGCGCTGGGCATCTTCCTGCCGATCTGGGACCTGGGGCAGGCGGCGCTGCATCCGAAATAAGCGTCCTCGCAAAGTCAGTGTTGCAAAAAGAACGCAGGAAGCGCATGAATCTTAGAATTTCATCAACGAAACATTGCTTTAAAGCGATCCTTTTGCCGCCAAGACATCATAGTTGCACTATCTCACGGTAGAATTGTCCAGCAGTGTTACCCAGCCAGGATGGCCGCTCGGCCCCACATCGATACGGAGAACAAAAGAATGAAAATCAGTTTCAACAATAAGGCGCAGGGCGGTTTCACCCTGATCGAACTGATCGTGGTGATCGTCATCCTTGGCATCCTGGCCGCAACCGCCTTGCCGAAATTCGCCAGCCTGAGCGGCGACGCGCGCATGGCGTCGCTGCAGGCGGCCAAGGGCTCGCTTACCTCGGCGTCGGCCATGCTGCACGGTAAATGGCTGGTCAATCCACAAGCCTCTTACACTTACGATGGCATCACGGTCACGATGGCCAATGGCTACCCGAACTCGGACACCATCGCCGCGGCCGCCGGCCTGTCTGACGATGATTACACGCCAACGCCAAATGGCCAGGACGTGTCGTTCAAGCCCAAGAACCTGCCGAACAATCTGAACAACTGCTTCGTGCGCTATCGTGGAGCAACCGGCCCGGCACGCCCGGTGCCTGTGATCGAGGTAGGCGCCGGTCCTTGCGAGTAAACGTTCTGCACTGAATAAAAAGGCGCTGCCGGTCAGCGCCTTTTTCTTGCCGGCAGCGAATGTGGCGACCAGGCGGCTGGCTATCTTGCGCATTGGTGCCAGACAACCACGTTTCATGCTGCAACTTTTCCGGATTGGCGACATTTTGTGATTTTTCTGATCCCTCTTGTCTATAATCAAGTTTCCATCGGCGCAGGCCGATTTTGCGATCTTCCAGGCCGTGCGCATGCGTTTGTTTAAGAGAACGAAGAAGAGGGCAGGCTGGCTGGCCATCGCCATCGGGCGCGATGGCGTGGCGGTCAGCGCCGTCGAACGCGGCGCCGACGCCAGGCTGCGCCTGGGCCTTGCCGCCTTTTTTCCGGGAACGGCGAGCGTCGAGCTGATCGACAGGATGGCGCGCGAAACGCAGTCGAATGCGCACCACTGCGTGGCCCTGCTCGGCGGCGGCGAATACCAGATCCTCAACGTCGAAGCCCCGAATGTCCCGCGCGAGGAAATGAAGACCGCAGTGCGCTGGCGCCTGAAGGACATTCTTGATTTTCCGGTCGCCGAAGCCACGCTCGACGTGCTCGACATCCCGCTCGACGCCAGCTCGCGCGCCCAGCAGTCGGTGTTCGTCGTTGCCGCGCGCAATAGCGTGATCGCGCCGCGCCAGAAGCTGTTCCTCGAGGCCAAGGCCGGCCTGCACGCGATCGACGTCCCCGAGATGGCACAGCGTAATGTATCGGCCATGCTGGAGCCGGAAGGCCGCGGCATCGCCATGCTGTCCTTCGGTGACGATGGCGGCCTGCTGACCGTGTCCTACCGTGGCGAACTTTACTTGTCGCGCCGCTTCGACGTCACGCTGGCCCAGCTGCTCGAGCCGGACCACGACCGCAAGCACCAGAGTTTCGACAAGATCACCCTCGAACTGCAACGCTCGCTCGACCATTTCGAGCGACAGTATTCGTTCATCAGCATCGCCAAGCTGGTGCTGGGCCCATCGTCCGTCATTGGCCTGGACGAATACCTGTCGAGCAATCTGTACACGCCGGTCGAGACGCTCGACCTGGCCACGCTGTTCGACCTGTCGCGCACTCCCGAGCTGGCCGACAAGGGGCAGCAGCAGCGCTTCTTCCTGGCCATCGGCGCGGCGCTGCGCGAGGGGGAGGGCGCATGAGCGAATCCCGCAAGCCGCAGCAGATCAACCTGTTCAACCCGGCTTTCCAGCCGCACAAGCAGATCGTCACGGCCGCCAATATCGCGCTGGCCGCGTGCACGGTGGTCGCGGGCGTGGCGGTGCTGGCCGTGATCGGCAGGATGGAAACGGCCGCGCTGCAGCAGCAGGCCAATGCCGGCCTGGACCAGCTCGCGCAGCGCCAGGCACGCCTGGCCAGCGTGGAGAGCGAATTCGCGCCGCGCAAGAAGGACCCGACCATCGACGCCCAGGTCGCCGAAGGCGAGCGCCAGCTGGCCGCGATGCGCCACATCTCGGGCGCGCTGACGCGCGGCGAGCTAGGCGACACCAGCGGCTTCGCCGGCTACTTCAAGGCGCTGGCGCGCCAGAGCGTGCAAGGCCTGTGGCTGACCGGCGTGACCGTCGACGCGGGCGGCGCGCAGATCGGCATCAAGGGCCGCACGGTCGATCCGGCGATGGTGCCGGGCTACCTGAACCGCTTGACCCACGAGCCGCTGATGCAGGGTAAGTCGTTCGCCAGCCTGCAGATCGGCGAGGCGGCGCCGGTGCCGGTACAGGACGCCGATGGCAAGCCGGCCACGCGGCCGGCGCCTTACATCGAATTCAGCCTGCAGTCGGTGCCGGAGGAGGTCCGCCCATGAGCGCGGCGATCAAGGACCAGGTGAGGCAGCTGCGCACGCGCATCGATGCGCTGTCGGTACGCGAGCGCGCCATGGTGGGTCTGGCCGCGTGCGCACTGCTGGCCTTCGTGGGCAATGCCGTGGTGCTGGCGCCGATGCACCAGAATCAGGAAGCGCTGCGCGCGCAGATCGCGCAGCAGCGCAGCGCCATCGCCGGGATCGACGGCGAGATCACGACCCGGGTGCAAGCGTTCCAGGTCGATCCCGACGCCGCGGCGCGCGCCCGCCTGAATGCGCTGCGCCAGGAAGTGGGCCAGTTGGGCGAGCAGCTGCTGGCGATCGAACACGGCCTGGTGGCGCCGGAGCGCATGGGCCCGCTGGTGGACGGCATCCTGCGCGCCAACGGCCGCCTCAGGCTGGTGTCGGTGCGCACGCTGCCGGTGGAGCCGCTGGCCGGGCCCGAGGCCGCGTCCACGGCCGCTACCACCGCTCCCGCAGTGACTGCAGCTCCCGCCGCGTCGGCCGGGAGCGGCGCCGCAGTGCCCCTGCTGTACCGCCACGGCGTGCAAATCACCGTGCGCGGCAATTACCTCGACATGGTCGACTACATGGGCGCGCTCGATGCGATGCCGACCCGGCTGTTCTGGGGCCGCGCGCAGCTCGACGTCGAGGAGTATCCGGCCGCGCGCCTGACCTTGACCCTGCATACCCTGAGCCTCGACCGACAATGGATGAAGCTGTGAAAAAAACGATCCTGACGACCCTCGCTTGCCTCGTGCTCGCCCACGTTCCTGCTACTGCGCAGGCCTTGCTCGACCCAACCCGCCCGCCGCCCGGCATGGACCGCATGGCGCCGGAACTGGCGGCCGGCGACGTCCTGCCGCGCCTGCAGTCGGTGCTGATCGCGCGCCATGCCGGCGGACGCCATGTGGCCGTGATCGATGGCGAGACGGTGCGCCTGGGCGAGACCTACAAGGGCGCCCGCCTGGCGCGCGTCAGCGCCGACGAGGTGGTGCTGGTGCGTGGCGCCGAGCGCCAGGTGCTGCGCATGGATGCGCCGTTGCCCGGCATGACGCCGGCGCCAAAATAATGGATGCGACCATGATGACCAGGCGACTTCCGCTTTCCTGCGCGCTGGCCGCGCTCGTGGCGCTCGGCGGCTGCCAGAGCGCGCCGCAGAACGCGACCTATGACGCTATCAGCAAGGAGATGGCCAAGGCCACCACCCAGCCGGCGCCGCCGCCCGCGCTCGACGACGCCGTCGCCAATGCGCTGCTGCCGCCGGCGGCCACGCTGGCCGGCCAGTTGCCGAAGGCGCGCCCGGCGCTCGAGGAACGCTTCAATGTCGCGTTCAACAATGTGCCGGCGCAGCAGTTCTTCCGCTCGATCGTGGCCGGCACCCGCTACAATATGCTCGTGCATCCCGACGTGAGCGGCAATATCAGCGCCAACCTGAAGGACGTGACGCTGGTCGAGACGCTCGAAGCGGTGCGCGATATGTATGGCTACGACTACCGGATCGACGGCGCCCGGATCACGATCCGGCCGCTGACCATGCAGACCCGCATGTTCCAGGTGAATTACCTGACCGCCCAGCGGCGCGGCATGTCCAATCTGCGCGTGACGTCGACCTCGGTCACCGATGCCGGCAGCAACAGCAATGGCGGCGGGAATGGCAACGGCGGCGGCAACAACGGCAACCAGAACAACCAGAACGGCCAGGATGGGCAGAACGGGAACAACCAGCAGCAGCTCAACAGCACCGACGTCCAGACCCGCTCCGACAACGATTTCTGGAAAGACCTGAAAGAGTCGATCGCCGCCATCGTCGGCACGCTCGACGGCGGTCGCAGCGTGGTCGTCAGCCCGCAGTCGGGAGTGCTGGTGATCCGCGCCATGCCGGACGAACTGCGCAACGTCGACGCCTACCTGAAGGCGACCCAGCTCTCGGTCGACCGCCAGGTGATCCTGGAAGCGAAGATCCTCGAGGTCGAGCTGAACGACAGCTTCCAGAGCGGCATCAACTGGGCCTCGTTCGCCTCGTTCCGCGGCGCGCACAACAACCGCGTCTCGACCGGCATGATCGGGCCGGGCGCGAACCTTGCGCCGCTGCCGTACGAGGGCGGCCAGCCGCCGCTGATCTCCAACGGCCAAGGCCTGTCGGCCAGCACCGGCTTCTCGCTGTCGAACGCGGCCAGCGCCGCCGGCGCGCTGTTCGGCTTCGCCGTCCAGACCAATAATTTCGCGGCCCTGATCACCTTCCTCGAGTCGCAGGGCAGTGTCCACGTGCTGTCGAGTCCCCGCATCGCGGCGGTCAACAACCAGAAGGCGGTGCTCAAGATCGGCACCGACGAGTTCTTCGTCACCGGCATCACCAACAATATCAACACCAGCAGCACCGGCACCGTGGTCAGCCCGAGCGTGACGGTGCAGCCTTTCTTCTCGGGCGTGGTGCTCGACGTGACGCCGCAGATCGATGACAAGGGCAATATCCTGCTGCACGTGCACCCGGCGGTCAGCCAGGTCTCGACCGTCAACAAGGACGTCGACCTCGGTTCGGGCGGCACGCTGCGCCTGCCGCTGGCGGCCTCGAGCACCTCGGAACTGGACAGCATCGTGCGCGGCCGTAACGGCCAGGTGGTCGCGATCGGCGGCTTGATGCGCCAGGCCTCGAGCGGCGACACCGACCAGCTGCCGGGCGCCGACCGGATTCCGCTGCTGGGCAAGCTGTTCAGCAACAGGAACCGCGTCAACCAGAAGCGCGAACTGGTCGTGCTGATCAAGCCGACCATCGTCGAGGGCGCCAGCGACTGGAGCCAGGACATGCTCGACGCCAGCCGCCGCATCGAGGCGCTCGACCCGCGCGCCCGTGCGCGTACGCAAGGCGGCGACTGATGTACGCGCCACACTTCGGCCTGCGCGAGCTGCCGTTCGGGATCACCCCGGACACCAGCTTCTTCTTCGGCAGCCCGGGCTCGCAGGAAGCGCTCAACACCCTGCTGGTGGCGGCGCGCGGCGGCGAAGGCTTCATCAAGATCACGGGCGAGGTCGGCACCGGCAAGACGCTGCTGTGCCGCAAGTTCATGGCGATGCTGGGCGCGGGCTTTGTCACCGCCTACATCCCGAACCCCTACCTGGAGCCGCGCACCCTGATGCTGGCGCTGGCCGACGAGCTGGCGATCGAACTCGACCGCGACGTGGACCAGCACCAGCTGCTCAAGGCGATCAACCTGCGCCTGCTCGAGCTGGCCGGCCAGGACCTGCGCGTGGTGCTGTGCCTCGACGAGGCGCAGGCCATTCCCGTGGAAAGCCTGGAGGCGCTGCGCTTGCTGACCAACCTGGAGACCGAAAAGCGCAAGCTGCTGCAGATCGTGCTGTTCGGCCAGCCGGAGCTGAACCGCAAGCTTGCGCTGGACTCGATCCGCCAGCTGGCGCAGCGCATCACCTTCCATTATCACCTCGGACCCCTGAGCCGCGATGACCTCGATTTCTATGTGGCGCACCGCCTGCGCGTGGCGGGGTTCACCGGCGCGCGCCTGTTCTCGAGCGCTGCGATCCGCGGCCTGTACAAGGCCAGCGGCGGGGTGCCGCGCCTGGTCAACATCATGGCGCACAAGGCGCTGATGCTCAGTTATGGGCAGGGACGGCAGCAGGTGGCGGGCAAGCACGTGGCCATCGCCGCGCGCGACACGGTCGGCGTGACGCGCGCGATCTGGACCTGGCTCGCGGGCGGTGCGCTGGTCGCCGGCGCGGCCGCCGGCGTGGCATGGGCGTTAGCGCTATGAGCCTGATCAACAAGATGCTGCAGGACATCGATGCGCGCGCCGGCCAGCCCGGCGCGGCGCCGCTGCCGGACGATGTGCGTCCGGTCCTGGCGCCGGAACCGCGCGCGCCATGGCGCCGCGCGGCGCTCGGCGGTGGCGTGCTGCTTGCCGTCGCCGCCGTCGGCGCGCTCGGCTGGCGGATGATGGACACGCCGGCGACGCCGGTCATGGCCGTGGCGGACGCTCCCGCGCCGGCGCCGGCGCCGGCCCGGGCCAGCAGCGCCGTCGTGGTCGCGATGCCCGCTGCGGCGCCGGTGCAGGTGGCCGATGTCGCGCCGGCGGCGCCATTGCCGCCGGCCGAAGAACAGTCAGCGCCGGCGCCGCCGGGCCCCGCGCCACGCCAGCCGGTGGACGCGAGGGAGATATCAGCGAAGCAGGCAACTGCGAAGCCGGCAGCTGCGAAACCGGCACCTGCAGAGCCGGCACCTGTAAAACCGACCGCTGCGAAGCCGGTAGCTGCAAAGCCGGCAGCCGCCAAGCTTGCGGCGACGGGCGGGGGCCGCACCGAGGTGGCCGCGCAGCGCGCCGAGGGGGCCTACCGGCGCGCCCTCGCGGTGCTCGAAGACGGCCGCGTGACCGAGGCGATCGCCGCGCTGCAGGCGGGCTTGGCGCTCGATCCCCGGCATGAGCCGTCGCGCCAGACGCTGGTGGGGCTGCTGATCGAGGCCCGGCGGCCGGACGAGGCCATGCGCCAGCTCCAGGCCGCGCTGGCGCTCGATCCGCGCCAGCCATCGATGGCGATGCTGCTGGCGCGCCTGCAGGTCGAACGCGGCGGTCCGGCGCTCGAGACCTTGATGCGCACCTTGCCGTATGCCGCGGGCAATGGCGGCTACCACGCCTTCCTGGCCGGCGTGCTGCAGCGCGACGGCCGCCAGCATGAAGCGGCCGAACACTACCAGACGGCACTGCGCAGCGCGCCGCAGAACGGCGTCTGGTGGATGGGACTGGGAATCTCGCTGCAGGCCGAACTGCGCGACGCCGAGGCGGCCGCGGCCTTCCAGCAGGCCCAGGCGAGCGGGTCGCTGTCGGCCGAATTGCAGGCGTTCGTCGAGCGCAGGCTCAGGCAGCTCGGCCGGTAAGCGCCGGATTCGCCCGATGTGTTAACATCGGCGAATTCGTTTGCTTATTGGCATCTTCCGTTATCTGCGTGACCAAATCGATGCGGTTACCCCAACCACACCCAGGCGCGGGCTCGTACAGCCCGTGGCGGCTGCGCGTCTCGCTGCTGGTTTCCCTGCTGCTGCATGCCATCCTGCTGAGTATCGCGCTCGACGGTGACGGCATCGGGCTGCCCGGCCTGCGTCTGCCTTGGGAGGAACGGCGCTTCGCCGCACAGGACCTGCAGATCGTGCTGGCGCCGCCCGTGGCGCCGCCAACGGTGGCGGAACCGGCGGCGTCCGTTCCACCGGCGTCTGCCGCAACGTCCGCGCGTCCCGTAGTGCCGGCATCACCGCCAGCGCCTCCCTCACCGCCAGCACCGCAAGCAGTGCCAGCACCGCCAGCACCGCCAGCGCCGCCGGCACCCCCGGCTCCCGCGCCGCGCGCCGTCGTGCGCGCGCCCGTGGATGCCGCCCCCGCGGCGCCGGAAAAGACAGCGCCACCCGTCGCCGAAAGGCGCATCGCGGCTCCGGTGCTTGCTCCACCCGTACCAAGCGCCCCGAGCGCAGAAGCACAAGCCGATGCCGACCGGTCTCGGGAAGCGGAACGGATCGCGATCGAGCGCGCCCAGACCGAGCGCCTTGAAACGCAGCGGCGCGAACAAGTCCGCCATGACGAGCTGGCGCGCGCGGCGGCCGAGCGCGCCGAGGCCGAACGTCAGGAGCAGGCGAGGGCGGCCGCGCTGGAAGCGGCGCGCCAGGAAGCGATCGAGCAGGAGCAGGCGCGCCAGGAGACCGCGCGGCAAGAACAGGCACGCCAGGAACAGGCACGACAGGAACAGGCACTACAGGAACAGGCACGCCAGGAACAGGCACGCCAGGAGCAGGCAAGGCAGGAGCAGGCAAGGCAGGAGCAGGCAAGGCAGGAGCAGGCAAGGCAGGAGCAGGCACGGCAGGAGCAGGCACGGCAGGAGCAGGCACGGCAGGAGCAGGCACGCCAGGAACAGGCACGACAGGAGCAGGCACGCCAGGAACAGGCACGCCAGGAGCAGGCAAGGCAGGAGCAGGCACGACAGGAGCAGGCACGGCAGGAACAGGCACGCCAGGAACAGGCACGACAGGAGCAGGCACGCCAGGAACAGGCACGCCAGGAGCAGGCAAGGCAGGAGCAGGCACGACAGGAGCAGGCACGGCAGGAACAAGCGCAGCAAGAGCAGGCCCGTCAGGCCCAGGCGGGCCAACAGCAGGCCGCACAGGCGCAGTCGACGCCGTCCCAGGCCCAGCCTGGCCCGGGGGCGTCTCCCGCACCCGGCCAGCTGGCGCCGCGTGCCGAGCGGCTGCGCGCCATTGCGCGCCAGCTGGCCGACGAGGCAGCCCAGCGTAGCCAGGGGGCGCCGCCGCCGGGCGCGCGCCAGCCAACGGTCAGTGGCCTGCGCCGTGGCTGGCTGTTCGGACGCTCGGATCCCAACCGCGAGCTGGTCGAGTATGCCCAGGCGATGGGCCGCAAGATCGAATTGAACATGACGCTCGACAAGCTGCGCGAGGCGGTGAAAGAGCCGCACACCCAGCCGGTGGTCACGGTGGCGATCCGCGCCGACGGCTCGGTCGAGAAAGTGACCTTCGAGACCTCGAGCGGCGTCGCGGCGATCGACGACGGCATTCGCGACATCATTGCCAGCCAGGCCCCCTACGGCCCGTTCTCGCCCGGGCTGGCCCGCCAGTACGACGTCATCGAAATCCGCCGTACCTGGATCTTCGACGTCGCCGTGCGCCTGCAATAAAGGCGCTGCCCTCGTCGGCGATGGATGGCGTCGAGCTGCCGCGCCGGTTCGCGGCAGGGCCTCCGACGGAGGCGCTGGCTCAGCGTTCGTCGAGGAACGGGTAGTCCGTGTATCCCCGCTGGTCACCCCCGAAGTAGCTTGCCTCATCGCCCTGGTTGAGTTGCCTCCCGGTGCGGAGCCTGACCGGTAGATCGGGATTGGCGATGAACGGGCGGCCGAAGCCGACCAGATCGGCCCACCCCCTGGCGATGGCGTCTTCCGCCCGCTTGCGATCGTAGTGGCCCGAGTAAATCATGGCGCCCGAGTACACCAGTCTGAGCGCTTCCTTGAAGCTGGCGGGCATCACCGGTGCGTCATCCCAGTCGGCCTCTGCAATGTGGATGTATGCAATCCCTGCATCGTCCATGCGCCTGGCCGCCGCCAGGTAGGTCGCCTGGGGTGTGTCGTCGATCGCGCCCTGGGCAGTCGTCAGCGGTGAAAAGCGGACGCCGACACGTTCCGGACCACAGACCGCCGCCACCGCCCGCACCACCTCATCGAGAAACCGCAATCGATGACGCAGGTTGCCGCCGTAGGCGTCGGTGCGGTGATTCGTGCCGGAGTCGATGAACTGATTGATCAGGTAGCCGTTCGCGCCGTGTAGTTCGACACCGTCGAAACCGGCTGCCATGGCGTTGCCCGCCGCCGTCGCGAACTGCCGGACCAGCGCTTCGATCTCTACGGCATCGAGCGCGCGTGGAGTCGAGTGCTGCACTTTGCGGCCGCGTCCCGCTGCCGCACCCGACCCGTCCGGATCGATGAACACCTGCACGCCCTCTGCCGTGAGCGCCGATGGGGCAACGGGCGCAGCGCCGCCATGCTGCAGCGATACATGTGACAGGCGCCCGACATGCCACAACTGCGCAAAGATGCGCCCCCCGCCGCCATGTACGGCGGCGGTGACGTTCTTCCATCCTGCTATCTGCCGCGCAGTGTGGATGCCGGGTGTCCATGCATAGCCCTGGCCCTGGGCGCTGATCTGCGTGCCCTCGGTAATGATCAGGCCCGCCGACGCCCGCTGTGCATAGTATTCGGCCATCATGGCGGTCGGGACTTGTCCGGCTGCTGCGCGCGCACGCGTCATGGGTGGCATGACGATGCGATTAGGCAGGAGCAGTCCGGACAGATTGAAGGGGTCGAACAGCGTGTGGTTCATTTCATGTCCTTGTCAGCGCCGGGGATTGAGGCCGTATTCTTCGTCAACGGTGTGAGGTCGATGGCGTCGGCCATCACGCGGTAGCCCGCGTCGCCGGGGTGGAGGTGGTCGCCCGAATCGGCGTCGTCACGCAGCCGGCCGGGATTGGCCGGGTCGCGCAGGCGTGCGTCGAAGTCGACCACGCCATCGAAGACGCCAGCGGTACGGATCCAGTCGTTGAACCGTATGCGCAGGCGCTCTTTCTGCGGGCTGTAATGACCCGCGAACGGCGTGCCTTCGAGCGCTCGCTCGAACGGCGGCAGCGTTGCAGCGGTCACGCGCACGCCCCTGGCATGTGCAACGGACACCAGTTGCCGGTAGGCGGCCGTCAGCCTGTCCAGCGTCATCGGCGCCTCGTCGGGTGCGAAGGGACTGCCAGGCCATCCGATATCATTGATGCCGAGCAGGACAATGACATCCGAGATTCCTGGCTGGCTCAGCACGTCGTGGTCGAAGCGGGCCAGGGCGCGCTGTCCCATGCCGTCGCTGACCAGGCGGGCTCCCGAGATCCCGGCATTCGCCACGCCGACGCCGTAGGGCGCCAGGCGTTGCGCGAGGTAGTCGGGCCAGCGGCGGTTCGCATCCGGCGTCGATCCGTTCCCATCTGTAATCGAGTCGCCAAGCGCGACTACGGTTCGCCGCTCGTGGGCGGTTTCGACCATGACAGCGCTCAAGAACAGGCGGCCTTCGACGCGCTCGCCCGCGCCGTCACGTCCATCACGAAGCTCGGTGCTATTTCCTGGCGTCACCTGCATGGTTTGCTGGCCGCCCCAGTGGAAACTGTCGAGGGCGGTGCGCAGCGGCAGATAGGTCGCGACGCGCAGATCGGCCAGCGGTTCGACCGGCAGCGGCAGCGGATCGCTGGTCACCGTGGCGCCGGGCGCAATCGACATGCCTGGCTGGCCGGAGAACGACACCCGCTGGTGCGCGCCCGCACTGCCCGCGATGTCGACCCGGACTTCGCCAACCACCACCGGCTGCTTGCCATAGCGATTCGAGAACACGAGCCTGATGCGTTGGCCGCCGGCGCTCAGGCGGACATGCTCGTGCAGCGTCTGGTTGCCGAGGTAGGCCGGTAGATTGGTCGGCAGCACGAAGCTGGCGTCCCAGCTCGGCTGTGGAGCCGCATACCACGATGTGATCCAGTACCGATCCTTCCCAACGGGCGCGGAGGTAGCCGCCCGCGCGTCGATTCCCAGCGCCATGGCCAGGCCCAGGGCAGCGATCGAACCAAGTTTGTTCACCATATTGCACTCCATCCGTGTCGAAGCGCCCACCTTAGGGTATGCGAAACAGCTATGGAAGATGGTAGGATAGAAGATCGCTTATGCCATTTTCGAATGCCCATGGATACCCTTCGCCTGATGCGTACCTTCGTGAGAGCCGTCGAGCTGGGCAGTTTGTCGTCGGCGGCCAGGGAATCGGGGACCACGCAGCCGACAGTCAGCAAGATGTTGGCGCAACTCGAGCAGCAACTTGGCGTCCGGCTGCTCGAGCGCAGCACGCGCGGCCTGGCGTCGACCGAACAGGGCCAGCGTTTCTACGTGAACGCCAAACTGGTGCTGGAACAGTTCGACGCCGCAGTGGCGTCGGTCCGGGGTACGAACGCCCAGGCCTCCGGTTTCCTGCGCATCAACGCGCCTGTCGCGCTGGGGCAATACCGGATCAACGCGATGGTCCAGCAGTTCCTGGCCGACCACCCTGCGATCGAGATCGAGCTGATCCTGAACGACCGTTTCGTCGATCTCGTCGAAGACGGTGTGGACGTTGCGTTCCGCTTGGGCGGCACGCTGCCGGCGGATGCCTTCGGCCGACACCTGGCGACGATTCCCCGCTTCCTGGTCGCCGCGCCGGCCTACCTGGCACGCTGGGGCGAGCCGGCGACGCCGGGCGATCTGGCGTCACATGATTTCGTGCGCTTCGCCTGGACTCCGGGTACGACGATCGACCTGTTTCGCCACGACGACATGATGCAGGTTCCGACACGTAGCCGCTATCGCGTCAACAACGCACTGGCGATCCGGGAGACCTTGCTGCTCGGCGGCGGCGTGGCAGTATGTCCGGACTGGCTGGTACGTGATCTGCTCGACAGCGGTGCGCTGGTGCAGGTGCTCGAAGGATGGACGGCGCGTCCGCAAGATCTCCACCTGCTGTATCCGTCCAGGAAGTATCAACCACTGCGCACCACGCTGTTCATCGAATTTGCTGCGAAGTCGCTGTCGTCACTGCCAGGTTTTCGGCAGGCCTAGTCTGCCAGCCTTGCCGCCTGGCGCCTGCCGTCCGCGGTCCGAGTTGCGCGCGCCGCAAGCGGGCTGCCATCCTTGTTTCGGCCCGCCGCTGCGCTTTTCCTCAGTACTCCAATATTGCTTGACAATATTTTTTAGTGATCTTAAAGTGATATCACTTTGATGTTACTCACCACTTAGGAGACAAGCATGAACGGAGCACACACCCGCCGCGAAAAAGCGTTCTCGTCGGCCAACGGCTACCTGGCGGCCGGCGCCGGGATCATCCTGCTGCTGGGCGCGGCGCGCGTGTTCCAGCTGCTGGCGATGGGCGAGGGCGGCTTGCCGTACCTGGTGGGCTCCGTCGTGCTTGGCGTACTGGGCCTGATCTGCGTGACCGGCCTGTTCATGCTGCAGCCGAACGAGAGCGCGATCCTCACCCTGTTCGGCAAGTACGTCGGCACCGACCGCAGCGAAGGCCTGCGCTGGGCCTTCCCCCTGTATGTCAAGCGCCGCCTGTCGTTGCGCGCACGCAATATCAATGCGCCGACGCTGAAGGTCAACGACAAGCGCGGCAACCCGGTCGAGATCAGCGCGGCGTTCGTCTGGCGCGTGCGCGATACCGCCCAGGCCGTGTTCGAGGTCGACGATTTCGAGCGCTATGTGGCGATCCAGGCCGAGGCCGCGCTGCGCCACCTTGCCTCGCAATACGCGTACGACGATGGCGAGGACCTGGCGCAGGGCGAAACCACGCTGCGCGCCGGCATGGATGTGGTGGCCGAGGCGCTGAAGGTCGAGCTGCAGGCGCGCTTCGAGGCCGCCGGCGTCGAGGTGCTCGACGCCAAGCTGACCCACCTGGCCTATGCCGCCGAGATCGCCCAGGTCATGCTGCGCCGCCAACAGGCCGAGGCGATCGTCAGCGCCCGCGCTAAAATCGTGCATGGCGCCGTCAGCATGGTGGAGGCGGCGCTGAACGCACTGTCCGAGCGTGGCATCGTCGAACTCGACGACGAGCGCAAGGCGGCTATGGTCAGCAACCTGCTGGTCGTGCTGTGCTCGGACAAGGAGACCCAGCCGATCGTCAACACAGGCACACTGTATAACTAGCAGTCGAACAGCATGGCAAGCCCAGGAAAAAAAGCGTTCCCCTTGCGGATCGACCCCGCACTGTGGGAAGAACTGCAGCGCCTCGCCGCGCGCGATCTGCGCAGTGTCAACGCGCAAATCGAATTCCTGCTCAGGGAAGGCCTGGCCCGGCGCGGCGTCAGGGTCGACGGCAAGCCGCGTGACGGCGACGCCAGCGACGAGGTGGGAGAAGAAGCATGATCCGTAGTAGCAACAGCAAGCTGGTGTATTCGACCGAGGGCGGGCGCATGTGTCCTGCGTGCCGGCAGCCGCAGGACGCCTGCACCTGCAAGGCCGCGGCCGTCATCCGGGGTGACGGCGCGGTGCGCGTCTCGCGCCTGTCGAAAGGGCGCGGCGGCAAGACCGTCACGCTGGTCAAGGGCCTGCCGCTCGACCCGCTGGCGCTGGCAGTCCTGGGCAAGCAGTTGCGCACCGCCTGCGGCACGGGCGGCACCGTCAAGGATGGCGTGATCGAAGTGCAGGGCGATCACTGCGACCTGGTCATGCAGGTGCTCGCCAGGCATGGGCACGACCCGAAACGGGCCGGCGGCTGAGGGGGCGGGATCGCCGGAATGGCTGCGCCACCACGCATGTGCTAAAGTGACATGATTCCCCGGTCAATCAGTCTGACCCAATAATAATCCCGGGTATCCCATGAACTTGTTTGAAAATTTGGTCGTGCTGGCCGTATTGGTGCTGGCGGCCGGCTTCCTGTCCCTGACTGAAATCGCGCTTGCCGGCGCACGCAAAATCAAGCTGAAACTGCTGGCCGAGGCCGGCGACGAGCGGGCTCGCAAGGTCATCGCCCTGCAGGCGCAATCGGCCGACTTCTTCGCCGCCTCGCAGCTGGGCTTGAATGCGATCGCCATCCTCGGCGGTATCCTGGGCGAGGGCGCGCTGCGGCCGTTCTTCCTGGAGTGGCTGTCGCTGTTCTACAGCGGCCCCGGCATCGAGAACGTGGCCTTCGCCCTGTCCTTCGTTTTCGTCACCACGCTGTTCGTGCTGTTTTCGGACCTGATGCCCAAGCGCCTGGCGATGATCGCACCCGAGGCCACCGCGATGACCGTGATCCGGCCGGTCCTGTTCGTGATCCGCCTGTTCAAGCCATTCTCCTGGGCCCTGAACAAGATCGCCAACATGCTGTTCCGGCTGTTCGGCGTCAACATGACGCGCGAAGACCGCATCACCTTCGACGAGATCTCGGCAGTGGTGGAGGCCGGCGCGCAGGCGGGCGTGTTGCAGAAGCAGGAGCAGCACTTCATCGAGAACGTGTTCGAGCTCGAATCGCGCACCGTGACCTCGACCATGACCACGCGCGAGAACGTGGTGTTCTTCGACCTGCGCGAGCCCGAGGACAGCATCCGCCAGAAGATCGCCAGCCATTCGCTGTCGAAGTTCCCCGTGTGCGACGGCGTGATCGATCGCGTGGTGGGCTATGTCGATACGCGCGACATCCTGGTGCGCCTGCTGGCCAACCAATCCAAGTTCCAGCTGAGCGAATCGACCATCCGCACGGTCCTGATCATCCCCGACAGCCTGACGCTGTCCGAGATGCTCGACCGCTTCCGCTCCAGCAAGGAGACGTTCGCCATCGTCATCAACGAGTACGCCTTCGTGGTCGGCGTCATCACGCTGAGCGACATCATGGTCACCGTCATGGGCCGCTGGGGCAGCCCGCTCGAGGCCGACCAGCAGGCCATGCAGCGCGACGACGGTTCCTGGCTGATCGACGGCAGCACGCCGATCGCCGACATGAAGCGCGTGCTCGACCTGCAGTCGCTGCCCGAGGAAGAGCGCTACGAGACCGCGGCCGGCTTCATGATGTACATGCTGCGCAAGGTGCCCAAGCCGACCGACAGCGTCGAGCACGAAGGCATGCGCTTCGAGGTGGTCGACGTCGACCATTACCGGATCGACCAATTGCTCGTCAAGCGCCTGGAGCGCACCGACGCCGTCGACGCCACGGCCAGTTCGGTCGCCCCCTAGCGCCGCCGGCTATAGCCTGGCGAGCCGCTCCAGCGCGAGTTGCAAGGTCTCGTCCTTTTTCGCGAAGCAGAACCGCACCACCTTCGATTCCCGCGGCCGGCTGTAGAACGCCGACACGGGGATCGCCGCGACCTTGATCTCGCTGGTGAGCCACCTGGCGAAATCGGCTTCGGACAGGCTGGAGATCGCGTCGTAGCGCACGCACTGGAAATATGTGCCGTCCGACGGCAGCAGCGTGAAGCGCGAGCCTTGCAGGCCGTCGCGGAACAGGTCGCGCTTGCGCTGATAGAACGCCGGCAGGTCGCGCCATGGCGCTGGATCTTCGAGGTAGGCCGCGATCGCATGCTGCATCGGCGCATTCACGCAGAACACATTGTACTGGTGGACCTTGCGGAACTCGGTCATCAAGGACGCGGGCGCCGCGACATAGCCGATCTTCCAGCCGGTGACGTGGTAGGTCTTGCCGAAGCTCGACACCACGAAGGCGCGTTCGGCCAGCCTCGGGTCGCGCGCCACCGATGCATGCGGCTCGCCGTCGAACACCATGTGCTCGTACACCTCGTCGGACAGCACCAGGATCGGCGTATCGTGCACGATCGCAGCCAGCGCGTCGAGGTCGGCCTGGCGCAGGATGGTCCCGGTCGGGTTGTGCGGCGTGTTCACCACGATCATGCGGGTGCGCGGCGTGACGGCGGCGCGCACGTCGTCCCACGGCACGCTGTAGCCGGCCTCGCCGAGCAGCATCGTCACCGGCACCACCACGCCGCCGGCCAGGGCGACCGCCGGCGCGTAGCAGTCGTAGGCGGGTTCGATGACGATGACTTCGTCGCCCGGGTGCACGACGGCGAGGATGGCGCTCTGGATGGCCTGGCTGGCGCCGGCCGTGACGGTGATCTCGGTATTGGCGTCATAGCGCTGGCCATAGGTCGCGGCGATCTTGGCGGCGATGGCCGCGCGCAGCGCCGGCAGGCCGGTCATCGGCGGATACTGGTTATGGCCGGCGCGCATGGCCGCGGTCACGAGGTCGACCAGTGCCGGGTCGCAGGCGAAATCCGGGAAGCCCTGGCCCAGGTTGACGGCGCCGTGGTCGATGGCCAGCTGCGACATCTGCGTGAAGATGGTGGTGCCGACCTGCGGCAGGCGGGAAACCAGCGAAGGGGTGCTCATGAGCGCGCTCGACATCGTGAAAGTGAAGAAATGCTTATTCTAGCGCGCCTTCGGCCCGGGCCTTGAGCCAGGCCTCGGGCAGTATGATGCGAAACAGCCCGGCCTGGGCCGTCTTGCGGCCCAGCTTGAGCAGGGCCTTGTCCTTGCTGATCAGCACCGAGGCGCCGGCGTCGCGCGCCAGCTCCATGAATTTCTGGTCGTCGCGGTCGGTGCATACCGGCAGGCGGATGGCTTTCGACTCGGGCGCGACCAGGCGCAGCAGGGCATCGAAACGCTGCGCAGCCCGTTCGCGGCCGGCCTCGTCCAGCGGCAGGTGCGGATAGCGCAGCACGGCGAGATATTCGTCGCGGCATTCGGCGCGCGTGACGGCGTCGACTTCCTTCGCCTCGATGGCGGCGAGCAGCGTGGCCCAGCGCGGGTCGTGGAAGACGAACAGGTCGAGCAGCACATTGGTGTCGATGACGATGGGTTTCGCTGGAGCGGTTATCATGTAGGTTGTTTATTCGTAGAAATTTTTCGTCTGTCCATGCTGATTGTCCTGTCTCCCGCCAAGTCCCTCGATCTCGAATCGCCCCTCACCACGAAGCAACATACCACTCCCGAGTTCATCCCGCAGGCGGCCGAACTGATCGCCGTGCTGCGCGACTATTCGCCGGCGCAGGTCAGTGCGTTGATGGACCTGTCCGATACGCTCGCGGGCCTGAACGTCGGCCGCTATGCCCATTGGCAGGAAGAGCACGCCGAGGCGCGTCCGGCCGTCATGTCGTTCAACGGCGACGTCTACACGGGACTGGATGCGCCCAGCCTGGACGCCAAGCAACTGGCATACGCGCAGCGTCACGTGCGCATCCTGTCGGGGCTGTATGGGCTGCTGCGTCCGCTGGACCGGATGCATCCCTACCGCCTCGAAATGGGCACCAGGCTGGCCAACCCGCGCGGCAAGGACCTGTATGCGTTCTGGGGCGATACCATCACCCAGGCACTGAACCGCCAGCTGCACGAGGCGGGTTCGAGCGCGCTGGTCAACCTGGCCTCGACCGAGTACTTCAGATCGGTCAAGCCCAGGCTGCTCGACGCGCCCGTGATCGAGCCGGTGTTCCAGGACTGGAAGAACGGCAAGTACAAGATCATCTCGTTCTTCGCCAAGCGCGCCCGCGGCATGATGGCGCGCTACGCGGCCGAGCACGCGATCGTCGATCCGCAGCAGCTGAAGGACTTCGACAGCGACGGCTATGCCTTCGAGTCGGACGCGTCGAGCGAACGCGAATGGGTGTTCCGCCGCCGGCTGGACGCGTAGGCCCGGCCAGAACGGCAACGGCGCCCACAGGCGCCGCTCGCAGCGTTTACTGGACCGCGTCCTTCGGCGAAGGCTTGGTTCCGCTCTTGGCCCAGAACTTCCACCATGGCGCTTCGGGGCGCGCATTCGGGTTCAGGAAGTAGCTGTTCGGATAGTTAAGCAGGAACACGCGCTGGGTATCGTCGCGCAGCAGCGGCATGCCGAGCTTGTCGTAGCTGCGCATCATGATGAACAGCGCTTCCTCGCGCGCCGGCGCGTCGCTGTAGTTGGTGACGGCGTCCTGGGCGCGGTTCAGCGCCGCCAGGTAGGCGCCGCGGCGATAGTAGTAATTCGCCACGTGCACTTCGTACTGCGCCATCGCATTGATCAGGTAGCTCATGCGCTCGATCGAGTCGGCCGCATATTTGCTGTTCGGGAACTTGTCGACCAGGGCCTTGAACGCGGCGAAGGCCTCGCGCGTCGCGCGCGGATCACGCTCGGTCGGATCCTGCTCGTAGACGAAGCTGAAGAAGCCCAGCTGGTCGTTGAAGTTGATCAGGCCGCGCAGGTAGTACATATAGTCGACCTGGGCGTGGTTCGGGTGCAGCTTGATGAAGCGCTCGACCGCCGCCAGCGCCTCGGCCTGGTCGGCTGCCTTGTAGTGGGCGTAGGCGATTTCCATTTGCGCCTGTGTTGCATAGACGCCAAACGGGAAGTTGGTTTCGAGCCGCTGGAAGAGGGGGATTGCGGCTTCGTAGTGCCCGCCGGCCATCTCCTCGCGCGCCTCAGCGTATAATTTCTCCGCCGACCAGTTTTTGGATTCGTCGGTAGGCTTCGGCAACACACTACATGCCGACAGGCCGACGAGGGCGCAAGTTGCGACCAACACAGACAATTTTTTTTGCATAGCTTTTTGCAAGAAATGTTTTACCTAGATTCAACGAACGGCTGATTATAGCCGATGGGACTGACGTGATATTAACTCCTGCGCCGGAAACGGCGGATTTACATTTTGACCCTGACTTTGACGATGAACTGGAGGCGGGGTTCACCCCTGCGCCCAGCATCGACCTGTCGCCCATTACCCTGGCGCTGCAAGAGGAGCATTGCGGCCAGCGCCTCGATAAGGTGGTGGCCGGCCTGGTGCCCCAGTTCTCGCGTAGCCGCCTGCAGCAATGGTTCGAAAGCGGCCACATCACGGTTGACGGTAAACCGGCGCGCGGCAAGGACACCGCCTATGGCGACGAAGCCATCGTCGTCGAACCGCAGGCGGCGCCAGAAGATACCGCCTTCACGCCCGAGGCGATGGCACTGAACATCGTCCACGAGGACGACGACATCATCGTGGTCAACAAGCCGGCCGGCCTGGTCGTGCACCCGGGTTCGGGCAACTGGACCGGTACGCTGCTTAATGGCCTGCTGCACCACTGCCCGCAGCTGGTCGGCGTGCCGCGCGCCGGCATCGTGCACCGCCTGGACAAGGATACCAGCGGCCTGATGGTGGTCGGCAAGACCCTGGCCGCCCAGACCGACCTGGTGCGCCAGCTGCAGGCGCGCACCGTCAAGCGCGAATACTTTGCGCTGGTGTGGGGCACGCCGCGCCTGTCCGGCACCATCGACAGCCCGATGGGGCGCGACGCCAAGGACCGCGTCAAGATGGCGGTCTCGAACAGTCCGTTCGCCAAGCCGGCGATCACCCACTACGAGCGCGTCGTGGTCGGCGAGCTCGATCGCCGCCCGGTGTCGCTGGTGCGCTGCCGCCTGGAAACCGGCCGCACGCACCAGATTCGCGTGCACATGCAATCGCTCGGCTTCGCGCTGGTGGGCGATCAGGTGTACGGCAAGCGCCACCTGACCCCTATCTTCCACCGCCAGGCGCTGCAGGCGCGCCGCCTGGGCCTGGTCCATCCGGGCACGGGCGAGCAGTGCGAATGGACGGTGTCGCTGGCCGATGACTTCGCCGAACTGATCGCCAAGGCCGGCATCGAAGAGCCGCAGGATGGCGAATTCGGTGACGGCAGCAACGAGCAGGACGACGACGACAACGGCGTCATCATCTACCGGGCATGACCGAGCGCGCCCTGGGGCAGGCCGACCTGGTCTGGCCTGACTGGCCGGATCTGCCGGCGTCGGTCGGCGCGCTGGCCACCAGCCGCGACGGCGGCGTCAGCAGCGGACCGTATGATGACGGCAAGGATGGTGGCGGCCTCAATCTGGGGTTGCACGTCAACGACGAGCCGGCCGCCGTGCAGGCCAACCGCGAGCGCCTGCAAGCCTGGCTGCCGGGCCGACCGGCCTGGATCGCCCAGGTGCATGGCGCGGCCGTGGTCGATGCCGCCACGGTCGGGCCAGGGCAGCCGGTGCGTACCGCCGACGCCAGCATCGCGGTCGATGCGCATGTCGTGTGCGCGATCCTCACCGCCGATTGCCTGCCCGTGCTGTTTGCCAGCCTGGACGGCAAGGTAGTGGGTGCAGCCCACGCCGGCTGGCGCGGACTGGCCGGCGGTGTGCTGGGCGCAACGGTCAAGGCGATGCGTGCGCAAGGCGCCGGGGACATCACGGCCTGGATGGGGCCGGCGATCGGCGCGGACGCGTTCGAGGTCGGGGCGGATGTGCTGGACGCGTTCATGACAGCGTGTCCGGGAGACGCCACGCGCGCCTGTTACACCGATTATCCCGAACGTCCTGGCAAGTACCTGGCCGATATGTTCACGCTGGCGCACCTGATGCTGGCGCAGGACGGGATCGAACGGGTCCACGGCGGTGGCCAATGCACGGCCACGGCGCCGGAACGCTTCTATTCTTATCGGCGCGATGGCGTCACTGGCCGCCAGGCTAGTCTCATCTGGATCAAGTGAGCGTCAATGGCGGCTCAGTCGCCGCCGCCATCACCGCCACCGTCACCGTCACCACCATCAAAGGTGTCTCCTGACTGATCGTTGTTTCCGCCTGACGTGCTCCGCCTGTCGCGGCGGGCGCGACGGCGTTTCGCGCCCGTCAGGTAGAAAAGAATGGATAATGGCAGGGCACAGTAAAAGACGAACGTCATGATGCCGCCGACCACGGTCGGCTCGGTCGCTGCCATGAGCACCACGACATACATCCAAGCGATGGCAACGATCCACATGATTTGTTTCCTGGTAGAAGAGACGAGATTCTAACAACGGATGCTTACATGAACATGCCTGACCCACAAGCTTTTGCAGCAACATGGATGTCCCAGTTCACCGATCCCTCCGTCTGGCAAGGCTGGATGCAGATGGCGCCAATGACGCCGCCGCCAGCCGGCAGCAATCCCCTTGCCGGGTTCCTGAAAGACATGGGCGTCGGTATCGACCCGAGCCGCCTCGACACCATCCGCGACGATTACCTGGGCAAGAGCACCCAGTTGTGGCAAGAATTTATTTCCGGCAAAGTCCCCAGCTTGCATGACAGGCGCTTCTCTGCCTCCGAATGGTCGGCCAATCCGCTGTCGGCATTCTCTGCTGCTTCGTACCTGCTCAATGCAGAATTCATGCTGGCGCTGACCGATGCGGTCGAGACCAGCCCGCGCGAGCGCCAGAAAATCCGCTTCGCGGTGCAGCAGATGGTCGACGCCATGTCGCCCGCCAATTTCTTCGCGACTAATCCGGAAGCGCAGAAGAAGATGATCGACACCAAGGGCGAGAGCCTGACCAAGGGCATGGCCAATATGCTGGCCGACCTGCAGAAGGGCCGGATCTCGCAGTCGGATGAATCGGCGTTCGAGGTGGGCCGCAACGTCGGCAATACGGCCGGTCAGGTGGTGTTCGAGAACGAATTATTCCAGCTGATCCAGTACACACCGGCCACGCCGACCGTGCGCAGCGTACCGTTGCTGATGATCCCGCCCTGCATCAACAAGTTCTACATCCTCGACCTGCAGCCAGAGAACTCGTTGGTGCGCTACGTGGTCGAGCAGGGCAATACCGTGTTCATGGTGTCCTGGCGCAATCCGGATCGCAGCCAGGCCAACCTGACCTGGGACGACTATGTCGAACAGGGCGCGATCCGCGCGCTCGACGTCGTGCAAGAGATCACCGGCCAGGACAAGACCCATGTCTTCGGCTTTTGCGTTGGTGGCACCCTTGCGGCCACCGCGCTGTCGGTGCTGGCGGCGCGCGGCCGCCAGCCGGCCGCCAGCCTGTCGCTGCTGACGACCTTGCTCGATTTCTCGGATACCGGCGTGCTCGAGGTCTTCATCGATGAGGCCCAGGTGGCGCTGCGCGAGCAGAACCTGGCTGGCGGCGGCCTGATGCCCGGGCGCGACCTGGCCACCACGTTCTCGGCGCTGCGTCCGAACGACCTGGTCTGGAATTATGTCCAGCAAAACTACCTCAAGGGCAAGGAACCGCCGGCCTTCGACCTGCTGTACTGGAACGCCGACAGCACCAACCTGCCGGGCCCGATGTTCTGCTGGTACCTGCGCAATACCTATCTCGAAAACCGCTTGAAGACCCCGGGCGCGCTGACCGTGTGCGGCGTGCCGGTCGACCTGGGCACCATCGATGCGCCAGTGTTTGTCTACGGCTCGAAAGAGGACCACATCGTGCCCTGGTCGGCCGCCTACGCGTCGATGAGCCTGCTCAATCCAAAGAACCAGAAAGCCAACCGCTTCGTGCTGGGCGCCTCGGGCCACATCGCTGGCGTCATCAATCCGGCCTCGAAGAACAAGCGCAGCTATTGGGTCAACGACAAGGGCGGCAAGTCGCGTCCCCAAAATGATGCCGCCTGGATGGACGGCGCGATCGAACACAAGGGCAGTTGGTGGCCGGAATGGGCCAAATTCCTGGCCGACAATGGCGGGGTGGAAGTGCCGGCGCCGGCTGCGCCGGGCAATGCGCAGTATGCCGCGCTGGAGCCGGCGCCGGGGAGTTACGTCAAGGCGCGCGCTGACTGACCGGCCCGCATTTGCAAGTCTATGCTTTATTGACAAAAAGGTTAGGGTCGTAGCTAAACTGGTAATTGCTGCACCTGCATCAATTGCGTGGTATGGTATCTCCTGTCCATTTTCTGCCAACCTGGCTGGCGATGAACAGGAGACGAACCGGCGCGGCCGGTGCAAACAATCATAAGTACGAGGCTCACGAAGCCACGGCACAACCTATGGAACGCGAGAGATGAGCAGTGTGAAGAAAAGTGCAGAACGCCTGATCAAGAAGTACCCGAACCGTCGCCTGTACGACACGCAAACCAGTTCTTACATTACGCTTTCCGACGTCAAGCAACTCGTGCTTGAGGCCGACGAGTTCACCGTCGTCGATGCCAAGAGCAGTGAAGACCTGACCCGCAGCATCCTTCTGCAAATCATCCTGGAAGAAGAAGCGAACGGCGTGCCGATGTTTTCCAGCTCGGTCCTGGCGCAGATCATCCGTTACTACGGTCACGCGATGCAGGGCATGATGGGTTCTTACCTGGAAAAGAACGTCCAGGCCTTCACTGATATCCAGAACAAGTTCACCAGCAATGCCGCCGGCGCGATCGAAGGCAAGCCGTTCAGCCCAGAAATGTGGACCCAGTTTATGAACGTCCAGGGTCCGATGATGCAGGGCATGATGAACAACTATATCGACCAGAGCAAGAATCTGTTCCTGCAGATGCAAGAGCAGATGCAGAACCAGAGCAAGTCACTGTTCGGTGCGTTTCCGTTTCCGGGCATGACGCCACCAACGGACAAGAAATAAGCATTTGCCGCCCCTTGCCGTTGGATTAACGGCAAAATCGATACTATTTCGTGGCAACAATAAGTAGAATAGAGGCGGTTACGACTTCTTCGATGGCGGGCCCAGGCTGGGTCGCCTCGGAACGACCATGCCTTCTGACGATACCGATCCGGTCCCGGCGACTGATGCCGAGGCCGCCCCCGCAACAGTGCGGCCTGCCATCGCGCCGCACTGCATCTCCATCGACCTCGAAGTCGGCATCAAGGACGAGAAAATCCATGCCTTTGCCGGCGTGCGTGGCGATAACGATGCCGCGTATGTCTTCCGGCGCGGCGATCTGCTGGGCAGCCTCGCCGAGCTCGATGAATTTTCGCAGTCGTCCAAGTTCGTGCTCGGCCATAACTTCATTGGTTTCGACCGCGCCCACCTGAGTGCCGCAAAACCCGACCTGCAACTGCTGCAGCTGCCGGTCGTGGACACGCTGTGCCTGAATCCGCTGGCCTTCCCGCGCAATCCCTATCACCACCTGGTCAAGCACTATCAGGATGGCAAGCTGCAGCGTGGCCAGCTCAATGATCCGGAGCTCGATGCGCGGCTGACGCTGCAGGTGTTCCGCGACCAGCTCGAAGCGCTGCAGGAGATGGCGCGCACGGAGCCCGACCTGCTCGCCGCCTGGCACTGGCTGACCACGACCGACAGCGCGGTCTCGGGCCTGAATTCCTTTTTCACGACGATCCGGCGCCAGCCGCGGCCGAGCGATAGCGCCGCCTTCGCGGCCATCGCGCGCTACCTCGTTGGCCTCGGCTGCGTGGTCCAGGCCCGCGCCTGTATCGAGGACGCACGCGCGCTGGCCTGGCCCCTGGCCTATGCGATGGCCTGGCTGTCGGTATCGGGCGGCAACTCCGTGATGCCGCCATGGGTGCGGCGTCAGTATCCAAAGGCCGGGCAGATCGTGCGCAAGCTGCGCGACACGCGCTGCGGCGATACGGCCTGCACCTGGTGCGCCGAGCGCCATGACGCTTGCAAGGAACTCAAACGCTGGTTCGGCTTCGACGCCTTCCGGCCACAGCCCGAGGACGAGCATGGCCGCCCGCTGCAGCAGACCATCGTCGAATCGTCGATGGCCGGCCGCCACGTGCTCGGCATCCTGCCGACCGGCACCGGCAAGTCGCTGTGCTACCAGATTCCGGCGCTGTCGCGCTACGACAAAACCGGCGCGCTCACCGTCGTGATTTCGCCGCTGGTGGCGCTGATGGCGGACCAGGTGGCGGGGATGGAAGCACGCGGGATTCACGCCAGCGCCGCCATCAACGGGCTGCTGTCGTTGCCGGAACGGGCCGAGATCCTCGATCGGATCCGTCTGGGCGACGTCGGTATCCTGATCATCGCGCCCGAGCAGCTGCGCAGCAAGGCGGTGCGCAAGGTGCTGTCCCAGCGCGAGATCGGGATGTGGGTGCTCGACGAGGCGCACTGCATCTCCAAATGGGGCCAGGACTTCCGCCCCGACTACCGCTATGTCGGGCGTTTCATCCGCGAGTCGTCGCTGGATGCCGAGCTGGCGCCGATCCTGTGCCTGACCGCGACCGCCAAGCCGGAGGTGGTGCAGGACATGGTGAGCCACTTCCGCGACCGCGTCGGCGTCGAGCTGCAAGTGCTCAACGGTGGCGCCAAACGCGACAACCTGGCATTCGATTTTCTGCCGATCGCCCCCGCCGAAAAGTTCGCCCGTGTCCACGATCTGCTGCGCCAGGAATTGCCCCAGGGCGCAGCGGGCGGCGCGATTGTCTACTGCGCCTCGCGCAAACAGACCGAACAGGTTGCCGAATACCTGGAAGCGAAGGGCGTCGCTGCCGGCTTCTTTCACGCCGGCCTGTCGTCCGAGACCAAGAAGTCGACCCAGCAGCGCTTCATCGCGGGCGAACTGCAGGTGATCGCCGCCACCAATGCCTTTGGCATGGGCATCGACAAACCGGACGTGCGCCTGGTGATCCATGCCGACATGCCGGGCTCGCTCGAGAACTACCTGCAGGAAGCCGGACGCGCCGGCCGCGACCGCGCGCATGCACGCTGCGTGCTGCTGTATTCGCCGCCCGACGTCGAGCGCCAGTTCGGCATGTCGGCGCGCTCGCGCCTGACCCAGCGCGAGATCCAGTCGGTGCTGCGCGCGCTGCGCGCACTCGAGCGCAAGAAGAAAGGTAAGTCCGATGCGGACGGCGAGGTGATCGCCACCCCGGCCGAGATCCTGGCCGAAGACAGCGAAGGCGTGTTCGAACGCGATTCGGCCACTGACGACACTCGCGTGCGCACCGCGGTGTCGTGGCTGGAGGAGGCAGGCTTGCTCACCCGCGAGGAAAACCACGTGCAGGTGTTTCCGTCGTCGCTGATGGTCAATTCGATCGAGGCGGCGCGCGAGAAGCTGGCGGCTGTACAGATGTTCGACCAGGTCCGCCGCCAGATGCTGGCGCTGGTGCAGGCGATGCTGGGCGCCGATGCCGACCAGGGCATCTCCACCGACGAGTTGATGGGCATCTCGGGCCTGAGTTCGGACAAGCTGCGCGCCGCGCTGTATGAACTGGAGCGCCTCGGCATCGCCAGCAACGACACGGCCCTGACTGCATTCGTGCACGCTGCCGTCGCCAACAGTTCCCAGAAGCGGCTCGATGATGCGATCGCGCTCGAAGTCACCTTGATCGCGGCGCTGCGCGAGGCGGCGCCCGACCTGGGTCGCGACGAATCCTCGGTGCTGCACCTGCGCCACGCGACCCAGGCGCTCAAGGATGCCGGCCATGCGGGCGCCTTGCCCGAGAAGATCGTGCGCCTGCTGGGCAGCCTGGCGCAGGATGGACGCAGCGAGGACGGCGGCACCGGCAGCATCCGGCTGCGCCGCCTGGACGCCGAGAGCATCCAGGTGACCTTGCAGCGCGACTGGAACACGCTCGAAGAGGTCGCGGGCCGGCGGCGCCAGGGCGCGACGCTGGCGCTGCGTCACTTCGTGGCGGTGCTCCCTCAGGGCGCGCGCGGCACCGACCTGCTGGCCGAGACGAGCCTGGGCAAGCTGCATGGCGCGCTCAAGGAAGACGTGGTGCTGATGTCCGGCACCCGTGACTCCGGCAAGCTGCTCGACCGCGCCTTGCTATGGCTGCACGAGCAGGAAGTCATCCGCCTGAACAAGGGACTGGCGGTGTTCCGTCCGGCGATGACGATCCGGCTATCGAATGAGAGGCGCGCATTCATGAAGACTGACTTCATGCCGCTCAAGATGCACTACGACGAGCAGGTGGTGCAGATCCACGTGATGGCCGAATACGTGCGGCGCGGCCTGCAGGCGGTGGCCGACGCGCTGCGCCTGGTGATCGATTACTTCAGGCTGGAGCGCGACGAATTCTTGCGCATCTGGCTACCGGTGACGCAAAAGGAACTGGAGCGCCAGACCACGCCCGCGTCGTGGAACGCCATCGTCGAGAGCCTGAACAATCCGCACCAGTCGCGGATCGTGGCCGACGACCGCGAACAGACCAATGTGCTGGTGCTGGCCGGCCCCGGTTCGGGCAAGACCCGGGTGCTGGTGCACCGGATCGCCTATCTGGTGCGGGTGCGGCGCGAAAACCCACGCGGCATCCTGGCGCTGGCCTATAACCGCCATGCGGCGGTCGAGATCCGGCGCCGCCTGCAGGCCTTGATCGGCGACGATGCACGCGGCGTGATGGTGATGACCTGCCACGCCTTTGCGATGCGCCTGACCGGTACCACCTTCCGCAAGAGCGCGGTGAAGGACGACATCGTGTTCAAGGACGTGATGAAAGACGCGGTGCGGCTGCTGCAGGGCGACGGCAGCGCGCCGGAAGAAGCCGATGAACAGCGCGACCGGCTGCTGGGCGGTTTCCGTTGGGTGCTGGTGGACGAATACCAGGACATCGGCCCGGAGCAATATGCCCTGATCTCGGCCATCGCCGGCCGCGGACGTCCGGAGGACGATGGCCGGCCGACCTTGTTCGCGGTCGGCGACGACGACCAGAACATCTACGCCTTTGATGGCGCGAGTGTGGAATTCATCCGCGCCTTCGAGACCGACTACGAGGCCAAGGCCGGCTACCTGGTCGAAAACTACCGCTCGACGCGCCACATCGTCGACGCCGCCAACCGCGTGATCGCGCCGGCCGCCGCGCGCATGAAGGCCGAGCACCCGATCCGGGTCGACAAGGCCCGTCTGCGATCGGCCGGTGGCGGCGCCTGGCAGGCGCTCGATGCGGTCGGCCAGGGCAGGGTGCAGGTGCTGCAGGTCGGCAGCAATCACATCGCGCAGGCAGCATCGGTGATGCACGAGCTACGGCGCATGGCGATGCTCGACAAGGACTGGGACTGGGCGCGCACTGCCGTTATCGGCCGCGACTGGAAGTCGCTGGAGCCGGTGCGAGCCTGGTGTGAGCTGCACGGCATCCCGGTGCAGATGGCGGACGAGGAAGCGGCCCATTGCTGGCAACTGCGCGAGACGCGTCAGCTGCTGGCCTTGCTGCGCGCCCAGGAAGGCGAACTGACTACCGCTGCGGCGCTGCGCGAGTTGGTCGGTGCCCAGGGCGCCGGGCCATGGTGGAGCGTGCTCGGCGAAGCCGTGGAGCAGTATGGCCTCGAGACCGCCGGCGCCGAGATGCCGCGCGAGCACTTCATCGAGTGGCTGGCCGACTGGGGGCGCGAATTCCGGCGGCGCCAGACCGGCTTGCTGCTGCTGACGGCCCACCGGGCCAAGGGGCTGGAATTCGATCATGTCGCGGTGCTGGACGGCAGCTGGCACCGGACCGGGACCAACGAAGATGCGGATGCATCGCGCCGCCTGTACTACGTGGCCATGACGCGGGCGCGTCATACGCTGATGCTGGCCGATATGAATGCTGGTAATCCATCTATCTCACAGTTGGTCGATGGGGATGGTGTGCTTCGACGCAATTTGCCCACGCCACGTTTGCCGGAGCAGTTGGGGCGCTGCCATATGCGGCTGACGCAGGGCGAGGTCGATATCGGGTTCGCCGGACGCCGCCATTCGTCAGATCAGCTTCACGGTGCGATTGCAGCCCTCGCGGCTGGGGCCAGGCTGGGCCTGCGTCACGACGGGCAGCGCTGGGAGTTAACTGATGAGCAAGAGAGGGTGATTGGCCAACTGGCACGTTCCTATACACCGCCGACCGGGATGCATTGCGTGTCCGCTCATGTGCATGCGGTCATGGTCCGACGGAAGAAGGATACCGATCCGGCATGGCAGAACGTACTGCGCTGCGAGGAGTGGGAGGTAATATTGCCTGAACTGATCTTCGAACCGGATTCCGGCGTATCGCAAGCCGGCAACAAAGGCAGCCCGGGGATGTCACGCAAGTCGGCTTCAGGTACAATCGCGGATTGCCCAAATCATTTGTCGTCCGCCCATGCCCGAACTCCGTCGTAATCCTTCTGCCAACTCCAGCATTGCCGCTGCCGCGAAAGCACCCGCCGTCGTCATTCCGTCGCCGATGCCGGGCGTGATCGCGCCGAAGGTCGGCTTCGTCTCGCTTGGTTGCCCGAAGGCGCTGGTCGACTCCGAGCAGATCCTGACCCAGCTGCGCGCCGAAGGCTACCAGACCGCCAACTCGTATAGCGGCGCGGATCTCGTGATCGTCAACACCTGCGGCTTCATCGACGCCGCGGTGCAGGAGTCGCTCGACGCAATCGGCGAAGCATTGGCCGAGAACGGCAAAGTCATCGTCACCGGCTGCCTGGGCGCCAAGAAGGATGCCGCCGGCGACGACATCATTACCAAGGTGCACCCGAAGGTGCTGGCGGTGACCGGCCCGCACGCCGTCACCGAGGTGATGGCGTCGGTCCACCTGCACCTGCCAAAGCCGCACGATCCGTTCATCGACCTGGTGCCGGACCATGGCGTCAAGCTCACGCCAAAGCACTACGCCTACCTGAAGATTTCCGAAGGCTGCAACCACCGCTGCAGCTTCTGCATCATCCCGTCGATGCGCGGCGACCTGGTGTCGCGCCGCATCGATGAAGTGCTGATCGAAGCCGAGAACCTGTTCAAGGCCGGTGTCAAGGAACTGCTGGTGATCTCGCAGGATACGTCCGCGTACGGCGTGGACGTCAAGTTCCGCACCGGCTTCTGGAATGGCCGCCCGATCAAGACCCACATGACCCAGCTGGTCGAGGCGCTGGGCCAACTGGCGCGCCAGTACGACGCCTGGGTGCGCCTGCACTACGTTTATCCATACCCGCACGTCGACCAGGCGATCCCGTTCATGGGCGATGGCCACGTGCTGCCTTACCTCGACATTCCGATGCAGCACGCGCATCCGGATGTCCTGAAAC
>Ga0265780_10000102_pt1 | contig 135543 bp, 142 predicted proteins | sample P1T30metagenome_FD_192432 | JGI IMG/M metagenome (GOLD analysis project Ga0265780, IMG submission 192432) | Plant litter microbial communities from East Loma Ridge, Irvine, California - P1 T30 | ecosystem: Environmental > Terrestrial > Plant litter > Unclassified | place: USA: California...
ATCCCCCCTCCCCAGCAAACACACACCCACATCCCCCCTTGCCCCACCTACGGAGCGGGATTCTCCTTGACGATATTCTTGACCTTCTTCTCGTACGCCGCGCGGTCCTTCTTGAACAAGTTGAACGCATCAGCCTGCGCGGGCGACTCTGGGTTCGGTTCGTCGAGCAGCGACTGTATGCCTAGCAGGATCTCCTTAATGGTAATCGCTGGTTTCCAGCCCTCTTCTTCGTTGAGGATGGAGAGGCAGACTGTGCCGGAGGGGTAGACGTTTGGGTGGAAGAGGGGGGGGACGAATTTGCCTGGATGTATTGCGTTAGTACGAGTGTCTATTTCGTGGGATTTTGGGGGAGAGGCCATGGACGTACACTTTGGCGGCTTGGTGGGGTACTCGTCTGGGAAGGTGACTTCGAGCTTGAACAGGCCGCCTTCCCAGATGGTCTTTTCCTTGCCTGGCACGCCGCACTCCCACTTCTTGAGGTCCATCATGGAGTTTGCGCCGCGCATGGGCTTGGCGAAGAAGCCGAAGGGGTGGTCGCGTCGCCATTGTTTGCTGGCGCGTTGTTAGTGCCTTTGTTGCGCGCGCGCGGAGTGGACTTGTGCACTGACCGCTCTTCGGACAGCCGGTTCATGCACAGAGACATAGTGTGTGGTGTGGGTTTGGTGTGCGCCTAGTCGCGATCGTGTAGAGTGGCTGGACGTATCGTTGCGCAGTTTGCGATCGAGAGAGAAGCTAAAGGTATACGCCGTCAAATAGTATGTGAGCGAGCGATCGTGTGAGCGAAGGAAACTGCAGGCCTAGCAAAGTGCAAGCGAGCCCCTCTATATAAGCGCAGCGAGAGTCGCGGTGAACCTGAGTGAGAGAAAAGCGCAACAATCAAACTTGTCGTAAAGGGCGAGGTGAAGTCGGCTCCACGCGCACGTGATACAACTTTTAAATCGCGGCAGCCACAGCGTCGGGACGCGGGCTAGAACGGCAGGCGCAAGGGTTGTTTGCGCGCTAGGGAGTGTTTGATGCCCCGCCGTTTGATGATGGCGGGAACCGAGGCTGAGACGTGTGGTAAGGGTATGGCGTGGTGGGTGCTGATCTTGTGACACCACTACTGCTACTTTCTACTTGTGATAACACTACGTACAGAGAGGCTTCAACAAGTATTCAAAATGGCAGACGTGCCCGTAGCAAAAGAAGAGCCCCAGCCCGCGCAAACAGCAACAGCATCGGCATCCACCTCCGCGCCCCCACCACCAGCACCCGCACAAGACATCGCCTCCGACCCCGAAGAAGACGACCTCTCCGACCTAGACGACGTGCTCGACGACTTCGCCAACACCAAGCTCGACTCCAAACCCCCCGCTGCACCCGTCCCTCCCACCCACGATGCGCCCTCGTCCGGCCCCGGCAGACCCGAAGACGTCTCCCCCGCGGCCCTCCTCCTCGAAGACGAAGACGCCTTCGCCGCCCAGCTGCAAAAGGAAATGGAACAGCTCCTCGGCCAGGGTGACTTCGGCAAGCAATTCGAAGACATCATGAAGGAAATGAGCGCGGAACTAGGCGGTGCGAATCCACTAGCCGCATCCTCAGATTCTACATCAAAAGCGCAAGAAAAAGACACAAGCAAGGCAAAGGATAAGGACACAGCAGCAGCACCAGCCACAGAAACCTCCTTCCAAGAAACCATCCAAAAAACAATGGAGCGCATGCAATCCTCGGGCGACGCCGCCGGCGCCGCAGCAACCTCCGCCCCCTCAGACGACATACTCCAGCAGCTCTTCAACAGCATGCAAGACTCCAGCGGCCCGGGAAACGACGAGGACTTCAGCAAGATACTCATGGGCATGATGGAGCAGCTGACGAACCGCGACATACTGTACGAGCCGATGAAGGAGCTGGACGATAAGTTTCCGGGCTGGATGGAGAAGAATGAGGGGAAAGTCGAGGGGAAGGATATGGAAAGGTATAGGGAGCAGCAGGTGCTGGTTAGGGAGATTACGGGGCGGTTTGAGAGGAAGGGGTATAGTGATGAGAATGCGGGGGATAGGGAGTATATTGTCGAGAGGATGCAGAAGGTATGTTTTGCAGAAGTGAGAAGGGTGTGGGATTTGATTGCTAACGTGGTGTAGATGCAAGCTGCGGGGTCGCCGCCGCCAGATCTTGTGGGCGACATGAATGCTGCCCAAGAGATGATGCAGGACATGGATGGGGGTTGTCCGACGCAATAGTCTAGTGTGGGTTTGTAAAATGACTGCCCGTTGAGCCCGACTCTCCTACAGATACCCAAGTATACACATGCTCTCCAATCGATGTCTCCTAGGTGTATAGCCCACTGCTCACCCGTCCGTAATGTCCATATCCATATCGTGCGTCTCCTCTGCCATCCGTCTCGACTGCTGAGGTTGCTGCTGCTGCTGCTGCTGCTGCTGATATTGCTGTTGATGCCGCTGGTCGACTGTCGTCGCGCACACCATAAACAGCTCATCGTAGTCCTCGTCATCGCTGCCAAAATGCTGTGAAGCCGCGTCGTCCTGCTCCATCGATGCAATCAACTGCTGCAGCTCGTACTCCTCCTGTGCGGCTACGTAATCGGCCTCAGTCATCTCTTGTGCTTGCGGTGACGCGTCGTTCGTCCATTGCGGTAGCGGCGCGTCCTCGATGGCTTCCTCGATCATGTCGTCATCCTCTAGCGGAGCTTGACGCGCCTTCGCAGCTTCCCAGCGCTTGCGCTCCGACACGAAGTCGAGTTGGTGAATCTGTACCTCATTAGTCTCTGCACCCACTACCTGCACGATCAACTGCATACCTGTTCCACACGCGCCTCCCACTGTTTGTCATGGCGTCCGTTCTGCACTCGATTGAGGTACACGTCTCTCCTCCGCTTCGTCGCCTGATCGCGAGTCTGCATCACTGGGTTCGGCTTATACGCGCGCTGTGGCTTCTTGCTCTCGGATGGCGACGCCATGCTGAAGTCGAAGAGGCGGGGCACGACATTCACGGAGCGTTCCGCGAGTGGTGAAGAGCGTGGTGGCGTGTATGGTGTGTAATACTGCTGCTGGGGTGGCGACGAGAAGAAGGGCGTGAGCAGCATGGTGTGTGATGTGTTCGGACTGATGGTGGGCGAGGTAGAGAATGTGTGAGGGCGTGGATGTGTTGTGGTGCGCTGTGGTGTGGTCGGGGTTGAGTTGGGAGGAGAGACGATGATGCGGGCACTAGAACTAGAAGTCGCGTCAAGGAAGTCGCGACTTTAGCGTGCTTTCCGCGCTAGCATCGCCATCCTGCCCCACACCAGATAGCTGCGCTTGTCGGCCAACTCTTCACACATCGAGTCTAATCATAACGATCCTCAGCGGCCATGGAGTACTCCCAGATGGCTTTTCGATTTCTCGATGTACCAAAAGAAGTACGATTGCTCATCTATGAGCGCCTTCCGAGTTTCATTCGACGGCAACAAATGTACATCTACTCAAGATATGAGAAACAGCCTAATCAGACTCTCACTGTCATTCTGAGGACAATGCCAATGGCCATACTATCGAGCTATACACAGATGAAAGGAAAGGCTTCGGCGCTTATGCAAAACATCGCGAGAGACTTCATCATCTTGCAGCCTCCCCGGCTTATCTTTGAGGCACATGAGCATTTCAACCCTTATTTTCATTTCTGGATCGTGGATACGATTAGCGAGCAAGCATATCGCCGTGTGCTTGGTGGCGTTCGCCACACACTTGGCCGCACTGCAAATGGTAGGTCCTATCATCGTTCAATGCCTCGCTCTGACTGATCGCCAGTTGAATACATACCGCAACAACCAGTGGGGACGGAGCCACGCGTGACCGATCTCGAAGTTTCCTGGATGTGTCCGCGTAAAATCGAAGAGCTTCTATGCAACTCGAAGAAGTCCAAGATCCTTCAATTCATAGATCAGGCTGGACGTCAGCTTGCACATTCCAACCTGATTCGTCCTTCTGTACACATCGTACTAGGACTTTATCACCTCTCGTACCCAACTCAAAAACGCAGTCGATGCCCATTGCAGGAACTCTCCTATTTGGATGTTCTGAGATCCATCTGGTCCGATTTTCGACCATTGATGGAAAATAAACGGCCCTTTGATCTCACAGCCCAGTATGTGGGATATCTCGTTGACGACGAATGGTCGATCCCGAAGCGTTTCAGCCCATCGCATTATGAAAGCACGAAGACTAATGTATCAACACAAATGGACGAGGACGAATGGGAACAGTGGCTACCATAGAGCGAAAGTGATTCACGAGCAATACTGTCAGTCAAGTCGACGGAGCATGAACATCGTACGTACGTACTTATGGTATCAGTCATGGCTGGATGGACTCAAAGTGAGAGACTGGGCGAAAGCTGAACGAATTGAACTTCGTCAGTGTATGGTCCAAGTCACGTCAAGATCTTCAAACGCTACTACTTGTTCTCTGTGTAACTTTCCAGGCTTATCGACAGCACACAGATGCATGCGACCGTCCGCCCCTCAATCTCCTATTGGCGGTCTATTTTACGTCACCATTCAATCTCGACCGCGTCTTCCGGACTTATGCTCGAAGACACGGCATGAAGAGCGGCGCAGTTCCTCCCATGTTCCTGAGCCCTTTTACGACACAGTTATACGCATTCAACACTCACCCTCCGATGGAAACACTGCAGATATTTGTCCATCAAATAGGTGGAGAATGCTCATCCAACATAGTCCTCTCCAAACCGCCTGCGAAAATCGACAGTGTCATGACGAAAACTCCACCACGAGTCAGGCCTGGTGTACCGACTCCAGAATGGGTATCCGCCAGCGAGGTAGCAATTCTCGATAGAGTTTCTGATTGTACCGCACAGAGCGGCCGTAAGAATGATCACAGGGTTTCCAGTCTTTGTTTCTCGCGTCCGCACGCCCTTCATGTGGAGTCGACGGCGTGTCGCTCCATATCCTCGAATGCTTCGCAAAATTTGATCTTCGGTGGCGATCGCGAGGAGGTGGCGGCCTAGATTTGACGTACCGCGCCATGCTCCTCTCGAAATGCGACGTGACAATTTCGAAAAGAAGCTGGATGCCTGATGCGTAATGCCCGGGAAGATTCACATGCTCGAGAATCATCCATTCAGCTACACTCCGCACTTCGTCAAACTCCCAAGTTGTCCACGACGAGATCAAAAGTCGGATCCTTCGTTTCAACTTCCTCGACGCCCCGTACTGTACGAGGATCTGCGAATAGAGTTGCAGTCGCAAGATGGCGCGCAGAATCCGGTGATGCTCAACCTCAGAGAGCGTTTCGTGACCGCAATCAGGCAAGTATTCCTCGTAGCACTTTCAAATGACGGTGTTGCCTCTCGTCATTTTGGCGAATTGCGCGAGAGTGGTATCCGCGTCCCGTAAGTATATGTGATAGTTGCTGATCATGGAGACAGCTTGCACCGCGCACGTGGATCCCTCAGTATAAATCCTAGCGAGGACGTCCGTTCCCAGTAACACGGCCAGTCGGCGACTCGATCGAGGTGGCGCTGCGGACAGGTGCGCAGTTGTGATCAGAATCTGTTGTAGTTGGCTAGCGAGTGAGCGGTGCTGCTGGACAAATCTCAATTGGTGGGCAAAGTTGCATCGCAGTAGGTCTGCAAACTCTGGATGTTCAAGGAGTGTGAAATAGGTGTCGAGTTGCTGCTCGTCAGCAAGCAAGCATCGGAAGATTTGGCACTTGAGCTCTGGTGGCAAGTCGAGCATACGGCGCATATCGATGCAGCACATGCTGTGATGTGGGGGAAGAAGAAACTGTTTCAAGTGGAACAGCTGTATGGGTCAAATTTATTATCGAATAGGTAGCTAGCGAGAGAGGCTACCGCAAAATGGCCATGGATGCACCAAGTGGCAAGGAACCAAAGTTCACCAGAATCAATCCGGCCCAAGCTTGCATCACTTGCGAGAGCGTAGTAGAACAGAACTTATCTTGCTTTACTCCTACTGGTAGCTGGCCGGCTATTCCGAGTGCAGGGTCATATGAAGGTGCTAACGATTGTTGTTTCAACCTAGGAGACACTCAAGCGCCAGAATTGGTGATTTCAAGAAGAAAGAGCTCCTTCGTAGGTACGCACCCCAAGAAGAGACTGTCGGGAGACAGATCCCCTTCTATTGTCGTATCGACGAGGCACAAAAGGAAACAAGTGCTTGAAGTGCCGATGTTAAGCGTACTCGTGAGCTCGGCTTGAAGCCCCTTCAGAAGACGTTGCCCTTCGTTTGCAGCGTTTTCTTCGATACATCGTGATTCCTGATGAGGAACATCCAGATGAAAGATAAGCTAAAGATACCGATTCCAGCTGCCAGCATCCTCGCCTGACCGTAGCCATACGCCTCTTGGATTGCAAGCCGTTCTGGACTACCCACAGGGTATGCGAGCTGGGCTGGCAAGCTCGCGTAGATAGTAAGAACTTTGGGCAAGGCCGATTCAGGAAGGGTTCGCTGCAGCTCTTTCAAAAAGGTGTTTGTCCAGATGGCTCCTGAGATGGCATTGCCAATTGCACCGCCAACAGTGCCACTTACGTAGAGTAAAGCGAGCACAGCCGCAACGTGTTGATGATCGACCGCGGCGAGGACTCCTAGTTGGACCAAAAGGATGAAGACACTGCCTCCCATGGAGATGAAGATCTCGCACATGATGATAAAGCCAATCTTGACGTTTGGCTGGCGGAAGTATATCATCAAGCCCAGGCCAAACGTATACAGTGGAACGGTGACATAGAACAGCCACTTGAAGCGCCCAGTACGACGTATGAGGTACCCAACGATGAAGAGGAGAACTCCGGACACGACCTGGAACGTGCTGTTGACATAGCCGGCCTCGGAGATAGAAAGGTTGCATACCACCTGCAGGAAGGAGGTGAAATAGCTGTTCCAGCAGTAGTACGAGACCTGGTACGTCGCATCAATAAGGCAGGAGCCGATGACTGTCCGATCGAGAAGGAATTTGTTCTTCAGAAAAGGTGCAGGAGCCCAGTGTGTCTCGTACACGCCGAAAGCAACAAGCACAAAGAAACCGACGACGATCATCGCGATGATGTAGTCTGTCTTCCAACCATTGGGCGCCGATGTTGCGAGATTGAATGGGAGGAGGAATACAGTGAGGCCGCCGGCGAAGAGAATAACACCCGGCACTAAACATCTTGTCAGCTTACACTCGGGGCACAGACATACGAAGGTGCTCGTATTTGTTAAGTCAACGACTTTGGCGTTTAGTGTGTCCTGAAGGTTGACACAATAAATACCAGCACCTTCGTACAGCGAGGGAAGACTCACAATCAAATGCAACAATGTTTCCCCAAAGTCTCTGCGCTGACATTCGAGTTTTAGTCTTCTCTTGGATCAGACCTTGTCGCTCTGCTTTACGCAGCTGCAACTTCAGCAGTATGAATAACGGTGCGCATATAACGGGCACGATGATGGCAAAGATCCCGAAGCCCCAGCGCCAATTATCGACGTTGATCAAGAACGACTCGGCAGCCTTTGAGCCGGCAAATGCGGTGATCATGTATGGCGAGGATGTAAAAGCAAATGCAATACCTCGATTCCGCAAGGACGTCACGTCGGCTGCAAGGACCGCCACAATGTAGATTATGCCAGAAAAGCCCACAGAGTAGAAGACCTACATTTTCCGGATCAGCGGTTGCATCGCCATCACTTGAAGTTTCATAGACATACCTGCGCAGCACAGAATGTAGCGAGATTGTTCGAAGTAGCCATGAGAATGACACCCAAGGTCGTGGAGCCAACCAGCAGCAAGAAACCTTCAGCACGACCCCAGACGTCTATCAGCTTCGCTATGGGGATGTAACAAGCAGCGGTCATGGCACTCGAGACGATCCGAATTACCGGTATGAGCGAGTGTGACTGGAAATCGCTGGTCACATATGGAGTAAGACCAGCGAGGATAGAAGCACGGAGACCATTGGTGAGGAAGATGAGCCATATGCTGTGAGGAGATATCGGTGTCAGTGGACCGCGAGATAGTTTTTGATGGCATAACTCACTTGCAGAGTAAGGCAGTCAGTGACTTCTTGCTCCAAATTAAAGTGACTGCTTCGATTTTCCTGATGCCATATTGCGCGTCTTCAGCTGGCACTGCTTCTTCGGGGACCTTCGGCAAGTCGTTTTGAGCTTCCGATGGGACTGCCCTTGCACCCTTTTCGGTGTTGACGTCTCCGGTGCTCGGTGGAACATCCGGGACTTGGTCGGTTGGCGTTTGCATCGCATCGTTGGTGACTTCAGGCTGAATGTTTGGTCGAATTCTGTTCATGAACCCCATGATTGGAGAGGAGACAGGATAGACTCGGACGACAGGCCCGTAAGATTTTGTGAGGACAAAGCCGACTTATATGTATCGGGCTCGTAAGTACATCCAGTGCGTTGGGACATCGTGCATAAATACTCGTCCAAGTAGGTTTCCGGGCCAGTGATGTGATCCACCATGGAAAACCTACGGTGTTTCCAACCGCATGGAGACTGGAGACCCTGTCATTCCATCCAATTGATCCACCTCAAGGTACAGGATCTGGGCGTCTTGTTGATCTTGGCATCGCGTACTTGCGAGGATGGGCGAAGACCGAGGGCGGTCACCTTGTTCTTGTGATTCTCAGTGTCGAGCTATTGACAAAGTGCAAGTGTGTTCCAGACTACCTGGAAGGTTCGCTCTCTAGACTTTGACAGCACGTGGTACAGTCCGCACATTGTCACCGCTTTACAGCCAGGCGATGGTTTCCGAGGAGCTTCAAACGGTAGACTTCCACAAATGGAGAGTAATCCGCTGGCTCCTCTTGGCAGGATAGTCTTATCAATTTCCGGTACAAGATCTTATCTGATGCAGAGTTTTCTTACGCTAGTACAGTTCTTGACTCGGGCGGGAGTACCTCCCGTCCTTCGCTTGACGCAGAAATGTTTTTGAGCCGTTCCAACCGATTCCGATGTCGCGCGTTTCTATTTGTGGGGCTTCGACAAGAGTCCAGCTGCATAGGCAACTCAGAGCGCGTTGGTCCGCGTCGCTACCTGACTAGATTGCAGTTGAGACTGCAGGCAGTCTACTTGGGCCTCATAGTTACCATCCGGAAAATCCCACGAGATTGCCCGTGCGAAGTCCTCGAAATCTGTGGACAGCAGCTATTAGACCCGAGTACAGTCAGGGTCAGAGAGCCGTATTCTTAGCGTCGAGTGAAGAAATGAACGGCTAATTGAGATGATTGCGAAAAGAGTCGTATGGAGCAGACTCATATGCTAGCACCATTAGCTACTCTCATTACCATTAATACGTACTTGCGCGAGGTTCCCAGTCCCAAGAGGTCTTAAACATTACTACTCCGCATGCTCCTTAGTGTCCCCGCAAATCTCCTTCTCGTCACATACACGAAAGCCATCAACATGATGGCAAAGACAATGGCTCCAGTACTACTTTTCTGGTGCGCAGCCGCCTGCTTCTTCGCTTCCTCGTAGTACTCCTTTGCTTTCCCTGTGTAGCCCTCTCCATGCGCCAAGTCAGGCATAGCCATGATCTTGACCACGAGTGCCGTCCAGCCCGTAAAGTGCTGAGTGCGCTGGCCGTGTCCGCCAACAGGATCGTACTGCTCCCACACGTAGCCAGTCTGCATCCATGCTGAAAACACGGTGTGCACGATATTGCTGCGTAAATCGACATATATCTCGCGGCATCGATGTTGTGACGGACCAGGTGTTTGCGCGAGTCGTAGTAGCTGCTCGATGATCATGTAGTTGATGTTGATCCAGATGGGCGAGCGCCAGTAATTGTCGCCCACGCCGTACTTCTTGCTTTCTGGGCTGAGGCTTCGGATACCGTGGTCGCTCCATAGATGGTTTGAGTCCCGCAATAGCTCGAGCGTGGCAGAGAGGTGAGGGTGGTCTGGGCCCATGAAGCCAGTGATAAAAGGAAAGAGGGCAACGTAGCCCTTGTGACACACGTGACTGTGTACATCGTTACGCACGACCGTATCACAGTAGACCTCTTGTTTCTCCTCCCAGTGGACAGCTTCAAGGTTGGTCTTGACACCACGTACGTGGTTTTCATAAGTGACTAGATCGCTGTCCTTTTCGACGAATGGTGCGATTTTCGCGAGCACTTCTGCCATTAGCCCAACCCAACAGAGTGCGTCTAAGTGGAGCTCGGATATGTCTGGAGGCTCTGCCCTAGGATAGTCGTCAAGACCGCTGGCATAATTGAATTCTGGCGTGCGACCACGCCACCTGTAGCCCTCATTGAGGTTTGCAGAAGGCACCGAATGAGCTTCCACGTCACCTGATTGCGAATGTCGAAACCACTCGTAGTGTTTTTTCAGCAAGGGGTAAACCTCAGCGATGAACGCTTTACCAGCGTCAGCCTTGGTGAGGTACCAGGAATCATGGCCGTAGTATTTCGAGGTACCCTGAAGCATGTCCACAAATCTCGAGATGACCATGAACATGGTCGGCGGATTAGCAATATGGGGGAATTGAATGTGGAAGTCTGCTGGAGTAGCAAACTCTGCCTCCGGGCCAAGGACCATCTCCCGCGCTATCCAACCCTGATCGTCCATGAGTGATAGCCAATTGCGGAAGACGTCCATAGCAAGATCTGCGTCCCAGTCCAGTACAGGAAGCAAGTGAAAACCCTCGTCCCATAGGAAGCCACGGGGAAATGTTGCGCGTGATGGAGTATGCGTCAAAAGCTCGAACGGACCTTTGATCTGCGGAGTGGCGTGCTTCTTAGCCTCATTCGACTTTTCCCAGAATTTGGCGGTGGTCTCAGCATAAATAGCTTTCTTCGAGTAGTCCACCTGAATCGTTCCTGTAAAATAGCCGAGCCCTCCCAAAAGATTTGAGAGAACGTATTCGGAGAAACGAAGGTGCTGGTCGCTCTGAAAAGGTGCTTTTGGGCCGAAGACGTGAGCGAAGTTCCGCGTGAAAGATTTAATTGTGGTTTCGACCTCTCGTGTCAATTCAGCAGCTGAAGTTGGTCAGCTACGATGGACTATTGAAAGGTAAGCCTGGCTACAGTGTACGTACCAGTCATAGCGCGTGGTGCTGCGTGATCAGAATACATCACGTCGAACTATGATACGTCAGTGCGATACTCGATGTTCCGGAGATGAACTCACTTCAAACTTGCCGCCATGGATTTTCTGTTGGACGAAATGAAAATTGCCGGCGCCCAGCTCGTTGTGAAGCATCCTATCCGCGAGTGCGCCCTCCTTCTTATCTTTTGTCTGGTCCTTCAAAAAGTCCAAGAATGTAGCTGGATGTACGCAAGGTGGTCAGTCAGGGCTTACAAGTCTTGACAGTGTGGAAACAAAATGCATAAGAAAGATGTCGTCGGATTGAGCGCTTACATCTAGCCTGCCAAAGCTGATCATCGGACACATTCATCGACTTCACGACCATCGCTTCGTGGCGCCCGTTTTCATGCACCGAAGCTGGTATGTGCATGCCAGCTGTTCCAAGCTGCGGATGTTCAATCCAAAGATTTGCTGCGTGTATCGACGTATCCTCCTCTGGCCCTGTCTGCTCGGACGACACCAGCTTGCACTTGGCGCATGTGTCCATGTATTCCATGCCGACATAGAAGACGACAGATGTTGTCAAATCAGCAGGAGCATCCTTTCGCGGCGTCCCTCTTATACGCAGGCCCCAATTGCCTGCGCTTGGTCCCTCTGACTTCTTTATGAACTCGGTCGTGATGTCGATCTTGTTCTGTACGTCTTCGATGATTTGCGTGCCACCCGCACGAGTGTCATATGCAGTCCAGCCGTATCTCGCCATGCCTGCACTTATGTTGACATTGTGTCGCAGCTCTAGGGCATCTATTAGCACTGCCCAGATCCTTCACGACTGCTTTCACTGACTGTTCTCCATGTCCTCCAGGTTTCCCCACATTAAACCTGCGATCAAGGGATTTTCGGACATCCTTGGACGGATGCCCAGGTACAGGTTCGGTCGGTACGGACCCCATAGTAAAGACGCGTTGTTCGTTGATACGGTGTCGGCGGCGACGTGTGTTGGAGGAAGGATAGCGAAGACGAGCGCGAGGAGCGACGGCGGAAGGAACATATCGAGACACCACGAACACGGTCGCCGATTGGCCAAATTCGAGGACGGTCAAAGTGAGCCGCAAATATAAGGCGTGTTTCTACTACATTGGTCGTTCATGTTCGATTACCACGAAAACGCGTCGCGAACATCCCTGATCGTGTTCTGTTCGGTTGGCCCAAGCGTCTCGAAGTTGGCTGACATCATTCTGGAACTCATTCAGCAGAACTCTACGAATAGTACCTCAAAGCAGATCCTGTGTTTCTCCAGTACGTCGTACATGTGATTGTTACTCTGCTCAATGACTTTCGAAGATAGCCACCTACAATTTCAGTTTACGATTGTAGATTGTGCTTGTGTTGTCGATCACGAATTGTTGCGGCACCTACCACAGTAGTGCTTTCATCGGCCTTTCACTAACCTTCGCGAATCAGATGCTCGCGATAGCATTACAATGCTGTTTACACATTGTGTCGATCGCAAGATTGCCCTCGAGTAGTTCACGCCAGCAAACTACGTAAGTGGTGTTCAGCCGGCCAAGCAGCAGGCCGAGCCCCCACACAGCGCGTGCGCTCCGCATGAGGCACAAAAGCAAGACCATCGACCCAGGCGTCGCTGACCTTGATCATCACAAGGATTGCGCATGTATAAAAAAGAGTTAAGCTTGCTTGAACTCGCGGCATAACACCATCACTACTCGTCTACAGACCATGGAAGAACAAGTCGACCGCCTGGTTAACAAAGTCTGGGGTACATAATATGCAACCTGCAACCTCAAGTGACACAAGCGCTAAAACTCGATCGCAGATCAGTACAAAGATGCACCTGCGTCAAAGCGATTGCTCGTAGCCATATCAGGTATTCCTGGATCTGGTATGAACCAGCCACCAATTGGAATGCAAGTGCATGAAGGCTGACCTCTGCCAGGCAAGACAACACTCGCAGCAAAAGTATCAGAAGGACTTAATCAGAAGCATGCCCAAGAATCTCCAGGAACTTCCAACAGCCAGCCTCTCGCCGCCTTTATTCCGATGGATGGATATCACTTGTCACGCGCACAATTAGACGCCATGCCAGACTCAACGACTGCTCATTCACGAAGAGGTGCGGCATTCACATTCGATGCAGAATCGTTCTATAGGCTTGTCAAGAAATTACGCGAGCCGATATGTCCAGAGACTCAGACGTTGTACGCTCCGAGTTTCGACCATGCGATCAAGGACCCTGTGAACGACGACATTGCTATCGCTACATCTGTACGCGTCGTCATATTCGAAGGCAACTACTGTGCTCTTGACAAAGAGCCATGGAAGCATGCCGCGGAGCTGATGGATGAGCGGTGGTTCGTAGATGTCGACTTTGACGTTGCGAGGAAGAGACTGATACACCGGCACGTCAAGTCTGGCATAGCGGCGAATGAGGAGGAAGCGGCAAAGCGGGCGGATGAGAATGACCTGGTCAACGGTCGTGAGATTATTGACCATCGTCTAGATGTTCACGAGCTTATGAAAAGTGAACAAGATGCAACGTGGGCGCCAGAAGAGCAAGGTCTTGGGAACGGGCAGGATTTGGGAACGCAGAAGGAAATGTCTGGATATGTATGATCACGACTAGGATTATCAGACATATAACTACGGAGTTTTGAAGCATGTTCTGGCATGTGTGAGCCACCACATGACCATCCTGTTACTACATCAACTTCGGAGCTCAATTGATCTAAGCTTCCAGGAATCCCATACGCTGTGACTTCTACCTGGAATGACTCGCATCAACATGCGCGTGATACTTGTGCTCTCACCGTGGTACCTGGGCGTTCAGCAATCAATCTTCCCTTCTCAACTTGACGCTGTAATACGTGCCAGAGCCGATCTTCTTGCTAGCCATTGTCATTCGTTCTTTTGGGCAATTCGTCCCAAAAATACTCTCAGCGAAGTCACTCGTCACTTGCATAGCTAGGTCGCATATTTCCTCCTTCGCACGTTCAGTGCTTGTCTCATGCAACCCTGTATAGCCCAGATCCAGTACCACAGCCCTGCATCGTCCATTCAGCTCCCGTAGGAGGATCGATGGTGGGTTCCAAGAAATCGAACGTTTAATTGTTCCCGGGCAGAATATAGTACCTTTCAGGAAGAGCTGAAGGTTGTGCGCATCCAGCTCCACTAATTGTTGAACGACCCGCTCAATCCCGCGAGGCGGCTTGCAATACAGCCTTTGTGACCTCATGTCGATCTCCAGGTCGAGACCGTAGATGTGGAAGCATACTTTCTGGATGCTGCTGTTCCAAAGCAACGCGTTCTTCCGGGGTGCTTTGCACATCACGCGTTCTCCGAACTCGTGGCGCAGAATTCGATTCTCGAATGGTTGTAGTATGATCGTGCGGTGAAAGCTTGCGACGGCCTCGTGGAGTATGGCTTTGTAAGCCAGTATCCATCCCGGCAGACCATAAATCTTTGGGTCGATGTAATTGTGCCAGGCAGAGGCCATGATCGGTATTTGGCGACATCGAATGGTCAACTTGTCTTGCTGTCTCCATATCAGATCATTTATCATATCCCGGAGTTCCTGGGGGAGATTAAGGATCTGGTGGTTCGATTATGCCATTCGGCTTTTGATGCATGGTTGAGCTCTGCCGACATCGTGGCTCGTCGTCGCTTCTTGGGCATGTGTTCGACAGGGTAGTAGCGCTTGTTGTTCCTGAGGCTCATGGCCATGGTGCTGGGCTCCATGATCTAATCGCAGGCTGTGTATTCAGATGTAAGGCAAACGTGGAGTAGAGAATGTGGATGTTATAAGGAAAGTCTCGAACGTGAACCTTGGGTAACAGTCGTTCAGAAGCAACATGGTGGGTACCATAGGTACCGTGTTCACCTACTTGCAAGGTTGGGTCGACCACAAAAGAGGTTGATCTTTGGTGGAAGCTAGTCTCGCAGCTTTGGGCCATTGCCCCTACACTTCAATGTCGCGAGTCAAGACAGCTGTAAATCTTGCAATGTACGACGAGAGCTATTCCCTACGCCCAAACATCATTGTTCGCGATCATCTCAGAACGCAACCCTCCTCTTCTCACAACGAACATTGACGCCATCCTTGTGAGAAATCTGCCACATCATTCCCCTCACCGCCAGCTCTCTCCGAAATTCCCGTTCGACCTGGTACAGTTTCCCCTCTCCCACGTCTGCTACCAAGCCCTCCAGTTCCGCAACGTCATGCCCAGTCAGCCTCAGACCGCCAACATCCGTGGCTAAATACTGGAGCACGACGCCTTGAAGGTACGGTAACTCGCGAAACTCGTCGATAAACGCTTGATCGGGAGCTTCCATGGGTTTGTCCTTCAGGCTGCGATGATAGCACTCGCGAGCTTGCCGCAGTGGCCAGTGAATCGACCGAACAGCGTTTCTTTCTCGCAGACTGAGCGACTCGAGAAACAACGGGAAAGCTTTGTTGTAATTGAAGTGCGTGTCGCTGAACGCGAAGGACGGACCTTCGATATGTAAAAGCATGGTTTCTGCGCGAATTTGATAACATACGCTAGACAAGGCGAAGAGACCACAAATGCTGGCACATCGCTTGCGCCGCGTGTCGATGTTGGGGTTGTCTAGGGTGAACTCTTCGATTGCGGCTTGTTCGATCCTGTACCAGAGGGTATCGTTTGGATATGGATTGTGTAGAAGGGGCGCGCCTTTTGTGTCTAGAGCATTGTACCCGGTTTTTGACAGGCTGAGCACTTGGATGATGCACTCGGAATAGTTGGTGTAGCTGTAAATTTGATTTCGTAGTTCGGCTGGTAATCGTAGGAGAGGAGACATTCTTGCGTTGACAGAAGGATCCACTCTCATGATGCTAGTGTTCCTGATGGCAACTTCGTTGAATGGGCGTGCTGGTACGAAGAGCTGGCTTGTCTCTACCGGTTTGCTCGAATGCGTATCATTCCAAGACTGTCGATTGTCACTGGCGGTAGTCGATGTACCAACGGACGGGTTCCAAAAATTGCGCCATCTGGCAATGATTTGGGAAGACACGTCCATGAGAACAGTGTCAGGGATATTGTCAAGTCGTAGAGCGCTCAATGTTTAGGTTGCGCTTGAGGTTATGAAGCGGGGTTGTCGATCATCAATCAAGGCAGCAAAGCTAACCTTAGGCGTCCCAAGCTGGTCTCTACGTATTCGATACCACGTGTGGACATCATTGGATGCGTACTGGCAAAATTCATATCGGGTTTGTTATGAAAATGTTCTTGAGTTTTGTATCTTTGGCGTTTATCGACTTTCGCGTTCAGTGTATCCTGAAGGTTGACACAATAAACACGAGCTTCTTCGTAACATGCATCGTGTTTCCTGGACTCCATCTTAATCAAGCGAGGATGGAATCTGGATTCTGGAAGCAGGATGGTATCCATGAAGCGTTAGCACCTTCTCCACGCGAACGCAACGGTCCCCAGTCCCCCTCACTCCTTCACCATCCTATTAGCAATCACACGCGATCTCCACAGCCCCTCACCCACCCCAATCTCCATCATACCAAGATACTCAAGCGCCAGCACCACGCCTCTCCCCACAAGCCGTTCCGCAAACCCCTCCGCAGCCCGCAAAATGCCCAACGACGCATCATGAACCGTAGGAGGCGCAAAGAACTGCAGCGTAATCTGAACACATCGAAACCTGCCATTCCAAACACCATCCCACTCGCTGAAGAACGCCTCGGGCTCACCACGCAGAAGATCAGGATACTTGAACGAAGCCGCGCGACATCGCCGATCGTTGCGCGTGCCCATTTGGTGCCAGTCTCGCGACCATGTTGTGTACAGGGTCAAATTTTGAGAGTCGAATGTCTGCATCAGATCAAGGAATCGGACTAGTTTGTCTTGCCCCGCCGCGTACGACTGCGGAGCTCGGTATACGCGCCCATCTAGAACGGAACATTCGGGATTGAGAAGGATGTTCTGGAGGATGTGTGGCTTGAAGAGAATTGGATTCCATTTGCGGATGATTGGCGTGTCCTCAATTGGGTCTTGTTTAGACCATATCGGGAGTATTATTGGCGAAAAGGAGCGCAGGATTGGCTCGAAGGTACGCGTGCGCCCAAGGGATTCGAGAGCTTCGACGCAGATGTGCTTGCAGCTTCTGATCCAGACTGGTAATCCCCGAGGTGGAAAGTGGTTGATATACTCAGCGCACACATCTTTCTCGGTTTGGTAGAAGGTGGGTTTCAGGCGAAATTCTAGGAGGTCATATTGAATCAAGATGATGTCTCCAAGCGCAAGTTCGTAGATTTGGTCCCTCAGTTCGCGCGGAAGTTGGGAGAATGGACTGTCGTATTGCCAGTCTGATGTGAAGCGCAAGTAGTCGTGGTCGCTGGTCTCCATTGGGCAGGAGCTTGACGTCGAGCTTGAATGGGTGAACCAGGGCCAAGGGTGTGTGTGGAAGAACTGTTGAAACCGGTGTATTGGTCAGAGTGGCTCATGTGGATCAGGAAGTATCAAGTGGCAGCCTTGATAAAGTGGCAGCCTTGCTGCAAGGATGCCTACCCAAGCCTCGTATTACGCGTCGACGAAATATACAGATGTCGCGAGGCACGCGAGAGCAATCTGAAATGGCGAAATGACCATTTGGGCATTTACCTGCGAGACTGTTGTCGTTGTTCTCAAGAGCGCGGGTAGCGAATTCGTTCAAAATCTACCCATGTTGTCCGTGGTTACCACGCCACATGGATGCATGTCCAACTCAGGTCCCATGGCAAGAAGGCATAAGTAAGCCTGTCGATGCCAAGTCACAGGACCGCGAGTTGTCAGAGATGATACTCGGTGTTGGTTTGTAGAAAGCGTGTCGTTCGGTGCGGTTCTTTTCGTGCCACGCGTACCGTGTACCGTGCCTGCTGAGTCAGCTGTCGAAGACGCAATCGATCTCTAGGACTGCTCCCGACACCGGTTTACTCCAGACCAGCCGTTGTGCCTATTGCTTGTGGCAAAGTGTTCGAGAAGCTACGGGGAGGACTGTGCAGGGGTTACCATCATGAGCAGCAAGAGCAGAATGGGGAGTAGAGGGAGCAGTGTGAGAGGAAACAGACTAAGGGGACGTGACAATTAGCCGTATTCGAGGTAGACATATCGAGCACACTTGAACCTGTAGATCATCAAATTCGTGAATCAATCAAACTCCCTATGCCACTTTTGCCCTTCCCGCAATGCAAGTAAGTGAGAAAAACTCCCGATCCTTTTCCTTGCCCCGAGCTACAGAATGCATATCAGATTCAGTCATGTCCATCATCATCATCATACCGTCCTTCCATTACCGCCATTTACCACCATCGCCGGCGTCTTCTGAGGCACGTGTTCAGGCGCCGGCGGCCTAGGCGGCAAGTGCGCCGGAGTGCCGTACTTAGCAATGCTACTGCCCGCGACACCCTGCATACTCTGCGGACTGCCGAAACTGGGTGTGCTCGACGAAGAAGGCACGCGGTAGCCGTGTGGAGCCTGTGGCTGCATCGGGTACGGCACCATAGAGCGAGGAGTTGGGATGAAAGCTTGGGACTGTGGATTGAACTGTGGTCGGTTGTAGCTACCTGGAATGGGATGATTAGGCCGTCCAGCATGGTGAGGTCCAGGAAACTGGCCGTACGCGTATGGGCTGGGTATGTGGCCCTGTGGCGCCGACATGGGCCTGTTACCGGGTCCAGGCGATGAAAACTGGCCCTGAGGACCCCCAGAATACCACCCAGGTTGTGCCTGCGCATATGGGTCTTGGTATGGTGCCATTGGAACGTTGCTCATCTTTGGAGTGACTTGAGACGTTTGGAAGGACATGCGTTGGAAGTCGTTGGAAACATCGTAGCCATTCTGCATCTGAGGAAAATTGGGATACATCGTGTTGTTCGGAGGCTGATAGTGCTGTCCGGACCAACCGTACTGGGCTTGGGCTCCCTGCGGCACCATACTCTGATAGGCGTTGCTGTACGCCGGACGCGGGGATGCGCTTGGATTCACCCCAGGATACTGCGGATTCTGTGTCGGTCCTTGGTAGCCGCTGTAGTACACAGCATTGTCGGGGCTGTAGTCCGGAGTAGGATACTGCTGAGGGTAGTACACGTTGTAGTGAGAGCGGGCCTGAAAGTCGTCATCATCATAATTGCGCTGCTTGCGGGTGTTCTTCTTCTTGTTGCCAGCACGGGAGCTTGATCTCGAGGGATCTTTGTCCTTCTCTTCCCCAGATCCCGCACCCTCAGTAGCTTCGCCTTCCTCAGCTTCAGCATTGCCAAAAATGCGCTGACGAGCTTCTTTGTAGCGCGCCTCTCGCTCTTCTCGCGTCATCGCGGTCTTGTCCTTGTCATCGCTACCATCACTACCGCCAGCCTCAGAAGTCGTCTTGGAAGGGTTCCGGGAGTTGGAAGTCGTGTTGGTGCCTGACTTGCCGTCATCGCGTCGCATGATCTTTCGAGCGGGCAAGTCAGCCGGTGGAGTGTCAGCTCCCTTGGCAGGATCGACCATTTGCGACACGGGAGGCGGGATTCTGCAGAAAGGTGTCCTGGTTATCTTAACACCTGTCTGATCAGAGTCGACAACATGGCCAAGCGCGTAGTAATCAGCTAGCCTGTGGGCAAGCATTCTATAGAAGGCGTTGCAGTTGGGCAACGCATATTCACTCTCACTGGGCTCCTTGATGAAATCGATAAAATCTTGCTCCAGTTTGACGATGAAGAGACGGTCGCGAGGTGACTGCAGGGCCTCCAGAACCTTCTCATCTGGTATGATAGACTCGGGTACACCACCACCGCGTATCACAGGCATGCCATGAACAGGCTGCGGCATCCTAGCACCACTTGGTGGTTGATTGGGGTCGTAAAGAGTCTGAGGACCGCTTGGGAGGGTGGGAAACCTGCCGGGTGGAACGCCACGATGAGGCTGGGGGTTCATAACCGCAATCTCGTGTAGCTGGTCGCGGAAAGCACGCGCAGCTCCATGGTCAGAGCCGTGTCGGGAGTCCGCAACAACCGACTCCGGAGGACTGGTCACATCCTCCTCTTCAACCGCCCGCAGGCTGGCACTATCGTCAGGTCGAAGCGACTCCTTCTCGTCGAGCGCAAAAGTGGTCGCACTAGCAACACTCTTGCCGTCGATGCTCGGAGGCTTGCCAGATCCGCTGGAAGAGGACAGCTGTGTGCTGCTGTCCTCAGCAAGCGAGATCTTGACCAATGCAGCAGTACGAGGTCTGTCACCGCCCTCTGCCTTAATGTCTGACGAGGGAGCAGCCGACTGAACGGCTGTGTCGGTCCATTCTCCAGTGCGGATAGCTGTACTACCAGCTTTGTCCTCTGGGGCGCCCTCCTCAGCTTTCACTGTCGTGACGCCTCCATTGGCGGGGGCGGGCGCAGGTCGAGCAGGGAGCGCCAGGTTTCGCGGGGTGGCTACAGGGGGCCTCGCCTTCGCGGGCTCTTTGGGCGCAGAGGGCTTCAAAGCAGAGGCCGCAACCTAGTCATGTTAGCGTTGGGTGCTGAGCATATATGCTGGGCTCATACCTTCGCAAAGGAAGGTCTCACTTGGCTCTGCTCGGCTGGTACGGCTCCATTGGACGCCATGTTAAATCAGGTCGTCGTTCTGGGGTGGACACACGTGTGTGGCTTGAGGTTATTTTGTGGGTAGCTGCGCAATGGGCGCTACTACAATGAAAGCAGGGTATGTTTGGGTCGAAGAGGTTGATTCAGTGGGCACACGACTATGCAAAGACCACAGATGCCTGGAATGTTCGAAGTCGAGGAAGTTGACCAAGCTCAACGCCGCAAACTGGGTGGTCAGGGACCGAAAAGAAGGTATTATTGCCGAAGAGATTGACGATTTTTTTCAGGAAATGGGTTGATCAAGGAAAGTCGCAAGTGCCAGGGCTGTCGAGCTGGACATGGTGTTGTACCGACATTCGTGGGAGCGTAGTGTGGGGCTGTAGAAAGTCGGCGTGAAGCAGCCTTAACGAACTGCAATTCTGGGTTCCAGGTCGTGTCGCGTCCAGAGTCCTTAGATTAATCGGCGCGCACTACGGGTAGGTGGTAGATTGAAGTTCAACGGTGGCCTCGAGCGGTGCAAGGCTGGAGTCGACCAGGCTGTTGCGGGGTGCAGCGTGCGTGATGGTCAAGGTTAAGGTCAAGATTGAGGATGTCGGGTGGCACGTGCCCTCTCGGATCGGAATAATGCTGCTAGCGCGGATGCTTAGCGTCGGTCGCGGTTTCTCGTGTCAAGTTGCCCGAATAGTTTCTGGCGAAGCTTGTCCGCAACTTCACCTCGACGAAGGCGGAAAGGGTCTCGTTCGCAGCTCATTTGGTGTTGTCTCCAAGCAAACCATTCTGTTGTGACCCAAACAAGCATCTTCACATAAAGACTGTTCCTAACAGCAGCCTTCTTTACCTCTACCGTCATGTTCCGCCGCCCAGGCGCCGGCCGCTCGAAGGCTTCGTCGGACACGCTCTGCCAGAAGTGCCTGAAGAAGGGCCACTATAGCTACGAATGCAAAGCCTCGGCACAAGAGAGACCATATCAGTCACGCCCATCACGAACACAGCAGCTTCTCAACCCCAAGCTGAAGCCGAAGCTCACCAACGAAGTGCCAGAAGACCTGTTACGCAAGAAGGGTGTCGCGGATGAGATTCTCAAGAAGAAAGAAACTGAGCGATCTGGCCGCCATCGCAAGCGATCAAGATCACTGTCAATATCCTCCGCAGACTCAGTATCCACCATCTCTACCAACCGCTCGCCTTCAAAATCTCGTTCTCCACCACGGCGAAGGAAACAAGGCGACGACAAGGCCCTCACGAAGCGCAGACGGCGCTCAGTAATGCGCCATTCGCGCTCACCTTCACATTCCGACCGCAACACCCGGCGGCGCATGAGCTCCTTCAGCCCTGGCGAGCGAGGCCGCCGACGAACAAGATCGCGCTCCCTGTCCCAGCGCATGGAGACGTCGCACGACCACACGCGACAAAATGGACGACAGAAGCGCTCCACACGGTCACGCAGCAGGAGTCGAATGCGCCATGGAAAGCGTCCAGTTCGCCGTCCTTCACCATCACGTTCGAGATCTCGCAGCGGCGACCGTATGGATACGTCGGACGACCGCGTACGACGCATATCTTCACGCTCTCCGTCGCCGTACAGACCGGGTAGAGACCGCAGTCTCAGTCCCTACGTCAAGCGTCCGCCACTGCAAAGCTCGCCGAGAAGGAATGGATATGGGCATGAGGCTCAAGGTCCGCCGAGAAATCGATTTGACAGCGGGCCAGTGAGACAGGCGCCGCCTCCGGTGCAAGCGCCAGTGATCAAGAGGGAACGGAGCCTGAGTCCGTTTAGCAAGCGCGTTGCGCTGACCAAGGCGATGCAGGCGGGGACGATATAAGGCTATGGCGTGGAGAGGGTATGATATCATGGCGTGGATCTGACCAAATGGGAAGTTACAGACGGAACTAATGTATTTTTTGGCATTATTGGTGAACAGATTTGGACTCTGCAACCCAGGACAGGCTCGTCTTAGATTGTGGGCATTCCTCTCAGCATGCTGACTGAGCTTCGTTACCACTAGACACTATATACCCAACTCAAATCTCCTTCATCCTCATTCCTGTTCACAGCTTTGCGCATCCTGCTGCCCACCAGTGAGCATTCGTGTCTGCTGCGACCTTCCTCAGTCGCTAATTGACGCTGTCGAGCGTCGAAGCTGGAGTGAGCGCACTTCAATCTTGTTTCACCATCGCCCGTGTCTTTCTTTCTTTCTTTCAGCTCCCATCCTCCTCGATGTCCGCCTTCTCCCTCTCCCGTTCCTTCTCCTCCTCCCTCTCCATCAAATGCATCGCCTCCACCAACTCCGCACCCTTCATACCTACCTCCTCTTTCCCCTCACCCCCTCCGTTTCCAATCTTCTGCTGCTTCTGCCCCTCGATCCGCTCCCTGACCATCCTCGCAATCGCATTCTCAGTCTGCGCATCTAAGCCTTTCATCTTAGCCGCCAAATCCCTCTTCAAGTCCCAATTCGGCTTCTTGGGCTGCAACTTGAATAAATCGAGTCCTGCATTCGTCTCCGCTTTCTCTGCATCCTGCGCATTCCGCGTCTCGAGCGCTAATTGTTCAGCCTTGTATTCCAGCGTATTCGTCGGGTCTAAAATCGGCGCGTTTTCGAAACCGAGTTTGACGTTGCGCGTGGTGGGGTCGAAGTTGCGGCCGGAGAGGTAGGTGCTTGTTACCGAGGGGGAGTCGTCGGTGCGGGTGAGTGCGAATGTCGTTTCTGAGGGTGTGCTGGGGGACTCGTGGTCTGGGGTGTCGGTGGGGGCTTGTTTGCGCTTGAGGGATTTGAGTTGGGCGAGGCGGGATTTGCGGTCTTGCGCGGCGGCTGAGAGGGCTTCGTGGGAGGACATGGTGAGGATGGCGAGTGTGATGGGTGTTGTGGTGGAAGTCTTGCGACAAGAGATGTATGTATGCGCCCGATCGTATGCGCTGGATTGTGTGCGCTGAGGATATGGGCTCCAGATATCCACTTGATTCAAAATCACGTGAGTATATTGTGAGTACCTTGCTTCTTGAGCGGCAAAATACAGGCGTGGAGAAGGAATGTCGAAGATGTTCAAGTTGCGGAGAGCTCCAAAAAAGCTCGGAGGTGAGGCTGCGGCTAGCCTCTCAAACCAAACGTGCAACTCTCATCTCAACTTTTTCCCTATCACCATTGGTCTTCAGAAACATCACATCCCCGCGTCATGGCTCGATGATACGCGTACATCCTCCATACTCCCATGCCCCGAGCCCGCATCTCTCATGCTAGCTTCATCGCCAGCGCGGAGTCCCCTCTTCTGCCGTTCCTCGCGCCTCGAGTTTTCGCCGAATCTCCTGTGTTGAGAAGGCGCGACCGCCGCAATGGAAAGAGCCCTGGAGCACAGGAAGAGAAGGCGACGGTGGTTGGAGGGGTGACCACGTCCAGTCTGAGAGCTACACATACATCACTATCGACTGCAACACTGTTCTGCAGACAAGAGCAACACACCCCCATACAACACGCAAGTAGAGGCCCTGCTTCTGCACTCCTGCAGACGGCAACCCCTCGAATTGCACGTCTACCGACCGCTGCCGAGTTGTGCTACTCGAACATCTCTGCCTTCGCCCGCCAGCACATTAGAAGCTTCCGTACAAATAATGCACTGCCGAGAGAGGTCGGATCACGCAGGAGGGACCAGGTCGCTTCAACGAGGAAGACCGACGTGGTAGACAGGAAAGAGCATGTCTTGTATCAACATGGTCTCAAGCTTGCGGCTCGACGACAGGTCGCCATGACCCTGGAACGAGAACGATTGGCAAACCACATCAAACACGCGCCCGGTCTCAATGTGAAAGACTTCCTGAAGCAGGGCAAATACCGTTCACTCCGGCGTCGAATTTCGAACCTGGAACGTTGGGAAGAAACAATTCTGGACCTAAGGATTAAGAGGACTCAATCGACCAAACCGCTCAACACGATCCGCGCCTTTGCCGCACTCGATCGATCTCTATACTTAGGCGTCGGCCGCTATACAAGGAAAATCGTCATAAGGCATGACCCACGATGCCCTCGGTGGAGCGCACAGCTCTTTCAGGGAACAGCAAAGCACGAGTCAAGTGCTGCATGGAAAAATTGGGTCCAGTTCGACATACATAGTAGAAAGCGTTCCTATCAGCGCCTGCTCATATACATACTGGATCGTAAGCCTGGGCGCGCAGTCCAGTTCCTCCATGTCCTAGCCAACGATCCGCTTTTACGCGGTCGTAAGACAGAACTCATTGCCGATGCGCTCGGCCATCTCTCCAAGATACATTGCAGGGGAAAATACGAGCTCAACGAAGGCTGGAGTAGCGACTTCGCGGCGGTGAGGCGAAGCTTTGTACCAGCCTTCGTTCACATCTTCCGCAAGGCTTTGGCTGGAATGCCCGAAGTTTGTTCGCAAGATTTGTTGTACAATCTAGTAGATCTGGCGAGCACTCAGGAGCTGAAGAAAGTGTTTGACTGTCTCATACAGCACCGTACCTTCCTCGGATTCGATACGGTACTTCATTACGCAAATGCGTTCGCAAATGCCGGAGACTTCGCCTATGCCCTCGAATGCTTGCGTGAGCTCAAGAAAATACTGCACTCCACTGTGTGGGACAACGTGTCTGATCGACAACGCCTGCGCTGGACATGCGCTCTGATTTTGCGGAAGAGCATGGCCAAAGGCGAGGGCTACCACAACACTCCTAAAATAGTAGCAGCAATTGTCCGCTTGGGTATCCAAATGGACATTACTCTCTACAACGTCGTCATGCACAACGCCATGAATGCAGGAGATCACTCCACTGCCTTCAAGGTATACAACACTCTGGAGAAGAATGAGCTCAAGCCCGACAAGTTCACACACTCCATTCTCCTGCACGGCTGTGCGTCACAAAGCAATCCTGGAATGTTCACGGAATTTGCACAGCACTGTGCCGAAGTGGCTAGGGAGATCGAGGACCCTTGGCTGGCAACAGATTATATCCACTTTCTCTACGTGCGCCATCAGGACGACTCCGACAAGGAGCAGACTCTGGACTTGCTCCAACAGCAGTATCTCCGCTTCTTCTCGCCTAGGTCCCTTCAGCTTGTCAGCAGCCGCGTCACAAAAATTGCCAGCTGGATGTCAAACTATTTTCAATCTCAAGGAGCTCCTGTGCCAGACAAGCATTTCTCTCCGAATCTCACACCTCCGCCTGTGGCACTCTACATCATGCTCCAGGCGCAATTACAAGCTGCCCAAGCTCTAAGTACCCAGCAAGTGCTGAACCTATACAATAGATTCAAGTTGCATGTACAGCACGACAGCGATCCGGCACTCACACGCCTGGCCTCACACCCCATCATTTGGAACGCCTTCCTGCTCGCCTTCTGCACAAAGCAGCAGTTTGCCAGCGCATCCCAGCTCATCAAAGACATGACAGAAATGTCGCCACAGCCAAATATCTACAGCTGGAACATCTTCATGCAAGCCTTCTTTAAGACGAGCCAGGTCCAAGCCGCCGAGCGCGTCTTCGAGATCCTGCGCAGTCGCGGCGTCGATCCTGATGGATTCACGTATGGTGTGTTACTTCGTGGATACGCGAAAGCACAACATGTGGAGCGCATCGGCGAAACGATGCAGCACGTTGACAGTGCGGCCGAAATGGATCCTGATTTGTTGAGGTTGCTAGCGAGGGTGACGAATCGCAATAATCTGATGCTTACGCTGGAGAAGGTCAGGATGTTCAAGGAGGTCCAGGCGCAGGAGAAAGCAAAGGCAGAGGCTGAAGAGGAGGTGGAGAGGTGGAAGGAGCCGCCGATGACGGACGATGAGCTCGCATTGGCACTTCCGAGGTTCCTGGAATCTACACCCGCAGAGTCGGCCAGCAAAGAGGCCACTGTTGATAAGCCAGCACCGGAGGACCGCGATACCGAATACACCCCCGATTTCCTCAAGCCTTCATCGCTAGATCCAGAGCCGGAACCCTGGCTCGAAACACCCCAATCTGTACCACCACCACCTCCTCCCTCTTCGCCTCTCAACCCCCACGACCCAGAAGTCCAGTACCGCCAGCTCCAAGAACGACTCGGAAGCGGAACACTCCCTACTCAGCCTGAAACATTCGGCGCAACACTCGGCTTCACGTCTATGCTGCCGGACCCGTCTACGATTAAGAAGGTGGTCAAGACGCAGCCAGAGAAGGCAGTTCAGACGCGGCCGAAGAAGGTGGCGTGGAAGGATAAAGTGAGTAGGAAGAGGGAAGGGGCGAGGGGGAAGGGGAGGTTTGGCCGGTGAGATGTGTAGATAGTGTTTGTGAAAGTATGTTAAGGGGTTTTTGTTGGAGTAGGAGTGTTGTGCGTAGCATTTTGGAGCGGCGTTTGGTTGCATTGCGTGATTTATAGCACAGCATTGGCATTGGACTTATTATCAGAGCACACCTGAAAACAACACACAACCTTCTGCCCGTTTAAATCACTTTTATCAAACACACATCTAGCCTCAAGACGGAATTACGCGACCAAGCACGTCCTGCGTCCTGCTCCGTACAAGAGCTGAACGTCGGATGCACATTCCCGTTCTCTACAAGGTCGAACACCAGCGCTACGTTAGCAAGCTAACCAAAGTGTCACTCGCTTCAAATCATTCCCGAGTCCGAACGCGAAACTAGTCAGCACGCGAACTTACGTCCACCTGAAAAAAAAGGCTCTTTTTTGGGTGGTTACGACACGGCACTACGCATGTCAGAACCACGGTACACAGGCGTTAAAACTTCCGCATCGAGTAGGGGGTAGGGAGAAGTGTTGATTACGGTGTTGTTTTTACGGTTGCATTTCGGGCGCGATGACACCGTGAATAGGCGAACTTGCACGTACGGTATGCAACGTCGCTATTCGATTCCAAGACGCCGGTGCAGTCGCGGGAGCTATTTGATCCGAAAGATAGCTCGACACCCAGAATACATTATCTTCGCATTCGCCTGCAAAACCCCCGATGAATCGTACACCTACCATGGCCGCGTCACGGGGACTCAACGTTACTACAAGGAGTGCACCGGACCCATCCTCCCCTTCTCAAAGCGGCAATCCCAATCGCTACCATCAATCGCAGCGCCAAACCTTGTCGGAAGCATGAGTGCGAACATACCACATGAGGCGGAGGTGTTGATTGTAGGGTCGTTGGGACGGAAGACTCCATAGGGAATGTTCCGCTGCGATGGAGTGTGTGTGGCGGAGGAAGGCTTGGGGAATGTTCCGGGTGTGACTTGGATTTGCGAAAAGTTGTGACGGAGGAAACCTTGGGGACTGGAATGTTCCGGTCGGGTGAGATTCACCCGAGCTGGTGAGCTACCGATGATTTTTTTAGATGCTCCGTGAGGCATGTTTTCTTAGGAAGTGTTGATGGTTGCTAGTTTCTAGCGGTTCGGGGCTCTACATATAGCAATTTGTGACACATGTTGTGGACTGCAGTATGCGTTCCATGGATGTGTTGCGGGAACTAAATGCTTCTACGCCGTAGATTAGCCATGCTTTGCAACTAAAACGACAGCTACAGTACGTGCGTCTAGCACTCTCGTTCTTTGGTTAACAATCTACTCCAAACAGCAAGTCTTGTCTCGAACCGTCGATTGCAGTGTTATTCCCATGGTTCCGTTGTGGGATTTGCCGCGTCTCAATCATGTACTGTACAATATGAAAACTACCAGAATGGTACTCTAGCAACTGCAAGTTGTCGCTGTGGAAATGCATTAGCCTCCGTATCACCGTATAGCTAGATTGCTAGGTGTCCCAAGGGTACGACAGCCGCGTTTCGAATTACTGCTTTTGGCGAGTAAGCTGCCAAACCGTGGATTGCAGACACGGGTACGGCATCCTTTCGCTCGAGTGTGTGCGCGTGGTGGACGAATTTGTGAGCTGTGGATTACGGTGCGGACGTGCGCGCAAGTATGGGATTTGAGGAATGTGGGATGGTGTTCTTGATTTCTGCTTAACGACGTCATTGAAGTCGTAGTCGTGGTGGCAGCATCTACATGTCAATGTGTTCTGAAGGTTGACAATATCATCATTGTCACTGCAGCATTCTGAAGGTGCCAATGTTACTTTATCAGTCCTGGTATTCAGACCATAAATAGCCCGTGTAGCGCTTCTTTTCATCAACAGTGTCTCACAATCCGATTCGAGATGCCCCATGGACTCTCTGACCGAGCCACCGCATCAAATACGTTGACAGGCGTCATTTTTACCCTCCAGATCAGGCAAGAAGACTAGAAGACTGTGGATTGCAGATGAAGACTCGGAGAAGAATTCCGCTTCTTTTGCACGCTCCCATAGGCTTCCGCACATTTATTCCGGAGTCAGCCTATAAAAAAGGTGTCAAGGACAATCTAATGCCGCACCCCTAATCTGAACCATCTTACGTCCATCCTTTCTTCCCATAGTCAGTGCCAATCTTTCCGACTAACTTGCCGAAGCTCGCGCGTGTCTCCCAGATCGGCAGCAGGCAGCTGATTGCGCTCGATGCGAATACCCAGATGAAGCTTACTACGACCCAGCCCGTAAAGAAACCTTTCGAGAATATGTAGTGTGAGAAGAACATCGGCATTGGAAGCAGAAAGTCCAGAATGAAGGTGAGTACAAACGCCGAGATACATGCCAGCTTGAATGACCGGCGTAGCACGAGAGGACTGTCCTCTTCTTGCGCCGTTGGTGCGAGATGGGGCGGAAGTGCAGTGGCGGTAGTGACAGGAGGAGCTGAGGTCTCAGTGACACCCTTCTTCTCGCCTGAGTCTGACACGTCAGGAGTTGAAGAATCTCGTGTCGCAGTACCATCTTGACCTTCGCCCTCCACCACCATAGCATTGATTGCGCGCGTGATTTCCCAATCGAAGTCGTCAGGCTTGACTAGTGAGATTACCACCGTGACAATAAGGCCCGTCATGATGGACGCCAAGTTTCCAGCTAGAGTTGGGTAGTTCATGCCCGTCGTCTCAACGTTTATCACACCATAGTACTGCTTTGCCGTGACGAGCCACGCAGTAAGACCTGCTGCGAGCCCACAGAGACAACCAGAGATGGCGCCGAGTCTTGACTGCTTGCGCCATAGGATGGTGAAGGCGCATGGAAACACAGCGCCGCCGATGAGTAGGCCCATTACCAGAAAGAGCCAACCAAGGTCGATGGACGCAGCGTTCCAGATGCACGCGAAGATAGACATGGTCAGGCCGAAGACGCAGATCATGACGTGCGAGACGAAGATGAGCTGCTTCGGCGTGGCTTTAGGCTGGATGTATGCCTTGTAGACGTCGAAGGTCAGAAGCGACGAGACGGCGATCAGCTCGGCAGAGGCACATGATGTGACAGCCATGAAGAGCACGATGAGAAGCGCGACGGCACCGCCCTGGCCCATGAGCGTCTCCGCTGCAAACGCAGCTGCTAGACCGGATGAGATTTGGCCGGATGTTGGAATATTTGGGTAGGTCGGAAAGCGTGGATTGTCGGTTAGCGCTGCAGCTGCGAGACCAAGCGTCGTCGAAAAGCCGAACGGAATAGCGAACCATGCGAGACCTCCCAGGATGTACGCGCGAACCGCCGTGGAAGGCTTTGATGCGATAGCTCGTTGCCAGTATGCCTGATCCAGAAAGACGGTGCCTGACCCAGAACAAAGTTGGATGACGCCGAAGATGAGGCCATTGTTCGACTTCAATGTAAGGTATGATCCATCATGGTTGCCCTCGATGGGTCGCTGTGCTCCAGCCTTCTTGAGAAGATCGTACATCTCACCTGGAGAACCTATCAAAGGACTCACTGCATATGCATTGAACATGAAGTATAGGATGATGATCATGAGGATCAATGTGTGACTGTAGTCACACAGAAAAGTCGCTCTGAGGCCACCCAGGATGACATATGCGCAGACACCTGGACTGGTCAGCTAGTATCCTCCTGCCGGAGAAGGGTTCTTACCAACAGGGATAAGAAAGACAGCGGCGTATACCGGCATTCCCGTCAGACTCGTCACAACCGCACTGCCTCCGAGAAGAAGCTGACTGCCAACGAGTATGTTTGTTACAAAGGCAAACAGCATGAACACTAGGTGAGCTAGAGTTCCGTATCTCGCTTTTGCAATCTCGAGGTACGTATGGCATCTCGGCGCGTTCTGCTTGACTTTACACGCAAGGATCGAGAACATCAGGATCTGAACCGTGGCACCGGCTGCATACCAGAAAGGCCCAGCAACGCCGTATGTATACGCCACGGTGGATGATTGGAGTAAAGTCGCAGCCCAAGTCCATGCTGACACTATCCCGGATGCTATGAGCCCAGGCTTGACACTGCGAGAGGCAGTGTTGAATTCTTCGGACTGGTGCGTTGAGTACTGTGTGTAACGGTTCTGCAGGTACGATATGAACATCATCAAAAAGGCGAAGAAGAAGCCAATGCCAACAACGACGCCTGTAATGAGTCAATTCCTAGATTTTACGCGCGTAGTCTAACAGCTTACCGTAGCCGGCTCCCACTGGCAGAGGAGTCTTTGTTGTATCAGCCATTGCTGCAGGATGGTGTGTGTGAAGTTTGACAGTGCCGATGTTCAAGTACACCAGATATAGGTCCCACGCTGACCATAACCATCTCAGAGTCGAGCAGTTGCCGTATCAGCTGTAGCACATTGACCATGCCCAGGACATATCCGCGGCGAAATCGAGGACTCGTTTCCCTGAACAGGTGTAACTTCTAGGATTGCCATGCACGTTGAGAACATCAACGACGATCTCAAGTGGCCGTGCGATAAGACATCGAGAATCAGCCTCGCTGTGGTTCCATATCGTTTTGGCGGGGTCGCAAATATGCCGATAGCATGCCGAATGCAGGGTTGCACGTCATGTCTTGCGATAACGATTCTTCAGTTGTTCCGACCTTTGGATGCAAGATAAGAGTGGCTATCAAGACGCAGGAAACGCTTGGTGCATGCTTGTGCATATGCGGGGAGGTCGTACTATGCTCACAAAGGAAGCTAGCGGGAGCTGGCAGGAAGACGATAAAGAAGGGCCGTTGAACGGCTATCCTGAGTCTCTCTTACGCGGCCGACTTACTTCTTGCGACTTTTGAATTTGAAAAGACGGAGATCGAGATGGTGGATAGACCGAATGACGCATACTTACCTCTGCGCACGGGATACGTGAGAGATTGTGGGGAAAGTGCGTCCTGCGTGATTCCATTTCCTCTTGCTATGTTGCCACACCACGCTTCGTTCCCGAATATCGTCCTTCAATGTTCTGGAACAATCGCACACCAACAATGTGGTAAACTTGGAGATCTAGTTCAGGAGAGACCAAGGCCTGTCCCGCGACCGTGGCTGCGACGGTGCTCAAAAGACACGCCAGGCAACCGGAGATTTGTTGCTACAATCGATACCTCCTCAGAAACTTACTGTAAGAGGGCATGAAGTCATATCCGCGCCCAAAATACGCGCGGTATTTAAGATGAGGCGTCAATTTTGAAGTCCGTCTCGTTCTGTTTCCATGGTTCGCGAGCGGCTGCAGACATCCAGAAGGTGGTGACAGCGGAGTTGACAGCGTCCGGCGGAGGAAACCGCGCAAGGGATGCGCCCGGATTAGGCTAAGGTTGAGGTCGGCTTAGGGCTCCGACGTCCTAACAGCTCTCAGCTTAGCTCAAATATTAGCTAAGGCTGTTTACTAAGTGCTAACGTTAACTTACGCATAACTTAATTAATTTATAATTGAGTAGTAAGTTAAGCTTTTTATTTACGTTAGTCATCGAGATAGCAGTGCCAAGAAAGGGACTTTTTTGGTGTGAAAAAAAAAGTGTCAGGTTCGCTGATGTGTCGGGTTCGCCGATAGAATACGTTAACTAAAGTCTTAGCATAAGCTGAGCTATAGACTCGAAACCGCGCTACTTAGGTAAAAGCCTCGGCAACTTTTACCCTAAAAACCTTCTCGCAACCTGTGGAAAATCTTAAAGTCTGGTACACTTGCAAGAACAGTCCCTTCATAACAGAGCACAACGCGCGAGTCAAGCAGTCACTTCGTTTTTTGTGTAATGACTACGAATGACGTAATTCAAGCTCGTTCCTCGCGACCCACCACGATCTCGAGAGCCGCAATCCACTTTCGCCATCTGCTAGAAGACGCAAAGAACAAAAGAATGGGTCCGAATAAATGTGTCGACCGTGTGCTCGTCCGTCTGTTTCGCGACCATTTTCTGACACAGCAGTACTGGGGTTGTTGCGGTGCAAAGGCCACTGGTCTCTACGATTGAGAAAAAAATGGTACTCTTTTTAACGTCCACACCTGGAGTAACTTACATGAAGCACCAGCTCTATTCTAGAGCCCTCGAAAAATACGCTCAATAATTGTACCTAAAGATCGTGCCTCGCCACGGCGTCCATGTCACATCGATTCAACCCGTGACGACGCACCTGACTAGCCACGTGTGTTTGACACCCATAATTGGCAAACATTGAAGCTTGATGTCGGTGAAAAGAATGATATCGCCGAATTGGAGAAGTCTCATACCCACCAAGCAGCTTCCGGCCCAGTAGGAACACGACGCTTGGCCGAGCTTGACACCACCAAGCGTTTCTTTGCTGAGGCTTAGGCCATCTCTGGTTAGTGGCCGCGGCGTCCGTCGTGGATCCAACATTGAACATGACGTCGGTATTCGCACTGCGTGACAGGTCTGCCGGTAGCGTACGATGAAGGTAGGGCGACCCTTGAGGGGTTGTGGGTGAAGATGACGGCATTGGGGTCTCCAAAGAGCGGAAGGTTTATATGATCTTACGTTCCCCACGTCCCAGAGCACGACAACCACATCCGACTTTGCGACCGTGTCAAAGAGTACTTCCAACCATGGCGATACTCGACCGCTTCAAGCCAAAGGCGCCCTCGCCGGCCTCATCGACGGCTGATCCTGAGAAGAAGCCGCAGATGTTGGACATTGGCATGCGTCAGATCTTCCGTCCTCGCATCATTGCGATGGCCATCATCGTGTCGATGGGTGGCTTCATCTTTGGTACGTGTGCTCACCGATTGCAAATCTACATAGACTGACAAGATTCGTAGGCTACGATACTGGTCAGATTTCCGGCTTCTTGGAAATGCCAGACTTTTTGGAGGAGTTTGGTGATCGTGCTCCTGACGGCACTCTGGGCTTCTCGAACTGGAAGAGCGGTCTCATCGTTGCGCTGGTATGAGATTTTCGAATCAGAATTTGTCCACTGCTGACATTCAAAGCTTTCAATTGGAACCTTGATGGGTGCTCTCATCGCCGCACCTATCTCCGATAAATTCGGACGCAAATACTCCATCATCTTCTGGAACCTCATCTTCTGCGTCGGAGTCATTGTACAAATCACGACACCTCCTCGCGTGTGGTACCAAATCTCGCTTGGCCGATGGGTCGCCGGTCTCGGTGTTGGCGGTCTGTCAGTTTTGACGCCCATGTACCAATCCGAGACTGCACCACGATATGTTCGCGGCGCACTGGTATCTTGTTACCAGCTGTTTATCACGCTCGGCATCTTCGTCGCATACTGTATCAATTTCGGCACTGAAAAGACGCTGAACTCGAGCGCATGGAAATTGCCCATGGGAATTGGCTTCATTTGGTCTTTCCTCATGATAGTGGGCATCCTGTTCATGCAAGAGTCACCGCGCTGGGAATACCGTAATGGCAAGATCGATAGCGCACGCCACACTATCGCACTCAGCTACGGTGTTCCAGAAGAGCATCCTCATGTACAAAGCGAAATCAAGGAGATCGAGGCGAAACTCGAGGCTGAACGTGCTGGTGGTGGACACCACCCATGGTACGAAATTTTCACCGGACCACGAATGATGTACCGCACACTCCTCGGAATCACACTCCAGGCTCTCCAACAACTTACTGGAGCAAATTACTTCTTCTACTACGGAACCACAATCTTCAACTCTGTCGGTATCAAGAACTCCTATGTTACTTCCATCATTCTTGGAGCCGTCAATTTTGGAATGACTTTCCCCGGTCTATACATTGTGGAGAAGTACGGCCGAAGGCCTTCGCTCATCTACGGAGCGCTCTGGATGTTCATGTGCTTCATCGTCTTCGCCTCGCTGGGTCACTTCGCGCTTCCCAACCCTGACGGGACGACCAACCAGGGTATCGGCTATGTTATGATCGTCTTTGCATGCCTATTCATCAGCGCATTTGCCATGACATGGGGACCAATAGTGTGGGCCGTCGTTGGCGAGATATACCCCACAAGATACCGCGCGAAGTGCATGGCCCTCGCCACAGCCTCAAACTGGGTCTTCAACTTCCTCATCTCGTTCTTCACACCCTACATCACCGGCGCAATCGACTACCGTTACGGCTACGTCTTCGCAGGCTGCTGTTTCGCTGGCGCGTTGGTCGTTTACTTCTTCGTGTGCGAGTCGCACGGCCGCTCGCTCGAGGAAATCGACACAATGTATATCCTCGGTGTCACGCCTTGGAAGAGTAAGAACTGGCATCCTACGCCTGGCGAGGAGCTGCCGAGCTTGGATAACACGTACTTGACGCCTGGTGCGAGGGGTATTAAGAAGGGCGACGAGGCGGGGGCGCCGGAGAAGAAGATGCAGGAGGAGATTCCGGAGGCGTCGGAGGCGGATATGCAGGCTTCAGGGGCGAGGCGGAAGGCTAGTTTTGCGTAGAGGTGGATGCGTAAAAGATATGGCTGGATGTATTCGAAGCAGTTCATAGCAATGCAGTGGCGCTTAAATATCACGGCGTAGCACTCCAGCACTCGTTATGGCTATTCATGGGTAAGACACTGTTCCAGCACGCATCTTCCGCTAATAACGAGCAACGTTGTAACTCGATTGCTGTGTTATATGGCTATGCTGTGCCACGAAGAAGTCTTTCTCGGTATAGCCTACACTGCTAGTCATCACTGCACGAACACAGCAGAAAACGACACAATCTGAGCTGGAGATCTGACAAAAAAACAACCTGGGAAGCCACGTGATCATTCGGCAAAGAAATGGAGTGTTGTGTGTTGGCGGGGAGCCGGCAAAAACTCGGTCTTTGCCCCTGAGCTCTCCACCACCACCAGCACCACCAGGCAAAAAGATATTTCGAGTAATCCTGGCAAGCCAGGCACGTCTAGGTTCTGTCCCCTTCGTGGATCGAACTTTTGTGGACAGTTAGCTGATGTAGAGAGCGTCTGGGGGTTACGTGTTGACATACCACGATACCTCCAGATTTAATGACCGAAGACTTCAGTCTGGCGCTCTCCCAATTGAGCTAAGGAGACGAGCTGTTGATGAATAGTTAGTGATATACAATATATATATACCTACATCAAATTTGATCGAAAGCCGTCCGTGGGTTTTCGTAATATCGATTTGGCACCAGTGGTGTGCCGGCGGGGCATTAGCCGAACGGGCCTCCAGGAGTGCCACCCAATCATCATCACTGGTCCGCCAACGACAGTACATCTCACGCTTGGCAACATTATGTTTACGCAATGACCTCATCACTTGTTTGTGTTACCATCTGCGGCACTCTACGGATGCTTCTTGTGCTTCGAACACGCGCCGGGACACCCAACCTTGGAAGTAAACAAAAACCATGGCGATAATAGAGAATTGGCTGCCACCGTCGCGTGAGAATTGGGACTTCATCTGTACTGTTTGGGCATGGTTTCCACTGGTAAGTCTTCACTCTCAATGTTCATCAACTTACTGACAACAAGCACATAGATCACCACACAGCAATGGCTACTCGAATGGTACCCTCAAGGCAAAACCTCCACCGAATCGCGCTTCAATATCGACGGCAAGATCGGGTGGGCGACCATGGAGTCCGCAGGCTTCATCACTCTGCTCTATGTCATGTACAGTCTTCCCAAAGAACTCGGCATCTCTGAGCTACCATGGGGAAACTGGACTCTGGCTGGGTGCTTCGTGCGTACAATACAAACCTCAACTCCACATTTCACGACTAACAAGACAATTTGCAGGTCATACACTACCTCTACCGCGCCCTCCTTGCACCGCTCTACCTCAACCCCTCCATGTCCCCAATGCACCCCCTCGTCTGGCTCATGGCCTTCGCCTTCCAAGTCGTCAACGGGCTCTCCATCGGCGGCTATCTCGCCGGCTACGGCCCCATGACACAATACTACTGGGCCGCACGCAGCGAATACGTCTTCGTCGGCCTCGTAATCTGGTGCTGGGGTTTCCTCGCCAACATATTCCACGACGATGACCTGCGCGAGATCCGGCGCTCTGCGCTCCGCAAGCAGGAAAAGGAAGCTAAAGAGAAGGGCACGACGGTTGAGGGCGTGAGTAAAGTGTACATGGTCCCGAAGAATGGGCTGTTTAGGTATGTGCTGCATGCGCATTATCTGTGTGAGTGGGTAGAGTGGGGTGGCTGGTGGTTGATTGGGGGGTGGGCGTTTCATCCTGGGAGGAACTTTTTGGTTAATGAGATTACGACGATGTTGCCGAGGGCGTTGCAGGGGAAGAGGTGGTATGAGAGGAAGTTTGGAAAAGAGAAGTTGGAGGGGAGGAAGGCGGTTATTCCGGGGTTGATCTAGTGTGGTGGACATTGTGGTACAAGGCACATTTTTCGAATCATGATATTGTGAAATATTGTGAATGGGATTGTTTGGAAATGATCTCACTTTCGATGTGGCTTTGAAGTTCTAACCCAGAGATTCTCCGCAGGTTAGTGGTATTGGTGGCGTGCAGAATTCACTAAGCATTACAAGGTTGCCCAGAGAGGCAGGCACGCCACAAGAGCTCTTGCCGTTTGAAATTGCGCTTTATCGTGAATTGCCCGAACGGCATTGCTGTCTAAGCAATCCTTCGAGTCACGCACACAATATCCTATCGCAATCTACAGACAGCCTTGAAGTTGGGTTCACAGCGACCAAAATTTTCAAAACTCAAGCATCGTAAGCTGGCGTCAGCTCCACTCACCACCACCACATGCAAAACATCCTGATTAGTAACATTGCGCCATTGAAAACCCGCATTCACGAACAACACGAGCACTTGTGACGCACGCCCACGTTCGAGTAACAAAGCGCTCGTCCTGGCGTCGCAGCTTCACGAGACGAGTACGGGGCTGCAACGTACCGAGGATACTCTGGCCTGCACCAGCTATATTAAGAGCAGCGACGCAGCCAATCACAAGCGCACGGATGAAGATTGAACAGGAAAGTCGCTCGCGATGATGCTGTTGGGACAAGGGTTGCATAGGCATGGAAGAGCAGGCCGACGAGCGAACGGGTGATTGCAGCAGCTCTTGCTTCTGGGAGTACCGTGTGCGACACTTGACCCAGCAGTTCTCGTCCTGTGTCGCGCGGGCACGAGGGTTCGAGGCAGCCTGCAGAAGGGCATGTCTGAAGCAGCTCAGCCACGCGATGAATTGGAGTCTAGCGCGCCGTGAGCTGTTGAAGAGCTGCTCGAAGCGGCGTGCGGCTAGCAGTATCCGGGTGCATGATGCTCCACTTATTGCCTGGAAATAATGTCGCCGCCTGTCGATAGAGTACCCCTTGGCAGGGTTGCAGCGAAGGAAGACGTGACAGACACTCACTGCGCCCACGAGCTGGTATCCAACAACCTTCACGTTATTGCGACTGAAGCACGTTTCTTTCCCGTCCCATCGCGTCTCTGACGTCTCACGCTCGCTACTCCTCAATAATTCTTCTTCCTACTCGTTCACATTACATAATCTGGGCCAATCTGCCCTGCCCTGTCAGGTCTGACATCCGGAGCGCTGGCACCGTCGGCTCTTGGTGGCAGCTGGCGCGCTTTTGGTGCTGCTTGGGATCGCCCGTTTCGACTCCACCGTCTCCTGCACGACCGCCTCTCCTCCACTCACCGCGCAGCCGCCTGCGTTTCTTTGGGCAAATCGGCGGCCCATACATCACCACTCGCGGCGGACACGCTCCAAGATCTTCGTTTGCTGTTGCACCCTCGTTCCAGCGCCTTCCGCATTCGCAACACTAACATCCTCACTCTCTGACACGCCCGGCGACACCTTTGGTCCTTCTTCCGGCCTCGTCGTCGTCGTCGTCGCCTCATTGCCTTGCCTGTCGTCCTTTTCCTGGGCTTTGCGTTGCGATTGCCGTCACCATGTCGAGCAATGGCACTGGCAGTACGTTACTTTCTTCTTTTGTTGCACCCTCGCAGTCAGACACTCCAAGTCCACCTGCTGCCTCGTCGCTCCTTCCTGTTGTAACACCCTCTGCAGACCCAGCGACCCCCGCGTCCTCTCCTCCAGCCTCTAATCCGCCATCCTCAGCCGACGTGCCCCAATCGTCGCCAGCTCCTCCTCCCCCTTCAGCCACACCCACGCCGCCTCAATCGTCTCAAGCACCTCCGCCCTCTTCCAACCCTCCACCACCCGCCTCGAGTTCACAGCCTCCGCCGCCGCCTTCAAGCTCGTCGCCTCCACCAGCCAGCTCCCCACCGCCCGTCTCTTCACCCGAACGGACAGTGACTGCACCCTCTGCGACGCCTTCCGCGACTGTAGTACAAACCATCCTCATCACCCCGTCCGCCTCAGTAGCGGGCGAGACACCAGTGCCATCGACCGTTGTCATCACAGTCACGCCCAGTGCCCCAAGCCAGTCACAGCCGGCCAATGCCGTCAGCAGCAATTCAGCGGACCCATCGAGCACCGACCCCGCGCAGCTTCAGGGCGCACGCAAGGATGCCTCTAACGGCCTCAGCACCGGAGGCAAGACTGCCATTGCCGTTGTGATTCCCCTCGTCGTCGTCGCGCTCCTCGTTCTCGGCGCCCTCTTCTTCTGGCGGAAACGCAAGCAACGCAAGAACAACGAGGACGAGCGTCGCAAGGAAGTCGAGGAGTACGGCTTCAACCCCAACCATGACCCAACACTTCCTGCCGTCGGCATCGCCCCTCAAATGGCCGAAGATAGCTCTGGTTACCGCGGCTGGGGTAACACCGCAACGTCCTCTGGCCGCAAGGCTTCTACGACTTTGACATCTGGCATGACGCACTCCGACTCAGCAAGCAACCCAGGCGGCTACCAATCTCCTCACTCGCCTACCAACGCTTACTCAGACGCCAACTCCAACGACCCGCTCGTCAACGGTCGAAGGGAGACCCTAGACTCAGATGGTATCGCTGCCCTCGGCGTCGCACCCAATGCCACACACAACCAAGGCGTCGCCCGCGGCCCCTCAAACGCATCGAGTTCATACTCTGCTGCCAACCGCTCCGACAACTCGGGCGATTACCCAGGCATGGGCAACAACACGCAAGAATACTACGACCAGTCCGGCTACGGAAGCTACCAGGACGGACCCTACGCAGGCGGTGCGAGCGGGCAGCCCATCATCAGGGACGTGAGTGCGCGACGGAACACACGGATCGAAAATCCGAGCGTGTATCCGCAGGGAAATAGCGGTGTTGCGACGAACTTTTAGACGTTATGCTGTTTTTTGTTTGCGGTACTATGGGTCACATGGCATTTTGGTGTTTTTACATTTACACATGTTTACGGTTTAGTTAATTGTACATTGCGAGACGCATACTTTTTTATTTTACATCATGTCATGTCATGTCAATACATTATTTACATCAAAGTAATTCGCACTCGCTCGCTCGTTTTTCTCTGTGCTGTTCAACGTGTACAGGTTTGAGTAATGTGTGATTCCTTGCACATGTTAACCTTGCGCTTCTTTTTCGTGTGACGTGGAAACCTGCATGCATTGTAACGCAACCCGATCTCCGGCTCTGTGCGGGAGCGTGTGGTGGTACTAGATCGGAAAGATGCCGGGTTGGGATGGTGGGTGGGTTGTACAAGGTGGGGTTGGTTGGGGTGAGGTGAGGCTTACAGATATTGCGATAAGGCGAGGGGGTGGGTAAGGATTGTGCAGTACAGTGCTTGGAAGTATTGTTTCCTTTTTATTGGTTTGATTGAGGATTTGGAACGCGTGTTACTTATGCTTTGGGTTAATATTCGCGGAAGTGGAACTGTAACAAGCTTTGCTCACAGGAAGAGGGGAGTATGCATAGTGTGTTCACGTCACTGATGAAGCTGGGACGACGAGATGGGATGTTTTTTGTAGATTGTTTGTCTATGTTGCTCGATGCTGAAAGATCATGAAAGGAAAGCAAGAAACTTTGGTATGCTTCGCCTGCGCGGCTTGAATGTAGAAGCAGCGCTTAAGCGTTGAATACGTGCGTCTGATAACCATTGTCAGCGATCGCCGGCCTCTCTCAATCGTCCCTCAATCTGTGCCGTTGCGCTCCCAATAATCTTACTTCTTAGTCGCACTCTCCGGGTGGTATGACAACCTAGGTAGCAATTAGGTTGCCCTGTCCGAGTCCATGGTCGAGGTAATGATCAATTCGTTGCTCCGCATTTTCATGGCCTGACTTCTGCTTCAGTCTTCTCGGTGCCGTCGTAGCTCCGTCAGACTCGTTGGAGACAAAAGCTAGTGCACGCCTGCAAGCCCTTGCTTTCTCCTGTTTCTTCTTGCAGCCCGCCTTCTCCTCATCGGTTTCGTGGTCGTGGTGATCGCATATGTCCAGTTCGTACGGCGCCGAAGATTCATGACACATAGTGTCCTTGTTCTTCCTATAGCGCCGCCACATTCTGAACGCGAATGTAGGGTTAATGTTTTCCTCTACCTCGTGAGCCGCAGGCACCTCCCCCTCAAAATAGTAGTGTAGATCGACGAGTAAGCGGCACATTGGAGACTCCAGATCAAGATGCGCAAAAGCCAAGTTCGTGATGCTACTATGGGGTAGCAGCACATTGTTGTCCGTGGTCAGCCCGAGGAACAGCATGTCGAGAGTATGCCTCTCTAGATGCTTTACTCGATACTTGTCGGCAAAGATGTGAAGTTGCATGAGCCTATGATCGAGATCTCGGTTTTGCCAGTGCGCGGCCAGTTCTGTATCGGCTCTGTCTGTGTCTGGAAGCTGCTGATAGTAGAGTCAGTGTACGAAGAATTCGAAGATGTTGGGCTTCACGTCTCCGAGACTGACTGTCTTCTCGTGGGCTTCCTTGAAGCGCCCAGTAAGAGCAGCGCGGAAGAACTCAGAGTGATGAATCAAGAGCGCTTCGTGAACGGTGAAGCGTGCCTTGTCGGGTTCGACGAGAATTGTGGCGAAGACTGCATCTTTTGTTCTGCTGCGCGTCAATAAGAAGGCTCTACATCTTGACATAGTCGTACGTACGAGATCCGAGGCTGTGACTTTGTAGCGACTGGAGCCATCGTGGCGATCGTGGAAGGTGTCGAGGATCAGGCAGGATTAGTGTAGTTGGTAAGTGGTTCGTTGATCGTTGGAGGTTATGTATAGCTATAGGCCCACTTTCCATTGATGAGGTAAGTGGTGAGAGTGGACGGTGACCGTGAAGGTGAAGGCAGGTTTTACTTTTGACAAATGTAGGTGAGGCATGGTTGGCGCTGCTGAGACACTTATTGACAATGTGTAACGGTAAAGGTCGATCATTCATTTTGGAGGTATTGCGCATTGATTCAAGACAACCGTGATATTGAGATGAGTAAGTGCCTCAGCCAGAACATGGTGTTGTTCGAGCGCTTCATTTCCACGACAGAGAAAATCCCCTTCTATGAGCTTTCGCACTTGATCATTTCAAAACGAGGGCAGACCCAAGACAACATTTCCTTCACAAAAGCCGCCATCTCATCTTGCACTCACATTCTCCACACCTTAGGCTCCTTGATCCTCTAAGTGCAAGCTACTACCTCGCCATCAACAACGGCCCCGTCGCACTCATGGTATGCATGACAATGAAGGACTGAAATGCCTCCGTGCAATTTCCTGGACCTGCTCAACATGACATCCACCAGATAATCCTTGGGAAAGTCCAATAAGGACTTTTCGGCATTACAAGCGTGAAGGATTACTTCCACGCAGAGTGAACCGACAACAACGCGGCGCAGCGGAGATCCTGGCTCAGTGTTTCTGTAGACGTACGCTATAGTATCGCGCTGTAGTTCATCCACTATCACGGTGAGGAGTCGGTCGAGCGCGTCTCTGCGGAGCTGCGGCATGTCGTAATTGCAGGCGAAAGCATAGATCTTGGCTGACTGAACTCCCATGCCACCGTGCTCGTTGTATAATGGCCCTTCTTCTTCGTACTCCTCGTCAAGATCCATATCCTCCATCTTTTTGGTGAGCTCAACGTCCTCGTCCCAGAGCACCTGGTGCTCCAGCCACTCCACGAAGTGCTTGAAGGTCTCGTGCTCGATGTCTTGAAGTTGGAGCATGCCACACTGTTTTGCTTTCTTCTTGTGCACGCGGTCGGTGATGGTGTTGTAGAAGTTTGGCGTGTAGCGCTTGAGGAGCTGCTTGGAGACGCGGAATCGTTTCGCGGTGTTGTTTTGGACGATGGTGACGGACTTCTCGGTGTTGTTGGCGATGGGGTAGCGGAAACTGGAATGGTGTCAGTCAAGAGTTCGCACAAGTTGTGGAAGGTACTTACGGCTTCTTGGCCTCTGCGGCTGCTGCATGTGCTGATGGGGCCATCTTTGCAAGTTTGCTGTTGTGGGGAAAGGGAATGAGAGGGGGCAGGGAAGGCTTTATGTATCGTGCAGAGGGCAAAAGCGAGGGTGAGTGCGACTTTGGTCCAAAGTGATCAGAACTGTAGGTAAAGCAGACATATCCTCAATCAGTTCTAATTCACTGCGAGCATACATGCACTTGCTGGAGACTTCAAGATGACCATGATGACGCACACTAAGATTCTCGCCTATTGTGCCCAATCTCCTCTTGTGTGGAGACCTTGCTTTCCTAGACCCATGTGTTATGTACACACTTTCCAGAAGTCGGTAGATACGTGATGTCTGCGTCTCAGGCTTTCGTGCTCAAAACTCAACCTCCGGAGACCTGCCACATCTTCCTCCGCACTGGCTCTTCCACCAGTTCCGGGAATGGTAATTTCTCTCGCATGATTCACGACCAACAAGATCCATTACGCCCCTTAAATCAGCCTTGTCCCTCTGCATCAGGAAAATGACATCCACCAAGAACTCGCGATCCGCCACCATCAAAGTATAGTCAAAATCCGCATTGGTAGTACAGAAGGCGTCCACCAGTATGGTTCGTAAAGGAGAATTAGCATCGGTGTTGGCGTACCCGTAATTGATCTCCTGTATAGTCGGTATATCCTCGATGTCTATTGCGAAGCTGTGAGGCATGCAGTCCTGTCCGCCTCGATGAAAGATAAGACTGGTGAAGCGACAAAGCGCATCCTCGGCTAGTCGAGGGACCTGGTATTCGCATGCAAAGACGTAGAGTTCGATGATGGGCATGCCAGCGATCCAATAGTGGCCATTGATAGGGTTCTTGTGAAGCGGGCTGAAAACGTGCTGCTTGGGCTTATAGTTCAGCCACGTGATGAATATGATGAAGTTTTCGATGTGAACGTCGGTGATCTCAATGACGGTAAGATTGTCTGTCTCTCTCAGTCCAGATCTCTGCGAAGTGTGGTGCGCGTTGCTCGAGCAGAAGCTCTGAGATGTAGAAGTCTTTGGTGATGCAGGGCTCGATGACTCTGATGTGGACGACATCAGCGAGCATACTAACCCTTCCATTAGCAGAGTGGGGATAAGACAGAGCGATGAGTCTAACGGGGATTGGGGGCCTATAGTGCCTACACCGTTCTCGTCGGCCATGCTGGTGGTTGAGGTGTGTCAGAGAAGCCAAGAGGCTGACTTGTCAGACGCTTTGGCTTAATACCTCCGAGAGCAAAGATGTGGAGCAGGTGAGAGGCTAGAGCCCTTCCGATGAGGTTTCGACAGGTAAAATTGTAGCACATGTGAGAGTGCGAGGAGTTAGTAATACTGGTATATAAACGGCACTTATAGCCTTCACTATAACTTCTTATCAAGTTCCCGAAGCTCCAATACAACTGTGTCGACTGTACGACTACGACTTACTGACATTGATTCTACATCAAAAGCCCTCCAGTATTCCGTTGCCGTCCACGATGAAAGAGAAGAGTCACCGAAAGTTCCCGCGCACCAGGTTCTTACACCCAACACGCTAGATGGAGGGGTACTTTGCTAATCTTCAGAAAGCGCGGCCGCCAAAGCAGGCTCTTTAGCTATAGTTGAGGTCGGTGCTGCCAAGACGAGATATCACATTCATCGTTCGCTTCTCGAGGAGCATTCCGAGTTCTTCAAGAAAGCGTTAAGCGGCCATTGGAAAGAGTCCCAGGGAGGTGTTGTGAGGCTTGAGGATGTTGATTGCGGTATCTGTAAGTCCAGTAAGCATGATCAAGGTGAAAATGCTTATGCAATGTAGTCGAAATCTTCGTTGACTGGCTCTACGCGCACAAGCTTCCCGGTAGATCAAAACAGTGGGCTACAGGAAATGATACACAGCTTAGATGGGGCAAAGCACATCTCGCACTGGTCAAAGCTTGTGTACTTGGAGATCATATCGTTGCCCGCGAGTTCCTGCAGGCCGTAGAGAAGGTTCTGACAGCGAAGTTTGTGACCCAACCTGGAACACGAGTCGTCTATGAGCCCATTATCTACGCATTCGCCAACTTGCCCGAAACAAGCCCAGTCCTCACGGTATTAGTCCACGCACGCTGTGCTCAATACCATGCGGAGGATGATGTCGGCCGTGGGATCTCCCGCACGGGCCAGTACTGTTTGCCCCAGGTTACACCACATGTTTGCTCTCATGCACTTCCCCATTAGGGCTAGTGCGTGCTCCCTTCAGTACATAGGACTCGCTCTCCCATAGTCCAATCTACACATGATTCTCCTCATTCTCTCTTTTCCACAGATGATACCAGCGAGAACGGGAAACTGGAGCTTCGAGCACAGCTGCCGAACGAGTTCCTAGACCGAGTCATGATTCGGTACAGCCAGATCGCGAATGGGAAGCGGGGAAAGAAGATAAACCCATGCGACTACCATGCTCATCAGACAAAGGATGACAGGAAAAATTGTAAAGAAAGCAACATCTTGGCGTACGACTCCGATTGTTCCTCCGATTCTAATGAGAGCGACAGTGAACAAGAGGAGGAAGGAGAGAATGACTCGGCAGGAGCTCAATGAGAATAAGGAAAAAGCTGATCAGGGTTGAAACGTTCATGGGGCATGTGGGAAACTGGCATGATGCTTTCGACTAAGACCAGCTTCAGTTAAACGAACTAGTCAGCCACGAGTAAAGGAATGTTCCTCTTTTCTGCTCATGCCTCAGATCGACAGAATAGTGTTGGTGCGGTGTTTGCAGTCTGTACGGTTGATGTGAGACTTGCTCATTATGAAGGGTCCACGCAAGCACCGAGCAGTGTGCTGACAGATTGATCTTCTGTGCAGCGAGGCCAAGCTACGAAGCTGATACGATACAGGAAAGACCGCAGTGCAGGAAGATGTGGCATCGCCATAGCTCGTTCGTCGCAAATCGATGGCCCTCTCTTGATTATTCTCGTCTGCGTTCCCGTTTTTGGTCTCTAGCGTCGTGTTTTCTTGGGAGTTGCTAGCGATGAGTGACAATGTGAATCGATGAATGAGATCGCACGCTCGTGAACCTGAGAAGAATCGCGTGGTACAACGAACTTGGTCGTCCAGTCTTTTTGTCGTACCGTCAACGCTACTGAGGCTCCTCTCCAGCTGGTGACTTGGTGACGATTATTACTGGAGAGAAACCGCGCAGAACCAATGTTTGTCGAAGCAGCGACGGACGCATTGTCAAGTGCCATAGGTATAGATGAAGTGTGTTGACTGGCCCCGTCCAGCTCATGTATTCCTCGTGGTGTTCGACCGGCTAAATCAGCAATCTATTGAATCGGAGATTTTAAGTTCAGCCGGCGCGATATCTGGTCGGTACTGTCAGTAAGGTTGATGTTGAGTAGATACGGCCGTTCTGCCTGGATAGACCCAGCGCTTCATAAAGCGAAATGGGTCGTTGGGCCACGGCAAGCGATGTCGAGCCACGATGAACGGTTGAAGTCGCATACAGCCAGATTGGGCATGAGCAGGCAGCCTACTTTGCCAAAATCGTTTCGTCAATCGTGTTCTGTGGTGGCCATGGGTGAAGCTGATTGCGGTTCTGCCTTCCTCGGTCTTGCGGAGAACTTGGCGCGGATGAGGCTGAACCGCCCCTTCACGATGCGCCCCTCTATTTCGACCGTACCTGAGTTCTTCCGCTTCGGTAGATTGACTTTTGGAATCTCGAGCAGTCTCTCTCCGCCTCTTTTCTTGGTACCATAGGTATGTACTGATCTCGACCTGGGAATTGTTCCTTCGATGTTTGCCTGGAGGTTTCTTGCCCGCCACGATGCCACCAATCAATTCTTTCCGTCTGCGATTCCCCCTCCAAGCTCAATGGTCATGTTGCATTATGCTTGGCATATTGATACATTGACTGATGGCAAATTAATATGATTGGTGCGAAATTGCACGCGTTAGCGACCGTATGAGAAGCCGACGGATAAATTCGCGACCCAGCAGTCGGCGGGCGTTCCACGGTCCCAGCCCTGGCCGTCTCCCTCCACTTCCACCGAGCATGCGACGCCTAGTGCGCATTCGAACGGTATTTCCACCGTCCAGCCATTCGGCTGCTTCTAACCAGACCAACGCGCGGGTTATACGGAAGCTTGGTACTTCCTTTTGGCTAGGATATGGTGCTATCTTGCTATCAATCTCCAGATGCACGTCGATCGGATCTGCCACTCGTCTTATATCGCATACCTACGACAAGCCCGCCACGGCATACACATGTATGAGGCGTTTCGAATTCCTCCATTCACAGCCCCACTAGCCAAATCCTTCAACACGTAACGGAGATGGTAGAGACATCTGTGGGAGCCTGCCAGTTGAATACCGCCCGACGCATCCTCGCCGAGATCCAGCACCGCGTGAACGGCTTCAACACTTACGGCTAATACACGACTCGCATATCGGACGACTTTACTTCACACCGCCTGCCACGCATGGCCACCACCATGTTACAGACTGGCAGCGTCATCACGTCCCATTTGAAAGAGGGCGCTGTTCTCGACGTACAGGAGATACCGAGCGGTGACCGGCCGGCCCTTCTCATCATACACAATGAGGGCGAAGAAGACATAGTCGGCATCTTTGCGGATGTACTGGGACAGAAATGGGAACGAGCAACAACACTGGAGGAGGCGAAGCAAGGGCCGGCGTCAACGATCTATGGCTTGAGTAATGCGCAAGCCGTGTCGCAAAGTGACAGCTTCGACAGCTCGCGATTGCGAATCAATGCCCACCGGATGGACGGAGGCTACACACTGAATGAGGCACTTACAGACTGCTGCGACTACGAATACCTTTATACGCGATCGACTTTCTTCCGCCGCGATGTCTCCAGATTTCTGTCATTCATTCTGGGCCAGATTGGCCCTCACCGAGACCTTACGAAGAAGGCGCGCACCACCTTGATCTCCACGACGTTTCCAGACGTGCATGCCGCGCTGCCTAATCTCGACATACTGTCAGTAGGCGCGGACGCAATCGAAATCAGAGTTGACTTGCTGGAAGAACCATTACCTGATGGGTCCGTCAGCAAGATTCCAAGTTTGAAGTACGTCGGAGAACAGTTGATGGTTCTGCGTCAGCGCACCGAGTTGCCCATCATATACACAACGAGGTGTACACGGGAGAACGGTCGCTTTCCAATGGATGACCCAAGCTTGTTCTACAAATACTTAGCACGCGCGATACAATGGGGCTGCGAGTACATTGATGTGGAACTGTGGCTGCCGGAGGAAATTAGGAGGAAACTGGCCCAGAACAAAGGCTGCAGCAAAATCATATCAGCGTTTCACGACTTCTCGGGAACATTCAAATGGACAACGCCCGAGACACAAACGCTATTTGAGCGAGGAGCGATGTACGGTGACATTGTCAAGATGTATGCCCTGGTCAGCTCAATGCAGGAGAATTACGAATTGGAATATTTCCGGTCGACGATCCAAGCGAAGTACCCACACCCTCCGTTCTCCGGTCTCAACATGGGCCCCATGGGCCAGCTCTCAAGAACAATGAACAAGATATTCACGCCCATCACACACCCACTGCTTCCGCTCATAGCAGCTCCTGGTCAATTGAGTGCTGCCGAGATCAATGCGGCGCTTCACACCATGGGGCAGGTGCCTAAGCAGGACATCTATGGCATTGGTAGCTTTCGATCAACGTCACAGGCCATGTTTTTCGAGAAGTGTTTCAATGAGCTTAGCCTTCCCCACTCTTTCAAGTTCGCTGAGAGGCCGCCCAAAGCTTCGGTTGAGCACATCCTTCGACGTCCTAATTTCGGAGGAGCGTACATCAATCCACCATTAGCAGCTTCTGCACCGTACCTGCCTTCACTGTCCAATGCGGCCCGTGCCATAGGACAGGTTGACACCGTGTTGGTGCGACCAGGAGCAAGTAATGCCTCATTCATCGGAGATAACACGAGATGGAAGGGCATCCGGGCAACACTGACCCGTGACTTTGTTCCTTCCGCGTACAGTGGGCAGGCAGCGTTGTTGCTCGCAAGCAGTGAGGCAGATGCGTCAGCCTCCATCTTCGCGTTGAAGAACTTGGGCATTGGACCCATCTACACCATTGGCTTCAGATCACATGGCCCACTGTCCACTGATGTGCAGCCAGTCCGGTCCATTGATGATGTCAAGCGCTTAGAGCAGCCATTCGTTATCATCTCGGCTCTGCCTGCTGAGAAGTCGCTTCTGGTGGTGCCCCTGCTTAAGCACTACAGGGTTGACGGAAGGAATGGCAACACCAACGGGCATGGGCTCGCCACAGCAAAACCTGCAGGCAAGGTGTTTGTTGACTTGGCCAGTGGGCCCCGGAGAGCTGACCCACTGGCAATCGCAACCACTGCGGGTTGGACTGCATACGGCATCGCTGACGTCTCGGCATGGACCACCGTGGAAACCATACGACGGCTTGTAGGTCAGAATGTGTGTTATGATTTTGTGCGTTTGGCATCTGGACGGGGACTTTTCTAGCATCATACAACAGCAAGTTTTACAAATATACGACACCTCTGACGTGCCAGTGTTGTTGAGTTCCAGCTAATGTCGTTAAATATGCTGTGTAAATGTGATTCAAACAAGGCGGCATTGTGGGCGGTCCCTGTGCTTTATCAACCAGCTAGTTAGGCCACGCGACGCCAATCGTTTCCATGAAAATTCTCCAAAACCCAGGATCCGCGGGTGCCTCGAGATGATGGGACCTCGTGGGCGTCTGCGCATGCACGAGAACGGTGCACGGCAGCAGACTGGCGCCAACGTGGTCTGGAATTGGCTGGCCTGCCGTACCCCAGATTTCCAGAAGGAGAGAAGAAGGATGGTCCGGCGCTACGAGATAAACTACGCCGTAGCGGTCAAGTTGCATGGAATGCGTGAGACGGACTGCAATCTAAAGGGCCTAAATTGCAGCACGACGTCCAGAGCCAGGGTCAGAACCGAGGCACGGGGCGCTTTGGAGACTCTCCTACCAGGATGACCGATTCCTTGAATTCGACGCTAGCCTCCAACCCTAGTGGCCTCATGATAGTCAATTCTGCTACCTTTCTCCGCCTTCTCGCGCCGACCCTTGGACGCCCGGTACGTTGCTGTACGGTTTTGCGACCGGCCCAGCGGTCCATTGCGTCGCGCGTCCTGATAGCCCGAAACCGTCGTCACGCGATTCTCCAGAGCCCCAGTTGCTGTTCGCCAGTATTTGCCTGCCGACGCACCACCTGAATCATTCGGCATGGGCGCGCCTTCCCGCAGATGTTCGTCGAGCCCTGTCGTCCCTTGTCGTCTGTGTGTCCCCTGCCGGTCCCCACTACAGCGGCCTTAATTTGAACTCACCTCTCACGGTGTGCATGTGTCTATGCTTTCTTCTTCCTAACGTCCTGTCTGCGCTCAAACGCTCGCATTGCCCGTAGACGATGCTTTTGGATCTTCGTCAGCATCTTTCCAATGTCGAACGAGGTCTCGCAAGCAATGGTCGCCGCGATGTCGAGACCTTCAATTGGCATCGACCGTCTGCCGACACGCCGTGTCTCGAACGAGCCTCGAGAGGCAATGAATTGCAAAAGCTGCCGCAAACGAAAGGTAGCGAATTTTCATCCTGGCACTGAACTCTTTTGCTAACAGCGGAATTCAAGATCAAATGCAACCGCACACGACCGACATGTGAAGCATGTCAAGTGTTCAACTGCCCGTGTATTTACGGTATGCTCGACTGTTGAGCGCCACTGGCGCGCTCTTATATCAAGGGCTGACGTCGAGCTGCAGACGCTGTGCCCAAGAAGAGAGGTCCAAAAACCGATGTGCTCGAGGCTTTATTGAAGCGTGTCGATGGTCTTGAGAAGCGGCTACACACGGAAGGAAAGAGCGACGACCTCGACCTCGATTCCTCCGCAATACTAGACGCCAACGACTCCAATGATTCCAGCGCATCGCCATCCTATTCACAGCATCCAGGAGACATTGCAACAAACCGGCACAATTCGACAAATCATGCAAGCCAGCTCATGTCTCCTGTTGAGCCTAGGTGCGCCGCCGTTGATCTTTGTATATCGTCGTTGGAATGACTAACCCCAACCAGTATACATGCTCCGACTCTCTCACCCGAGCTGCTCCTGGACACTTACTTTACAAGACTTCATGGCAAACCCTACTACATCCTGGACGAGACAACAACAAGACAGCGGCTCCAAGCCAATCAGCTTCCCGGATACTTAGCCTACGCGATATATGCTGTCAGTGCTAGGTATGTTGCACCATCCAAAAATTAATAACAGTAATCAAACTTACACGATCAGATATGCACCCCACTTCGGAGGTTACGCTTCAGCTGTACAGATCGGACAGGAGTATGCGCGCCGCGCCCGTTTAGAGCTCGACATTGATGAGCCTTCCATTGAAGGGCTGCAAACCTTGATGCTACTCTCCCAGGCGAGCTTTCAATCAGGCAAGGGCAAGAAAACATTCATGCTACTAAGTATGCACCCACAACATCGGAGAATTTTCATCGTGCTGATAATCGCCTAAGCTTCTGCGATGAGCATGGCTCTTGCACTCGATCTGCATCGGGAACTACCAACTGGTCTGAAGGTCACTCCTGCCGAACGGGAAGGTCGAAGACGGCTCTTCTGGTCTTGTTACCTCATGGATCGGTTTGCTGCGACAGGGTCCAAGCGTCCATCTTTACTTGCGGATGAATCTATCGTGCTCCGCCTGCCTAGCTGGCAGCTGAACCCGGGAGCGACCGTGATTGAGGGTGACTATTTTCCAAGCGGATGTAATATGCAGTACATGGGTGGTACTGGAAAAGGTGGACAAGGTAGCATGGGTATGCTGATCGGCATATCAAGGATCCTGGGCATAACAAATCGCTACCTCGCAGCCGGCGGCGTCAAGGGCGACTCGCACTTCCCATGGCACTCATTATCCAATCTTTCCAAGATTCGCCAAGAACTCGACATGTGGGCTTCGGAGACGCAAGATACTTTCACCTCGATAGATGCGCTTTTCGGCCAAACAGACAGCGCGATACTTGTTGTCAGCAAGTTGGTCTACCACCTGATACACTGTCTTATTTACCGACCCTTTCTACCAGTCGATCTAGCCGAGTTGTCGAGCACATCTCAACACCAGCCCTGGCAGATCGAAGCGACGAATTTATGCTTTCTCCACGCAAATGCAATAGCCGAATTGGTGGAAATCGGAAGCGCATCCTCCATCATCGATTGGCCAGCTTTTGTGGGATACTGTTTGAGCACTGCTGGCACTATACACGTACATGGAGCACACTATCCTGGTCGGGAGGGCGAAGTGTTTTCGGTCAGTGCTGAGTTCCTCTCAAGAGAGATGCTGCAGCTTTCCGAGCTACGGTGCATCTGGTCTGGCGTACAACATCAACGGGATACCCTCCAGGCGATCTACGGTTGTCACACAGAGCTCGTCAAGTCTTTGGCGAGCAATCCGATGCGTTATGCACCTGTCTTCCAGCTTGAAGACTTTTTTGACAGATATCCGAGCCACATCTTCGATGGTGCTCATGTCACATTTCTTGACATCTCTGCCGAATCATGTCAAGACAGGTAAGAGACACAACTACACTTCCTAATACAAGCTGACAGTCTCTCAGCCTAGCGACATACAATATCGAACAACGCAATAACATGTACATAAACAGTGGCATGATTGACACCAGCCAAAGCTACCAGCAGCCACATCCAAATCCACATCCACAGTACTCCAACGGACATCCCAACAAGAAACGAAGACCAACTGTGACACGGAAGAAGTCAACGCAGTCACATCCTCCACCACTACCCACACCCACTTCCGCGACTCACCCACCAGTCATACGCGAGTCAAGACCTTCCAATGCTGGCTTATCAGACGTCAACTCAAATCCCAGCCCCAGGGACACAAGACCTAACATTCCTACAAATTCTTCATTCCGAGCTTTCACGCCGCCACCACCGCAGCAAAGCTCTTTGAACCTACCAAACATCAACAATAGCTCGGGCCTCACAATGCCGCTGAGCCCAAATTTCTCGTTTTCGCCGCTACCACAGTTCGCCAGTCTCGCGCCGTCCCCTGTGCCACGAGCAGTAGATCTCAACGGCCAAGGACCCTCGGCGATGCATTTTGATCCCATGCTGAGCATGCCAACACCCTACGACCAACACCCTACCCCCGGCGCCGGAAGCACGTCAGGTGGATCAGTGCACACAGATCCAGATAGCAAGGATCCCTTTCTCAGTCTACTGGAACAGCTCGCAGAAAATGAAGTCAGCCGCGGCGGGCCCAGCGAATTGGACTTCTTCCTCGGCGGCCAAAACGCCTAGACCGTATCATTCTCCTAGTCGTACCAGCATCACGGAAGAGAGTCCTCACTCCGTATGATCCACATTATCTTCAAGATCAAGGATATTGCAGTTGCACTTTGGATAAGATCGGTTATGCACCCTACACATTCAGTACATAATTTTCGTCATGGTTTCGAGGGCCATTATCCTGGCACTATCCTGGAAGACAGCGCGGCGTACGGAAGAAACGACGCACCATATGGCGTCAACGAACAGTCACGACACACTCTAACGATCTAAAATATGTACTTGTATAATATCATCATCAGCTGCGTCCTCGAACCAGCTCCGCGACAGCGCAACCGAACTCCAGCATTTTTCAATCTACTCGAACGCTATAATTGACACAAGCTAATGTTGCAACTTACGAATGTACCACACCATCTCGCTTCTTCGACGTGAACAGTCGCGGGCGTTCTGCCATTTGCGGAAGCCGAGCCGCCTGTCGCGGAGCTGACAGAGTGTCTTACCTTTTATGGGGGGCTCGGCTATGCAATGCACGCACTCGTATTCGCATCCGAGCTTGCACCCTGGGCACTCGTAGTTCATCTCGCATGTCTTTTGCCCGGAAATCTGCGACCGTGCGGTGAGCGGAGACGTTTTTCTTCCCCAGATCTCGCGTCATAATTGATTAATGCATTTTTTGAGACCTGCGAAAGGTCCCCTTGGACCAATGAGCTAGAACGCTCCTAATCATTAATGCACGCCAGCCGAAATGATCTCACGACGATCCTCCACCAAGGACGCAAGTGATGCCCAACGCCCACACCACCATTTTGACAGGATTCACCGCGTTGCCCGAACACTCCGCGGCGGACTTCGTCCCCCGTCCCAGGTCAGCGTAGTGCGGCTCATCCTTCGCGTCACCGTTTTGTGCGACATTCTAGAAGGGTATACGATCGGATGTTAAGTCTGCGCCATGCACCAGGTATCGAACGTGGTGAGACGATCATCTCCGAAGGCCGACGTTACGGAAGTGTGATAGGAATTATGATGAACGGTGTGAAAGATTTATGAAATACCAGATAACGAGACTCACCTGTCAAAACAGGAATCAAAACAGGAAGGCAGAAAGATAGCAACCAAGTAGGTACCTGCGTGGCCCCCCGAAAGTCTGCATCGACCTCACTTCACGACCTTCTTTGAACTTTCTGGTCACCTGTTCCAGACTTTTCTTAGTTTTCTCCGCGAAACAATTAACTTAACTTGGAGTGTGTAGCTAAGCTGTCTCCAAAAAAAAAGTTTAGCTATCCCTAAGACTAGGGGGCCTACTTAAAGTTAAGCTAACGTAATCTGCTACTAAGTAGAACACCCTACTAAGTAGAACAGTTTCTGCTAAGACCCTCTACTCTCTTATTAACGCAATATACCTTAATAATAAGACGCGCAATTATCTAATTAAGAAGGGAAAATATAGCTTAGTTAGTTGGTTATAACTTATATAAACTAAACTTAGAATTCACTTAACTAAATATTGTCTACTAACGTACCTCACGGGTGGGCTGGCCACCTCAAGAACACACCAAAAAGCTAAGTTTTTATCTTAACAACGCTTTAATAGAATTCTCTATAATTTTTACTATAGACCTGCATCTATATAATCTTTAGTTTCCTAGAAATGCTAACTTAAGCTTTAGCTTAACGTAAACCATCACCGAGCCGGCCATATCACCGAACCGGCCACGTTTTTTTGGTTATGGATGCTCCATGTCGGTGATTCCAAGCTCCGCGTCACGTGACGTCATCACGTGATTGCTTAGCTAGTGCCTTGGCGCGTTCTTACCTGCCCCGCCTGCGCGCCTGCAATACTCTCTATAGCAAGATTCTCGTAATACGATTCTCATTAACAGTCTGATCTCTTAGCACGTGAACGTCCCTGTCAGGACGCAGGTCCGCACCCGCTACGCCATGCAGCCAAAAAGGAACGTATGATCAATGAACATTGATCATGGTGTGCGGAACAGTATATATCGTACAGGTTGTTCCGCGCAAGGGTTTGCCTTGTTCGCGTACCTGTAACAGTCCCCAACATTTTTACACCAAAAAAAGCACTTTCTTGGCACTGCCATCTCAAGCACTGCTTGATAGAATTCTCTAAAAATTGAATTGCAAAGCTGCATCTATATAAGGATTAATATTCTAGAATTACTAAGCTCTAGCTTACGTAATTAATACGTTATAAAAGAAACTTCAAATTACAGGGGTCTACAACTACTATCTTAGTAACCAATAGTACTATAAGACTAAGATTTTCAATTAGAGAAGCTTATATGTACAGGAATAACACATTTAATTTTTAGAGAATTCTATCCAATGGTGCTGGAGATAGCAGTGCCAAGAAAGTGCTTTTCTTGGTGTAAAAAATGTGGCCGGCTCGGTGATATGGCCGGCTCGGTGATGGTTTACGTTAGTACGATAAGACTATAATTTCGAGATATAGAAGCAAATATATGTAGGAATAACATATTAAGTTTTAGAGAATGTTATTGAGTAGTCCTCGAGAAAGCAGTGCTAAGAAAGGGCCTTTTTTGGTGTGAAAAACAGTGGCCGGCTCACTGGGTTGGCCGGCTCACTAGTGGAATACGTTAACTTCTATTCTAGGCGTATAAGATGTAACCTAGTTGCATCTTACGTAGGGGTAGTTAAAAATTACATTACTATAATTACTAGAATAGCTTAGCTTAGTAGCGCACTAGCTTACTATAGCGTATTTTATCTAGGGACGGCTGAACTTTTTTTCGGGGACAGCTCAACAACGTTCTGCTTGACTTGCAGCTCGCCTACACTAACTCCAATCTACGCTGCGGCTCGCTTCCCCCAGGCTTCCAAATTAAAAGACGCCACGATGCAGCACCTAAGCAGCTCATCCCACAAGCGAAATCGCGGGGAAAGAAGCTTTCGTATCTGTTGCCAAGCGAGATTTTGCACCAAGGAGAAATCGAGAAGCCACGAAATGGAGTGAAGGGGATCGCTGGGCGCGGGGTTGGTGTTGAAGAGAATAATTGAGGCGCGAGATCAGGCTGGACGTTAGAAAGGATGATGCTTGAGAGTGTGAATGTGCCTGCATGTTCGCCATGGACTGGCGTCGACATGGTAAGTGACGACACCCTATATCCTCTGATCGAGTATAGGTAGCACTTTAGGTTCGACGCGCTATCTACCTCGCTTTGCGGTTCGATCTCGGGATCCGCATCGCCTTTCCAAGTGAATAGAAGGATGACTTGCGGCACGGACCGATAGTATGTGGGCAGCATGCAATGTGACTCGGCGCATATAGGACTTCGTCAATCGTTCGGCACCAAAATCCCAACGCTACACTGTAGGCTCCACAACAATTCAACGTCACTCGAATATTTACAAGCGCGCGCCGTCGTCGCAATAAGAGCGAGAAGATGCACTGGCTGTGTTCCAACGAATAAAATAAAACCGGCGCAAAGACCTAGGATGCATACATTCCATGCACCACCATGTTGCTTCGCTATCATTGGTGGAAACCGGATGCGCAAAAAGCGATGTGATTCGTGGAACTCGTGTCGATCGTCACGAACAACACTCCAACCTCCTCGACGGACTTTGAATGATGTGCGATCAGCAGCTAGTTCTGACTCTTTGATGAGCATCATCTGGGTCATGACTAAAGTAGGAAGTAAAGGACGCATGCGAATCAACCTGCGGCAGGTTGCATCGCTTTCTGCAGGACAAGCACCGTACACCATACGCAAAGCTAACAAGAGCATGTCAGTCTCGCAAGCGTGAGATAGAAATAGACGGTGGCAGATATTCAAATGCCGGCGGTGGTTATCTCGGCGCTGCGAAGAGCAAAAGTAGAAGGAGCGAACGCAGCGGCCAATGACATCCCATCTTAGGCCATGGTATGTGGTTAGTCAAAACATAGGATCGAATGACGACGAAGCATTTTGCAACGTTATGATCCCGAACCCTTGCTTCCATCTTCCCGGACCCAATCCCCCAGTCGTTCACTCGGACGCCGAGGTATCGAAAACAATAGTAGCGGCAGCAGCGTTCGTCGGCGATCAGGCTTTCATGCATATCTCCACATCATACCCTGGAGGCTTGTGAATCAGGGTCAACGCCACAGAAGTTGATTCATGCAAGTACGATTCAGGGAGACAAGCGGCACGCGGAGGCATGTAAGCCACTGATCCTCTTCATGTCGGTAGATGAACATATACACGAGATTTGAGCAAGCTTGCACACGTGGAAAAGAGGGTATCTTGGGAACTGTGCATGCTTACGGCGCAGTTCTTGGCCTTTGTGGATGGCGGGTTGGCGTAAATGCGTAATCATGTCTGGTCAGAAGGGGCTTGATCAGAGCTGACCTTCATTATTAATCTGCTTGTTGGTGTTGGAAATGTCAAGATGTCCGGAATCCTTGTAAGTGGCTACGATATGATGAATTCATGAAGCTTCAACTTGAGAAAGAAATGCGCAAACCGCAACAAAGTGACTAGAACGAAGAAAGCAACATGAGCTAAGGAACTGACGCAAGATGACGAAAAGGACTGAATAGGAAACATACCTGAGCGCGACTCACTCCGAGACTCATACTTTAAGCGAGATAGCTTACCGCCGCAACATATACTCTCCTCAACGAGCGCCTCTTTCTCGCTCCGAAAGCTGTCAACCTTACAAGAATGCAACATCGCCAACAACCTCATGGGCAGTAAGTCTGTCCGCTGGATGGAACGAGAGCATGTTGGTGATGACCGTGCTCAGCATTCCATCACCATATCGATCAAGATACTGAAGCTCCCTCAAGACTAAAAACTATGGTAGCGAAAGAAGACTGACTAGAACATGCAAATTAAATGGACCGAAGAGATTTGACGGGAAATAACAGAATCTAAGCGCAAAACGACAGCAAAGACGAAGACGAAGAGACCCAGCACAAAGCCACGATGAAGCTCCGCCTCCTGAACCACCGCAGTAGATAAGCCCAAGGAATTCAAAGGCTACGAACGCTTTGTGTCCTGCTTGAGCAGTGGTAATGTCAGTCGTTGTCCAATTCTCATTCTAGTCGGGCTCGTGAAAGGAGAGGACACAAAAACAATGCGATTACTCTGACCCACTTCACTTACCGCACAATTGATATGCCCAATGAGCACCAGAAGCCGCTACACACCAGATACCAGGACCACTTACCATATCCATGTCGCTTACCTCAAATGGGACTTAAGGGATCGTTCATGGCTGCTACGAGCTGCTGAGCCGTGATACGTACGTTCGGGTTAAGCAGAAGCATTCTGCGAATAATTGCGACCATGTTAGACCAAGTTCCAAACTTGTCGGTCCAAGTCAAAGGACCAGCTGTGGTTGTGTTAGCGAGATTGACCAGCCACGCCGTGACATCGGGATGTAAGAAACACGTGCTCCCCCGCTCAACGAAATTGCATCCATGTGGGTGACTTGCTATCACGCTCGATCTCAGAGTATGGCGTCCTGGCTTGCCCCCCGTTATTCAGACCAGCATCTCCATAAAGACGCAGCCTAGTGACCATATGTCATGTGGACGTGAAGTTGGCGAGCCGTTTGCCGACTCGGGCGGAAGGTAGGGAAACATACCCCCGTCGGTCGTTTTGGGGCTAGCTGTTCCCTGGTGAGGCCGTTGTCTAAAGTTTGTGCAGCCCCAGTCGGTGTATTTGAGATTCCCGTCGCTGGACACCAGGATGTTCTCTGGCTTGATGTCGTGGTGGTATCCCGTGTGTGTTGCTTCGGAGTGGTGGATTTGATGGAATGTATGGTGAGGTACTTGTTGTATTATTTTTGCTACGGTACAGAGTAGGAGCATATGGATATGGAAAGAGGTTAGAAAGCCAAGGACATGCTTATATGAGCAGGAACCTCAGGGCTATCGAACAGGATTCGTTCCAGTGCTGCGGCAAGCCCGCGGACTTGTGTCCTGAACCACGGTCGCCGCATGCGGACGTATGCTCTGGTGTCCCAGCCCGGGTCCCATGAGAGCATGTGATTCTCTAGATCGCCATCAGCGTACTCACTGATGAGGTAATGAGGAGCCGGTGTCTGCGAATTGATCGTCGCTGGTGCCTGAAAAGCACCGTAGAAGGTCGTGAAGTGGGCGTGCTGGATATGAGTGGCCATTTGTTCGGCTACAATCACTTCCCAGTCTGCGTTCGGGTTTGTGAGGAATAGCTTTTTGACTGCGACAAGTTGGCTCCATTCCGTATTGTTGTTGTCCCGCGCAAGTCCTGCGATCGTGTTGTATTCCATATCGACCTGAGCTTTGTACACCTTACCTTGTGTACCTTTGTACAGAGGACGGCCCTCACCTCTTATGGGGATATTGTTACCTGTGATCACAGGGTTACCTTTGGGAAAGTTGATGAAATTTCCATGCCTGAGAGAAGAAGGGAAAATATGTTGAAATCACCGAATGAGATCATAGAGAGATTGGAGCGCCTGCTGGTTTGCAGTGAAAGTTCGGACAGGAAGAGGCATACTAGCATCGTCAAGACCAGCTGTCGTTATTAGTGTATGCAGATTCATAGACGTGACGCCGGCCAGAACAGCCACAACAAAAAGCTTCGGGTGAGTAACGATGTCGTCGACCGTCTATAGTTTTTGCTGGGGCGCGAAATTGGCTGGGGCGTGCATGTTGACGAGGACATTGATGTTGTTTCTGCTTGCGAATGTATTGGCTTAAGAAGGGCGCAAATACCTGAATGTATCGTTGGCAAGTGTAGTGATGATCATCTGCCCCCGAATGAGGCCGGCTAGTGTCTGAGCAGCACCCGTATGCGGCTGAAATTGGAAGGCAGCCATGCAATCAAGTTGCAGATTAATAATTATGGGGTGACACTACCTGTACATGACTGAACAAGGTCGTGATGATACATTGGGGCTACATCATGCTAAGTTTTAAGCAACCTTGAAGATTTCGGTCGCGAACAAAAGTAGGCAGGTGCTAACTTCACAAATAGCAGAGATCCGTACATCGTGACTACGTGCGGTATACAATACAGCCGTAACAGTTATCGTATCACCACGAGTTCTGAGAGCAATCAGAATGTGCGCAGCGAGCGTGGCTTCTCAACAGGACTGAAAAGCGTCAGAGGAACGGACACAGCGAAGAAAAGCCAAGCGTGGTCGGTATACTCCAAGATTGATCCACCCGTGGTACGTCCGTTCGCGCCACGAATTGTGTCGAGAAGAAGCTCTTTCCAACGATGAGCTCAGTCATTGGCTTGATTGTTAATACTCACAGACACAACTGTACAAGGAAGGTATATGAGAGTGATGATGGTCAGTATGCGAACACTTGCTGAGTCATGACTACTCTCCTTTGCTAGTTCTCGCATAATTGCATTTTCCTCTTGACCCTGGCGTTCGAGGCTCTGTAGGGCAGACGTCTACTGGTCCAGATTATAGCCATTGATGCGCTCAAGTAACGATGAGACCTAAGTCGATGCATAAGCTCGTGTCTATGAAGAGTAATTATGAAACTCACCAGCCTACGAGTGTTCCTGGCTTCCATAAGAAGAGCCTCCGCTTTCTCACGCGAACACTAGACATCTTTCATCTTCTCTTAGAGCAGCACGTAGAGGCGGTCATTCTCGTAGTCTTGCTCAAAAGAGCTGCTGTTCCCTGCTTTCAGTAGATCTCAAACGGCAGAGCTAGCATCGGCGATACATGTCCATGATTGTGCCAACGGTGTCTAGTGTCGAGTCAAGGCACAAAAGGACGTCCGTAGCTTAATCCTCTAGATCTTTAAGGCTTTAGTAGTCTTGTACATCGACTATGTACGATATCAACAGTGAGTCCCCTTTCTCGAGGGTCATGAGACCAAATCTCACGGACTGCGGAGGCATTAGCTTCTGCATTAGCATATGTACATATGACGTACCAGCTCAGCAAGGCAGCTTTACAGGAAGATCAAATATGGGCGCCATGATCCTATGGCAATGTCTTGGAAAAATACATAAAGCTCGAAAGGATTGCTCGTTGAAGGATCGTTTGTACCATTGAAGACGCTATCAAAACATCTTTTCGTTCGCTGCGAGGATCCTGCGAGATTCCACGTTGAGTACCGGTTTAATTTTCGATCCGAGACTGAGCATACATCCGGATGCACCTCGGGTCCATCGGCTGGTCATCAGTATGGTGAGTGCTGCATCATCTGTTGTCTGGATCCGTTGCATCACCTTCCTCTGCCGTTCTTCCACTGAAGAAGTTGGTGAAGAGCAAGCGGCGTATTTCGAGTATATAGCTGAGATAGTCACCGTGTATTCGCAAACCAGCCGCGATGTATAAGCCTAGGCACAATCGACACCACGAGGCGGCTTTCCAGTCACAGTATTCAAGGTGTATTCCATCGGGTAAGGTCTGAAAACTCCCTCGTACCAATCCACAATCAATCATCACACAAATCACTTACCACTAGTCCAGAGAAGAGCGCTGTTAACCTTCCAGGCATCATCAGTTACTGGATCATTTCACCAGACTCTTTCGACTCCTTCTCGTGCCTGCGAACCTCCTCACAATGCCTTCCCTCAAGACACTCCTATCCTCTAGCATCCTGGCCCTCCTCGCCTCAGCCGCACCACACCCAGATCCCTCCCTCTCAGGCAACGTAACAGTCTTCATCCGGCACTCCGATAACGCCTACCACCCCTCCCACGACATGGCCAACACTATCAACGCCCGCAACGCCGCGCTGCCCCTTGCCAAGTGCTCCTCAGGCATGGTTGAGGCGTGTTATACCGCTGAATGCACGCAGTGCTACGTCCTCTTCGCGAATTCGCTGACAACCAACACGAGCTGCAACGTGGCGATCAACACGGCGTGTTTGATCGTGAGTGACATGAACAACGCCAAGGTTGTGTTTTGGAACAAGGCGGGGTGTAACGGGCGGTCGACGACGTACGGGGGTGTTCGCCGGCTCATAATGTTGTTGGGGCGCCGGGGACCAACTCGATTGGCGTGCATATTGGGTGCTAGGTCGATGTCAAGGTGATCTTGATGATGGTGAGGCTTTCCTGGTCCTTGACTGTAGCGACATACTGATTATATAGCTCTGGCAGGTACCCTCGAGATATGCTAGAGGCTTTCGAGGCCCTACTGTGGAGTGAAAGTGGAGGACCTCAGGGATGGAAGAAGGAGCTGCCAGGGAGCCATTGCACTCCGGTCCGCGTCTGTGGCCAGCAAAGGCTGTAGTTCCACGCTCTTGCAAGCCATTCCGTTCCGTCTCTTATCCAAACATGTAGCTTTCAATCCCACAATCAAATTTGGACGAAATGAAAGCCATCAAACGACCTGTCTTCTTGATGGAACACAGCTCGCAAGTACACCGCCATTCGATGCTTGCATGTCGAAAAGCTACTTGCCACTGGTGGTGCCGCGGGAGCTTCAGTCAGATGCATCAAGATAGACTCAACACCCTCCCATCCTCGTCGATTGAGAAACGATTCCATCAATGCTATCCATTCATCACTCCACTCCCTTAACTCGCATACATACAACAATCTCTTGCTATACATACACTCAGAACATCGCGCCACGGTCCCAAGTCATGTCTCGGAAGCCCACGGTTGTCAGACGCACGTTTACGGGTGCGGGTGCTACCGCACAAGTATGCAGATAAACGGTATTGCCCCTCTTGAAGCATGCGACACGAGTATGAACACTATAGTGGGGTGTGTGTTCTGTTTTTCTTTGTAGTCAATGTGTTGATACACGGTTGGAGGGAATTGGGGCGCGGTGGGGTTCAATTGATAGATTCTTCTGCACGTGATGTGCCACCACTAGGCTCTCGCGCTTAATACTTCCTCTCCTCTCCTCGCCTCTGCAGTCGTATATATCGTGCGCTCTCTCCTAGTATCTACAAATTTTATGTATACTCCATTCCCTCTAGTGGAGCGCATCCAGTCGCCCTACAAGTTATTAAATAATAGTAAATTAGCAGTTACCGTGCTGCCCGGCGTAACGCGCACCCCATCAGAATGTTACTCCATCTTCAACACCGTATAACTCACCCAACATGGAGCCAATTGAGGCTGCGCTTGCAGCGATAGAATTGCTAGAAGCTGGAGAAAAGCCTAATTATACGTAAATTGCTCAAGATTATGGTGTTGTGCGATCTACACTCACCCGGAGGCACCAACGCGTTTCAACCTCGCGCGATACCAAGGCTCAAAACCAGCAAAGCTCCACCCACAGCAGGAGCTGGAGCTCCTACGCTATATTGAGCGCCTTACAAGGCAAGTCCTACCTCCTACACGGCCTATAATACGACGCTTTGCCTCAGAAATCGCGAAAAAAGAGCTTGGAAAAGGCTGGGTTGATCGATATATCAAGCGACACCAGGTTGATATTATCTCGCGCTGGGCCACTGGGATCGATCGCTCACGCCACCAGGCTGACTCTCAGTCGAAGTATAGCCTCTACTTCGAGCTTCTACGCAGCAAGCTCAGCGAATACGATGAAGAGCCTTGCAATATGTACAACATGGATGAGAAGGGCTGCATGCTAAGAATACTTACTCGCTCAAAGCGGGTGTTCAGCAAGAGGCTATATGAGGAGGGGAAGATCAAAACTCACATCCAGGATGGCACTCGTGAGTGGATAACGCTGCTGGCCTGCATATGCGCTGATATATCAATCAGACTCAGGCTCGATACAGGACACTTGGCTACAAGCCCTGAGGCCTGAGGACCGAGTATATATATCCTCCTTACCTTCTGGCTGGACGAACAACAATATAGGATTATCCTGGCTCAAACAAGTGTTTGATCCATCTACGAAGGAGAAGGCAGGGCGGAGCTATCGATTACTTATCCTAGATGGCCATGGATCTCACCTCACGATGGATTTTATCGAGTACTGCGATCGGAATAGGATCCTCCTTGCAGTATACCCCCTCATTCAACTCACACCCTCCAGCCGCTCGACGTCGTCATGTTTAAGTCATTCTCATCAGCCTACTCAAACCAGGTAGCTGCGTTCATGGAGAGGTGCCAAGGGCTCATATCTATGAGCAAAAGAGACTTCTATCCTATGTTTATGGCTGCATGGGAGGCCTCGTTCAAGAAGGATACTATACTTAAGGCTTTTGAGGCAACTGGCCTCTCACCTTTCGAGCCAGAGGTGATACTCAAACGATTCAATCAGCCAGCTCAATCAGGCCAATCAAGCGATAGCGACTCCTCAGCCCTAAGCGCGTCAGATTGGAGGAAGATCAGACGGCTGGTCGATGACGCTGTAGCTGACAGAGACCAGAGAAAGATCTCAAAGCTCAACCAAACGATCCACCGACTCTCGATCAGATCAGTACTAGCTGAGCATGAGAATGTGAGGCTCAAGGAGGCTCTCATCAATGAGAGGCAGCGTAGGAAGCGAGGCAAGGCTCTACCTCTAGAGGCAGACGAGATGTATTACGGTGGGGCTGCATTCTGGTCTCCAAGCAAGATGGATAAGGCACGTGCTCGCCTGCGACAACAAGGGCTCGAAGAAGAGCAACGACAACACCAGAAAGCTGAGGTAGCTCGCGTACGTAAGGAGCAGAGGCAGGGGGAGCTCAAGGCTGTCGAGGCAAGGCGTGCAGCAAGAACAGCGGCGCAATTGATGAGGCAGAAGGAGAAGGCTCGTGAGGCTGCTGATCGAGCCTCACGACAGGCAGCTCGTAGGACTCAAAAACGACTCCAACAAGCTCAAAAACCTGCCCAAAGAGGTCTGAGGAGACGCCTTAAGGTAGCTACGAAGGTAGGCTTAAAAAGAGAGTAGCTGCGCAGCCTCAGGGCGGTGGTGAAGCCTCAGGTGCAGCAGCAGGCCTACTACCATCTCAATCACGACACGGCCGAGCAATCAAGCTCCCAGCAAAGTATAGATAGCTATATATATATTAATTAAGGCCTGTAGAACTCAACACTAGAAAATGTCGTGATTACAGCTATAGTGCGTTGCTCAATAGCTTCATGTTGTGGTGTCGATTTTGGTGTTCGGAGCGCGCGTTACGCCGGGCAGCACGGTATATCGCTAACTTAAATATAGATTGCGAATTGAAGAGGAAAAATGCGAGGCAAAGAAGCTATTAATGCGAAGCGATTATAGAAATAAAATCCCCAAAACCACCTGGACCAAGAAGTCATCAGACCCCAAGAAATGGGCGGGGCAGAGTGTATAACATACCCCCCATGCAGACACTCGTTCTTCAACTCCTAGCCATCGATCTAAACCCCCCTCAAAAGCCGAATACACCGTGTATCCCTCCGAACTCGAAAGCGCATATTACACCATAGCGTCCACCAACGCCGGATGCGCGAAGCTCCGTCCAGCCGTGACTTGGGATGCTAGGGTAAAATATCATCTTCTTTGTGACTGTTCGAGCATGGTGTACTGAACCGAATTCTAGCCTGCTCACCGGTCTGGATATACTGAGAATGAACAACCTACAACGGTGATGTTCTTTGTACTCCAAGTATCTAGGATGCTCATGCCGATACGTAGATGTCTAGTGTCAGTATGGCTCGCTCCTCTGACAATCGGCAGGAGGAGTTGAGGCAATGCAAGGATCCAAATGGGTCGGAGGGATGGGATCCGTTTTGAGTGGACGATGGGCTGGCTTGTAGAGTATCAGTGCTCGAGATGATGGTAAAGGCGTACGTTGTATGTAAACAATGCAAGAGAAGATGGTTCCAACCTATGCCAAACGTGTGTGGTACTGGCAAGCATGGCTTCCAATGCGCTAAAATCCGTCTCGCAGTCACTCCCACTTGACCGCCAGTCCAACACTTCACACCTTCTCGTATTACATGCACGTGCATCAAAAGCAAGAGAGGTTCTAACATCGATTGAACCACTACTCCATCAAAGCAAAGGTACATTTCCTTTCCACGCACAACAAACAAATTGATGCAAGCGAGCCGCGGCCGAATCTCACAGTATCACATCGTGCACTTTTAACGCTCTGCTCTTAACTGAATACTCGATATTCATCTCTCGTCGCATATATACTCAGCAGTAAAAATGCCTCCAAAACACCAACAATGAATGTTCCCAAGACCCCCGATGACACCAAAACGCCATGCTGAAAAAGTGACCGTAACCATCCAGAAGCAAAAGCAGACCAGAAACAAAATCCACAATAAAAATATGCAGTGCAGCAGTAGTCGAATCTCACGCCCCTCAGGACGACGAACTCGACTCGCCACTCGAAGCGCGACTTAGTTCCCCACCTTGGACATCATCCTCAACTTCCTCCTGCGCAATACCCTCATACCACTGCCCATGACTCGCACGATCCACAATCCCAACCTTCCCCAAACACTCCACAATCGCACCAACCTGGGACACAAACTCGGGCAAGCCAGTCGAGCTCAAGCTCTCCGTTGCTTTCGTCTCAGCCTTGACGCGCTCCCCAGAGCTACTAGCCGCCACGCGATCGAAAATATGAGTCTTGAGGCGCTGGAAGAGGACTTTGAGCACGGGGTCGCTGAGCTTCGACGTCGAGGCTTGGGAGAGGAGGCGCGATATTGTGGTGCTGAGTTGTGTGCGTGTGGATGGTGGGAGGTTGTAGCTTGATTCGAGGAGCGAGAGGAGTTTGGCGGGTGTAGCTGGGTCGGCGTAGCCATTGTCTTTTAGGACGTCCCACATCCTGAGTGCTTGTGGCTTCCAGGAACTGCGCACGTCGCGCTTGAGGAGGTTCTTGGCGGTGAGGAGAATGCCGCCGATTGTTGTGATGCGCAGTGATTCTTCGCGGATACGGGAGATGCGTGCGCGGTCTAGCTCTAGTGTTTCAGGCAATTCTGAGTCACGGAGTGCGGTCGTGGCGATGGCTAGGTCGACGAGGCCACGGGCGTAGATCTTGTGTGCTGTGGGCCGATTGTTGGGCGCGGCATTTTGTTGCCATGGGTCACGGCGGTCGGCTTCGGTGTGCATATTCACTGCGGCAGAGCGCCACCATCGTCTTGTGCGATCCAGGGTGATCTTGTTCTCGGCGAGATCTTGTGCAAATGCGCGTTGTTCGTAGCCGACAGCCTCCTTGATGAGGGTGGGCGCGGCGTTCATGAGGAGGAAGTTGGAGTAGTCGAGGGAGAGGAGATCGATGGTGTGGAGGAGCTTGAACAGCTTCTCGATCATTTCTTCCAGTTCTCCTTCTTCTTGCAACTCTTCAGCGAGCGCTTGAACCTGGGTATCGCGGAATGGCGCGCAGAGCTTCGGCAGGATGCTGGCAATAAAACCAAAGAACTTTCCATAAGAAAACAATCCTTGCTTGCATTGGTTGTTGATCAGCTCAGGGTCGAGTGTCTCCGAAATCAAGGTGTGCATCGAGTTGCCGGCCTTTAGTAGACGAAGAAGCTTGCTACGGATGTTCTCCGCCATGGCGACAGTCCAGTTGGTGCTATCGCCTTCTTGGAAGCCTTTCAGCATCGCATTGCAAAGCTCACGATTGAGCGCGTCACGCAGATCGGCCGTTGGCGATGCATCGATGCGGTACTCTTTGTCGATAGAGAGCTCGTGAATAAGGATACGGTTGTCGGGCATGGATGTGAACACCTTCGACAGTGACTGGGCCTGATGACCTTGATCAGACCGCATCTGACGCAGATCTCCAATAGACGCAGTAAGCTCTGACGCGGCTTCTGCTTGTATAGCTGCATCGTCGCTTGAGGTCGGCGAGTCTGGCGTCGCATCCATAGCGACTCGAGGACGCACTGTTTCGCCAGCTAGCTTCTTTTTCGGCCTCGATCTTCTGCTCTCACGAATGGCCTTCCTGATCAGGGTCAAAGCCTTATCAGGTCCCGCCAGCTTCTTAATCTTGCTGAGCAGAATGGCCTGGTTGTCCCGAATGCCGTTCCTATACTCATTCGCAACCTCGTCGACAGTCGCATCCTTAACGCTCTGCCAAATCTCGTCGAGACTGACGAAGGATGCGACCATTGTCTCAACAAGTGCTGACGAGTCTCGTGCCTTCCAGTCGTTGAAAGCGTTTACAAAGGCACCGTGTGCGAGCAGCACGGTCTCTGTCCGGGTGGGCGAGGGCGTGTAATAATTGAAGGTAGTGAGTTTGCCCAGGGCAGACTCAAATGAGATGATAAGGTCTTTCGACTTGGTGATGAGATCCTGCTCCTGGTCGCCGTCACGGCTCAAGACATGAGCTGGGTGCCCAAGAATGAGATATGCGGAGAGGAACGTCCTGACGGCTGTGCTTCGGGCTACTGGATCTTGATCCGGCAGCAGGACGAAGACAGTCATGACCTTCTCAGTCGTCCTGAGCACGTTCTCATCTGCAAGCAATGCGGTCACATCCTCGAAGCTCGACTCCTGAATCTTGTCAATCGACAGACCGAGCAACGACCACGCATCCACAATGTTCTTCCTCGATCTTGCCCTCCAAGCCAACTGTATGCGCTTCGCAGCGTCTTCGGAAGTCACGGCAGGCCGGTCGAGGGCGGCTTTGGCCTCAGCAGAGGGCGAGCTGGCGGTGCGTGGCCGGCGGGTGCTGCGCTTGTACTCCAGCCTCCGCTTCTCGGCGTCTGCCAGCTTTTCCTCCATCTCGAGGCGGTATCTGCGCTCCTCGGCGGCCTTGCGCTCTTTCATGTCCTCGGCCACCTTCTTTGCCCTCCTGACCTCCTCGGCGCAGGCAGAGGCGACCTGGGCGAGGTGCCGTTCGCGCGCCACCTTTGCTGCCAGCGCGCGCTCTTCGCTGTTCGACCCCCGTGGCGCGGCCTTGGCCAATGCTGCACGCAACCGCACCTGCTCGGCGTGGGCTGCGCGGTCTGCCAGTCGCGCCTTCCTCGTCTCTAGTATGGACGCGCGGCGCAAGTGCTGGGCGATGAGGGTACTCTGGCAGCTGTTGCGATACGAGCGATTCGACGTGTGCGAGTGTGTCGACGACAGCGAGTTCCGGCGCGAGGACGCAGCCGACGACTTGCGGCGGTTCTGCTGGTGTCTGTAAAAGCGAGCGGCGATGCGTGGCGGCGGCGCAAGAGGCTGGCTGCATCCGGCGTCGTCTGAAAGAATCATGTCGGGCTCCTCGGGGATGTCCTCGTTCTCGCGCTGCAGCTGCGTGCTGACCATGTCGACCTCGGAGTCGGTGAGAGACATGGCGGTGGTGGTTGTTGTGTGTATGTATGTGTGTGTGTGTGTGTGTGTGTGTGTGTGTGTCTGTTACTCCTGTCCTTCACGGGGAGTTGGGCGAGCGTATAGAGTTGGACCAGGGAACGATGGCGCTCGAGGTGAAACAAAGCACGTCCTCGATGACGGCACTGGATTGAACGAGCCGCAAGCGGTCGCAGTAAGATATTGTGGTAATAGACGCGGCTGGCGGCGCATGCAAGAATAGGATACACAAGAAGTGAAGGGCGCCTGGCGAGTGTCGACGTCTGCGGGCGAGAAATGGTAAGCCCGGAGGTGTCTTGCAGGCGATTGTTCCGAGGCGAAGACCGACAGCAAGAGCGCTACAATAACAAACAGACAGCTACCTACAACAACAAAGTAAAGGTGAAGCACAGCAAACGCCTGCCTGCTCACAATGTGGTGAAGCAGAAGGTATTGCGCGTGGCTGGGGAGGGGTCGTCGCTCGTGCTTTCCTCGCGAAGATGACGAAGCAGTTCCACATGTGCATGACATCCTGGCCGGTACGCTAAGAGAAGTCCATCGAAACGGATCGACGTCTCGCACGTTCAGACACCCCACGCTCAGCCTTATGCACAACAACGTTCCGTGACGGCCGTTCTTCCGATTCGATGCTGGTTTATGCAATACCTTTGTAGCTAAGAACCTGGTGGAGTGTGCCAACCTACATTCTACACCAGCATTGAGCAACTCGACCGTCAGGTGTATGACGACCCGTAACAGACTCGCTGAATGAAGCATCGAAAGCAGCTTTGCCTTCTGAATTTCCCAAAGTTTGCATGATCGTTCGCAGCGACTGTGGATGCAGCTGAGTTAAGAGCCGGTGAAACCAAGGGCGATATATTTCCTCACAGTACAGAAAGTAAACTGACCGTCTAGGAGAACCATCCTCATTACTGCGAACGACACGAGAAAATACAGAAGCTACATCTATACCCATCATGACGCACTTGTACAATCCAAGCATTCACGCCCGGATCTCAGTACCTCAACGCCACCCTGAACCACCCAACACCACCTTCACTCCCCCCCACACCCCCTCTTCTCACCCTCCCCATGCCCATGATACTCACACTCTCCCCTCCCTAACCCCCATCGTAACCCTCCACGCAAACACCCCCGGCACCCTCTCCCTCCACCCCTCCTCATCCTCCAGCGTCTCCCTCCGCTCCCCACACATGACACCCCACGTATCCACCAGCAGTTCCAGAACTGGGTCCTGCGGCGCTAGATGCGTGAATGCGTGAGCCATGATGTCGAGCGTTTGCCGCGCGGTGATGATGTGTACGAGGTGTCTGTTCATGGCTGTGTAGAGCTTGGGTACAGCGAGGCGTGAGGCGAGTGCGTATAAGAGGATTTTGAGGGTTTTGACGTGGTTGAAGCGTGCGCATTCGATGGTTGCGAGGTCGTCGCGTGCCAAGAGTTCCCATTCGGTGTTGTCGTGTGGTAGTTCCTGGCTGTGTAGCCATGCGATGAAGATGTTGAACACGGCTGGCTGCACGTCGGAGAGTGTGATGGGTGCGTTGCTGGTGGTGTCGAGGTCGGGGACGTGGAATGTGAGCAGGGTTTGGGAGATGTAGTAGAGTGTGTGGGCGGGGCCAATGGAGAAGGTTATGTTGGGTATGGGGCCGGCTTTGGAGATGGGGCTGGGGTGGTGTTGTTAGATATTTCTGCGTCTGTGGAGAGATCTGGGTTTGCTTACATGATAGACGCCATGGCAACGAGTCTTGCATCATTACTGGTAGTTGATGGTGGAATGGATGATACAGATGTTTCAACCGGAGGATTGAGCTGTGTGGTCTCTGTGGGTAGTCTAACATACTGTCAGCCAGCAATACGACGTGCGCCCAAGGGTCACTTACACCGCATTACCGCGCTCTTTTGCTGGTGAAGTAGATGTCTTACGCGGAGAGTGCAATTGAGTCGTCCCTGTACGCCGCCTAATCTTCCCATCAGCCCAAGGAAAACAAGTTAAACACCGAACGTTCAAACGTACGCTACATTGCTCCCAGGTTTCGGCGGCGTCGTCATGCGTATCACCGGCTTCTTGGCTGCCATGGCTTGCATCGCGTTGGGTTTGGACATTTTGCTCATCAAAGCTGTAGGAGTATTTATCAAGTATGCTTTGGTTTGATTGTTGTAAAGCTGAAGAAGAGGTTGGTTGGGTGTGTTTGATTAGATACCGCTACGATAGCGCCAAGAAATGCGTTTGCTCGTGGGGCGGATATCTGCTTTGAGCTAGGGAACGTACTTTTGGGACAATCGGTGGAATTGGGTCTTTCATCTGAATCTACTAGCAATAAGTTCTCGCTAGAAGGAAGTATAGCTGTCCTGTTTTGTTTGATGGTGAGTGAGTACCTCGACTCAAAGACGACCACTGATGATGTCCGATGCTAGCGAATTGCTTTTTCCGCTGAATTTCGGGTGAGATATTGTGGCTGCAAAATGACATGTTGGTACCGAGCGGTGAGTACTTTGACCCTGAAGACGGCTACTGACAGGACCCGACACTGACATACCCGGTTCCCCGATCAATTGAGAGATATGAAACTGCTCCCTACCTAGGTACAAACAGGAAAATACGTACAAACACCTCGGCGGGAAATGCATTTGCGTCGTCTAAACACTCCCGTCTAAATTGTGGGGCCCTGTTTGAGCAGTGTTGCTGACCAGTGGTGAGTACGTTGACTGAGGTCCAAGCTCGGTCATTGATTTGATCCGGCACGATGGGTTTGCTTCCCCGGCGATTTGGAGGAGAAACTGTATTGTGGAAAGAAGTATGGAATATCGGGGTTTAGGCAAGCAGTAAGTACATGGACTTTAGTGATAGCCACCATCTCGTATCGTATGGCACCTGAGCCCGCGAGCTGTAGAAAATAAAATAATGTCTGTTTAAGCGGCGAATAATCTGAATCTCTCAACGCGCTGATGAGTGCTTTGACTCTGGGTACGCTTCATCACATACGTACCTAGGTAGATAGCGACAGAGCACTAGCCCATGGTGTTTCTTGGCCTGTAATCCACGGCCGAGACTTTCACGCTCCCGATTAGGAAGGTTGAAAGTCTCCCCTACAGACAGAACACTAGCGCATGGTGTTTCTTGGCCTGCAATCTATAGTCGAACCTTTCACGTTTCCGATTAGGCAGTTTGAGAAAGAACGTCGCAGTAGCGTGAGGTGAGTCTTCACCTGCTACCAACAGCCGATTTTTTTACCTTCCTGACTAGGCAGTTTAAGACATTCACTCGGCAAAAGCTGGAGTAGCACGATTCACGTGCTATTTGATCACAAACATGACCAATGGCGTAATTACAATGGCTTTGAAACGGTAATTCGCATTCACCAGTACCATTGGAGTAGATGCTTGGTTTCAGTAGCGAAAGAAATGAATGATTGGTAAAGAGTGAGTACGTTATTTTCACCCACTACAACCATTGCTGCCCACGGTTCCTGCTTGATTCCGTAGATCGAACTGCTTCATCCGTCATTCCTCCTCCAATCCACAGACTTCTTCCGCTCAAGCCATCAACACCCTCAGCCGCTCCTCGACTATATCGCCTATACTTCCCTAATCAAGATATTCAAAACGGCGTCGAAATACTCTTGTTCCTCGAATTAGCTACGAGCAGTCTTGATTTCCATGGAGTAGTAAGAAGCACTGGTACCCGGCAGACTCTCCCGTTCCTAGTCGCAACGTCAGCGTTGTCACCGCCTAAAGCCAAACTTGCTTACCTGTTTCACCATACGGTCTAGTCCATCCGCCCAATGTAATGTCTTTTGACCGACGAGGTGCGTGAGATCTCAAGTGAAAACCCCCGTGTTCTCGAAGTACTACTCGGAAAGGAATACCGTACTTTGCCAAGCTTTCTGCCGCAGCGTTGACATGTGTCGACAGTTGCATAACACCAGCGGCGCACAATGTGCTGTCGCTGCCGCCGTTGTCGTTGTATATGCGGAGCTCGAGCACAAATCCGGGACGGAACTTTGCTCTCGAAAGCGCGTTGAAGTAAGGCGCAAGTGACCGCGTGTCTGTATGCTCGTAGCGCAAGCGAAACTCAAGTTTAGATCCCTCACGGAAGCTGTTCGTTGGAACCGCCAGGAAGGAACACTGGAACTTCATGGAGTATGAATCGGCTGACGCTGTAATCAAAACAGTGAGTCCACGAAGCAGGAAACTTTTCGCCTTTAAGCCCACCCCGAAGTAATCCTCATGAAAGAAGTGCTCCACGTGAGTTGGCGCATCCAATGTAATGTCGCTAGAGTTCTCGTAAAGCCACTGCACTGCTTCTGCTGCTATCTGCTGATTGTCGGGGTCGCTCTGACCCTGTAGTTGCGGCGGAAGCTGCAGAGCGCGAACGGCCTGCGGATCCCAAAGATAGGGAGTAGATCATGTCGCGAAGCTCGCGTGGTAGCTTTGTGATGACATTGGCAGCGAGAGAGCGCGTGGCTTGTCCGCGAGTGGAGGTCTTGAGCTTGCGCTTTATTGATGAAGCGGGTGAGCGAGTCGTGGTGATCGTGTCGTGGTGACTGTTGTGAGGTTCCTGTGTGTTGACTGTTACTTGAGTAGTGGAGCGACTTACTGGTAGCGTTTGCACACCTGCATCATCCAAGCTTTTCAAGTGACACAAACCGTAAATCGCTCACTTCAGAGCTTCTAAATGGGAACCACGCAAGCTTCCGCAAATTACCAGCTTTCACGGCCACCGCGCCTCTCACCACCTCCCCAAGGTGCTGAAAGTGCGAGATGAGTCTAAGTTGAAGGTCGGGGACTTAGAAGGGAGCGAGATTAGATTGGAAGATGAAAGCAGAGGAAGATGTAAGAATGTAAAATGAACTGTTTGCACATACGCGCACTACCCAGCAATGTAGTGCTTGTCAAAAGAGATTTCCCTGCTCGTCATGGGCTCCGGAATCTGATCGTCCCAAAACCCATATTCTCTCTGAAGCCCGAAAGCATTCCCAACCCCAGGTTTAGCAATCTCTCACCAACCACAAAACGTAAACAACTCGTTCTCATATCTACCATGTTGATGTTGGTAGCAATGACGCGAGAATCGCTATCTCAAGTGACTTTCGTACTGTCGGAAAATAGTCTCATTTCCAAGCATCTCTCCATCTCTGACAATATGCAACAAGCACCCTGGTGATCGACTTGCCCATGAAAGTCGTGACATCCCAGGTTTCACCTTGCACATGCTCTTGGGTCATGCAGATCTCGACCTTGTCTCCTTGAAATCGCGCCATGGCGTAGTCGATGATCGCGATGACATTATGAAGGTCACGCACGCCCATAGTGTGTTGGTTCTTGTGATCGACCCGCACGTGAAGTTTGAAGCCTGGATGAAACCTGTGTGATGCGAGTGGGGCAAAGTAAGAGCATGGATCAGTTTTGAGGGGAAGATCTCTCGAGTTTTGGATGACGGTGGTGAGTTTGCGAAGACGATAGTCCATCGCTTTGATGCCAGTATCAAACAGGTCGGCAACGAGGAAGATCGGTATCTGCTCACACGTGCCAATAGTGATATCGTACGAGTTCTTGTAGAGCTACTCCAGCGCCTCGGAGGGGATCTGCTCGCCAACAAGGCTTTCATTCGTGACAGCTGTGGTGTGGCGTGTTTTTGAATTGCGAAGGATCGTCTTGTGCTGAGAGTCGACTGGAGGTGCGAGAAGCCGATCTAGCTGCAGGTTCTTGACGGTGTCAGTATCGCAGATGTACGAGTAGATCATGTCGCGCAGTTCTCGTGGTAATTTCGTGCACAGCGAATGGCCGAGAGCCTGCAGTTCTGAATTGTTGAGAGAATGTAGCTTCATTAGAACGGTGGTGAATTGGGTGGGAGAAGGGCTCGGCTGACTGCCAACCATGGCCGACGGTGGGTGCAGTCTGCCGCAGCCGACGACGACGATGACACCATCGATCCAACGTCCCTCCTGATCTCTTTTTGGAACTGGCGCAACACTTCAATGCTCAGCGCACTCCCAACACGTCAATTCTGTGCGTTGCTGTTAGCGATACGACACCACACATCAACACCAGTATTGACTTACATTGCTGTAGTACATCATAAGCATACAATGGAGCGTTGTTGTCGCAACGTTATTGCGCACCACTTTCGTGATATTCCAAGGCATGCATAGCGGATGCTCGAAGGTAACAAAAGTAGGTATATCCCTAGCCTGTAGACGGTCCATAACGGTGAAAAGCATGCGCGTAAGAGTGACGAGATGGTTTGCGCCAGCGCTCGTGGCATCGGTGTGTCGAACGTGGATCTTCAAGGTGAAGTCGGAACGGAGTTTGCTTCTCAGAAGTGGCGCGAGTTCCGAGTCTGAAGTGGAGGTCGAGTATTGTGATGTTGGTATGATACACGCCAATTTTCGCAACGCGAAGTCTTCAGCCTTGACACCGACTCCAAGGAAGTCGACCGTGAAGAACCTGATCAGCTGATTCGGCGCCCCAATAGCGATCTCGCGAGAATTCCTGAAGATCCATTCGAGCGCCTCTGCAACGCCCTCTGCAACGCACTGTGGACCGAGGACAGCTTTGTTGATGACGATAGGCGAGCCGACAGGAAGGATTTTACACGTGCAGAGATGATCGCCGCAACAGCCAATTTCGTGCCGGCATGGTTCGAGCAGATGAGCAAACGGGATTGCTTGAACGGTGTCCTTGTCGCAGAAGTATGAGTAGATGATGTCGCGAAGTTCTCGGGGCAGCTTTGTGCACACGTTGAGGGCGAGGGTTTGTATCAGTCGTTGATCCTGGGTGATTGATGTTGATGACATGGCTTATGATGAACGAAAATCAGAGGCCGTGAGATTGAGCTTATTTTCTGGTGGTTGGGTGACCGTGGAGGCGCCGCTGAGTGTATCGTCTGTGGACTTGAGAGGCTCGGTGAACTCTCGCTCTGCGACTGCAGCTGCGACTTGTTTGATGGCACTACGAGTATTGCTGCCAAACGAGAGTCTTGGCAGCGCTTGCCGGCTCGAATTGTAATTTTACACGTGAACTCTTCTAAGCGCTAGTATGAACGGGACAAGAAACACAATATGTGTTGCTGTTGTTCATTGCTATGCAAATAAGCTCTCAATCCTGCTCGTAGCCATAACTTACAACTTCCTTCCCTCAATACTGCTCTCGAACCCATCTCAGCCCATACTCCAAGCCCATGCGTACATATGCATATACAATCGGAAGTAGTGCGGCTTGGTTCCCAGAAGCAAGCTCTCATTCTTCCTCACTTGTCAAAGATCGTTCGCCTGCAAAAGCTCCTCGTCCACAGTCATGTGGTTGACGCGCTTCTTCGTAAACTCGAATGCTGTAAAGAAAATGGCGTTGACGACGCAGGAGCGCGACATGGAGACACCGAGACCTCGGTACATGCGTGGGTTCATGAATTGGATTTTCGGCCGTGTTGCCTTACCGCGGCCGCCGGCGAGGCAATTGCGCTGGTAGATGCTCTTCGCCGTGTCTATCGGGAAGATCTGTTTCGAAATCAGCTCCTGTAACATGGATGACGGTGCCCAAGATTGCTTACGCAGGCCCAGCTAACAAGGCCACACATGCCTCCAGCTACGACCACAGCTAGAGGATGCGTAGGGGATGTTCCGCGCGCGTTCGCCAAAACTTGCTTGATACTTTCGTATGTCACAAAGTAGATGCCGGTACCGATCGAGTCGCGTACTGTGCCCTGTTAGCTTTCGGGCACTCCTGTCAGTCTTTTCAACGGCCACCTACGCAGATGCAAATGGAACCCAGAGTACAAGCCTCTCCAGCCCCGATGCTTAATCAGGTTCTGTGCGGTCTTGAACGTCCCCAGGTTTTGATAGCTCTTCCGGATCGCATCGTTCTTGCCTCCACCATCGGTACGGTCAGCCATCAAGACCGATATCTGCGCGCTAAGCTTCGTCAACTCGAAGGGGCCTGAGAGGAGTCAGATAGCGCCAAAGTTGTATTTGTATGTGTTCGTACAAGCAATCGCCGTGATAGAGGCTCCAGCTCCTGCACCTGCCAGTCCAAAGCATGCTACGGTCGACAATGTGGGATATGCGCCCTTGGTATTAGCAATGACAAGCGGCGAGCTGCCGGTTGCCTGGTATATCCAGTCATCGATGGCGTATTTGGAGCGTTGGTATATCGAGAAGGAGACGGTTCGGACGAGGGTTATGCTCAGGAGAGGCGACCAAACACCTGCACGCAATGGCATTAGTTGTGATCTCGTATTGACATGGGATGCATACCACGCCAAAAGCCATGGGCGCCCTCGGTCGCATATGTGTGCCGCACGCAGTCGCCGAAAGACTTGAAGTTGTAGCTGCTGGATGTCAACGGTGACCAAGGGTTGGTTGTAGGGGTGACCTACGCCTGCAACCTCGTCTTGACCGAGTCGAGAGGATACTACGCACAATCAGCATTCACCCCCTATCCACTGCATAACCGTGTCTACCCACAGCAACAAAAGTCGAGAGTAGACTGCTGGAGCTCGCAGCGACCTCTGTCCTATACTTCTTGGTCCACCTCTTCGCCTGCTCGCTCCTCAGCACCGCTCTCGAGACCTCAGTCAAATCCCTGGGCCTGTTCGCTATCTTCTTGATGTTGGGCACATCGTCTTCATGCTGCGGCATACTGGCTATCGCTAGCTGTGGAAGACTGCGACGTCTTCCTACGGCGATCGCGATTAGGCCAGTAGCCGGGCAAGCTCCATCAAGACCGCGTGCACGTCACGACTCGGGCGGTGTGGCTGAATGTGCGCGACAGGCGACTGTAGGGGGTGGGTGGTGTTGGAGAAGGAATGGTGGGCAAATGGAGCGTGGGACAGGCGCTGGCTGGTGTTATGCGGGCGTTTGGTGGTGGAAGTGGAGGTGGGGTGCTTCAGTTGCACCGATGTGGTTTGAGAGGTGGAGCTGATTGGACGATCTGCGCAGGAACATGCACCTTGTTACTGAACAAGAGCCTGAATGCTGCTCGCTCGGCTACTTGAGATGACTATGAAGCTCCGTTCCAGTAAGATCGATGCTTTTTAAACTGTGCTGCGCTCTCTGAAGTTTACAGCCGGCCTGATCTGACGTCTGGAGGGGTGACGTCTGAACAGACTGGATGATGCGGGGCTCCGCATGTGAAGCTGTGCAGAGCATCTTCGAGAGCTTCAGCGAATCAAACATGGAGCGCAAACTTAGTAAACCGGCCGCGGAGAGTTGGCGACAACAACGACACAAATGGCTCACAAGATTTGTGAGTATACGAAGGTGCTCATGTCTATTGTGTCAACCTGCAGGAGGCGCTGAACTTCAACTCGGTGACACAAAAGATAGGTAGTTACCTGGAGTATTTTGTAGAGTGTGCACTTATAGACACGCAACGCACTAAACGGGCGCTCTTTCCTTCTCGACTCATCGCGTCTTCATTTCTGTTCTTGCCTAATATCTTGCGACGAAACAAACACCACACTCGTCTGCTCATCTTGTTCAAAGCGGCTTTCCCAACGCCCTCTTCGCTCTTCATCTATACAGCTTTGGTGTCTCCGCTCTTGAATGCAAAGCCGCTGCCTACAATAAAGGCTCGCCAAGATAATTTTCGCCATGAGTTCTCGATCACACGCCTCTCCATTGTGGCGATGCTCCGAGTCCTCCGAAAGGCTGAGTGCGATAGGCTGAGCTTTACATTTGGGGGCGCTCACACATGCGGCTGAGCTGCTTGTCATAGGGGCTATGCTCCAGCCTCATTGGCAAATCAGGACAGAATACATACATAGTCGCAGCCTTTTCACCACCTCATCTCTCAATCTTCTTCAACTTCTTACACAGTAACCCACCCCATGAACGTAACGACTGGCATCGTAGGCTGGACGTCCGAGCCCGAGGGCCGCGGCACATGGGGCCTTCTCTGGAGCTGTTTCGCAACGATTTTCCTCTGCACTTGGAGTGCGCTGCATCTGAATGTGCCGACGCAGGAGTACAGTGATAGTAGGATTCTTGGACGACGGGTGATTCAAGTCGTTGGCTGCTTGGTGGCGCCAGAATACTACGCCATCGATGCGATCATGCAGTTTGCAGATGCCAGGGCGTTGCAAGCCAGAGTATGTTATGCTCCCAGTAAACTAGAGAGACATCAGACGTGACTGACTCTATTGAAGACCCCGAAGTGGTCGCTGAAAAAGTGCTTCCTCCTTGTGATGAAAGGCTTCATCATCGAGTACGATCTCGACAGCCAAACGCACCGAAATCGACTAGACCCCAAAGCTCTCTACAAGCTCATGGAAGAAGGCACGATTACTTGGCTGGACATTGACGACGCCGAGATTGATGATCGCAGCAAAGCCGACCACCTCGTGAAGCTACTGGCTCTGACACAGATCCTCTGGTTCGTAACACAGATCATCGGTCGGCTAGTGCAGAAACTGGCCATAACTACCTTGGAGCTTTTCACGTTAGGCATAGTCACTTGGGCCGTGATTATCTACGGCGTGTATTGGGAAAAGCCATTCGATATTCGGCACCCGGTAGTTGTTCGTGTGAAAGTAAAGCAAGACTTCACTGCCCGCGAGAACGTGTTGAGACGAGTACCGGTAGCGGACTATGGCGCTGGGCCAGGTATAGCTCACGAGAGGATGTACGTGCTTATTTGCGCCGTTGTGTCTCTGGCTTTTTCCGCTCTGCATGTGGCAGCCTGGAAGTTCCATTTCTCGACTCTCACGGAACTGTGGCTATGGCGGACGAATAGCATACTGTGCACAGTAGCTCCGCTACTGCTGGCACTACTGTTTTGTCTCCTTCCCGAGCCCCAGGACGTCCCTGACATCAACAGCAAACATTGGTGGTTTCCGGGACTGCTAGCTGTTCTTTATACTATTGGCAGACTATACATGTTCGTGGAGATGTTCGCTGGTCTTAGAGCAGCACCAGCCAGCGTATATCAGACGCCACAGTGGTCTCAATATTTTCCTTCGATTGGATAGTGGATACACAACTCAATCTTATGTTCTGTTACACCATTTGTGCAAGTGGGCTCTTATGCTCGGCGATCAATCCTTCTTCCCCATCATCTTCCTCAGCTCAGCATCGTTCTCACTGCGCTCAATCGGCACCACAGGAGCCTGCTCCTCCTTCCCTGCCTTCTTCTTGCCCTTCATATCGCTCAAGAGCGCCTGCTTGAACGTCCCTCTATCGTCGTCCAGCCTCTCCATTGTTCCATGTCGCCGCATGCTCTCCTTGTGCCAACTTATTTGCCCGCCGTCTGCTTCGCGGTGTTTCTGGGCGTTGAGCTTTGCGGCGCGGATGGAGGTACGGGCGTAGACGAAGAGGAGCCCAGCCATTGTCACGGCAGCGAGCGGGGCCATGATAGTCTATGCGGTGAGGTTAGCATGGTGAGGTGAGTTGTGCGGATGGAGGGACGTACGCGGCCATTGATGATGCCTCTTGATCGGGAGAGACGGCCTGCGGTAGGTGAAGATGTGGGTTTGGAGGTTTCCGATATGCCGTCTGGGCCTTTCGGCATGGAGAGTCGTCCACCCATACTGAAGCCTCAATCGCTAGGACTGCGTGCTGAACACTTTCAGAGTGTCGTGTGACTAGTGGCTTCACTTGGGCAGCCAATGATTGGGAGAATTCGGCTCATCAGTAGGCATGCTGGACTTGTCAGCTACTATACACACTGTACAAGTTGTAATCGCCAAAGATGGACAGCGATTACTCACAAGCTTGGAATGTTTGGTGTTGGAGCATGAGATGGTCTAATATCAATGAGGTAATGCCCGCGGCGGTTTACCAAAGCGGCAAGGCGCAAGGCACGGGCTGACCGAGCTCGAGCAGTCGCGCTAAGTCATCCCACCATGTTCGTCATCTGGCATCGCAGATTAGAAAAGTTCGATGAAACTCAAATCGAAATCCGCTGTTTGAGGATCAACGCGTCGAGTTGATTACTTCGTCACGGGGCTCAGTCTGTCGTCCACGGCGTCCGGTACCACTCTGTCTGCCCTCTTCCTGCAGTGTGCTGCACAAAGCCCTACGATCTGGATTACTAAGGTCCAGTCCGCTCCATTGACCATTACATTCTAGCCCCTGCGTCATTGCATAAGTAGAAGCGATACCCCGCTGTGTTCTCTACATGCACAGAGCACTTGCTTGTAGAACACGAGCTCTGTCAACGAGTCTCTATAAGATTACCCCTCCATCCGCGGGACACAGCTTCACCACGCGTTCCCACTTCACACCTACCTCCAACACAACCGTGGCGTCTTCGCGATTATCGAACCTCTCATCTCACTTCTCCACATCTAGCCCTGCCATGTCTTCAGAGACGAAGGAGTGCGACTACTTGGTGCTAGGCATCGGCAGTGGTGGCATCGCCTCCGCTCGACGAGCAGCCAAACACGGCGCCAAAGTCATTGCGGTCGAATCGAGCAGATATGGTGGTACTTGTGTGAACGTCGGGTGTGTGCCAAAGAAGGTCACATGGAATGCGGCGGCCATCGCAGAGACCTTCACGGACGCAAAGGCATACGGCTTCAAAGTCGGTGAGACACCAGAATTCGACTGGCCGTACTTCAAGAAGAAGCGAGACGCATACGTCAAGCGCCTGAATGGCATCTACGAGAACAACCTGAACAAGGATGAGATCCGACATCTGCGCGGGAGGGCGAAGTTTGTGGGAAAAAATGAGGTCGAGGTAGCACTCTCGGAAGGAGGTACACAGCGCGTCAAGGCGAAGCACATCCTCATTGCAACTGGTGGCCGACCAAAGCTACCCGAGATTCCTGGAAAGGAACTTTGTATCAGCAGCGACGGCTTCTTCGATCTCGAGAAGCAGCCCAAGAGCATTGCGACAAGTGGCGCTGGATACATCGGTGTTGAGATGACTGGCATGCTCCACGCTCTTGGCACAAAGACACACTTCTTCATCCGTGGCGACAGGCTCCTCCGCACCTTCGACCCCATGATCCAGGACTCTGTTACCAAAGAGTACGAGCGCCAAGGCATCAACCTATACAAGGGCTCTCAGATCACCAAAGTCGAAGACATCGGCAACGGCATGAAGCGCGTGACCTACCAAGAGACCAAGACCAAGAAGGAATCTACCGTCGAAGTCGAAGAAGTTCTCTTCGCGACCGGCCGCGTCCCGGAGATCGAGGACCTCCACATCAAGGATTTCGACATCAAGCTCAACGACAAGAACCACATCGTGACCGACGAGTACCAGAACACAAACCTTTCCAACATCTACGCCATCGGCGACGTCTGCGACCGCGGCTTCGAACTCACGCCCGTTGCCATCGCTGCTGGCCGCCGCCTGTCCGACCGCCTCTTCGGCGGCAAGCCCGACGCACACCTCGAATACTCCAACATCCCCTCCGTTGTCTTTGCACACCCCGAGATCGGCTCCGTTGGCCTCACCGAGCCCGAAGCACGCGAGAAGTACGGTGACAAGGTCAAGGTGTACAAGACGGAGTTCACGGGCATGTACTATGCCATGATGGACCCTGAGGAGAAGGGACCGACAGCGTACAAGATCGTGTGCCTGGGCGAGGAGGAGAAGGTGATTGGACTGCATATACTGGGCCAGGGAAGCAGTGAGATTCTGCAAGGGTTTGGCGTGGCGATCAAGATGGGCGCGACGAAGAAGGACTTTGATAATTGTGTGGCCATTCACCCCGTCTCGGCTGAGGAGTTGGTATGTATTCAGTGTGTTGCGCTTTTGAGTATGAGAAATGCTAACGGTGTGTAGGTTACCATGACTTGAGCGTATAATTCTATAGTGAATGACGTAGAAGTTGGTCTGTAGTATGCAAGTACGTCTAAAGATCTGGATCGGTGCCCCCAGCATCACATCTTTGCGCACGCTCTCTAGTCTTTCGACACTTTGTCTTTGCCATGCTACAGGAGGTTTTGCACCACTCCAACTCATCCTAGCCTCAACCTCGACTATCAGCAATCAACTAAAAACAAAGGGTGTGATGGCCTTAGGCCAGCACGTACATGGGTAAGTGTTACCGTGAGTCTAGTTTCTTGCTATTGGAGTATAGCATGCTCGCGAAGACGAGGATCAGAAAGTTGCTTACTTTCATTCGCCTCCGCTCAGGTCCTATGTCGTGTATGTATGGGCTTCAGAACAGATTATTGGGCTTGTTAATACTCTCGGCACAATACACGATGCAGCAAACAATGCGACCATCATTCATCATGACATTGAGCTGGATAACATTCTCGTTGCTTTCGCTACGGATGACCACATGCTCAAAACTGTAGATTGGGGCAGTACTTTCAGGCACGCAAATTATGATGTCTTGTCCGAGAGCTATCGCACCCCACTGTTGGGCCAGCAACCATTCGCGGGTGGAAAGGCAACTCATTCGCCCACACTCCTTACTCCATCCCCTCTACGCATCTCTGTCTTGCTTCATTTACGTGCCCTTCGGCTTCTTGCACATCGCCAGTTCATCCTACATTCATCACTATCGTAAGCGTTAGTCCCATACAACATTCCACATGAACCTACCTCAGACAACTCCTCGCAGCCATCCGGCCTCTCAATGTACCACTTTTTCTCCGCGCTTTTGAACTACATGCTGCGTCAGCTAGTGCGAACAACTTGACAGTCGCAACTCTCTGTCCGCACATTGACTTTGAAGTTATCTTAGGTAGCGCCTTTCGGCGTGTACTTTTCTCGGCACTTGGCTTGGAGCTTTGTCTTGGAGAGGTAACGACCAGAGATTTCTTGGATGAGCATTTCACGGAGGTGAACAGGGTGGGTGAGAGTTTGCTTGGGAAATGGGTCACTTTGCGTTGGACATTATATGGTCATTGTGTGGTGAGTGTATAGAGACCCCTCAATTGGCGCGACATTACACGGTTGAGTCCGTGGGCTCGTTACATTGGGGGACGAGATGCGGGCTACCGGAGAGGTATGTGATGGATGGTATCGATTGGTAAATGTGGTTGCGCTGAACGCCACGGAGTCGCACCGCGATATATCTTGATCGTTGGAAGAACATTGTGCAAGGCCCTGAAAAATAGGCTCTTCAGCAAGCAGAGAATAGACAGATGAGAAACGTATGTTCTCCAATGTATGGCTTGGAATCTCGAGTGTTCTCAGCCTCGCACGACTTTTGCGCATGACGTTCTTCCGGCGAGGTCGAGTATGCTGTGGAACAGTGCTCAGCCACTTACACAATCACATAGCCTCGACCTTCCCTGTAAGTCAGTTCAGCTCCAATCCGTTCTCTCTTCTCAACCACAAAGAGATGAATAGTACAAAGGTCTTTCAGCAGCTTCTGCAGATCGACCGGTCATGTGTTTCTAACCGAACGCACCGCGCCCCTCGTCTTCGAGAAAGAACTTAGCCAGTCAAAGCTTGAAGTGCGCTGTTTGACGGCGGAAGAGGTCTCACAGTATCAGCTAGGTGCTACGCAGAGGAGCTTCGCGACTTCGTTGCAGCAGTCTGTCGCTGCTAGCCTTACTGAAGAAGGCACGACTGCCCAGGAGCATATCCGTGTCGGCGACCAACATGCAGCACAACGTTTACAGATAGTTGATATTGACCTGAAGAAGCTACGACCGCTTATCCGTGTATGTTACATACCAAGGTGTAACATGAAGAAGTACTGATCGATCGTAGACTACGCAAGCTAATCAGAGGGTTTTGTAAGCTTTCGCACCATGTATTGCCCCATGTACTGTTGCTGAACAACCTCAGCTACCTCCGCCAGGACGACTCCTTCAGCCGTCTCAATATCACTAAGGAAACTTTCAAGACACTCGTGTACGAATGCGGAATATTCGCCGAATTCGCCGAATACGTCGTCGACTTCCGATGGAAGATGAAGGAGTCTGAGGTCGGCCCACCACCAATCCGCTTCAGGTTATTTGACCAGCCACACCCAGCTTATGATACGTTCCCTTCAGGTATCGATGTTTCGAGGTCTCAGGTATACATAGAATGCGCTTACGGTGTTCGGCACGCCGAGTTTACGAACCGGCCCGCGGAAGACGATGATGACGAAAAGCCGCCACCCTTTTCGCTGCGGCAGTTATCTGTCTACCAGAAATACGTGCCAAAGTCGAACGCACCATGCTCAACTTGGGTTCTCGTTGGCCAGTCTCAGAGGACTGAAAAGTGCCTGGATCAATACGTGAACGGTGATGATCAAGTCATGGGTGCTCATCCTTTCGAACTTCACATCATCTTTCTCGATGCAGCTATCGCATCATGGCGACCGTATCTTGCTCATCTTCTGGAGGAAGAAAGTCAAGTGGTAAGTCTTACTTTGAAGTAGCTGAGGAGCTGGCGTTGATCTTCATTGGCGTAGTCCGACAGAGCGGTTGCCATGATGATTGGCAAAGAGGATGATCCTGATCGCTTCATCACCGTTGATATGGATGATTATCAACGATTGAAGGACATTGAGGATCGCATTTCAGATGCTGTGCTATGTTTGGACTCGACTCTTGATACGCTCAAGACATTCCTGGAGATGCACGGCGCATATTTTGCAGCACAGAATACTCCCGACTCCGAGAAATATGAGCACATTCGTAATGCGAGTACAGTAGATACCGTGCGTTTCGTGTTGCAAGAGAAGCAGAGGGAAGTTGCGTTTGCACGGAAGAAAGCGTGTCGCGGTCTACGTACAGCTTGCTCGGTCCGATAGTACTCGGGACTATGGGAACAGAGTTTCACCATAACCTTGCTGACTTCCGGACATTCCGGTAGATATATCAACACGTAGACTCACTCAATTCAACTTCAGTGTTCCTTTCAATTCTGCTGCCCAATCGCCTATTTCGCGAACCGTAACAAAGCGAAAGCGATGTCAGCAAAAGCACAAAACACTCGATCACTGGTTGGTGCATCATTCATTCATGCTAGAGCCTTCATTGACGAGCTCCATTTCATGAATCTCTTCGTTACTAGAGCGCCAAACAGGTTTCAATCTCGACCAGCAAATGACGGCGGTGCAAAATCTTGAAAAAGAGGCATACGAGGAGAACGCAATCATGGGGCAGCTCGCAGAGAAGAGTAGTCGCGACTCGTCGAGCGTCAGAGTCCTCACCATCATCACCCTTGTGTACTTACCCTGCACGATAGTTTCGATGAATACATCTCTACCGTCCTAGTTTTAGACTCTAACTGACCCTTCATAAAGCTTCTACTCTACGCAGTTCGTAAAGCAAAAAGACCAACCTGACGGTGGCCATAGCCTTGAGTACATGGAAAACGCGTGGATGTTCGTCGCTGTGTCCGGACCACTAACCATGCTCACTATCATCATTTGGTACGCCTGGACACACTTCCAGAAGATTGTGGACATGGTCATGTGGAAGAGAGAGAGGCAGGCCAGAGGCTTCACGGAGTGTGTGGAAATGCTATTTTTGCTGCGCAAGATACGTGAATTGCCGCGCTGAATGAGCCATAAGCGAAAAGAAGGCATTCGGGAGATTGCAATTCGCGTTCATACCCGTCAAACTCCAGGCAGGAGTCTTTGACCGCGAAACACCCACTCCTTTCAAGGTTCCAATCGATGGCTCCCTCACAAGAGGTCAACTGGGCAGTGGTACTTCAGGTGAGGTCTTCAGCATTGTTGCCTTCCCGTCTGAGTTCAGATACTTCGAGCAGCCACCCAAAGGGTTCGCAATCAAGCGCATCGCCGAGACTGATGAGGTTGATCGTGAAATACGTGTCTTGACTCAGCTCAACAAGATACCACCAAACAATCGCCAGGCCATTGCCCTGGCGCCTATTTACACAGGCTTTCGACGAGGCACAGTTACATACCTGGTAGGAGCACTAGCCGACATGGACTTGGACCGATTCATGAAAGAGAATCCCAACCCCAGTTCGATGAACATTCAGCGCAAACTGATTCTATTGCAGCTTCGTGGGTTAGCACAAGCCTTGAATATCTGTCACACAAAACTTGATGGCTACAGCATCTACAACCACGATCTCAAACCCGAGAACATACTCGTCTTCAAGGACCCGGCGAAGAAACAGACGACGCTCAAGATCACCGACTGGGGCAGCGCTGATGCAAAGCCTTTCAACCACAGTGGCGGCGGTGCAAGTCCTAGATCGCAATGCGGAGTGAACCCACCGTATACAGCGCCCAAGTGCAGACACGATGCGCCAACGTCACGACGCCACGATATCTGGTCGCTTGGTTGTATCTTTGCTGAGATACTGATCTGGTATACCAAAGTATGGTCGGCGCTCGAGAAGTTTCGCGTTGATCGAGAAGCCGAGAACGATGAGGATTGGTGTATGAATCCTGGGAGTGTTCTCGTCGGCACTGTGCGTCAGGCTCTGGCCAACCTGGAGACCGCGGGCTGGCATCCGCAAGTATCTCTCATTAAATGGATGCTGAGCTTCCAGGAGGCTAGTAGGCCCACAGCTAACCAGGTTGCTTCACATGCTGCTTTGCGTTGAGTATGAGCGAATGACCAATGGCGGAAAGGGGTGTTTTCTCATGGAGGAACACAAGAAGCGCAAGTTATGGTATTTCTCAGGGTTTCATTTGTATGCGTCGCATTTGTTTTTGTTTTGGGTTTCGCGTCATTTTGAGTTGGTCCTTTGTGTCCATTTTTGCGTTGGTCCTTTTAGTTGCCTCTTTGTCACTTCCGCGGTCCGTTTTTGAGCTTTCTGCGTTACTTCATACTTTCCTTCAGTCCTGTTTTCGCGTGTTGGGTCTTGCGTCAGATTGCTTTTGTCTGGTTTTGCGTCTCATGCTGGTTTTTTGTCGCTACATTTCTTTGGGCTGTACGTTCTCAGTCATAGTCAGTTCGGTCATTGCATTTCTTCGTTTTCATACCTCTCTTCAATGTTACAAGGTAAATGTGACTGATCATTAGCTTCGCCTAATGGTAATTACTGAGGGCTTGGGCGTGCAAGCTGTTGCATCATGTTGTGAAGTCCCTGGACCTAGCCACTGGCCGGCAGATGGCTCAGCCATCTTGTATGTCCATCGCAAAGTGTGAGTCGACTTGTTGAAACTCATCAGCCGCGATTGAACGCATGATGCACGTCGAAGAGATCTTGTTTTTTGGTGGCAGTAGCTCTCCGCTCCACCATCCAGGTGCAATGAGGAGAACTCGAAACTGCCTTCGATGCAGGTGCTGCTTCGTTGCGCCACAAAATTGTCAACCTGTTCAAATGTTTCTAAAATCGAAGAATTTGACAGGCAAAGTGTTGATCTGAGCGTTCTCACTCGCTTCACTTGCCTCCACACATGCTTCATTTAACACACGCCCATCGATACGCATGTCTGATGTCCTCGTGGTCATGTACGATAGCAACCGGTGGTCTCGGTTGTGAGGGCAAGTATGTTGCAGTCCTTTTGCTTTTGTCTTCTTCCGCCAATGAATGAAGCTTCGATGACCCACCCACATTCGTGGATCAATCCGGGGTGCAGGTGCTACTAGCTGGTCTGCGAAGCGAGGGCTGCAAGAATGGTGCTTTTGCCGGTGCATAATGGTCGGACGTCAGGTGAGACTGAGGTAAACGAAGGGACACGTAAGGTGACGCCTGAATGACAATAGGATCACTGAGTTATCGACAGCAATGGCCAATGTAGTGATTGCGGCGTTTCGGAGAGGATGGGGCACAGCCTTGAAGAAATGCCGACCTTTAGGCGGACGGTGTTTCACTAGGCCAATTCGAGCCATGGCATGATCTTTAGTGGATCGGGGAGCCCAAGCTTTTGCCGGGCATTAACAAGCATCGCCAAGTTGTAAACAGTGGTACAGGAACAATCTATCGGCGTCTTCGCTTCCATAAATCAAATGTATGAAATTGAGGCATCGTCTGAGACCTAGGTAGCTCATGAGCTCGACGGAGAAGACGATGCCTAACGGTTTTTTGGGGTCACGAGTTCCTCACAAATCTCGCCTTTCGACGACACCAATGTCCGCGCACAAATGGCAATTTATGCTCCACCTAGTTCGAGCTCGATGCGAACACAAACCATCCAGCTTGCATCGAAGCGGCTGCAAAGAGCCGTGGATGTTTTGAATTGTTTGACCGACGGTAAGTGCTCAGTGCTCGGTACTCTACAATGTTCTCCGCAATTCATCTACATGCCGGATGTATCCCCACAAGTAAGGAGATTTGCCTGGCGTCGGCCTGAACAAGACCCCGGCAGAAGTCCAGATCTGATCTGCTTCGTATTTTCTCCGACTAATTAGCAAGTTTCCACCAATCTTGGCCATTGTCTCAAGGGTTTCGAAACACAAGCAATTGTACCAAGGACCGATATGCACGCCGCGACCTTCTACGCAGTGTTCAAGCCCTTGACATATATAAGGTAGAGGCTTGTTGCACTTCAACGAACACCACCAAGCTTCACCAAGACTTCATTCCCTTCACACCATTCCTTCGCTTAACACGATCTTCAAATTCACTTCTCAAAATGGTTGCATTCACCCCAATAGTCCTTGCGCTCTCCGCGGCCGTCAGCACTCTTGCTGCTCCAGCTGCTGATCCCGTTGCGGCTGCCGATGCTCCCGACTTCGAACTGAACGCCAACAGCCTCGCTCGTCGTCAAGACTACAACCAGAACTACAAAACTTCCGGCAACGTGAACTTCCAGCCCACGAACAACGGTTACTCCGTTCAGTTCAGCAACGCTGGTGACTTTGTCGTCGGCAAAGGATGGAAGACTGGTACCAACAGGTAAGCTCATTGTGATCCACTCCTACTGGATGTACTTGCTGACTCGTCATTCAGGAAGATCAAGTTCAGCGGCTCCACTTCCGCCCAGGCCGGCACCGTTCTAGTATCTGTCTACGGCTGGACCAAGAACCCGCTCGTTGAGTACTACGTTCAGGAGTACACCAGCAACGGTGCTGGCTCTGCCCAGGGCCAGAAGATGGGCACTGTCACCTGCGACGGCTCCGTCTACGACATCTGGAAGCACACCCAGACCAACCAGCCTTCCATCGTTGGCACTGCCACCTTCCCGCAGTACATTTCGAACAGGCAGAGCAAGAGGGCCGGCAGCGGTACCGTCACCACCCAATGCCACTTCGACGCCTGGAAGAAATATGGTATGAACCTCGGTCAGCACAACTACCAGACACTCTCCACTGAGGGCTGGGGCAATGCTGCAGGCAACTCCAAGTACACTGTCTCCAGCGGTTAAGTGTCTGGGTGGCAATGAGACCAATCAGCGAGTCGGTCATGGACAAGTGCTGGATGTAACCCAACATCATATTCTCTTCTCTTTCTTCGTAGACCTGCGGTCTCATCATTGAAATCATCAATGCTTTGTATATATCGATAACCTTCTACCAAATTCATATGTTTCGCTCGCGAAGATATGTGACTCGCGTCCGTATTCATTCCATGCTGGGCGTCCAATGATGCAGAACCGTAGCACCTGACTGTTTCCTCACGAGTTCCGCGCTTGACAGTATACTAAAGAGCTTCGAAGAGCTTCTGGAAGGAAGCATCATGGCAAACATGAGCGAACTTTGCTGAGGTGAAGCAAACACCAAGAAAGGTATAAGAGCACCGTGGAGCGAGGTTCCTTATGGTTTCTATACGCTTGCGACAACTTGACACATCTTTTGACATATCCGACAAAGGCACAATCGAGCAGCTGCTATCCTCGGCAGGTCTATGTGAAGGCGTATTCGATCAGTCATTTGCGACCTTCCTACCCTCCGTTATCGTACAAGGCGATGCACTTGGCAAAGGCGTTTCAAGCTGTGTTCATCGAGTTTTGATACGCGGGAAGGCTGTTCAGTCAGCGAGTCGAGACGAACTGGATTGCGAAGATGGATTGAGTGGTGATTTCGCAATGAAGTGCATCCATAAAGTGGAAGACGCTCAACGTGAGCAGCTGTTCCTGGAAGGGCTGCACGGCAACAGGATTCAGCACAACAACCTCCTCATGACATACTGTGGCTTTAGCGTTGGCGAAAAATACTACACCATATCTGACCGGGCCAACATGGACTTGAAAGAGCTCTTCACCAAAGTCAACGCCAGCCAGATAGGAGTTGACGCTCGATGGGTCCGGGAGCAGTTCCATGACCTGGCGGACGCCCTGCGATGCATCCATGACTTTAATCCCGGCTCACAAACCGCGTGTCTTAATGATATTAAGCCTGCGAATTTACTCATCTTCGGGGACCGGAGACCTACGCTCAAGTTCACGGACTGGGGCCATACGACTATCAGTGATAAGCCGAGACGAGGCAGCGGAGTCAATTTCATGTTGGGCGATGCATCATATCAGCCACCGGAGTGCTGTGAAGTGCTGACGTCGCGGCAGTACGACATCTGGTCCCTGGGCTGCGTGTTTCTCGAACTGCTGGTCTGGTTCGATAAAGGTACGCGCGGATATCAGCAATTCTTTGATGCGAGAGGTCGATTACACGCCCTACATGATATTCAGGCAAATGCATTCTATCATGACGGCAAAATCGAGGGGTCTGTGATGAGGGAGCTGATGGATCTAGAAAGTGGCTCCGGCTGCTGGGCCGATATAGTCGGCGTGATCAGAGACATGCTCAAGATCAAGCCGAAAGAGCGGCCTACGGCTGAATACATAGGTAATATTGGACTTTGCGTGAGTTGCGCCCAGTGTATGCTGCAGTGAGAATATAACGGCGGTCATATGTCAGAAACCGATTTTCACGTTCATTTCAAAGAAGGGTAATTCTCACTGCACGCCCGTCTAAATGTTGCGCACAAAACCAATCTCGAAGTTTGTACACGTGTACGCAAAGTACATGGCGTATTTTATACTCTCCAAAGCTCTTGAGGATGTCTTCGTCTCATGACCCTACCAGATTCACCGCAGCTCAGTCACACACTTGTGACTTCCGTGACCTTTTCTGCTTACTGCCATATAATCATCCGGTGCCACTTGTCATGTGCACAAGCGCAAATCGACAGCAAGTATCTGTTTCTGGTTGCTTTCCTCTGAACTAAACATATGAATTCATCAATCTCGATAATGATCGTTTCCAATCACCACGACATGGCTTTCCACCTCCAAGATGGGCTGTCTCTCAACGAGATGTTCGATGCGATAAGGATGTACTTGAACGACAAGAAAGGTGTCCTCAATTTCGACGGCACGACATACCAATACGTCCCAAACGACGCCATTGACAACGTTGCCATCTTGGAGAACATCAAGAACATCCTTCATGCTGACACTTCTCTCGACACAACGACACCCTACAATCCTGCTGGAGATGCAACCGCTCTCGGAATTCAGAGATGGGCGAGAGCACTCTTCGCCATCGCAATCAAATCCATAATGCCCAGAACCATGCTCTTCTTCCTTGAAGTGACGGATCGCGGCTTCACGGATGTGAACCTTCCACTCACTGCCAGTGCACACAGGGTAGTTCCGCCCTGTTTCTACACCGACTACGACAAGCTCTTCCAGCCTGCGATGCAGGGGATATTCGCGCCTTCATTCGTTAGCTTGAAGAGCGAGCAACGAGTGCATCAAGTGTCAAGTATTCCTCTTATTTCGATACAGTCAGCAACGGACGGTGAGGGAGAGCCGGAGTTCGATGTCACGTTTCATCCATCTCATCTTGTTGGTGTTCATACCAAGGATTCAAAGTGTGAGATGATGATTTTTACTTCAGTGAGCAACGCGATATTGTTTAGGAGGAAAATGGTCTTTCGCTTTGCGTTCTGGTGCGAGGAGAAGTATTACATCGTATTCTGAGATTGTGGTCGAAAAATGTCCTTGCGTATGGTTGGCTCTATGAGAAAGGAACTTTAAGCCCACGGTAATCTCGCGATATCGCAAGGTCGTCTGTCGACAAATGGGTAGCATGTACCTATCAGATATGAAGGAGATACTTCACGCTCTTGGCTCCCGATGAATAAGACGGCTGTAATTCACGTCAGGTTCAGTCAGTGTTGGTGTAGGACAGGAAAAGAGCGAGATGGTGAAATTCTATTCAGGATCTTCTGACAGCTCCCTTGACGTGAACAGAGATGTACTGCCACTCATTTCTCACCAGTCTCTTGAACGGAGCTGCGTTCCACCATTGCCGAGGCTATCAGCGTGAGTTCACATGTCGCTACTCATTCCCCAAGTTGCAGTTGGGAGCACGGCCCACGGCACAACGTGCGGCCAAGCATCACACGCTCGCTTGTGGTGGTGATCGGGTTCGTGATCGGCTGGAGGCGTACGGGCGATCATCCACGTCAGATCGTTGCCTCAACAAGCAATACTGTATCCCGACCTCATGCGCCCGCAGTAGTATGCTCGCAATAAAGGTACGAGCGTGTCACCACACTGCGACACATGCACGTGGACTGAGTGGCTGACGTCGAGCTTTCGGGCACCCCACGACCCACGATCCGCGAACCAAGACGTCAAGACAACGTGGGATCCAGAGTTTGCTCACCCAAGCAAATGCCTGCAGAAATCCCCTGTCGGAACCACCGAGATGGAGATGTCAGATCGATGGTACCTAGAGCGGCGCATCGTACCGTGGCTCGCTACAAGATCCGGCATCACGTCAACCAAGATTCATGCTGCCGACATGTTCCACGGCGGTTCCTCACTACGGGAGGCTCGTCAGTCCTCCCAGACTCTTGCTACCCCGCTCTGTGAAGTCGCGCGACGGTGTTGACGTTCTCTAGTTGCGCCTGAGGGCGACTTAGGCCTGCAGCGACGACGCGTGGACAAGGCAAAATGACAAAGGTCAGCATTACTCAAAGACTCTTCCTTGGCCTCGAAGCGAACAAGGAAAACTCTTCGCTGGGCAACAGAGTAGTCTCACCTCGATTATGAGCAACGATAGGCTGAGAGGGATAGGTATCGATAAGTGGGCAGGGCAGAACTCTAGCTACCGCGCGGAACTCAGCCGCCGGCGTGCCGCCCAGTTAAAAAACGACCAACTTGCATGAAGGTCCACAATTCATCTCCAGTGCAGCTGCAGTGTCGCTGAATGCCATCATCGAGAAACACTTGAAAAGTCCAGAAGCAGTGGAGTTGCGGCGTGCGAGCAAAGTGACGACTCAGCATGAGACGGCCGGCAAAGCATCCGCTCAGAGATGTCACCTTGACGCTCAGCGACCGGCTCCACGTCGCAGAGCGGCGTACGGCAGGTTTTTGCAGTCGCTGCCAGCGGTGGAGCGAGCTGAGCCAATCGTGCAAACCGTAGAGCGCAGATTTTTGAGTGACCCAGGCGTCCCACGTCTCCATGCACTGTGAATGGGCAGCCAGCTTTTGCGACGACAGGTCTGGATTTTGCGCATCACTCATCCAGAATTGCGACTCGGCAGAGAGACACGTGTGCGGCGTTCGGAGAATCAGCGATGCTGCTGTCTTGCGACAATTTGCGGCGATGGCACGGTGAGGCGCAGACAGCGTGTTTCCAGCATGTTTCCTTTGCCGTCGCTCAGCTCCTGGCGGAAGCCAAGGTTTGTACCTGACGATCACTGCATGACTGAGAGCCCATTCGCTGGTGTTGCAGCGGCCTTTACCCCTTGCGGAAGAGTGAAACAGCGCAAGCTGTGCTCTTTTTGCGATCTCTGCCCAATCTTAGCTGGAAACGAGCGCACTGTCAGCGGCGCAGGAAACAATAGAGTCGAGTATGAAGTTTGCTTTTGGAGGTGGCTTCCATTTCATCAGGTCGGACGTGGGCGACAGGTGCCAGGAAGTCACGCTTCCAGGGCACAAAGTGACATGTGAATGGAACACTTTGTTGAGGGCGCCATGGCTCGCTGTCCCACTCACAATGCCGGCCCGGACGTCGTGGAAAACTGGCTGCCACGTTCGCCGCATGTGAATTAGTGTCTCTCTGCGGTGGAGGATGCGAGGAGTGCACGGCCCGCTTACAAGGGGCTGGCCGCTAAGGACGCCGGCGTCCTCTCTTTCAAGTCCCCATTGTTCTTCCACCGTTCAACCCACTTCTCTTGTTCCCTTGTTCCCTTATATAACCACTGCACCGCATCACCTGTCCACTCTTTACAGGCTTGACGTCTTGCAGTTGCTCACTTTCATTCATTCACCCAGAGATCTAGCATCTCTCACTGTCATTTCTGACACCCACAGTCCCTCTAGACACTCAGCGAAACAACTCATTGAACTGCTAGCCAGCTTCAGCCATTCCCTGATACCATTCAATCACAGCTTTACCAGCACTACGACTTTGCCGAATAGCACCAACTCCGCTACCCAGCAAACCAACTTACCAAACAAACAACAGCCAAAATGAAGACATCTGCCATTCTCGCTTCCGCGCTTCTCAGCGCATGCGCCATTGCTGCGCCCTTTGACAGGCGTGCTCTTGTTTACAAGACCGAGGTCGTCACCGAGACCGTCGTCGTCTACACGACTGTCTACGACGACGACGTCGTTGCTAAAGCCACCACGACACCTGCCGGCTACTTCTACGAGCAGCCCAAGGTCTCCTCGAAGGAATCAGCGCCTCCTGCTGCGCCTGCGTCCAGCGCTTATGTTGCGCCTCCTCAAGCACCCGCGCCAACTCCTACCCCAGCCCCCAAGCCAGCTGAGCAGCCAAAGCCAGTTGAACAACCAAAGCCCGTTGAACAGCCGAAGCCAGTCGAACAGCCGAAGCCAGTCGAACAGCCGAAGCCAGTCGAACAGCCAAAGCCGGTCGAGCAACCAAAGCCCGTTGAACAGCCCAAGCCTGTTGAGCAACCCAAGCCTGTCGAACAGCCCAAGCCAATAGAGACCCCTCAACCCGCCCCAGCTCCAGCACCCGCCCCAGCTCCCGCACCTTCAACTGGTGGCGGCGGCAACGGCCAGTACTCTGGCGACATCACCATCTACGAGCCCAACGGCGGATCCGGCGCATGCGGCACCTCGCTCTCCAACTCAGACTTCGTGGCTGCCATCTCCAAGGACGCCTGGGGCGCGTCGACCTACGACGTGATGACGGGCGCAGCGACCAACAAGTGGTGCAATAAGCAAGCGACCATGTACTACAAGGGCAACAGCGTGACCGTGACCATCATGGATATGTGCCCCGGCTGTGCAGGCATGGACATGGATCTCTCGCCCGCCGCATGGGAGAAGCTCACCGGCTCCACCGAGAAGACGCGCTACAAGGCTACTTGGTCCCCCGCGTAAGCGCTTTCAGAGCACTACCTCACGCAACTCTACATCTACGCAAAGAACTCGGACCCACTACAGCCCGGCAACCCTTTGCGCAGCACGACACCGATATACCCACAGCTAGCGCAGGCTGGTCAGCGCTTTGCATGACACGTTACGACTGGAGTCACATCATCATTCTTGAGGTTTTTGTCTTGGTTCGCCGCTGTCATCTACCACCGTTTGATCTTCTTGTCACTCTTTTATCGCGTTAGCTACTGTAGCTGCGCGACTTCTTTTGATTTTTTCTTCGTGTACGACTCTAGGGATGGGTGCATGGGATGCGGTTCTTCTTTTGGGATACCCATTGCATTCTGGAGTCTTTGAGTGGAAAGATTGTGCCTACCGATTGGAAAATACAAACATGGTTCAATGAACATTACTTTATTGCTGTGACTTGCCCTTTATTTGTTTGTGATGTTCGAATTCGAGCGATCCGAGTAGGCTCATTACAATACGACGCTGAAAGTTCACGCTCATTCCAGCAAATTGCGATAGTCATGGCAGCCCCTTTAGCGTGGCTGTGCAATCCGCACGTTCACCCAGCAGCCCAGCGAGGAATGCTAAATCCACTTCGACTTCACACGCGCCATGATTGTTCCAGACCGCACGACATCAATGAAAACCCATGAACAAAGCAAAACCTTGCGTTATGGCTGTGCGAAGTCCGAATGAATAAAGGTCTGGGATTCGAGATACACCTTCGTTTATTCCGTGACGCTGGTATGAATTTACTGTTGTTCTGACTAGCTGGGCCTGAATGCGTACAGGGTAGTGTATGCGGCGTGAGTGTTGGGAAGACCATGTATGCGAAGTCAGTGTTGAGAAGAACCGTGAACTGTGTACTGTGTGTGTGGGACTAAGCTTCTAGAGATAGTCTCTTTACTTAAGTAAAGACTTATTCTAGAGTAGGTAACCTTAGGTAAATTCCTAATCTCGTGTCTGAAGGGTATAGAACGCAATCAGTCTCAATCGTCCGCTTGCATCGCCATGCCACTGGAGCCAAATCTATGAGGCCGTCCTCTTGACGCGCTCTCGTCATCCACACATGTCCTTCGTATATGTACAATCTTCCCACCACATATCCTCACCCAACCTCCCACCCACTCAAGCCCACATACTCGCACCCCCACTCTCAATCGCCTCCATCTCATCCGCACTCCACCTCAACCGCTGAAACCTCGCCGGCAACTCGCTTCGATCAAAGTACTCGCCCTTCTCCGCCTCAACGCGCCCAAGCGACGAGCCCGGTGCGCCGCCAACATGGCCGCCGACTATGGAGGAGTAGTTGCTGCGCTGGCCAGGGTTGAGCGGGCCGTGCTGCTGGGCCTTCTTGCGGTAGGAGGCGAAGGAGTCGGGGAGGGCGTGGGTGGGGGACGCGGGGTGGGCTTGGGGCGTGTGGTCGACTTCTGTGGGTGGGTGTTAGATGGGGAAGGTGGGAAGGTGGGTTGGTAGGGACGTACGGGATGGAACGCTGCGCTTGCCGAGGAAGCGGATCATGGGCTGGCGGCCGGCTTGGAGTATCTTGGTTGCATTCATTGTGGTGGTGTGTGTGGTGATGTGTGGAGTGAAAGGTGGTGGTGTGATTGAATTGGACCTCGGCGGTCGCGAATTTGTTGTCACAGGCGTGCGATTGCAGAGTTCTCTCCGAATGAACTTTCAGTACGGAGAGTTGATGTGAGTGGTAGTAGCAGGCAATAGGAGAATGAGAGGCACAGCGAGCAGGAAGCAAGTGATATTGTGGAGGAAAATGGAGCGCGGCGCATGAATTATCACGGAAAGCTGCTCTGAAGCTACTCCACAAGCTAGCTCCGCCGACGACTAACTCCGCACATCGCACCATCGATGACATGAAGGATGGCAGTTTCCGCGCGGGGAATTGCGCTCTCACTTAAACTCCAAGGTTTTTAAGCACATTTTCACTCCTTGTGGGAACGCGCATCGGCTCGTGTGGGCGGTCTCTGCAGTGCGCGATTCTTTTGCGCGTTGGGGGTTCTGGGCCAGAGCTGCTGCCACCAATCAACCGTCTGCCGCGTTATCAACCTCTAACCCCACACGCCGTTGACGCGCCACTATTTGCACATCGAATCTGACGCATCTCCGACAGCGGCTTCTAACCTCTTCCCCCAATGCACGAATTGCTGCTGTATGGCCAAGTCCCCGCCAGTCGCCATGATCAGGTCCTGAAGATCCTCGCGGGCGTTGCTGCCGCTCAGCCCCGCCGCATACTCCAGCGATGCATCCTCTACAAGCCCCAGCGCGAGCCTGAAGAGCCCGGTCTGAATGTGCGCCGGGGCGGCACGCAGAATGTCGCGGTGAAGCAGACGAAGCCGGCGAGCGCTGCTGCTGCGCTGTACTACACTAAGCTCGTTCAGAAGCTTGAGGAGGGTGACTTTGGGACAGAGGACGGGCTGCCAAAGGCGGATGGGAAGGTGCTCTCCGCCGATGTCAAGGACGGCGAGGGGCCCAAATGGTCGATACGATGGGAAGACCTGCCAGATACCGGCGACAGAGGCGTCTCCATACGCCAGACGAGTACGACAGACGTTGTCTCAGGTAACCCTCACGCGCAGATGATCGCAACTGGCCCAAGTCGGTATGCCATTCTCTTTCTCACACCTCACTTCACCATTCTAACACACACAGCTTCGTCACAGAGTACTACATCGAAGGCTACCGCCTCATCCTCGGCAACGTCATCGTCTTCCTGCACCGCGTCCTCCACGAGCCCGGTGTGCGCAACCTCGAAGCAGAGCCGAAGACCAGCCTGCCGCCCTTTGCGTCCCTCCAGCTGCTCGACATGAGCGGTGCATACGTACTGGAGGCCAAAGTGCGCGTGCAGGATTTGAGCGACGCGGGTGTGCTTGAGGACGCGGTCACGGAGCTTAAGGAGTTCCAGCAGCAGATGAGGGGTTGTGTGGAGCTCGTGCTGCCGGATCGGTTGTCGCTGGATACGCGCGTGAAATATAAGCCGCCCCATCTCTCTGCTGCTAAAGGGCAGATTCGTGGCTGAGAGGGGAGGGTGGGCATGCTGGGGCTGAACGCTGACGAGATTTACGCTGTGATGATTTTATGGCAAATGTCCTATGAGGATGAGGATAACGAGTAGACCATTTGCTCCTACGACATCAAGAGTACTTCGATGGAGTCAGAGCGGCACTCGAATGTACGGATGATAGCACATGGGCGGCAGAGAATCCAGTTCGTGTCAAAGTAATCTTTCAATAGTTAATACAGATTGTCTTACCTTCATCGTCCCATGAATGTTTCGCTAGGAAATGATCGGCCATCAATCAACAGTTCTAGTTTGCAAGTGAATCATGGCTGTCTCCTCGCGATTAGTAGTCAAAGTTACGGCACGTGCTCTCGCGAAGGCGCGTTTCGCGTCACGGAAGGTGCAGGCGACGACCTCACTAAGTTTCGCACGCTTAAGCACCAGGAACAACAAACTCTCACAATACCTACTTGACGAATTGGCTGTCGCAAAACACGATTATGGTAACGCGATCGACCTTGGGAAAGAGGCCGAGCTCGAATGAGCGAGACATGTCTCCGCCACCATCAAAGAGGAAACAGCCGTCAACCACCACAAGTACGTTCGAGCAGAACAGCGATGCACACCAAACCACTTATACCGAATCAGGCAAAGCTGTGGCAAACTTCTTTACCCCACTGTCAAAGAAGGAGCCAGAGAAGATGACCTGGCGCATCGTGAACAACAGCCTTCTCACAGGGCGCTATTCTGCTTCCACGGCTCAACCTGCTAGTCAAGGCAAGCGAAAAATAGCAGCTTTTGACTTTGTAAGTCCTTACACCACCTGACGTACCGCCTGTCTGACATTTGACACCGTAGGACTCGACATTGGTCACAACCGCATCTGGCAAAGTTTTCAGCCGAGATGCCACAGATTGGAAGTGGTGGCACCGGAGTGTGCCAGCGACTCTCAAATCGCTCCACGAGAAAGGGTACAACACAACACTTGCGTATGCTCGCGCGGTCATCTGCTAACGTTGTCGACTCAACAGCTATCTCGTTGCTATCGTCAGTAATCAGGGTGGCATTAGCTTGAAGTCCGATCCGAAGACGGTCAAGTCTGATCAGAAACGATTGGCAGACTTCAAGACCAAGGTCTCAGCAGTGCTCAACCAGATAGACATACCGATCTCAGTGTATGCGGCGACTTCCCGGGACCAATATCGCAAGCCGAGGACCGGAATGTGGTCGGAGCTGCTGGATGACTACGACCTCGACGCAGCCAGCTCAGTCGACCTAGAGAACTCGTTTTTTGTTGGGGATGCAGGTGGTCGAGAAGCAATATCTGGCGGTGTGAAGGACCACTCATGTGTCGATAGGTTCGTGTGTTCTATCCCTTGGTTGCTTCCCGGGCTAAGAATACCGCAGAGACCTCGCCGCCAACGTAGGCATACCATTTCATACTCCCGAGGAATACTTTCTTGACGAGGTGCCAAGACCGTTTACACGAGATTTCGACCCCACTCTATACATTGCTGAGCAGGAACTGGTTGAGAAGCTTCCATCTGCATGTACGTTCAAGGATCATCAGCCATGCGCAACCACATGGCATCTAACATTGGATACACAGTACCGATAATCACTAAACCTGACGCTTTCGACATTGTGTTGCTTTGCGGTAGTCCGGGAGCTGGCAAGTCATCGTTCTACTTGAGACATTTGCAACCTCTTGGCTACGGTCGCGTGAATCAGGATATACTAAAAACAGTAAGTCTGGCAGTGCTTCACCTGCATTGCGGCACGATTTGTGCGACTTCTCCGCACGTTGAGTAACCTGTTGAAACAGCGCGAGAAATGCGTCAAGGCGGCGACTGAGTTGATCGGGGAAGGAACAAGCGTAGTCGTTGGTACGTCCTCAGGTACATTGGGGCAATTGATGTGTAGACTAATGTCTCCAGACAATACGAACGCAGATCCAGAAACCCGCGGAGTCTGGATCAAACTGGCGCGGAATTTGAATGTACCAATACGCTGTGTCTTGTTCACAGCATCAACGAAGCTTTGCGAGCACAACGACACAGTTCGCGCTCTGAACTTAGGGCCAGATGTAAGTTCAGCGACGTTGTACTAGCTCCTTAAGGCAGTTGCAAAACGTGGGGAGCGCCACGATATCACGTTGACGTCGACGAAGCGGAGTAACTTTTCACTGACACTGACACTTCGACAGATGAATCCTGAGAGCCGAACCATGCTGCCGAAAATGGCATTCACTGGCTTCGCATCCAGGTACCGCGAACCCGAACTCTCAGAAGGATTTGCAGAAATAATCAACCACGACTTCAAGGTTCGTACTCGCTTCACCAGCCCGTGTACACCTAGCGAATAATGGATGATGCTAACCGAGATGTAATAATCAACAGTTCGAAGGCGCAGAAGAGCAAAAGAAGCTATGGTCTCGGTACTGGATCTGATTCGAGGACACATGCCGACGATGAACGGAGAGTTCGTGCTGGGATCAGCCTTCTACAGGTTTCATTGGTGTTGACGACACTTTTTTCCTCCGCGTATTCAACACTATGGAATTTGTTTGGGGCATGATTCGTTCGTCGCTAGGAATATGCGTGGAGGGGCCGCACGCCGAGCAGCATGCTCGCAGCTCTAGTTCAACGCCTTCAGCTGAACGTTTGGACGGTTTTTCAACGTCAGGCCGACGTGATTGTTGCTTACGGATTACTCGTTGATGCAGGTTGAAATTGGACTGCGGCTCTCGTGGACGTTTCTCAATCATTCAATATTAAGTGCCGAGTACATCCTACCTCCGTAAATAATCCGCACTTCACCAATAGTGTAGGCGCACGCACTTCCCCATTCACCGATGTGCCGACTTCTCAGTCGATGTCGTGTCGTGTGCTGCCGTCTGTGCGCTTATCGATAGCCTTACTTAATAATGCCGCGGTACCTGAAGCCCATCGTCCTGCAGAGCAAAGATCAGCGACCGCTAAATCACAGATGACCCACGTTGCGAGGTCTCGACCGCTGGTCTGCGCGTCGCCGTTCTCGCAGGATCAGCGCGATCGTGATTCGATGGCAACAAGGAATCCTGCGCTCACCGTAGGGCTACGTACATGCTGGATTGACACGTGGGTGGGTTGGATTTCAGGTATCGCGCAGTGCTTACCGGTTGTTTCTTGTTCTTGTTTTGCTCTTGCATTATTGTAGGTGTATGTATGCATGTTGAGCGTTTTTGTCGCCGGTGGGAAACGGTCTTGTCCCGCACGCTTCTGCATGTGGATTGCCGTTCCGCCTGGGAGAACAGACCTTTCATGTGCGGACAACACGCCGTCTTCAGACCGGTCCGACAGTCTTCGTCATGATCTGATCAGCCAACGGTCCCAGCGACCTGGGATGGCGAGCTAGGCGCACGGAACAGGTAAGGCGTACGCCAAAGTTTTGTCCGCTGGGTTCAAGGATGCGATCGCATCGCGTGGGAAGCGCGAATCAGGGGTGATTTCCCTCCGGGGCTCCAAACAACAAAGAAAAATGCACAAGTTGCTGTGAGCATTTCGAATATCTACACCCTGACAGCACTCCATACTTGAGCTGTCGCACATGAAAAGGAAAGGTGTGAACGTTTGGCTAGCCATGCGCTGAGAAAGTCAAGGCGAGAGGAGGCATGAACCCAGCGAACCAGAAGCCGACATGCTCATGTAGCGCAGCAAGGGGCCGGACGCCAATCAGGAACGGTTCAACGGCTAGCACACCAACAGATTCTACCGAATCGTCTGGGCGCCGACGGCATTTTTCGTTGGGCTGAAGTGTGAAGGCTCTCTCCCAACCTCTCCAGGCACGACGCAAGCACGATGTCATACCCCCAGCGCCGTTTGAAGCCAGCGACTCAGTCGCGAAACAACCACAAGTGCGCGCAAAAAGTCTGCAAAACAATAAACAATGATTGTTTGGGGCTTGTGCTTGTTGTGACAGCGGGTCGATGTTTGTTTGTTTTTCACCGTTGTTTTCCCTTGTTTCCGTGCGAATCGGTGGGGGTCAGACGGGTGAACAGCGGGAGAGCATCGACATCAGCGACCAAACATGCCTGTCGATGTCATGGGCGCGACACGGCGATGGGCGAGAAGGAAAGACCGCCCGAAAGAGCAAAGGCGCAGAATGCTGTCGAACCAGACTTTTCGTCGCTGCACTGCCCCAGAAAATGACAGTTGAGCGCCACGGTTGCGCTGCGCGGCGAGCATGTCACTTTTTGAGTGGTTGACAGGTGCATTTACCATGCCTTGTGGTGGTACGACGACCTCGATCGGGGTGATGGCTTGAGACAGTTGTTGAATTCCATCTCGACATGCATGGCAAACTTTGTGGGCAATTTGCGGTTGTTCCTGCGTAGCTTACTCATAGAGTTTTCTCCGTGCTGAACGAGTGGAGCCATAAAACGGGTTTTCCAGCCGTCAACGGGAAGTCACGAATTAAGTTAGAATGAGAGAGGCCCTTCAAGTGAACGCCAAAGTTGTTGCGAAGAATCTGCCTTTCGCAGTGCTGCTGCAGCAACAGAGCCGACGACTGTAAACAGCAGTTCAAACACTGGGGGACCTGGTAAAGCGACGGCGCACTTGTGGAAACAGTCGTGCGGAGCAGTCCTCGCAGCAGAGCAAGTGGAAGCGGTCTTGTGCGCCGGTGAGGACATGGCATCTTGAGTCGTTGAAACCGGGGAGACTTGACGGCAGCCGCGTCGCTATTCCCATATGACTCTAGCAGCTTTCGAGGTGACGCTTGCTGGAGAAGGCTTGGACAAGGTTCCAAAGCAGTGGAAGGAGCCTGCCGTACGCCCCCCGGTCACTCGCTGTCCACACAAATGCTCAAATCTGTGCGCATCCCACACCTCGTCCTCAGTCTGCCCACGTCAGTCGCATTGCTGCCAACTCGATACCGCATTACTGCTGCGCTGTCCATCACTTGTACTCATTCTCGCAACCCAGCACGCCCTCCGCCAGTGCGACCTATCCGAGCCCACTTGCGCTCACGTGCCGTCCACTTTGGGTGCGCCAGCCGACTTTGCATCTAGAGCCATTACAGGATAAACAGGCCAAAGGGTACATACGTGGTCCTGCTTCGTGGCACTCTCCAAGCAGCTCCCACACCATTCGCGACCGCCACTCTTCCAGATATAGTACTCACCAGACCACGCCTTGGTTTCTTGAGCTGCGCGTGCGCTGGGTTCTTAAAGCTGGTGATGGGATCCCAGCACCCAGTGCGAAAAATCACGTTACGCTCCGGACCCCAACTTCAACATGCACGAACTCAAACCGTTGATGCTTCCCAAGCTGGTTGCAGCGCGCAAATCCTCGCAGACTTCACTTAACATGTATTCCGAACCGAGTTCGGCGATCTTGTCGAGTGCGGATTCCGGCTTCTACTCGGCTTCTGAATGCTCGACTCCGCCCACGCCAAGTATGTACTCGCGTGGACACTTTCGCTTCCCCAGCTCGACCTCGTCGCTTTCGTCGAGCCCACCAACACACGAAGCCATTGAACCACTGAACAGCTCAAGCAAGCTGCCCAAGCTTACCGAGGAGCCGTTCGAGCGCGAATATGACTATGGTAATGAGGATCCTTACCACTGTTCATGTAAGTCACCATGCTTTGTTCCATACTTGGCGCATATTAACATAGTATAGGCGATGTCGAGCCCTTTGGTCACTCTCGCAACTGCTTAGTGTCCAAAGCATACGATCCTGAGCATGACTACTTCAGTACTCACGACACGGAGTTGCGCATGGCCAAGCGGCGGCGATCGCTGGAAGCATCTGCACATAGCATCGCAGGAAAGTTCGAGAGGCGCTTCCCATCCTTGTCGCGCAAAGTAAGAGATCGAAATTCCACGCTGGGCAGAAGCTCAAGAAGCGCGACGCCATCGCGAGTTCCGTCAACGCGGTCGTCGTCAATGGCGAGCTCGGTCCACCACCCATCGGTAGTCGACCTCAACGACAGCTTCACCCCTATCCCTACTTCTTCGCCAGCGCTTGTCAGTGCGGAAGAGTCGGACGACAATGCGACCACACCAATGGCGATTGACGTCGAAAAGGCAAACACTATGGTTATCGACCCAGAAGAGGTGGACTCGGAGCGCTATGCGACGACGCCTTTACTGCCTCCGCTGCTGGTAAACTGTCGCAACGATTTACCAGCATCATCACCACTCCAGTCACCTACTGTTGCGGCCGATGCGACAAATTCTGTCGCTGCAACTCCGGTGAGCACTCCGCCAGTGCGTGCATACCCGACGCCGTCGCTGTCATCGAAACCTTCAATTGCGTCTTTCAAGGGTCCACGTTCAGGGTGCATGGTAGCATCATCCGACATTCCGCCCTTGATGCTTGCCGACCCCAATGACAAATGGGCTAATCTACTCGGCCATGCGAACTTCACCATCTTGCCGGAGCCTTACGTCCCAGAGGTGTGCAACGCCTTCTCCGTCAAGCTACTCATGGACGACTGGCAGCAAGCACGTAATAACTACGCAAAGCACCAAGTGCGTACCGCGGAACACTACGGCGCTACGTCAAAGTACTACCTTCTCACTGGACAGAAATGGGCTGAGATCGATGCCGAGTGGAAATCCAACCACGATCTGGCCAAAAGCCATGCAGTAGCCATCGGCCAGGAACTGGAGCCGACGTCACCTGCCGAGCCAGAACCACTGAGCAAGATGCCGACACTAAACGACCCAAAGTCGCAGGGCAAGTTCCCCAAGCTCGGCGACGAAGACATCGTTGGACCAATGTTCCAAATTAAGGAGAGTCCATTGTTCCAGAAGCAGCCATCGAAGAAACGCGCATTCTTCAAGTTCCTGGCCGACTGGCGCTTCCCCGCTTCGCTGCTTGGACGGTCAAATGTCGGCGTTAGAAGTCACTGAAAAGCTTGGGACCGATGCTTCGCTTCAACCACACTACATTCCTCATGTTCATATTCGGCATACCCGGTTAATTATTTCCTACCTTTCCGCTCGTACACTTCCCATGCTCCTTCGGCACTAGGAGCTGGGTCACGATGTACGACTCTGTATGACTGCATTACTCGACTTTGCCGACCTTGGTCTCTTTGCGACCACATCATCACCATTACGATTTCTCTATGTTTGCACGAAATTACGAATATCTAGAAAAGGCGTGGCTCGCTTGTCTTGGCACATTACACCATTTCCCTCCACTGGGATTTTGGACTTTTCTTTACTCGTTTGGGGGCAGCATTTCAAAAAGTCTTTGCATATTTGGTATGCTCTGAACAACTCGCGACGGCTTCTCAGCCACTTCATCTTCGCGCTTTGAGTTTCACAACAATAATCTCATTTGTCTAACATCAAGAACAACTCTTGAGTTCGGCGGCTATACCCATTTCGCGCATCCTTGTCTGGGATTGCAGCAGAGGGGACAAGCGCAGTCGTGGGCCTGGCCCTTTCTTCAGAAACAGTATGGCTGAAGTTCTACAATATCGATAGTTCTGGTACGACTTGCAAGTATCGCTCGAGTACTCTTTCCAAGCTATAGCCAGTCGAATGAACAATTTCTGATCACATTGCCTTGCCTCTTTCCTTGTCCATTCTAGGCGGGTGCGCAAGACTCGGTCAATAGCCGCACTGTGACCCACGTCACACCCTCAGCCCGCATAATGCAATACACTGCTTTGTACGTGGCGTGGTACCTCTCACACACATGATGCGTATGTATGCCTCTCATCATGCGATCGCAGCAAGCCATTTTCACTCTATTTCTCACGCGCATTCTCGTCGTCTTTGCCATTTGTCTCAAATCTAGCCATGTTCGCGGTCCTTGTCGATTCGAGAAGGCTGGTCTAGCGCGTGTGCGACGTCTGGCGTCGAAGCGAGTAAGCGCTGTCGGTACTACGAAACGCCTTTTTCTTCCTTGTGCTTGTACGACGACAGATGTTGGAGGCGCGTTAGGGCTAGATGGCTAGACTTAGTGTGGAAGGATCGGCGTTACAGGGCGATCGGTGTGGGGTTTGCTGTGTAGAGGAAGGTGTGGGACTTCGTTTTGTGTGGGGGACTTCGGTTTGTGAGGGTGATCGGTGAAGGAGGTATTGTTGAGGGTATTTCGAGGTTGAGGTTTTCGCGGTGCGGAAACGATGGTTTGCGAGGGATGTTAGGAAGTGCAGGTTTCTGGTCGCCGACTTGACTTGATCTACATGCGTGCTTGCGGCGGATGCATAGGATCGATCGCCCACCTGCATTCGCCCTCTCCAAGATGCACTTTTGCGCCAAACGACAGTCCGATGGTGGAAGCCCTGTACATACGCGACCTGCATGCACGTCTCGCGCATCTCGGAAAACATCGCATATCCCCTGCCCCCGAACCAGCCTGTCAATCTATTTGCAGGCCCCGTGGCGCGTAAGGCAGAATGTCAAGTGGACGAGACAGATGACAACATGCCATGCGGTGTGTTTCGACGCATGCTCGTGCGGACCGTAGGAGTCGTGAGTGCCGCTGTGCCTAGAGAATGGCGTATAGTGTTGAGTAAGTGTCGTCCATACGTTGTGCTTTCTGGCCCTCCTTTACATGATACATGCCTCCGCGGTCAGCCTTCACGTTCACCGCAGATAGACGCCGTGCACGCCTTCGCTTCCGGGGACCGGGGATTTGGTCGTTTTGCGGGTCGTCTCGCTGCCTTGCTTGCACGGCGGTAGGGGCGTGATGCGGTGGAACGGGTTGAAACATGTTGAGATGTATTGGGGGGATGGCGGTAAGGCTTGCGGGGGTGGAGCGAGGGGTGGGCACGTGGGTGCGGGGGGCTGAGTAGGCTTGTCTTGAGTGCTCATATTTGGTGGAGTGTGATGATCATCTGAGGCAATGCGCATTGAAAGAGCAGGAGGAAGTCTTGGTTAATGAGTCTCAACTTAAGCATATGAGGCTGAGTTGATGAGGACTTGGAAGAGCTTATTGTACGGTCATCACTCAGGTACGAAGCATATTTTCTCAACAGCCATCTCTGAATCTATTCAGAAAGATAGTAGAGTGATGTTCATTCTCATGTCTTTACTCACGAGACTTTGCTTTTGTGTCAAAAGGTACTTGTATGATACACTTGCTAAAGGTACAGTCACGAGCTACATGGTTTGCTTCATCTGGGTGCCCCTTACTCGCTCTTGATGTACGTTCGACGCCTTCGACTAGCAGCCACACAATAAAGGTAGCGTCGCTACGAATCACGGTCAATAACCGTGGTAAGATTGGCCTGCGCTTCTGGACTTCTGAGAACTCGAGACCATCACCTCATGGGTGGAAGGATGCCATGAGATCCCCCCCTCGTGCTGACGGCTGTTCAGATAGCTTAGTGCTTGTTCGGAGAAAGAAAGTCATCGAGACAGTCAACCTCCGTAACCAGCAGGTCTCGATGACGATTGTGAGTGTGTAAATACATGCAGAGAACTGCCAAAACTTGAATGGGCGAAGTCGGTGCATATCCCATATGCACTTCGTAAATGGAGATCTCCTACGTGCCGTATCTTTCTCTTCTGTTTGTTTGATCCCAGTTGATGACCGGTAGGCTTTGGCGCGTGTAGTGTACCTAGGTAGTATTTGTATCCCCGATGTGCTTCAGTAAGTTGTGTGGCTCATTAAAAGGCAGCACCTCGAGTTTTCGAGCTACCATGGTGTTGGTTCTTACCTTGGTAGAAAACCCCGAAGGATACTGATGTTGTGAACATGATCCATTATTCTTCTCTCTTTCCCAAATCTTCTTTCGGTAATCATGTGACAGACTTGCGCAATTTGGATACCGTGCGAAGTTCGATAAAAGAATGTTGGAAGCTTTCCAAAACATCATCATTCTCATGTATTTCATAATGGGGCCTGATCTATTCTACACGATTTTTTTCGACCTCAAACGCGCTGAAATGTGTCTTCACTCCTTCCACTACCGCGGTCTTCAGTCGTGACGCTGACTTGCTTCGACACCACGATAGCATTCGGGCTTTTCGTGCGATTCGCGACATCCATGTCTTGCATCTTCACGTCATTTCCTTTGATGATTCGCTCCTCGCTCTCATTGTCGAACGTCATGTTGGCCGAAATGTGGTGCGCACTGTGCGGGCCCTGCCGACTGCGATTCGAAATGCCAGGTCCACCTCCGCCGATGGTTACGAAACCACTCCCGGGCGATTTGTAGCCTTTGTTGTTGCTGCTTGAGCGAAGCGTGCTCGGTATCCATGGTGCGAACCAGGTCTTGAGTAGAGGAAAGATCATGGGTAGATTCGTCGTGACGACGGCGATGAATGTTTCTCGAGTGCCCCACTCGGCAGCCAAGCGGCCTCCATTTATAGGATCCTAGGAGAAATGTCAGTCACTCACTTCTGGCAGAAATAATAGAGCATGATTTGTGTTGTGGTCAGAACCTGCAGGAGGCGAAGGAACTTACAATGATGACATGGACACTCTTCAGAATCGCGCAGACTATGATGAGGACACCAGCACTAAGTACCAGTGTCGCTGCGACCTTCTTCAAAAGCCTCAAGCTCGACTTCCACAGCATTGGAATCGGTAAAAGCAAAATCAGGACGTCAGTGGACACGTTCGAAACGAATGACACCCAGAGAATTGGCTTCGAGACAGCAGCCTGGCAGACGTTTCCTGGATTGGGATTGATCTGCCAATAATGGTGGAATGGACGACATGATGCATAGATCGTCAGGATCACGACGAGGAACGTGACGCCTATCGTCCCCATTGCAACATAGATGCGTTTGCGGTACCGTTGAAGGCCACTCTACACACCACATTAGCTTGGCCTACATTTTCGGAGGCGATGAACGTACAGTGAGCCGAAGATAGAAGAACGTCATACACAGCTTGAGTGTCCACAACAAACAAGCTGCTGTGGTCCAGCCGGCGACTTGTATTTTTGCCCCAATCAATCTGAATTAAGTCAGCCATATTGTTTGACAGATTGGCTCTGACGACCTCCATGAAATGTAGGCTGTATTGGACATACCTCATGGTGTATTCCGGATCATCAGGCGAAAGTGCACTCCGTTGCACGTCGCTTATGCCGCTATTGTCCATGCCATGAGCAACAGCTCCAACGTTGTATCCAAGCGCGCATTGTGCTGAGTATATGAGCTGCGTAAAACACAAATCAGTTCTTGAATGGATCAAAATGCTGGTGAGGGATACGAACAATTGCGAACCAGATCAAACAATCGTCGGGGTGAAGCTCTCGAACACCCACAGCTACAACTCGAGCATAAGTTCTGAGAGTAGTGAAGGAGACGGCGATGGCATACAGCGTCCACAGCTCGATAGTGGGATCAGCGGGCATTGCTGTGTTCGATCGGTGACCGAGACGATCCGAATGTTCATCAGAGGTCCATTAAAAACTGCCGTGCGAGCATCAAGACAATATGAAATTAAATCGCAATCCTTCTCAGACACAAAAGCCAATTTGCCCGTAGGATTTAGACCAGAGCTCCATCGCTTGCACAATAGAAGGATGACCTCGGAACATTATCATTGGACAGGATTATTCCAGAAACGCATGTGCGACCGCATCAGTCGAAGGATTCTTCACATGTCCTTGACCTTGTTGCAAAGGAATCGAAAAAGCAAAACGACGATACAAAAGTGCAAGGCTGTCAGGGTCGAATGTGCCGTGGACACAAGATGGCCCGGCTCGCGGCACTCATCCGCACCAATCAAAGTAGCCGTGTCCGTCCCGTGCGTTCCTCTGAACAGGCTCGCGTACGCAAGAGGCAGAGCTTCCAAGCCATGGCACTTAGCGCAGGAACACACCTGCCTCATTCTTCTACTTTGCAACGATAATTGACACGGACTATTTTCTATTACGGATAGTTTCTACGATGGTATCGCTCGGGGGTCGGAGGAGATGTGCCGCTCCTCCATTTGCCGCTCCTCCACGCCTGGACGAAGTCAAATTGTCGCCCCAATTTGAACGACTTTAAACTTGTTCCAGCTTTGGTGAGTGCCGAACACCCAAGGGACCGGTTCGAACATCTCATGCGAGGCATGCATGCGCGAGTCGCGGCTCCTCGGTTGCATGCATCTACGCGGCGAGAAGAGTCGTTCACTCGCCACCAATACCAATTGCCTCCCTCTTTGAGGATAGTGGAATTCAGATATCCTTCTCTTATAGAGACTTGAAACCAATTCTCCCGGTCTTCAGGAAGGTTTGTAGCAGGAATTCAAGATGTTTGCTCGCTTCTTTACCCAGTCGGCAGTAGCTGCATACACTGCGTTATCTCTCCTCACCGCTGTCTCATGTACCCCCGCGCCTCACTTCGACCTGTTCCAGAGAACACCTGCCCAAGGAGTTGACGTGAAGTCACTTGCGCCGAAACTTTCGCCGAACACCAAGATCTACCTTCCCAACACCTCCGAGTTCCTGAACTTTACCGTTCGATGGTCCAACTTGGAGCCACCAACGCCCAGCGTTGTCATCGCGCCCGGGACTGAGCAGGATGTCGCCAAAATCGTGAGTCCCATATGAAGTCTACACCATCTAGCTCGACTATCATCGATCTAACACTTATCTCCAGGTCAAATTTGCATCTGACTACAACGTTCCCATTCTTGCTTACAATGGTCACCATGGTACACTCACTACCCTGGGCAAGATGGACTACGGTATTCAAATCTACATGCCCCAGTTGAACTCCATCAAGGTTGCAAAGGATGGAAAGACCGCAACGTTTGGTGGCGGTGTCAACTCCAAGCAGGTGACCGACACTCTTTGGGCCGCAGGAAAGCAGACCGGTAAGCAAGCTCGATGACCCTGTCACAACCAATCCTGACCATTGACCAGTCACCGGAACCTGCGAGTGCGTCAGCTACCTCGGTCCTGCTCTCGGTGGAGGCCACGGCTGGCTCCAAGGACACCATGGCCTCATCACGGATCAGTTCACCTCCATGAACGTAGTTCTTGCCAGTGGTGAGCTCAAGACCATTACCCCGAGCTCGGATCTATGGTGGGGAATGCAGGGAGCTGGCCACAACTTCGGCATTGTGACTTCGGTGCAGTCTAAGGTTTACGACATTGTGGCGTCGAACTGGGCTATCAACACCATGATCTTCAGCGGCGATAAGATCGAGGCGGTCTACGAGGCTGCTAACAAGTACATCCTCCAGGGTGGAAAGCAAGCCGCGGACATCATTAACTGGTCGTACTGGCTGAACGATGCTACCCTGGACGCCAACAAGGTCAGTCTCATTGAGATGAGAATCATACGAACTTGAACTGACTCTATCCAGCCTGTCATTATCATGTACATCATCCAAGAAGGTGTAACAGTCGTCGACCAGAAGTACACGAAGCCATTCTACGATATCGGCCCGCTCGTCAGCACTCCCCAATCTGGCACGTACAAAGATCTTGCTGCCTGGACTGGCATCGCATTGGAGTCCCCTCCATGCCAGGACTTCGGCTTCAACAACCCCCGCTTCCCCATCTACTTCAAGCAGTACAACATCGCCGCGCAACGCAAGGCGTACGACGTCTACTCAGCCGCCATTTCTGGCGCCGACAACCCGTACACCAACTCCATCTTCATGTTCGAAGATTACGCCACTGGTGGTGTCCGCGCCAAAGACAACAGCGCTTCTGCGTTCGGCTTCCGCAACGATCTCATCCTCGCTGCACCGCTTATCATCTACGCTCCTACTGATGCGGCGCGGGATGCTGAGGTCAAGGCTCTGGGTGAGAAGCTTCGAGAAATCGTCCGCGCCGGTACTGGAAGCAGCGAGCTACACACGTACGTGAACTACGCGTACGGTACAGAAGGCCCCAAGAGCTGGTACGGATACGAGGCTTCGCGCCAGAACAAGCTCAAGGCGCTGAAGAAGAAGTATGACCCTAAGGGCAAATTCAGCTTCTACGCACCAATTGCGTAGTTAGTCGTATCGTAGAACCATCCAAAGAGACGTTGAATACATTCAGCACTGCCCAACGATGTATTTCCATCTATTGCTGAATTCACAAGTCCAATCACTTGTGGCTATGCTCGTACAATCCTGCGGGATTCTCATCTCCCATATTGAGATCGATGCATCAAGGATCACTCAATGGATCATTCTAGATCCAGTAGCGGCTGATCGGAACTGCTTCGTAGCCAAATGAGGATTGCTGCTCCGACATGGTCTCCGGCTGCAAGCAGCCTTGAGCGCGTCTTGGAAGGAAGGCCTCGACTTGAAGAACCACTTGCAAGGTATCACGGTGGAAATTGTATCTGCCCCGGACTCCCGGTGCCCAATATTACTGGGAAGGGGCTAGCGATGTTCCCGTGTGGCGTTTGCCGGCCCCGATGTGCCAGGCCGCCCAGGAACAATTGATAAAGTTGCGGGTAATCTACTTACCCCAGAGGAATTTGCTCGGAAAAGCTCTTGATTCGGACTTATTGCGGCTTCTGGGACATCGCCTTATTGAACATTTCATCTTCGAAGCTTGCACCGAGAATACGATGTGCGCCGATGAGAAGACATTCTATGGAGTGCCGTAACTACGAATGTTCATGCTCACTCGATGCCGTGAGGAATCTCAACCAATGGGTGGATGATCAACAAGTAGGTACAACGCGGTATGGTTTACTAGTCGAACAAGTGGTCAGTGCTCTTGTTATCGTAGAGCAACAATCCGTGCCGTGCTTCATTAGCCCTTATCGGCGACTCATGAGAAAGTAGCAGCTTGGAACACGAACTCCTTCATTGAACGTAACGTCGTGTTGCCTCTCAGGTGTAGGCATACAATGCTTCAATGCTGCGCCCCCATCTAAGATGGGGCTACCACTCCGGATCATGCTGCTTATACAGCTGATCAAACTCCTTCATCAGATCAACTCCGTCTTCAAGGGTCGGAAACTCATATCCTTTCTCAACATCCCCCTTCCCACCTCCAATCCATCTCGCATATCTCTCATACATCTCCGCCACACTCCTCGCCCTCAATCCCAGCTCCTTCTGATACTCTTCCCAGACCCACCCAATCTCCTTCATTTCGTCACTCTTGTGGTCGTGAAAGTGTATTTGCACCGGCCCGTTGTAAGAGTCACCAGACATCAGATACGGACCTGGTGCCGTGATCACAAGCTCGCCTTTCGACCCATTGATTGTCCAAGTGAAGCCCGGGTGGCCTTTCAACGCTGGGCCGGCGCGGAAAGTGACCGAGAGAAGTGCGCCAGAAACAATGTTCGCTTTGCCGCACTTCAAGGTACCGTGAACTGTTAAAAAGTCTGGCACGTCGGAGCGGACAGTTCCCGTTACTGATCCGTCCGCTGCAGTGACGTTGAGAGTTGGGCGCTGAATTTGCATCTTGGTTGTGAAATCTTCCCATTCTCCAAGCACATCGTGGACATAGTCGATCATGTGTCCGTAGTGGATGTTGATCGGATGACCTCCAACCTTTCGGTCGGCGAAGTAGGTCAAGGATTCGGGCAGAGAATCGCGCTGCATGAGGGTACCGTAAGCTTTGACCTCGCTGTTGTAGACTTGGCCAACGACGCCTTCGGCGAGAATTTGCTTGATGCGAAGGATGAGAGGCGTCACTCGGCCTTGAAGTCCAATGATCGTGTTGGACAGATTACGGTTCTTGGTAAGCTCGATTGTTCGGTCCAGGCTTTCGGTCAGAGGCCATTCGATGTACACTGCCTTCCCGGCACGCATGGATGGCTCTGCAATCGAAAAGTGTACATCAACTCTTGTGTTGATTACCACGAGATCAATATTAGGATCCGCTGCTAAGTCGTTCGGATCGCCGTAGGCCTTGATGGTAGGATCGAGGTTGTATTCCTTCTTGGCGGCTTCAGCTGCCTTCCCAGATGAGTTCAGCAGGGCGACGAGCTTGTAATGCGATCGGCCATGATCAGAGAGTAAGTATGGAAGATGCGCGTCTGAAGCCCATGAGACTTTGGCAGAGGCGGAGAGTCCAACGAGAGCGATGCGGATGGGCGCCATAGTCAATGAGATCAACGCACCGGGATCCAGTCGAAAATCTCGTCACTTTATACCAGCAAGGACGATTGAAGTCCTGATTAGCAATAATCGCTAGGTGAATCGAGGGAAGAGCATAGCCATCCTTAGTTCTGTTGGAGGGATACCATAATTGGACTGACTAGACCTGATAGAAGGAATCGCACTACAAACATACTTCGATGAACGACTATCTTAGGTTAGCCATTCATCTAGGGTTGCACGTTGTGGTAGGGTCGGAGTGAGATTTATCGCTCGTCCAATGACCAAAGTCGGAAGCATTGGTAATGTCGGCGAATTACCAATCAATGAGGCTCAAATCGTCCGCTCGATCACCCAAAGTGATCTGGTGAGATGGCCACCGAGCCTCAGGCGAGTTACTGGTGGTGAAGCATGTTCGCGATGCGGCTTCCAATGCAGGTGGTGTAGGCATGGTGGCTTGTAGGCCGTGAAGTAGGTATCGATAGAGACGCGCTAAAGTCAGGGTCCACCGAGGCTCGTCATCGCTATACGGTTCCACCACCATTCACGCAAAGTTGCTGCCTCCGCAAGAAGCCAGATATTGCTCCAAAACCCCACAAACACTTTTCAGACTCCAAGATCCTTCCTTCGACCTTCTACAAATCACACACCAAGCTTGGCACGCAACATGGCAGCATCACGCCTCCGCCGCACATTTCAATATCCCTCCGAATCCGACGACGAAGACGCTGTAGAGCAAGGCATGGACGAACAAGGTACTTACCTACCCTTTCACCTTTCCTTATCACTTTCCAACCCACACTAACACCCACACAGACCAAACAACCCTCATCTCCAACCTCAGCACACACGACACATCCACCACCCGCCTCTACACGCTCCTCCTCTCGCTGCTCCCCCTCATCACCGCGCTTCCACACGTTCTCCTTCTCGCCAACATATCAACTTTCGTCCCAAGTCTCATGGCGATTGCAAGTTTCGCAGCGAGTGCGTATGCATTGTACTTTCTGCCTCTGCCACCTGTTAAAGTGGGGATCATAAATACGTCGGAACTCAGAGATGGTGGGGAGAAGAAAGGTGCTGGAGGATATGGATTCAACACGCCTGCTGCGCCGACGCCGAGTACACATGCACGTCCCTCGGTGCCGTATGTATCAGACGAAGTAGCGGATGCGCTGGCGAAGTACATTGTGCCCACCAACGCAGGACTGTGTGCCATACTTGCATTTTTCGAGATGTGGAGGGGACGCAGCTGGAGCGGAAGTATGGGTATAGGTGGAGGATATTTGCCGGGTGTGGTGTTTGGTGTTGTGATGTGGGCGCGGAGAGAATTGAGGGTTATGGACATGAGCGAGTTGGAGAAGTTGAAAAGTGGGATGAAAGATACGTGAAGAACAGAGTTTGGCATGACTTGGCGTTCAAGATACCCCCTGATTTGAGCGGAGTACTTGGTAGTAGTGTGTATGATTAGGTCTATGTACATGATCTCGTTTATATGTCCTTCCATGCGGTGCGATGCATATGCCAAAACAAGCCCAAACGCCACGCTCACTCGCTGGAAGGATGAAAACAATGATGCTTATGTCATGTAGGTGGAGATGGTGCGGGTGTCGTAGGATGTCGATCCCGGCCAGGATCTCGAGGTATTGCGAATGCATTCGTCATCCACTCTGGAGAGTTGGTAGTGGAAGGTATAGGTGGTGTTGGAGGACATCTAGCTTCTTCATCTGGCTGCTTCGACTTCTAGCGACGCTGCCAGAAGCGCTTCTTTCTTTGCGGTTCGACCTTGGTTCCAGCACCCGTCGGCACGAAGCCTTGCCCCGCGCCTATGTACGCTTTCTCACTTCCCCTCTTGCGCCCAGACTTGACGTCTCTCCGACTCGCGCAGCAGCAACACAGCCCCATTTGTACCAGCCAGGCGAAAATTGTGAATGCGCTGGCGATCCACATGAACACGAATAGCGTGATGCCAATTTCCGCACCAATGTTCAGCTCACCGACCTTAGTGATGGTGTTGCGGAAAATGATGAACATGACGGTAGCAATGATCGATGCGGCGGTAACGATGAGCGCGTTTATGAAGGCGAGAATCGCGACGGGCAGGGCAAGCCAGCGCGTGAAAACTGAGAGTGGCATGAAGAATATGAGGAGGAAGGAAAGGCACGTTCCTGTGAGGAAGAGGCCGAACATTAGGTGCGAGATTTGGCGGATGAGGTCGAGGATATCGTTAATATCGGCGGGGAGGTTGACTGTCAGATATTAGCACATTTGTCTGGAGAGGCTCACTATGAGACTCACTCGACGCTCCAGCCAACAACTCATTCCGTAATATCTCCACCGGATTGAACCAATACAGCGTCTGCGGCTTACTACAGAACGTGACGCCCTGACCTTGGTATCCCTCACAAAAGCCCCACAAGCCAACTTGATAGAAATCATGCAGTCCCAGCGTCTGCGCAATCGTGTTGATCAACTGGAAGTTCGGGACTGACGACGGTACAACATTGCTGAGGTCGAGCCGTATGAAGTACCAGTTCTTGATGATGGCTTTGTTCTCCACACCAGCAATCTCGACGAGGATGAGGAAGACGAGCGCCACGAAGAGGAAGAAGGATGTTATCAGCGCCCATGTCTTGCGTGTGCGAGTCGCGCGCTTGATCTGTTGCTTCGAGAGTTCTGGGGACGTGGTTGCTACGGCGGTGTCGTCTGATGCGCGGCGGCCACGATTGAAGAAGCGCATCTTGCGTCTTAAAGATGGTAACAATGAGTGGAAAGACGACAAAACGACGAAAATTATGCGGACGACAAGTAATACAGACGTTAAGAAGCCCAGAGGAGCACTCGACCAACTCACCTCATGCGCGCGGCGGTCATGGCGTTGCTAAGAAGTATTTTATGGATAGGCGTGACGATCTCGAACAACAATGACGTCGCGTTGGGAAGGCGCGGCGCTGCAGGACTCAAGACGCTAGGATCGATAGCATCACGACGGTGTGAACTTACAGGGCAGCCATTGGATAGGCGCCGCGACGGCGTGCTAGAATATTGTACTTGAAATGGAGACCGCGCTGACGCGTGTTGTTTTGCGGCTGGTGGTGACGAGTTTTGTTGCTTTGTCGTATGCCTGACACGACCTGCCCTACGAATCTGCTGTGGACAATGACGCGTTGGATCTGACATTGTATGACCGCAATAAGCGTGATCGTCGCAGGGTATGGGATGGGGGGTGCGGAAGTGGACGAGGATGCGCGTTGGAGTGTCCAAGCCGGTGATTTGCCAAGCCGGATTGTTGCGGGTGGCTCTACTTCATTCTCCAGACCCTTCACCTCGACAGCCCTTCATGTGAGAACATGCTTCATTATGGTACAGACTGAAGCGCCCTCAATTGAGCATTACCCAGGAAACACCTCACAAAACCTCAGCTTCGACCTTTGTGAGCTCCAGCCTTTGGTCCCCCCTCTGATAAAGCTGGTGCAACTTCGCAAATCGACTTTCCAGCACTTCTTTATTCCACTCGAATCGGCTATATTGCTCACTCAATTTTCTATTCAGCCAATTACCTTCGACATCCTCCATTCGATCTTTCAGTGCGTCCTGGCTCTTCTTTTCCTCACGGAGATTGGTCTCCCACTCCTGCAATTCCCCGTCCAGTTGCTCCTTAAGCGCCTTCCACAGTCCTGTTTGTGCCCACGGTAGGTGTCTTTCCGCAAGTTCGTACACGATCCCGAGGGTAGTTGGTCCGCTAAGTATTAACGGACTAAGAATGTTGAGTGCGGAAGATGTGGTGCCATCGTAAGTCACCAAGTGTGGTTTTTCTGCATAAATCCTCCGTTTGAACGACAGGAGCGTTTCGATCTGGCTTTCGATACTCCATTCAGCCTCTTGATCTTCGTAACGAGTACTCGCAAGCACAAGACTTCCTGCACCACGATCGGCGACGAGATGTTCGACGATGAGATGCAAATGCTGACACGTGTGTTTGATAGGTCGCTCGCGTGAGCGCGGAGCTTACCTTGTGTGTGCTCTGGAATTCCTTTCGACTCTAAGTACCGTTCATGACGTAGATCACGCTATATAATTTCCGTCCGTTCTCGAGCATGGTGGCCACAGTAAAAGAAATGTCCTCGAACATCTCGGCATCGGAAAGCATATCGTCCATGAAATCAGGAGTATCTAGTAGCTCCACGGGCCCCTTCAGCATGCTCGTATAGAACGATTTGATCTTGGTTGTGCCAGTGTCATGCTCAGTCAGGTTCCCAGACTGGCCTCTCAATGTCCTAATAAAAGTGCTTTTATCAGCACCCTCTGCACCAAGGATGAGAACAAGAGGGGTATCTTTATCGGGTTTCAAGGCCGGCCCAAAGAAGAACCAGACAACTAAAGCGATGAAGCTAACTATCAAAAACCAATTCCAGAGAGAGTCAAACTTATCACTCAGACTCCGCTTCTTCACTTCAGGTTTGCACTTCTTTTGGGTCTCGACAAGCTGTCCTGAAACCGATGTCGCTCTCGACAATCGCCGCCGAGGTTCAGGAGTGTCAATGAATTCGTCCTGGGTACTGCGTCGCGTTCGCACCGTTCTCTCCATGGTCCCGCGGTATGCGTCATAAGGCGTGGTGTTGTCATTGGGCCTGTGGGGAATGTACGTCGCTCTCGCCGATCGCCGCCGCGGCTCAGGCAGATCGGTGAAGTCGTCCTCGGTGCTGCGTCGCGTTCGCACCATACTTCCAGGTGTCGCCGGGAACGCGTTCGTGTGATCTGGCGTATAGCGAGCGGAACAGAGGAGTTGCTGAAGCAAGAGCAAATGTAAAACTCCGATCGGGTAGTCTTACGACAAAAGATTGCGCCAAATCTCGGCAGTGATTTATCAACAACGTCAAATTGTAAAACAAAGAAGATGTTTACATCGCGGAGAAAGTCGCTGCTAGTACATTCCGATCACCCGCCTTGCATACCGACCATTCGGGAAGATGGAAGTATCACAGCTAACGCATCAGAGCGACCGCACCCTGGGGCTAGAACAACTCTCTAACCTCGTCATCCTTGACGACAAAATGTCGCTTCTCACGTTGCTGATACTCCTTCACAGCACTAATATGCTCCTCGAGCGCGTCCAACTCTGTCACAGCGCGAGCAATATCGTTCGTCCACTCCGCACTGCCCTTTGTAGCCGCGACTCTCAGTTTCAGCTCCTTCAGATTCTTCTCTACAGCTGTACGCCTGCTCTCCAGCATCTTCACGATATCGTTGGTGTTCTCGTCCAGCGCCTTTCCGAGCGGCGTCTCTTGCCACGGTGTTTGTCTCTCTGCGAGATCATATACCGCGTCAATGCGCGCAGGTATCCTGTCAAGCAAGAGCGCTACGATCACATTAGCGGAAGTCTTCGATCCATCGTAGAGAGATATGCGTGCGCCGTCCGCTGACATCTTCTTCCAAGGACCATCGTGTAGCTTCTCCAGGCGCTGCATCTGGTCCTTGTCCTCGGGAACGTAGCGTGTGATTGCGATAATCACGTTTTTCATTCTGCGCTCGCCGACAAGCTTCTCCAAAAGGCGGAGATTTTGCCACGTTTTAGCACGACAAGTCGCTAAACTTGTAACTCAAGTGGATACCATACTTTCTCCGCTTGGTCATCCATGCTATCTCTCGAGATATCATGCACATACACCAGCCCAGCAATATGTCGTTCCTCCTGATATATATCCGCAAGAGCGAATACGATGTCTTCAAGTACCTCAGCGCTCGACGTGGCGTTAGCGTCAAGACCTCGCGTGTCTAGCAGCTGGACTCGCCGTCCGTTCCGAGTGTAGTATGCTTGAAAAGATTCAACATCCCATGTACCTGTCACTCATCAGTCCAGCACTCCGTCCCCAACGCTGCACGATACTTACAAGGCTCATATTTGCCATTGCACACGACGGGTTTCTGCCCAAGTCCATCTCGACCTCCGAGCGCTTCGATAAACGAGCTCTTACCAGCACCGGTCGCTCCAAGCACAGCTATAACAGGCGGGGGCCTGCGACGGTTTGGCGTCGCAGTCAAATGGAAGAGCAACACCGCAACCAACACCGCAAGGTAAAGCAGTATATCTGCCCACAACCAGCGCTTCAAGAAATCGCCGTGCCATTTGCGCGGGGCTTTCTTTTGTACGCGCTTTGGGGTCCCATCCGGGTGTTGATAGTCCGATAGCTTGAGCCGTTTGGGAGACAGCTCAGGACGCCAGTCTTCTTCGTCTCCCGGCGCGGCCACATTGTAATATCCGTACTGGGCCTCACCTACACCGTTCCTCTCGCGTGCGATCGCGGTATTCGAGCGTGTCTTCGAGCGTTTTTTCGACATCTTGCTGATCTGATATTCCTCTGTCGTGTAGGATCTTTGCAAGACACTGGGGTCGCGACGTTAACGGAATGGCAGACAAAGAAAATCAAGTGCAAGGTTCGCAAACCGGATGAAACACCGCATCGATATTGTGTTCAGAACAAACAAGGCAAGGTTCGATATGACAAAAGGAATTTTAACAGGCGAGAGAAAGGTTGCAAGTTGAAGTGGGGCTGTGTTGTACATTCCAGCTTTGCGGCATGCGCACCTAGCACTGTGGACGTAGTGGCTAATCACCACGTGACCCGAGTAAGGAAAGAATGTAAGTCACTGAATATCTTTGATGTTTGCTGTTATCTCATAGGCCCAGAATCGCTTGTTCCAACCAAATCTCGCAAATTTACCATGGAAATACCGTACCATCGAAGCTGGACATGACCAGACCCTCCTTCTCGCGAGTGGCTTCGTCGATCTATGTATACAATCAGTATGCTGTGAACGCCAATCCCCTCGCTGTCGCGTTGTACTTACAATCTTAACGATCGGATCAACACTATCTTGAATCTCCACAAAAGCCTCAGCCATCCCAAAAGCACGAGCACCCGTATTCCCCATCTCAGTCTTAACAAACCTAAACCACACATCAGCAATCACAATCCCACCCTAACACAACCTCAAAACCTACCCAGGATCCACAACCAACGTCGTAATCCCCGTATGCTCAAGCGATATCTTCCTCATATACCAATGCAACAACGCCTTACTCCCCCCATACGCCGCAGCCGGCATAGGTCTTTTCTCCATACCCGTTACCGACCCCAACGGACTTCCCAGTGCCACAAACTTAGGCGCCTTACTCTCCACTAGAAGCGGCAGAAAAGCTCGGAACAGCCGAAGCGTACCATACACATTCACGTCAATGTGCTCCTGCACCACATCCAATTCGACATTCTCGACGCGCGAAACGTCGCTGCAGATCCCTGCGTTGGCGAGCAGGACGTCGATGTGAGTTATGCCAGCGGCTTCAAGTTCCTTGGCGGCGGCGGGTGCGTCGGTGTTGGATCTGGCGTCGATCTTGACGAGGATGAGTTTTGAGGAGGTGCCGGTGGGGAGAGAGGTTAGGGATTGGGATGAGGCGGATGAGGGGTCGCGGACTGCCGCGATGACTGTGGTGTTGGGGCGCGAGAGGAAGACTTGGAGGTAGCCTTTGCCGAGACCTGGGAGGCGGTAATGAATTAGGTATGTTGGAGGGTTTTGGAATGTTTGGGTGGAGAGGTTGCTTACCGCGGTTGGCGCCGGTGATTAGGTAGACGATTGACATGATGTTTGGGGCTTAGACTTCTAAGGAAGAGACTTGAAAGAATATGAATGTGAGTGTAACGTTGTTCTTGATCAAGAAACGTTGTGGGAGAAAATGTGAAGCTGATAGAGAGATTGAAAGCCTTTCGTACAACCAAAGCGCATGCTCTTATACATTTTCGTGTAGATCATGATACTGTGGAATAATTTGCTTATAAACCGCATCCCAAACCGTCAGAAAGCAGTCAGAAAATTCACCAAAAGTGGACTACAACACCCGGGTTCCGTAGTCGGTCTTGAGGCCCACCGTCTTAGAGTGCGCTGTATATTCGGGCCTTTGCTCAAACCGCGCAATCGTGGGTCGTTCCGTATGGAACGGACCCTGTGGGGTTTGTCGATTACAAACCGAGCAGAACAAAGACAGACGCACGACACTTGCACGCGTGTCCGGACGACTTATCGTGCGGTCTGCCGAGCAATGCCCCTGCTATACACAGATATTTCTGGACGAATCGCTTTGCAAGTACATATCGACTGCTCCTTATGGTATCCAACATTTTTGCGACGCGATTTTCCACATGAACGGCCCACAACCTTGGTATGTTCGATTCGAAAAAAAAAGCACTCGATCAGAAGAGAAAGTGGGAGCGACTGCCTCAATGCCCAAAACATTTTCACCTGAGCACAAATTCCTCTACAGCATGTGCATCATGGTCGACAATGACGTCCTTCTTGGGGCTCTTGCTCGTGATCGAAAGATCGAGCATATTGAACGATTCGAAGACATACTAGAACTGCCCTTGCTCTTCTAGACTTAAAAATAATGAACGAAGAGAAACTTAGAGAAAGGTGTTTGAAAGAAACAGTGGGCATTGTGAGGAAGAAAAGCAAGACATAACCTCCTGGTACTTAGTACATTTGCTAGGAATAAAGAGAGTGGCAATCCGAATGAATGGTGTTCGGAGTAGGTAAGGTGGCACATTAGTCTATGGTAGGTAACACTACGTCATTCGCTCTACAGTAGCGCGCCCATCTATCACACTCAGTCACGAGCTACCACTACTACCCCGTCGCATGCCTCGAATTCGAGCCTCTATACACTTTACATTACGCGGGGAAAAGATTCTGCTCGCTCTAGGCTACCACTATACGTTTATATGCTTGATTGGTCGTTGACCGACACTCAGCCACATACGCACATATGCATGAGGCAGTGCTATGCCACCTCTCGTGATGGCCAGCGTTTATCCACGATGCTATATGACTAAAACTTCCATCAACATCCCTTCGCGTTTGGTGCACCCAAAGTCATCTCCTTCTTCAATCTCTTCTCTGCCTATTGTATCGTTTGTGCACATTCTCCTGATCCACATGTCGACAAGGCTGTCAAGAAAAAGCTGGCGGTTCTGCTTTTATCTCGACGAGCGCGATCCTACCAGCCGCTCGCGAAGACCGTGTATACCAGCGCTCTTTAAGAAGACACAATGGCGGCTGAAACATGCAAACACACGTACGTCCAGTCGTGCGAGATGGGACTGTGCTGCCTTGCCTGTGGGATAGTGCGCAACCCCGTCCCGAAAGCTTTCACGGGTGCATTAGAGGACGATTACAGCTATGAAGACCTGGACCGACATGCGCAGGAGATCCGCCTGGTTGTGATCCTGCCCGGGAACTTTGCCGATCGGCTTTGCTGCCGTATTGTCATCAAGAGGCTAAGCAGTTTGCCCTACTATAGCGCCATCTCGTACACATGGGCCACATATGAGGGGGACGCTGGTAAAGACCACAACATCTGGATATGCTCAAGGAATAAGTCCAAGGTCAAACGAACACTCAGGGTGACCAGCAACTGCCTTGGGGCGCTTCGGCAATTACGACGAACGAACGAAGAACGCACGGTATGGATCGATTCCGTGAGTATCAATCAAGGAAATACCAACGAGAGAAATTATCAAGTAAGCATGATGAAAGAAATCTACGAACGGGCAGCGACCGTGGATAATTGCATACAAACATCGGGCCGCGACTACTCGGGTGCTTTGGAACTCCTCGAGCGGAATAGTTCTCGAAAAGCAGAAATCGAGAAATTGCAGCCGTCCGAATTCGCAAAGAACTCCAACGTTGTGCAATTAGCAGCGCTGTTTCACCTCAGATACTTCAGTCGAGCCTGGGTCATTCAAGAGGTCTTCTGCGCGGAAACAATATACCTACACGTTGATAGCGGCACTGTACCCTTCTCGAGACCCATTTTGGAAACTCTGAATGATCTTTATGCCTCCAAAGAATCGACCGTTCCTCGCCTCGCACAGTGGCTGTCGGGATGGCGCAAACGTTCGAGCATAATCGCTCTGCTCAACATCACAATGAGGGCGGGCGCTTTCGACCCCCGCAACAAAGTGTTTTCCACAATCAGTCTCCTTCCGCGGCACAATTGATCTACGATATCGATCGACTATCTCTCCAGCGTCGAGACCGTAAGGCAGTCGTTGCGTGCATCAAAGCGTGCGGGGATCTTGATATACTCAGTCAAGCAATGCTTCCTGAGCATGCCCAGCTCTGTTCAACACCGTCATTCACCTTGGCGCACTTCGAAGAATTTCTCGGGCGAAGAGCAGTTAGCTCCGCGACAGATCGTTCGTTGATACCCGATGTTCTTCGGAGTGAAGAGTCATCGATTAGCCTCACAAAATTCGGACATTTACTTGGGTTCACCGAACACCTACCAGGAGGATACAATCCGTATACATTAGTGGAAGATCATTCGGCTAGAGTCTTCCAACTAGTAAAAACGCGCGGTACTTCTGCTAGGAGCGAAAGGCTGCCACGTGGAACAGGCTCGCCTTTGACCTACGAGATGGAAGGCATGACAATGACACCGGGCGTGCAGAACAGGTTACGCAAGCCACGTAGGCGCCCTATACTATACTGTGATCCGTACTTCTACCACGCCACAAATTGTAGCGCAGAGTGCACATGTCAATTCGACATCGAAGAAATGATCAACCGCTCAAAAAGCAAGCTCCCTCCAAACCAGCTACTCCCCCTCATACCCGTACGAGCCCACTACATCGACACCTGCCTCGACCCCCTTAACCTCAACATCATCCAATTCTTCCACGAACTCCGGACAGTCCGCGATTTCGCCAGCGCATCAAATTGGCCCTGGCTCCTAGACCTCTGCTGCACGCCCACCAAGTCCCCCTTTCCCAACGGCGTCTCCCAGCAAGACACGTTCAAAGACACGTTTAACATGCGGGCTTTTCGCCGGCTGGTGCAGGAGATGACGCAGGTTGCTGCCGGGTCGCGAGCGGGTACTTTGTTCCCGTTTTTGACACGGCGGAGCGTTGGCTTGACGCGTGGGTATTGCGCTGCTGGTGATCGGGTCTTTCTTGTTGAGGGTGTTGAGCATCCTCTTCTGCTGCGCCATGTCAGGGCAAAGGGGTATAGGGTTGTTTGCAAAGTGTTATCTTCGAGCTACTAGGCGCGTTTATCCGACATTCCACCCGGAATTTTGGGGCAAGGGGCCGTATCGGAAATGGGGTGAGCCACTACAGAACATCTATGTGTACTAAGCAGGCCTGTCTGTGTTGTGCTGAAGCCGTCTCATTGTACGAGTATGGGCGAATTGGACAGCTTGATGCAAGTGGAGCCTAATTGCTGTGGAAATCAATTGGAGACTTTGATCGGTAAGTCAAAGTAGTTCGAACGATGGGAGTCTGGATTTTTGTTCCCAGGAAACGAGTGAAGCCCATACATTCAAACAGACATGGAATGGGAAGTGGTATCATACGCTTGACGCAAACGCCATTTCCATCGCCATCGCAATGCGCTAATATTCAAAAGCACTTCCTTCACTCCACCACTTCAACTCACAGCATCATACTCTTCCTCCTCGTCGCCGCCCTCTCCGCCCTAAGCGCATTCAACTCCCTCGCCTCAATCTTTCCCTCTGGTCTTTCCCCAATCTCATCCGCCTTAGCCTTGAGATCGATACTACTCGAGCTTGGCGGCAATCCCTTCTTCTCCTTCAAGCTAACCGACCTCGCAGCCGCACTTCCGGTGACACTCTTTCCCAAACTTGTGGTACTAGAGCTCTTGACATTTCCGCTTCCAGTGCGCTTGTGCAGTGTTGTTTCGGGTGGGACGGAGGATGATATGGTGGAGTGCCGGCGTGCGTTCCGCGCGGCTTTGGCGAGTTCGGTGATTCGTGTGCGGGGGTTGGTGGTGGTGTCGGCGGGAGAGGAGTCTGTGAAGTCGAAGATGGCGAGGTTGTCTTCTTGCTTTGCGGTGGAGGGCTTGGTTTTCGGTGGCTCGACAGTGCTTTTCGATGCGTTGGACGCCGGTACTGCTGGCTTTCTCTTCGCGGTACTTGTTTCGCTGATAAGGGCGGATATGGCTTTTGAAGCTGTCGAAACCTTCACTTCCACTGTCTCAGACGCAGGCGATGACTTCGATTCATTGTCCGTATCCCTCCTATCCAGCTTTTGTCTCAGTGGACTCCCAATCTCAGCCTCTTCTTCCCGTGGGCGGCCGCTTATTGCTGATACGGGCCTCCAGCCTAGTTGTTCGCTCGGCTCACGCTCGACAGAGGGCTTGCCTGATGTCGAAGGTGCGACTTGCGGCTCCACGCTCGTTCTTCGGCCCACTATTGCATCCACCAATTTGGCGTCTGGGCGTCGCATCTTCGTGTGTAAACTTGGTTCCTTGTAGCTTACTTGCGGACGAGCTCGGCGTCCCGGTCGCCCGGCGCCAATCTGGTCTGCGGCACTCAAATCTCCTGGTGGTGGCGTGTCTTTGCTTTCTGGTCGAGATGTTGATGGCTCGGTCGACGGCGGCGAGAAGATGTCCTCGACAGCTGGCGTCTGGGGTGGTTGAGCCTCGAGGTGTATTTCGGCAGTCTGGACGCGCTCTGGTATGGGGAGGATCGGTAGTTCAGGTGGGGTGATGGTCCGGCTGATGTTGAGACGAGGGCGACCTCGAGCTTTCAACACAGGTACAGCGTGCTTCTCTGGCTTCTCTAAAGCATTCGGACGCTGCTTCTTGGGCGAAACGACAGGATCGGTGTTGACGGGTTCTACACTTGTTAGCTCAGACCTCACAATCCTGTCGGAGTGCAACTTACTAGCTGCAAGTGCAGGCCGTTCAAGAGAGGACGGCCTGCCCTCCTCATTCGACGCCTCCGTCTCAGAAGCTGAAGTCGCTCTACGACTAAACCTGAACGCGTCTGGCTTCGATGCTGTCTTGTCCTCATCTTCTTGCACACTGAACTTCCGCTTCGCGCCAGCCTTCGTTGTCTTCGCAACATTCTCCTCCACATTCTCGGGCGGCGATTCGAACACAGATACGCGTCGGATGTTCAGCTTCGGTCCACTCTCTCTCCGCTTCCTACGCGTTTCGAGATTGACTGACAGCGCAGGCTCTCCTTCATCTGCAGGCTCAACACGCATTTCTTCCGCTGGCTGACTGGGATGGAAAGATATGGGCTCCTCGTTGTTGTCGAAGCGCGATACCGGCGGCGGCCCAATGTCCGGTGACTGACTGTCCGCGTCTTCCAGTATTTCTCGTAGTTCATCCGCGCTGCCTTCGTTAGCATCCCATCTACCATGAACCTAGTCGTGAGTTCCACATACCCCATCGTCCGCCTCGGAAACGGCTTCCCCTCCACAATAGTCGGCATCATCTGATTCTCCACCTCCTGTAGACCCAATCCACTCCTCCACTGCCTCTCATCCGGACTTCGTCGTGTCGCGGCAAGCTGGCTTCTACACCGCGGCCTCTCTTCCTTCTTCATGTTTCCTAACTCCGCGACCAAGCCGCCAAGTTCCGCCATCTTTGCCTCCAGCTTCGATTTGACAGCATCGATGTTCTCAAATGACGGCCGCGACGAATGCGATTCGAGTGCATTTTGTAGCTGCAGGACTTGTTCGCGTAGGGAGAGATTCTCGGCGAGGAGGCGCGAGCAGTCATTCTCGAGGCTGCGGATGCGAATCGATTGTTGCGAGTTGGTTCTGCGTCGCATTAGCCTTGTCCTAATCCATCTGAAATCTCAAAACGCACTTCGCCAGTTCGCGATTCTGCCTCAGAAATCTCCGTTTGACTGCACACAACACATCAGCGCCCATCCCATCCCATCCTCATCCAGATCGCTCTCACCAGCATCGATCGTCTCCGCTGACGGCTGCGGCGCTATCGGCGGTTCGTTCAGGCGCGCCATGTGCGGCGGGTAGGTATGTCGAGGTTAAGTATAGTGGTCGTAAGGTATGCTGTGCGTGGACGTGATGGTGTTGTAAAACGGCGGTCTCTGATCGTTGTTTCCGTCTCGTTATCGTCATATCGCTGAGAGTTGTGAGGCGTTGTTTACCTTAGCAACCACGCTAAGAAAAGTGACAGGGGTGTGCGCGAACACGTGAGTGGGGCAGAGCGCGTTGACTTCACGACCACACGACACTTCAGAGTTTAGACAATTGAAACTTTGGACGTTAGAAGAAAGCGAAGGAGAGTCAAGATGTCGAATTACGCGCGTCCTTTGCCGTCGCATCTGCGCAACCAGTCCCTAGGCGGCTCGCACCAACACTCGCCAATTCTCCTCGCACGCATCGCAGAGAAGAAGGCCGAACTCGCAAATCTCAAAGATTTACAGGCATTGAGCGGTGGCCTGGCAGATCAGATGCAGATGCTAGCGGACAAGCTGTCGACGCTGTCGGACGGTACTGAAGGTACGTCTCAAGATCGACGAATCCTGATGGACATGTACATGAGACTGACGTGTCCCCATCTCAGCCGTCGCAGCAGTCCTATCGAATTGGCACAACGTCCTGCGTGCAATAAACATGGCTTCTGGTAAGTCATCTCTCCCCACATCCATCGCAGTGAAAACATCATCTTACTCCTCCCAGCGAAACTACCAAAGCCCAAACAGGAAGAAGACCCAGAAGCAAAGCCGGAAGAAGAAGAAGCTCCTCTGCCCCAGACCCTCGTCCGCATCCCCACACAGCACGCACCTGCAGTGATCGAGCAGGCTAATGCGGGTGCTGCGCCCGAGTGAGCGCAAAGTTTGTATCGAGGAACTTGTGTCACGAGCAGATTGGAAGATGCTGGAAGCGATTGGTCGCGTATGTATTGCCTATCATCTGATTCGCGGTGGGTGACGAATCAGGTGTATCTTATATGCACAAGAGGAAAATATGCAGAGCAGCCCACCGCTGGGGAAGGGAGAGAGGACTGCAAAAAGGGGGGACACGGAAGGGAGTCACAAGTCGTGTGGTGAAGAGGGTGCGGGATGTTGTGAATGAAGATATGATTGCATGCTATCTGAAATGAGACGATGCTCATGTATGCAATCTTTTGGCAAAGTATGCTGTAAACGCCGATGAGATGCTTGCGTACTCAATGCCATGATGCACCGTGCTAAAAAGACGAAAAAAGGAAATAATGGACCGTTTTGTCTGTCCGTAATGCTAGGCCAACACACATGCTGCAAAGAGTCCGCGTCCTTTTGCCATGGACATCCAATAACTCCGTGCAACCAGCACCCCAAGTAGTCGTTGATGTGTCGTTCAGGTCGTGCAGGCCAAGTCGTATGGAGCCATCATTCGTCACCCCAGAAAATATGTCTATGCCTGCTTCTTGTTCTTCGGCATCTTCTCGTAAGCATTGGGGCTCGGCTTGCGGCGTGGCCGACTGCGCTTCTTCGGGTTGCCAGAACCTTCTCCATTGTCGTGATCGTGGTCGTGCTCGCAATCGCCGTGGTCATGCTCGTGCGGGCGGCGACCTCGCTGATTACCAAGCCTACCAGTAGGCCTCGCCGTGCTGTTGTCTGGCTCCGAGTCGGAGTCTTCGTCGGATGAGGAGTCTGAGGAGTCGTCTGACGATTCGCCTGCCTCACGGGGTGCGTGGTAGATGCAGCAAACTGGTGGACATGTTATAGTGGTTCGATGGTGGTGTAGTGGAGTGTCCTACCTTTTGATGACTTCTTGCCCATGCCCTCATTATCGATGACATCCTCTGCCCATTGAATGTGTCTTCGCTCTGTTGGCTCGGCTCTCAACCTCAATACTCCCGACGGTGCTGAGTTACGTAGAACAGGCTGTGGCCGAGCCTCGACAGTTCTACTGCCCTCACGTGTCGGCGTCGCAGTTCGCGTTGTAGCAGCGGCTGAAGCCATATTGTTGGAAGTAGACATGATGCTATGAAGTGAGGCAGGACGCAGTGGACCCTTAAGAGCACCTACGTAATGGGGAAGTTTCGGCGCAGGGACCAGATAGAGCGTCGAGAATGTCTCGTGCACGGCTCCAAGGTGCGTGGCAGACAAAGGAGATTGTGCGATTGAGAGTGCAGCACGTCGAGGGTCAAAGAAGGGCGGGCAGCGGATCTGCAGAGGACAAGGTCGAGCTCATGTACGTCTTTGTTGGTCGTTGCTGATTTGCCCGCGTGTGACCACAAGTGAATGGACTGCCCGTGCGTCATAGCGATCGCGGCTTCCTCGGCCCATCCCCTAACGCCTGAACACCAGCCCCCCCACATGCCACGCTTCTCCACGATCGCTTGCCGTGCTTGCGATCTGGGACCAGAGAACTGCCGATGAAGGGCTACTTCCTGCAGGCAACCAATGTGGTCTTCTGCGATTGCAGCGGTTCCAGGGGAACGTCCATGGCTCGACCTGCCATTCGACCTCGTCTGCTGCGTTTTCCTCCTCACCTCTACAGTGCATGCACCGTAGTCAATGCTGACTGATTTGTTACTTCAAGGCAGAATGAGGCTCCACCAGCTAGGCCTGCAGTCGTACCGGACTCGTCGTTCTCGTGCACTTGCATTATGGAACGCTGTCGCTGGTCGTGTTTTTCAGCCGAACCAAAGTTCCTTATGCCCTTCCAAAAACCTTTTCTTCACATCATCTGCTTTCGCTCTTCCAGTCAAAACTGGCTGCGTTTACTTCCTCCTTCATCACGAACAAGACTCCCAGTGCCTGTACATCGATCACCTGTGCAATGGCAAGCTCTGACCTGGACCGGCTTGAAGGCTCCATTATGTTCAAGCGAGGCGCTAAAGATGAGCTGCTCCCTACCATGCTTGGACACAAACGCCCTCGACGCGCTCAAACCAAGTTCTTTGATTTGCCAAGAGAACTGCGCGACATGGTCTACCTGGTAGCTTTCAAAGCACATTCACAGCCACCATGCTGGTGCGACGGAGCGCGGTACAGCTTCAACATGCCCGGATTCAGACTGCTTGCCCTGGATCCGAGTGATGTGTTTGGTCATCCACACATCACCCTCAACCGGACCTTTCCTAGATGGACGGCAGTCTGCATGAACTTCCAGGAAGAAGTCACAGAGGCCTTCGCAAAGCACTTCGTCTTTCAGGTAGCAAGCGGCTACTCGTCAACGCTTCCCCAAGTCGAAAATAAGACGTCGTTTGAATCCTGTAATAGCAGTAGCTCGAAGACGCGTCACATGCGACCGGCTACCCAGGAAAGAAAGATCGTTGATCATCGCAATAGAGTCCTTCTCCGCTCCATACGCAACATCAAACTCCCAATCTTTGCAAATGCGAACCAGACTTTGAGCCAGGGGTGGAATCTCAAGCATGAATCCGGCGATTCAAGTGCCCTGGCAGCCTTCCTTGCGATCCGAGGACAATCACCAATACCGCACCTTTTCCTCGAGTAGAAATACAACATCCTGCCTCACTACTCACTCGGCATTCCAGTCTTCTCGCATACGAAGGTTCTGCATTGGCAAACTACCTTCTCCACGGTAATCATTGCAGCAACGGTGGTCCGATTAGACAGGAACACGCCTAACTTTGCCGCCCGGGGATCTTCACGGAGTGCCGCGGTGGAAGCAAGGCAATTCTTTGACACGACGAACGTTTATATGTGGTACATCTACTGGCTGCTTCGCCGCGGTCCTCTGAAGGCGGTCCAGTTAAATTTATGCACGCCTAAAATATACTTTTAAAGCTCGCCTTCCTGCCACTTTTCTACTACCGCTATCCTCCGTCCACCCTTTACAAGCCATGTCGAACTCCAACACACCGTCACAACCTATTTTAAGGCCGACCCTAGTTTCAGCTCTTCATTTCTTCGGCTTACCGCCCGAGCTACGCGATACCATCTACTCCATAGCCCTCGCATCACACCCTACAATCAACGTCTTCTACTTCCACGCCTTCGAGCTTGTCCCATACGCTCTCGAACCCACCTGCAACAACCACCGCACCACTGCCGACTAATGCACGAGGCAACTGCCCAACTGGATGCTCACAAGCAAAAGCCTCATGGACGAAGCAACAAGAGTCTTATTCAAAAACACCGTGTTCGAACTCGAGCCAGCCCAACCCGGTCGCTTAATCCCCGACTTCCCACAACCCCGAAGCTACCAAACCCGCGCCTTATTCCGGTCCATACTCACGCTCGTAACACGCCCTATATCCAATCTGTTCTTTAACCGCGAAAGTACTGCAACCATGCGGTTCGGCGAACTCAACGAAGAAGCTCTATTATCTTTTGTCTCACGCGTTGGGAACGACATGCGTATTCAGAATCTTCAGCTCGAATGGAACTGTCTACTGACCAGCCACTTGACCTCCGACACGCCGATATATGATCTTGCTGCGCTAAGGCGATGGTATGGCATGTTTCCGCGCGTCACGACTGACGCTAGTATCAGATACATTGCCAGACTGGCCGTCGTAAATAGACGAAATGTTTACTCGGAGCGGGATATTGAGGGTGCGAAGCTGCGTTTGTGGGACGCTGACCAGCGTTGCGCACGGATGCTTGTGGTGAGTAGGAGTAGTAGTAGTAGTAGTGGTGAGGAAGTAACGTGTTCGAGGAGCGAGGAGGAGTATGAGGGGAATTATGGCGTTTCGAAATGTTCTAGGGCTTTTGAAGCTGTTTCGGGGGATACGAGGCCGACGACGAGACTAGCGGCGGCCCCGAGCAGGCGGTAGGTAGAGGCTGTTTTGTCGAAAGTCATGTAATTTAATGTTATGTATGTGTGACTGAGACTGGGTTTTGTACAGGTATTCACGGGATTCTGCGTTGCTTGCTAAATTAACTATCACTTCTGGAAATCACAATTATACCAGAGCCACGGCTGAATCTAATCCACAAAACGAGAAATGTCTCTTCTGTTCACAGAAGTTCCGGTATCAGCAATGGACATGCGCCCGAGATTGTACCACATTAACCTCAACTTGTGTACTGCCGTTTCTTTGGATCTTCCAGTAGAGATTCACACAAGCACAGTTTACTCCGAGCCCTTTCGGTCCCAAACTCAGCGCATGCGAGCGCTACAAAGCACAAAAGCTACCTATACATGTTCGGCAGCGAGTGGGAATGCCGAAGACGTATCTTCTCCTACTCCCTCTCTCGAATAAGACATTGTTTTCTTTCTCGATCTTTCCTTCACATTGTCCCATCACCAAACGCCATGAAATCCCCCTTCACCTCCAAACTATCATGCATCAAGCGCTTCTTCCGCAACAAGAATCGTCAGGCCCCCGTCCCAAAAGACATATCTCCTCCGACAACGCCTTTCGATCCCACAAGTCTCTCTTTCTTCTCGCTCCCGCGAGAACTCCGCGACATAATCTACACTTACGCCCCAGCCACTCACCAACCCTCCTTCTTTGAACAACACCGCAGAATCCCACTCTTCACGTCCCCAGACTTTAAAATCACGTACACGTCCCGTTGGCACGAGCCACCGCTTGGGCGCTGGATTCTAACGAGCAACCGCTTCTTCACCGGAGCAATCGACGTCTTTACCAAGGACCGCGCCTTCACACTACGCTGCCCAGACTTCTCGCAAGCAGAGCAACCCTTGTCGTGCCCGCACGTCGCGTTCCTGCGCGCGATACGTGCGGTCGAAATACCCGCTGCGCGCAACGAGCATGACGACGCGGTCATGAAGTTCAGGGCTGAAGACAGACATTGTTTGCGCGCATTCATGTGTGTGCGGGGGAGCGACGCAAGGCGATTGGATATACACGATATACACCTGCAATTAGACTTTCATGTATGTGAGTCTGCGTTTGGCGAACATATATCCAGTCCAATCGTGTTTGAGTCCGCGCCACTGGATGAGTGGAGCGGGTGTTTTGGCTTGGTGTCGATAATGCCGGTGCTTGTTGCGAAGTGGTGGATTCAGGGGGATAAGGGTGAAGTTGGGGATGAGGAGGTGGAGGGGGAGTTGGGGAGGGTTGCGGAGATGGGGGGTAGGAGGTTGGTGAGGTTTGTGAGTGTGAGGTTTGTGAGTGTGAGGTTTGTGAGTGTGAGGTTTGTGAGTGTGAGGTTTGTGAGTGTGAGGTTTGTGAGTGTAGTGGGGCGGTGGCGCGGTGTGAGGATGGTGAGG